>ERZ791908.14-NODE-14-length-269798-cov-34.786682_pt1 | contig 269798 bp, 218 predicted proteins | sample MGYA00510144_ERZ791908 | MGnify/ENA primary metagenome ERZ791908 (study PRJEB30046, sample SAMN00792105) | human gut metagenome | study: EMG produced TPA metagenomics assembly of the A metagenome-wide association study of gut microbiota in type 2...
CTTTTGTAAACCCCTTTTTGACAATTTTTTTATCTTTTTTACATTATCGGCAAATTCTACATTTTAAACTCACTTGTTGTTTATTTTATCCCAAAATTCACTATATACACCCTTTTGTAAAAAATAAACTTTATTCGACAGATTTTCAAAACAATTTTCTTGACAAAGAATGGGTATATATATATAATAGTATTAACAAATGAATCCCCTTAAAAACATTGACGGGAACAAGATGCAAATGAACCGGCAAAGAGAGCTGACGGTTGGTGTGAGTCAGCGTGGAACATTGTATGGATAGCTCATCCCCGAGTTTTTCGTGTGAAGTATATATACTATATATATGTAATGCGAAACGCAAGACTGCGTTAACGGTCGGGACTTTGTCAGAAGTCTTTAAGGAGAACACAGTGATGTGTTCTTGAATACGGGTGGTACCACGGATTTTATTCGTCCCTTTGTTTAGGGGGGCGATTTTTTTGTGCTATTTAACAGGAGGTTATTATATGAAACCATCATTTGAAAAGTACATTCCCTTTAAGCAGATTAATCTGCCGGACAGACAGTGGCCAAACAATACTATAACAAAAGCACCGATTTGGTGCAGTGTTGACCTTCGTGACGGTAATCAGGCGCTTGTCGATCCTATGAACCTTGAAGAAAAGCTCGAATTTTTCCACGCACTTTGCGATATGGGCTTTAAGGAAATCGAAATCGGTTTTCCGAGTGCGTCAGAAACAGAATATGAAATCTGCCGTGAGCTTATTGAAAACAACCACATTCCCGATGATGTAACCATTCAGGTTCTTGTTCAGGCAAGAGAGCATCTTATCAGAAAAACTTTTGAGGCTGTTAAGGGTGCTAAGAATGTTATCGTTCATTTCTATAACTCAACTTCAACTCTCCAAAGAAAAGTTGTTTTCAAAACTGATATGGACGGCGTAATCAAAATTGCCGTTGACGGTGCAAAGCTTATTAAACAGCTTACAGATGAATATGACGGAGATACAAACTTCAGATTTGAATATTCTCCCGAAAGCTTCAGCGGTACTGAGCCTGAAAACGCTGTTGAAATCTGCGACAGGGTTATCGAGGCACTCGGTTCGACTGCCGAAAACAAGTTGATTGTCAATCTTCCGAATACTGTTGAGATGTGCACACCGAACACATATGCAGATCAGATTGAATACTTTGCAAGAAATCTTAAACATCGTGACGCCGCTATTATCAGTATCCACCCACACAATGACCGTGGATGCGGTGTTGCCGCAGGCGAACTTGCATTGCTTGCAGGTGCTGAAAGAGTTGAGGGTACACTCTTCGGCAACGGTGAGCGTACAGGTAATATGGATATCGTTACAATGGGACTTAACATGTTCACACAGGGCGTTGATCCTAAGCTTGACTTTTCAAATCTTCCAAAGCTCCGTGAAATCTATGAGCGCTGCACAAATATGAAGATTGATCCTCGTCAGCCATATATCGGCGAGCTTGTATTTACAGCATTCTCGGGCTCACATCAGGACGCTATCAACAAGGGTATGAAATATATGAAAGAAAGCGGAACTGATTACTGGGAAATTCCGTATCTTCCGATTGATCCTGCCGATGTCGGCAGAGAGTATGAGCCGATTATCAGAATCAACTCACAGTCCGGCAAGGGCGGTGCGGCTTTTGTTATGAACAATAACTTCGGTTATGACCTTCCGAAGAGAATGCATCCCGAATTTTCAAAGCTTGTTCAGGCAAAATGTGAGGAGCTTGGCAGAGAGCTTATTCCGAAAGAGTTGTTTGAGGTATTTGAGGACAATTATCTTGAGCATAAGCAGAAATATGTTCTCTCAAGCAGAAAGATTTATGAAGAGAGCGAAAACGGCAATGATTATGTTCACTTCAAGGGCAAGATGAAGATTAATGGCAACGAAGAGGTTTCTCTCAATGGTGTCGGCAACGGTCCTATTGACGCATTCTTCAACGCAATTAAAAAGGTCGGTCTTGACAAGTACGAGTTCATCTCATACAGCCAGCACGCAATTTCGCAGGGCTCCGACTCAAAGGCTGTTTCATATATCGAACTCAAAAAGCCTGACGGAAAGAATATCTTCGGCATCGGCATTGACTCAAATGTCAATGTTGCATCAGTACTCGGTGTTCTCAACGCAATCAATAGAGCCGAGGCTTAATCAATTTAACAATTCAATTTTCAGGGCTGCGCGAATGTGCAGTCCTGTTTTTTATGCTCTAAATCACTCTGTTTAGAAAAATGTTACAAATAGACTTGAAAAATCAAGAATTTCGTTACAAATGATTGAATATTTTCAAGAATAATGTTACACTACAATTAAGAGGTGATTTTATGCTTCAAAGAAAAGCCTATGAACATTTAGTAAAATGGAAAAATACAACCGATAAAAAAGCTCTGCTCATTACGGGAGCAAGGCAAATCGGCAAAACATATATTATAAGAAAATTTGCAGAAGAAAATTATTCAAACTTTATCGAGATAAATTTCATCACAAATCCCGATGCAGCAAAGATTTTCAACGGAGATTTGAATGCTGAAACGATACTGATTAACCTCACAGCATACACACAAAAGCCCTTGGTAAAGGGAGATACTTTGATTTTCTTTGACGAGATACAGGAATGTCCGTCTGCGAGAACGGCAATTAAATTTCTTGTAGATGACGGGCAGTTTGATTACATTGAATCGGGTTCACTGCTCGGAGTAAGATATAAAGAAGTAAAGTCCTATCCCGTCGGTTACGAAGAAAACTACCGTATGTATCCGCTTGATTTTGAAGAATTTGCAACTGCAAACGGTATTCAGCCACAAACGATAGAATATTTAAAGAAATGTTACGACAATAAAGAAACGGTTACAGAAGCAGTTCATCAATCAATGTTGAAGCTTTTTCAATACTATATTATTGTCGGCGGAATGCCTGCGGTTGTACAGAAATTTGTTGATACAAAAGACATCGGCGAGGTCTTGAAAATTCAAAAAGATATTCTCGACTTGTACAGACAGGATATTTCAAAATATTCCGACAACAACAAAGAGAAGATAAAGAGCATTTTTGATTTAATTCCTGCTCAGCTTAATGACAGAAACAGAAGATTTACACTTTCCGATATTAAAAATTCTGCACGAATGTTGAGATACGAAACAAGTTTCAACTGGCTTGCAGACGCAGGAGTTGCGCTCCCCTGTTACAACATAACCGAACCCGTACTGCCGCTTGAGCTCAACCTACAGAACAATCTTTTTAAACTGTTCTTGTGTGATACGGGACTGCTTTGTGCCGCATCAATGGGAAACATTCAGTTTGACATACTGTCGGGAGATTTGTCAGTTAATATGGGAAGTATTCTTGAAAATGTATTTGCTCAGGAGCTTGTTTCAAACGGTTTTCTTTTAAGATATTTTAATAAGAAGAATATCGGTGAAATTGATTTTATCGTTCAAAAAGGGAAGTCAGCCGTACCGATTGAAATTAAGTCGGGCAATGACTACACAAAACACAAGGCATTGGATAACTTGATTGCAAAGCAGAGTTGGAACATAAACAGCGGTATTGTGTTCTGCAAGGGCAATTTGGAAATTGAAAACGGCATAACATATTATCCATGGTATATGTCGATGTTTTTTAAGCAGGAAACACTTCCCGAACATCTGAAAGTTAATGTTGATATTGTAAACGTCTGATAATCGACAATTGCAGGACTGTGCGAATGTGCAGTCCTGTTTTTTTATGCTCTGAATTGCCCATAATAAGCCTGTAGGCGAAAAAAGGGGCATACAGCTAACAACACATAGCCATATGCCCCTGAAAATCGGTTTTAAAGCTTATTTCATACTGTTTTCGTAAGACTCAATCATCTTTTTAAACGTGTGTCCCGTACGAACCCGCAAATTCTCAAGGTACTTTGTGGTGGTTTCGTTGGTAAAGAGCTTGATTTTCATCTCCATATGCGTTTCGTCAATGGGCGTTACATATATTTTGCCAATGTATTTTTCTACAAACGAGTGATTAATTACTCCGCTGTTTGCGTCCTCGCTCGCCCGTTTCAGCGTTCTCCGCATTTCTTCAATCCGCTTTTTGAAATCGTTTCTTGTCTGCATTTCATTTTCAAGTGTGGAAATTTCCTTTTCGCACAAGGCAATCTCATTTGAGCATTGCTTTGTCAGGCTGATAAAATCCCTGTCGGAAATCTGACCGCTTACGTTATATCCGAGGAGCTTGCTTTTCTTCTTCTGCTCCAAGTCCATTTTCTTTTTCAGCTCGTCAAGCCGTCTGCCGACCTCTTCGGGCTGGCTGAGGGATTTATACATTTCAACATACTGATTTATCAGCTCTTCAACATCGCAGGAGGTTTCTTTGAACACCTCAAGCAGAATCGGCACGACATCGGATTCGTATATAGGAAAGGATTTACAGCTATCTGCGCCGTTTTTGATTTTGCCGCTGCATATCCACTTTGAATTTTTGTTGCCCTGTCTGTCCTTTGCATCTCTTCGATAGTAGGTTGCTCCGCAGTCGGTGCAGAACAGCTTACCTGTCAGAAGATTGCCGTGGTTGCATTTACCCTGACGGTTTTTGACGTCCTTGCTCCGCCTTTCAAGCACGTCGTTTGCCTTGTCCCACAGCTCCTCTGATACTATCGCAGGGACAATCTCTCCTGTTTCGTCCTTGAACATAACCCAGTCCTCTGGTGGAAGGAATTTCTGCTTTTTCGTGAACATATCAACAACCTTGACCTTGTTGCCGACATAGTAGCCCTTGTACTTCGGGTTTGAAATCATACCCGACATTGTGGTGTGGGCAATTTTGTTTCCGTTGTGATTGCGGTAGCCCTTCTCCCAGAAGATGTTTTCAATCTGCTTCATACTGTATTCGTTCGTTGCGTACAGCTCAAACAGCTCACGCACCATCTTCGCCTCGTCCTCGTCAATCACAAGACGCTTATTTTCCTTGCGATAGCCGAAAATTCTGCTGTTGCCGAGCACAACGTGGTCTTTGATTGCCTGCTGATGCCCAAACTTGATACGAGACGACAGCTTTCTCAGCTCGTCTTGTGCTATACTTGACATAATTGTCAGTCGCAGTTCGCTGTCCTCGTCAAGCGTGTTGATGTTGTCGTTCTGAAAAAACACCGCAACGCCGAAGTGCAGAAGCTCTCTTGTGAACCTGATACTGTCAAGCGTGTTTCTTGCAAATCGGGAGATTTCCTTTGTGATTATCATATCGAACTCGCCGTTCTCGCCGTCGGTTACCATTCTGTGAAAATTTTCACGCTTTTCGGTCGAGATAGCCGACAAGCCCTCGTCAATGTAACCCTCGACATATTCCCAGTTGGGATTTTTCTTAATCATATTCGAGTAGAAGCTGATCTGATTGTCAAGCGAATTAAGCTGTGCGTCCTTTTCCGTACTCACTCGGGCGTAGAATGTTACACGCAAAGGCAGGTCGTATATACTGCAACTCCTGAGCTGTTCCCTCGTTTTTAAAATATCCATTTCTTCACTTCCCTATTTTCAATTTCGTTGTATCATCACTTTATTATGATGATTATATCACATAGTAATTCATATATCTATATCAAACACAGAATTAGTTTTTGGAAATGTTTTCAATATTTTTAAGAAAAACGTTACAAATTACACCTGAAAATCCAATAAAAACGTTACACATTAAAGAACACACAAGATAATAAGCAAGTTAATAAGCAAGTTATTTTATGTATTAGCCGCCGAATTTTCACTCGGCAGCTTTTTCATTTCCTGATTCGGCTGATGTACGATGCAATTTTTCCGTTCATTTTTAGTCTTTCCTCCTGAGTTATCAGCCCGTTTCTGAATAAATATTCGTTAAAGAAAGACAACCATATTTCCTTTGACATCTGCATTCTTAGCTTTTCACATTCGTTTTTATTAATCGCTATCTCTCCTTCCTCATATTCATTATGCTGAATTTTTGAATGTAATATTCATCCTTTGTTCCTCCATTCCGAATAATAATTTACCTTGCATAGTGAATTATAGCTTTTTAAAATTTACAGTGACTTATAATCTTTTCGTTCAAACAAATCGTCAAGCTGTACCTTGCCTCTTGTACGGCGGACATTATTTATCGCTTCCTTTCTCATTTCTTCAAGTCTTTCCTTTGAAAAATGTTTTTCGTCGGCAAGTATTTTCATAATCAGCTCAAGCTCAACTGCATATCGGAACAGCCCTTTTGAAATTCTTTTCTGCTGTTCTTCGCCAGCCTTTGCAAATTCCTTTGCGAGCTTTTCATTGACAACAGAATTTTCATCTGACAAAAGCTTGTCTGCAAAATATGAATTGACCGCATAGACCACGAAATCGTTTCTTGATTTAAAGCCAGCCGACTTGATTTCTTTATCCATCTTCACCACAAAATCCTTGTCAAGAAAAAGGCTTATTCTCTGTTTTTTATCTTCCATTGTAAATCACCTACCAGTATTCTGATACACACTATCTGACTCCTGAAAAAACGGCTTGTTTATCGGATTATTTTCGATTACGGGATACACCGATACACCAAACCCGAAATCACGACCCACAAAAGTATCACCTTTTGACTCCCATAAAACGATGCTGTGTTTTATCGAAAAACGGCTTGCTAAAGCCAAATCTTCGGTCGGCACTGCCGTCCGATGTGGTACGCAAGGGGCATACATCAGTGCCCCTTGCTTTCTCCTGCTTGACTACCTACCCTGTAAATCACGGGCAGATATTATAACATCCTTTTGAAAAGCCGTTTTCCTTTCTGCCGTAAATTCGCCCGAATTTCGATTTTCACTTGAAGACGGGTACTTTATCCGTTTTCTCTTGAAAGTCGGACAAACCGCCAAATTCTGCTCAACATCTGCATTAAGGACGATAAGGACGATAAAAACGATAAATCAAACGGCTATATTTTCATCGTACTTATCGTACCTAACGTACTCGCTATCTGAATTATCAATCTCAAAATCATATTTGATTTCAACCTTTCTGATGTTATTTTCCTTATACGATTTGAAATAAACGTGATTATCATTCAAGTCATACTTCCACTTGTTCATCATCCTTTTCAGAATACGAGCAGAAAGATTTTTGCCTGAATAAGCATTATATCGTTCAAGAAATTCCGCATTGCTTCCGTTGAAATATTTTTCTGCTTTCATCATCTCAATGAGCAAGTTCATTTCATCAGGCAAAAGCATATTCGGATTCTCTGCGCTGTCTGCAGTCATTTTCCAAGTGCAATCCTCTTTTGAAAATGCAAGCTCAATTTCTCTGTCCTCAATATCTCTTCCCGTGCAAAATAAAGTTGCGTTGCCCTGCGTGCGATTGCTTTTTTTCAAAACAAATAGAGCATCGGCACAGCCAGCTATACCATTTGTACCTGAAATCTCATTGATTGGGTCAGAGTCGCCTTGCTTTCTTAAATGATGAACCAGAAGAATAGCAATTTTCAACTCATCAGCAAGTTTTTTGAGTTTCTGTACCTCAAGATAATCATTTGAATAGCTCGAGTCATTTTTTGCAGAACGGATAAGTTGAAACGTGTCAATGATTATCAAGACAGTATCCATATGCTCATCAACAAAAGTTTGAATCTGTTCTTCCAACCTTTCATCAAGTTTTGAACAATCCGTAACAAAATGAACATCACTCGGCACTTCATCGGTTATCGCTGTCAGCCTGTCCTGCAATCTGCTTTCATCATCTTCAAGTGACAGATACAGAGTTGTACCGCTGTCGGTATGCAGATTCCATACATCTTTGCCTTTTGCAATCCGAACGCACCAGTCAAGAACAAGCCACGACTTACCTACCTTTGGTGAGCCGGCTATAATCGAAAGACCGCTTGCAAGAAGTGAATTGATTATAAACTTCTTTCTCGGCAAATCTTTTTCAACAAGACTTGCACCGTCGATTGAATCAAATCTTGCCTTACTGCTCAACTCCAAATTTAAATTCTTAATCATTTTTCTCCTTTCCCTGTTACTCATACCTCATATGATTTCAAAATATTTTAGCTTTGGTATGGTTATTCAGTTGTAATCCAAAAGCTGTTGGAATTTTTTCACCAGTGTGATACAATAATCTCATACTTTTCAAGAAAAATATATGACAAAATGAATTGAAGTGATTTTTATAATTTTCACTTCAGGACAGAGGTGTATATGGCAAAGCACGAAGGTTTATTATTAAAAATTGATTCCAAAGGAAATATTTCCGGCTATATGCAGGAAAATAACAATAAGATTCCAATTGAAAATACTACTATCAAAAATGAGTTGATTAGTTTCTCAGAAGAAGATTTTGAAGAGTATTCTGAACTGCAAAATGAAATAAGAAAAGTTTACAGAACATATCCTGATGAAAGTGAAGAAAGATTTGCACTGATTAAAAAGTTAACTGCAAAAGCAGAAAAGGCATTGGCGGAATATAGAACTTTTTACGGTCTTTTGAACAGACTTATGATTGAGGATTTTTTAGGAGAGAACGACGGAACTGAACATTATCTGCGTGAATATGCAAGCTATCTTGACCAGATAAAAACCGTGCAGTTTTTTGTTTTGCACTTTTTCAGCGATTTATCAAATCAAATAGAAATTGATGTTAACGAAGATTTCAATTACAACAGCGTACAGATTTCCACCGTATTTTATTTTGAGGATAACAAATCCAGACAGATGTACCATATCCGTAACCTGACAGAGTATTATTTTCTGCTGTTACATTTATTTGTTGAGAACGGATACCGCCTCTGCCGCTGTCAGCTTTGTGGCAGATACTTTGTGCCAAAGACAAAAAAGAAAACCCTGTACTGCGACAGAGTTCTGAATAATGGTAAAACTTGCAAGGAATTTGCGCCGAAATTAAAGCACCGAATCTTGGCAAACAGAAATGAGGTGCTGAAAACTTTTGACACACAGCGAGGCAAAATGTATAAGCGTTATGAAAGAACACTGAACGCACCTGATACTGTGGAAAAGCCTTTGAGTTTTGAGGAATATTATGATTGGCTTGAAAAAGCGAGAACTGCGAGAGATAATTATCTTGAGAATAAAATTTCCAAAGAGGAAGCGTTGAAAATAATTTGTATTGAGTGAATATTACAAAAAGAAAACGGATAGGCAGTCAATTATTTCCATTGATTACCTATCCGATTTTTTAATTATTTACTACATTAATGATAATCCTTGCGCCCAGCCGAAATCCGTTCAGGAATGTCTCTCGCTCACTGATTTCAGAAATTTCACAATTGCAGTCCTTGTATTTTTCAAAGGTTTCTTTCTGCAATTCAGTCAGGGTTGCCGTAAGCTTTTCTTCATTCCTGTTGAGCAGTTTCAATAGTTCCTTGACCTCATCATCAAACTTTGCACATTTCTCATTTGGAACTATGTTTCCGTAATATAGCTCTTCAAGTATATTCATTATTGCACCGCCTTTCAGCAAGCAACAATATCACAACTGCTTTCAGAAGTCCAGATTATTTTATATTTAATATGCAATTAAAAATTATAATCACTCGGTCTGAAGCATATATGATTGTTCGATTATCGCCATAACGTCATCCAATTCATCAAGATGTTCAAAAAACAGCTCTGCATCGCCATTTCCCAATCTTCCAAGATTTGTAACGTCATGGCACAAATTCTTTGGATCATACACTTCTGAAAACTTCATATTCACAGAAATCCTCAACCGTTGTTTCTGAATTACTACATCAACGAAATTTGTATAAATCTTATAGGCGATATAAAGCTTTTTAAACTCTCGTTTGATATCTGATGACAGATTCATTATACGGTGATTAAACTTATCAAAGGGGCATTTCGTCGGGCACGGTATCCATCTTTTCTGCTGTTCCTGAATCTTCACACTCCACACCCGCGCCCAAAAACATGTTTCGCTTTACTCAAATTTAGTTCCTTCATCTCCTTGAATAAATAGAAGAACTATAATTGCAGGTTTTTGCAATTATTCAAATTATAGCAGCATAGGGTAAGGCAAGAGAAATGTACCTATATTGGACTTTTCCCAGAATATGCTGAAAAAGGTCGTAAAATAAGGACTTTCAGAGTTTAGTGCGTTGTTTGCATCGGCTCCGGAAGTCCTTTTTTCTGTCTATTCAATTGTGCGAACGAACTGATTTCATAGCCTGTTGCTTACCCTGACCGCAGGGAGAATAATTAATATGTGTGGGTCAAATAAATAGTTACAGCTTAAGAAACGATTCTAATCAGGGCACAGCCTATTTTTTCAGCATCTGCTTCTGTACTATTCTTTCCCAGCGAAATCCTAATCGTACCCTTGGCGTAGTCTTCATCAAGTCGAATAGCCCTCAAGACATGCGAGATTTCTGTATTCACACTATCACAAGCAGAACCAGTGGAGATGCTGATACCCATAAGATCCATGCGGTGAAGAATAGCTTCTCCATCCTTGCCCGGAAATGATAAGCTTAGCAAACCGGGCAACTTGCTATCCCCACCATTGCGTTTATAGACAACTCCTGCTTCATTGAGCTGAGTCACAAGATGTCTTTCCAAATTTAGAATATGCTGCTGATTCTGCTCCAGCAAATCGCAGTTTGTTTTCAGTGCCGTTGCCATTCCTACTATTGCCGCTACATTCTCTGTTCCTGCACGATGCGCACTTTCCTGTGCACCACCGTCTTCATAAGGCAGTAATTCAACACCATTACGGATATAAAGGAATCCAATACCTTTAGGTCCATTAAATTTATGAGCAGAAGCTGAAAGAAAATCTACCCCTAATTCATGAACGTTGATTTTGATATGCCCAACAGCTTGAACTGCATCTGTATGGAACAGTGCGCCATGAGTATGGGCTATTTCACACAACTCACAGATAGGCTGAATGCTGCCAATCTCGTTATTTGCATACATCACAGAAACCAGACGAGTTTTGTCTGTTATGTATTTCCATAGAATCTCAGAAGTAATATATCCTTCTTTAGTAGGACACATATATGCTACAGGATATCCAAGGTGCTCAATCGCCGCACAGGAACGAAGAACTGCATAATGTTCAAAGGTCGATGTAATCATTCCCCGCTTTTCGGAATCAGAAAACGCCGAACTTTTGATGACCCAGTTATCGCTTTCAGTCCCTCCGGAAGTAAAAAAAATCTCCTCAGGTAAGGCACCAATACATTCTGCAATTGTACATCTTGCTTCTGCAAGAGCTTTTTTAGGTTTCCTGGCAAACGCATAAGGCTGCGAGGCATTTCCATATTCTTCAATAAGCCATGGTGTCATAGCTTCAAACGCAGTTTTATCAAGTTGTGTCGTTGCAGCATTATCGGCATAGATATGTTGCTTCATCAGAAATCACCTTACCTAAAGAGTGTACAGCCTTCGTTTTTGAATTCTTCAATTTTAGCAAGAAGTTCTTCTTCCGTTACCTCAAGATGTTCAGCCAAGCATGGCAAACAATAAAAAATGGTTGTTTTCTTATCGATTATCTTTTTGGTAATCCCTATTTCATCCTTTGTGAGCGGTGATTTGCCGCAAACATAACATTTCTTTGTTTCCATTTTATTCTGTATCTATGCCGTAAATCTTAAATGACGGCAGATCCTTTCCGGAATACTCCACATCAAGTAAACCAAGTTGATACTTGATTGTATCCCTCATTCTTCGTGCTCTATCAAAACAATACCTTTTAAATTCTCTCGGAGTAATATCGTCAATATGCCGAACATTCGGGAAGAGCAGCTTTAAGTATGCTGTAGCTATACGCTTTACAGCTTCTGTATCACGTGTGTCGGCTCCTTCCGGGACGATGATGTATTCATCCACAATGCTTCTGTATGTCATATCGCTACGAAGTTCATGCATGATGGAACAGAAGTATTCCGAATTCAAGGCCCAACCATTCACCTTCAAATCGTCCTTCATTCGCGGAATATTCCACCCTTTGATGAATCCGTGAAATCTCTCAATTAATGCTGATTCATGAAAAACAACTGGTAGTTCTGTGAACATATTTTCATAGCCATCCGCATCCATTATTTCCTTACGGATATTTCCGCAAAGGATCACACCTGCATCTGCTATTCCTTTATAGTCACCCACAGTAAAGTTTCCTTGCTCCAAATAACCTTTCAAAGCAGCTCGCATTTCATCTGTGTCGGTAAAGGAAATAGTCTGAACCTCATCCAGAGTGACAAAATCACTTCCTGCTATCAAACCTTCCCTGCGCTTTGTCTGATCATAAAACATTTTGGCTCGGCTCATAACACCGCCACTGGAAAGCCATCCATATCGGCTGACATTTCCAAAAAGATAAGATTTACCGGTACCTTTAGGTGCAAGCTCAATCAAATTCAAGCGCTTCTCCACAAACGGCAGCAATCTTGTAATCATGGTAAGTTTTTCTTCTTCATTTTCATAACCGGCGGCGTTATAGTCAACGGCTCCAAGGATAACATCTATCCACTCACCTGTAGTAAACTCCTTACGGGCCTCTTTGTAGTCTTCAAGGTTAATCTCATATGGGCAGAAATTCTTGAAAGATATAAGTTTAATTTTCCCGTCCTTTGAATTCTTTCCCTTGGATGATTTCCTTTCATACTCGAAAGTAAAATCAAAATCATCCGGAGAACGATATCCAAGCTCCACCATTCCCCAGATATCTCTGCCCTTCACGAGATCATCCTTACATGAATCCCATACATCGCTTTCAATTATAGTTTCTTTGAATCCCAAGCCAAAGTCAGGTAAGGAAAAAGAAACCTCCCCGGATTTAATATCAATATTGACAGATATCTTTGCTAGAAACTTTACAGTCTTACCTTCAATAACAACAGCATTCTTTATGGCATTCCAATCGTCTTTTCTAGGAATGAATTTCTTGACAAATCTGACAAGATCGTCTTTATCAAATTCACCCTCGTCGTCTTCAAACTTTTTCAGCAGCCAGTCGCGCATAAAAGCAGGGAGGCTCAGTGTAGAGAAGAAATTGGTTTTCTTCAAATCCTTGAAGACAACCATCTCGTCAAAATTATCTCTCAGCTTTTCTGAAAGTTCCATATTTCTCCCTCCTTAGAATTCATCACCGAAATCAAAATCATCTTTGATTGTGGCGGTTTTTCCTTTAACTTTGAAGGAAACGCTACCAATCAAATCCGACCCATCAAACACATCTGCCGTATATGGTTTCATCTTTGCACGTTTAATATCTGTAAGTGCGAAAGTAAAATGTGTCGCATCTTCCGATTTTGCTTGATAGGGTTTATCCTCAATCACAAGGCTGATATTATCTGGTGATTCAACATCAGAAATATACAAATTCAATGTGACACCATCATGCCGGTCTGCAGTAATATCATCAGAATGCATAACTGTAATCTTTACGCCCACCTGCTTTTTGAGTGTCAAAGTAATAACTGGAACAACAATTTCCTCAAGGCTGGCGCCTCCATGAACTTCTACATTAGCGGGACGACTGCCACGGAATCTACCATAATCTGAAAGTATTATATAACCGTTTTCCTCAACTTTATAAGGAACATCACATCCGTCAAAAGACTTGCAACACCGTCCGGAGTGTTCTCCCTTGGTGTCCGTTTCGTACGGCACTTCTTGCTTTTTTATTACAGCCAATCTGGAAGCACCATGGTCGCTTGCGATAATAAACGATTTACAGTTGTGCATACCTAGTTCCATAGCCGCGGTATTTAAAGCTTTTTCAATCACTTCGAGCTCTGCTGGGATGTGAATCGGATCCTCATCGTCCGTAAAAAAATAACCGCCCTTGTCTTTATGCTTGATGTTATCAAGTTGCTCTTCTTTGTATTTTTTCCCGCCCATCCACTGCTCATAGAACTGCTTGTTTATTGATGTAATCGTCGGTAAATCAGAGCGCACTATATCCGTATGAATCGACAGTCCTTTTTTCTTTGCAAGGGCAGTAATGTAAGACAAGTACTCCACACCTAATGAGTCAATCCAATACAAGAAAGCATTATTCTTGCTTGAAACAGCCTTAATTGCGTTATCTCTTGTTGGAAGCTGCGCATACGAAATACCATCTGCATACTTTTCAACGAGCTTGATGAATTCATCAGAAATGTGGTTTGAAACTTTCTGCTTCTTATACAAATCAAAGTATTCCGTCAGCTCATCCGAAAGAACAGGACAATCGAATATATATTTTTTCAGATACTCGTCAAGAGCAGGATAGACATATGCTATGGCTTCACTAATTCCATTACTAACTACCCATTTAACTATGGTCTTTTTTTCTAACAACGTGTTATCGGTGAGACGGTAGATACTCTCATCAGGGTCGATTTCATTTGTCTTTACAAAAACAGCAATATCCTCTTCAGGAAAATTTCTAAGAAGTTTCTTCCTCTCATCATACAATAGCCTGAAATAACGGTCTTGATGGGAAAACTCCGTAATCTTTACCGTGAGGTTAGTTTTAAAGTCCTCAAAATTTAAAGTTTCATCAATCACAAGTTTTAAATAGTAATTCTGTATCTGCTTTGCATTTAGTTTAAGATACAGAAAAACAAGCCAGTTCCGATACTCAAGACCTGATATAGCCAAACACAAATCATCAATAAGCCTTTCGTCAATACCATATTTATCAAATACAGCTCGGATGTCTTTGCTGCATTTATTTAGGTCTTTAAGCAACCGCTTCCACTGTTCTTCGGTTCCTAGCCCACTATCAAGCTCAAAGTCCCCCACAATATACTTAACAACAGAATACGCTCCAGATAAAGTAAATAGCGGGAACAAGGCATTGTCGAGAACCAGCGAAGTGCTCGTATAGACATTTCCAATAGCGCCATCTTCGAATGCACGCAGTAGATACTTTATTCCTGTTTGAACCACAAGCCCTCCATCCTCCGGCATGTTTGTAACAGATACATTCGTGAGCAGATTGTTGGAAATATACGCTCTCTGCTGTTCAACCATCTTGTTGTCATCTCTGATGATTTTTGCAGCTTGCGAAGAAACACCCCTCAGCAGGAGGATAGCTCTTGCATTCCCAAGAGTGGTATTTTTTAAGCGACGAAGCTCTTTATCCGCAACGGCAGAGCCTCTGAGAGCGAGATATTCGCCAAGTCCGATTACGACAAACTTATTATCTCTGTAGTCCACATCGGATGTGCGGAAATAATCCACCAGTTCATCTACACTGGGAAATTTATCATTCTTAAGGCAAAATTCACTCATTCTTACGACAGAAATATCCGCCTGCTTCAATTCTTCTAAAACGGAGCAGTAGTCCTCATCACCAATGACATAGAAAAACGGCAGCCCTTTTGCAGTAGATATATAGTTTTGTACTTCTCTGCAAAGCATTACTTACCCCTCCCTATTAATGATAATCTTTACGCCAAGACCCATGTCCTTCCTGACAATATCAGTAAGCCACTTCTTCAGTTCGGCATCATTCATACCTTCGATGATATCAACAACCTTATCGCTTCCACCGGCGTTATATTCTGCGGCCGCCATACTGGAAACCTTGCTCATGATAGTGGGGTTATCATTCCACTCATAGGCGCTGATTCCGGTGCTCTCCAGAGTATCCCTCACAGCATCAATATCAGAAATCAAGCTGGTGTAATCTCCGATAATACGCTTTGCAAAACACTTATCGCGATAATCAGCGGAAGCTATCTCGTCAAAGAAGTCCGCTTCCTTAATGAATGCTAAGGCTTCCTTAATGTCCGCTTCACTTTGCATGCTGCTGTTCAATGTTGCAAAGGCCTTCTTAGCCTCGGCATACAGAGAGGCATTCACGCAGCACAAAATCGGAGTACGATATTTTTCAGACCAAACACGAGGGTTTTTGCTTCCTCCGCTCTTATCACTCCACAGTTTATAAAGCTGCGATTTCACCTGATTCTTTCTGTAATCCTCAGCAGCTTTTTTAACAATGGCATTACTTGCTGTAGAGGATATGGTAAACATTTCCGATGTGATAGAATTTTTGATTTCCTCGCATTCCGTATCAGTAAAGCCCTCCAAATAAGGTGCGTAAATATCAATAAAGACGGCCAAAGTATTACCAAGAACATTCCGAATTTCTGCATTATGATTTGTCATCTCATCAAGAAATGACTTCATATTATCGGGAAGCATATCTTCATAGTTGGCAATACGGAGTAAATTATAGAAAAACTTATCCAGTGCTGGCTTTTTCGCCCTGATAGATTCGCAGGAGAAGCCGATAAACTTCAATGTCTCACGCCATGCCTTAAATGCCGCTTCCTTAGAACGGACAGTAACATTCAGAAAAATATTCGTTGACTTCACAACCTCGTACTCAGTTATGAGTTTTCTGATTTCATCTTCTCCAGTTGATCCAATCCAAAGGGCAGAATACTGAACATTGAACAACTTCTTTATATCCGACAGAACAGAATCCTCCGCGTTGATTTCCTTGGCAACATTCAAAAGCTTACCGTTCTCAAACCGTTCAAGGAATATATGCATACCTTTTTTACAGTTATCAAGAGTTAGAAGCGCCTTCAAATTCTGTGCAGATGACGGACGCTGAATCGCAATCTTTCCGATTTCATTAGCTACATCATGTGCTTTATCGCCTTTGCTCTGAACAAGTTTGATATAGAGCTTGACGAGGTCAAATACACCGGCAGTGTCCATATCTTCCAAACACCAAACGGGATAGGATAGGTCTCTCATTTTTGCAAGGACGAGTGTTCCGGCCTGCTGAGGCGAAGAACAAGTGTTGGCGGTAATGTTCCATGCATTTTCCGTAAGCTCATAGAATGCTTTTTCCTCTGGAGTCAGATTGACAATATAGGTTGCTTTTGGGTTCTTTCCGATATAATTACCAATCATTTCAGAAAGCTTATCCGGTGTCATTGAATCACGGTGGCCTTCGGCATCCATAGAGCGATAAGGTTCCGAACTGTATTCTTTCAGTAAGAAGCCGGTAATAAATGCGGACAGGTTACACACAGAAAAACCATATGTAGTTTCCAAATAATCGTAGATTTCACCAATAGATATTTTACCGCTACTCTTAAAAGCATCGTCTATCATTTTATCAACAGATTTTTTGATAATAACAATATGCTCTCCAGCAAGCTCCTCGTCCTTCCAGTATTCCTTTTTAGACCAGAATTTGCCCAGAACAGACTTCTCACATCCAGAAATCAATCCCTTGATTTCCATCACACCCATACCGTATTTTGCAACAGGTTTCGGAGTAGTCAGTTTCAACTGCGTTTCCGAGAGTCCCTTTGTGAAGTCCTGTACATGCTTGAAACGTTTCAAAACAATGGTCTGCATAATAGTGTGAACAGCACCGGCTCCTGCAGCCTTTTCACCATCCTGATTTGCATAGGTAAAAACGATGAATTGTCCGTTGTGAATTTGATCCTTCCAATCACGCTCCAGTACATCCTTTGCCTTCTTCGCATTTTCTTTTGACTGCTGACCGTTGTTGCCACTGTAATACATCGACATAGCGGAATAATCCACATACTGCTCAAATGCCTCTAAGCCAAGAGGCGTAGACAACGCATCAATGACAGCAATATTCTTATAGGCAGGATCCGCAATAATTTTCTTTATCAGAGTGCGGAAACTCTGGGCTTCTTCGTCGGTCTTTGCAAGCGCAAGTACAGCATAGAAATGCCAGTCCACATCCTTGCTTTTTAAAACATCCATGACCTTTTTGAAATCAGACATGGTAACAACCGGCAACTTGCCACTATCCAATTCCAGCGCGTAACGAAGTTTCAGTGCAGGAGGAAGGCTGAGCGCAGTTGCAACCGCAGCACCTTCTGAGACCAGCTTGGCGGTTGTGCCTTGCTTTTCACGAATCTCCTTTTTAAATGCCTCAATTTTCGCACCATCGCCAGCAAGAACGGCAGCAGAATACACTTTTTTGCCGTTAGCAATCGGATTCTCGATCAGAATTCCTTTATTAACAAGGGCTTTCGCAATGCTCTTGCAGGAAGATTCCAGTTCACCTGTATCACCCTCAAAAGCGTAACTGAGATTTTGATCCGTCGGCTTTAGAATCGGCAGAGCACCGCCCAACCGCTGGTCTATAGACTGCATAATAAGAACAGTCTTCAGCACAATCTTTTCCTTGTCGTTCAGCTGCGCCTGCTGTTGAAATGTATCCAGAATCAGCCTAATATCGGAGGACAAATAGTCCTTGCCCTTTTCATAGAAGAAGTCCCACAGCATATCCACTGTAAGGAATGGTCTGTCGGAAAGAGGGCTAGTGTTCTGGATAAACCACTGGAATGCATTAACATCCATATCCTTCGGCGTCTTTATGAAGTCAAACATACTGCGCTGATTGGACTGGAATGCAGAAGCTATATTTTTCAGGACGAGCGCCGCAATGGGGTGAATAGGAAGGATATCCCGCATAACATTTTGGTCATTAATATTTGCAGCTTTGATAACAGCTTTGCGTGCATTCGTAACATAAGAATTCAAATCCTCGGTCATCCGCTTCCAGTTTGCTTTTGCCGCAGGCTTTACACTAAAAGCATGACCTATAAGTTCAAAGGCAATATTGTCTGGAAGGGTGATTTCCACCTTGTCAAAACGCTGCTGTACAACAGACCACGGATTGGTCTTATCTCTGCTGTCATATTCCTTTGCAAGAGAAGACAGTGGATGGGTCACAATTACGAAGTAGAAAGGCTTTTCCTGACAAATGGAGACAATCTTTTGAAACTCACCCAAAGAAGTGCTGTTCTGACGAAAATAGTCACTGAACTCATCCCAGATAAGAACGAGCTTAATATTATTCTTGTCAATGATATCAATAATCCATTTGCGCAGAGAATCTGCAGAAAGATTGAGAGCTGTTATTCCTTCCTCTGCGGCAAGGCTAAAGATATCGTCCATCAGAGAGGAAACGTCGCTACTCTTTTTCAGAGTGTTGATAATCTCATCCGCAGAGGACTGCGAGAAGGTGGACCTCCACTTGGGCTTCTGAAGCAGAGCGTCCATAAACTGATTATGAATCGGATCCTCCAGCCATGCGATAACACTTTCCTTTAGGGAATTTTCCCCCTTGTAGGAGACCTCATTCGCCTCCAAGCCCTTCTTTATGCTTTCCTGCACTGCAAAGAACAATTGTTGCGGAGTAGAAATACTGCCTGATGCGTAACGGTATGCAGTCACAATGCCCTGTGCCTTATGGCCGATAAGCTTTTCCAGCAGAACATGATTCTTTTTCAAGGGTTCAAACTTATCCCAATAGTTTCTTACCTCTGTCTCCGGCACCTCCAGCAACTTTTTGAGCGTGTAAGCACACTGAGATTTACCGGTACCGTAGGCGCCATGAATCCAGATAGAGCGATTTGTATTGCCGCTCAGCATCTTTTCTGCCCGATTGAGTAGGTCTATGAAAGTCTGATGAGGGTAGGTTGTGTCCCACGCTGCTCCACTGTTGATAGCGGATTCGTCAATGCATGGAAAATACTTTTCGTTGACATCAAAGTATTCGCAGTATTTTAAATTCTGTACCGGCATCTTATAATCCCTCCTTAAATAGACTCAAAACATCATCACTGGTCTTGTCCCTCAGCGTGATGGTTTGCAGATCATTTGTAAATGTAGCATTGATAAATTCTGGATATGCAGAAGAAAGACCTAGCAAAATGGATTTCATCTCTTCTTCATCATAAAGCCCGAAAATACGTACCGGACTGACGCCGTCCCGCTCCACATATTCATCGTAGAGATAGGAAACACGAAACTCTTTATCCAAATTGCACTTCTCGGCGAATTTATATAACGCATACAGTACAACGCGAGTATCTTCAATAATGCACTTCGTTCTGCACAGCGATTCGATTTTCCGCCCTTTTTCTTCGACATACCCGAAATTTAACACTGTACCCAAGGGTAACTTGCAAAAACGCTTGAAGGCATTGATGATGGAAGTTGCGTCATCTTTCTTCACTCCCTCGGCAATCAGCATATCACTGATATGACTTCTATTATAATAAATGCCAATATCCATATTCATTATGAACCATTTGCACTGGGCATTATAGGCAAAGTTCGACAATGCCAAGCCCCATGTAGTACCATTTTGCCATCCGTAATTTGAGGATGATACGATATCAAAGAGCAATGTGGTATTGCCTTTATCATCTATTAAACCACACCCACGAAGGAATTTCTTAAACATGGGGACTTGTAGCTTTTTATTCAGCGTGTTTTTATCGCTATCCCAATAATCATTGCCAAGGTCAAAAAATCCTTGTACCCATTCCGGCTTTGGGGCGTGATTTGCAAATGAATTCAAACTAGCTTTTTTCATAGTTCCTTCTCCTGTCGATGGTCTTAATGAATGATATACGAGACAACCGTCATCAATATCGTGACACATTCCACAATGAATACAGTCTGTAATCTGTACTTTTCCGTTGACAAACTTTATTCTTCCGTTACGGCAATTTGTTTCGCAAACTCTACAGCCAACACAATATGCCGATTTTTTAAATACTTGTCTAAACTTCCTTATCTCTTTAGGATATTTTTTTGGAATACTAGCATCAAAAGAAATCAAATAACCGTTTTCTTTCTCCTTGATTTCATATTGAAAAGGCAGTTTACCTACCGTCTTTATCCATTCTTGCCAATCTGATTTAGGCTGAGTAACCTCTATCTGTGTTTTGCCATTTTTGATTGTTTCCCAGTAATGGACTTTCCCTATAGTTAAATCGCGACCATTTTTTCGTGCGTTCCAACCACCATTTGCTACATATGAGGTCAGTGCCGCATCATCACCTTTATGGCGTCCGTTCATTAATTTAATCAAATTAATGTAGTTGCTAACTTTTTCCGGATAGCAAGTATACTGAAGATAATCGCTACGTCCTCCACCCATAGGGCAAAACAAGCACCCAGCGCGGGAATTTCCCTTTTTATAGGTGGCATTTATGTTAAGATGATTCAGAAAGATATACAACCATATTTCCGCAGAGGTCCATTCCAAAATCGGATTAAAGCTGTACTGACCTCTTTGTTTCTTTCCAAAATTCTCGTATTCATATTTACTTCTGGCTAAGCTTTCATGGGCGCGTACACCAACGAAATCCATACCAATATAATCATCTTTGCCGGTAATTTCCCTCATTTTCAATGTCTGCGGCGTACTCTTATGTACACTACAACACCATCGAAGCACTCTTGCTGGCGGGCCGAACAGCTTCCATGAATCACTTGGTTCAAAGTGAGAGCGAGCAATATAAAAGGGAATACCATCCTTATCACACTGCTTTTTAGCCTCTTCCACGGCTTCATAAGTATCTGGAAACTCCATGCCGGTGTCTCCGAAAATAACTACGAAACTGTCCTTTGGCAGTGCCTTTTTCACAAGATCCAACAGCACTGCGCTGTCCTTGCCTCCGGAAAAGGCTACATGGAAAATGTCAAGCTTATCTTTAAATTTCTCATATTCCTTGACAATTTTTTTAACTGTAGAATCTTCTATGACTGTCAGTAAATCCTCGTTGAGAGTGCACATTGCCTCTATATCCATAGGAATCAACTTCGTTCCTTGTTTCCAATATGGATTTGTTTCGTTTGCTTCATCCGCAATAATCAGCTCCGGCGCAGTATAAAGATCACCGCCCTTTGTCTTGGCAATCTGTACACCTCTGTACCAATAGATATTCGATTCTGCCCACATGTAGGGCACTTCGTTCTGTTTGTCGTAATCCCAGTGTTTATGAAAACCAAGGATATCCATCTCCGCAGCATAAACCGGGCGAGGCTCCTTAGAAAAATTCGTAGGAGTGGAATTCAGTATAATTCCACCGGTCTTCGAATCAAATGTGTAGGAATACATACTATCACCTCTCTTTTCGTAGTTCCGAAGCCCGCTGTGCAATTTCTCCCAGCTTGGCATATTTGCTTTTTGCCATATATCCGGTATTAAATAGATACTGTCCAATAACCTCCGGTACCAGCTCCACATCGGTTCTCGCAATGGCAATGGCAAGCATTTCGTTATATTTTTTATTGAAATACTTTTCCGCTATGATTCCAGCGTTCTTATCGTTAAAATGAATCACATGAAGGCTGTATTTTTTGCTGTACTTATAGCAGTAGCTTTCCAGCAGATAATGATTCCAGTTCTGTCCGCAAATCGGGAACATGGCAAAGGTTGTCACATCTCTAATAGCTCTGAAATTGTCGGTAATAAATCCAGACAACACGGCGTCGATTTCATCCACGGGAAAATTTACGAGCCGGTTTGCGACAAAGCGGTTTCTGTCTACCCGCACCATGTCATCATAAAGAGCCTGAAAAGCATATTGCCGGTTTGTACTGCCTGTAAGCTCTATAACCTTATCAGCAACTTCATCAAAAGTGCATTCATCTCTGTCTTTGATATACTTCTTCAATAGTGTAACCGCATCAAGCTCAGATTTTTCTTTGGTGAGAATCTTACCGTTCAGATGATATTTGCCAGAAAGCACTTTTTTATATATAGCATTATAAATGGTAAGCTGTGACAACTCATAGTTTTCTTCCTCAATGCTACCAAGAGGGACATCGCTTAAAGATGCAAATCCGTTCTCTTCACAAGCATTATCCACAAAGTCAAGAATGTCCTCCGCTTCATTCTCAGAAATGCAGAATCGGTCAATGAAGAGGTATTCTCCTTCGGAAACAAGTACAAAAAGGTCATTACCTGAAATAACGCGCCAAATATTATTCAGCGGGATATACGGCAGACGATCATGAAGACTGTATACACTTACAGACTGGTTGTTTCCCCAAACCCGCTTTATTTCATCAGTGACAGCTTCCTTCTCGGGTAGCCTGCTTCCTTTGATCATAAACTTTTTAGCGAAAGAACATCCGGCGATGTTTTTCTGCAAATACTCCTTCAGCATTTCAGGAGAAGTAATCACATAGGAATTCATCCATTCTTGTTTGTTTACAAATAGGCTGTCATAATAAATAACGGCTGCGCCGGAAGAAAAAACATCATCGACAATACACTGGAGCTCCTGCGGCATGTCATTGTTCTTACAATAGACCTTGTCATCAATTACAGTTCCAGAGGAAAGAATAGCATCTTTGAGCAGTTCATCATCTTCTGGTAGAGAGATTTCCATTGCTTCCGCAAACTGACGGAAGCGCATGAGTTCTCTGATCGAATCGTATTTGAAGCCATATTCGTAGTGCTTCTTCAACACAGTAACGATTCGTCCGAAGATTTCCGCTGTAACAGATGTTTGCTTGTTGCCGCTGTTGCCAAGGGACGCGATTGCTTTTTTCGGAATTTCCGCACCAATGAATTCCAGCAGCTTGTTAATAGCGGCGCTGAAACGGTTATGCTGCTGTTCGTTATATCTAATAAAATCTGAATCGCTGTACAATTCTGTTGCCGTTACAATAGTTGTTTCTTTATTTTCACTAAATAATGAACACGACTCATATCCTTTATTGGTGGCATAGCGCTCAGCGCTTCTGATGGAAGAAACATAAGAGGAACAGGTTCTGTCTGCAAGCTTCACCGTATTCTGCAGATAATCATAGAATTCAGCTTCACAGGCAGTACTACTAAACGACGATGTACTATTTGAAGCAGTCGTTCCAATTCTTCTTTCATATACAATTGTGAGACTATCGTGAGCCACACCGCATATGAAAAGAAGTTTTTTTATCCGTTTGATAAAATCCGTCGCACTGAAATTGGTTTCTATGCAAAGCTCTTCATCAATCTCTCTTGGCGATGTCATATGACCTAAGTCGCTTGCTTTACCGAATTCCAATCTCGTGCTACCTGGAAAAGAACTAAGAGAGCTGAACACATCCGGATAGTCCTTGTATAGGACAGCTACTATACTGACATAAACGTCCTTCCATGTAGAAGGTATAGAGAGCTCTTTGCCAAAGAAAGTGATGCTTCTCGGCTTGGTAAATGCCATGGATTCTATCCTTTCAAAATCAACGACGTTCAAGACTTCTTTCATCTCAGCCGATGCATCTGCTACAAGGTTGTAAGATTCTGTAGAGACCGAAGCTTCTTCTTTTTTCTCGGTTTGAATTGGCAGTTGCAAACAATACCGCATGTAAACATTGAAATCATCGTTTATATTTTTGGTGAGCTTTCTATTTTTAATCTGGAAGACCTTGTTCTTTCCAGCAGATTTATAAATAACCTCCAATTTCGATATATCTGTAATATCAAATATCGACCCAGATATCATTTTTGTAGCAATTGCAAATTGCTCTACTCGCAGAATGTTTTTCTCTATCCACTTACATCTCTTGGCAGGCAAAACGGATGCGACCCACACCATAAAAGCGTCCTTATTATTCTTTTTGGCCGCTACCATACTTTTTGCCTCCTGTAATAACTTCAAATATCTCTCAGTATCATTACGATACAGGAATACCACTTTCTCAAACAACCTCGTTGCCGGAACATAAATCTTTTTACCTTGGTATGCGGAATCCATGCTTTGCATCTGAAAAGATATGCCATTTTCATTTCTGTAAATGTCATCAATATCAAGTCCGCGATTAGCTGCCATTCTACGTAGCTCAGTAGAAATGTGCTTTATTATTTGCACCTTTGGCTCTTCCCCTTGAAGTGTCTCAAGGTAACCTTCCAGAAGAATGACAGCTTCATATATATCCCATTTGGGTTGTCTATTGCCAGGTGTCATAGCCGTCCTCCTTCCCATATTGCAACATTTCATTATGAATTAATTAATGCCCGATAATTCATACTCAGCATTTATCCGCAGCGCCTCCGGAACGAATCCATTCGTCAACTTCCGATATTTTAAATTTCCAAAGTCACCCGACCTTACTCGCTGGCATACTTCGATTACTAATCCATTGAAGTACTGTTTCACGGCTTACGTCAAGATACTTTGTTATATCTTTCATCGAAACCCAGTTTTCTGTCTTCTGTATATCAACCGTGTTTTACCTCCATCATCAGTATGTGTGTTCACAGCTATTAAGGTTAGCATTAAAGACCTGCACAACCCGTTGTTGGGTCTTTTATAAATCGAATTATGTTTGTGTTTTAATCAACATCAGGAATATCGTTTTCAAAGATAATAACTTGGCCGTAATTCTGATGGTCTAAATGAGAGAACGACACCGTTTTCACGCTGTCATGTTAGAAGTATTCTCCCTCCTAAAGGATGGGATCGGTGAATGATTGCTTATCCTGAATTTGGGATAAGCATGGATAGGCAAAGTAGAAAGTGCTGACAGCATATAGAAAACGAGCTCCTTAACATTAAAGCATATATATGATTAATTATAACACACTTTTTTGACAACAATCAATCCTTTTACACTAAATCTTACATAAATCCACAACAAATTTATTTGTTGCCGCTATTGACACAGCGGTTGAAACTCTGATAGTCTTTAAACAAAACTTGACAGCTGACTGGCTTTATACTCGGCAATTGCTGATATAAAACGGTCGCCGTATTGCTTCAGCTTGTTGTCGCCTACACCGTTGACTGATAAAAATTCTTCGGGCGTTACGGGCAGTTTTCTGCACATATCTGTAAGTGATGCGTCTGAAAAAATCAGGAATGCAGGAACTCCTTTTTTGCTTGCAATCTCATATCTGATTTGCTTAAGAATATTAAACAGCGGAATATCAACAGTTTCCTCAACAGTTTTCTCTTTGGATTTAATTCTGATAGTTTTCTTTATATTAACTTTCGCTTTGCCTTTGAGTACGGGATAGCTCATTTCTGTTACTCTGAGTATCGGCTTGCCTGCTCCTACCGATATGATATACCCCTGTTCTTCCAGCTTTTCTATTATGTACTTTATTTCTGTCAGCTTTGAGTCCTTCATTATGCCAAAGGTGGATTGCTTATCAAGTCCGAAATATGTTATTCTTTCATTTGTTTTTCCTCGCAAGACAACCGAAATTATTGTTACGCCGAATTTTTGTCCTGTTCTTATTATGCAGGATAGAATTTTCTGCGCTTCTATGGTAACATCTTCTGTTTCAAATTTTGTCAGGCAGTTTGAGCATTTTCCGCAGTTTTCCTCTGCTTCATCTCCGAAATATCTGAGCATATAATTACGCAGGCAGTCGCTTGTCCTGCAATAGAAAATCATATACTTTAAACGTTCTTCCTCCCTCTTCTTGAACATCTCGTTCTGCTCAGGTGTAAGCTGCGGATTCGGCTCGGTGTTTTCGATAAAGTATCGACAGGTCTGCACATCTCTTGCTCCGTAAAGCAAAATACAATCTGCCTCCTGACCGTCACGTCCTGCTCTGCCTGCCTCCTGATAATAGCTTTCGATATTCTTCGGCATATTGTAATGAATTACATATGATACATTCGACTTATCTATGCCCATTCCGAACGCATTTGTCGCAACCATAACCGGTTTGCGGTCATAGACAAAATCGTCCTGATTCTTAACACGCTCCTTATCACTCAAGCCTGCGTGATAGCGTGTTGCCGGAAAGCCGTTTTTTATAAGCAAATCGCAAACGCTCTCGACCTTTTTTCTCGTTGAACAATAGATAATTCCCGACTTATCCCTGCGTTCTTTTATAAGTTCAATAAGCCTGTTGTCCTTTTTGGCATGTTTTAAAACGGAGAAAAACAGATTCGGTCTGTCAAAGCCCGTAGTTACAACGGCAGGATCTTCAAGCTGTAAAATGTTTATAATATCCTTTTTTACTTCATCCGTAGCGGTTGCCGTAAAAGCTCCGATTATTGGACGATTCGGGAGCATAGAAATGAATTTGTTAATATGAAGATAGCTCGGACGGAAATCCTGTCCCCACTGCGAAACGCAGTGCGACTCATCAACGGCGACCATTGAAATTTTTATTCTTCTGCATAAATTAATGAAACTGACTGACTCCAGCCGTTCGGGTGCGACATAAATTATTTTATAAATTCCCAAAGCCGCATTTTTCAACACCTTGTCATATTGTGTATCGGTTAATGAGCTGTTGATATAAGCCGCCTTCACGCCCTGCTGAACAAGAGCATTTACTTGATCCTTCATCAATGAAATCAGCGGAGAAACAACAATAGTAACACCGCCAAACATAATTGCAGGACCCTGATAGCATATAGACTTGCCTGCACCCGTCGGCATTATGCCGAGAGCATCCCTGCCCGACAACAGGCAGTCAACCATTTCTTCCTGACCTTTTCTGAACGAGGAATATCCGAAGTATTTTCTTAAAACATCAAATTATCCATAACTCTGCACCTGATTCATTCTATACTTTAATTATAGGTATTTTTAGAGAGTTTTCAAGATAAACAACGCAGTTTATCATAATTCAGCATAAAATAAGGTCGGGTATCCGTTGTGAATTACCCGACCTTTGATTTACAAATCCTCATCTATTGTAACATTCGTATTTCGTTGTGTTTTTATCTTAATAAATAAGTCCATCCCAATTGACAAAAAATCTTACGAAATAATAAGTCATTCTTTTTCCCCCCTTCATTTGTTTATTTATTGTGTCTATATCATAACAAACCGACTGTGACAAGATCCGGACAAAATCAGGGGAATTTTAATTTTTTCAAAAATTCTTTGATAAATATCTTTGATAAATATAAATTTGCCAAGCAATATCACTCTCTTGCTTGGCAAATCATAATTACTCAAATCTATATTTTATTTTTTAGTCACATATTTTTGATATCGGCTTGTAGGTTTATCAGGTATAGTCATTTTAAGTTTTCCGCTTTCAAGCAGTGGTTTAATATATCTGTTTGTAAATTCCCGGATATCCTTCAAGCCAAAATGTTCAACAATTTCTCTTTTACTTTTTGGTTCAATACAGAATTCAATTATTTTCTCATATACAACTTGATTTACCTTTTCTTGTAGGTTATCTTGTGGGGTGTCTTGTAGGTTATCTTGTGGGGTATCTTGGTTGTCATCAGGTCCCACCATACTCGTTGCCGCAGAGGATAGAGGAATTATTGTCTTAAATACATCACCCTCAAGAAATTCAGGAACTCCGCCTGAGTACAGCTTTGTATATTTATAGGTATTTCTCATACCCGATCCGAGCTCATCGGCAAGTGACACCTCTCTGAACACCTTTGCGATAGGAGGATTCTTAGAAAACGGTTCAAATCTGTCGAGCTTCAACTCACCATGACCGTGAGACAGATTTCCGTTTTCCGTGTACATCCTGTCTTTCTCAATAACAAATTTTGCTACATAACCAGTGGAATAATCACGATGCGCAAGACTGTTCGAGAAAATTTCTCTTAAAATTGCATCTCTTGCACTTACAGCTTGTACTCCCTCAAGAATAAACGGATCATTCAGATGCTTTTTGCCAAATTCCATAAGCCTGTCAAATGTATCAAATAAATTCGTAATAATAACGTCTCGGTCATCATATCTGTCTGTATTTTGGGTTCTGAAAATCGCATCTGTTTTGTGTTGCGGCAAAGCCGCCATTATAGTTTCATCCTTACCAAAAAGAAGTATCGCCGCAAGTGTCAGTCCGTCAACGCCTTTTTCACTGTCTTTAAGAATCAAGCCTGAACTGCGCAGTATTTCTTCATCAGTCATAGTAAGCCACGGATGATTTTTATTTCTCAGTCTTGACAGTCTTCTCGCTCTGTCAATTATATCGGAACGCAGGTCAGCCATTGTAAAGCAAGTGAAAACTTTATTTACAAAATATGTTCCCTGCTTTTTTGAATACAGCTTAAATACTAAATCTCCTGAATTAGTTATGTCTATATCCGAATCGTTGTTTCTGTCAAAAATCCTGCCGCCGCAACGGCAAACTTGCGTACTCTCGGGAACAAAAATATAAATAATCAGCTTATCATCATATTCAATATTTTCGATCATCAGGTAAAGCGGAGGATACATTTTATTCGGATTATTGATTGAAGTAACAAAATCGCTCCTGATTCTCTCTGCACGGTTTCTGTCCACTCCGATAACCGTACCGTCATCTTTAACACCGAGCAGGATATGTCCGCCTTCACGGTTTGAGAAAGCACAAACGGTTTCATAAACATCTTTAGTAATATCGGTTGTGGATTTCTTAAACTCAATATTCATCCCTTCGCCCTGTGATATTATATTTTTAATTTCTTCATATGTCATTACAAGCTCTCCAATAATCTGACGGTTTATATTTTTATTATATTCGCAATCAAAAATAATATCAAGCGATTAAAGATAAATCACACCAAAGTTTTTAATATTGTTTTCTTCACTGGTTACCATATCATTTAAGGTTAAGTAATATATTTGCAAAACCACATTGTTTTTTTCGGATTTCGCAGGTGTATCATCATATAATTATTATTGGTGTCAGATTTTATAAAAATATCCCCGAAAGGCTGAGGCTGATTGCTGCCTTTCGGGGAGTGGTGTTTTTTACTTAATTTAATCTTAAAAATGCGATAAACAAGCCGTTTTTAATAGGTTACTCTTACCTGATATGTAATCTCCTGACGGTGTCCCTCTACATTGCGGTTATTGCGTATGTAAGACATATTTCGTACGGGTAACATCTTTTTAACCATCTGACCGCCTACAGAACCTGCTTCTCTTGCAGAAATGTCGCCGTTATATCCCTGTTTGAGGTTTACGCCTACTTCGTTGGCACATTCCATCTTAAAGCGTTCCATGGCTTCCTTTGCCTGAGGTACATTAATCTGATTGTTATTGCTTGACATAATTTGTTTTCTCCTTTTCAAAACTTTTAAATCTCGTTAAATTTATTAATAAAGCGGCGTTTCGGCATCCCGTTTTCATCGCCGCAATAGTATTGTTTGCGGTGAAATTCGTTTTATTATTTGTAATTTTTTCAAGTTTTGAAATTCACAAAAACATCATACAAAGCAAAAAGCAGCTATGTCAAACGACATAACTGCTTTTTATATTGTGTATGAAAGGGTTAGGGAAATAAGCCTTTCGTCTTGCTGTTAAAATATATTGAGTTACTTTTTCTCGATTGAATCGGTCTTGTAGATGAAGTCAACCTTACCGTCCATATCATCGGAAATACCGCTGTAGCTGTTGTACTTCTTTGATGCTTTCTGAACAGCCTTGAAACGGTCGATGATATCCCGGACATCACCGTTTGCGGCATCAACAATGCTGTCAATGCCCTCCTCTTTGAACTTCTTCATACCCTTGGACAATGTCATTGCACCGTCATTGAGCTGTTTAACGCCGTCAACAAGTGCTGCACTGCCGTCCTTGAGAGTACCAACACCCTCGAAGAGGCTCTTTGTACCGTCCGAAAGTGAGCTTGTGCCGTTTTTGAGAGTCTTTACACCGCTTTTAAGGCTTGATGTACCGTCCTTGAGGGTTGAAGTACCGCTCTTGAGTTCGCTTGTACCGCTCTTAAGACTTGAAGAACCGTTCTTGAGCTGACCGGCACCGCTTACAAGTGAACCTGTGCCGTCCTTGAGTGTATATGTGCCGGCGAGAATCTGCTGAGCGCCCTCGTTAGCCTGATCAACACCCGCTGTGTATGAAAGCACACCCTGATAGAATGTGTTGTAGCTGTCAAGCTGAGTTTTGAGAGCCTGAAGTGACTTTCTGCCTGCCTGAGCTTTTGCAACACCTGCCTGAATCTGACTCTTAACCTCTTCACCGTTCATATTTGTTTCGATAAGGCTCTGAATCTGTGACGCTGTGTTGCTGTCAATTGCAGCCTGAACCGCAGATGTACTCATCTGTGTAGAAACTGCAGTAGAAACCTGAGCCTGAACTTCTTCACTGACCTGACCTGCGGCAACAGCGGCATCATACTGATCTGCCGTCATACCAAGACCTGCGGCTGCGAGAACCTGTTCCGTAACAGACTTTCTTACCGTTGCCTCAACGGCAGTTCTGATAACATCCTTCTGGCTGTTTACGGTTGCCGTTACTGTTTCGAGTGCTGTATTGTAAGCGAGCTTCTGAGCATTTTCATCGCTGAGTGATGAAATAAGTCCTTCAAGAACGCTGTCATAGTTTTTAATTGTAAGCTTGTCGGCTGTAAGACCTGCGGCGGCAATCTGAGTGTCGGCAGTTGAAAGAAGTGTGTTAAACACCTGTTCTGCACCGCCGTTTAGAGTTGCACTATTGGATGAAAGCTTGCCGAGACCGCCCGCAAGTGTTGCAACATAACTGCTGAGACTTGCCGCACCGTTGTCAACCTGTGACGCACCGCCTGCAAGTGTTGCAAGACCGCTGTCAAGCTGTGATGCACCGCTGTCAAGCTTTGACGCACCGTTTTTGAGCTTTGACGCACCGTCATCAAGCGTTTTTGCACCGTTTGAAAGACCGTCTGCACCGCTATCAAGTTTTTTTGCACCGCTGTTTACCTGTTCTGCACCGTCATAAAGCTTGTCAATACCTTCAATGAGTGTGCCTGACTTGTCAAGAAGTGTGCCGATACCGTCATAAAGCTGTGAAGAACCGTCAACAAGCTGTTCTGCGGCGTCTTCGAGTTCATCAAGAGAATCCTTAAGCTCGTCAACCTTATCGTCAACCTTTGAAAAATCAACATCGTTGAAAATATCATTCATTGCAACTGTCATTGTTGTTGAAAGTTCAAAATCGGTTGTGTCTGCTGTGATTTCAACATAATCAGGGATTTCCATTTCATCCTTGTCAATATCAAGGCTGTCTTGCATACCCGGAAGAGCAAAACCGGCAACGATTGTTCTTGTACCGTCATTGATAGCCTTGCCGTTTGAAACCTCAACATTTTTGAATTTGTCATCGTCAAGAATCATACCCGAAAGCATAAGGAACGGAACATTAACTTCTTCTGTCTTGCCGTTAATCTTAACCTTTTCCTTCTGTGTGTTCTCATAGTCAATGCGGATTGTAACCTTACCGCTCTTGCCTGCAATTTCATCGGCAGAAACAGTTTTGCCGTTAAGCTTGTAGCTTAATTTGAGCTTTACGGGAAGTTCGGTTGTGCCTGTTCCCTGATAGTAGATGTCATCGCCATTTGCAGCCCACTCATAAGCGTTGTCTTCATTTACCGTGTATGTTTCGTCACCCTTAACATTTTTAACATCCTTGAGGTTTGAAACATCCTTTACCTTGCCTTTTGTATCTACACCCTTGAGCCAGTCGCTTACAATGATTTTCTTAGCCGCACCGCTTGCGTCGGCAATAACATAAACAGTTTCATTTTTGCTGAGCTTTTTGAGAGCCTCTTTAGTTGTGCTTGCCTTCTTAACAGCCTCAACCGTACTTTCTGTCTGAACACCGAGAGCCTGTGCAGTATTGTCAGCACCGGCAGAATAAGCGGCAACGCCTACTCCGCTGCAAAGAATTGTGAGTGCAAGTGCGCCTGAAATAGCACCCTTAATGTAGTTTTTGCTTAAAAATTTATGATTATTATTTTTGTTAGTCTTTTTCATTATACAGCAGCCTCCGAATTTGATATTTTTTTCGGCTTAAAACCGAGAGTTGTCTTTGCAATTACCTTGTCGAACAGCATAAACATTGCCGGCAAAATAAGCGTTACGCAGAACATACTGATGACAGCGCCTCTTGCAAGGAGCTTACAGATTGATGAAATAAGGTCAACATCCGAGTAGAATGCGACGCCGATTGTAGCGGCAAAGAGTCCCATTGCACTAACGATAATTGACGGAATTGAAGTTTCAAGAGCCGTAATAACCGAGGTGCGTTTATCGTTTCCGAGATACCTTTCCTTCTTATATCGTGTCGTCATCAAAATTGCGTAGTCAACCGTTGCGCCAAGCTGAATTGTACTTATACAGATAGGTGTGATGAACGGGAGCGACTCGCCCATAAGATGCGGAATACCGAGGTTAATAAAGATAGCAAGCTCAATAACCGCAACAAGAATAATCGGAAGTGTGATACTCTTTTCAACAATCGCAATGATAATAAAGATTGCAACAATAGAAATTGCATTTACAACCTGAAAGTCAACTGTCGTGATGTTTACAAGGTCGTTTGTACAAGCGGCTTCACCGATGAGAAGTCCGTCCTTATCATACTTTGTAATGATTTTATTCAACTCGTCAATCTGCTTTGCCATAGGATCTGTGGCTGTTTTGTACTCAGAGTTGATAAGCATAAGCTCCCATTTATCATTTTTGAGAACGCTTGTGATTGAATCGGGAAGAACTTCTTCCGGAACAAGCGAACCTACAACGCTTTCAAGACCGAGAACATATTTTACGCCGTCAACCTTTTCAAGCTCGTTTGTCATATTTCTTGCGTCCTTTGCAGAAAGCGAAGAATCAACAAGAACCATATGTGTTGTACCGACACCGAATTCATCTTTAAGCTTTGTGTTGGCAATTACATTTGCCATATCCTCGGGAAGACTTTCCGACAAATCGTAGTAAATCTCATTGTTTGTCTGGCTGTATGCCGAATAGAACGGATAAATAAGAGCCGCAAACATTACGAGAAATACGGGGAAAATTTTAACAAGTCCTGTTGCAAGCTTCTTTGTTGACGGAATAAGCGACTTGTGCATTGTCTTTTCAAGAGGCTTGTCAAGAACAAGAATAAGTGACGGAAGAACCGTTACACAGGAGATAACACCGAGGATAACGCCCTTTGCCATTACAATACCGAGGTCAAGACCGAGTGTGAATGTCATAAAGCAAAGTGCGATAAAGCCTGCAACCGTTGTGATTGAACTTCCGATTACGGAACGGACGGTTTCGTGAATTGCAACAGCCATTGCCTGCTTGTGGTTTTCACAAATGCCCTTTTGTTCTTCGTAGCTGTGCCACAGGAAGATTGAGTAGTCCATTGTTACCGCAAGCTGAAGAACTGCCGCCAACGCTTTGGTAATGAATGAAACCTCACCCATAAAGTAGTTACTGCCCATATTTACGAGGATAGCAACCGCTATACTTGCAAGGAACACAAACGGGATAATCCAGTTATCCATAAAGATCATCATTGCAATTACCGCAAGGACAACAGCGATTGCAACATAAGTCATTTCCTGTTCCTCAAACATATCCTTCATATCCGTAATCATTGCCGACATACCCGAAACAAAGCACTGCTTACCGGCAACCGAACGGATTTCTTCGATAGCGTTCATTGTTTCATCAGCTGATGTTGAGGTATCGAAGAATACCGCCATCATCGTTGCATTTCCCGAATTGAACGCATCATAAATTTTGTCGGGCAACATTTCCTTTGGAATTGAGATGTCGGCAAAATCGTCATACCAAAGAACCGTATCAACATGGTCGATTTCTTTGATTTTTTCCTCCGTTGCCGCAACATCCTTATCATCCATATTCTCAAAGATGAGGAATGAAAAAGCACCCTTTCCAAAGTCATCAAGCAGATAATCCTGACCCTTGATTGTGTCGAGGTTATCGGGAAGATAACTAAGAATGTCGTAATTAACCCTTGTAAATGCCATTCCCAAGGCTGACGGAATCATCAGCGCAACGGCAAGTATAAGGATTACGAAACGGCTTTTAACAACCGCTTTCCCTAACTTCATATTTCATACTCCTTCATATATGATTTGCAGACTGCACTCTGCATTCAAAGGAACGATCAGAGAGGTGAACCGTATTTCCTTTGTCCGTAATATATTCTATTACGGCTTTGTTAAAATTTAAACAGACACAAAAAATGCCGTGTCAGGAATTTAGACACGGCAATAAATTTGTACGGAAATCAGACATTTTGTTAAATTCGTCTGCATTTCAGACACGCAAATATTCACTTTTAACCAATAAAACAGCAATCAGGCATTGATTTTGGCACATCTGTCCAATGCAGACTCCATTGAACCCTCAAACAGCTCACAAATGCGTTTCATCTTAATTCTGAGGTCATATTTCATACCTCCGCCGAGCCAGTCGATAATAAAACCGACAAGCTGACACTTGTAATACATAATCATTGCGTCAAGGTCATCTTCGGCAATATTTTTTGTAATTTCAAGCTTGTCAAAATAGCTTTTTATAGCGTGAGTACAAATCCTGTTGAGATACACATCAAATGTAGTTCTGTTCGCAGAATTGTAAATGTGCTGAATCACCGACTTGTTAGAAAAAGCATAGTCAATTACAGAAATCAGGCTTTCATAAACAGAAGTATTGTTGTCGGTTTCGGTCGCAACAAATCTGTCAGCCTCTTCAACGAGAATTTCCTCAAGAAGCGACGGAATGTCGTCAAAATGGTAGTAGAAAGAATTACGGTTAATTCCGCATTCTTCAACAATTTCCTTGACTGTAATTTTATTCAACGGCTTTTTATTCAAGAGCGAAATAAATGTCGCCTTGATAGCCGCCTTGGTAAATGTCGGCATAGTGTCCCCCCTGAAAATTGCAAAACATCCGTGTGCAGACGGATATTTCCGTTCCGAATTTTTTCATACACAATATATGCAGCCGATTGCTACACTAATTAAAGTAAATTGTATCACAATTATTCAAAAATAGCAATAACAAGCATATTAACAAAATCAGGGGTTTGTTTTGTATTTTCTATGTAAAAAAGCCCCGAAATGATGTTCCCCCCAAAAAAAGTCAGACCAAAAATCTAATGATTTTGGAGGTTGGTTCAAAATCGTGGCTTTATATTTATAAAATTATAAATTCAATATCTTTCGGGAAATCATTTTGCACACTGCAAAGGCTGATTTCATAGTCCGAAAATTTGTATTGTTTCATATAATATTCGGTTTGATTTTCAGAGAATTTTCCGTTGCTGACATCAACACTTTTTGCGCCACGGTGAAATCCGTCACCCATACATTTTAGGAGTGCCTCTTTTTTAGTCCACAATTCAAAAAATGTGCCGAGCCTGTCAAAAGCGTTGCCGAGCAATTTCATCTCGTTGTCGCAGAAAACAATTTTGCCGAGCCTTATGCCCTTGAGAAATCGAATTTCTTCAATATCACAGCCGACTTCGGAATCCGACAACGCAAAAAGCACATAGCTTCCGCTGTGCGAAATATTGAAACAAAGTCCGTTGTCACATTCGGGCTTGCCGAATTCATTCACGGTGATTTTTGCACCGCCAAGAAATTTGTTCATAAACAAGCCGCCTGCAATGCAACGCAGTTTATCGTCAGCTCTGCGGCATCTTTGAACACGCTCCGCCCTTTCGGGAGAAAGCTCACCGACTCTGTCAAAAGAAATTTTGCGGATATCGGTTATAAAAAGCCGTGTTTTCATATCAATAGCCACGAAGTGCGTCAAGCGAATCATCGGACATAATCCAATCGTTCACATCAATTTCAGTAAATTCGGTTTTGTTGTTTCTGACAATAACCTTGTCAATACCTGCGTTGATAACCATACGCTTGCACATTGCACACGAAGATGTGTTCTGAACATACTCGCCGTTTGACATCTCCTTGCCGACAAGATAAAGCGTTGCGCCAATCATCTGTTCTCTTGATGCATGAATAATAGCATTCGCCTCGGCATGAACGCTTCTGCAAAGTTCGTAACGCTCGCCACGGGGAATGTTGCGTTCCTGACGGATACAAAATCCCAAATCACAGCAATTTTTTCTGCCTCTCGGAGCGCCTGTATAGCCTGTTGAAACGATCTGGTCGTTGTTCACGATAATTGCACCAAAATTTCTGCGCAGGCAAGTTCCTCTTTCAAGCACAGTTTCGGCAATGTCAAGATAATAATTAATTTTGTCAATTCTGTCCATATAAAAACACCGTCCGTTATCATAATTTCAAATTCGGTCAAGTATATTTTAGAGTAGCCGAAAGCAGTATCAGCCTTTGAGCTTTTCAACACAATCTCTGCATACATATTTTCCACCGAATGCAATCAGATTATCAAGAGTATTGCAAAAAACGCACTTGCTCTCTGCCTTTTTAATCGTAACGCACTCATCGTCAGCCTCAATGTGAAGAATGTCACCCGGCTTAATGTTGAGGTGGTTGCGGATATCCTTTGATATTACAATTCTGCCTGCTTTATCAATTTCCCTAAAGTTTGTATAAATCATTTTAATTCACCATAATCCCTATTTTTTAATTCACCATAATCCCTATTTTTACCTATACTACCATTTTTCGGGATTTTTGTCAACGATTTTATTAAATAATTTGATTACAAAAATGACAATATTGTACATTTTGTCGTTAATTGCAGCAAAAGGAGTAAAAATGCTGAATTATATCTGGAGCGGACTCATTGCCGTGAGCGTATTGTGTGCGTTGTTTATGGGCAACACCGCCGACATTTCAAACGCACTCATCGAAAGCGGAGCGTCATCAATACAGCTTATTCTCACAATGGCAGGCATCATCTGCCTTTGGTCGGGAATTATGAAAATCGCAGTCGAAAGCGGTTTGACAAACATTTTTGCAAAAATCTTTGCACCGTTGCTCCGTCCGCTTTTTCCGAGGCTTGATAAAAAAAGCGACGCCTTTCAAAGCATCACTATGAATATCAGTGCAAATCTGCTCGGGCTCGGCAATGCCGCAACACCTTTCGGACTAAAAGCAATGGAACAGCTGCACACGCTCAATGACCGCCGTGACATTGCGAGCAACGAAATGGTTGTTTTTGTAGTTATGAACACAGCGTCACTACAGCTGTTACCCACAACGCTTGCCGCACTCCGCCAATCCTACGGAAGCTCTGCGCCTTTTGAAATTATCGTTCCAGTCTGGATAAGCTCTGCGTGTGCGTTGGCGGTGGCATTGCTGATTGCCTGTACGCTGAATATCAGGCAAGGTAAAATTTGAGAAATGTGGTGAGCAAATGGAATTTGTAATGCCGGCATTTGCATGTATTGTTGTGGTATTCGGGCTGATAAAAAAAGTTCCCGTATTCGATGTGTTCATTTCGGGAGCAAAAGAGGGAGTAAAACTTCTGTACAACATTGCCCCTACAATTATGGGACTTGTGTTTGCCGTTGACCTTTTGCAGTCAAGCGGAGCAATTGACGCAATATGCGCACTGATTCAGCCGACAGCGGAATTTTTAGGATTTCCAAAAGAAATCGTTCCGCTCGTACTCCTCCGCCCCGTTTCGGGAAGCGGTTCAACCGCACTCCTCACAGCCCTTTACAAAACCTGCGGTCCCGACAGCTTTGCGGGCAGAACAGCCTCCGTACTCGCAGGTTCAAGCGAAACAACCTTCTACGCAATCGCAATGTACTTTGGCTGTATCCGTGTCAAAAAAATTCGCCACACCCTCTTTGCCGCCATAACCGCCGACCTAACCGCCGCAATTATGAGTGTTATAACGGTCAGATTGTGGTTTAATATGTGATATAAAAATCCGCATTGCTTTTGAGTCATCATAAAGGCAATGCGGTAATTTTATATGATTATTTGTTTAACAGCCAATCAATAACATTGACAACCTTAATTCCGTCATAGTTGCCAACAGTCAGTTTATCAAGTGTCAAAACAATTTTTTCGTAATTATCCTGAATGGCATACAAAGGTTTCATCTCACGGTCAAATGTGCTTTCCGAAACCATATCTGCGGTAACCTGAATGTATGTGAATTCGCCACGCTTTTCGGCAACAAAGTCAACCTCATTTTCTTGATATTTACCTATTGTCACCTTACAGCCTCTTCTGAGCAATTCAAAAAACACTATGTTTTCAACTGAAAATCCCAAGTCATAATATTTTCTCGGTAAAATATGATTTCTTATACCCAAGTCAACCATATAATATTTTTTGTTTGCCTTTAGCAATTGCTTTCCGACAATATCAAAGCGCTCTGCCGGATAAAAGATAAATGATTCAATCAAAGCGTCTACATAATTGCTGACAGTATTGGCGGATATTTTTCTGCCGCTTGACACAAGATAATTTGTTATGCCTCTCAATGACACGGGACTGCCTATAACACTTGAAAGATATTTTGCAATAGTTTTCAACAGCGGTATATCGTTAATTTTCCTTTTATCAGAATTTGATTCCTGTCTTTTCTGTCGATCCTCAATATCCTTTACAATTACCGTGTTGTAAATCCCTTCAAGATAGGTATCAACCTTATCATCTGTCCTATCCATTGTTGCCACAAACGGAAGTCCGCCGTATTTTATATAATCGGCGAATGCACTTTCTTTGTCCTTATCACTCAATTGCATATATTCGCTGAATGATAACGGCAACATTGATATTTCAACATAGCGCCCTGTCAGAAGTGTAGCTAAATCTCCCGAGAGCATATAAGCATTTGAACCCGTAATATAAATATCTATGTTTGGCTTTACATACAGGCTGTCAACTACTTTTTCAAAACTCGGTACTTTTTGAATTTCATCAAGAAAAATATATGTGATTTTATCCGCAACCAATCTGTCTTTGATATAAGCGTACAACTTCTTATAATCACAAAGCTCTTCATATTCAAGTTCTTCAAAATTTACTGCAACAATCTGATTTTCTTCGATTCCGATTGACTTCAGATAATCCTGATACTGCATAAGAAGTGTAGATTTTCCGCATCGCCTTATGCCTGTTACCACTTTGATAACATCGTCATCTTTCCATTTTATTAGCTTTTCAAGATATTCTTTTCTCTGTACCATTGAAATCACCTGCACTTATTGTGTTCTCATTATAGCACACAATAGTTCAAAAATCAAATATTGTTCCCATTTCGGCACGATTTCTTTTTGCAAACTGCTGACAGATTTCAACATCATGCAGATAATCTTTCTGTCTGAAATAATCTTCCTTGCCCTTGTGCAAATCAACGGCAAGGTTCTGATAGATTTCCGCAACCTGTTTACCGAGATTTCGGCTGTCCGAATGAATTACAAGAAAATATGTTCCGTCAGATGATTTGTCAACTTCAATAAAGTGATTACCGCCGCCGAGTGTAAGGTCATTTCATTTTCATTGCCGACACAACACCCCACCGTAATTGCAAAAACCTTTACAATTTCAGACTCATTGCGGTCTCATATTTTCAAATTTTTTTATTAATTCAATACCAATTCCAAATCACTTTTTCTGCATAGAGAGCTACACTGCATAGACTGAATTTTCGATATTTTCTATATTGCTTTTCAGCATCGTAATAATTAACACCCAATTCAATTTTTAATTCGCTGTTATTTGCAAAGCAATCTATAAATTCAGCTGTATAAGCATTATTGATTGCATTAATAAACTCAGCCTGTGACAAGGAAATACCCTCAAATTTTCCGTTTTTATCAGTTGCCGAAACAAAATTAAAATCGTTAAAAGACTCCTCTTTCATTGCCACAATCATATCACAATGCTTATAACATTCGTACTGTTTATAACAATCGCCGACATAATTCTGCGGAAATATTTTAATATCAAATGTAAAAATCATTTGATTATTTTCGCATTTAACAGAATTCAATTTTTGATCATGCAACACTCCGTACGGCATACTGATATGCGATATAATAATTTCGTTATTCATTTTCATTCTCTCAAAGTTACATTTTTATTTTGTTTTTTCAAAAGCAACAGGCTTATCAGAATTACTGTGCCTTCGACAGTTTTATTATACCTGATACAAATTTCGCCATCGCAGTAAACATATGCAGGGCATATCTCAAACACGGTGGTAACGAAACAGACACCATGCTTCTCATACAAAAGTATCTGACACCTGTCAGGTACAATCGAAATTATCCTATCCACCTCCGTCCAAAGAGAAATAGGGATTTCATGTATCGGGTTGCATAAATCTCGTTACCATTATACTCCATTATGAGGCAGATATGCAATCTGTCTTTTTGTCATACACAAAAAAATGATTTGAACTCATCATACACCTGCTTTCTACGCATTAGTGCACCTAAAAAATACAGCATTTCTTAACTGAACAGTATTTTCAATGCATGACCGCATATGATATACTGTTTTCATCATAAAAAGCCTTATCTAGGAACCGTAATAATTCTATTCAAATTTTCTTCCTGATTCACTTCACTCTGCATGTACGGTCACATCACTTTTCTTTTTTTTAGACATAAACCAATAAAATATAACACAAAATGCTAAAGCAAACACAACACCAAAAACATTTTGAATCACTCTAAGACTAACCGCTCCTTGCAGTCCATAAGTCTCTGCAGCAATGGCTAAAGCACCAAATGTGTTAAATACTGCCTGCCAGCCATATTGTGCTGAAAATCCTACACCGATTCCACCAAGAATTCCTATATATGCATAGATTGACGAAGGAAGCAGAAAATATAATACTGTAAAACATATAACACCTGCAATATTTCCGACAATCCTTTTACGGACTCTGTAGTGCATATCTTCCATAGATGGCAAAATCACGGACATGGCCGCAATACCAGCCCACATTGCACGTGGCATATTACAAAGTTCTGCAATGCAAAGGACAATCGGTACGCATAAAATCTGACATATCTGCCATTTTGTTCTGGAAGAAGTGATATCAAATTCTTGTATCAGATCTTTCAGATTGCTTTTATAAGTTCTGTTTTTATGATTTCGATAAAATACGAAGCAGGTAAGTGCTGCACCTAAAGCCATTCCGACTAATCGCATCTGATAGCTTTTTCCCGTAACATCATAACCATATAGCAGCAGATACCCAAGAACCAATGTAGATTGATTAAACATTAATGGATTATGGCATCCGAACAGAATCAACACAGCCAGTGCCGCAATATTTAACAGCATTCCCAATACCGGTGAAAACTGATTTGCTAAATGCGGACATACAGTCATAATTACAAAGAACAAAGCCAAAAGCATCGTAGATTGTCCGGTGTGGATCCCCAGATCCGCATTTCTAAACACCATGAGACATAATAAGACTACTACACCTACAATGCTGTTCTCATTTCCAAATAGGATGCTGAAAATACTAACAAAGGAAAAACAAAATGCCATTGTAACAGCTATCTTCACCAGATATACCCACATATGATATAATTTTTCTTTTAGTGTTTCACTCTTTTTCAACAGGTTTTTAGAACCTGCCTGATTTAACTGCAACTCCTGATAAAATGTCATGTAATTCCTCCTCTATCTGTTTTTCTTAAACTTATATGGTCTCATCTTTCTGTATTGGAAGCTCTACAACAAATCTGCATCCACCATATTCACGGTTTTCTGCTTTGATTGTTCCTCCGGCACTATCTACAATCCGTTTTACAAGTGCAAGACCTAGGCCATTTCCTTCTGCTTTATGAGATCCATCTACCTGATAGAACTTGTCAAATATTCTGGATTTTACATCATCCTCTATTCCCGGTCCTTCATCTTCCAGAATGAACTTAACAGAATCCTGTTCTTGTTTCAGGAACATCGTAATTGTCCCCTTTGAAGGGCTGAACTTAATCGCATTATCCAAAAGATTTATCCAGATATGCATAAAAAGTCCTTCATTCCCGGTATATTTAACTTCCTCCAATTCTACCTGAAAACCAATTTCTTTTTCTGTCCATTTTGTTTCCAATGAAAGAAATGCCTGGCGGATCTGTTCATCCAGACGATATTCTGTTTTTTTCATTGGTATATTCTGATTCTCTAACTTGGATAACAGCAAAATATTACCAACCAATCCGGAAAGTCTTTGGGTGTTAAATAAGATTTTTTCTACATATTTCTCTTGATCCGGAGACAGTTCTTCTCCCTGAAGCAGCATTGTATATCCTTCAATGGCATTAATCGGGGTCTTAAACTCATGAGAAACATCAGATACAAAATCCATCTGCAGCACCTCTGTTGCACGAAGTTCTTTTGTCATAACGTTAAAACTTTGATAAGATTCTCCAACTTCTGCTATACGGCTGTTCGTTTCCAAATGCTGTTCAAAATCTCCCTGAGAAACTTCCTTCATTGCTTTACTAAGTCTGGTAATTGGTTCCAGTAACTTTGCATTAATAAAGGAAGTGATCAGCCCTGCAATCAATGTATTGAAAATCAAAAGCCAGCCAAGCACAGGTATGCTGCCCGGCAGATTAAAAAAATGATTCAAAAAAGCAAATAATAAAGCAGATATGACTGTTGAAAATACAAGTGCCAGCCAGATTGCACCCGTCAGACAGGATCGGATCCGCAATCCTTTTTCTTTCTTTTGTTCCATTATTTCTTCACCACCTTGTATCCAATTCCACGCATTGTTACGATTTCAAAATCAGGGTTATCTTTAAAATGCTCTCTGATTCTTCCTATATGTACCTCTATCGTATGTGGGTCTGCTTCCGTCTCGTATCCCCATACTTCATCCATCAACTGTTGTTTTGTAAATGTTCTGCCTGGCGAAGCTGCAAGCTTATATAAAAGCAGGAATTCTTTTTTAGGCAAAACAAGACTTTCCTTATCAGTTGTAACCGTCATTGCATCATAATCAAACTCTGTTGAACCGATCACAATTTTGTGTTCATTCAGTATCTGTGCACGGCGAAGCAGTGCTCCGACTCTTAAAACCATTTCATTCACATTTACCGGTTTTACCATATAATCGTCACTTCCCGAAAGAAATCCCTGGCGCATATCATCAAAGGAACCTTTCGCAGTGATCATAAGTACCGGTATCTGATATCCTGCTGAACGGAGTTCCGACACCAGTTCATAACCATCCATAACCGGCATCATAATATCGGAAATGATCAGATCAATATACTCTTTATCCAATATTTCTAATGCCAGTGCTCCATCCGATGCACTTTTGACCTGATATCCATTCTTCTCAAGCACATTTTGGAATAGCTGGCTTAATTCTTTATCATCTTCTACAATTAATATTTGAAACACGATCTTCTTCCTCCTTTTTCATCTCGTAAGCCTCTTTTTACACCATACTCTGAATACCAGATTCTTACTAATGCTATCATTTTGTTCACAAAAAATTGCTTGCTGTTTCATATAATTTTCCAAATTGCTCATTTGAATCGCTCCTTTCATTCTGTTACGAACTTACATACTATACTCAGATATTCTTGTTTCCAGAGCATTCAGCATTGTCTGTTCTTTTTCTTATTCTTATTCATTAACAATACAATACAATGGAAAACTCAATTTAACCTCAACAAGGTTTGTTTTTTCATCCATGCAAAATCTTCTTTGTACAACAGACTGTTAGATATAGCAAAAACGGCCTTTCAAAAACAGTTAACTTCTAAATCAACTGTTTTTTGAAAGGTCGTTTCATCAGATTCTTATAGCAATCCAGCAAATAATCTCATAAATAATTGTCCCAGTCGCAAATATGCACTTCGTCCGGTTTGATATTGGTCTGTCACATCTTCTCCGAAGCGGTCAACCATTGTTTTCATCAGGCTGTTATCACACCGTAAATCTTCAAGAACTTTCTCGCCTGAGAACATAGAGAACACTTCTTTTGTAAAATTCTCTTCTCAAAGGGCAAGTGGGCAAACCGGAAGTTAACTAATGGATGCCATTTTATCAGTTGACCATGATCTCCTAAGAGCCACATAGGAGATTAAAAAGTTTGCAAGCCAGCCAACCGGTACAGCAAGCCAGACAAAGGCAATACCGAAACGTGGTGCACAGATTAGGGCAACGGACAGACGAATCGCAAGGTTCACCATGTTTGCAACGAGGAACGGACGCATAATTCCGAGACCGCGAAGAACTCCATCGGTTGCCATCTTGATACCCATGAAGATGAAAAAGTAACCAATCCACCTCATATAATCACCAGACACCTGATAGGCAAACGCCGTTCCGTCTTTTCCTAAGAACAGCGAGGAGATCTGCGTGTGCAGCGTTTCAATGACAAGAAAGGCAAGAACGGCAAAGCACAGATCCAGCACCAGCGCAGCATGGTAGCCTTTTTTGATACGATCAATTTTCTTTGCGCCAAGATTCTGGGAAACATACGGCGAAACCGCATTGCCGATGGATACAAAGATCAATGAAAAAACATTTTCCACCCTCATCGTTGCTGCATACCCGGCGAGTGCCTGTGTACCGAAAGGATTTACCACTGCCTGCACAATCATCATACCGATGGACACTGTGGACTGCTGTAAAACCGACGGCACCGCAATGCGAAGCATGGAATACAGCTCCTGCCGTTCAAACCTGTTAAAGGGGCTTTTATATCGCCGCATCCGTGCAAAGAAAATCAAAAACGAAAACACTGCGGAAATTCCCTGTGCAATCAGGGTTGCAATAGCCGCACCGAACACACCGAGACCCAGCCCGGCTACCATCCAAAGATCCATTAAAATATTCAGGATGGACGAAAAAATCAGCAGTCCCAGCGGAATTTTGGATTCGCCGATTGAGGTGAACATGGTAGAAAGAATGTTATACATAAACAGAAACGGAAAGCCCACAAAATAGACCCGCAGATACAGTACTGCATCATCCAGTATGTCGGCAGGGGTTTGCAGTCCACTCATCATCGAGCCGGCGAAGAAAAAGCCAAAAACACCAAGGACTATACTTAGAAGCAAAAAGCTAATCAAGGAGGTTGACACGATTGTTTTCATTTTGCCATACTCCCTGGCTCCGAAATAACGGCTCACAAGCACACCGGCTCCGACACCGGCTCCCAGTGCCACACAAATGAACACATTGGTCAATGCTGCACATGCACCGACAGCTGCAAGTGCGGAAGAACTAACAAACTGGCCGACAATAATAGAGTCGGCCATATTGTATATTTGCTGAAAAAAACTTCCAAAAATCATTGGCATTGCAAAAACCGTCAACGCTTTGAGGGGCGTATCGGTTATCAAATACTCATCTTTCGACATTATCATATTCCTCCATGGTATCCCATTCACTTACCTTATATCTTCTGCATTTTTCAAAACTTTGAGAGTATGCTCTATGCCAAAAGGAATTTCTTTGAATACTTCTTTCATCTCTATAATAATTTTTTCTTTAAACATAAATTAACTCCATTTATACCTTATAGGTGTTTTAGTTCTATCTATCCACTTTTTTGTTCGCCGATACAATCAGCATCATGGGACGGCGCATTTCATCCTGCAACCCCGGAATATCCATCATGTATTCCGGCGGCTGCGGCTCCACAATATGATTTATTATAAAACCATTTGAAAGCAGTGTATTTAGATATGTGGTCAGTGTTCTATGAAATTTTGTAACCTTTTCTCCCAAAAACACAGCTGTTCGTTTGCCCTCATAATAATAATTATCCACCGGAAAATGCAGTATTTCTCCTTTTTCGTTATAATACCAGTCTTGTGTTCCATAGGCAGTAAAAACAGGATGTTCAACCGTAAAAACTAGCTTACCACCAGACTTTAGTATTCTATATATCTTTTTTACTAAAATCTCATAATCTGCTACATAGTGAAACGCAAGTGAACTTAATATTACATCAAAACTCTCCTCTGGGAATTCCACATCTTCTATAGCACAGCATTTATATTCAACCTGTGGAAAATGTGTTTTTTCTTTGGCTACCTCGAGCATTTTATGAGAAATATCAACACCTACAACAGAAGACGCTCCGTGTTCCATCGCATAAATACAGTGCCATCCATAGCCGCATCCTAAATCAAGCACACGCTTATCTTTAAAATCCGGCAGCAGCTTTCTCAATGTTTCCCATTCTCCTGCACCGGCTAGTCCCTGCTGTGAGCGACTCATTTGACTGTATTTTTGAAAAAATATATCATCATCATATTTGTTTTCTTTTCCATATTCTACATAATTCAACATCTTTCACCTCGCTGTAAACTTCAAATTTTCATGTGTTCGACAAACTGGAATTTTCAAATTAGTCTTTGCAAATAACCTTTGAATCTTCACCATCAATTACAATTCCCTGACGGTTGTTAATTGGGCATAGATTCAAATCCGAAAACTCAGTCATTATTTTCTCGGTAACTTTCTTAAATGGTGCTGTAAGATAATGCGGAAGAACATAGAAATCAATCAAATCAAGCCCTGCATCATCTTCTTGTGAGTAGTCCTCCGGCTTTTCATCCATTTGCTCGATATATTGGATGCTTGGAGCGCATATAATTGCGCCTGCCGACTCACCGATCATCAATTTTCCATTTGCCAATTCCTTTTTCAGTAGTCCATCAGTTCCCGTTTTACGGAGCTGGTCCATAAGAAAGAAAGAATTTCCGCCGGTAAAATATATCACATCTGCTTCTTCAAAAACAGACTGTATCGTTGAATAAGCCTCCGTTGAAATATCAATTTCAGTTACGATTGCTCCCAACTTTTTGAATAATTTTCGAGCCGAGCCGACATAACCGGTGTAGCCTTCACGCAGTGAAGCTGTTGGAATAAATGCGACTTTCTTATTTTCAATTTCTTCCTTTATCAGACTTCCTACACTTGAAAAGTGCGAACATAAAAATAATTTCATCAATATTCTCCTTTATAAATTCCGATTTGTATTTCCATTCATTTTAGAAAATGGGCAACTCCGATTGGAATTGCCCACTCATTCTGAGAAAAGGATTTCTCCTCTCTCAAAGGGCAAGTTGGCAAACTGGAAGTTATTACGGCTATCAATGATGTATTTCATGTCATGATATTTTGAAACGACATCTTCAAAGCCCAACGATTTATAGAGAGGATAACCTGCGTCCGTCGCTTTCAGTTCCACAAAATCCAGATCCTTATTCCGGGATTCTGTGAGAAGCAATTTCATAAGCTCTCCTGCAATCCCTCTTTTTCTGAACTGTGGTTTTGTATACACATTCAGAACCGTACCGGTTTTCCCGTTGATAAAAGTAGGATTGGAAGGCATTTCTGATATATATAGAAAGCAGCAGCCTGCGATGGTATCTTCATTTCTGCATACAAATGCAAACAGATCATGATTGAGATGCTTTTGAAAATAGTCAGGGAGCTTATCTGCAATCAATGCTGTTTTTTCCTGTGGTATCTCACCATAATCCTCTGATAAAAAAGCTATTCTTAACGCAACTAAATCTGCTATATCCGCTGTATTTGCTTTTTCAAATATCATAATACACCTCTAAATTCCGATTTGTATTTCTGTTTGTTTTAAAAATGGGCAATCCCGATTGGGACTGCCCATTCATCTTGAAAATTATGCGATTATTTTGTCCCTGCACAAATTCACGCATCAAATGATGTAAGTTTGATGAAAATCACTTACTTTTGCGATTTTCATCATTTGAAGTACATCTCGTTTATTTGGTTAAACGGTACATCTTTACATCATCTTAATAGAGCTTTGCACCTGCGGGGATATGGTTATCTACCATGAGGAGGTGGAGTTTTTCTTCGCCTTCTTCTTCGTGAACTGCACTGAGGAGCATACCGCAGGAGTCAATACCCATCATTGCTCTCGGCGGAAGATTTGTGATAGCGATAAGTGTCTTACCAACAAGCTCTTCCGGCTCATAATATGCGTGGATACCGCTTAAAATTGTGCGGTCTGTGCCTGTGCCGTCATCAAGAGTGAACTGTAAAAGCTTCTTTGACTTCTTAACAGCCTCGCAAGCCTTAACCTTTACTGCACGGAAATCTGACTTTGAGAATGTTTCAAAATCAACATATTCTTCAAACAAAGGCTCAACCTTCACCTTTGAAAAATCAATCTTTTCTTCAACAACAGCGTCCTTGGTTTTCGGAATACCTGACGGCTTCTTGTCGGAATCAAGGCTCTTCATAGTCGGGAAGAGGAGAACATCACGGATTGCGGCTGAATCTGTGAGGAGCATACACATTCTGTCGATACCAAAGCCGATACCGCCTGTCGGAGGCATACCGATTTCAAGTGCGTTGAGGAAGTCCTCATCGGTTGTGTTAGCCTCATCATCGCCCTGTGCGAGAAGTGCCTCCTGAGCCTTAAAACGCTCTCTCTGGTCAATCGGATCGTTAAGCTCTGAATATGCATTAGCCATTTCCCAGCCGTTCATAAAGAACTCAAATCTCTCAACATAATCGGGATTTTCGGGTTTCTTCTTTGTAAGCGGAGAAATCTCAATCGGATGATCCATAACGAAAGTAGGCTGAATCATATGCTCTTCTGCAAATTCTTCAAAGAAAAGGTTGAGGATGTCGCCCTTCTTGTGGCGTTCTTCAAACTCAACACCCTTTTCCTTAGCAATTGCCTTAGCCTCTTCATCAGAATGAATTTCGTTGAAATCAACACCTGAATACTTTTTAACAGCGTCAAGCATTGTAATTCTTTCAAACGGCTTGCCAAGATCCATTTCAATGCCGTTGTATGTGATTGTTGTTGTGCCGAGAACCTCCTGTGCAACATGGCGATAGAGGTTTTCGGTAAGATCCATCATACCGTTGTAGTCGGTATATGCCTGATAAAGCTCCATAAGAGTAAACTCAGGGTTATGACGGGTGTCAACACCCTCGTTACGGAATACTCTGCCGATTTCGTAAACCTTTTCAAGTCCGCCTACGATAAGTCTTTTGAGGTAAAGTTCAAGAGAAATTCTGAGCTTTAAATCCTCGTCAAGAGCGTTGAAGTGAGTAAGGAACGGACGAGCCGACGCACCGCCGGCATTTGCAACGAGCATAGGAGTTTCAACCTCCATAAAGCCCTGATTGTCAAGGTAACGGCGGATACTGCTGATAATTTTTGAACGCTTTACAAAGGTATCCTTTACCTCGGGATTCATAATAAGGTCAACATAACGCTGACGGTAACGAAGGTCTGTATTTGTAAGACCGTGATACTTTTCGGGGAGGGGTTTGAGTGATTTGGAAAGGAGCTTAACCTCTTTTGCATGAACAGAAATTTCGCCCATTTGTGTTTTGAAAACAAAGCCCTTTACTTCAACGATATCGCCGATATCCCACTTTTTAAGGAAACCGTATTCTTCTTCACCGAGATCGTCAAATTTTGCAAAAATCTGGATTTTGCCCGAACGATCCCAAAGGTCCATAAACGAAACCTTGCCCTTGCCTCTTTTTGAAAGCAAACGACCTGCAACGCATACATCTTTGTTTTCGTACTCTTCAAAATTGTTTTTAATTGTTTCCGTGAGAACATCACGGGCACTTGTTGTAATTACAAACGGATCTCTGCCTGCTTCTTTGAGGGCGTCAAGCTTTTCGTATCTGACCTTGATAACATCGCTTGTGCCGTTCTGCTGTGGCTTCTGACTCATTTCCAATCATTCCTCTCTTTTCAACATCAATAAATCTGACGGATTGCAAAAGCAGAATCCGTCAGCAAAAATTCAATAGATAAACAAATTACTTTGAGATTTCAAGAATCTTAAATGCCTTTACGCCGCCGGGAGTTTCAACCTCAACAACATCACCGACACATCTGTCCATGAGAGCCTTGCCCACAGGTGATTCGTCTGAAATTTTGCCCTGTGCGGGATTTGTTTCGTTAGAACCCGAACCAACGATTTTGTATGTCATCTGTCTGTCTGTGCCAACCATTTCGATTGTAACAACAGAAGTGAGGTGTACCTTATCGTTAGATGTTTCGGACTCATCAATAATCTGAGCAGTTTTGAGGATAGACTCGATAGTAGCGATTCTTGCCTCCATAATAGCCTGCTCGTTCTTTGCATCATCATATTCACTGTTCTCGGACAAGTCGCCGTAGGAACGGGCTACCTTGATTTTCTCTGCAATTTCTTTACGCTTGACATTTTGTAATTCTGCAAGTTCCTCTTCAAGATTTTTAAGACCTTCCGCAGTAAGCATTGTTGGTTTAGCTGCCATTTTATATCGTTCCTTTCAGTTAATACCGCACCTGCACAAGCATGCATACGGTATAAAATTCTTTCATATCAGCAAAAAACTGCATATAGATTTATTATAATTTTTTTCACACCGATTGTCAAGCAAAACGGGCAAGATAACTGCAAAGAGATTTCACTGTCTGCGCCTCTGTATCATTACGGCACAAATCGGGAACAATTGAACCGAGTTCGTACTGTGAACCGAGTGTATAGAGTGCTGAGCAGAAGTATTCCTCAGACAATCCCTCAGGCCGCAAAAGTGCGAATCCGTTCGGCATTTTAAAGCAATAGCGAAAATACACAAAGCCCTTTATATTTTTCTTAGGTCTGCCGTTTGTGAGGATAACCGCATCATTTCTTACAGGCAGATTTTCTTCAATTTCAAACGGTGCAATGACAAGGTCACAATTTGAAAGCTGTTCACGGTGGTGAGTAACAACGGCACACGCACCTGTTTCTTCGGCAATGGTATTCAGCTCATCATAGAACACATCTTCGTTGTCTGTGATAATGCAGACATTGCCCGTATATTTCAACACAAATGAAACGAGGTCGGTGCATTGAGCGTCGGGATCATAAATTCCGACCGTCAGCCTTTCGGGAGCGTCAAATTTGCTGAGGGCATAAAGCGCCATATTTGTACAAAGTCTTGCTGAAAAAAACGGCGAGTAAAAACGCTTGTAACCGCTGTCATTTGGGAAAGTCATTTCTTCGCAACACAAAAGTCTTGTGCGCTGATTGCCGATTGCCCTGTCAATTTTATTGAGATTGACCTTTTGTCTGCGACAGATGTATGTAAGCTGTTTTACGCTTACGCCCCTTGCCCTCTTGATTTCAACGCACACCTTGTCCCCTCTCAGCCTGTTAAAAAATCCCCTTATTTTCCCGCACTTTTCGGGAAACACAACATTCAATGAAGTAATCAAAACAAAAACCTCCGCATATTTACTTATTTAAGTATATGCGAAGGCTTTTAAATTAATTATCAAATTGTGTATGTATCAAAGAAATTATCACATGTACGGATACTCAGACATCGGGTTGTATCTTACACCGTTAAGACGGCATTCGTAGTGGAGGTGAGGTCCTGTTGAGTTACCTGTTGAACCGACATAACCGATAATCTGTCCTCTTGAAACAGACTGACCTGAACTTACTGTAAGACTTGTAAGGTGACCGTAAACTGTCATCTTACCGCCCGCGTGGCTGATCATTACATAGTTACCATAACCGCCGCCGCAGCCGCAGCTGTAGCTCTTGCCCCAGTTGTGTGTACAACTGCTGTTGGTTGCAACAACAGTACCGTCGGCAGCCGCAACAACAGGAGTTCCCATGATGCCTGCGCCGGCAATATCAATTCCGCCGTGGTTATAAACCTCTCTGTCCTCAAACCATTCAGATGAAAGGCTTACAAAGCCCGGTGTAGGCCATGCAAAGCCTGAACCTGACGGAACAATTACAGATGATGAACCTGAGCTTGATGAACCCGAACTGCTTGAGCCGCTTGATGAACTGCTTGAAGAGCTGCTTGATGAACTGCTTGAGCTTGAGCTCTGTGAAGCCTTAGCAGCCTGTTCCGCAGCCGCCTTCTGAGCGGCATAGTACTCGCTGATTTTAGCTTCAATCTCATCACTCTGCAAAGCCGCACTTTCCAAGGAATGCTGCGCCTCGGAATTTGATGCGTAAAGATTTTTAAGAATCTCGTCATTATCGGAAATGAGTTTATTAAACTCGTCCTGATCCGACTTCAATGACGCCTGCTGAGTTTCAAGGTCTTTCTTGTCGGCCTCAAGGGATTCCTTCTTGGTGCTGAGCTCGTCCAGCTTTGTCTGGATTTCGCTGATAAGCTCCTTGTCGCTGTTTGCAAGACTCTTTACAAGCTCCATCTTATCAATAAGGTCAGAAAAGTCCTTTGCACCGAAAATGATTTCAAGGTCGGTTGCGTTGCCTGACATATAGAGAATTCTGAGTCTGTTTGCAAGTGCGTCAAACTGATCCTCAACTTCCGAAAGTCCCTTGTCATAAGCGTCCTGCTTTTCCTTAATATCATCGTTAAGGCTTGAAATTTTCTCACGGGTTACTGCAATTTTTTCATCAAGAACCTGAACCTTGCTTACAAGGGCGCTCTTGTATTCTTCCTTTTCTGCGATATCAGACTTTGTATCATCAAGAATCTTCTGATACTTCTGATTTTCCTGTTCAAGCTGCTGAAGCTGTTGTTCAAGGTCTGAGATGCTGTCCTCAGCAGAAACAGTAGTCGGTATTGCCATTGGAATTGAAATCATGCATACGCAGAGCATCGCACATAAAATTCTTTTTAATTTGTTCATTGTAATCTCCTCCTTTAAGATTTCTGTCGGGATTACCAACCGAGTATTTCGTTACCTTCCATTTTAAGGTATTTTCTGATTGAAATAAAGCTGCCGAAGAAGCCGATAACAATACCTGCAATTGCAAACAAGCCGCCTGTAATCCAGATAACATTATTAATCGGGATGAAATCAATCGGAACAATCTGATAAACAAGAGCCTGTGCAGTCTCATAGAGGATTGCAATTGCGCCTGTTGAAACAATTGCGGAAATAAATCCGATTATCATACCTTCAATAAGGAACGGCCATCGTACAAACGAGTTCGTTGCGCCGACCGATTTCATAATGCTGATTTCAAATCTTCGTGAATACATCGTTGCACGAATTGTGTTGGCAATGATGAAGATTGAAATGATTGTCAGCGCACAAACAACCGCAATACAAATCATATTGACAAGATTGCTGATGTCCGTAAGCTTTTTGGCAAGCTCACGGTGGTTGCTTATGCTGTCAACACCGTCAATTTTTTTAATCTGAGCAACAGTATCGTCATACTTCGACAAGTCCTTCATAACTACAATGAAAGAATCGGGGAGTTTGTTTCTGCCCTGCATCTCGGCAAAAAGATCATCACCGAGAGTAGATTTATACTGCTTTATCGCATCTTCCTTTGAAAGAAAGGTTGCCGACTCAACATTGTCAAGCTTTTCAATTTCTTTTCCTACATAAACAGCCTCAAGCTGTGAATATCCGTCTTTAACATAAACTGAGGTTTCGTTTGACTTGCCGACAGATTCAACAACATTGTCAACATTCATCGAAAAAAGTGCCGCCGCACCTGTGAGAACAAGACAGCTTATAAGTACGCAGACAGAAGCGATACTCATAATACGGTTGTTCCACACATTTTTGAAACCTTCTTTTGCTAAATAACCAAATCCGGTCATATCAAAAATCCTTTCAAAATCCTATTTGCGCAAACGCATTATTCCGGAACAACCACTGCATTATCGGGATAATCCGGTGTGTTTTCTTCTTCACCGCTGTCATCACCGTAATCGTCAGCATAGTCATCTTTAACAAACAAATCCTTGGTGTCGCTCTTAATTTTTCCGTGGTCAAGAACAACAACTCGTCTGTCAAACTCACGAACAAGGTCATGTTCATGCGTTACAACAATAACGGTTGTGCCTGTTGCGTTAATTTCATTGAGAAGCTCAATGATTTCGTGTGACATCTCGGGGTCAACATTACCTGTCGGCTCATCGGCAATAATAATTTCGGGGTTATTCACAAGGGCTCTTGCAAGGCTTACACGCTGTTGCTCACCGCCCGAGAGCTCACTCGGTCTGTTTTTCATCTTATCTTTAAGACCGACAAGCTCAAGCACATACGGAACACGCTTTTTGATTACTGCCGAAGGTTTTCCGACAGCACGCATCGCAAACGCAACATTGTCGAAAACATTCATCTTGTCAATAAGTCTGAAATCCTGAAAAACAATGCCCATATGACGGCGCATATAAGGAACCTTGCTCCTTCTCAGCTTTGTAACATCAGTGTCGTTGATAACGATTTTGCCCGATGTCGGAGTCTCCTCATGCATAATGAGTTTAAGAAATGTACTCTTGCCTGCGCCCGATGCACCGACAATAAATACAAACTCGCCCTTATCAATACTCAGCGTAATACCGTAGAGAGCATGAGTGCCATTAGGGTATGTTTTAGACACATTTATAAAATCAATCATAAAGTCACCTTTGTTTTGTAGTTATTGTACAAATACTCATAAAAAGTCAAAACGCCCAGAGCACAGCAAGACACTGTGCTCGGGCACACTTTAACCAAATCAGTATTTTGTAGGACTTGCGTTAAGGTATTTCTTAACCATAAGAGCTACCTTGAACACGATTGCGTCCTCAAACTCACGGAGGTCAAGACCTGTGAGCTTTTTAATTTTTTCAAGTCTGTACACAAGAGTGTTTCTGTGTACAAAGAGCTTTCTTGATGTTTCGGAAACATTGAGGTTGTTTTCAAAGAAACGCTGGATTGTAAAGAGAGTTTCCTGATCAAGGCTCTCAATTGAACCACGCTTGAAAACTTCTTTGAGGAACATTTCACACAATGTTGTGGGAAGCTGATAGATAAGACGGGCAATGCCGAGGTTATCATAGCTTACGATTGTACGGTCTGTGTCAAATACCTTTGCAACCTCAAGAGCCGACTGAGCCTCCTTAAAGCTTCTTGCAAGATCCTTGATGCCTGTAACCGTTGTACCGATGCCGACAACACAGTGTGTGTAAAACTCGCTCGAAAGTGTGTCTGAAATCGAGCTTGCAAGCTTTTCAAGGTCACGGCTCTCTGTGTCGGGTTTAATTTCCTTAACAAGTGCAATTTCAACCTCGTTAATATTTATAACAAAGTCCTTTGACTTGTCCGGGAAAAGATTCTGAATTATATCATAAGCGGAAACATCTGTTTTTGAAACAATTTTAATAAGCAGACACACACGGGAAACCTCGCTGTTAAAGTGAAGCTCTCTTGCTTTAAGGTAAATGTCACCCGGAAGAATGTTGTCAAGAATAACATTCTTAATAAAGTTTGAACGATCGTACTTTTCGTCATAATACTGCTTGATGCTTGCAAAAGAAACCGACAAAAGCTGAGCATACTTCTGAGCATACTCATCGGTACCCTGAACAAATACTGCATAATCATACTTTGCATTGCTGCCGAAAGATCTGTATGTATAGCCGTTCACAACAAACGGTGCTGTCGAGCTGAGTGTTTCGGAATTAACGCTCTCGTTTACCTCGCCGATTTTTCCAAGCTCGGAGCAGGCAATAACAACCGAAGTCTCGTCAATTACGCCAATCGTTCTGTCGATTGCGTCTTTCATCTGGTGTACAATACCTTGAAATAATCTGTTTGACATAAATTTTTACCTCGTTTTCTCCGCAGTTATATATTGTGATTGTAAAAGAGTTCAATAAAATACAATCTGTCTCATATACATATTACACAAAAACGAGAAAAAAATCAACCTCTATTTACAATTTTTCTTGAATTTTTTTAGAGAATTTGCATAATCAGCAACAAGTTACAGTTTTGAAAGCAAAATTAAACAATTGTTACAAAATCTTATTTGTTTTTTAATATATCACAACATTGTGTTGTTTTTGTGACAAAATACGAAAAATATCTATTCATCACGGTTAATCAATTATAAAATTTAAATGCAAATGGGTTTTGAAAGTTATTGTGCTTACGGCAACAATCGTTTTCCTTCTGCAAACGCAAAGACGGCGGAGCGTTATGCTCCGCCGTAAAAACCAAATTAAATTATAATCAGTTTGTGATTGTTTTCTCGGTATCCTTATCAAAGATGTGAATCTTGCTGAGGTCGAAAGCAATCTCAATGTCGTCGCCCGGCTTAGCTGTTGAAGTAGGTTCAACACGAGCTGTGATAGGTGTACCGTTGATATTTACATAGAGATAAATTTCAGCGCCCATAAGCTCGGTAACATCAACATTGGCTTTGAGAAGACACTCAGCCTTAGCAATTTCTTCAGGCTCATCGTGAACATGCTCAGGACGGATGCCCAAAACAACTTCCTTGCCAACATAGTTGTCGAGGTCAGCATTGACCTTTGACTCCGGAACAGGAACGTGATACTTGTCAAAATCAAGAGTATACTTACCGCCGTTCTTAGAGAGAACAGCGTTGATGAAGTTCATCTGAGGTGAACCGATAAATCCGGCAACAAACATATTGCAAGGCATATCATAAAGATGCTGAGGAGTATCAACCTGCTGAATGAAACCGTCTTTCATAACAACAATTCTTGTACCCATTGTCATAGCCTCTGTCTGGTCATGGGTTACATAGATAAATGTTGTGCCGAGACGCTGATAAATTTTTGAAATCTCTGTTCTCATCTGAGCACGGAGCTTAGCATCAAGGTTTGAAAGCGGTTCGTCAAGAAGGAATACCTTCGGGTTACGAACGATAGCACGACCGAGAGCAACACGCTGTCTCTGACCGCCTGAAAGAGCCTTTGGCTTTCTGTCAAGATACTGCTCGATACCAAGGATTCTTGCAGCCTCTTCAACTCTTCTCTTAATCTCTTCCTTAGAGAACTTACGGAGTTTAAGACCGAATGCCATATTATCATATACAGTCATATGAGGATAAAGAGCATAGTTCTGGAATACCATTGCGATATCTCTGTCCTTAGGAGCAACATCGTTTGCGAGTGTATCGCCGATGTAAAGCTCGCCCTTTGAAATATCCTCAAGACCTGCAATCATTCTGAGTGTTGTTGATTTACCGCAACCTGAAGGACCGACGAGAATGATGAATTCTTTGTCGGCAATTTCAAGGTTGAAGTCTGTAACAGCAGTTACACCGCCGTCATAAATCTTGTAAACATGTCTTAATGAAACATTTGCCATTGTGTATAAACCTCCAATTAGTCGATAACGATAAAGTCCTTAGCTTTATTACATACAATAATATACCACTTTTCGCACAATTTGACCATACCGAAATTGACCAAAGATATATGCATTATTTTATTTAAAACCGACACAGGATAAAATTCAGATGCATTTTTTAGTGTATATTGCCGATAAAAACCGACTTTTTATCCAAATCCGTTAACAATTTGCACTCACCTATGTGCAAATTGCTATCAAGATACAAACCGCCTATTGAAATTCGTTGAAGATGCACAACTTTTAATCCACAACACAAAAACATTTTTTTAACCTGATGATATTTACCCTCACAAATTGTGACAATTCCTGTTTTTTTATCATTTTCGTCACATTCAAGCACGGCACTGCGACACTTCGTACCGTCAGAGAACTCAATTCCGTCAGAAAAAGCCTTTACGGTATCTTCTGTGATTTCTCCGTCAAGCTTTGCAACATACTTCTTGTCCACATGCTTTTTAGGCGAGGTTATGCTGTGCGCAAAGTCACCGTCATCTGTAATAAGAAGCAGTCCCTCCGTATCACGGTCAAGCCTGCCCACAGGGAAAAGTCCCTTTCGTTTCATATCTTCGGGGATAATATCAATAACAGTCTTAAACTGTCTGTCCTCGGTTGCCGACACAACTCCCGCAGGCTTGTTCATCATTATATATATGTATTTGCTGTAATTCAAAGCCTGTCCGTCCACAACAATTTCATCCTTGTCGGGGTCAATCTTTGTATCAGGCTTTTTACAGATTTTTCCGTTCACAAGAACCGCACCGCTTTTTATGAGCTTTTGAACCTCTTTTCTGCCGTCGGCTCTTTGTGACGAAATAATTTTATCGAGTCTTTCCATCTTAGTCAACAAGCGGCAGATTTTTACTGCCGTATTCTCCGTTTGTAATGTGTCCGCCGATTACCCTGTTTTTGTAAACAAGTAAAACGGCATTGTTATCTTTTGGCTTTTCCAGGGGAACGGTAATTTCCGTAACCTCTTTGCCTTTAAATTTTCCGAGGTCAAGTCCGATTTTCTTCTGAAGTTCGTTGTATTCCTCATAATATTTATTAAAATCCGACGGAATTACAACCGACCTTTTCTCCGGCTTTGCGTCGGCGGTTTCGATTCCGAACTGTTCAAGAAATTTTTTCTCCTCACCGTCATTAAGCACAAGAGAATACTCCCCTGTTTTATCACTCACGGCTGTATCGGGCAACCGTGAATTTATTGCAACCGTGACGGCTGTACATATTATTGCCGCTGCTACGGACAGCACCGCCGCCAAAATTACTGTTTTTTTAGCCTTGATTTTAAAATTGAAAACGAACATTTTAAATCCTCCGCACATTTTATTCTCTGATAAAATGTATGCGAAAAATCTTCGGATAATTCCGTTTGTCCGATTTCAAATTATTTACTTTGTAAGAACATCCAAGAGTTCAGCCGTTGTTTTTACAAACACCCTGCCGCCCTCTTTTTTCATGCTTTCAAGGTCGCCGTAGCCGTATTCAACACCGACAAAATCGACACAGCAAAGTCTTGCTCCCTTTGTGTCAAACCAAGTGTCACCTATCATGACAATATTTTCTCTGTCATTTTCAAGGCTGCCGCCAAGTCTTTCAACTGCATACGGAATAAGGTCTTTTTTATCTTTTCGACTGCCGTCAAGTGTTGAACCGCAGATTGCGTCAAACATATCATGCACACCGAGAAGGTCTGTAATTTCTTCGGCAAACTTTTCATACTTTGACGAACACACGGCAAGCTTTGCACCGCTGTTTTTAAGCTCTGCAAGAACCCTGTCAATGCCGTCATAAAGCTTGTTCACAAGCTTGCCCTTGGTGTTGTAGTATTCACGATAAATCTCAACGCCTCTTGCCGATTCTTCCTCATTGAAACGGCAGATATTGCGGAATGTATCGAGCAACGGCGGTCCGATGTACAATGTGTAATCGTCAAGATTCGGCAACGGCTTGCCCATACTTTTAATTGCGTTTTCAAGTGACTCTCTTATGCCCAATGCGCTCTCGCTGATTGTGCCGTCAAGGTCAAACAGATAATATTTGTACTTATTCATCAAACTTGCTGTCCGCCTTCATCTGAAATTTTTCTGATTTTACGCTTACTCTTGTGTGAGTGCCTCTTGCGATTTCACCCTTTTTATCTTCGGCAAAAACTTCAAAATTAAACATTCTGCCGTCAACGCTTTTGAGAACGGCTGTTGCCGTAACCTCAGCACCGAGAGGAGTAGGGCTTGTGTGTTCAATTGAAATCATCGTGCCGACAGTTGTAAGCTCATCGTTGTCAAGAACCTTGTCTGCAAGAGCTGCGGCGGCATTTTCCATAAGAGCCACAACGCACGGAGTTGCAAGCACACAAAGACTGCCGCTGCCCATTGAAACGGCAAGATTTTCTTCTTTAACCTTAATTGTTACAGAATATGTATTTATTTCGCTCATAAAAATTTCCTTTCTTATTGTTTAAAGCAATTTTATGTGATATACTTAACAAAGTGTGCATTACTCGTCTGTTAATTGACAGAGTAAGTATCCATACGATATAATAATACAATATTCAGTGAAAATAGGCAAGCATTGCCCGAATATTATTTGAGGTGAAAATAAATGAAACTCGGAATCGTCGGACTTCCAAATGTCGGCAAAAGTACACTTTTTAACGCAATTACAGACGCAGGTGCTCAAAGTGCAAACTATCCTTTCTGCACAATTGAACCGAATATCGGCGTTGTTGCAGTTCCGGACAAAAGACTTGATAAACTTGCGGAAATGTATGATCCTGACAAATATACTCCTGCATCAATTGAATTTGTAGATATTGCAGGTCTTGTAAAGGGTGCATCAAAGGGTGAGGGACTCGGCAACAAGTTCCTTTCAAACATCCGTGAATGTGACGCTATCGTTCATGTTGTCCGTTGCTTTGAAAACGACGACATTATCCATGTTGAAGGCAACATCAATCCTGCCCGTGACATTGAAACAATTAATCTTGAGCTTATTCTCTCCGATGTTGAAATGCTCGAACGCAGAATTGACAAGACAAAGAAAATGCTCAAGGGCGATAAAAAGTATCAGAAAGACATCAACCTTTTTGAAAGAGTTCTTGACGCACTCAACGAGGGCAAGCCCGCAAGAAGTGTTGAATGTGACGACGACGAAAAGGCAATTCTTTCAGAAGTTGCGCTTCTCACAAACAAGCCTGTTATCTATGCCGCAAATATGAGTGACGAGGATTTCTCAAACGGCATCGACTCAAACGAGGGCTACAAGGCTGTTCAGAAGATTGCCGCCGAGGAACACGCCGGCGTTCTTCCAATCTGTGCTCAGATTGAGGAAGAAATCGTTGAAATGGACAAGGAAGAAAAGGAAATGTTCCTTGCCGATATGGGACTTGAAGAAAGCGGTCTTGACAGACTTATCAAGGAATGCTATGCACTTCTCGGACTTATCTCCTACCTTACGGCAGGCAAACAGGAGGTTCGTGCATGGACAATCAAAAAAGGAACAAAAGCACCTCAGGCAGCAGGCAAAATTCACTCGGATTTTGAGCGTGGATTTATCAGAGCCGAGGTTATCGCATATGACGACCTTATCGCTTGCGGAAGTATGACAGCCGCAAAAGAAAAAGGTCTTGTCCGCAGTGAAGGCAAGGACTATGTTATGAAAGACGGAGATGTCGTTCTTTTCAGATTCAATGTTTAATTAAATCATTACAATTGATGACGGTTACGAATATTTTCGCAGCCGTCATTTTTTGATGTCACACATTTCTCCTTTTGCAATAATATGTAGTGTAAACGAAAGGAGGTAAGCGTATGTGTAACTTTGGTAACGGCAACGGTTGCTGCTCATGGATTATTCTTCTTATCATCGTTCTCTGCTGTTGCGGCGGAAACAACGGCGGCTGTGGTTGTGACAACAACAGCTGTGGCTGCGGCTGCTGATAAAGCACGCTGACTAAAGCCCCATTCGGCTTATTGCTGAGGATGTTTTAATATATAACAGGGTGGATACCGTTTTTTGCGATATCCGCCCTTTGCTTTTTATTCAATTGAACGGTACATACAAAAACGGTCGGCTTAAACAAACCGACCGTTAATATTTTGCAATTATTAAATTAATTCAGAAATTATTTGCCCTCTTTAACAACATCTCTGACAGCCTTTGCAAGGTGCGGCTGTGTAAGACCGAACTTGTCAAGAAGCTCAAGAGCCGGACCGCTGTAACCGAAACGATCGTTCACACCGATCTTTGTAACCTTAACAGGACACTCTGCACTTACAACATCACAAACAGCGTCGCCGAGACCACCGATAACATTGTGTTCCTCAACGGTGATGATTCTGCCTGTTTCCTTTGCAGCCTTAATGATGATATCTCTGTCGATAGGCTTTATTGTGTGAATGTTAATAAGACGAGCGTTGATACCCTCAGCCTCAAGTTCCTTAACAGCCTTTAAAGCCTCGTTTACAACAAGTCCTGTTGCAATAACAGCCACATCGTTGCCCTCATGGAGAGTAATACCCTTTCCGAGCTCAAATGTATAGGTATCGGGATCATTAAAGCTGTCAACAGCAAGTCTGCCGAGACGGATATAAACAGGACCGTTGTACTCAATTGCAGCCTTTGTAGCGGCCATCATTTCGTAGTGGTCGGCAGGGTTAAGGACAACCATACCGGGAATTGTACGCATAATGCCGATATCTTCAAGGCACTGATGAGTAGCACCGTCTTCACCTGTTGAAATACCTGCGTGGCTGCCGGCAATTTTAACATTAAGATGAGGGTAAGCAACCGAGTTGCGAATCTGCTCAAATGCTCTGCCTGTTGCAAACATTGCAAATGATGCGGCAACCGGAATTTTGCCTGCCGCTGCCATACCTGCCGCAACGCCTACCATATTGCCCTCGGCAATACCGCAGTCAAAAAATCTTTCGGGAAACTCTTTTTTAAAAATTCCTGTCTTTGTAGCAGCTGCGAGGTCTGCATCAAAAACAATAATGTCCTTATTTGTCTTTGCAAGCTCACAAAGAGCCATGCCAAAGCTTTCTCTTGTAGCCTTTTTAATTACCTGTGCCATCAGCAGTTGCCCTCCAATCTGTCAATTTCAGCCTGAAGCTCGGCAGTAGCCTGTTCATACTGTTCCTTGTTGGGAGCAGTGCCGTGCCAGCCAACCTGATTTTCCATAAATGAAACGCCCTTGCCCTTGATTGTCTTGGCAAGAATTGCAGTAGGCTTGCCCTTTACTGTCTTAGCCTTTTCGAGAGCCGATTCAATCTGATTGAAGTCGTGACCGTCAATTTTGATTACTTCAAAGCCAAAGCTTTCAAACTTTTTATCAAGAGGCTCAATGCCTGCAACCTCTTCAACAGTACCGTCAATCTGAAGTCCGTTCTGGTCAACAATTACAACGAGATTGTCAAGCTTGTTGTGAGCGGCAAACATTGCAGCCTCCCAAACCTGACCTTCTTCAACTTCACCGTCACCGAGAACTGTATATGTGCGATAGCTCTTGTTATCAAGCTTAGCCGCAAGTGCCATACCGCAGGCAGCCGAAATACCCTGACCGAGTGAGCCTGTACTCATATCAATACCGGGAGTACCCTTCATATCGGGATGTCCCTGAAGCATAGCGCCTACATGACGGAGCTTTGTAAGCTCGTCCCATTCAAAAAAGCCCTTGAGTGCAAGTGTTGCATAAAGAGCCGGACAGCAGTGACCTTTTGAAAGAACAAAACGATCTCTGTCCTGCATATCGGGATTTTTAGGATCAACATTCATTTCCTTAAAGTAGAGATATGTGAAAATATCTGCTGCCGAAAGCGATCCGCCGGGATGACCTGATTTGGCGTGGTAAGTGCCGAGAATTGCGCCCATTCTTGACCTTGCGGCAAGAATTTGGAGCTGCTTGATTTCTGAACTGTCCATTTAATAAACCATTCCTTTCAGAATTTTGCGTAATACATGACCGTGTTATACACACCTATTTTAATTATACACAATCCAACGCAAATTTCAACAATTTTTTCGGATTTTCCAAAAATCGGATAAATTCCTTAAATTCACCCTTGAAGAAATAATTTTTTATGATATAATAAGCAAAGTAAAGTACGATTAAATCTAAGCTTTTGTAAAAGCTTATTTATAAAAACCGTTTGGAGGGAACAGCAATGCTGCTTGCGGCAGATGTCGGAAACACCAATGTCAAGCTCGGCATTTTTGACGGAGATAATTTAAAATTCAAACTCCGTTTTTCAACCGATGAAAACAAAACAAGCGACGAGCTTGCCGTTGAACTTTTCACATTTTTACAGATTTACAACATTGACGCAAAAAACATTGACGGCACTATTATAAGCTCTGTTGTTCCTAAATTTACATATAATCTCAGAAGTGCGATTATGACCGTTACAGGCAAAAAAAGTCTGCTCATCGGTCCGGGACTCAAGACAGGTCTTGACATCAAGATAGAACATCCCGAAACCTTGGGTGCCGATATTGTTGCCGGCTGTGTGGGAGCGTGTGAAAAATACGGCGGTCCCCTCATTATGATTTTTATGGGAACTGCAACCGCAATTGTCTATGTTGACGCAAGCAACGCATATCACGGCGGTGCAATCGCCCCCGGTATGGGAATTTCGCTTGACGCACTCACAAATCACGGTGCGTTGCTGTCATCTGTTGATATGAAAGCTCCAAAGAGGGTAATTTCATCAAACACATCCGACTGCATTCGTTCGGGAATTATGTTCGGAACAGCCTGTATGCTTGACGGAATGGTTGATATGTTTAACGAGGAATGCAAGACAGAATGCAAGGTTATTGCCACAGGCGGTCTTGCTCCGCTTGCAATCAAAAACTGCCGTCACGATATTATCTTTGATGAGAATATTATTCTTGACGGACTCAAAATTATTTACGAGAGAAATAAAAAATAAAGACAATTTAATATACAACTTGTTTTTGAATTATTAATTTGATGCAACGGGGTTCTCCCCTTGTAAATATTATTTGCGTTTCACCTGCGGAAAATGAGCAGGGAAACAGCAGGAGGAATTTTTTTATGAACAAGACAGGAAACTTTTCAAAGGTGCAAAGAATGGTTATTCTTGCAGTGCTTATCGCATTGACGCTTGTAATGGCGCTCACACCGCTCGGATATCTGAAGATCGGTGCGCTTTCCATTTCATTCCTTTGCATTCCGATTGCAATCGGTGCAACCGTTCTCGGTCCTACAGCAGGATTGATTCTCGGCACACTCTTTGGTATCACAAGCTTTGTACAATGCTTTGGTATGGACGCATTCGGCACGGCAATGCTTTCAATCAACTGGTTTTACACCTTTATAATTTGTGTTGTTGCACGAGCTCTTATGGGTTGGTTCACAGGACTTATCGCAAAAGGTCTGGGCAAGGTATTTGAAGGTAAAACTGTAGGCAAGTTCAATCTTAACGACCTTATTGCTACTATACTCTGCCCTGTTATGAACACGGCCTTCTTCCTTGGCTTTATGGCAATTCTTTTCGGCAGTATTGAGGTTATGGGACTTAATGTAATCACAGCCGTGGTTATCCCTGCGCTTTCAATCAACTGCATTCTTGAAATCATTGCTTGCTTTGTTGTCGGTTCGGCAGTAAGCATTGCGGTAAAGAAAATTGTTGCGGCAAACAAAAGTAAATAATTAACATTCAAAAACGGGCGATTTTGTTTAGAATCGTCCGTAATTTTTTACATTAAATTTTAAAATCGGTGATGTTATGCAAAAGAAAATTCTTGAACTTTTAACAAAAACAGACGGTTATGTTTCGGGCAGTGAAATTTCCGAACAGCTTGGTGTGTCAAGGCAGGCAGTTTGGAAAGCAATCAACGGAATTAAGGAACAGGGCTACAGGATTGACTCTGTAACAAACCGCGGATACTGCCTTGTTGCCTATCCCCCACACCTCAACGAGCCGGCAATCAGAAAGTATCTTAAAACTTCCGTAATCGGCAAAAACCTCATCGTCCTTGACGAGGTTGGTTCAACAAACGATTACCTCAAAAAGCTGGGTGCAGACGGTTGCGAAAACGGCACGGTTGCCGTTGCCAGAGAACAAACTCAGGGCAAGGGCAGACTCGGCAGAGTTTGGAAAGCAAAAAAGGATGACAGCATCACCTTTTCGTTTTTGTTAAGACCAAAGATTGCCCCGTCAGAGGTATCGTCAATCACCCCTCTTGCAGGCCTTGCCGTCTGCAAGGCAATCAGAGAATTCACGGGACTTGACTGCCGTATAAAATGGCCGAACGATATCATCATCGGCAAGAAAAAGCTTGTCGGTATTTTAACTGAAATGAGTGCCGAATTTGACGCCGTAGAATATGTAATTACAGGCATCGGAATCAATGCCGATACTCAGGATTTTCCCGATGACATAAAAGAAAAGGCAACTTCAATTTATCTTGCAACAGGCGGTCATTTTGACAAGAACAAATTTTTTGCCTGTGTGCTTAACCACATTGAAGAGGAATTCATCAAAAACGATTTAAAGCTTTCCCCTGTCGCATTAAAGGAATACACAAGCCTTTGCGCAACAATCGGCAGAGATATAACATTCACCAAAGACGGAAAGTCCGTTACCGCAAAAGCTGTGGGAGTAAGCCCTGACGGCGAGCTTATTGCAGAGCTTCCCGACAAAACCACCAAACTTATCAATTCAGGCGAAGTCACCGTACAAGGCATTTACTAACGGCGTGCCGCCGTCCCCCGTTCGTGCAGACAGTTTTACAAATGCAAAGCTATAAATGCCCGAGCGCAACATTGCCAATTACGGTAAGTCATTTATTGTCTGCGTGTCGCCGTCCCCCTTTCGTGCAGACAGTTTTACAAATGCAAAACTATAAATGCCCGAGCGTAACATTTTCGATTATATTTTAATGTCACAATGCTACAATAACAATACAATATTATTGCGTACTATACCGCACAAACAACAAGGACATCCGAAAAAACGGATGTCCTTAGTTTTTATATAAAATATTCGGTTATAAATTACTTGAAGTATTTTACGCCGCTTTCAAAAATCTGCTGGTCTTTTGCAAAAGGAACATTTTTGTAAAGGTTTTCGCCCTTTCTCTCGCTGTGTCCCATTTTACCGAGAACTCTGCCGTCAGGTGATGTGATACCCTCAATTGCACAAACAGAACCGTTGAGGTTAAACTCAATGTCGCTGCTTGGGTTGCCGGCAAGGTCAACATACTGTGTTGCAATCTGACCGTTCTTTGCAAGTTCTTTTACAGTTTCAACATCAGCCATAAATCTGCCCTCACCGTGTGACACGGGAACAGCAAACACATCGCCTGCGTTGACATTTGCAAACCACGGTGACTTAACGGAAGTAACTCTTGTATAAGCCATATGTGAAATATGTCTGCCGATTGTGTTGAATGTAAGCGTCGGATCATTTGCTTTAAGCTCTCTGATTTCGCCGTAAGGAACAAGTCCGAGCTTGATAAGAGCCTGGAATCCGTTACAGATACCGAGCATAAGACCGTCACGATTCTTGAGAAGGTTGTTAACCTGCTCTGCAATTCTCGGGTTGCGGAATGTTGTTGCAATGAACTTACCTGAACCGTCAGGCTCGTCACCGCCTGAGAAACCACCCGGAAGCATAATCATCTGTGACTTTGCAATGAGCTTTTCCATTTCGTCAATTGTTTCCTCGATATCGTTTGAAGAAAGGTTCTTGACGATGAGCATTTCAACATTTGCACCTGCTTTTTCAAATGCCCTTGCCGTATCAACCTCGCAGTTTGTACCCGGGAATACAGGGATAAATACAGTAGGCTTTGCAACCTTGATTGCAGGTGAAGATGTATTTCTCTCGCTGTAAAGCGGAACATCAACTTCGATTTCAGGCACTTCAGCCTTTGTCGGGAATACCTTTTCAAGCGGAGCAGTCCACTTTTCGAGGAGTGCGGAAAGTTCGATTTCCTTGCCGTTTACCGTAATCTTTGCATCGTTCGTAACAGTACCGAGGTCATAGTGAAGAACATCGTTTGAAAGCTCTGCACCGTCTGCAAGTTCGATAACAAGCGAACCCGAAAGCGGAGCGAAAAGCTCGTCATTTGTGAGTTCGTTTGCAAACTTAAAGCCAAAGCCGTTACCGAAGCAAGCCTTACATACGCTTGCGGCAGTACCGCCCTCTTTAACAACCGATGCAGAAAGCACCTTGCCGTCCTCGCAGAGAGCATAAACAGCATTGTACATTTCGATAAGCTTATCCCATACAGGCATAAGTGTTTCTTTATTTTCGGGAACGGGAACAAAGATAACCTTTGAACCTGCGTTCTTAAATTCTGTTGAAATTGTCTTTGATGCCTTTGTCATTGCAACGGCAAAGCTTACAAGTGTAGGCGGAACATCAATATCCTCAAATGTACCCGACATACTGTCCTTACCGCCGATTGACGGAAGTCCAAGCTTGAGTTGAGCCTGCATAGCACCGAGGAGTGCTGCGGCAGGTTTACCCCAACGGGAAGGAACATCTTTAAGTCTTTCAAAATATTCCTGGAATGTAAGTCTTGCTGTCATTGGGTTTGCGCCGATTGCAAGCAGCTTTGAAAGCGATTCAACAACTGCATAAGCAGAGCCGTGGAACGGACTCCAGCGTGAAACGCCGGGAATATAGCCGTAACTCATTGCTGTTGCATCGTCTGTTTCACCCTTCTCAAGCGGAATCTTTGCAGCCATCGCCTCCTGAGGAGTGAGCTGATTCTTACCGCCGAACGGCATAATTACCGTAGCCGCACCGATTGATGCGTCAAATCTTTCTGCAAGACCGATCTGTGAGCAAACTTCAAGTCTTGACATATTTTCAAGGAATGCCTCGTCAGCAGGCATATCTTTAAGCTTTGCGGGAGCAACCTTACGGTAGCAGCCTTCCCACTTCGGAGCCTCGATATAAGCCTTGGCAACCTGGGTAACACCGTTTGTGTTGAGGAACTCACGGCTGAGGTCAACGATTGTGTCGCCTCTCCAGTTCATTGTAAGACGAGGACTTTCGGTTACAACCGCAACGGCTGTAGCCTCAAGGTTTTCTTTTGATGCAAGTGAAATAAACTTGTCAACATCTTTTTTATCGAGAACAACAGCCATTCTTTCCTGACTTTCGGATATAGCAAGCTCCGTACCGTCAAGGCCGTCATATTTCTTTGTTACCTTGTCGAGGTCAACTGTAAGACCGTCGGCAAGTTCACCGATAGCAACGCAAACACCGCCTGCACCGAAGTCGTTACATCTCTTGATGAGCTTTGCAGTTTCGGGGTTGCGGAACAAACGCTGAATTTTTCTTTCTGTCGGAGGATTACCCTTCTGAACCTCTGCACCGCAGGTTTCGATTGAGTTTTCATCGTGAGCCTTAGATGAACCTGTTGCACCGCCGCAGCCGTCACGGCCTGTTCTTCCGCCGAGAAGTACGATTACATCATCGGGAAGAGGGGTTTCACGGATAACATTTTCCTTTGGAGATGCGCCGATAACAGCACCGATTTCCATTCTCTTTGCAACATAGCCCTGATCGTAAAGCTCGGTTACCTGACCTGTTGCAAGACCGATCTGGTTACCGTATGAGCTGTAACCCTGAGCGGCACCTGTTGTAATTTTGCGTGAAGGGAGCTTGCCGTGCATTGTATCCTTGAAAGGAATTGTCGGATCGCCCGAGCCTGTAACACGCATAGCCTGATATACATATGAACGGCCTGAAAGCGGATCACGGATTGCACCGCCAAGACAGGTTGCGGCACCGCCGAAAGGCTCGATTTCTGTCGGGTGGTTGTGAGTTTCGTTCTTGAACTGAACGAGCCACTGTTCTGTTTTTCCATCTATAGTAACGGGAACCTGAATTGAGCAGGCATTGATTTCTTCACTTTCGTCAAGGTCGGGAATGAGTCCCTTTTTCTTGAGTGACTTCATACCGATGAGAGCCATATCCATAAGTGAGACGATTCTCTTTGTATCCTTGCCGTAAACCTCGTCACGGGTTGCATAATACTCGCTGAGTGCGTCCTCGATAACCTTGCCGAGAGCAGACTTTTCAATCTCAATCTCTTCAAGTCTTGTAAGGAATGTTGTGTGACGGCAATGGTCCGACCAGTATGTGTCAATTACACGAAGCTCTGTAACCGACGGATCACGGTGCTCTGTATCTCTGAAGTAATCACGGCAGAACTTGAGGTCTGCAAGTGTCATTGCAAAGCCCATTGAATCGTAATACTTCTGCATCTCATCGTCATTCCAGCCGTTGAAGCCCTCTACCCTCTTAACATTTTCGGGAACGGGAATTTCCATATCAAGAGTCTTTGGCTTTTCAAGAGATGCAAGACGGCTTTCAACAGGGTTGATGAGGTACTCCTCAACCTTTACAAGCTCTTCGTCTGTAATATTGCCCTTGAGAGCAATTACTCTTGCTGTAAGAACCTTGCAACGCTCACCCTGAGTAAGAAGCTGAACACACTGCTCGGCAGAGTCGCCGCGCTGATCGTACTGACCGGGGAGATACTCCATTGCGAATACCTTCCAGCCGTCCTCAACGGGGAGAGTTTCTTCATAGATTACATCGGCGTTAGGCTCTGACAAAACAATGGTTTTCGCCTTGTCATATTCTTCCTTAGTAAGTCCCTCAAGATCGTAACGCACAATGTAACGAAGATCTTCGACAGACTTCATACCGAGGTTGTGGCGGATGTCCCAAAGCGTCTGCTTTGCAAGAACATTGAAGCCATCCTTTTTTTCAACAAAAATTCTGATTACTTCTGACATAATTCATTCACCTGCTTAATTAAGATATAAAACAAAATAAATCCCGTCTGATAACCTGTATCACATCACATGATACCACATTCGACTATTTTTTTATTTCATTTAAGGCATTAAAAGGTATTCTGTAAAAGTAAAATTAAATGCACACAGAAAAAGCGGTCAGACAAAGCAAAATGCCGTCTGACCGCACAATATAATCATATTCAATCGCCTTTGAGAAAATCTTTGTAAAATTCCTCAAAACTGCCGTTTTTGTAGTCTGAATAATCCTTATTATCTCTGTTCACAATTGTGTCGGTAATAAGGTATGTATCAAAGCCGAGCTTTGCACTGCACAAATCCTCGTCAACATCGTTGCCGATCATAATGCTGTCTTCGGGCTTGATATCCTGCTTTTTGCAGATTTCTTCAAAATATTTCAGATTCGGCTTGCAACAGCCAAAGTTTTCGTATGTTGTAACGAGTTCAAAATCGTCGGGAGAAACTCCTGCCCATTCAAGTCTGCGTTTTGTTGCAACAAACGGAAAAATCGGATTTGTTGCGGCAATAAGTCTGCCGCCGTTTTTCTTTATGAAATCAATGCTTTTCTTTGCATAAGGAGTAAAGCTTGTAGCATCTTTCGGAACGATAAACTCGTTTTCGTAATAATCGGTAAAAAGGTCATCAAACTTTTCAAGGTCGGCACCGCTGACTTTGCCCGCTGTTTCCCAGAAAACTTCACGGTTAGTACGGCTGTTATCGTTCTTTGTCATAGCGTCAGTACCTGCCCACATCGCCTTTATAAGGGCGTCGGGTTCGATTTTTATAACAGGAGTGCAACGCTTGCAGAGCGATGAAAAATACAGCTTTACGAATTTTTCCATATCCATGGGAAGCAAAGTTCCGTCCAAATCAAAAAGATAATTTTTATACATTAACATACCGTTCCTTTCAATTTATGCACAAATATTATACAAAATTTCGATTTGGATTGCAAGGAAAAATTTTTCGGTATATACTATAGTCAGTAAAAAACGAGGTGATAAGATGAAAATAGTTTTAACAGACGCACAGACCGTTCTTGACGATATTGTAAATGCCGATGTGCTTAATCAGTTCGGTGAGGTTAAGTCGTTCGGTCTTTTGAAATATGAAGAGGTTGCGGAGAAAATTGCAGATGCAGATATCGTTGTGTGCAACAAAACTCTGCTTGATTCACACACAATGCGACTTGCAAAAAAGCTGAAATATATAGGACTTTTTGCAACAGGCTACAACAACATTGACCTTGACTACTGCACCAAAAACGGCATAACCGTCTGCAATGCAGGTTCATATTCAACAAATGCGGTTGCACAGCACACATTTGCGCTGATTCTTGAACATTTCAATCATACTGCGGAATACAATCGGTTTGTTCAGGACGGAAAGTGGAAAAGAAGCAAAACTTTTTCACCGTTTGTATATCCGCTGAATGAACTTGCAGGCAAAACACTCGGCATTGTCGGACTCGGAAACATCGGAAAGGCTGTTGCAAAAATTGCAAACGCTTTTGATATGAATGTAATCGCATCGAGCAGAACTCCGAAAAATATTGACGGAATCAAAGATGTTTCGTTTGACGAACTTCTTAAAGCAAGCGACATTGTAAGCGTTCATTGTCCGCTAAATCCACAGTCGGAAAATATGTTTGACAAAAATGCCTTTGCCAAAATGAAACAGGGTGCATTGTTCGTAAACACGGCAAGAGGCGGTGTTATGGTTGAAGAAGATTTGCTTGAGGCACTCGAAAGCGGTCACCTCGGCGGTGCGGCAATCGACACCCTCAAGGTTGAGCCTATGGTTGAGGACTGCATTCTTATGGGTGCAAAAAATTGCATAATCACCCCCCACATCGCATGGGCGCCCGTTGAAACCAGAGAACGCCTTATGGGCATAGTTTCGGACAACATCAAAAATTTTCTGAACGGAACTCCGACAAATAAAGTAAATTAACGGCGAGTAAGTAATAACACAAATTATATATTAAGATATATTTTATAAATGTCACGATGTAATTGACCTACTGTAGCGGCGAACGAGGTTCGCCAATCATTTCGTGTGCAAACACGAAATGAATAAGTAAATGTACAAATTTTTGAGCAATAAAATTACTAATGTAAATATAAAAATCCGACAGAAACAACCGCCCACCTTTCGGTGAGCGGTTGTTTTGTGTAGTGTAGTATTAGGAAATTGGGATTAGATTCAATTACTGCTGTCTTTCGCAATAACTTGAAAGGCCTGTGTTAGGATCTGTGTATTTGAGCATATCATTGTCGGCGTCATATGTGTAGTTAAACTGCTGTTCGCCTACTGTCATAACGAGATCTGTACCCTCAAATGTGTAGTTGCCCGAAACAGTCACACCGCTCATTTCGCCTGAGAATGTACCGTCATCTGCAAATGTGTATGTACATTTCAAAGTTTCGGGATCAACACCGTTTGCTGTTGCGTAGTCATCAATTGAAACCGCTTTACCGTCTGTACCCTCAAGTGCGGTAACAGTCCAAGTACCTACCACGCTTGCCGATGAATCGCCGTCTTTTGAATCAGCGGCACTGTCGTCAGCAGTTTGTGATGCCGAACTTTCGTTTTTGCTTGATGAGCCACCGTCATTACCGCAGCCTACAAGACCTACTGTACCTACCATACAAATTGCGAGCAATAAAGCTAACTTTTTAATTTTTGTCATAGTGGATTACCTCTTTCCGATTTTGATTTGCGGAAACACCGCAATTTTGTGCTTGCTTCAATGATAGCCAATTTAATGCAATATTTCAATAGTTTGGCACAAACATCAATCTTTTGGCAAAAAACATATGACAATCGGATATAATATTTTTCAAATTTATGGTATAATCTAAGTGCAGTTAAACATTGCTCCGAATTAAATTATTTCAAAGGAGGCGATATCTTGAAAATTGCAGTTATTGACGACGAAAAGCCTCAGGCAGACATTCTCTACTCAATCTGCAACGCATATTTTGGCGGACACAAGCAAAATGTGCAGATTGAGTGTTTTCCTGACGGAATAGCTTTTTTCAATTCATTCAAGGAAAACACCTACAAAATAGCCTTTGTAGATATTTTTATGGAGAAGATGAACGGCATTGCCGTGGCTGAAAAGCTTCGTGAAAAAGACCGTGATATTCTTATTGTATTTGTCACAACAAGCCCCGATTTTATGATGCAGGCATTTTCCGTTCACGCTTTTCATTACATAACAAAACCCTACAAAGCTGAGCAGATTTACAAGGTACTTGATGATGCCTCGTCATATGTATCGGATAATTCAAAATACATTGAAGTTATGTGTGACCGCCGAAACACGCTGATTTCGCTTAAGGAAATTGTTTCTGTTGAATCCGACGCACATTATATCAACATAGGTGTTGTTTCGGGACTTAGATATCGCACACGAATGACCATTGCAGAGTTTCTCAAGCTTGCAGACAACGACACCCGTTTCATACCCGTAAACAGGGGAATCGTGCTGAATGCCGATTACATAAAGGACATTGAAGGCTCTGTATGTGTTACAGGCAACGGTGAAAGATTCCCGATTAAAATTCGTGAAAAAACTCGGATTGAACAGAGCATCCGTGAATATATGTTCAAAAAAATCAGAGAAAACCAGCGGAGGTGAATATGAACACACTCGTAAATTTTTTTCAGACATTGTTCAGCTTTGCCATAATAATACCGTTAAGTTTATTCTGCCTTTTACCGTTAAAAAATCAATTAAAATACCCGATTTCAAAGATAGTAACGCTCTTTTTGTGTTCATTTTTCATACTCGGTTCTCTCTCGTCAATTGTGATGACGGCTTTTGACATTCAGAATTTAAACTTTGTTCTCTTCCCCGACCTTGTAATATTTTTCTTCCTTATTAAAAGCGTTACAAAGGTCGGAACAGCACGCTGTTTGTTTGTTTTTATAAGTGTGTGCTGTTTGATTTCATTCTTTTCGCTGTATGCATATTTTATCAACTCATTTTTTCAGGAAGAAATCTCACGAGGAGTTGACACCTCATATAGCCTGATTCAAATGGGACTGACGCTTGCGGCAATGGGAGCGCTTGTTCCCCTTACAAAATACTATGCATGGATGATTGACAACATAAATATCGGCAAGGTGTGGTATTTGTTTTCAATTTTGCCCATTGCACTTATGGTATCAACCATCTATACCATACCGATTTCCTACGCAAATATTCGTGTTGGAAAGGTTTATGCAAAAGGATTCATCATTACAATAAATATTTGAGCTTGCATTGTATCTTATAGTATTCATATTATTCTACATTTTCAGCAAGACTACTATTGAAAAAACAAAGCTTACAGAACGAAACAACATTCTTGAAATTCAGAAAAGTTACACAGAATCGTTGCAGTCGTACATAAAATACACCTCAAAAGCAAGGCATGATTTTAAACATTCAGTTCATGTTATGAGCCGACTTGCAGATGAAGGAAATCTTTCGGCGCTGAAAGACTACATTGCCCAGTATGAAAATTCGCTGACTGTAACAGCACCTGTGCGAATCTGCAAAAGTGACGCACTCAATGCTTTGTTTAACCACTACCGTCAGCAGGCGATTGAGAACGATGTTGACATTAACTGGCGGATTGATTTGCCCGACAAATCGAGAATTCTTGATGTTGACCTCTGCAGTATTTTCGGCAACATACTCGAAAACGCAATTGACGGTTGCTGTACCGTAGAAGAAGGCAAAAGATATTTTAACCTGACTTCCGAAATAAAAGGTGACTGTTTGTACATTGTTTCAACAAACAACTACGGCAAGCCTTTGGAAATGGACGGCGAAACTTATTCGTCCACAAAGCATCGAGGCAAGGGCATCGGACTTCACTCCATGAAGAGCATAACCGAAGTCTATGACGGAATTTTTGATGCAGGCAATAACAGCGAAGAGTTTTTTGTTGACATAATGCTTAAATATTAAACCTATTAAACTCAAAAAGGGTATGCCTTCTCGCATACCCTTATTTGTTATAAAAGTTCCAAACAAAAAACACGCTCTGCAAAATGCAAAGCGTGTTTTGATTTTGTTTTGTTGTTATCAGTTGTTACCGACAACAAGTTTCTGGATTTCTGTGGCATCCACAACATTGATCACACCGTCATGGTTGTAATCTGCAAGTTCTCTCTGAACATCAGAAAGTGTTGAAATTGAAACAATGTACTTGCTGATTTCAGTTGCATCAAGAACATCGACACGACCGTCAAGGTTTATATCGCCTATCATATACGGAGTATCGTTGTTGCTGTCATTGCTCGGCTGTGTAGTTACAGGAGCTGTTGTTGCCTGTACCGTAGCAGGCTGAACTGTTGCAGCAGGAACAGTTGTTGCAGGCTGTGTAGCCTTGGCTGTTGTCGGCTGAACAGTTGCCTTTGCAGTAGTCGGCTGAACCGTAGCTTTGGCTGTGGTAGGCTGTACAGCAGGCTTTGCTGTTGTTGGCTGTACCGTTGATGAAGAAACAAAAGCACAGAAATCAAGAGCAACCCAACCTGTTTTGCCGTTGTAAGAGGTGTAACCCCATGTGTAACCGCCGGCTGTTGAAACCTTTGTTACATTAAGAGTAACATTGCCCGGAACAGATGTTACATATGAATAGCTTGTACCCGCACCGCTTCTCATGTTGAGATAATCGTCAACATCTGTTTTATATGTACCTGTTGTGTAAGTTACCTTTTTGGTTGTAGCCTGAGTAGTGCTTGTACTGCCGCTGAAATCGCCAAGGTAAATGTATCCCTGAAAATTCCACCAGCTGTTACCGCCGGCATTCTTGTCGGATGTGCTTGCATAGGAAAGGTAGAAGTTCTGACCGCTCCACGCAGAGTTAGAAAATGTAATCTGACCGTTTTCGACCTTTTCTACAACAGCAACATGACCGCCGCCACCGTTATATGACCAGCAGGCAATTGCGCCGACCTTCGGGGTCTGGCCGTACTTATAGTAGCCGTTAGACTTGTTGTAACCGTACCACTGCTCGGCATTGTTCCATGAAAGCTTTGGCTCAGAACCGAGAATCTCATAAGCTCTGCCGTAGGCATATGCTGTACAGTTCGGCATGCCGTAACCATACTTATAAAAAACATTTAAATTACTGTAATAATATTTGTTACTTGAACTCGGGGCAGACAGTCTCGGTGAGAACGATGCCGCACTCGCAATCATCGACATTGAGAAAACCGACACAAACAGCATTACAGCCGTGAGAACTGCCGCAGAAACCTTTTTGCTAAAAACACTTTTTAAAACATTTCGCAAAGAAACACTCCTTTTTTTGAATTCAAAGTGATTGTTACCTATTTGTAACCACTTTATGTACATTCTATCACAAATTACTCCAAATTCAAAGAGTAGAAATGCCGAAAATAGCCTTTATAATCTATTTTTTTAAGCCATTGTACACAATAATTTCCATTTTATACATACTTTGCACAAAATTTAATTCACATTTCTCTCAGCATAGTATTGGTTACACAATTGTCAAAATTCATTTCTTCAAGACATAAAAAACACCATTTGTGAAACGACAAATGGTGTTTTGGCGCGCCGGAAGAGACTCGAACTCCCGACCTTCTGATTCGTAGTCAGACACTCTATCCAGCTGAGCTACCGGCGCATATGCGGCCTTTTATCAGCCGCAAGTAGTATGATATCACAACTTGGTGCAAAAATCAAGTGTTTTTTGTATTTTTTCCGAAATTAATCTTTTGTATCAAAAAAAGTGAAAAATGCTCTGTATGCCATATAAACATCTGTCTTGGAAACAATTTCAAACGGGGCATGCATTGAAAGCACGGGAACACCGAGATCAACAACATCGACATTCATATTGGCAACATACTTTGCGATTGTTCCGCCGCCGCCGCCGTCAACCTTGCCGAGTTCACCGACCTGCCAGAGAATATCGTTGTTCTCAAGCATAGCTCTGATTTTTCCCATATATTCGGCAGACGCATCTGATGTGTCATACTTTCCGCCGTGACCTGTGTATTTTGAAATAATTACACCGTTGTTAATGTATGAGCAGTTGTTAGCCTCATATGCAGACGCATAAGTCGGATCAAATGCGGCATTTACATCGGCAGAAAGACAGGTGCTTTTTGAAAGAACACGGTAGCCGTCAACACCGTCCTGTTTTGCAAGGTCATAGATGAAGAAGCGAAGGAAGTCGCTCTGCATACCTGTGTTGCCGTCACTGCCTGTTTCTTCTTTGTCTGTAAGATATGTGATACAAGTCTGCTCGGGCATTTCAACATCAAGAGCCGCCATAACAGCCGGATAAGCACAAACCTTATCATCATGACCGTAACCGCCGATCATGCTTCTGTCAAAACCGATATCTCTTGACTTGAAAGACGGGATAAGGCAGAGCTCAGCCGAAAGAAAATCGCCCTCACAGATACCGTACTTCTCATTGAGTATAGCCATTACATTTAGCTTTACAAGGTCTTTTTCGTCACTGTCTGCATCGTACGGACGAGAGCCGAGAATAACATTGAGGTTTTCGCCCTCAATTGCCTTTGCCATTGGCTTTGACGCCTGCTCCCTTGCAAGGTGCGGAAGAAGGTCTGTAATGCAGAAACAGCTTTCGTTCTCATCATCGCCCCAGCAGATGTCAACTCTTGTACCGTCAAGCTTTACAACCGAACCGTGAAGTGAAAGCGGAATTGTTGTCCACTGATATTTTTTAAGACCGCCGTAGTAATGAGTCTTAAAGAATGCAAGGTTGTTTGCCTCAAAAAGAGGATTCGGTTTGAGGTCAACTCTCGGGGAATCAATATGAGCGATTGCAAGCTTTGCACCGTTCTTAACACCGTTTTTACCGATTACGGCAAGAGCAACAGCCTTGTCACGGTTTACATAATAAAGCCTGTCACCGGCCTTATATTCTTTGTCCTGCTCATACTCTGCAAAACCTGCTTTTTTGGCAAGCTCAACAGTATAGCGAACAGCCTCACGCTCAACGGGTGAGTTATCAAGAAACTTTTTGTAACCATCGCAAAAGCTGTCTGCCTTTTTAATTTCTTCCTCCGAAAGAGCCTTAACGCCCTTCGGTTCGGTCATCATAATTTTTTCCTTTAATAAAGTTGTCTTTGACTTTTCTTCAGCCATAATAACCGTCCTTTCTGTGCCGTAAAACACGGCAAAACCATTTTATTTTGAAATCCGCCGCCAAAGGCATCGGAACATCTTTGCACTTAATTAGATTGTGAATAATAAAGTTTTATATACATTTCCTTGGCACCTTCAACCTTGTCAACATAATTCTCTGTTTCGGGATACGGAATGGAATCAAGATTTTTTCCGTCCGAACTGTAATTAGTATCGTTGAGCCAGTCGCTTACAACAAAGCCGGCATTATATGCGGCAATTGCCGAGCGTTCCGTGCCGTAATAATCGTAAAAATATTTTAAAAGATAACTTCCGTAATCAATACAGATTTCGGGGTCAAACAGGTCATCCTCGGTGTACTGTCCCGCACAACCTCTTTGCTCCTGCAGCCACTCAAAGGACGATGGCATCATCTGCATAACACCCTTTGCTCCGACGCCCGATTCGGCTTTCGGATCAAAGCCGCTTTCCGTGTGGATTACGGCATATATCAACGCAGGATCAAGGTCATAATCCTTGGCGGCTTTTTCAACATATGTGCTGTAGGTGCGTGGATAATTCATCTCATCAAGCTTTTTCTTTGTGTCCTCGTAAAAGACCGAAACAAACACAAATACTGCCGCCGCAAGAATTGCAAGCACAATTATCCATGCCAAAATCGCCTTTCCTGCACTTTTTTTCTTTTTATATCGCCTTGATTGGGGCATCCTATCACCTCATCAGGTTGTTAATAGCCTCTGCCGCCTTTTGTGCGGCAAGCTCGATTTGCTCTATAGAAAAATTGTTTTCAATAACAATGTCGCTGTGACTTCTGAAAAATTCCTCGTCAAGCTGTGCAGACATTCTTAGCTCTGCACGGGAAATGTCAATGTTATCCCTTTTGCAGATTCGCTCAAGCCTTATCTCTTTTTTAGCGGTAACGCTTACAATAAGGTCGCAAAACACATCGGCACCGCTTTCAAAAAGCTGAGGAGCGTCATAAATCACAACGCTTTTGCCGTCTGTCTGAGCCTGTTTCGCCATCTGCATAAATTCATATGTAACAAACGGATGAACAATTGAATTGAGCAAATGTGTGTTTTCTTTGCTTGAAAATGCCCTTTTGGCAAGCAACGGTCTGTCAATGTTGCCGTCAGAAAGGATAATATCCTGACCGAAAACACCCGAAACAGCCTTTAAGCATACGGAATCGGGAGTGTAAAGATTTTTTACAATCTCGTCAGCATTTATAACGCACATTCCGTTTTTGGCAAAACATGCCGAAACCGTGCTTTTTCCCGCACCGCTCTGTCCCGTAAGACCGACAATTTTAATTCTGTTCAAGGTCAATCACCTCAAAGCCTGCCGCTCTTATAAGACGGTTGTAAACAGCCATTCCGACGCCGTTCGTTTTTGGCAGTCTTGAATATACAACCTTAACGCTGTCGTCCTCATCAATTCTGCGAAGCTCGTCAAAAAGCGTGTGAGCCTGTATTGTATAGTCGTTTCGTTTTCCGAGAGAGAAAACGGGAGTTTTCAAAAGCGGAATATCCTCGTCGCAACAGAGTGCCGCAACTCCTTCAGCCGCCTTTTTGTTTACATAATCAATATATTGCTCATCGTTGCAATTAAGAAGTATTACTCTCGCCCTTGGCGCATAGTGCTTGTACTTCATACCGGGGCTTGCAACCTTTACATTGTCTGCAAGTTTGTGCAAAACCGCATCATCAACTTCAACCTTGCCGAGTACACTCTCGAGCATTTCAACCGTAATTCCGCCCGGGCGAAGTACCCTCGGAACATCTCCTGCAAGAGTGATTACCGTGCTTTCAAGACCTACCTCACTTGCACCGCCGTCAAGAACAGCGTCAATTTTGCCGTCCATATCGTTCATAACATGCTGTGCGGTTGTCGGACTGGGTGAGCCCGAAATATTTGCCGAAGGTGCGGCAAGAACCGTACCCGATTCACGGATAATCGCCTGTGCGGTTTTGTGGCTCGGAAAACGGATTGCAACCGTGTCAAGTCCTGCCGAAACTTCATTCGGAATAACATCCGACTTTTTCATAATCATCGTGAGCGGTCCCGGCCAGAACGCATCGGCAAGCTTTTTTGCCGTATCGGGGATTTTCGTCACAAGGTTAAGTCTTTCAATATCGGAAAAATCGCAAATGTGGACAATCAGCGGATTATCCCCGGGTCTGCCCTTTGCTTTAAAAATCTTCTTTACGGCCTCGGGGTTGAGTGCGTCAGCCGCAAGTCCGTAAACTGTTTCGGTCGGAATTCCTACAACACCGCCGTTTTTAAGCAGCTCTGCGGCGGTTTTTATATCTTCCTCTGTATTTTTTAACAACAATGTTTTCACAATTATCACCGGATTATTTTTCCATACTTTCTTTGAGCTTTTCGGCTCTGTCAGCGGCAACAAGTGCGTCAATCACTTCGTCAAGGTTGCCGTTGAGAATTTCTTCAAGCTTGTAGAGAGTAAGACCGATTCTGTGGTCGGTTACTCTGCCCTGCGGATAGTTATATGTGCGGATTCGCTCACTGCGGTCGCCCGTACCTACCTGCATTTTTCTGTTTTCGGCAATTTCACTCGCCTGTTTGTCCTGTTTTTCCTTGAGAAGTCGGCTTTTGAGAACTTTAAGAGCCTTGTCCTTGTTCTTGTACTGACTTCTCTCGTCCTGGCACTCAACTACCATACCTGTGGGCAAGTGAGTGATTCGGATTGCGGAACTTGTTTTGTTGATATGCTGACCGCCTGCACCGCTTGAACGGAAGGTGTCAATTTTGAGGTCATTCGGATCAATTTCAAGCTCAACATCTTCTGCCTCGGGCAAAACCGCAACGGTTGTTGTCGAGGTGTGAACTCTGCCCTGACTTTCGGTTTCGGGTACTCGCTGAACACGGTGAACACCACTTTCGTACTTAAAGCGTGAGTATGCACCCTCGCCCTCAATCATAAAGGAAATTTCCTTGTAACCGCCGATTTCGGTTTCATTGGCATTGATAATCTCGATTTTAAAGCCCTTTTTTTCGGCATACATCGAATACATTCTGAAAAGAACCGCACTGAACAGAGCCGACTCCTCACCGCCTGCACCGCCACGGATTTCAACGATAACATTTCGTTCATCGTTCGGATCCTTCGGTAAAAGCAGAATTTTCAAATCTTCCGCAAGATTTTTGATATTATCCTTAGCCTCGTCAAGCTCGATCTGAGCAAGCTCTTTAAGCTCTTTGTCGCTTGTTTCCTCAAGAATTTCAAGGCTGTCTTTTTCGGTCTGAACAGCCTCTTTGTATTTACGGTAGGTCAAAACGATTTCCTCAATCGACTTGATTTCCTTCATAATTTTCTGATATTCCTCGGGATTGCCCGCTACTGACGGCTGGTAGAGTCTTTCGGAAAGCTCGGAGTACCTTTTGTCAAATATTTCGATTTTTTCAAACATATATATCTTACTCCGTCAAAATTTTTTTAATATTTTTTTCAATCTTTGCACGGGGTGCCATAACCTCTCTGCCGCATTTTTCGCATTTTATCTTAAAATCCATTCCCACACGCAGAATTTCAAAGGTTTTGCAACCGCATGGGTGCTGTTTTTTCATCTCAACTCTGTCGCCAACGCTGATATCCACAAAAATCACCCTCCTGCAAATTTTTACATTCTTCACATTTTGAATTTCCATGATTATTTACATCACTTTAGAGATGCAAATAATCTGCACTTAGATTATACAACAGAGATTTAAAAATATCAACCAATGCCGATAATTGTGAGAAGTCCCGTGTATTCAAGCGAAAGGGCAACGGGAATTGAAATCAGCAGAGAAAATGCACTCTGTTTTACATCCTTGAACAAAATTCCGATGCTTGCAAGCCAAAGTATAAATTCGGGGAAGTACAGAATTCCGAAATCGGCAAAGTTGAGATTAAATGCAAAGCAACAGAATATTGCTATGAGTACGGAAGAAATTCCGATTGCAAGCGCACCCCGTCCCCTTGCATACCAAATCAGAAATGCCAAAAACGGCGATACAACAGCAAGAATCAGCCACCTCATAAGGTATGGAATATCGGGATAAAAGCCTGCAAAAACACTTGTCCACACATAGTACCCTATTAACATTCCCACAAAAAACGCAAAAACATTAATTCCTGCTTTTAAGGGGGATTTGCTGAATACGGCAAGGCACACGGCAATAAAAATCCACGGTGCCGTTCTGCCCAAAAAATTTGACAAATCAAGCCAATCGAGAAAGCTCGGCAGTCTGTTCAAATCAAGAAACTTTGCGACAATTCCCATGCCGCCTCCAAAAAGCAGAGCAAAGAATGTTGTCATAATTTGTTTCGGTACGGACATTTTGCCCGATACCTTTCGGGTTTTATTCAAAATTTTTAACATAAAATCCTCGTTTCATCTACATCAAAAGGACTTCTCAAAAAAGAAGTCCTCTTTAATCTTAATTATTCCGCACTGTTTTGCTCACCGAAAACCTTTAAAATTTCGTCTTTGTGAGCCATAATCGCATCGTAGCCCTCCTGAATGGTTTCGTCAACGCTGTCCATTGAGAAAAGCTGTGTGTTTTCATTTTTGATATCAATTGCGAGGTCAGCCATTTTCTTTGACTCTCTTGTGCCGTCAATTGAATAAACATCAAGCGCACGCCAAATAACCTTAATAAGACCACCCAGGCCTGCGTCGGGATTGTAGGTCATAATATCAAAGCCGATTGCAAGAACCTTGCCGACGCCCATATCACGCAGAATTTTTACGGGCAAATTGTCCTTTGAACCGCCATCAATAAAGTTGTACTTGTCATAAGGACAGGTTGTGTAAATTGCAGGGAACGACATACTTGCACGAACAGCAGTTTCAAGCGGAGCGCCTGTTATGTAGTGAATATGCTCGTTTTCAAGATTTTCTTCCTTGGTTGTAAAAATACATTCATCGGTTGTAAGCGTGTCAACCGTACAGATTGAAAGGTTAATCGGAAGATTTTCAAAGCCTGTTATACCTTTTTCATTCATAATGTCACGGATAACATCTTCAATCAGTTCACCCGACTTGATGCCGTCTTTCTGAATCTTTTTATTTAGAATAAGCTGTGCAAGAGATTTGAAAATAAGGCCGTTGTCGATTTCGGCAAGAGTTTTCCAATGCTTTTTTGCAACTCTTTTCATTTCATCGGAATCACAGCCCATTGCAACGATTGCCGCCATTGCCGCACCCGAGCTTGTACCCGAAACATACTGTGGATGGATTCCGAGTTCATAAAGAGCCTGAACAGCACCGATGTGAGCAATACCTTGAAGTCCGCCGCCCGAAAATGCTACACCGATAGAATTTTTGCGATCGATTTTATCCGAATTCATTTTAAACACCTCTGTTAATAAAAACGATAAACATTGCAATACGACTCGGTTTCAACAAAATAGTCGTACCAGTTGTAGAAATCTTCAAAGCTGTAATCAGCCTGAATAAGCTCATAATTCTTGAATTTTGTGTTTTCCGTTATGTATTTAAGCACATCATCTTTGTCTGCAAGGCGGGAAACATAAACCGTTACCTCGTCAAGTGACGCAAGCTTTTTGTCCGTTTTGAGTTTTTCCATGCTGTCGGTTTCCTGCTTATTTGTGTCGCCGTTAAACATAAATGCCTCGGCAAGCGAAGAAACCTTTCCGTTGGTGATAACTCCCCGTTTTTCGGCAAATTCTTCAAGCTCATCACCGAGAGTCGGAGAGAACTTTGAACTCTGAACAATCATTGTGCTGTCGTAGTTCATAAACTTGTCAATACACTTGTTCCATTCAAGCATTGCAGTTCCGACAAAAATACAGTTGTCTGTCTTTGGCTCATAGAGATTTGTTTTGCCGTATGTGTAGTAGGGCTTAACCGTAACAAACGCTGTGACTGACGCAAGCAAAATGCATACAGGCACGGCAAGTCGTATCTTCTGATTTTTGAAAAGTGTTAAAATTCTGATGAACGAGAATGCAAAAAGCATCGCAATCAGCGGAAGTGACGCCATAACATAGCGGTCGCTGTTAAACGGTGAAACAAGTGAAATGCCGATGAAATAGCAAACTGCCGGAACTACGGCAAACATCGCCTTTTTAGGAATTTTCACCTTTTTCACAAAACGGAAATAAATTCCGAAACCGATAACTGCGGCTGTACAAAGTCCGAGCAGCCAAACCTGATTGATGAACATATCCTTTGCAAGAATCTGAACATAGGTGCAAAGCTTGTAGAAAACATAGGTCACAACCGTAATCATATCAAGTGCCGACATATCAAGCGAACTGAGTCCACGGTTGCCGCCGAGTACATTCGAGATTATGTACGGATAAATGCAGAGTGCAAGTCCTGCCCCCACAACAGCCGCAATAATGTACTTAATAAGGTCTTTACCGCACTTTTCCTTGATTTTGAACACAAGGAAAACAAGTCCCGTAAGTCCTGCAAAGAGGATAAAATAATACTGGGTAAGCACACCGCAAAGCACTGTAACTGCAAGCAGAATGCAGTCCTTTATGCCGACGGTGTTCTTTTTTTCATAGAGCTTTATGCTCATATAAACGAACGCAAGCACCCAGAAGGTAAGCGTTGCGTACATTCTGAGATAAATTGTCGTGGTAATACACGCAATACTCAGAGCATATATCCCCGCACCGATCAAGGCGTAAAGATTGTTGCCCGTGATTTTCCGTCCGATTTTATAAAGCATAATCAAAATGCCTGCCATGGCAAGCACATTTATTGAATAGGCAAGCCATTTTGAGAACACGCCCGGAAAGAACGAACAGACCGTGTGAACAAGTGCGTAATAGAGAGGCGGATGCGACGCATCTATAATTTGATTTTCATATACCTGAGCATAGTCGAATCTGTCATCGGGCGACACGGCAAGATACTCGTTGAAATCCTCGGGACTGTTCCAACCTCCGTCAACATTAAGCTGTTTTGAGGAATTTGCAAGGTTATAGGTCAGAAGCTCGTCCTCATGAAAGCCCTGTTTTGAAAACATATAAACCGTGCTTATGACAAGGCTCACCGCAATAATAACCGCAAGAATTATTCTTGCCTTTTTGTTGTCGATTTTCATATAAAATTCTCCGTAATAATCAAAATTAAAATCAGCCGACAATTTTGTGCCGTTCAAACGGCAATTTTCGGCATTCCGTATTTAAATGATTATACCACAAATACGGTCACAATAACAATAGACTTTACAAAAATTTTGTATGTAATGCGTTTTCGGGCAAGCAAAAATGCCGACAGAGAAATCCGTCGGCACAAATGATTTGTAATATTTTGATTATTTTTTAGCTGTTGTTTTCTTTTCGGCAGGCTTTTCAGCTTTTACGGTTTTGCTTTCAGCCTGTACGGCAGTTTCGGTTTTCTCGACTTTTTCAGTCTTTTCGACCTTAACTGCTTTTTCTGTTTTTTCAGCTTTTTTCTCAACCTCAGCAGGAGCAGGAGTTTCCTCCTTAACTGCTTTTACTGCCTTTTTCACGGGCTTTTCGGGAGCGGGTTCGGCTTTCTTTTCAACCTTTTCAGCGGTTGCTTCTGCCTTTGCAGACTTTGCCTCAACCTTTACTTTTTCTGCCTTATCTTCCTTTTTCGGAGCAGCCTTTGCCGATTTCTTTGCCTTTTCGGCTTTAAGCTTTGCAAGAGCGGCGTCCTTCTTTGCCGTAGTCTTTTTCTTTACGGGAAGAGCCAGCTTCTTTTTAAGCTTGAAATACATAACAGCAAGCGGCGGAACTGTGATTTCCATTGAATAGTTGAGCTCGTGGTCTTTCTTCTTTTTAGCCTTGAGCTCGCCCTCGTTTCTGATTCCGCAGCCACCGAATTCTTCAGCCTCGGAGTTGAACACTTCTTCGTAAATGCCGTATTCGGGCACACCAACAACATAGTTATCGTGCTGAACAGGCTGGAAGTTACACACGCAGATGATTTCACTGCCGTCATAAGCAATTCTGCGGAACGAAATGATGCTGTTCTTGTAGTCATCAAGTGCAATCCACTGGAAACCGTCCCAATCATAGTCGTTCTCATGCATGGCAGGAACATCACGATAGAACTTGTTTGCCTCGGCAAAGAAAAGGTTAAGCTGACGGTGCTTTTCAAATGAAAGAAGGTCCCATTCAAGCTCCTCGTTCGCATTCCACTCGTCAAACTGACCGATTTCACTGCCCATGAACATAAGCTTCTTACCCGGGTGAGCCATCATATACGCTATGAAACCTCTCACACCGCTGAACTTCATGTCATAGTCACCGGGCATTTTATTGATGAGAGAACCCTTGCCGTAAACAACTTCATCATGAGAAATCGGGAGCATAAAGTTCTCGGAAAAAGCATAAACCATGCTGAATGTAAGTGTGTCGTGGTGATAATTTCTCCACAACGGATCAAGTGAGATGTACGAAAGCATATCGTTCATCCAACCCATATTCCACTTGTAGTCAAAGCCGAGTCCCATATCCTTAATCGGATAGCGTGTAACATTCGGCCATGCCGTACTTTCTTCGGCAATCATCATAGCCTCGGGGTGGAACATATGTACAACCGTGTTGAGCTTCTGCAGGAAATCAACGGCAACAAGGTTTTCTCTTCCACCGTATGCGTTTGCAATCCACTCGCCGTCTTTTCTGTTGTAGTCAAGATAAAGCATTGATGCAACGGCGTCAACACGGATACCGTCAACATGATACTTGTCAAGCCAGAACATTGCAGATGAAAGGAGGAAGCTTGTTACCTCATATCTGCCGTAATTAAAGATATATGTACCCCATTCCTTGTGTTCGCCGATACGGGGGTCTTCATATTCATAACAGCCTGTACCGTCAAATCTGCCAAGACCGTGTGCGTCCTTCGGGAAGTGGGCAGGAACCCAGTCAAGGATAACGCCGATGCCCTCTTCATGACATCTGTCCACAAAATACATAAGGTCTTTCGGCTCACCGTAACGGGATGTTGCGGCAAAGTAGCCTGTAACCTGATATCCCCAGCTGCCGTCAAACGGATATTCTGTAAGAGGCATAAACTCAATGTGAGTGTAGCCCATATTCTTAACATAAGGAATAAGCTCATCAGCAAGCTTGCGATAGCTGAAAACATTGCCGTCCTCATACTTACGCCAAGAGCCTGCGTTTACCTCGTAAACATTGACAGGCATACTCTTGTGCGGATGCTCTTTTTTGTATTCATACCACTTTTCATCATGCCACTCATAGCCGTCAATCTCGTAAACACGGGATGCGTTGTCGGGACGAGTCTGGCAATGAAAAGCATAAGGATCGGTTTTGAGCTTTCTCTCATGCCACGGAGTTTCGACACAATATTTATAGCAGGCAAACTCAGGGATTCCCTCAATGAACAGCTCCCAGACACCGCCGTCCGAGATTTTGTACATAAAGTTTGCGTCATTGTTCCAGTCGTTAAAATCACCGACCACCGATACGGACAATGCGTTCGGTGCCCATACTCTGAAAACAACGCCCTGACGGCCGTCCCAGTTCACAAAGTGTGAGCCTAAAAATTCATAAGCACGAACAGATTCGCCCTGTAAAAACTGATCAAGCGGCGCTCTTTCGTCATTAATTTTAAAAGCCATAGTAACCCTCTTTTCTGCGATTGTAGGCAGTTCTTCAATAAGACAAGTATAGTATAATATATTTTCACCAAATATACAAGTGGTAAAAACGATTTTTATGTAAATAATTTTGTCGGTTTGTCTGAAATATTGTCAGTTGCTGTGAAAATCGTTCCAAAAAATATTCAGGGAATGCGTGTTTCAACCGTAATTTTTATTTTTGACACACTTATCCCATACTGTTATAATATACAATAACGAAGGCAAAAACAAGCGACAATTACGCTACTTTCGTCGGAAAACCGACTAATTTTAAAATCAGGTGATTATCTTTGGACATAAGAGTTATGAAAAGCAAGAAAAGTATTTTTGACGCATTTGTAAATCTGCGTTCAAAAAAAGAACTGCGCAAAATTACCGTTAAGGAGCTTTGTGAAAAAGCACTCATCAATAAATCTACCTTCTACACATATTATGAAGATATGTTCGACCTTTCGGACAAAATTGAGAGCGAGGTAGTTGACGGCATTGTAAGTACAATAAGCAATCCGCAGATGATGATTGACGAGCCCGTAAAATTTTATCGCAATCTTCTGGGTGCAATGACCGAAAACAAGACACTGACAAACACGGTTTTTTCCGGTTCACAACATCCCAATCTTATAGTAAAGCTTTCAAAATCATTGAAAAATATGATTTTCGAGAACTGCCCGGAATATATAAACGATAAGAAATTCTGCACACTTCTTGACTACGCAATCTACGGCGGATACTATGCCTTTGTTGAAAATCAGGAGAACACAAACGATTATTCGGATGAACTTATTGAATCGGTTTCAGTGATTTCCGAGCATATGACAAAACTCATAAAAGCAAGCATTCCAACCCTTAAAAGCAATAATACATAAAAAGACTTTTTGTATATTTTTTAAGCCGTATTATTCATTAATTTGTGCAAAGTGCGGTTTTTGTCGAACTTTTGCCGAACTTCAAAATATTTATTTAAAATCGCTGTCGATTGTGATAGAATATATTCGGTTTTATAAGAGAGAAAGGAGAGTCGGTCAGACTGCCGTTTAGGAGGCGTTTGAAGTCTGTCCGAAAAAGAAGTTATGGAAATTAACACACTTGATATTCTGAAGAATCTTGCCATAATCCTTGTTGCGGCAAAGCTTCTCGGTATTGTTGCCAGAAAGCTCGGCGCACCGCAGGTTGTGGGTGAGATTATTGCAGGTCTTATCGTAGGACCTTGTATGCTTAATTTTGTTTCGTATGACGGGTTCATCTCAGGTATGGCTGAAATCGGCGTTATTTTGCTGATGTTCTCGGCAGGTCTGGGAACGGATCTTAAAGAGCTTATCAAAACAGGACCTGTTGCCTTGCTTGTTGCGTTTGCCGGTGTAATCGTTTCAGTTCTCGGCGGTGCGGCTGTTTACCTTGGATTCGGCTTTGGTGAAGGTGACCTTGCGATGCTTGAGGCTGTATTTATGGGAACAATCCTTGCGGCAACCTCGGTTAGTATTACTGTTCAGGCTCTTAAAGAAATGGGACACCTGAAAGGAAGGGTTGCAACAACAATTCTTTCAGCCGCAATTATTGACGATGTTATCGGCATTGTACTTCTCACCGTTGTAATCGGTTTCAAAAGCCCCGATGTTCAGCCTGCGTCCGTTTGCATCAACATTGTACTTTTCTTTGTTCTTGCATTTATACTCGGCTTTGCACTTTATTTTCTCTTCAAGTGGCTCGACAAGCTCTGGCCGCACTCAAGAAGAATTCCGATTTTCGGACTTGTTCTCTGCTTTGCGTGTGCATATTGTGCGGAAGAATTTTTCGGAATTGCAGACATCACAGGCGCATATGTTGCAGGTATTATCCTCTGTAACATCAAGGATTCACAGTACATCGAAAGAAAGATGGATGTCAGCTCGTACATGATTTTCGGACCTGTATTCTTTGCAAGTATCGGACTTCAGACAAGCTTTAACGATTTCAACCTTTCAATGCTCTGGTTCTCAATTGCACTCGTTGCAGTTGCACTTTTGACAAAGGTTATCGGCTGCGGCGGTACGGCAAAGCTTTGCAAATTCAATATGCCCGACTCGCTCAAAATCGGCGTAGGTATGATGAACCGTGGTGAGGTTGGTCTTATCGTTGCCAAGAAGGGACTTGACACAGGTCTTATGGCACCGCAGTTTTTTGCTCCTATTATTATTCTCATCATCGTTTCATCGCTTGCAACACCTATTCTTCTCAAGGTGGTTTACAAGAAATGGCCGGGTAAAGAAAATGAGGAGGCAGACAACCGTTCGGAAAAGCTTGCCGAAAACGAAAAGTATCTTACTCAGGAAGTTGTCGGTGCAACCTACAACATAACAGAAGATAATTTCAAAGATAAAAGCAAAGACGAATAATTTAATACAATAACCTAAAAGGACAAATGACAGTCATCAAGTCATTTGTCCTTATTTTTATTTATGCGGTTTTATTAATTTTTCTCAAACAGTGTTCCTTTAGTATAAATTTTGTTTGTGTTTTGATACATATAATCAAAAAGAATATCAAACACTTCTTTGTTTTTGTTATCAATCAAAGCGTATTCGGTAATTGAATTATCTTTGATAAAAGCAATGACCAATGTATCGTCAACACCTGTAACCGACAGTTTTTCGGCATTTTTGATTTTTAGATTTTCGACAGCTGTTTTCACATCATATGACGAATCAATAATCACATTATCCCAACTGTCTGCATATGAATCAAGCGAAATTCCCTTTTCGGTATTCTGAATTTTGCTTATTTCAGTTGCAATACTGTCATTCGGCTTGAATTCGCTCTGCGAACAACCTACTGCAAACAGACACACAATAATTAACGAAATTGTCAATGCCAAACTTTTTCTCATTTTTCCTCCTTAATTTTTAGATGAAGAATTTGTTTTTATAAGTCAATATTAGAAATTGTTTTGGTCATTAAAATCTTCTGCACAGGGCAAAAAAGCCTTGTCAAATTCACTTTTCGGCAAAAGCCACAGCTTGATGTACATTGCAATCGGAGATGCAGGAGGCAGAGCTTTTATATTAAGCCGGTCAAATTTCAGCTTGCTTTCGTAATAAAAGCCCTTGCACGCACCCGTCAAAAATACGGGAATATTCATTTCTTTTGCTTTTTGACAAAAGTCATTCAAAGCCTTGCCGTCTGTATTCAGCGTACCCGAATGGAATCCCTCAAGTAAAACGGCTTTTACATTTTCCGTAATTTCAGGATACTGCATACCGACCGTTGCGGAAATTTTCAGCACATTGCTGTTATCCGAAAGTCGGACGCTTTCATCAAAAGCAAACTCGCTTTTTAATGCCTTATAACGGGTATTCTTCACAAAAATTCCGTTCTGAATTTTACCGTAGCTCTCGTCAAAAATACTGTGCAGTTCGTCGCTGTATGCCGAATGTGCAAGCAGTCTTGACGCTCTGTGAATTGTCACGGGCAAATCTGCGTTTTTATAAGAAACAAAAACACCGTTTCCGCTGCCCGACTTTATAAAGTCAATCGCACCGACAAAATTTTCAAAGCCGTTTGAATGGCTGTCATCAAGCGGATAATTTGCCGAAACAAGCACAATCGGCAAATTTAAGCCGTCAAAAATATAAGCAAGAAACGCAGAGGTGTATTGCAAAGTGTCCGTTCCGTGAGTTACAACAATGCCGTCATAGCTGTTCAAATCATAGCTTTGCAGACAGTCGGCAAGCCGGTTCATGTGACAGCCCTCAAGATTTTCGCTGAGGACGGTATAAGGCTCAGCCGTGTCAAAATCAACATCGCCGTACCTGTCAAGATACATCTGCGTGAGCATATATTTCTGCTCATTGTCGGGCGAAAGCAACTCGCCCTTACGCACACAGCCGATTGTACCGCCCGTAAAAACAACAAGAATTTTCATATACTCACCTCTTTCATATTCTGCCCTTAAAGGTTATAAATAAACTATTTATTTTCCTTGCCCGTGATTTTTTCGATTGTGATTTCATAAACGCCTGTCATACTGCCCGATTTCTCTATGCACCTTTTTCCGCTTTCGATAAATTCGGGAGCATATTTTTCAACAATCAGTTCAAGACCTCTGTTCTTGTTTTTAACCGATTTTGCAATCGTACCGAACACAACCGCACTTTCGTATTTTGAAGTCAGTTTTGCTCCGTCAATTCTGTTGTTTTGAACCGTGCAAAACGAAACCTTGTTGCTGTATTCAACATTTTTCAGTTTCAAGCCCGAATTCGGAGCGCAATGGAAATAAATTTTGTTGCCCTCAACGGCAAAATTTACAGGCACACCGTAGGGATAGCCGTCCTCCCCGATTGTTGACAAAATGCCGTATTCACCGTTTTTAAGGATTTCGTAGGCTCTTTCTTCGGTAGTTTCCCTGTCTTTTCTACGCATCTTTTCGTTCATTATTCAACTCCGATGTCGTTCATAACCATGCCCGTAATCATCTTCGGATAGAAATATGTTGACTTCTGCGGCATCTTTTCGCCGGCGGCGGCAACATTACGGATTTCGGTTACTCTTGTCGGATTAAGCACAAACGAGCATTGGAACTTGCCGTTGTCAACGCCCTCAACAGCCTCTGAGAAGAACTTGGTGTATGTAAGGTTAATCTGATTTGCCATATTTTCCTTATCAATGCCGAAAATTCTTTCAAGCACAAGTGAATGGAGAACGGTAACATCAAGCTGTCTTGACGGTTCGCTCAATTCGGGAAGAAGCTTGTCCATAATGTCAAGACTTTTCAGCACAAGCCTGTACCATTTTTCGCTTCCGACATAGAATCCGAATGCCTTTTTGCCATCGTCATAGAGCTTTGCAAGCTCGCTTTCCATGTTGTCCGTACCGTTCATTTCGGTTACATCAAAATATTCCCTGCAACCGTCAAGAACTTTTTCAACATTAAAGTCCGGCAAATCACGCACAAGGCGGTGTGTCGGGAATACAACAAGTCCCGGATGCTCCATGTCAACAAGGTAAATCATCTGATAATCACAAGGATCGCCAACCTTTGAAAGACCGTTTTCACGGCAGTAGTTTCGATAGTTCAGAGCGGTTTCATAGCGATGGTGACCGTCTGCAATATAGAGCTTTCTGTCGGCAAAATCTGCACAAAGCTTTGCGATTACATTTTCATCCGTAACAATCCAAAGTCTGTGAGTAACACCCTCGCCGTCGGTAAATTCAAGCTTTGGTGTGTCCTTTGACTCATTGTCAATTGTTGCAAGAGTTGTATGCTCGCTGTCCATATAAAGGGCATAAATTTGACTGAAATTGCAGTTTGTTGCCTTCATAAGATTAAGTCTGTCCTCTTTAGCCTTTGAAAGAGTGAACTCGTGCGGAAGAATGATTCCCTTTTCAAACTCTTCAAGATGAACACGGGCGATGATACCCTTGATGCTCTTGCGTTCGCCGTAAGCCGTAAATTCTTCCTCATAAACATAGATTGCAGGCTTGTCCTCGCTCACAAGAACACCCCTGTTCCGCCACATATCAAGGATTTCTCTTGCTGTCTGATACGGGTTTTCGCCCTCTTTCGGAAGCTCAAGCCGAATGATATTGTACTCGTTTTCACTGATATAACCGAGTCTTTGTTCCTCGCTTATGATGTCATAAGGCGGACAGCAAAGCTGAGAAATTTTACCTGCTTTTTCCGTGTTGTAACGCATTCCTCTGAACGCTTTTATTTCTGCCATATTAAAAACCTCCAAATTGTTTTTCGGTCAAGTGTATCTTCACCGTCCGTATAAGGCAATTATAACACAAGCAGTTGATTTGAACAAGTGAAAAGTAAGTTTATTTAAATTTACTGTGCAAAACCACAATGAATATTACGGCATAAAAATCATTGACAATCAAAGGAAAGTTTGATATAATATTTTTTGCGTAAGCTGATTACGATATTTGACATTGCATAAACATCTTGTCAAATGAAAACAGAATACGCGCCAATAGCTCAGTTGGTTAGAGCTACCGGCTCATAACCGGTCGGTCCGGGGTTCGAGTCCCTGTTGGCGCACCAAAAAAGAAAGTACCCAAACGGGTGCTTTCTTTTTATTTTACCGTTATGCGTGAACAGGGACTCGAAGGCGAGCGTTAAGAAAACAGTCCGGCGGACTGTTTTTAGCGAGAGCGTTGATGAATTTTTAGCTTTGAACAAGCCGCAACAAGCGAGGTAGAATAACTTAGATAAATAAAACACCTGTTGGCGCACCAAAAAAGAAAGTACTCAAACGGGTACTTTCTTTTTATTTTACCGTTATGCGTGAACAGGGACTCGAAGGCGAGCGTTAAGAAAACAGTCCGGCGGACTGTTTTTAGCGAGAGCGTTGATGAATTTTTAGCTTTGAACAAGCCGCAACCAGCGAGGTAGAATAACTTAGATAGATAAAACACCTGTTGGCGCACCAAAGAAGAAAGTACCCAAACGGGTGCTTTTTTTGTTTTTACTCTATCTTTTTCCAACAATACTTTTTCATAAAATCTGCAATTACGGTTATATCTTCACCCTCATAGTATTTTACAAGCAGTCTTTTAAATTCAGGCACTTCCTTTTCAGGAATCACCAGAAATCCGCCACCGTGTGAAATAAGATAGTGATTTGCAAAAATTACTGAGGCACGCTTGTTACCGTCAAGAAATATTTGTGTTTTCATACAATAAAGGCACAACTTAATTGCCGTATTGATAACTTCATCACTTTCTTCTATAATTTCACGGATTTTTTCTTTTACATCCAACTCATTAGGCAACGGTGGAACATATGAAGAACCTCCGATAGTAACCGGAACTCCTCTAATTCTTCCGCCTTCCGCAAAAAATCCTTCATTAACAACTCTTGCTATATGGCTGAGCATATAGTAGTCGGAACGACTTGCTATTACATCACGATCCAAAATAAATTCCCATGCGTGTTTTAAATTCAAAATTTTCTGAACATCTGTTGCAGTCACACCGGAAATTTTACCGTTATCTATGATTTCTTCAGTTTGTGGGAATGATGTAGCAACACCCTCAAGGACAGCCTGATCATATATATTCATTTTCATATTTGCACGGGCAAACGCAATATTGTTTATAACATCAGAAGGAAGTTCATCTTCTGAATATCCCGCATTTGCAAGTTGTTTATCTATACTGCGAAGTTCTTTCCTGATTTCACGGGCTTCTCTGGCATTGCGGAGGAGCAAATTATATAATTCTTCCGTATATGCACCTACATAAGTTGATGTCTGTTTTCCTGCAACACGCTTTCTCACATAAAGATATTTTTCATTACCTCGTTCCTTAATTTCGGGAGTTCCGTCATACGGCATTAAATTTAACCTTGCATTAAGGTCAGCACGGCTTCTTAGTAACTCTTGTATTTCATTGTATTTTGCGGCCATTATAATTCTCCTTTGGGGTACATTCTCTTGTAAAAGTATAATACAATTCTCCCCAACAGTCAATGCACCTTGGGGAACATTTTTGCATTTTAAAGCCTAATTCGTTCCCCAATAATAAATTTCAAACATATTATATCCTACTCAAGTTCTTTTATGAAATCCATTAACACCAACAAATTCCAAAACAACCCTTATCTCACTAGCGGATAAGGGTTGTTTTTATTCATTAATTTTACTCTTTTTGAATTCGAGATACTTTATATAGTCAAGCACATCGCCACATTCCTCTTTTGTAAATGACTGCGGAAGAGAAACAGAGCGAATGTTGCGGTTAAACGAGAGCGGTTCGTCAATCAGACCGATGAGATAGTCAACCGACACATCAAAAAGCCTTGCAATGATTATTTTTGAATTATCATCGGGATCACTGCGGTTACATTCGTATGATGATATCGTATAGTGTGACACGCCCAAAAGCTCTGCAAGCTGTGCCTGCGACACGCCGTGGTCTTTGCGAAGTTCCTGTAAGCGTTCACCAATCATAATATCACCTCATATATTTAATAACTTAATTATAAATATTTTGCGAATTATAGTTTGAAATTATGAGAAATTTTAGAATTTTAATTGACAAGTGTGAAAATCTACATTATAATTCTTATGTAAGCTGTGAATTTTCACAGTAATTTTAAGGAGGAATTATTTATGTATTGTCAAAAATGCGGCAAACAAATTGCTGACGGAAGTGTATTTTGTCAGCACTGCGGCGCACAAATAGGAAATGTTGTATCAGATAATTTTTCTAATCAAAATGCAAATCAAAATTATAATGTACAGCATACCGAAAAGCATGAAGAACCAATAAAAAACAAAGAAGAATTTATTGCCGATTTCCGCGCAAAGCACCCTGAACGAATGGTATATATAGTTATATTTATTATTCTAGAAATTGTTTCAACAATCGTATTTATAATGAATGTATCATCTTATATAGATCATCACCGTGATGAAAATCTCACAGGTATGATGATTGCGGCATTTCTCGAAATAATTGCAATAATTTTTGCATGTGCAATTCAAAAAGTAAACGCATCGGCAAATAAAGCATTTGACAGTTATATTACAAAAGAAAGCCGCAAAAAAACGAATGTAAGTACAAAATGGCTGTGTCCGAAATGCGGAAATTCAAATCCTGCCAACATAAGATACTGCTCAAACTGTAGTTGTCAAAAGCCGAATTTTGAACCGATTTCAGCTCAAACCGATGTTTGGCAATGTCCAAAGTGTGGAAAGATAAATCAAAATTATGTCGGAACATGCGGTTGCGGCACAAGAAAGCCATAAAGCAACAGGCTGTACAGATTGCGTACAGCCTGTTTTTATGTGGATATTAAAATGTAGCGGCGAACCGTGTTCGCCCGTTCGTATGCAACGCATACGATTGCACGCATTGCGTGCAAATTTAAATACACAATTTTCAGCACATCAAAAGTTATGTGAATAAGCAAACAGTATCATCAAGGCGGGCGTCCAATGAACGCCCCTACTGTTTATACAAACAGTAACAATGCTACGCTCGGGCATAAATATTTTTTAACATTACAAACTATCTACACGAATTGGGAACGGCGGCTCGCCGTGCGTGTGTCCGACTAACTCCGCTATATTTTCCGTTTTTCAATTTTTAACCAAATTTGAATCAATGTCCGTTCTCCGTAATTCTGATTGCAACGGCGGTGACATCGTCCTCACGGTCGGCTTTACGGTGCTTTACCGCCTCGTCAACAACAGCCTTTGCAAGATCCTGGGTACTACCCTCATTCCATGTGCGAATAAGCTTTTCCAGCCACTTGTCATCGCCCGTAATTACACCGTCTGATACCATAACAATCATATCCCCCGTTGTCAGATTTACCGTGTCGGTTGAAAATTTTATACCGTTGAGAATTCCTGCAGGGAGCGACGGCATTTCACGAACCGTTACCCTGCCGTTTTTCTTTACAAATGTTACGGGTGCGCCTGCTTTTTTAAAGGTGGTTTTGCCGGTGTAGAGGTCAATACTTGTGACATCAACCGTTGAAAGCGATTCATCCTCACTTTTCACCATGAGGGCGGAGTTCACAATCTGCAAACAGCTGTCGGCTGAAAGTCCCGCCCTTAGCAGTCTTGTCATAACAGACGCCGCCATATTGCCGTCAACGGCAGCTCTGCCACCCGTACCCATACCGTCACACACGAGCGCATATGTTTTGCCGAAACCGTCATTGAAATAATTTATGCAGTCACCGCAGAGCTTACCGTTGTCGGCGGTGTGCTGGTCGCTTCCGATTTCAACATCAAACACGGGCATTTCGCACATTGCAATACGGATTCTGTTACCCTCACGGCTGATTGTCGGAAGGTCAAATCTTCTTCCGCAACAGCGTGAAATCTCACGCATAACCTCGCCCTTAGAAAGCTTTTCGGACTTATTCGAAAGCGTAAGTTCCACGCTCATTCTTCCGCCGTTTGACACAAGGCAGATGCACTCCTCAACAATTGCACCGAGGCTTGTGAGGGCGCTGATTATCCGTTGTGCAGATTCGTTATCGCACCGCATTGTGTTGCGAAATTCATCAGCCAAATCGTGGAGAATATCGCCGATTCCGGAAAACTGCCCTGCAACAACGCTCCGCACATCGGTAATCCTTTGTTGTGCCTCAAGCGCCGACTGATATTCACGGTAGTTTGTGTTCATTGAACGGGCAATTTCGCCTTTTTTACAGCAGTTTTTTACGAAAGATTTTTCAACATCTCTTTCGCCTATTGTGCCGTTCGATTCAAGATACTCTTCAAGCCTTGCAAAATCGTCACGGGTGACACCGCCCTTGTGTTCATAGCAGTACATTTTCAGTCCGCAGGTTTCGCAGACTTCATTTCTTGTACCCTCACAAACAGCGTCAAATGTAGGCGAATAGAGTTTTTTCATCTTTTCAGAAACTTTTGAGACATCGTTTTTCACATTGCCGACTGCCTTTGAGGCAAAGTCGAGTCGCATAACAATATTTTTTCGCAGAGCCTCTCCGAGCGATGTATTTTTGTCGCTTGAAAACACGGGCGAAATCACATTGCCGACCTCTTTCGGAAGAACCATAAACACCGCACTTGCGGCAAGGCTTTCAACAAGCACACCAGACGGTGTTCCGAACTGCGAACCGAACGCAAGGCACATCACACCGTTTGAGATTACAAAGGCAATCGCACAACCCAATTTTCCGAGCTGTGAAAAAAGCCCCGCCATAAGTCCTCCGAATGCAAAACCGCCGCAGATGTAGCCGTTTTCTCTTGACGCAATGCTGAAAATCGCTCCTGTTGAAATTCCGCTGATTGCACCGCCCGTAACCGAGCCGTAGCGTGAACAGAGCAAAATGACGAGCATTGCAATAATTCTGCCGAGCGAGATATTCTGCCACGCAATACTGCCGAAAGCCAGAATCAGGATACACCCCGACATAACCACGCTTGCGGTTTCCTGTTGCGAAAAAACTTCAAAACTTCTGTTGTCGCCTGCAAGGTGCAGTGCCGTGCTGATAAAATATGCCGCCGCACCTGCAATTACCGCCTCGGTTACGCAATCGGCAAAGGTTGTCAGCGTGCTTGTGCTTACGAAAAGCAACGAAACACCCGTTGCAAAAATCGGAACAAATGCCACAAGCGGAGCAAAAACCTTGCTTTTTGTAACCTTGTCAAGATCACCGAGCAGCCACCGCAGACCGCCTATTGCCGCCACAACGGCAAGGTAACGAAAGCTGTCCGAGGGTTTGAGCAGGACATAGCCGAATGCCGTGCCTAAGAGTGATGACAAAAGATACTTTCTCGGAACTGCCGCCGCAAATGACGCCCCGAACGGTGCAAGGCTTCCGAGAACCGCTCCCCGTGATACCAAAATTCCGCAGAGCAGACAACCTGCGTTTGTGAGCATTTTCCGCATAAAATCGCCCTGAACAGCGTCCTGTCTGCGAGCCAAAGTAGTTTTTGCTTCCATAAAAATCAACATCCCTTTAATGATTTACTTCTTTTTGTATTTTTATTATAGGATATTATGGATAACAGTTTTGTCTTTTTGTGAATGAGAATTTTTATATTCTTTTGTAGAAACAAAGCTTTGAAAAAACTTAATAAAGTAATTACGCAAAAGATTGTTCAACATTAAAAAAAGCCGTTGTTAAAATTCCGTTTTTGCATTATAATGGAGTAAACCAAAGTGAAAGGACAAACAAAATGATTATAATGTCAGTTGACCTCGGAAAAGCACGCACAGGCATTGCCGTATGCGACAAAACCGAGTTTTTAGCGTCGCCATATACGGTTATTTTTGAAAAGTCACCGAAACAGTTGCTTGAAAAGGTGTCAAATACAGCCAAAGAAACAAAAGCCGAGCTTATTGTTGTGGGACTTCCGAAAAATATGGACGGCAGTGAGGGCGAAAGCGCACAGAATGCCAGAGCGTTTGCCGAAAATCTGAGCAATGAAACAGGCATTGAATGCGTTATGCAGGATGAGCGCGGAACAACAATTACGGCTCACAATTTTCTCAACACCACAAATACAAGAGGAAAAAAGCGTAAAAATGTCGTTGACGAGGTTGCCGCCACAATAATTCTTCAGGATTATCTTGACAAAAGAAAATCGGGCTTAAACAAATAAAATCATAAAAGATTTACCCTTCCGATGATTTCGGAGGGTTATTTAATGTACATTTTGAGAATTTTATAACCTAAAATTCAAGCACGCCGCAGTTTGCTCACTTGAAACTGCGGCGTGCTTTTAAGTTAAATGCTTTAGTACTTTTAAGTACTATAAAATCATTGTATCACCCATTTATGATAAAGTCAATAGTACCGATAGATACTATACAAGGTGATAATATGTATTTTAAAAGACTGCGTGATTTGCGAGAAGATCATGATATGAAACAAAGTGAAGTTGCCGAATATTTAGGAATTCAGCAGACGGTCTATTCACGCTACGAAAGAGGATTTCAGTCAATTCCTGTTGAGCATTTAATTAAACTGGCTGATTTGTACAAAGTTTCCACAGATTACATTCTCGGCAGAAAATAGTTACAAATTAAAAATTAAAGTCGAGCAGCAGATTTTCAATGCAAAATTTCTGTTTCCCGACTTTTTTATTTGTGATACGGCGTGCCGCCGTTCCCAATTCGTGCAGACAGCTTTAATTAAATGTAAAATTGAAAATGGAAAATGGAAAATTAATGTCGGGAAACGATGTTTTGCATTTTGCAAACTGTCTTTACGAACGAAAAAAAATACACGGTATGCACCATTTGGCACATACCGTGGTTTTTTATACATTAAATGTTTTCAGTTAAATCAGAAGTCCATAATTTCATCGTCTTCAAGAGCAACAATAACATCGTCTGTTTCGTCATTCTCAACGATTTCTGCCTCAGAATTACTCTCAAGCTGAACATCTGCATATCTCTGCATACCTGTACCTGCAGGGATAATCTTACCGAGGATAACATTCTCTTTAAGACCGACGAGCGGATCAACCTTACCTTTGATAGCGGCATCTGTAAGAACTCTTGTTGTTTCCTGGAATGATGCGGCTGAAAGGAAGCTGTCTGTTGCAAGAGCGGCCTTTGTGATACCGAGGAGGAGCTGAGTGAATGTTGCCTCACGAAGACCTTCTTCACCGTTGGCAATACGCTTTTTAATCTGCTCATTCTCGTAAAGGACTTCGTTCTTGTCATAGGTCTGACCTGACATAAAGCCTGTGTCGCCTGCGTCCTCAACCTTAACCTTACGCATCATCTGACGAACGATAACCTCAATGTGCTTATCGTTGATTTCAACACCCTGTAAACGGTAGGTACTCTGTACTTCCGAAATAAGGTAGTTCATGACTGCCTCAGGTCCGAGAATATCGAGTATATCGTGCGGATTAACAGCACCGTCGGTAATCTTGTCACCCTTTTTGATGTGGTCACCGTCAAATACCTTTACACGGAAACCGAAAGGAATAAGGTAAGCTCTTTCTTCGCCTGTTTCCTTGTTAAAGATAACAGCGTGCTTTGCGTTTTTGATTTCTTCAAAACGAACATCACCGTCGATTTCACTGATGATTGCAAGGCTCTTTGGTTTACGAGCCTCGAAAAGCTCTTCAACTCTCGGAAGACCCTGTGTGATATCTTCGGCAGATGCAACACCGCCGGTATGGAATGTTCTCATTGTAAGCTGTGTACCCGGCTCACCGATTGACTGAGCGGCAATAATACCGACAGCCTCACCGACAGTAACAGGCTGACGGTTGGCAAGATTAGAACCGTAGCACTTACGGCAAGCGCCGTGTTTTGCACGACATTCAAGTACCGAACGAATCTTGATGTGGTCAACACCCGAATTAACGATGATGTCAGCCTCTTTGTCGCCCATCATAACATCCTTTGAAACAAGAACATTACCGTTAGAATCGCAGAAGTCATCAAGGAGATATCTTCCGATAAGACGCTCGTGGAGTCCCTCGATAACATTTGATTCGCCTGCTTTGATGTCAAAGATTTCAAGACCTTCTGTAGTACCGCAGTCCTCTTCACGGATAATAACTTCCTGTGATACATCAACAAGACGGCGGGTAAGGTAACCTGAGTCGGCTGTACGAAGAGCTGTATCGGCAAGACCTTTACGAGCACCACGAGATGAAATAAAGTACTCCAAGATGTTAAGGCCTTCACGGTAGTTAGCTCTGATAGGAATTTCGATTGTTTTACCTGATGTATTGGCGATAAGGCCACGCATACCTGCAAGCTGTCTGATCTGGCTCATACTACCACGGGCACCTGAGTCAGCCATCATGAAGATTGGGTTGTAGCGGTCAAGGTTTTTCTGGAGGGCGTCGGTTACATCGTTAGTAGCCTTTTCCCAGATACGAAGAACTTCTTCGTAACGCTCCTCGTTTGAACGAAGACCCATCATAAACTCATCACGAATAACATCAACTTCCTTCTCTGCCTCGGCAATAATTGCCTTCTTCTGAGGAGGAATAACTGCGTCACAAACGGCAACGGTAATAGCACCCTTTGTAGAATACTTATAGCCCTGTGCCTTAATGTGGTCAAGAACAACGCTTGTTCTTACCGGACCGTGAATTTTGATACATTTATCAATAATCTTCTTAAGACCCGATTTACCAACGAGGAAGTCAACCTCAAACTTGAATCTGTTTTCTGGGATACTTCTGTCGATAAAGCCGAGATCCTGAGGAATAGGATTGTTAAAGATAATCTTACCGATTGTTGTGTCTACAATACCAGATTCGATTTTTCCGTCAATTTCAAGCTCACGGCGAACCTTGATTTTTGAGTGAAGCTCGATGACGCCTGTCTGATAAGCCATCATAACCTCATCAACATCACGGAATACCTTTCCTTCGCCTCTCTCACCGTCCTTATCAAGTGTAAGGTAGTAAGAACCGAGGATCATATCCTGTGTAGGAACTGTAACAGGCTGACCGTCAGACGGTTTGAGGAGGTTGCCTGCTGCGAGCATAAGGAATCTTGCTTCTGCCTGTGCCTCAGCCGAAAGAGGTACATGGACAGCCATCTGGTCGCCGTCAAAGTCAGCGTTGTATGCTGTACAAGCGAGCGGATGAAGTTTAAGAGCACGACCCTCAACAAGAACAGGCTCAAATGCCTGAATACCAAGACGGTGAAGTGTAGGCGCACGGTTGAGGAGAACAGGGTGACCCTTGATTACAACTTCAAGTGCATCCCAAACATTGTCCTTTGCACGCTCAACAGCTTTTCTTGCTGATTTGATATTCTGCTCTGCTTTAGTTTCAACAAGGCGTTTCATAACGAACGGCTTGAAGAGTTCAAGTGCCATTTCCTTAGGAAGACCGCACTGATACATTTTGAGTTCAGGTCCTACAACGATAACCGAACGGCCTGAGTAGTCAACACGCTTACCGAGAAGGTTCTGACGGAAACGACCCTGCTTACCTTTAAGCATATCCGAAAGTGACTTTAGGGCACGGTTGTTAGGTCCTGTAACAGGTCTGCCTCGTCTGCCGTTGTCGATGAGTGCGTCAACGGATTCCTGAAGCATTCTCTTCTCGTTGCGGATGATGATTTCAGGTGCGTTAAGCTCAAGGAGCTTTTTAAGTCTGTTGTTACGGTTGATAACTCGGCGATAGAGGTCGTTAAGGTCACTTGTTGCAAAACGACCGCCGTCAAGCTGAACCATAGGACGGATATCCGGCGGAATTACCGGAACAACATCGAGAATCATCCACTCGGGACGGTTGCCCGACATTCTGAAGCTTTCAACAACATCAAGTCTTTTAAGAAGTCTAACTCTCTTCTGACCCGATGCAGTTTCGAGTTCTTCTTTAAGTGAAGCGGAAAGAGCATCAAGGTCAATCTCGGCAAGGAGCTTTTTGATTGCCTCGGCACCCATACCTGCTTCAAAGTCGTTTTCATACTTCTCACGCATATCATTGTACTCACCCTCGGTAAGACACTGATACTTTGCAAGGTCACGGCAGTCGCCGGGATCTGTTACGATGTACTGTGAGAAATAGAGTACATTCTCCAAAAGCTTGGGAGAAATATCAAGCATAAGGGCAATTCTTGAAGGAATTCCCTTGAAATACCAAATGTGTGACACGGGAGCGGCAAGCTCAATGTGTCCCATACGCTCTCTTCTGACCTTTGAACGGGTTACTTCAACACCGCAGCGGTCACAGATTTTACCCTTAAAACGGATTCTCTTGTATTTACCGCAGTGACATTCCCAGTCCTTTGTCGGTCCGAAAATGCGTTCGCAGAACAAGCCGTCTCTTTCAGGCTTGAGAGTACGATAGTTAATTGTCTCAGGCTTTTTAACTTCGCCGTAAGACCATTCTCTCATCTGCTCAGGAGAAGCAAGTCCGATTTTAATTGAGTCAAAAACATTATTATCTATCATTGCATTTCCTCCTTACATATCGTCACTGCCAAAGTCATCGCTGAAATCATCCGATGTGTAGCTGTCCTCTTCAACATCGGCAAGTGAATCGTCAAACATATTGCCTTCTTCGCCGCCCTCGTCAAGAGTGTAGCCGTCCATTGATGTCATTACATGGTCTTCTTCAAATTCCGGATTTGTTGCATCAACAATATCCTCGTCCTCATCAAACTTCTGCTTAATGTCAATTTCTTCACCGTCAGAGTTAAGAACACGAACATCAAGTGAAAGTGACTGGAGTTCCTTAATAAGAACTCTGAATGACTCAGGAATACCCGGAGCAGGAATATTCTGACCTTTAACGATAGCCTCGTAGGTCTTAACACGGCCGACAACATCGTCCGACTTAACTGTAAGAATTTCCTGAAGTGTATAAGCAGCGCCGTAAGCCTCAAGTGCCCAAACTTCCATCTCACCGAAACGCTGACCGCCGAACTGGGCTTTACCGCCGAGTGGCTGCTGTGTAACGAGAGAGTAAGGACCTGTGCTTCTTGCGTGGATTTTTTCATCAACGAGGTGATGGAGCTTGAGGTAGTACATATAACCTACTGTTACAGGGTTATCGAAACGCTCGCCTGTACGACCGTCAACAAGCCATGTCTTACCGTCCTCGCTGTAACCTGCGTCTTTAAGACACTGGAAAATGTCCTGCTCATGAGCACCGTCAAATACAGGAGTCATAATCTTCCAGCCAAGTGCCTTTGCGGCATAACCGAGGTGAACCTCAAGAACCTGACCGATGTTCATACGAGAAGGTACGCCCAACGGGTTAAGTACAATGTCAAGCGGAGTACCGTCAGGAAGGAACGGCATATCTTCCATTGGGAGAATTCTTGAAATAACACCCTTGTTACCGTGACGACCTGCCATCTTATCGCCTACGCTGATTTTTCTCTTGAGTGCAAGGTAAACTCTTACAACCTTGTTTACACCGGGCTGGAGTTCGTTTCTGCTGTCTGCACGGGTAAACACCTTAACATCAACAACAGTACCGCATTCACCGTGAGGCACACGGAGAGATGTATCTCTGACTTCTCTTGCCTTTTCACCGAAGATTGCACGAAGAAGTCTTTCCTCGGCTGTAAGCTCTGTTTCACCCTTTGGAGTTACTTTACCGACAAGGATATCGCCTGCTTTAACCTCAGAACCGATCTGAATGATACCGTCCTCGTCAAGATACTTGAGAACATCTTCACCTACATTCGGGATATCTCTTGTAATCTCTTCGGGTCCGAGCTTTGTATCTCTTGCCTCTGTGTCATATTCTTCAATGTGAATTGATGTATAAACATCATCACGAACGATTTTTTCGTTGATAAGAACAGCATCCTCGTAGTTGTAGCCTTCCCATGTCATAAAGCCGATGAGAGCGTTCTTACCAAGAGCAACTTCACCGTTTTCGGTAGCGGGACCGTCTGCGAGAACTTCGCCCTTCTTAACTCTCTGTCCTCTTGACACGATAGGACGCTGGTTGATACATGTACCCTGGTTAGAGCGGAGGAACTTGATAACCTCAAAGTCCTGAACTCTACCCGAGTCATACTGTACACGAATGTTACGGGCGTCAACGCTCATAACGATACCGTCTTCCTCAGCGAGGATACAAACGCCTGAGTCTGTACCTGCCTTGTACTCCATACCTGTACCGACGATAGGAGCCTCACTGCGGAGGAGCGGAACTGCCTGACGCTGCATGTTCGCACCCATGAGAGCACGGTTTGCGTCATCGTTTTCAAGGAACGGAATCATAGCCGTAGCAACAGATACAACCATCTTAGGAGATACATCCATGAAGTCGAATCTGTCGGGAGAATACTCTACGAATTCGTCACGGTAACGACCTACGACTCTTGAATGAACAAATCTGCCGTTTTCATCAAGCGGTTCGTTAGCCTGTGCAACAGCGTAGTTATCCTCAACATCGGCTGTCATATAAACAACCTCGTCGGTTACAACGCCTGTTTCCTTGTCAATTTTACGATAAGGAGCTTCGATAAAGCCGTACTTGTTGATACGGGCAAATGAAGCAAGATATGAGATAAGACCGATGTTAGGACCTTCAGGAGTTTCAATAGGACACATTCGGCCATAGTGTGTGTAGTGTACGTCACGAACCTCAAATCCTGCACGATCTCTTGAAAGACCGCCCGGACCGAGGGCTGAAAGACGACGCTTGTGGGTAAGCTCTGCAAGTGGGTTACCCTGATCCATGAACTGTGAAAGCGGTGAAGAACCGAAGAATTCTTTAATTGCCGCTGTTACGGGACGGATATTGATGAGTGAGTTAGGCGAAAGCGACTCCATATCCTGTGACTGGGTTGTCATTCTCTCTCTTACAACTCTCTCAAGACGGGAGAAACCGATTCTGAACTGGTTCTGAAGAAGTTCGCCTACGCAGCGGATTCTTCTGTTGCCGAGGTGGTCGATATCATCTGTATTACCGACACCGTGAGCAACGCAGTTGAGGTAGTTGATTGTTGCAAAAATATCGTCAACCGTAATGTGGTTAGGAACAAGCTCATCTGCACGGCTTCTGAGCATTTCCTTAAGGTCATCCTCATTCTCACAGGAATCAAGAATTTCGCAAAGAACATCAAAACGAACATTTTCCTTGATATCACACTCTGCTTCTGCGTCAAAATCAACATAGCAAGCGATGTCAACCATACCGTTTGAAATAACCTTAACGATTGTTTCATCGGCAGCCTTTACATAGGCAATCTTAACACCTGCGTTTTCGATTTCAAAAGCCTTTTCCTTTGTGATTTTTTCATCACGAAGAGCCATAACCTCGCCTGTGCGTGGGTTGGCAATCGGCTCTGCAAGGACCTGACCTTCAAGACGGTTTGCAATACCGAGCTTTTTGTTGTATTTATATCTGCCTACTCTTGACATATCATAACGACCGGGGTCAAAGAACAGGTTGTTTATGTGTGTCTGCGCACTGTCAACTGTCGGAGGCTCAGACGGACGGAGCTTTTTGTAAACCTCGATAAGACCTTCTTCAACATTTGAAGCGGCATCCTTTTCGATAGTAGCTCTCATTCTTTCATCGTCACCGAAATAGTCGAGAATTTCGGCATCCGTGCCAAGACCGAGTGCTCTGATAAATGATGTAACGGGAAGCTTACGGTTCTTATCAATACGAACATAAAAAACATCGTTTACATCGGTTTCATACTCAAGCCATGCACCACGATTCGGGATAACTGTTGTTGAATACAGTTCCTTACCGGTTTTATCGTGATCCATTTTATAGTAAACGCCCGGGCTTCTTACAAGCTGTGAAACGATAACACGCTCAGCACCGTTGATAACGAATGTGCCGCTTGCGGTCATCAGCGGGAAATCGCCCATAAATACATTGCTCTCTTTGATTTCACCCGTTGACTTGTTCAAAAGTCTTGCGGTTACTCTGAGAGCAGCTGAATATGTTGCATCACGAACCTTACACTCAATTACGCTGTAGTTCGGGTGATCAACATCAAGTGTGTAGTCGATAAAATCGAGAACAAGGTTGTCCTGATAATCGGTAATGCCCGAAACATCTTTAAATACTTCTTTAAGACCTTCGTCAAGCAACCATTTGTATGACGCTTTCTGAATGTCGATAAGATTAGGCATATCAATTACTTCATCGATTTTACCAAAACTCATTCTTTCGGTGTTGCCAAGCTTTACGGGTTTGACATTAACCATAGGCGTATCACTCCTTAAAAAATCTATGAAACGGGGCAAGCGGTACTGAAAATCTGCTCATAAAAAGCTCTTGACACAAAAGGATTTTTGTGATAATATCCCCTTGTCGGATAAAGTTTTTTGCTGATTTTCCCGACCTCTTCGGTACATATCCCCATTATGGTACATTTTATTATTCTATATTGAAATAATCAATAAGTCAAGAGAATTTTCGGATTTTTTTCGGATTTTACTGACTTTTTTATATTTTTACAGGTTTTATTTCCCGAAAAGAATTATTTTTCTTTTCGGGCTATTTTTTACATCCTAATACAACACCCGACACGGTGTATGGTTTTAAGCAGCGTGGGTAAACCACCATTCACCTATACCGTCAGTCGCAAGGCTACCGTTTGTTTTGGTTGAACAGCCAAAATAAACAAGCCAATTTTTTGTAAATATTTGTAAATATGAATTTTATATAATAAATGCTTTGGATTAAATCGAACCGATTTTACAATAGTTTCGATTGGCGAACACTGTTCGCCGCTACAGTATAACAATTGCTTTGTGGGATTTATAAAGCTTGTTTTTAAATATAATTTCTACTATTAGCAACTGGAATCTGAGTAAAAAATTACGGCATAACCGAAATTTAATCGGTTATGCCGTTTTTATGTTTATGTACCTGAACACCCTTATTCTCGTTTTGACTTTAGATAGTTTTCAAAGGCTTCTTTGATAACTGAATGTTTTTCGTCTTTATCTGCATCACTGTTCCAATCTGTTCCATCTGTTGCGTTTTTTATCATATATGAAGTGCTCCACTCCTTAATATCGTGGTCATATATATCATAAGTTATTTGCTCCATTGTACCATCGTCAACATTAAGATAATAACCGCATCCATAATAACCTCCGATTGGGTAATTGATGTAAAATGCCATTTGTTCTCCGTTGGCAAAATTATAAAAGCTGATTTTGTCGATTGAAAATGTTTTTGCGCTATCATCCTTTGTAACATCCCAATTTTCAATATTATCATAAACAAGTTCAATATATTTAGCATCAGCGTCTGTAATCACGACGGAGCTTTCTGTATTTTCTGCTTTTCCGCAGGCAGAGGTAAGTAAAATAATAGACATAGCTGTTATTAAAATTATAAGTTTTTTCATTTTGGTTTTACCTCTCCACATCCGCATGTTCCGACATAATTCTGATTTATCTTTCCGCATTTTGGGCATTGCCATTCACCTGTTTGCGGCTTGGTAAAGGTTATTACTTTTGGCGAACTGCAATTCAAACAATATTTAACACTATCTGCATTTAAGCGTCCACATTTAGGGCATTCCCATTGATTAGATGGAAAAAGACATTCTTTGTTATCAATATTATTTGATCGCGAATTTATATTGTTTAAGTACATATCATATGCTTTGTTTGCCGATGAGTTTACTTTTTGAATTGCACATGCAAAAATTACGGCAATTATTTCGAGAAATGCAGCAATCATCATGCCTGTGATATTTTCATCACGGTGATGATCTATATAAGATGATACATTCATTATAAAGACAATTGTTGCAGCAATTTCTAAAATAATGAATAGAACTACATACACCATTCGTTCAGGGTGTTTTGTATGATAGTCATCCATAAATTCTTCTTTACTTTTAATTCGCTCAGTCTTTCTCTCTGTATGCTGTACATTAAAATTCAGATTTGCATTTCGGTTAGAAAAATTATCCGATACAGAATTTCCTATTTGTGCACCGCAGTGCTGGCAAAACACACTTCCCTCATCAATTTGTTTTCCACACTTTTGACAATACATAATTCTCTCCTCAATTCATAATATATTATTTGTTGTTTTAATTTGTTTTTCAACAATGTTCAATTAACGATTACAATAAGATTATATACTATAGTATAGGCATTGTCAACACTATAGTGCATATTTTATGCTTTTTATTACATTGTGTGCAAAATAAATGTGTATTAGTATAATTAAAAAGTACCCTAAAGAGCAGGATGAAGCATATGGAACGCACCGAACTTAACAAAAAGATAGGACAAAACATTCGGAAATATCGTTTAAAAATTGATATCAGTCAAGAAAATCTTGCTATGTCGGCAGGTCTTTATCCTGCATATCTCGGCAGACTTGAACGAGGTGAAAAGTGTCCCACAATAGACACACTGTATAAAATATCCTGTGCGCTCGGTATAACAATCAATGAACTTATTTGTTTTGATTCCAAAATCAACTCATCGCCAACTAATAATCAGGCAAAAATGCGAATTGAAGAAGCGTTAAAACAAATTCCTGACACACAACAATTGCGAATTGCAGAAATTGTTGAAAATATCGCAGTCATAATAAAAGAAGAAAAAAATCAGTAGTAGCGGCAGTCAGTGACCACCGCTACAGTATTACAATCGCTTTGTGGGATTTATCAAATTCGTTTTAATATATATTTTCTACCATTATCTGCGGGCGTCCAATGAACGCCCCTACATTTAAACAACAACTTTCATACAAACAAAAATCGCATCAGAGCTTTTTCGGGCATCTGATGCGATTTCTATATTATACTATTTTCTCGAATTGGGAACGGCGGCTCGCCGTAATTTTCAATTTTCAATTTTCAATTTTTAATTTTTAATTTTTAATTACTTTGCCCTTCCCCATATCATCATATCTGTCCAGAAACGAAACTTTATTATCGCCTTGTTTATATGAAATAATCGTATCGAGGTTGACATTTTCAACGCTGTGGAAAATGTTGCTTTCAATCTGGGGATTGATTTTCTTCAGATTTGCTATAAGCTGTTTTATTTCCTGTCGTTTTGAGCCTGTGTTGCTGTTCGGGGAACAGGTTGTGCAGGTGTCCGTAAAACGGCACGCACATTGAATGAAATTCAGCTTGTTGTAATCTCGCCAATGCTTGATTTCAGCCTCACGAACGAGGTAGAGAGGGCGGATAAGTTCCATTCCCTCATAGTTTGTGCTGTGGAGCTTCGGCATCATCGTCTGAACCTGACCGCCGTAGAGCATACCCATAAGGATAGTTTCTATAACATCGTCATAGTGATGACCGAGTGCGATTTTATTACAGCCGAGCTGCTTTGCCTTTTTGTAGAGATAACCTCTTCTCATTCTTGCACAAAGGTAGCAGGGATATTTGTCAACATTGTAAACAGAATTAAAAATATCTGTTTCAAAAACAGTTATCGGAATGTTCAGCCTACGGGCATTGCTCTCGATTACATCACGATTTTCAACGCTGTAGCCCGGGTCCATTACAAGAAAAACAAGCTCAAACGGAAATTTATTGTGCCTTTTCAACTCCTGAAAAAGCTTTGCCATCAGCATTGAATCCTTGCCGCCAGAAATGCAGACGGCAATTTTATCGTTCGGCTCAACAAGCTTGTACTCGATTATCGCCGCAGTAAATCTGCTCCAAATCGTCTTGCTGAACTTTTTACGGATGCTTTTTTCAACATCGGTTGCATAGTCCTCATTCTCGAATTGACTTCTCAACCAACTGTAATAACCGCCCTCAAGATTCACGGCATTGAATCCGTCATCACGCAGATTTTCTGCAAGCTCGTCACTTATCTGACCGCTTTTGCAACAGAGGACAACAAGCTTGTCTTTTGGCAAAAGTGAATTGTCCTCTTTGATTTTTGCAAGCGGAATATTCTTTGCACCGTCAATGTGACCGTATTCAAACGAAATTTCATCTCGGATATCGACAAGAGCATATTCCTCGTCAAGCTTTCTCACCTGTTCTATTGTAATCTGATTGTTTTCCGATTTAAACATTCATAACCCTTCAATCTCTGTTTTTGCTGTTTTTTATTGCAACAATTGTTATATCGTCAAATTGCTCCGCATTTTCGGTAAAGTCCGTCAAAGCGTCATAAACTCCGTCACACACACCTTTTGCAGTCTGTTCGGCATTTTGACAGGCAGACACAAGTCTTTCGTTGCCGAAAAATTCATTATCCGCATTTGTTGCCTCATTCACACCGTCGGTGTAAAGGCAGATTATATCGCCGTTTCCAAATTCAGCGCTGTTAACAACATATCTTGCATCATCAAATACACCGAGCATTATACACGGCTTACATTCTAAAAATTCAGCCTTGCCGTTGCTCACCGTAACAGGCTTGTTATGACCTGCATTTATGTACAAAAAGCTGTCGCTGTTTTTGTCAAAAATCACGGCGAATGCAGTTACAAACATTCCCTCGGGATTTGACAAACAGAGTTCCCTGTTGATTTCTTCAAATGCCCTGTCGGGTTCTGCATTTTCGGTCATTTTTTCATGGATAAGAGTTTTTGCAAAAGCCATAAACATTGCCGCCGCAACGCCCTTGCCCGACACATCACCGACTACGGCACATATTCTGCCGTCAGGCAATGCAAAGCAATCGTAAAAATCGCCGCCTACCTGTCTTGCAGACTCCATTCTTGCCGAAACATCAAAACAATCGGCAAAGACAACATTCTTTTCTCTCGCAATTATTCCGTACTGAATCCGCCTTGCAACCTCAAGCTCGGTTTCATTCTTAGCCTTTTCACTCGCAAGGGCGGAATTTTTTTCAACATAAGTTTCTACATCGTGAGCCATATCGTTGAAATAATCAGCTAAAAGCTGAATTTCATCGTCAGAGCCGAGTTTTATCGGAACAAACGCTTTCTTTGTATTTGTGCCGTCAGCCTTGTCGGAAAAGTATCCTCGAATTTTTTCAAAAATCAAAAGTATCGGATTATACATCTTTTTTCTGACAAACCGCATTACAAGTAAGAATACAATTGCCAGCACAACAAACAACGCAAGAACTCGCATTGCAGTATAGAAAATGATTTCCGTATAAATCTGCGTCAGCGAATAGTCCGCACCGATTAACGCAACAGGTTTGCCGTCCTTGCCTTGAATCGCTGAAAATGCCGTGTAAAAACTGCCGAAGCTGTCGTTCTGATATTCATAAGCCGTGACAAGGTTAGGATTTTCCCACGCCTCTTTTTCAGCGTTCCACAAGCTGTGGTCAACCTCAGCGCCTGCACTCCTCACCTTCAAAACATTCTCGTTTTCGCTGTCATCATCGGCAACAGTCATAACATATGCAACCTTATTTTCGTCAAAATTCGGAATGTAAATGTACATATATTCAAGGTGGTTCGTCTGACAAATCCACCTCAAGGTCTTAACGGCTTTCCGATATTCTTCGGAATCGGGATTATCAAGCAATGCATTTATATCGCAGCGTTCAAAAGTTTCTGTTGCAACCTTTGACGCACTTTCGGTCAGCTGTCGTGTAAACCGCCTTGTGCGCTGAATGTTTTCAATGCAATTGAGCGTACCCGAAACAATCACCGCTAAAATAAACAGCACAAGTATGTGAAAGAAAAGCCTTTTGAAAATCGACTTTTTGACTTTTATTTTGTCGATTGGTTTTTCGGATTTTTTCATTAACAGTCACCGCTTTCTTTCCGCACACTTTTCATCTTGTATTTTAACACGAATGTATGATAAATGCAAAACATAATAAATGTCATAAAGTAATTGTCAACCCGTAGCGGCGGTCAGTGACCGCCATTTGTTTTGTGTGCAAACACGAAACAATTCGTAGCGGCGAACACGGTTCGATCCTACAATCAAATAATTGCCTTCATCTAACAAAAAACAGCCGACTGCTTTGCAATCGACTGTTTAATAATCGGATTATATATCAATTACCATCTTGCGTCAAGTTCGGCCTTGGTGGCTCTTTTTTTCTTTCTTGCGACATATCTTGAATATCTTGAAAGCTTTCTGTCACGAAGGAAGAATACAAAAGCGATTGCGCCGAGGATAACTGCAACAAGCACAAACCAAAGACCTACATTTGCGGATCTCTGAACTGCGGCAACGAGAGTCGGTGTGCTTGCGGCATTTGACTTTGCAAGAGCCTTGTCGGCAGACTTTACGGACTGAACGGCAACGCTTGACGCTGTGTCCGAGTAGTTCTGATTCTTTTCGTTTGAAAGAATGAACTGCGACGCACCTGTTGAAGAAGGCATCTCAATCGGAGCGGCTGAAACCGCCGGGGAAACCTCACCGCTTACAACCTCTGTTTTGGGGTTTGCAACTGCGTTGTCGCTGAACAGTGCGTTGTATGTTTTCTCATCAACAATACCTGTTGAATCGAGTGAATTCTGATTCTGGAAATTTGCAACGGCCTGCGCTGTATATTCACCGTAGTAGCCTGTTGCATCCATTGCAAAGTAGCCGAGTTTTATAAGCTGCTGCTGAATTGCAGTTACTTCATCGTTTTCGTCACCGTTCTGATACTGAACTGCCTCTGTTACAGGCTCTGTTGTCGCCTCTGTGGGAGCAGTTGTTTCTTCTTCGGGCTTGTCCTCAGTCTTTGGTGTTGTATCGGCTTTTGGAGCTTCGGGAGCATTCTCCGAATAAAGTGTATTTCTCGAATCGCCTGCAATACCGTCAACTGTAAGACCTGCGGCTTTCTGGAATGCCTTATAAGCCTCTTCTGTTGCGTCACCGAAGTAACCGTCAACTGCACCGTCATAATAGCCGAGGTCAGCAAGTCTTTGCTGAATCTTCTTTACCTCAGCACCCGATGAACCGTTCTTGTAAACACTCGGTGTGTTGCTTGAAGATGATGAGCTGCCTGATGAACTTGAAGAACCTGATGAGCCTGATGAGCTTGAACTCGATGAACTGCTTGAAGAAGTGTTAGCAGGAGTTTTGCTCGATCTGCCCTGTGAATCAAAGTAATATGTAGTACCGTCAATTGTTCTTGAAGTATTTACAATGTACTCGCCGTTTTCGTAGTAGTAGTAGTTACCGTTAAAGCTTTCCCAACCGTTTGTTACATATGAAACTGCGGCAAGCTTGAACCAGTATGTCCAATTGTTATAACCGCCGATTGCCTCATAGCAAACACCGTATTCATCGCCTCTTGCGTCAACCTCCATACCGTTGCCGACATAAACACCGACATGACCGGGACGCCAAAGTCCAAGACCGTGAACATTAGGAATGCCTGCACTTACCGAACCTGTTTCGGTAGCTGTTTCAAGCTGTGGATTACCGCATCTTTCGCCGCCGGCATATGAATAGATAAGACCTGAACAGTCAACTGCTCCGGGGGTTGAACCGCCGTAAACATATGACCATCCGCTGTTATAGGCATTGAGTGCCCATTCTGCAAGACCTGCACCCGTGCCTTTTGCACCGGCAGAAAATGAAGAACCGAATACGCATACACTTGAAAGTGTGAGAACACTCAGAATGATTGCAGTAATCTTTTTTATTCTCTGCATCGTTAATTACCTCCATTTTTATCAGAGAGTCAAAGCTCTTACAGAAAAATAACGACCGACTCAAAGTACAGTCCGTTTTAATCTGTACGGAAGATTTGACCGAAAAATTGTTACCAAATCTGACAGTAAATTACAAATCAGGTTACACCTTGATAACAACATTGTAACTATTATAACATCACACTTTTAAAAAATCAACCCCAAAGCCCGTATTTTTTGCTAATTCAGAAAATTTGATGCAGTTTCACTCACAAAATCTTCATTTCAAGCACCAAATTAAAGCGAATTATTACAAAATTTGTAACCTTTTGTAATATTTACAGCGTACCGTCAACATAAATTTCGCATCAAAAAAGCAGCTCCCGCACCAAGCATTGGAGCGGGAGCTGCTTTTATTCGGTTTCCGTAATACAATTATGAAAAAAACAGAGGAGAGAAAATTTCAAAATGAAATTTTGCTGAGTAAAATATGAATTAAAAAACTACATTTATACGGCATTACTGGTATTCGCAAACACTTGCCCATTTGAGAAGGAACTCTCTCTCTTCAGGTTTGCCCTTAACAGACTGTGATGCGGCTACAATCGGAAGCCAGCGGTCAACATATTGACGGGCTGTGTCGGTCTTTGTGCAGTAAAGCTTCATATACTTTTCTGCAAGCTCTTCCTGATGATTCAAACGGAACAAGAGGTAAGTTCTTGCGGCATCGGCTGAACCGTTACCCTGTGTTGCGTGTGACCAGTCAATAACATACGGTGTACCCGACTCGTCAATAATAATATTACTCGGGTTGAAATCGCCGTGACAAACCTTTGTGTGGTTCGGCATACCGTTAAGACGGGTTTCAAGCTCATATCTTGTTGTTGCGTCAAGGTCGGTTTCGCTGATTTTGCGTTTCATCTTATCCTTGAGTTTGTTAAGCAACGGTGCTTTTTGGCTGAGGATTTTAACCTGAATGTCAACAAAGAGATTGAGGTATTCGTCCTCTTTTTCGGGATGCTCTGCCATAAGCTCCGCAAGAGTTTTGCCCTCGATGAAGGTGGAGATGATTGCCCATTTTCCGTCAATCTTTGTAACCTCTTCAATTTTCGGAATATTGAGTCCTGTTTCCTCAACTCTTGCCTGATTAAGAGCCTCGTTAAGAATATCTGATTTCGGATAACACTCGTCAAAAACTTTGGCTGCAAGCGCACCGTCTTTATAAACTACCTTGTTCTCTCTTTTTGCAAGAACTGTATCTAATTTCATAATAAAGCCCCTTTCGCTTTAAAATATTAAAAATTCATCAAGCAATCTTTCATTGCTTCGGTTATATTATACAACAATTTCAGGGGTTAGTACAGTGTAAAAATAACAAAATAATTTTAATTTTCTTTGTGCATTTAGCAAATACAAATAAAATATTTTTTACCTTTCAGACAAAAAGAGCAAGATATTTTATGCGAAGTGCATAAAAACTCGTTAAATTTTTAACTAAATATTTGTGAAATTTTTAACATTCTTTTGTGCATTGTGCATAATAGTTTGTAATATTAAAAGCACATTACGCCCAAGAGGAAGGTTTAATTAAATGTAAAATTGAAAATGGAAAATGGAAAATTAATGTCGGGAAGACAGTTTGCAAAATGCAAATCATTGTCGCCCGACTGTTTTTGTATATATAGAAGTTGCGTTTAAATGTAGGGGCGTTCATTGGACGCCCGCACGGCGAGCCGCCGTTCCCAATTCGTGCAGACGGTTTGTAGTATTAAAACTATATTATGCCCGAGCGCAGCATTGCAATTGTTCGTCCGCAAGGAATGGCAGAAAATTTATGATAAAAATAAACCGTATAAATGAGATACAGTTACCGAAATAATGTAGGGGAGAACACGGTTCTCCCCTACGGGTTTGCGATATTATAACAAAACACCCTGCCACGGAGGCAGGGTGTTTTGTAATTATGCTTTACGAGATAGATTAAACAGTCTCGCTGTTGTTGCCATAGTAAGCATTGAGGTACATCTGCTTGATTTCCTTGAAGAGCGGATATCTTGGGTTTGCACCTGTGCACTGGTCATCAAATGCCTGCTCTGTCATAGCGTCAAGACGGTTGAGGAAGTCCTCTTCGTCCGGAACATAATCCTTGATAGAGTTCTTGATGCCAACTCTTGCCTTGAGGTCGTTAACAGCCTTGATAAGGTTTTCAACGCTCTCTGTATCATTCTTGCCGCCGAGGCCGAGGTAACGAGCTACTTCAGCATAACGAGCGAGTGTGTGCGGGTGATCATACTGTGGGAATGTACCCATCTTAGCAGGAACTTCTGCTGAGTTGAATCTGATTACCTGCTCAAGCATAAGTGCGTTAGCAATACCGTGCGGTACATGATGGAAAGCACCGAGCTTATGAGCCATTGAGTGACAAACACCGAGGAATGCGTTAGCGAATGCCATACCTGCCATTGTTGCAGCGTGAGCAACCTTCTCACGAGCAACAGGCTCGTTCATACCGTTGTCATAGCAAGCAGGGAGATACTCGAAGATAAGCTTGAGTGAACGGAGTGCAAGACCGTCTGTGAAATCTGTAGCCATCATTGAAGCATAAGCCTCAAGTGCGTGAGAAACAGCGTCGATACCTGATGCAGCTGTAAGTCCCTTAGGACCGCTCATCATGTTGTTAGCATCAACGATTGCCATTTTAGGCATAAGCTGATAGTCAGCAAGCGGATACTTAACGCCTGTATTCTGGTCTGTGATAACTGCGAAAGGAGTAACCTCAGAACCTGTACCTGATGATGTTGGGATAGCAATGAAGTATGCCTTCTCACCCATCTTCGGGAATGTGTAAACTCTCTTACGGATATCGCAGAAACGCATAGCCATATCCTGGAAGTCAACTTCCGGATGCTCATAGAGAACCCACATAATCTTGCCGGCATCCATTGCTGAACCGCCGCCGAGTGCGATAATGCAGTCAGGCTCAAACTTACGCATAGCCTCTGCACCCTTCTGAGCTGAAATAAGTGATGGGTCAGGCTCAACATCTGCGAATGTTGTATATGTGATGCCCATTTCATCGAGCTTGTCTGTGATTGGCTTTGTGTAGCCATTCTTATAAAGGAATGAGTCAGTAACGATGAATGCTCTCTTCTTACCCATTACATCCTTGAGTTCCTGAAGAGCTACAGGCATACAGCCCCTCTTGATATAAACCTTTTCAGGTGCTCTGAACCAAAGCATATTTTCTCTCCTCTCGGCAACTGTCTTAATATTGATAAGGTGCTTGCAACCAACATTCTCAGAAACAGAGTTGCCGCCCCATGAACCACAGCCGAGTGTGAGTGAAGGAGTAAGCTTGAAGTTGTAAAGGTCACCGATACCGCCCTGTGAAGAAGGTGTGTTAACAAGGATACGGCAAGTTTTCATTCTTGATGCGAACTCGTCAATCTTTGCTCTTTCGTTTACAGCGTCAACATAAAGTGAAGATGTGTGACCGTAACCGCCGTCAGCAATAAGCTGCTCAGCCTTTGCAATAGCATCTTCAAAATCTTCAGCCTTGTACATAGCGAGTACAGGAGAAAGTTTCTCGTGAGCAAACTCTTCGCTGATGTCAACTGATTCTACCTCACCGATAAGAACCTTTGTTTCCTCAGGAATTGTTACACCTGCAAGAGCTGCGATTGTAACAGGCTTCTGACCAACAATCTTAGCGTTAAGAGCGCCGTTGATAATGATAGTCTTTCTAACCTTCTCTGTCTCTTCCTCGTTAAGGAAGTAGCAGCCACGAGCCTTGAATTCCTTCTTAACTTTGCTGTAAATCTTCTTTTCAACGATAACAGACTGCTCTGAAGCACAGATCATACCGTTATCAAATGTCTTTGAGTGGATAATTGAGTTAACTGCGAGTAAAATGTCAGCTGTTTCATCAATGATAGCAGGTGTGTTACCGGCGCCAACACCGAGTGCAGGCTTACCTGATGAATAAGCAGCCTTAACCATGCCGGGGCCGCCTGTTGCGAGGATGCAGTCAGCTTCCTGCATAAGTGTGTTTGTGAGTTCGAGTGAAGGAATATCAATCCAGCTGATGATACCCTCCGGAGCGCCTGCCTTAACAGCAGCTTCAAGAACAACCTTTGCAGCCTCAATTGTGCTCTTCTTAGCACGGGGATGCGGGCTGATGATGATACCGTTTCTTGTCTTAAGACAAACAAGTGTCTTGAAGATAGCGGTTGAAGTTGGGTTTGTTGTAGGAATAACGGCAGCGATTACACCGATTGGCTCAGCAATCTTCTTAATGCCGTAAGCCTTGTCTTCCTCAAGAACGCCGCAAGTCTTAACATTTCTGTAAGCATTGTAAATATACTCAGATGCGAAGTGGTTCTTGATAACCTTATCTTCTGCAACGCCCATGCCTGTTTCTTCAACAGCCATCTTAGCGAGCGGAATTCTCATCTGGTTAGCAGCAGTAGCGGCAGCAAGAAAAATCTTGTCAACCTGCTCCTGTGTGTAGGTAGCAAAAATTTTCTGAGCTTCTCTTACTCTTGCAAGGGCAGCTTCAAAGCTTTCTGCGTTATCTACGATAGGATACTCTTTTGTACTCATTTAATCTACCTCTTATCTTGCATAATTATATTAGATTCAGCAAAGCTGAAAATGATATCAAATTAATTTGCCTCAATTACTCGGCTTTCTCGGCAGCCTTACCGCTTGCCTTTGTTGCCTTTGTTGCCTTTGTTGAAGAACTGCCTAAGTCAGCCTTAAATTTAAGGTTGTTTTTCTTAGCATAGTTCTGGGCATATGAACCGCTTGCTCCGTGGATTGTAACTTCCTTACTGCATTCTGCGAATACATTGTCGGGAATACTTGTGATACAAGCCGGAATTGTAATGTCTGTAAGCTCACGCGACTGATAAAAAGCATATTCATCAATCTTTGTAAGTTTACCGCTGTCGGGAAGGACAACATTGTTAAGTGCCGCACCCGAAAAAGCTCTCGGTCCGATTTCTTTGAGTGTACTCGGAAGCTTGATTTCTCTTAACTCAGAGCAGTTAAAGAACACGCTGTTGTTAAGGATTTCAAGACCTTCGGAGAGATTTACCTTTGTGAGGCTGTGACAGCTTGAAAAGGCATAATCTTCAATCTGCTTGATGCTTGACGGAATTGTTACTTCCGTAATTTTGGAGTCATTGAACACGCTTGCACCGATTACGGTAACCTTGTAGTTCTTGTAGCTTTCGGGAATTTCAATAACCGTGTCAGAACCTGTGTACTTTGTAATCATAAGTTCTTCCTTATTGATAATGAAAAATCCGAAATCTCCGTTTGTAAGGTCAGGCTCTGTCGGCTCAACCTTGTAGCCGGGCTTACTGCTGTTTGATGTGTTGTCGTCACAACCGCATCCTGAGAGTCCGACCGCTGCTGATGCGCACATTGTGCACGCCATCAGAAAGCAAAGAATTCTTTTCATTTTTCTGGATCCTTTCAATCGTTGTTTCAGAATTTAGCTAATTCTCGATTGATTCTATTTTATCATCTTTGTTAAATATTTGTCAATGTTTTTTTGACCATTTTTCTACTTTTATCGGGTTCAATAATAATTACAAAAAGATTACACACTTATTGTTGCACTTCTCACAAAAAAGATAAAAATCCCGTAAAATCCGCTGTTTTTTGCGGTAAAAAATGTAAGAAAAATCCTCAGAAACTGCCGTTTTCGGCATATCATTGACGAATCAATCGACCAATGTCATATTTTCACAATAGGCGTTGTAAAATCAAGACCGCTCCTTTTTGGAATTTCATACGCAAGTGCCGAAATATCGTAGGCTAAAATGTCCTTTTCAAGCAATGCCTTTGTGTTGCCGCCTGTTCTGATACCGTTGCTTGCTGAGGTGACAATATTCAGTCGGCAGTCTTTGAGCAATTCCGCACCCTCGTTTGTAAAACCTAAAACACGGACATACTCAATCGGGATTTGCGTATGAGCTTTTTCGATTCCGAGCAATGCACAGGCGAGTATTCTCCTTATGCGTGCATGAGTGTAGCGCTTTGTCTTTACAAGGTCGGCAATTTCTGATGAGGTACTGCAATGCACTGCCGCATCGGCAATTCTGTTTTCAAGCCCCTCACCCACATCGGGCAGTTTTGCAATGTCCTCTCTTGTCATAGTACGCAGGCGGTACAGTAACGGTCTGTCAAGATTTTCTGGAAATGTGATTTCATCGGGAATGTACGGAGCGTACTTCTTCGCATTTTCACCGTTACGCAACATTTCTCTTATGTGTGACGCAGACGCAAAGCCCTCGCCCGCAATTCGGCTGTCGTGTGCAACACCTGTTCTTGCAACCGAGAACGGCTCAATATCGGTACCGTTCAATGCCTTTATATACTCAACGCCAAGAATATTGTTAGGTTCGCAAAGTACGGACGAAATCTCATCACCGAAAACCGTTTTGACGGCGTTTTCAAGTTCACGGGGGTAGTATCCGCCGTTTTTCATTCCGTCACGCACAAGAGCCTGTACCCTTTCGTCACAAACAGCGTCTGCGGATTTTTTGAGCAGTTCGCAGTCACCGCTTTCACTGCCGAAAGCAAGATGATTTGTGCAGTCAAAAGCCGACGCAATCGCAACACCTGCCTTTGCAAAGCCCTCAGCCCCCGAAAGTGAGAACACAACGGGCAGTTCAAGCACCAAATCCGCACCGTTTTCAAGGGCAGATTTCGCACGGACAAATTTGTCGCACACAGCAACCTCACCACGCTGGGTAAAGCTGCCGCTCATAATTGCTATGACCGGCTCTTTAAGCACATTTTTTGCACTTTCGAGCAAATATTTATGACCGTTGTGAAACGGATTGAATTCGCAGATGACAGCTGTTGCCATAACTATTCCTCCGAAGTCTTTATTTCGCATACATATTGTAAAAAACACTTGAAAACATACATAATTTGGAGTATCATATGTATGTGTGACCTGTCAATTTTGAAAAGTCTTTTTCTGATTTACATTATAGTATAAAATATGACGACAGGCAAATATATTTCTTATATTTTAAACTGAAAACAACTACCAAAGGGGACGATTGTAATGAAAATTCTCGTAATCAACGCAGGCAGTTCCTCGCTCAAGTACCAGCTTATTGATACTGACAACGAGGCAGTTCTCGCAAAGGGTAACTGTGAAAGAATCGGTCAGAACGGTGCTTTCATTGGTTTTAAAACACCCGACGGCAAAAAAATCAACCGCAAAACACAGATGCTTAATCACACTCAGGCTTTTGAGGCTGTTAAAAATGCACTCATAGATCCCGAATACGGTGCAATCAGCGATTTGTCCGAGGTTTCCGCTGTAGGTCACAGAGTTGTGCAGGGCGGTGCGTACTTTGACAAGTCGGTGCTTGTAGATAACTCGGTAATCAACAAAATCAGAGAGCTTGCTCCTCTTGCACCTCTTCACAACCTTGCACACCTTCAGGGCATTGAGGCCTGCACAAGAGTTTTCGGTCCGAAAGTTCCGCAGGTTGCGGTTTTTGATACTGCTTTTCACCAGACAATGCCCGAAAAAGCATTTATGTATGCAGTGCCTTACAAGTATTATGAAAAATTCGGTGTAAGAAAGTACGGCTTTCACGGCACATCTCACCGTTATGTTTCCGAAAAAATGGCTGACCTTATGGGCAGAAAAAAGGAAGAGCTCAAGCTTATTACCTGTCACATCGGCAACGGTTCTTCAATCACAGCCGTAAAGGGCGGTAAGGTTATCGACACTACAATGGGACTTACTCCTCTCGGCGGTTTTATGATGGGTACCCGTTCAGGTTCACTTGATCCGTCTGTTATCACATTTATCGCTGAAAAAGAGCATCTAACTCCCGAGGAGATGTCAAAAATTCTCAACAAGGAATCGGGACTTTTGGGCATTTCGGGCGTTTCGTCTGACGACCGTGATGTTTGTGCAGCCGAGGCAGACGGCAATATGAGAGCTCACCTTGCCCACGAAATGCTTTACTACCAGATTGCAAAGTACATCGGCAGTTATTATGTAGCGCTCGGCGGTTGTGACGGCATCGTATTCACGGCAGGTATCGGTGAAAACCAGCCTATGCTCCGTGAAAAGGTTTGCGACTATCTTGAATGCCTTGGTGTTAAGTTGGATAAGGAATTCAACAAGCAGGCTACATGCGGTGTTACAGGCACACTCTCAACTCCTGATTCGGCAATCAGAGTTGAACTCATTGCAACCGACGAAGAAATGGTTATTGCAAGAGATACAAGAGCTATTGTTGAGGCACTTTAATTGAAATAAATTTAAAATTTTCGGATGACAATATCGCCCGATTAATTTATATTTGATTAAAATTGAATATTTATTACATAACAAAACAGGTTGTCAATTGACAGCCTGTTTTTTGTTTATTGATTATTCCACAATTACGGCGAGCCGCCGTGCGGGCGTCCAATGAACGCCCCTACTGTATTGCACAAACGATTACTATAATACGCTCGGGCATAATATGCTTTTAATATTACAAACTGTCTTCACGAATTAGGTACGGCGGCTCGCCGTGCGGGCGGATAAACCTACTGCAAAAGCTACGAATCCGAAACCGTTCCGTCCGTCACGGTGTTGCTTGTGTCCCTGAATAAAAGTGTAATGCACCAGATTGCGGAAAGTCCGACAAGGATATAAACAATACGGCTTATGATTCCTGTCTGTCCGCCGCAAATCCACGCAACAAGATCAAACTGAAAAATGCCAACACTTCCCCAGTTGAGTCCGCCGATAATAAGAAGCGTCAATGCTATTTTATCAAGCATTCAAAGTCCTCCTTTGTATTTGCTGAAAATAGTATTGACGCAATTTTTCGTTTTATTCAATTCAAATCAGAATTTAATCAACAACGCAAGGAGCAAAATCAGCACTCCGAGGAAAATTACCGCACCGCCGATTATTCTTGTGATTTTTACGGCTTTCTGAATTTTGAATTTTGAAATCATATTTTCCGTAGGAAACGGAAGAACAATGAGCATAATTCCGAGAATTACACAGCTTGCAAGTGCGACAGTAAGACCAACCTCTCTTGCAAACGAGAGCATAAAAAGTCCGATTGGAATTCCGAACACACAAATCATATTGATTACCGCAAACAGCTTGCCGAAACGCTCGCCCTTTTCGTAAAATTTATTTGCTTTAATATGACACTCATCATCACAATACTGGTCAAAATACGATATCTGTTTTCCGCAGAATTCACATTTTTTCATGGACACACCTCGTTGTTTCATTTTAAATCGTTTACAGAACATTTTAACACACAAATCGACATATTTCAACTTGAATAAATGTACATTTTCGGGTATATGCTTTGTTGAAAAAATTTTTGCAATGTGGTATGCTGAAAAGAGGTGATTTTATGGAGAGCTTTTTCGTTGCGCTTAATGCGGTTCTGCCGATGTTCATAATGCTTTTCATCGGTTTTCTTGTGAGAAAATTAAAAATTTTGCAGGACAGCTTTCTGCCTCAGCTTAACAAAATTGTTTTCAATGTATTTTTTCCGTTTCTGATGTTCAATAACATCTACGGCTCAGATTTTTCAAGCGTTTTCAGTCCGAAGCTGCTTGCCTTTGCGGTTATTGGCGTGTTCACGATTTACTTTTTGTCAATCGGGTTTACACTCCTTGTTGAAAAGTCAAATTACAGCCGTGGTGCGATGATTCAGGCGATTTACCGCAGTAATTTTGTCCTTATGGGACTTCCTATTGCGGCGAATATTTTCGGCAAGGATAAGCTTGGCATGACAGCCGTGCTTGTTGCTGTTGTTGTTCCGATTTACAATATGCTTGCCGTCATCACGCTTGAAATTTTCAGAGGGCAAAAGATAAATGTGCTGAAAATTTTAAAAGGCATTGCCAAAAATCCGCTGATTATCGGCTCTGCACTCGGACTTTTGTCTGTTGCGTTCAATATAAGCCTTCCGGAAACAATTGACAAAACGGTTTCGGATATTGCGGCGGTTGCAACTCCGCTTGCGCTGATTGTACTCGGTGCGTCTGTCACATTTGACAGTATAAAAGGCTGTTCACGCAACCTCATAATCTGCATAATCGCAAGACTTGTTGTTGTGCCGGCACTTTGTCTGGGTACGGCGGCGCTTATAGGAATCAGAGGAGTTGACTTTGTGTCGCTTATCGGACTTTTTGCATCTCCGTGTGCGGTTTCGTCATTCACAATGGCTCAGCAAATGGACAGCGACTTTAAACTTGCAGGTGCGGCGGTTGTGTTCACTTCGGTTTTAGCGTGTTTCACGATGTTTTTGTGGATTTTCTTCTTCAGACAGGCAGGTTTCTTTTGATACTCTGCATAAATTTCAGACACCTGATTTATTCAATGTGTAAAGTTAAACGATATTATTACTATCAATAATAAAAAACAGCATAACAGTCTTGACTTTTATTACTATTAGTGTTAGAATACTCGCATAGGGTAACAGTTTGCAGGAAATGACTTGAAATCCTGCAAGGTTAAGCTGTTACTTTATTAAGCAGCTATTTCCTTCTTTTTTTATTATTTTGTGGGCATAAGAAAACGGAGTGCGTAATGCACTCCGTTTTCTTTTATACGAATTTTCTGAATACAACAAAATAATTGCAACACCGTAGCATCCGCCCATACATTTAAACGCAACTTCTATATATGCAAAAACAGTCGGGCGACAATGATTTGCATTTTGCAAACTGTCTGCCCGACCGCAATTTTCAATTTTACATTTTCAATTTTACATTTAATTAAAACTTCCGCTCGGGCATAATATGTTTTTATTATTACATACTATCTTCCCGAACCGGGTGCAGCGACACGCTGCCGATCAATCTGTTTTTTGATTTTGTCAAAGGTTACACCGTATTTTTCGGCAATGTCTTTGGCATAGCTTACACCTTGAGGCGGAGCGATGAAAACCTTGAACGAACGCTGTCCGTTTTCGACACCTGTTACCAGACTTTCGACCTTGCTGTCGCCCTTTACGGTTGTGTTCACCTCGTCAAGATTGCGAGCCAAATCGTGCATATGGGTATTAAAAATCGCCCTTGTGCCGAGATATCGCATTGATTTGACAACATCACGGGCAATGTACAAGCCCTCGGCAACATTGGTTGTTGCAAGGCTTTCGTTGAGCAAAAGCAGGCTGTAACGGCTTGCCGAGGAGAAAATTTCGGCAAGTCTTTTGCTTTCTTCACCGAGTCTGCCGAGGTCAACGGTATCGTTTTCATCGGCAGGAAAATGCGTAAAAATGCTGTCGCATGGGCTGAATTTCATCTGCGTTGCAGGAACATATATCCCGTTCTGAGCAAGCAGAAACGCAAGTCCGACCGCCTGAGTAATCGTGGTTTTACCTCCACGGTTCGGACCTGTCAGAATGTAAATTCGCCTGTCATCGTTAAAATCAATATCGTTTGTGACAATATCCAAATTCTCACCGTTTGCCGATTTTATGCCGAGTTTGAGGTTGTAAACATCTCTAAAACAGCAGTTTCTGTCCTCTTTCGGCAAAACTTCTGCCTTGCACAGCGGAAGATTTTTCTTTTTCATCTTATCACAAAGCTCTGCAAAACGAATATAGAAAATGATTTCGGGCATAAGCGAAACGAACGAGTAGCCGTTGACATTGACATATCTGTTGAGCATTGATTTTATGTCATTTACGGTTCTGCGGAGGATATCGGTCACAACATTTTTGAGTGCGTCAGACATAGGATCTGCGCCGGTCAGCGAGCTGTTCATGGTGTGGTTTACATCCTGCTGAGCGCCCACAACAAACTGTCCCAGCCCGAACTGCGAGGTTGACGGATTGGACGGATGAAAGCTTAAAAATCCCGAAACATCGTTGCCGTGGTGCAGTTCGCTGTCACGGTTTGTAAACTTCATAAATCTTTTGAGAATACCGCTGTCGGTAAATTCTTTGTCATTGAGCGAGATTACACCCACACTCTTTGGGCGGAGCAAATCGTCAAGATTCACACCGAGGGTTATGCTCTTGAGCTTTTGAGCCTTTGCAAGCGTATCTATTATATCCTTTTTTAGTTCGGGGAAACCGCTGTCATTGTAAATTGACTGAACATTTTTCTTGAACTCAAGCAGACCCTGCGACCTTACTTCAATTGTTTCAAGCGTGTTTTTTATTCTTGTAATGCAATCGACATAGCCGTCCATTTCACGAAGTCGGTTTACAAGCTGCCACAAGGAGGATGCCTCGGTATCCTTTTGAAAGCGCTCAATTTCACGCAAATCGTTCAGCTTTACAAGAAGTGCGGATAGATCATCACGAAGTTTCGGAAAACGAAGAAAATCCTCAAAAACATCGCAACGATATTTTATAACTTCCTCGTCATCCGTAATATTTATCAGCAGCTGCTTTATGCTGTTGCGTTCATACTGCTCTTTTGTGAGAGCGTCACATATATAATCAACCGACAAATCATTCAGCGCCTCTTTGTTGAGAGTTCTGTAGGATGCATGTGAATTTGTCGGGTGTAATAAGCTGAATTTTTCCATAATTCACCGCCGAAAAAATTTGCCGTGTAACGGCTTTAATTGAATGATAGCACAAAAAATTTTTGTTTTCAACCGAGAAATCGAAAATTTGCACTTTGGCTGATTGTGTGATATCATAGCTTTGGAGCAGATTGCTCTCAAAACCAAAATAACGGTCGGGAGGATTGACTTATGGATAAAAAGATGCTTGACAGAATTAACGAGCTTGCAAAAAAGAAAAAGGAACAGGGACTTACCGAGGCTGAGCAAAAAGAGCAGAAAGAGCTGTACAAAATTTATCTCGGCGAAATCCGCACACAGTTCAACGCAACACTTGACAATGTAAGCGTTGAAGAAAAGGATGGCACTGTAAAACCGTTCAAAGAGGCATACAAAAAGCCGTATGACAAGAACTGATTTTGACATTCGGACAAAAGTTATGCGAAAATTTAATTACACAGTCAAACAAAAAAGCAGTTCCGATTTTGGAACTGCTTTTGTTTTATAAAGTTATTTAATTACTTGTATCTTCTTCCGCCCTTTTGGTTGTTCTTTGGAAGCTGAATTTCGGCAGTATCGTACTTACTGCGTCTTTCTGACTTTCTGCCTGAAGATGAGTAATCATCGGCATAATCATCGTTACTGCCGTAACGCTGTGGTTGTGCAGATTTGCTCTTTGGAGCGTTACTTCTGCCGCCGACTGTGACTCTCTTCTTTCTGTTGAGAACAGTTGAAATTACAAAGTACGCAATGCCTGCAACACCGAGTGAGAGTAAAACAAGTGAAACATAGAACATCCAATGACCGTTGTCACCCTTGCTGTTATTGTTCTTGATGAAGTTAAAGTCATCACCGTCAGAACCCGATGTGTCGGTATTTTTAAGATTTTTTGCGATATCCGACCAGTCGTTGCTTGAAAGAGTTTTTTCGTCAATGTTATCGTCAGACTTGATGAGCGACGCTGACGGAGCAGTATTTGACGGAGCAACATAGGACTGACCGCCGCCTACATATGACGGCTCAGAGTAGTAGTAAGTCTGACTGCTGCTGTAATTATTGTCATAACTGTTATTGTTGTAGTCATAGCTGCTGTCATAGTTATAGCTGTTGTCATATGAAGAATCACTTGACGAATAGCCGGGGTCTACATATGATGAACTGTTTGACGAGTCCGGATACACAGGATCGGGCTGCGGCTGCGGCTCAGGCTCCGGCTCAGGTGAGGGTTCCGGTGAGGGCTCGGGCTCCGGCTCTACGGGATCAACAATAACGCTTGAATCTCCGCCGGGATCAACCTCCTCACCGACTGCCGATACGGAAAAGCTCACAGCAGAAATGCTCAAAAGTGCAGTCAGAAAAATTGCGCAAAGCTTTGAATGTTTTTTCATAAAAGCCCCTTTCTTCAGAATAATCTGAAAATGCGTCTGTTGTATGTCCGATATCAATTACTTTGAGCTTTTATCGGATGCCGATGTTGTTGACGCCGATGTTGTAGGCTCAACCGCAACGAAGAAGAGTTCAGGCTTATACTTGTCAATAACCGAAGTGTTTTCTTCATACTTGAGTTTCTCTGCAAGACTGTCAATGTACTTTGAAAATTCGTCTGACTTCATTGACGCAAGTACACCGGCTCTGTTTGATTCGTTGCCGATATAGCTGTCAACATCCTTGCTGACGTCTTTCTTATAAACGAGATAGTAGATTGCGCTGTCGCCGCTGCCGACCTTGAGAGTTTCAGCCTTGCCTGTTTTAAGCTTGCCGATAGCCTCTTTAAGCTCGTCACCGATTGAGCTCTTGTCGAGAACTTCTACTTTTGAAACAGAAGAATCTGTTCCCGAACCGCTTGACTTCTTGTATGATGCAATAACATCATCAAAAGAACCGCCCTTGTTAAGGTCATTCTTGTAGCCGTTAAGCTGATCCTCAACCTTCTTGATTTCCTTGTCGCTCATTGCAACATTCTTTGATGAACCTGCCTCATCTTTTGTTGATGTATAAAGGTTCACGGGAAGATATGAGTAGTCCGTATAGTTTTCCTTGAAATACTTTGTAAGGTCGGCGTCGGAAACTTCCTTTGAACCGCCCTTGCCGTAAACTGCTTTGAAGAGAGCCTCATACTTTGTGTTGTAGAGAGTTGTGCAGTATGCAAAACTGTCGAGTGAAACGCCGTACTTTTCATACTGCTTCTTCATCGGCATTACATAACCCTGTGACGCATACGGACCAACATTCCAGTATGTTTCAGCCTGACTTGTTGCGGAGTCAAGAGTTGCCTGACCGATGTTTACATTTTCCTTTTTAAGCTGTTCGTCAACTACGAGGTAGCTGAGGCACATTTTCTTAGCCTGATCTTTAATCCACTCTCTTGCAACCTGCTCGTTGCCGTCATCGTCCTTGATTTTTTCATCAAGCCACTTGTCAGATGTCGAATCATAATCGTCAAGCTTTTTAGCAAATGACTCAGCCTGACTGTAAGCTGCATTGAGTGAGTAGATATAAACGCCGATGGCAAGCTCGTTGTCGCTTGTCTTATACGACCATTCTTTGTTGATTGTTGTGGGTGTACAACCTGCAATTGCAAAAACCGAAAACATCATAACAATTGCAAGTAAAAATGAACCAACCTTGATATTAGGCTTCATAGTTTTTTACCGTCCTTCTGAAAAATTAAATGCAAAGTGTCCTGCAAACACACTTTCGCAGGATAATGTACCTTACGATTATACACAAAAAAATCGTCATTGTCTACATTTTTATAAAATTTTGTTGAGAATTTCCACCGAAAAACAGCATTTTTGTACTTTCGGGAGGTTTTTTCTTAACAAATTACGGCTTCATACCGTTAAATTACTGCACACCGAAAATTTTGGTGAGGATTTCAAGCGGAGCGGAACTGTTTTTGCACTCAACCGCAACGCACGGTTTTGCTCCGGCAACAAGCTTTGCCTTTCCGCCCAAAGCAATGAGCAAGTCGGCAACCTGAGGGGATTTGAGTTCGTTTACAAAGAGCATGAGTGTTGTGCCGTTCTGTCTGATTTCGTAAATGCCCATTGAGTAAGCCTTGTTACGCACAAGGGCAATGTCGATAAGTCCGAGAACCGAGTTCGGAATCTTGCCGAATCTGTCCTGCAGCTCGTCAATAACATCGTCTGCGTCCTCGTTACTGCGGATATCGGCAATTCTGCGGTAAACATCAAGACGAAGTGTAAGACTTTCAACATAGCTTTCGGGAATATGAGCGTCAACCGAAATATCAATAAGACAGTCAAGGTCTTTTGTGACATTCTGCTCGCCCTTTTCCTCGCTTACTGCCTCATCAAGAAGTTTGAGGTACATATCGTAACCGACCGATTCCATATGTCCGTGCTGCTGTGCGCCCATAATATTGCCCGCACCTCGCAGTTCAAGGTCACGCATTGCAATGCGGAAGCCGCTGCCGAATTCTGTAAATTCCCTGATTGCGGCAAGCCTTTTCTGCTGAATCTCCGTGAGAACCTTGTTCCGTCTGAAGGTAAAGTAGGCATATGCCCTTCGTGAACTTCTGCCCACACGGCCTCTGAGCTGATGCAACTGCGAAAGTCCCATACAGTCGGCATTTTCTATAATAAGGGTGTTGGCATTCGGCAAATCGACACCCGTTTCGATAATTGTCGTGCAGACAAGCACATCAATCTCCTGTTCAAGCATCTGTCGCCAAACTTCGCTGAGTTCGCCCTCTTTCATTTTGCCGTGACCGATTGCGATTTTTGCCTCGGGAACAGCCTCCTGAATTTTTGCGGCACATGAAGAAATTGTTTCAACATTGTTGTGAAGATAGAACACCTGACCGCCACGGCGGAGTTCACGGCGGATTGCCTCGTTGATAACCGCATCATCGTGTTCAAGCACATAGGTCTGAACAGGCTGACGGTTTGTCGGCGCTTCTTCGATAACGCTCATATCACGCAGACCGCTCATCGCCATATTGAGGGTTCTCGGAATAGGAGTAGCCGAGAGCGTAAGCACATCGACATTTTTGCACAGTTCCTTGAACCTCTCCTTTTGAGCAACACCGAAACGCTGTTCCTCATCTATGATTGCAAGTCCGAGGTCACGGAATTCAACATCCTTCTGCACAAGTCTGTGAGTTCCGACAATCATATCAATTTCTCCTCGCTTTAGCTTTTGGAGAATTTCTTTCTGCTGTTTTGGGGTACGGAATCTTGAAAGCAGTTCCACACGAACGGGATAGCCCTCAAAACGCTTGATTACCGTCTGATAATGCTGCCATGCAAGAATTGTTGTGGGGCAGAGCAATGCGCATTGCTTTGAATCTGCAATACACTTAAAGGCGGCACGGAGTGCAACCTCTGTTTTGCCGAATCCGACATCACCGCAGAGAAGTCTGTCCATTGGCGACGAACGCATCATATCATGCTTGATTTCCTCACAACAACGCAGTTGGTCGGGAGTTTCGTCATATTCAAAGCTGAGTTCAAAATCTCTCTGCCACTCGTTATCTGCCGAAAAGGCATAGCCCTTGGCTTTCATACGCTGTGAGTAAAGCTCAATAAGCTCCTTGGCAATGTCCTTGACAGAGGTTTTAACCCTTGCCTTTGCCTTTTGCCAGTCGCCCGAACCGAGTCGGTTTAGCTTAACCCTTGAATCCTCTTTCGGGCCTATATATTTTGCAACCATATCAAGCTGTGTGACAGGCACATAAAGCACATCGCCCTTTGCGTAGTCAATCTTGATATAGTCCTTTATAACTCCGTGAGTATCAATTTTTCTTATACCGCCGAACACACCGATACCGTGAACATTGTGTACAACATAATCACCGGGGGCAAGCTCGGAAAGGCTGTAAATTTCCTGTCCCGTCTTTTTCTTCTTCTTTTTGGACTTTTCGGGACGGTACGAAACCTGACTGTAGGTTATTGCAAAAAACTTTTGTGACGGATACTCAAAGCCCGCACTCAATGCACCCTGCATAACAAGCAGTTCGCCCTTTGAAATCTTATCCGCACCCTCGCTGTAAACAGCGTTTATGCCGTCTGCGTTAAAGGTGTCACAAAGATTTTTGGCGGCTCTTTCTGTTCCTGCAAAAATAACGCCCTTGCTTTCGGGGGTAAAAAGTCCGTCAACATCTTCTTTCAGCTGTTTATACGAACCGCCCCATGCCGAGAGCTGTTTTGTTGAAAAGCTGATGATTTCCGACAGCTTGATAGGCATACTTCCGTGAACAAAGTTTTCAAGCACGATTGTTCCGTGACTTTGCAAAAACTCGGTACATTCGTTGAATGTGAGTGCAAAGCGGTCAAAACCTCTGCAAAGAGTTCCGTCCTCAAAGCCTTGCATAAGGGTTTCATTGCTGATAAAGTCCATTGACTTTCCTCGCTCCTGAATTGCAGTAAATTCGGACGCAAAAACGAGGGTGTTTCTGTCGAGATAATCAAAAAGCGACTCCGGTTTATCGTAAATCTGATTGATAAATTTGTCCGCATTGGCAATCATTGCACCGCTGCGGATAAGCTCTGCCTCTGAAAAAAGTTTTTCCTTGGCTTTGGCGCTGTTCTTGGAACGGAGGAGCTTTGCCTTGTGTTCAATTTTATCTGCAAGGGCGGCTCTGTCCTCAATTACGATTTCGGTTGAGGGCGAAAGCGTAATTTTGTCAGCCTTTTTAAATCTTCTCTGTGTTTCAATGTCAAAATAGCTGAGGTCGGTAATTTCATCGCCCCAAAATTCACATCTCACAGGATAGTCGCTGTCGGGCATAAAGAAGTCGAGAATACCGCCTCTCAGCGAAAACTGACCGCTGCCCTCTACCGCATCAAAGCGTTCGTAGCCGAGCAGAGTAAGCGCCTTTGTCGCCTTTTCAAGCGAGAGCTCCCTGCCCTCTTCAAATTCAATAACCGACTGTTCAAGCACATTTCTCGGAACGGTAAGCTGTGCCGCAGCATCAACACACGCAATTGCAACATCGCATTCGTGGTTGATAAGCTTGAGCAAAACTTTAAGTCTTGCGTGCTCGTACTCGTGCGAACGGCTCTGAAAGTCAAGAAAGTTGAAGTCACGCACTGGATAAACATAGGCACGAAGTCCCATGCACGAAAGGTCGTTACACAGAGTCTGCGCCTCTTTTTCATCGGAGGCAAGACAAAATGCCGTGACACCCTTGAGGCGGCACAGCGCATAGATGATATTTGATTTGTTAATTGTTGAAAGTCCCGAAGCACAGACCGTTCTGCCCGGCTTGACATTCTTTTCAAGCGTTTTGAAAACGGGTGACTCTTTGAGGACATCAACAAGAAAGTTGAGATTATTCATTTCTTTGTCCCTTTTCAGTTGAACAAATTCATAGCACGGTCGGTTTTGCCGTCAATAATCAGCTCGATTGCTTTTTCGGCATTGTCAAAAATTTCATCGAGCTTTTTCATTTCATCGGGAGTGAACTTTGAAAGTACCCAGTCGGCAAGGTCCCAGTCGGGATTTGGCTTTGCGCCTATGCCAACCTTGATGCGGGGGAATTTATCGCTTCCGCTGAGATAGATGATACTGCGCATTCCCCTTTGACCGCCGTCACTGCCCTTTGAACGGATACGCATTTTTCCGACATCAAGCGAGATATCGTCAAAAATTACAATGACATTTTCGGGTGGGATTTTGTAGAAGTTCATCGCCTCAACAACTGCCTGACCGCTGTTGTTCATATATGTTGTGGGTTTCATCAGCATAACTTTTGCGCCGTTTACAGTGCAAGTGCCGATAAAGCTTTTGTATTTTATTTTGTTCACATCACAACCGAGCTTGTCGGCAATGCGGTCAACTGCAAGCCAGCCTGCGTTGTGACGAGTGTTTTCGTATTTTCTGTCGGGGTTGCCGAGTCCCACTACAATGTACTCGATTGAACCCGTTGATTTGTTTTTTCCGAACATATCCGTTTTCCTCTTATTTATATTATATGTATTCTGAAATTTAAATTAACCTTTTCCGAAGCTTACAACAACCCAGTCATCGTTGCCGAGATGATAAGGATTTCCGCAATACGGGCAGTTGCGTTCTCTTGTTGCATCAAAGCTTGCGCCGCAGCTTTTACAGGTTACTTTTTTCATTGTGAAAACTCCGTCATCCATGGCGTTCACACTTCTGCAAACGGTAAGTCTGAACTTTTCGTTTTTAACCCTAAATGAAGAATTTTTGTTTTTCACGGTCGTTGCGTAAACGGTCATATCAACATAGCAACAGCCGTTTGTGACATTGAATGAATTAAGCTTTGACACTCCTCTGTACTTGATGTCAACAATATCTCCGAAAGGATTTTTCATCGGATTGCCCTCATAGACTGCGAGGTTTGTGTAATCATCGCTGAAAATCATAATTTTGAGCAAAGCAAGCACCTTGCCGATAAAGTATTCATATGAGAAGTTGGGATTAACCTCTTTCATAAGCCACGGAAGTCTTTTCTGGCAATTGAAGTGCGGACCTATCATCGGAATGCTCTTTGCCGCACCGACAAAAAGTCCGAAAAGCGTTTTTAATGCCCATGCAAGGTACCCCGCCAAAAGTCCGCCGAGCAGTACGGGGATTGCTCTTATGCCGATTTCATAGACCATATTTGCGGTTGCGGGATCAAAAGTTCCGTCCTTTACAACCACCCATACCGTAAATGCCGCAACGGCGGCAATTCCGCCGAGAAGGTACGGAGCAAGCACTTTTTTCGTTGACTTGTTCGCAAGCGAATAGGTTTTTACAAAGTAGAAGTTTGTAACCTTCGGGAACAAATCGTCCATAATAAAGCGAGTTCCGCAGTTTTTACAACCGTTGAGAAGCTCTCTTACGCTGCTTACCGCACCGCAGTTCGGACACGAACACGCAGCCTCGGAATTTTGGTTTTCAAGCCTTGTAATCATTGTGTAGAAGAAAAATCTGTCCTTGATTTTTTTCTTTTTCTTTCCGTCTTTAAAGTATTTCTCCGTGACCTCATATGTCTTTGTCGCAATGTTACTCTTACATTCGCCCATATCGTAGGCAGTACAAGCATTTACCGGAGTTTCATCCTTCACCGTTTCCTTATCGGTAAAAGCGGTCTGAATCCTTACACCCTTTTCGTCAAGTCGTTTCTTCTGCAGGTCAAGCGCAAAGTCGAGGTCGATTGACGCAATATCCGGATTTTTGCCCTCATTGCACCACACTTCGTACTCATCGACAAAGCTGTTCATTATTTTGTTATCTGAATCTGAGCTGTAAACTATACCAAACAAAATTAAATCCCCCTCACATATTGTACCGTTTTATTCCTGAAAAATTTGCAGTAAAACAGCGAAATGGCGGGTTAGTCAAAACCCGCCTGTTTATTCACATAATTAAATTGTTCGCCTATCAACCGAAAGCGGCTGTGAACGGCTTGTCGTTGTAGATTCTTGCGATAGCCTCTGCAAATGTAGGAGCAACAGGAAGAATTGTGAACTTGTCAATCATCTTTTCCTTCGGAACAGGAATTGTGTCAAGAAGAACAACTTCCTTGATGGCACTGTTCTGAATTCTCTCAATTGCAGGACCTGAAAGAACTGCGTGAGTAGCGCAAGCGTAAACTTCTGTTGCACCGCCCTTTTCAACAATAGCGTTAGCGGCATTGCAGAGAGTACCTGCTGTGTCAATCATATCGTCAACGAGGATAACCTTCTTACCCTTAGCGTCACCGATGATGTTCATAACTTCACAAACATTAGCCTTTGGTCTTCTCTTGTCGATAATAGCAAGACCTGTGCCGATTTTTGAAGCGAAGTTTCTTGAACGAGTTACAGAACCGAGGTCGGGAGATACAACGATATAATCATCATTGTTGCCGCCGATTTTTTCTCTCATGTGGTTGGCAAGAAGTGATGCGCCCTGAAGGTGGTCAACAGGAATGTTGAAGAAGCCCTGAATCTGATTTGCGTGAAGATCCATTGTAAGCACACGGTCAGCACCTGCACAGGTGATGATGTCTGCACAAAGCTTAGCCGAGATCGGATCTCTTGCCTTAGCTTTTCTGTCCTGTCTTGCATAGCCGAAGTATGGCATAACAACTGTGATTCTTGCAGCGGATGCACGCTTCATGGCATCAATCATTATGAGCATTTCCATAAGATTGTCGTTGACGGGAGCACAGGTTGACTGAACAATAAAGCAGTCGCTGCCACGAACAGATTCGTGAAGAGAAACAGAGATTTCGCCGTCTGAGAACTGTGTACAGTCACTCTTACCAAGCGGCAGACCGAGACAGCCTGCAATTCCCTGAGCTACATCAACATTTGAACTGCCGGTGAAAATTTTAATGTCCTTACCGTGAAAATTCATTGCAATAACTCCTTTGAATTTTAATGTGTGTAGTATATGTTTACCAATGATTAACCGAGCAATTAACAGCTGTAACCCTTTGCCCTTGCAATTTCATTAAGCTGTTCAAGCTGAGCCGGATCATTTGCACCCAAAACAGTGTCGCTGCACTGAGCCGTGAATGCTCCGACCTTTCTTCCGTCCTCAAGCAAAAGCTTGATTGCGTCGGGAAGATAATATTCCTTTGCGCTGTTATCCGACTTGATTCTGTCGAGAACCGAAAGAAGAAGCTGACAATCAAACCAGAAACCGCCCGAGTTTACCTCATTTATTTTGAGAGTTTCCTCATCGGCGTCTTTCTGCTCAACAATTGCACGCAGATTTCCGTTTTCGTCACGGACAATTCTGCCGTAACCTGTCGGATCGTCAACCTTTGCGGAAATAACCGTTGCGGCACAACCGTTCTCAATATGAGCCTTTAAAGAATCTTCAATAGTCTTGCTGTCCATAAACGGAGCGTCGCCGTTGAGAATAACAACATTGCCGCTGTGCTTTTTAAGGAAATCCTTTGCCATCATCACAGCGTGACCTGTTCCGAGTCTTTCAGCCTGAAACACGCTTTCAACGGAAAAATCGAGGGTTGAAAGATACTCTTCGACACACTCTTTTTTAAAGCCCTTGACAACACAGATGTCATCAATACCGGCTTTCCTTAAAGCCGACATAACCCAGCAGAGCATCGGTCTGCCGAGCACCTCCGACAATGTTTTCGGTTTGTCGGATTTCATTCTTTTGCCCTCGCCGCCTGCGAGGATAACGGCACAATTCTTCATTTTTTCTCCTTTTATCTGTGACAAAACAACAAAGATGCAGACAGTCCTGTCACAAGGCACTCGTTCATACCATAATATTATCTCACAAAAATCACAAATTTCAAGAGAAAATTACAAAAATCGGGCAAAAAAAGGCATTTTAAACGATTTATACAATATTGTCGAAAATAAAACCTGTTTTTTATAAGAAAAAAGTTTGAAAAAAATATAGCTATTTTGACCAAAGTTTGTTATAATATTCGATAGGCTTATACAAGCAGGCAGGTTTTACCAAGGGGTAAGTCTGCCACAGCCGTATATCTAAATTTATTTTTTAGGAGGATTACCAGTTATGGCAAACAAATGGGTTTACCTTTTTACAGAAGGTAATGCTAACATGCGTGAGCTCCTCGGCGGTAAGGGTGCCAACCTTGCAGAAATGACAGGTCTTGGACTTCCTGTACCACAGGGCTTCACAATTACAACAGAAGCTTGTACTCAGTATTATGAGGACGGCAGAGAAATCAACGCTGAAATTCAGGGTCAGATCAACGAGTACATCGTAAAGATGGAAGAGATCACAGGTAAGAAGTTCGGCGACAAGGAGAACCCCCTCCTCGTTTCAGTTCGTTCAGGTGCTCGTGCTTCAATGCCGGGTATGATGGATACAATCCTTAACCTCGGTCTTAACGAAGATGTTGTTGAAGTTATCGCTAAGAAGTCAAACAACCCTCGTTGGGCTTGGGACTGCTACAGAAGATTCATTCAGATGTATTCTGATGTAGTTATGGAAGTAGGTAAGAAATATTTTGAAGAGCTCATCGACAAGATGAAGGCTGAGAGAGGCGTTACTTATGACGTAGAGCTTACAGCTGAAGATCTTAAGGAGCTTGCAGGCCAGTTTAAGGCTGAATACAAAGAGAAAATCGGTCAGGACTTCCCTGACGATCCTAAGGAACAGCTCATGGGCGCAGTTAAGGCTGTATTCCGTTCATGGGACAACCCTCGTGCAAACGTTTACCGTCGTGACAACGATATCCCTTATTCATGGGGTACTGCCGTTAACGTACAGTCAATGGCATTCGGTAACATGGGTGACGATTGCGGTACAGGTGTTGCATTTACAAGAGATCCTGCTACAGGTGAGAAGAAGCTCATGGGTGAGTTCCTCATCAACGCACAGGGCGAAGACGTAGTTGCGGGTGTTCGTACTCCTATGCCAATCGCTAAGATGGCTGAAGAGTTCCCCGAAGCTTTCGAGCAGTTCCAGAATGTTTGTCAGACACTCGAAAACCACTACAGAGATATGCAGGACATGGAGTTCACTGTTGAAAACAAGAAGCTCTATATGCTCCAGACAAGAAACGGTAAGAGAACAGCTCAGGCTGCTCTTAAAATTGCTTGTGACCTCGTTGACGAGGGCATGAGAACAGAAGAAGAAGCTGTTGCCATGATCGATCCTCGTAACCTTGACACACTTCTTCACCCACAGTTCGATGCTGCTGCTCTTAAGGCTGCTACACCAATCGGTAAGGGCCTCGGTGCTTCTCCCGGTGCTGCTTGCGGTAAGATCGTATTCACAGCTGAAGATGCTGAAAACTGGAACGCTAACGGCGAAAAGGTTGTTCTCGTTCGTCTTGAAACTTCACCTGAGGATATCACAGGTATGAAGGCTTCACAGGGTATCCTCACAGTTCGTGGCGGTATGACATCACACGCTGCCGTTGTTGCTCGTGGTATGGGTACATGCTGTGTATCAGGTTGCGGCGACATCGCAATGGACGAGGCTAACAAGAAGTTCACACTCGCAGGCAAGGAATTCCACGAGGGTGACTACATTTCAATCGACGGTTCTACAGGTAACATCTACGACGGCGTTATCCCAACAGTTGACGCTACAATCGCAGGTGAGTTCGGCAGAATCATGGCTTGGGCTGACAAGTACAGAACTCTTAAGGTTAGAACAAACGCTGATACACCTGCTGACGCTAAGAAGGCTCGTGAGCTCGGCGCTGAAGGTATCGGTCTTTGCCGTACAGAGCATATGTTCTTTGAAGAGGACAGAATCGCTGCATTCAGAGAAATGATCTGCTCAGATACAGTTGAAGAAAGAGAAGCTGCTCTTGACAAGATTCTTCCTTATCAGCAGGGCGACTTTGAGGCTCTTTATGAGGCACTCGAAGGCAATCCTGTAACAATCAGATTCCTTGATCCGCCGCTTCACGAGTTCGTTCCTACAGAGGAAGCTGACATTGAGAAGCTCGCAGCTGCTCAGGGTAAGAGCGTTGAAGACATTAAGACAATCATCGCTTCACTCCACGAGTTCAACCCAATGATGGGTCACCGTGGCTGCCGTCTTGCAGTAACATATCCTGAAATTGCAAAGATGCAGACAAAGGCAGTTATCCGTGCTGCTATCAATGTTCAGAAGGCACACGCAGACTGGACAGTTGAGCCTGAAATCATGATTCCGCTCGTATGCGATGTTAAGGAACTCAAGTTCGTTAAGAAGGTTGTTGTTGAAACAGCTGACGCTGAAATCGCTGCTGCAGGCATCGACCTCAAGTACGAAGTTGGTACAATGATCGAAATCCCAAGAGCTGCTCTTACAGCTGATGAGATTGCTACGGAAGCTGACTTCTTCTGCTTCGGTACTAACGACCTTACACAGATGACATACGGCTTCTCAAGAGATGACGCAGGTAAGTTCCTCAACGCTTACTATGATGCTAAGATCTTCGAGAACGATCCGTTCGCTAAGCTTGACCAGACAGGCGTTGGCAAGCTCATGGAAACAGCTATCAAACTCGGTAAGCCTGTAAACAACAAGCTCCATGTTGGTATCTGCGGTGAGCACGGCGGCGATCCTTCTTCTGTTGAGTTCTGCCACAAGATCGGTCTTGACTATGTATCATGTTCACCGTTCCGTGTTCCGATTGCTCGTCTTGCTGCTGCTCAGGCTGCTATCGCAAACAAGTAATCCCCACACAGGATGTATTGACAGGTAACTTAATACAAGTTTATTTCTGATATAAAATCAGAGGGTGTTCCGATTGGAACACCCTCTTTTTGATGTGTTATGTAAAACAAATTTATATTTTGTTGCTTTTGAAAATATAATGATGATTTTCAAAGGAGACGAATGTATTGGAAATAACATTATATCTAAGGTACTTAAATTTGTGGGTATAGGCGTAATTATAGTAGGAATTGCGGCTTCACTGATATCAGGCGGTTCTGTCAACACTTTTTCGTACGAAAAAATGTGTAAGTCACATTTTTTACAACGAATAACAACATCTACACAAAAAATGACAAGCTGAGATTTTTCAACTTGTCATTTTTATTTTTGGTCATGGTTATTTAATTATTTGAATGGTTTTGCAAAGCTGCAAAATTTATTAACATAGCTTGATTAAAATTTTAATCAGGATTTTATGCATTTACATAAGAAATTATCACATTAAGATGTAACGGAAAATCTGCTTTCACACGCTTTTCTATGAGCTTCTTCTCTGCGTCTGTTTTTGTATCCGAAATTTTAATGTCCACACGGTTTCTTGTGGGAGCTTCAGCAATTGTAAAATTTTCCACACCGTAACCTCTGACAATTCTTTTGAAATCGTCGGGAGTACATTTTCCGCCGACCTTCTGCTCAGATATTTTAAGCATTTCCCTTCGTTTTTCAAGCGGATAATCGGCATTGATTTTACCGACAAATCTTTCCCTTTCGGTAATTCCGCAGTTTTCCGCTGTGTCAATAAACAACTCCCGTTCCATAGTTTCAAGCATATCAAATTCCGTGTTCAAACCCTCTGCATATGCCAAAAGCTCCGCTCTGATATTTGACTTTGCCGTAACTTTGTAAAGCCCCGTACTTTCTAATTTGGTTTTCATCGAATCAAAGCTGTTCATCACTTCACCCCAATCGTAACTGTACCAACAGTAAAACATTGCGACTTTGCCACCGTCACATCCTGCATATCCGTGTTCCAGTTGTAGTTGGTTATACAACCCGTGTCAATCAGTCTTGCACCGAGTTCCGACAATCTGAAAGTTCCGCCGATAGGGATTGAATTCACATATTCCGCAAAGGCATTTTTGAGCAACTCCTTGACTTCATCGGAAGAATATCCGTCCTCCGCATAGGCAACAACGCTCATATTGCAGGCGGTACGCTGGGCATTTGCCACAATAACATCAACATTAAGCTCTCTCTGCTTTTCCAAAAGCGACTGAACCTTTGCAACAACATTCGTACCTAATGATGCATCCGCACCCGTGACATAGACATTAACCGTACCTACGCCCCTCGCTTTGCCGACGGCACTCGCCTTTGCAACACCGTCAACCGTGAGTGCAAGCTGTTCGTAATATGCCGCATTCGTGCCGTTGGAGGTGTTTATATATGTATCTCTTATGCGTTTGCGAAGTTCATCGTCCGTTTCGGCATCGCAACCGCCCGTAAATTTCTCACGGTTTGTAACCGTTTCAATCTCTGTCGGCACACTCACGGGAACAACCGCACAACCAAGCCCGATATTACCGTTACTCCCCGCCTGTTCAGCCTCGGCATAAACACTCACAAGCGTGTTGCCGGCACTTATTTCCTCATCCTCGGTTGTCACAAAGCGAACAGGAACTGTATCAGCAGTAGCCACAACGCACCCCTTTGGAATTATAATATCGTGACTGCACGGCTGAGAAATATTGAAGGTAATTTCGCCCGTTGACTTCATCGCCTTTTTGCGTTCAATACCTCTCTGCGATGCGAGTTTATCAAGGCATTCACCGCTTGCGCTCACTGCAAACATCTGTCTTTTCCACCACTCAAGGTTCGTCTGCAGCTTAAAAATCTCGCCGGCAAGAACCTTGAGCCTGATTGCAATGTCGCTCACCTCGTTAAAGCTGTCACCCGTTTCATGCTCATAGGCATTCTTCATTCTGCCGTAAATTTCATCATAGGTTTCCATTTATCTGCACCTCCCTTGTAATATCGTCAACCGTAAGGTCAATCGTAATCTGTCTGCCAACCGACTTAACGCTTGCATAGGTATTTTTCATTTTTGCAAGCGATTCATTGGCAAGCAGTTCAGTCTGCTTTGCCGAGAGTGTTTTGTCCTGCAAAAGCACCTCTGAACCGAGATTTCTGTCATAGACAAATCCGCCGAGTTTTGCCGAAATGCAAAGCACAGCCTGTTGGAATTTTGCGTCACTCCCCTCAAGCAATACCGTATTGCCCGAAGAGCCGATAACGATATCACCGTTTTTAATCATCGTATCCCTCATACTACACCGCCTTACCGTTGATAAGAACCCTGCCGTCATTTTTCAGCACAATACTCGCTCCGCCCTTTGACGAGAGCATAACCTCGCCCTCATCAAGCTCAACATTGTTTGCAAGCACGCCAAGGGTCACTTCACCGTTAGCAAGCGGCAAAACAACTGCCGACTCTCCCACGGGAACAACGCTTGCAAAGCCATACGGTACGCAACATTTTATCCCCCTGTGTTCTTCCGAGGAATCCACCGAAACCGTGTTTCCCGAACTTTTCACACCGCCCTTTTCGGCTTTCGGGGCGGTAATTGAATTTTTAGTTATGTAATTCATCAGCCACATCGCCGTTCTCCTTTCCAAGCACAACCGTTGTGCTTTCACCGTTTTTCCCAAGTGAATATTTAACGCTTTTCACAACCAAGCCCTCTCTTTTTCCGATAAGAGAGTCATCAATCACAGCCCTTCTGCCGACAATTCCGCACAGACATTCTGCACATTCAAGCATTATTTCAAAGCTCTGCCTGTTGCCGTTTTCAATCATTCTGTCGGCTGTTTTTACCGCATTGTTGTCGAGAAAAGCGTTTACATATCTCACCCTTTTAATCCTGTCGGCAACGCATTTGTTGCTTATAACGCTCTTGTAACCGCCGTATTCCTCGGTGCGGAGCTTGACCTGCGAAATCACCCTGCACGGCTTTATGTACTCACGGAGAGATGTGTAGCCTACTCCGTTTCTGCCGAACACAATCGGCTTTGCACCGCCGTAGGTTCCGCACATCAAAGCAAATCCCGCACCCGTAATTCTCGGACTTTTGCCGTATCTGCCGTTGCAGAATTTTTCAAGCACCTGCCACTCGGTCATACCCTTTTCAATTTTGATTGTGCCCATAAACGGGTGTTCGTCACCGTCATATCCGACAATTCCGAACGGCTTTAAATGCCTTTCAAAAATGAACTTCGCCGCAGGGTTCACATATGTAACAGGCTCTGCCTCATTGTCGAGAAGCCTTCCGGCAAGACTTCTTGCACTCAGCCTTACAATCGCACCGTCGGTTCTCACAATGCTGACAATCTCGTCAGCCTGTCCCACAAACACAAGCGACTTGCCGTCATAAGCCTCAAGCATATCGGCATTTCCGAACTTCTCGTCATACGGCACAGTCATCACAAGCTCATCGGCAGGCACATCGACATCTGCAGATATTTCTGCCGTGAGAACATTTTTAATCTCACACCTTTTGCCGTTTTTATCAGTAAAAAAGTAAATCAGCACAACTTAACCCTCCTTGTTCCGAGGTTTTCATCGGGGAACTTAACATCGGGATTCAGCCGCACAAGCTCGTCAATTTTCACCCCTGTTTTGTATGCAATGTCCCACAGGGTTTGTCCGTTTTTACAGTCAAAATATGTAATTACCGTTTTCTGCTTCTTTTCCATAACCTCACGGAACACAAAGCTGTATTCAAGCACATTCGGCTTTGGCTCGCCCTTTATTTCAAGCTTTTCAAACACAGCATAAACGCTCGGCAGATTCGGCACGGAAAGCACTTCTTTTCCGCTGTTTCTGAACACCTCAAACAGCCTTTCAAACTGTTCTGCACAATCCTCGCCGTACAGCTGTCCCGAACCGCTGATTTTCATATTCTTCCGCCCCATATCCTGAACGGAAGATTCGCCGAACGGACTTTTCATTTCTGCAACTCTCTTGTCACATTCAAAGCTGATATTCTGCGGATTGTGATGCCACACATATTCACCGAATTTCATCGGCACCTGTTTCATCGGCTTTTCGCCTCCTCTTCTTCGTCAAGTCTGCGACTGTAACGGCGGCTTTCCCTTTCAAGGAATTCACCTAACATTTCGGTATCTTTACCGCCGTTCTCAGACTCCGCAAGCCTGTAAAGTTCGTCTGAATTTTTATCATTCATATAATTTTCCTCTCGTCGGCACTGATTTTCACGGTTGCAAGAATACTTCCTCTGCCCTGAGTAACGCTTGAAAATTCAAGCACTTTGCAATCCGTGTAAATGATTTTCTTCTTTGCAAGGTCAAGTTCAAGACTCTTAAAGCTGTCACGCCCCAAAAACGGAGTTTCGTCCGTAATCTTCATCACAAAGGTAAGCTCCCATTCATTTGAAACAATCCTTTCAACGGGCTTGTCATTGAAAAATTCCTTGATTTCCGTGAAGGAGTTCTTTCTTGTACAGGTCGCCCTTTCAACACCGCCGAGAATTTTCCCCTCACATTTCAACATGGCATTTCCGCAATTTTCAAATTCAAAGCCGTCCATTTAAACCTCCTCGCAAAGACAGAATTCCATATTAAAACTCACCGTTCTGTAAATTGCGTTCATATCGGGATCAAATTCAATTGATGCCGCCTCGCTGTGGGTAATCGTCTTTTCCGCATCGGCAGTTTTAAGTCCGAGAAGAATTTCACTTACCACTTCCGAAAGACCGCTTCCGTTCTCGGTTGCAGGAGCATACACCCTGATTTCAACTCCTGCATTGTAACTTTCTCCCTTGATAGACGGCGAAAGGTATCCGCCGATATAGCTTTTCTCCGTTGACATATCTCTCACCGACACAACGGCAATCATTCCGTTCACGGGTGACGGTGCTTCATCAGAGCCGTATTCTCTTATAAATCTGACATTTTTCAAAGCCTCATTTACCTTTAATCCTGCAATAATACGGTCAACCTGTTTCTCAATTCGATTCAAAATCATCCCTCGTTTCTTCTCTGTATGCACACAGAACAGCCCTTACATAAATCGGATTGTCCTTCACATAATATTTTTCGCACCTTTTAACAGTATATTTACCGTTTTCACTTTCTATTACGCTTTTTTCCGAATCAAGCAGAACATCAGGCGGTGCAATAAATAAAAACAGCTTCGTTTTTCTCATACCCAGTTTATGCCGTACATTGTCGGAGTTTTGATTATAGTTGTATCTCAAAGGTGAGATAAAAGCCTTTGTTCTAACCGATTTACCGCCGTTTTTAACGGTAACATCACAGCCGTATCTGTTTAATATTTTCCCGATAGACGGTGAAATATTCATCATATCACCCCAAGCAAAAATTTTTCTCTGCCGATAAGGTCCTGCGACTTGTCGGCATATTCCCTCCACAGCTTTTCGGCACGGCTTTCGCCGTCCGCAGATGATGAAATTTTCAAATCACCTGCGGAAAAAGAAGAAATGCTGTCATCATTGCAAAGGGAATACAACTTAAAAGCGTAAACGGCACACAGGTTTTCAAGTCTTAATTCGTCATCTTCCGAAAGATTTCCCTTCGTAACAATCGAATTAACATACACCACGGCATCGTCAATAATGCTCTTCCATTTGTATGCTTCAGCACCGTCAATACCGCTGTATAATGCAAAACGCTTTGTAATGTTTGCAATGTTCAAGGCAATCCCTCCTTAACAGCTCATCACCTTTGACGCCTCTGTAAAGATTTTTGAAAAACCGGCGGTACAGGTAACTGCGGCTCTCTCAAGCTGACGGTCAATAAGCTTGTCGTAATCTGTAACAACACCGCCTGCCTGAACCATTTCAAGCGCACAGTTTTTGTCAAGACCGATAATCTTACCGCCCTCAAGCTCGGGAGTGTGAAGAAGGCTTGCACCGAGAGGTGTAATCATTCTGCCCGTAGCCTGAAAATCAAGACCTGCGTTTGAATCCTGAAGCTGAGAGAGTGAAAGAATCTTCTGCATTTCGGGGGTTGACGCAAGAATTGTGTTGAGTTCATAAGGAGCAAGCTCTGTCCAAAGCTTTAAAAGATCCTCATATGTAACCTTGCCGCCTGTTGCAACATTAAGTGTGCCGGCGGGATTTTCATTGCCGTCACCGTTCACAAGCACATCAATCGCATCTTTAAGCTGTGCTCTTGCAATATATGCGCCAATCTGATTGAGTGTTACGGTAAAGAGGTCAAGACGCTGAAAGCGAAGCGCCTCATATGATGCAACAAGCATTCTGCCACGCTTGTGAAGTTTAACAAGGTTTTCTCTTGTCTTAACCTCAGTCTGCGGAATCTTTGCACCCTCGCCGACGAGTTTAAGACTCTTGTCATCCTCACTCGGAACAGATGCAATACTGCGGTAATCCATGCCCTCAATGTCTGTCACGGTTGCCACAAGATTTGGGAGAATATCCGCTCTCTCCATGCCCTGCATAACGGCTCTGCTCACATATTCGGGGAAAAGTGCCGCAGAGTTTGAACTCTGAAAAAACTTTTCAACGCAGTCGCTGTTTCTGCCCTTAACCTTAATGTCAAAGCGTTTGAGCTGACGGGAAAATGCGTCAAGTCCCTCAAGTGCAGTACCTCTGTAATTTTCTGACGGATCAAGCTTTTCAAGTGCACCCGAAATTCCGCCCTTTGTCTGATACATACCCTTTTCAATTGTAATATTTTCAAAATTTGCCATAATATCTTCCTCCCATTATCAAAGAATAAATCCGACTGATGTGTCTGTTGAGTCAAGCACAAGGTACTCTCTGCCGGTTGTTGTAACCGACACGCCGCCGTCTGCCGTTGCAGAAAGCTTTTTGTAGCCTACGGCGATTTTCTTGTCACTCTTAACCTTTACATAGCCCGAAAGCTGAACAACCGCATAACCGCCTCTCACGCTTACGCACATACCGCAAAAGTTCTCGTTTGCGCCACATTTTGCAACAGTACCGTTGTCCTTCATCTTAACAGGCACGCCTGCCTCTGTAAGTGTTCCGTCTGCAATAAATGTTGCGGCATTTTCGCCGAAACCGTTAAAATTTACATTCATAATAATACCTCCGTTAAATACTGAACTGACCGTTTTCCACGGTGTTATTTCTCTTGTCCTGCTTGCAGTAAAGCTGCGGAACAGGCTCAAAAGCTGCTTTCTTTTTCTTTTCAAATGCTGACTTAAATTCTCTGAGCTGTTCAATTGTCATGCTCTTTGCAACGCTCTCCATTGTTTCGCCCGAAATGTCAGGCTGAACAAAAGCGGCAAGTCCCACAACATCACGGGTAAGGCTTTCACGGTACAGCACACCGTCCTTAGCCGACTTTTTAAGCCCGTCAATATATTCGCACAGCTTTCTGCTGTCGCTCTCATCAAGTGTAAAAGCCTTTTTGTTTTCAATGGCTTTAAGAATTTTCTCCATATCATTTTCCTTTCCAAAAATTTTGTGACCTTTCGTAATGCCTGCCCTCTTTTGTGACGGCACGGCAACAAAGCTCCATTCGTATGCGTCATACGGGTTCACAAGTTCACCGCAACAAAGCTTTGAGCCGTAAACCTCGCCCTTTTTGTGAGTACATATCGCAATGTCCTCACCGCACACATTGCACACAACCCTGTCAACGGCACAGCCAACGCTTACTTCCTTGATAATTCCGCTGTCAATCGCAAGGATAATATCCCTGTTGCTCTCACAAACGGGAAGATATGCCCTTGCCTTGAGCCTGTAGTAATCGTCACCCAAAGCCGTTTTCTGACCGTCAATTTTCTCAACCTTACAGCTGAAAATTCTTGCCGTCTGATTTTTGGCACTCGGATTGTGGTCAATAATTCCCGTCTTGCCGACAAAAAGCTTTTCAAGCTCATAAAGCGAATCCGTTGTAAAGCGTTCGCCGTCACGGTCAACATCATTGTCACACAGCACAACCGAAAACGCATACACCTCATTTTTTGCAAGATTTCGCCTTGTAAAGCGATTAATCAGTTCGAGCTCATCATCGCCGACAGTCTGATTTTCACCGTCAACAACGCCCGAAACACCACTTTTAATAAGTTTGTTATCCTTCATTCTGCACCTCCGCTCCAATCTGTCTTTCAATGTTCATCGCATTTGCATTGTTAAGTCTTGCCTGAGAAAGCTCAACCGCATCCTGAAGATTAATCTTGTCCCACTCAATCTTAAAGCTGTCATTATAACCGCACATTTTGAGATGAGCCGACACAATTTTTGTAATCACGGGTTCAAGCACGGTGCGGTAGTAGGCAAGCTCGCTTGTGAGGATGTCCGCCTGCTGTTCGCTCATTCTCTCCGTACTCGACCACGAAATGCCGAGCAGAAACGGCGGAATACCAAGCTTTGCAATAATCTGCTCAAGAATATGCCTTACGGGAATGTCGCAGTCGGGCATATCGCTTTCAGCACCGATAACCTTAATGCTGACATCGCCGACCGACACAAAATCACACACGCTGTCGCTTCTCATCGCCTTTTTCCACTCATCGGCAACCGCCTGTGCATTTTCTCTGCTCACAGCCGAACCATTTGAATCGGGATTGAGAGTAACCGCAAAACGGATATCGCCAACCCTCTCCCAGTTTGTTTTTACCGACTCAAAAATCCTCAAAAGTATTGAACTGACAAACGGCAGACCGCTGAGTATGGAAGTACCGCACACAGTACCCGGCTTGGGATTAAGCAGGGTTGCAAAAATCCTTTCCGGATGCTTCGGTTCTTCGGCTGTACCGTTTCCGAGTGTGTAAACCGCAAGCTTCAGCGGAGAAGAATCCGCTCTGATTTCAACATCGTCAAGGCTTGCATTGTACAATGCGCAAATTCCTTCACCGCCACTATCGGGAACAATCTCACCGACCGCCTGTCCGTAGGTGAGAAGCGAATCAAGATAGCAAAGCACAAAGCTTTCAAGCCCCATCATTTCACCGTTTGTGCGGACATTTTTAACAAAGCTGTCGGCAATCTTCTGACTTTCAGCCGATGAAGTCACAATTTTGAATCCGCCGATCAGTCTGATAATTTTGCAGAGTGCCGCATCAATAATCGGCACAGACTCACGCAAAGTTGTGTACAACTGCCTTTCCGTTCTCGTCTGAACGGCAAATCGTGAGAAAATCGGCGAAGTATTTCTCGTTTCTCTCAAAACGGTCTGCACCGTCTTTATGCTCTCGGTCTTTTTATTTTTTCTGCCAAGCCTCAAGCTGTTTCCTCCTGTCTTTTGGTTGCAACGGCAAAGAATCCGTCACAACCGTAAATTTTCGTGGCGACAAAATATCTTATGTCGTCCATTGCATGATCGTTTTCCTTAACAGGTGCGTCACTGCGCCCCGAACCGTCCCAACGGTAAAGCGAAAATTCTCTTCTTGCGGCTCTGCAATTTTTGCAGATTCTTATTTTTCCGTCCTTCAAAGCCTGCGAAGTCTGCCTTATGCCGTTGATAACATTGTTTTCAGCCGACACAACCGTGTATTTTCCGTGCCGTCTTATAACCTCAATAAAGCTTGCGGCAGACGGATCGACAATCACACATTCGATTTTCCGCCCGTCAATCAGCTTTTCAAGTCCGTCATAATGCTCCTCGTCGGTTTTTTGAAAGCCCTGAGTGCGTGAGTTGAAGTAGTATTCGTCAACCCTGTACCACACACCGTTTTTTCTGCCCCACAAACCGAATGATGCGGGATTCACAGTACCGTAATCGCACGATACCGCCCAGCTTTCAATGTCTGACGGAATATCGCAGTACATCCTTTCATTGTCCATAAACGGATAAACCGCACCGAAAACGGCTACCCATCTGCCTTTTACGAACCTCTCGTAAAACACACCCGAATACAGACTTTCATACCGCTTGATAACCTCAGGCTTCAAAGACGGATTGTCCTGCATTGTAAAGTGCAGATATAACGCATTTTTGTCACCGCACTTTTTAATCCACTCACGGTAGAACCAATGCTCAGGAAATTCGGGATTGCAATTAAACCAAAATCTTGAACCCGACACGGAACATCTCGCCAATGCCTGTTCAACGAATGACCTCGGCATCAACGCAACCTCGTCAAAAAGCACCCCCGAAAGCGTCATGCCCTGAATGAGCGATGCGGATGACTCGTCCTTGCCTCCGAAAAGATAAAACCTGTTCATCACTCCGTTAACGCTCACGGTCAAAATATTCTGCGACAGCTTTTCTTCACACTTAAAACCGAGTGATTTCAAAATCGGAATCACGGGCGTAATCATATTTCGCCTTAAAGAACGGATTGTCTTTCCGCAAAGTGCAAAGTCCGAATTTGCAAAATCGTAAAAGCTCCACAAAATGAACGACAGCGACATACAAAAAGTCTTTCCGCTGCGCACAGCACCGTCACAGATGATTGCGTCCCTGTCACGAAAAACCGACTCCCTGTTCCACCACGAAAGCACGGTAAGCTGTTTTTTAGAAAAAGCTTTAATTTCCATTTTCCCTGTCATTCACCGCCCTTGCGCTGTTTGAAATGGCGTCAAAAAGCTGTTTTGCGCCTGTTTCATGCTCACCGCCGGCACCGAGTTTTTCAAGTGCCTTTAGCCTGTCAAAAAACTTGATTTCCATTGAACCGTCCTTCGGTCTTTTAATCTCCGACACAAGGAACAGGTCCATTCCCTCAAGATCCTCTTTGCTCGGATCACTTTTGTAAAGCAAAGAAATTGCATCGCAAATGCTCCCGAAAGCCAACCGCTGATACCCTGCCGCCGCCATGTTGGCAAGGGATTTTTCTCTTAGCCGTGACAGCCGTTCAAGCTCGGCTGAAATTTCGGGACGGCAGATAAGCTCTTCCCCCTTCTGCTCACAATCCCCCGTGTAGCCTGCCTTTTCTGCGGCAAGCTCGGAATTTCCCGAACCGAGAAATAAACTGCAAAACTTCTTTTCCCTACCTGTCAATTTTCTGATATCTCGTCACCTCCGTTTTTCGAGAGGCTTTATCAACGCCCCTCACTTATACCTGCAAAATTCAAAAAAATTGCATACTTGAATGCAATTTTCAAAAATATTTTTAAAAATAATTATTCACAACCTAAAATCAATCGCAGAGTTACCCCCCTGCCCCTCTCAAAAAGCCGTCTTTTCCGAATCATATAACAAAAAGGGTTTGCACATACAGAAAACCTGTATATGCAAACCCTTTGCTTAATATTATTTACCACCTTTGTGAGGTAAAACCGATTAATATAATTGTCAGTCAAGCTTTTTTCCGCAATTCTGACAAAATTCGCTGTCCTCAGAATTATCCGTGTAACAAAACGGACAGCGTTTTAAATTTACCGTTGCAACATTGTCATTAACCGCACCGTTGTATGTCTGCTGATTTTGATACTGCGATTGATTTTGATATTGCACCTGATTCTGATAATACGGTGCAGTAGGCATTGCCGAACCTCTGTCATCAACGAATGTCGTATGTTTTATTACCCATTTTTTAATGTAAACAGAATAAAACGGAACAATAAACATCGAAATTATAGCATCAACAATAATTGCGACTATCAAATTCGGCAAAATATTATATGAATATTTTGTGGTTGTAATTGCCATAATAGGAAGAATACTAAGAATCAGACCGACAATAATCTCCCACGCAATCATTTTTCCGAAAAGCTGAGCGGCTGTACCGTTAAAATAAAGTCTTTTTCCGTTCACAACCGTGTGACTTGTTTCCCACCTCAGTTTAAGGCAGGACGCCCATGCCGCACCAAAACCGAATGTTACAAAAATAATAATTGAACAAAGTATGTTCCAGCCCATAAGCTGAAAACCTGTTCCGTCAAAATACGATTTCTGATATTCAACAGCCGGCGGAGCGCCTATCGGTTGACCGTAACCGCCCTGATTATAAATAGGCTGAGCATATGTGTTGCCGTAATAATTTCCCGCCCCATTTTGAGCGTCTGCATATGTATTATTATTTACAAATCCCGTCAACCTTTCTCCGCAAGCCTGACAAAACACGCTATCATCGGAATTCTCCGTACCACATTTCTTACATATCATATTTTTTCACCTTCATTGTTAATATTTTTGATTAACCTTCCGTCAATCCGTTTTCTGTCGATTGATATTTATCCGAAGCATCTGCAACAACCGTTCCGAATTTCAAAGATTTTTCCGAAAGCTGTGAAATATTTTCAGCTTCCGAACGCAAATTTCTTTTAAGAAGCTCTTTTACATCATCCGATATTTCAAGCTTATTTGCAACATTTAAAACCGTATCGGCATGTTGCGAAAGTTTTTTTGAAATATTTGAAAATCGGTCAGATTCATTTCTTATTTTATCCCATTTGATATATATTTCAGACATTTCAACACCTCATTATCGGTAAGACCTTTTTCTTGCCATATCAAGAGCCTTCATTTCTGTATTATATGTGCGCAAAGCAATGTTTTCAATCGTTTCTGCACTACGCTCCAACGAGTCGGCTTCATTTGAAATTTTCTCTGAAAATTCTCTGCATTTACCTACAAAACATCCGCCGGATTCTCCGGTCCAGTTTCTCTCTACATTTTTTATTGACTCTTCAATTTCATCACCGGCTATACGCCTTAGCTTTTTGGAAACTGACCTTAATTTGTTTGCAGAGCGTCGTGTATGTAAATAATTGAAATATATTTCAGTTCTTGTCAAATGTATCACCTCAATTCAAAATTCCGGAAGGCAACTCGGCAGATGCTTCCGTAGCATCTGATTCTGTTTTCTCATAATTGGCGGTTATGGTACTTAACTTTTCCGCATATACAGAAACATTGTTCAGCAACGACTTGATATTGTCTTGTTCATTACTAAAACAATTTCTCGTTTTTTCGGCATTTGCACCCTCCCAATAAGAAATTGTAAGCTTAATTTTATCAAGTAAAGAATCAAATCGAGTAGTCAGCTGTGTTACTGATTTATTTATCTTATCAGCTGTGCTGTGCATTATCTGTGGTGCAACTTTAAGTTCTACCGAACCGAATGAAGTATCAAATTTTTCACTCATTTTCACTCACTCCTTAAACGCCTATACTCTCCACCATACTGTAAATCTGTTGTTCACAACTGTTATAATCTTCAGCCGAAGTTTTTACATGATCTACACACTTTTTCAACTCGGTAAGATACTCATTAATCTTCGTGTACTCTTCACCAAATGATGTTGCAAATTTGTCGCTTGCAGTACCCTGCCACATTGCTCCGAGTGCCTGTACATCATCATAAACAGAACGAACTTCTTTTAAGATTTCTTCTATCTCAAAACTCATATCATCTGCATCTGATAAAAGTTGATTTATATCCACTTTCAGATACATTCCGGGAAGAACACCAGATATTATTTTAAAGAAATTAACAATATTATTACCGATATTACTCAAGTCAATTATTTTGGTTAAAGGTTCAACAATAAGTGACAGTATATCCCTATTACCATGTACAAAATTATCATTTTCATCGTACTCTAAATATTTAGTATCATGTCTCACAAAAGAAAAAAACATCTGAAATAAAGTTGGCGATATTAAATTTGCTATATTCTCGATTGGTTTTCCCTTCGTACTAACCCTAACCGTTTCATATTCAACACCAGGCAAATCAAGCAACATACCACTTATCAAACTCCATTTATAGTGTTTCATTACCCCACTCATGGCAAGAATATGTTCTCTATTGGTTTTGATAAATTCATCAGAAAAACCCGGTCCATCCAAGCTGGCACACTGTTTTATTTTTTTATCAAGTCCGTATTTATAGGACATTATCGTAGCATACTCTGCAAGGTTACCTCCCAAGGAATGACCTGTCATTGTAATATTATCATACTTGGAAAGCAAATCCTTATTGGCGGCTAAAAATCTTTCAACCTCTGCCTGTTGGTTCGTACAAACACTATTGAGCAATCCCAGGTCTGCACCAACCGTATCATATTCATTTTGTAAAGCACCAAAATCAAGTAAACCTTCTGTTCCCCTAAAACATACAACAGCATTTCCGGGTGAAGTTTCGACAATACAGGCATAAAAACCATTTTGTGCATTTGTGTCGTGGATCGAAACTATTTTCCAATTTTGTTTTTGATCATCTGTTATAGTTGTATTATAAGGATATCCGTCTTTCGGTGGATTTGTTTTTGATTCCAAATTTGCAATGGTACAATCGACATTACCGTTATCAGAATCTTTCACTAAAATTTCCGCTGCATCACTAAAATTCGTATAGGCTATTTGCGTAAATGTCCTTAAATCTTTATCTGAATATGCCATTTAATTCACCACCTGATTCGCTATCCATACTATTTAACAATTCCGTTGCGGTTTTGGTAGCAACTCCGTTTTTAATGCTAAAATAGAACCGTTTCAAAACATTGTATCCGCCATACCAAGGTTCATTAACGCTTGGTGTGGCTTTCATATCATTTACACATGACTCATAATCATCAACAAGCAAATATCCGCTAAAAAGAAAGTTCACATTATATTCTTTAGAAAGTTCTAAAACCGTTTTAATCAAATCATTAGCCATATTTGTATCCATTGTATTCATCATCAATGAAGTATGGATTATAATTTCCTCTGCACCGTTTTCAGCAAGGTATAACTTTACATCCATATCGGTATCTGTAATGTTATGTTTATTTTTCAGCAAAAGTGTTACTTTGGAATAAGACCTTATATCACACTCATTTAAGCCTTCTGTTAATTTCTGTTGAATTTTAAATCCGATAAGCATTGATAAATAATCATCAGTAACTTCTTTTGTCATTCTATCAACCCAAGCGTCAAAAGTTACATCGGGATATTTTTCAGAAGTTACATATGCCTGAATATACTCTGTGCCTGTAATATTTCTGACCTTTTGAATTTCAAAAGAACCCCCATACTTTTCAGAAAGTTCTGTAGTTATAGCGTCAAATGATTTTTGAGTGTTATTATTATATTCTTTAAACGCCTGTTCAACTTTCTCAATATCATTTTCGCTGAACTGAAAATCATCTTTATTCTCCAACATACAGCCATTCACTCCTATCATAATCAGTAGTCCGAATAAAAATATCAGACAAATTTTAAAAAATCTTTTCATAAGGTCATCACCTTAATACACAATTCCAAGTTCTGTTTTGCCAAGGCGGATGGTGTCGCCGCTTTGAATATGGGTTGGTTCTGTAATAATTGTGCCGTTTAAGTATGTATGATTTGCCGAGCCGAGGTCTTCAAGGTACAAATCACTGCCCGAAACAAAAAGTCTGCAATGTCGCTTTGAAACCATTAAATCATTCGGCAGAGCGTACACATTTTCGCCTGAAATTCTGCCTATAATCAGCTCGTTATTAACATTGAAATCTGCCTTATCGCCGTTACTTATATTCATGATTTCAATAAAGAATCCTCTGTTTTTGGCACGACTGCCTTCCACTACAACCGTTCCGCCGAGCTTTCCGGTTATTCCTTTAAAATAATTTTGATCTCTCGATACTCTGCCGGTCTGAATATCCGCACCGCCGTTTATATGAACATCATTTCGTGAAAAATCTCTTCTCGTCTTGGCAAAAACACAGACACAAACAACTGCCGCCGCCAAAATTACAACCGCCAATATTGTGTAAATAATCCATTCCACGACAATCACTCCGCATCTCTCGTTTTTGCAATTTTTTCAGCCTCTTCCTCGGCAATTTTCATATGCCTTGAGGCTGTTTTTATTTTTTCAGACTGTGAAAGCAAATTTTTCTGAATTCTGTCAATTTCTTCATTTATTCCGTCAAGTCCTTTTACAAAGCGAATTGACGCATCGTCATTCCAATAATTGCTTATATCGTCAATTTTAGAACTGATAACGGAAACAATTTCACGGGATATGCTGTCAGACACAGATTCTAAATTATCCGACGCTGTTTTTGCGGCATCAAAATCATAATTTATCATTTTATCCAACGCAAAATCCTCCTTAGGTTAAAATTGATGACGGAAGCTGTGAAGAATCTTCTGAATTTTTCTTTTCCGCAGAATGATATCGTTCCGTTATAAGTCTGAGATTTTCAATTTCTCTCGTGAGGTTTTTATGATTATTCTCGGCAAGTTTTACTCCCTCTCTTGCCTCTGTTCTGACAATCTCAGCGGCATCCCCAACCCAATATGCATCGGTTCTCTTAACAATTTCGGCTGCCTGTGTAAGAGCAGAATCAAGTTTTTCCACCAGAGCTTCAAGTTCCGAAGCTTTTTGATACATCCTGTCAGTTGAAACCGTTACTGTGTAATTCCCCAAAGATAGATTTTTAAAGCTCATAACTTATCTCCCGTCACTTATCCGCCGCAAGAAAAATATTAACTGCCTCTTCGTTGTCATTCCCATATGCAGTAAGTGCCGTCTGCATAGCGTATCGAATAAAATCGAACTTATCCGTCACATTAACGCTTTCGGCAATATCGGAAGCCATACTTTTCATAAATTCATCTTTTGCAATACCGTCCCACATTCCATTAAACTCAGCGACTTCATCGGTAATCTTTTGCGTAAGATTTTTAAGCTCGCTTATCAGGTCGGTCATTTTATTGCAATCGGTTGAAAGATTGTTAATATCAACATTGATTTTTAAGCCCATACAATCACTCTGCCTTCAATGAAATTTGCGGTATGTCAATCCTTGATTTATATAAATTATTCAAAACATCTGTATCCAAAGTACAAGCAAAAACATACTGTGTGCCGCTTCCGTTTTCTATAATATCGCATATACTGCTCTCGCCTTTTGCATAAAGAGCAACAATTCTCTTTAAAGCAATGCCGTAACGCTTTAATTTTTCCGCCTGCTCTTCAAGCTGTTTTCTGTCATTTTCAAGATTTTTCAAAATTTCGTCCATCAAAGAATTTTCGGCGATTCGCAATTTTTCAATATGAATTTCCTCGGCTTTTTCATAACAAACATTTGAAAGCTGTGCCAATCGGTCTGAAAGAATCAGAACTCTGTCGCAATCAATCTTCATATTAACAATCCTTTCATTTCGGGGCAGAAGCTACTGCCCCGAAACAAACCTGTGATTTATTTATCAGGAAATAACACCTGACGAAAGAGAAGCGGCGTCATCAACATTCTGCTGTTCGGCGGTTGAATAGAGGTTTGCCATCTGCTCAAGATCGTTTACATGTTCCTGAATCATTCTGTTGAGAGTCTGAATATCCGACTCAAGGCTCTTGAACTTTGACATATAAGATGAGGCAGCCTCACCTTCCCATACACTGCTCATTGATGCTACAATGTTCATCATCTCGCCTGTAAGTGAAATGATTGTATTGCCCTGTGAAGAAAATTCGGCTGATGTAGATAATAATTTATCGGGTGAAACCTTAATTGTTCCTGTCATAATAATGCACTCCTTTATTTTTGGTTGTTATCAATATGTTCTGTTGCTTGCAATTTCTGTGTTTGTTCTCTCTGTCTGCTCATAGCGTGTCGCAATGGAATTGAGTCTTTCAATATATGTAATAATCAGGTTGTAGAACTCATCCATTTTGGCCTTATCACTTGTAAAAGCGGCATGGAAAGCGTCGTTTGCTTCGCCCTCCCACATAGATTTAAGACTTGTTTCGGATGTCACAAGCTGTTCTATTGCCGACTTGAATCTGCCGTTGAGATCCTGAAGACTCTCTGCCTGTGTGTTAAGCTGGGACGCTGTAACTTTAAAATCTGCCATAACTAATTCCTCCAAATTGAATTTGATTTTTATTAATTTCATCCGTTTGTTCATCGGATGATTATATTATATTTAATTGTGCCTGAAAAAGTTTTAAAACTGACAAACGACACATTTTTCGGACAAACAGACATATTTTACACAAATACCAAACTGTCACCCGTGGTAACACCGTTTTCATACAGGGTAAGATTTGCGGAAAGCGACTGTCTGTTCTCAACCTTAAACAGCATAAACTGCGTTTTATCGCCTCCGATTTCGCACTGTTCTTTCTGACAGATAACGCTTGCAATTTCTTCAATCACAACGCCTGTCGGCACATTTTCATCAAGCTTAAAATCATATGAAGCATCAAGAACCGGCACATAAATTTCGGCAACAATCATACGCTTTCCTCCAACAAATTTTTTATACTTTTTTTCATTTCAGACTTTGACAACTGCTTCCTTTTCACATTTTCGCCGTCAACATCAAGTATATAGTCACACAAAAAATACTCTGCAATATCTATATATCTGTCTGTGCCGTCAGACCTTATTTTGTCAATCGAAAACACTCGCCTTGAACTGCCGTTGTTTTCACAGGATATATCCCTTTTCTCAAGATAACGAGCTTCAAACTCCCTAAGTTCATCATCACCGACAAAATATTCATCAAAGCAATTTTCAAAATACCCTTCGTCAAAAAGTTTTGAAAAAAGGCTCTCAAAATCACAAACCGAAATCCTTATGCTGTCTGCTTTGGTTACCATAACTTCGCACACGGCAAATTGCTTTTTATCGCCGTAACAGCACAAATCCGGAACATTGTTTCTGCCTTTGATAATATAAAAGTCGGGTGCAAACATAATCAGCTTTATAATTTTGTCAATATCACCTACGGTATGAAAATTGTTTCCGTCCGAAACAACATATCCTCTGTCCGACAGTTTACCGATAGCTTTGATGATTTCCGCCTTATCGGGAACATCACCGTCAATTTTCAACCCTCTCACCGATTCACCGCCGCAACCCACAAGCAAAATATAAAGTTGCTTTTTAGTCAAAACATAGTTTCGAGTGCCGTTATTCATATTTGAATTGCCTCCTTGACTTTGCCTTTGTATGACCTTGAAAGCGGAATTTCACAACCGTTGTCAAGCACGACAATATTTTTTGAGAGGACAATTTTACTTATTCTTTTCTTTGCCGCAATAAAACTTCTGTGACATCTTATGAACCTGTCATCGAGCGTTTCTTCAAGATTATCAAGCGTACCGTAAAATGAGTACTCTTCGTTATCAGTGCCGAGAAAAATCTTTTTATTCCGTGATTCAAAATAAACAATCCCCGAATACGGCACAAGTTGTTTACCCTCACGAGTTTCAACCACAAAGCTTTTACCGCCGTCCTCTTGTTCAAAATATTCGCAGTAATCCTTTAAAACCGTATCAAGAACATTTTTAACAGCAGCTCTGTCAAACGGTCTTATCAGCAAAGAAGCAGCCATAATACTCGGAATAATATATGTTGCAGGCGAAAGGCTTAAATCAACAATAAGTAATATCGACATATCCTTATTTGTACTTCTCACCCTTTTTGCATAATCTATTCCGCCGTTTTCACAAATGTCAACGCACGAAATATCCAGCACGGGACAGTTTTCCAGAAACTTTTCAAATTTATCTCTTGATGAAAAGCCATACATTTTCAAGTCCTCATCGCTGAGTACCGAGCTTATATCCGTAACAGTCTGCTTCAGCAAGGTCAATTCATTTTTACTTTTGGTATAAGCCAAAAAAGATATCATTCTTCTCTACTCCCAAAAAGAGGTACGATAATTTTAAGTGCAATTGTATCATCATCCTTTGAGGGCGTAAGAGCGTGACCTTTCTTTGATGACTTTGACATCTGCGAATAGTGTATATTCTGAAAATTGAATATCCTCTGTGATGCAACATTTCCGCCGAGGTGAACTCCCGTTTTATAGCCTGTAAAAAGTCTGTACAAATTGCTTCCTGCGGCAGATGCAAGGTTATCCGTGTTGATACACGCAAAGAAATATATGTTATGTAAACTGCCTTTTTCGATGATATTTTCAAAATATCCGCTCATATTCGTAATATTCCCCTCGGGGTGATATACGCAATCAATAAACTTTGTAATGTCGGATATAAAAATAAACATCGGTTCTTTAACGCTCATTTTTTCGTATATTTGCAGATCTGACAATCCGTCCTCCTCAAGAGTATGCTTATATTTATTTCTTGCAACAAACTCATCGGTAATTGACTTAAAGTAATCGAAAACTCCCTTATCGCTGTCAATATACTCAAAGCCGAGTTCCGAAGAAAGCAGTTTTAATTCATTGCTTTCTTTCTCAATCACCACACCCTTGCCGTTCTTTTGACTTACTGCGTACATAAGCAATTTAAGCAGGTTGGTTTTTCCCGTTCTCCTCTTTCCGCTTATTGAACAGCAATATGTATCCGCCAAATCAATGCTGTAAACAGATGCGTCAACATAGTTGTATGCAAAAGGTACCAAGCGTTTATTGCTTACGGCAACGCTGTATTCATCAAGATTTTTCAAATCGTCAAACACGGGATTTTCCGGAATGAACGGTATCTGTTTTGCCGTATTTCCGTCCCACATATCACGCATTTTCTGACTCATTGCCTCAATTTTTGCGTTTCTCTTGTAGTCATCCTCTGCGTCAATCGCAAGAGCGGTCTGAAATTCAAGCAATCTGCCCTCAACAAATGCAATGCCTCTGCCCTTAATACCCGATTCGGGAATAACATCAATGTGAGTTGCCCTCATAACATCCATATACTTAAACTTGTCGCCCATTTCCAGACTTACAACGGTACGAATATTATCGCCTATTCTGTTTTGAATTTCAGCCATACCGAATCCCGCCGATGATAACGCAAGAAAGATACCGTAGCCTACACCCTCTCGTGAAAGGTGGATGAGAGTATCCTCATAAGCATTCTCTGTCTTTTCCTTAAAGCCTGCAAAGTTGTCAATCACAATTACAATAGAGGGAATTTCTATTCCGTGTACTTTAACATACTGACGATAGTTACCGCCGTTAAACAGTTTCTTTCTTTCGTCAATAATACCCTTGATCATACTGAAAAATTTGCCGATTTTTTCAACATCATTTTCACGCAAAACACCGCCCGTATGCGGTAATTTTTCAAATGACGACAACATTCCGCTGCTGAAATCGAGAATATAAAAATTCACAACATTCGGAGAATACTTTACTGCAAGCGAATAAATCAATGTCTGTAAAAATGTACTCTTACCCGTAACTACAGAACCGCAAACGGCAAGATGACCGCCGTTTGCAAAATCAACCGACAACGGCAATTGTGCCTGATTTTCCGGATCGTCATAAATACCCGTCACTGCATTAAGCGACCACGAATCGCTTTCATTCCAACCGTTGAACTTGCTTTTTGTAATATCGGAAAGAATGATTTCTTCTTTCAGCAACGGCATCCACAGTCTTGCTTTAAAGCTATATCCGTTGCTTTTTGCGGTTTTTGCAATATATTCAACAACAGCCTCAAGCTGAGTTTTTTCCTTAACCTCGGGCAATTTAATATTGTTAAGCGACGCCGAGAAAATAATTTTCTTTACCGCCTCGGTATCGTCGGAAACATCTTTCGGAATCAGCTTTAAAAAATTCTTTACGGCATTAATATCCGAGTTGCCGTTTCCGATATTAAACTTATTCTTCCTTGCGTTTTCAATAATCTTATCCGCAAGCAAATTAATAACATCGCCCTGATTGCTGTCTGCCTCTTTTAAAAATTCGTCACTTTTTGAAATTGACCTTGCACACCTGTAAAGAAACAGATACCACCTGAGTTTTTCCTGTTCTTTGCGTTTCATTTTTGTATGACTTCCGACAATGGAGGTTTTGCCTGTCGGAGTAATCATTGTTGCAATCTCCTGCTTGCCGCCCTCGTTGCTGTCGTCATACGGTGCACCGCTCCAACCGGATTGAAACAGCTCATATATTTCATCATTGCCGACCTGAAGATAACACCTGCCCGCCTGTGTAATATAAGCCGCATCCGGCTTGTGCAGCATATCGTTACTGTCCTGTCGGTCCTGAACACGCAGACAAAGTCTGAATTTTGCATTTGACCAAATGTTATCGTCAACCGTACCACTCGGTTTCTGCGTTGCAAGAATAAGGTGAACTCCAAGACTTCTTCCGACCTGTGCAACACTGATTAACTCACGCATAAAATCGGGTTCTTCCTTTTTCAGCTCCGCAAATTCATCAATTATGATAACAAGGTGCGGAATCGGTGTGGGAGCTTCACCGCTCTTATACAACCTCGTGTAGTTGTTTATGTTATTCACACCGTATTCGCCGAAAATTCTCTGACGGCGAAGGTTTTCGCTCTTAATTGAAATCATCGCTCTGCGAACCTGATTACCCGAAAGGTTAGAAATCTGACCTGCCATATGCGGTAAATCAACAAACAGATTTGCCATGCCGCCGCCCTTGAAGTCGATTACAAAAAAGGCAACATCATCGGGGCTGAAATTGATTGCAAGCGAAAGCATAAATGTCTGAATAAGCTCACTTTTACCCGAACCCGTTGTACCTGCAATAAGTCCGTGAGGTCCGTGATACTTTTCGTGAATATCAAGGTAACAATCCGCTCCGCCTGCCTTTTTGCCCACAAGAGCTTTCATCGTATTGAAGGTTCTGTTTTTTTGCCATTGCTCAATAATGTTAAAATCATCAAGCTTTTGCACACCGTACATTTCAAAAAAATCAAGCGATTGTGCAATGCTGTTGTCGCCCTTGATTTCTCTTACGGTAACTCCCGACAGAGTCTTTGCAAACATATTCATTTTTTCGCTTGACACCGAATCAAAATGAACGGAGCAAGCCTCTGTATTGCGGCTCATAACATTATAAAATCCGCAAAATTCACTGTCGTTCTGAATTATATTTTCACACACATTAGGTAAATTACGGCAGTAATCCGTTATAAGAAAAGTCGTAAGCCCCGTGTTATTTTCTCTGTCAAATACATATTTTGAAATAAGTTCGCCGTCAAGCAAGCTTACATCAGATACAAATAAAATGTAATGTGGCTGTACATATATATCTTTATCCTCATTTTCACAACGAACACGCATTATATTTGCAAGTTCAAAAAATACATCGGCACATTCCTGCCTGTTTGTCGCATAATATCTCGTGTTTTTATTTTCCGACCATACATGTGGCAGCCAACGAACATAATCCCACCTGTTTTTATCTTCAAATTCTTTTTCGTCAAAACAAAATGCGATTTTGACATCCGTATAGCTGATGTTTGCCGCAATCTGTGCAATTATGTCGTCAACAATTTCAAAAACTCCGGTTTTATTTTCACCGCCTGCAATACCCCACAATTTTTTTGACTGCAAATCAATTCCCACGGGAACATTGTTCAGCTTTTTAAAGTTGTCATAAAGCATTGCCGGTTTATCCTTTAAGCCGTCATATGTAACGGAAAACTTTTCTTTCGGAATTTGAATATCAACCTGAAAATCAATGTCACCCGTTCCGAGTCGGCAAAAAAGAAAATCGCTATGGGTAAAGTTTCTGCACCACAGCTCCGGATTGTTTCTTGTATACTCTGCGCATATATCCGCAGACGGATACATTGTGTTCAATGCCTCAAAATTTTGTCTGTATTTTTCCTTAATGTAATCGGCAATTTCAATAAGGTAATTACCGTAAATGTTAAATCTTTCGGATTCGTCCTCTACTTCACGCTTTTTTGTTTCTTTAATATTGTAATATGCCCACAAGCCACCCATAAGAGCAGAACCGACCGAGGTGATAATGCCCGTAAACATAAATGCGTTTGCACCCGAACCGTTAAGCGTAGTGCTGAACACGGTAAGTCCGCAGCCAAGCACCATAGGAATTGCCATGGTAAATGACGGGCCTATAACGCTTAGCATAGAACGCTTTTTTGAAAACTGCGGAACAGTAGGCGGTTCAATAACAACCGTTTCGCTGCATATCTCTCTGAAATTTCTCGGTGAACGGTTAAACATTTCCACATTTGAAACAGCGTGAGCAGTATCATATGAAACTTTCGGAAGGGTGAATTTTTCAATTTTGTCGGATACCGAAAATTTTGAAAACAGCGAGCCCACTGCAATCATATCTCCGAAACAAATTATTTTCAGGCCGAAAATATCTATTATTTCTCCGAAACCGAGGACTTTTCTTCCGCCCACCCTGATATGATTTACAAAAGTTCCGTTTGAACTTGTGTCTTCAAGAACCGTGTTTGTTCCGTCAAATCTGAGGCTGCAATGGTGTTTTGAAATCAAATTCAAAAATGAACATTGCACGGTATTGTCAGCCTCACTACCAACCGTAACAAGCCCGTTGCCGATAAAATACTTTTCAAATGAGGCAAGCACAGGTTCGGCGTCAACGACAATGCAACGAAGAGAATCCTTTTCGGGAGTGATAATAGAAACAATATCTCCTCCGCCGAGGGATGTTTTTTCAAATTCAGTTTGATTTTTTACAATTTTATACTCGCCGTTTTCGTTTGTTATTGACCATTTATGAGCAATTACTTCAAGAGAAAGATAAAAACTTTTTTTCAGTTTAAATTCCTTGCTGTCAATGAAAATACGATAATCCGTATTATCTGCATTCGGGAGAACAATTTCTCTGCAAACTTGACTGCGGTAAATTATCAGTATCATAACAAACCTCCGTTGCTACATAGTCACCATATCATAATAAAACAGCGTAATTTTAAATACATTTGAGCCTATGCAGACACGATCCCCCGACATAAGCTCATATGAACTTCCGCCTTCAAGCAAGTAATTTCCGAACAGACCTCTTTTAAGAATTGTTCCGTTAGATGAATTAAGGTCGCATATATACACCTTCATATTATCGGAAAAAATTTTGCAATGGTTCATGGAAACCGATGCTTCATTGATAAAAATGTTATTTTTCTCGGAATCTCTGCCGATATTTACACCTTTTTCGGGATCAAATACAAACTGTGCCTTTTGTTTACGGTTCAAAGTTTTTATGTATATCATAATTTTCTGACCGTTAGGAGCGTCAGCCTTGTTATCTGAATTTATATCATTTGTAAGGCAGTAGTTAAGATATTCTTCCTTGATTATATTGCCTGCGGCGGTATAGTATTTATCTCTCTCGCTTTTTTCAGAATTAAGCTTTACAATCACCACGGCAATCAGAATAAGCAAAGCAACTGTCAGCACTATTACTAATACCATCATCAGTTTGTTGCTCCGTTAATATTTTTGATTTCACCGTTTTCAATGGTGAACACATCCCACCATTCATCACAATCGGACGGAACTGAAATTGTTATCGGTTCTGACGAACCGGAATACACCTTTACAACCGCACCCGACATGGCAAGCGAACCGCTTGAAGAAAATCTGTGAACCCTGTATTGGTATGTACCGTCAAGCTCGGAAAGTGTTATAGTTTCAGGACCGTATCCGTCCCTGTCATCAACATCAAGCTGTGCAATAGTTTTTGCTCCAGAGGTTGCAACAGGATTCATCCAATAAATGCTGACTTCGTCACCGTTTTTAGTCGTACCCTCAAGATGAGAATCAAGGTCGCTTGGTGTTGCCCCCCATTCAAGTACAATTCTTATTTCACCCTCTGCAAGTGACGGAGAAATACTGAAATCTTTCTCCTGATCCGCTCCGCTTACATAAACATTGAAATATTCTTTTTTATAACCCGATGCCGAAACCTCAAATGTATAATCACCTGTTTCAAGTTCAACGCTGTAATTTCCGCTGTCAATTGACACCTCGGCGGCACCTTCACCGTCCTTTGAGTCCTTACCTTTTCTGACAACCACTTCTGCACTGCTTACAATATCTGCTGTTGTAACACTGATAACCTTACCGCTAACCTTGGATTTCCGAGCAACTGCTGCAACTGTTTCGGGATTTACGGTAATATAAGAAGTGTTAGCCGTTATTGTACCGTTCTTGTCCGTTTCAACAGACACCGTACATTTTTCACAACTGAAAGTAATAATATTTTTCTTCAGCGTATTATCGTACTTTGCAACGGCATTTGTAATGCCTGCCGATTTTTTCAACTCGTCAATTTTCATTCCCTGTGACGGAACATTGATAATATCGGAAATCTTATCCACCTTAATTTCTGTCGGGAATGAGTAAGAAAACGGTTTCATTGCTTTGTCGTCAACAGCCTTAGTCGAATCGTTGCTGTAATAAAATTCTGCATCGATACCGTTGTATCTTACCGTATAAACACCGTCGCTGTAATTATCCGACACAACGGTATAGTTTTTACTGTACTGTTCGTAATTATATTGCCCGAACATATTCAGCAAGGTAATATTTACAGGATTGCCGTTGTAGTCTGTTTTTCCCGATGTATCGGTGTTCTTTTCACCTGCACCCTGATAAACGGCAAGTGCATTCTTAATCTGCTCAGACTTTGTCTTTTCATAGCCCTCGGTAAGAATTGCAACAACCTTTTCCATATCATTTTTGTTGTCATAATAAATCATTGCAAGTTTAAGATAAGGCTCTTCCTGAGTTTCATCGGTTGCCTTTGCCATTTCGTAATATTTTATAGCACCGTCATAATCTTTGTCTGCAAGATATTTCTCCGCCGTTTGAATTTGTTTCGTATAAACCTCGTAGCTTGACGGAATACATATAACGCATATTGCCGCAATACAACAGGCAAGCAAAGCTATTGCAGGTATAATCAAAAGCATAGTTTTCTTGTTCATTCTCAAATTCCCCTCTGCCGTCAAATAATAATTGCAACCACACTCAACAGCAACAATGTTGCCGCAAGGAGCATAAGTGCAGAAATTAACATAATCGGACTGTTATCATCAGTTTCCCGTCTGTACGCAGACGCTTTTTCTGTTTTATAGCTTTCACAATTATAATAATCATCGTATGCATAAAATTCATCTGCATAATTATCACAGCTGTAATCATAATCGTATGTTTTAAATTCATATGCTTCTTCAATTGTCAAGGTTTTGGCACTTCCCGACATAAAGTCATATCCGCAATATGTGCATCTGCTTACATTATTCGGAACGATGCACCTGCAATTAGGACATTTCATTCTGCTCGTCCTCCCATTCCTCATTAAACTTTTTTATTTTTCTCCAAAGAACAATCTGGGTTACTGCCAACAGAACTATGCCGGCAATAACAAGTGCTATGCCAAAAACTAACAGCATACAAACACTCCTTTTACCACACACTTCCAAAAAATCGTCTGTACAAATTTTTAATTTCATTCAATCTGTTACCGTCAACATTTTGCTTAACGCTGTCGCTTGATTCCTTATACAAAGCTCTCGCTTTTTCGCAATACACTCTGCTTTGAGTATCATTTTGCTTATCGCTGACAATTGCCAGCTGCATATATACCCTGCAGTCATCGGGATAAGTTATTGCAAGGTCATCAAGCAAACCTCTTGCCCCCGACAAATCTCCCGAAAGGCTGTATGCCTGTGAATAATTTATTCCGTCCTCTGCGGAAAGATAATATCTGTCACGAATGGTTGAATAACATTCTTTTGCTTTTTGCAGACCGCTGTTTTCCATTCCCGAACCAAGCGAACCCATTCCGAGATATGCCTGTCCGAGTTTTCTCAAGACACTTAAATTCTCATCAATACTCCTTGCACTCTCATAGCTTGATACGGCGTCGCCGTATTGATTTTTGTCCGTATAAATATCGCCTTTGAGCAAAAATGCGGCAAATGCGTTATCGCCGTTTGGTTCGGTGTTAAGACATTCATTTGCATAATTTAAAGAATTTTCCAAATTGCCGTTTTCATATTCAATTTCCGCCTGAAGTAATTTATTGACAGACGAATTCGGAAATTTTTCCTCTGCCATAGAAATAACGCTCTGAGCCTCTGAAAATCTTTTACCTTTTACAAGAGCAATTGCGTAATCTCTCAGGCAAACTTCGGCATTGTCATCGTCAGCAATTTCATATGCCGATTTATAATTTTCAACGGCATTGGCAAAATCGCCCTCATCAAAATAACAGTCGCCCATATAGCGGAGAATTTCAGCCGTTGTTTTATCGGTCATAACACTGCGATATTTTGAATTATTCAGCAAATCCGTTCCGAGCAGTTCAGCATTAACCGTGTCGCCTTTATCACAATATGAAACAAACAAATCATACTGCTCTGCAAGCTCGGTACCTGCAATTTCATAATTACCGAACACAAACATAAGCACGCCGGAAACTATCATAATTCCCGAAACAACTGAAGACAAAACCTGCAATAATATGTATCTCTTATAACGCTCATCCTGTTTTTTGATATTGTCAACAGCCGAAAGCATTTTTGCCGCAGATTTATAGCGTTTCTTTATGTCCCACTCCATAGCCTTGCTTATTATCGAAACAAACGGCTGAGAATACGGAAGTTCGTATTCTTCAAGAGGCGGAAGTGTTTCGTCCTCAATATCGGGAATACATCCTGTCATAAGATGATAATAAGTAGCACCAAGGCTGTAAATGTCTGTCCGTCCGTCAAGCGGAGCGTTGAATTCCGGAGTTCCGTTCAATATATTCATCACATTCATATACTGCTCGGGTGACGAATAATTCTTGCTGTAACCCTTTACAGCGTCATCGGCACTCAATGAAATGCCAAAGTCAATTAAGCAAATGTCGCCGTTATCCCTCACAATTATATTTGCGGGTTTAATGTCCGTATGGATAATCGGAGGATTATTGCAATGCAAATAGTCAAGCACCTCACAAAGCTGTCGGAGCCACTTGATTAACTGACTTTCCGTAAACACATAACCGTCATTGATAAAATGTTCAAGATCCTTGCCGTCAATATAATCAATAACAGTATAAAAATCACATTCGTATTCGATGATGTCATATACCTGCGGAAGATACGGATGATGAAGTTTTTTGAGAATATCCACTTCATTTCGCAGAAAGGAAGAATCAAGATTTCTGTTCTTGATTTTTTTCATAACAACATATTTTTCCAGTCTGAGGTGATAGGCAAGATACACCACTCCCATACCGCCGCTGCCGATTTCTTCAACAATACTGTAAGTATCATTTACGATATCACCGCCGAAAAGCATATCTTACCCACCTTTCTTTTTCGGGCATATCCCGAAAAGAGGATACGCCCGATTTTAATTAATTTATTCTTTCATTTTTCTCTTATAAACAGCTGTACCGCAAATCACAAGTGCAGACAATGCTACCATCAAAATAATAATTGTTGAAACAACACCTGTCTGTACGGTTCCGTTATCGTTGCCAACGCTATCTTTTGAAGCAACGTCGTTTGTTGAAATACTTGACGTAACATCATCTGAAGAAGTTGGAGTTATTGTAGTTTCCAAATCAACTTTTGAAGAACTTGTAAAAGGTTGTGTAGTAGGAGCAGTTGCTTCTGAATCAGATTTCATAATAAAGACCCGATTCGCGCTCTCTGTATTAAAATCATTAGAAGTCCACTCAAATTTAACAACAAAGCCGCTGTCGAGCTTAAATGTAATATGTTGCTCGGTATTGTTATCATCAGAGTAATTTTTACCGATCCATTTCTCGTATGTTTGTGAAGTTGAAGAACTTTCAATATCACCAAGTGTTGACTTATCAGTAATATCATCAAATAGTTTTACTGACTTATCGGAAGTATTGTATATCCAAATAATCTTCACAATATCCGTATTGTTGTCAAAACCAAATTCATACGGATTACCCGTGTTAGGATAACAAATAATTTTGTGAAGTCCTGACTCTCTTTCCTGAACATTAGTATAATCTGTACCGAAAAGGGATGTTATTTCATTAAATGATTTACCGAAAAATTCAAAGGGGTCATACGAAAAATAATTCTCTTGATTATCAAGAGCGATAAATCTAAATCCGTTATCATTAGCATATTTTTCTGCTTCGCTGTTTTTATATCCTCTTATAGTAAAATCAGATATTTTACTATCTCCGTAAAATCCCAAATAAGTAAAAGCAGTATTTTCATTATTATAGAAACCTTTTACAGTTTTAGGAATAGTGATGTCTTTTAAAGATGTTAAACCGCTAAATGAACCGTAACCCATAAAGTTTATATTTTCTGATAAAACAATCTCGTTAAGATTAGAGCAATTAGAAAAACTACTGTCACCAATTGTTTGTACAGAATTTGGCATTATAATTTTATTCAATAAAGTACAATTGCTAAATGCCCAACTTCTTATATCAGTTGTTCCATCAAGAATTTCATATTCATTATTCTCAAACTGATTTTTAGCAGGACACAGCATTAACTGATTATTTTGAGAATCATACAACACGCCTTTATCTAAATAATACCTTGGATTATCCTTGCTGAACTTAATTTCTTTCAGACTGTTACTGCCGATAAAAAACCAATCCGTAGCTAACACCTTTAATGTACTTGGCAAAGTAATGCTTTCCATATTAGTGCAACCTGTAAATAACCAGTTTGGAGCCTCTTCTACACCTTCGGGAACAACCACGCTTTTAATCACTTTGCAATTATCCTGTCTAAATGCCTCAAAAGAAATAGACTTAACTTTATATCCGTTAATTTCAGCAGGAATTATAACATTCTCGCTGTTGCCGATATATTTAGTAATTGTTGCCGATCCGTTTTCCACAGTATATTCGTATTCCTCTGCTGTTTTTGCATTTACACTTAATATCGCTGTTCCTACAAGTAAAATTGCAACCAGAATAAATGCACATATATTTTTGGTAACACTTTTAAGTTTCATTATAAAACCTCCTCTATCAATACTCCGACCTCCAAAAACCAGACCAAATATCCAATAATTGGAGGTCGGTATCTCTTATAACAAAATACAGTTTTTATATTGAAAAGACATAAAGGATATCATTTATTCAGCCTTTTTTCTTTTCTTTGCAACAAAGAAGATTACTGCCGCAATAACAAGTGCAAGACCTGCAAAAGTACAAATTACCAGTACGGGATTTGCAAAGAATCTCTGGAATATATTAGCGGAAAGAATGAAGTTATCAACACTCTTTTCACCTGTATTTCCTGCAAGGTCACCGATTGTAACCTTAAGATTTTCTTTAATACCGCCTGTTTCTGCTTTAAGAACAATTTCTGCGGTAATCATACCTGCAATAGAACCGTCCTTATCATCAACAATCGTGTAATCCTCACCCTCGGCAAGCTTTTTGTTATCAAGAGTTACAACCAGCTTGCTCTTATCAAGATTATCGTCCTCACAAACAATTTTAACCTTTTTGCTTGCTTCCTTGTAAAGCTCATTATCCTTGATACCCGTAATGCTTACGAGAGGGCTTGTCTTATCAACAACAAATGAAATTGCACATTCACGCTTATTTTTCTGTTCTGTGCTGAGAGAAGAATCTGCCATACGGTTGTTATTTGTGTTCTTAGCCTTATCAACCGACATAATTGTAACTGTATATGCAGCCTCGTCAGAGAAGTTCTTCTTGTTTACGGTATAAACACTCTTGCACCACTCATTGCCGTTGTTGCTTGAAGTGAATTTGTAATCGGTATTTTCAACAAGTTCTGTACTATTTCCGCCGCTCTTTGCAAGTGTTACACTGTGCTTTGTAAGCGGAGAAACATTGATTTCTTCAACCACGATATCCTGCTCTGCATTTGTGTAGCCGTTCTTAATGAGCTTTTCCGACTCATCGGATGCTTTAAATGTTGAACCGAATCTGTTTACAGAGAATGTAACGCTCTTTGATGTGCTGTTGCCTGCCTTATCGCTAAGCTCAACTGTGAAGTTATAAATACCGTCGTTTTCAAGGACCTCGGCAAAATCTCTGTACTTATAGATAAATTCTGTCACGCCGTTGCCGTCGGTATCGTAATCGAACTTAGAAGTATCGTCACTCTTGCTGTTGATATCAATTCTTGTAAATTTAAAATCGTGATCATCGGTAAAGTTATCGTCCCTGTATGTTACAACAGGAGCAACCGTGCCGTTATAAGCCTGATGATCTGCAACACCTGTGATTTCAACTTCGGGAGCGGTTTTGTCGATATAGAACGAATCAACCTTTTTCTGAACAGCCTTGTTACCTGCAAGGTCGGTATAGTCAACAGTAAATGAATACTTGCCGTCCTTGTTGAACGAAACTGTTGCATTGTGATCATCGCCTGAACCTGACCAACCTACAACTGACGGAGCAGTTGCTCCCTCTGCAGTTACGGGAATGTTTACATACTGACTTCCGCTGTTGAAGTTATGTTCCGTAATCTTGATAGTAGCAGTACGGTCAGCCTTGTAGTAGTTGCCGTTCTTTGCAGAGTTATTGTCAAATGAAACGTCAATTACAGGAGCAGTCTTGTCAACCGTGAACTTCTGCTGAGTAAACTTGTCGGCAGAATTCATAGCCTTGTCCTTAACTGCAATGTCAAATGTAAAGTCGCCGTCTGTGTTGTAAACAATCTTAGCAACATGAGTTGACTTGTCGGGATCTGCCGCATTATTGTTGTGAGTCCAGCCTCCGATTGTTGTGTATCTGCCGCCGTTTCTCATAATTGCCGTCTCAACAAGCGACTCATCAAAGTTACGCTCTGTAACAGTTACGGTAGCCGTCCTGTCAGCCTTGTAATAATCATTTCCGCCGTATGTAGTATGCTCGTTGTTGTCATACTTAACATCAATAACAGGCTTAGTCTTGTCAATGCTCAAGTTGTCCTTAACATTGTCTGTCTTATTACCTGCTCTGTCAGTCATTGATGTTGTAACCTTAATATTATTACTGTTATCCCCAACAACATAGTCAACAACTATCCTTGTAACAAGGTTGCTGTTGCCGTCCTTAGTATAAGTAACATTTACCGAACCGTTTCCTGTTGAAGAAACATTGCTGTCATTATCAACATTAACTGTGATTGTATTGGTAACGGTATTTGTATAATCGGAAACCTTAATTACGGCATTTTTAATACCTGCATAAGCGTCTTCAAATACTACCCTTGCGTTTACATTTCCGCTGTAAAGGTCAAGTCCCGAATTGTCCTTGTAGCTTGCCTTTGCTCTTGACATAGTAACACTTGCATTACCGTTGTGATGCTGCTGTGTTTCAACAATTAAGTCATCAGGCTTTTTCTCGCCCTCGCCTTGGATATTTTTGTCTATGCCGCTATTGTCAAATTTATCAACAGCATAAGCGTAAATTTCGCCCTTAAAGTTTGCAGGCACTTCAAATACAGCATTATTATTTGATGAAACTGTCTTTGTTTCGTCTACTGCATTATCTTTCTTTACTACATCGTATGCTCTGAAATGAATTTCCTTAACACCCGATGCACTGTCTTTAGCTGTAACAGTAACATTTGTGTTATGTTGGAAATAATATCTGTATTCCTGTGAAGATGTTTCGTCAACTATTGGATTTTGACTTCCATTTTCAATTGCAAAGAGTGTTATCACAGGTGCAGTATTATCAATACTAAAATCGTATGTGTATGCTTTACTGCTTACACCTGCATTATTGATAGCTACTACTGTAATTGTATAATTACCTGAAATATCACTTCCGCTTACACCAATAGTTTTAAATACTTCAGCAAGTTTTAAATCATAATCAAGCTTACAATCCTTTTTCTTGGCATCTTCTGATGTGGTGTCAAAAGTAATAGTTTTTAAGAATGATTTCGTACTTCCATTTTTCTGAACTGTAACTGTTGCCTCTGAAAGTGCTGATAAACTCTCGCTTAATTCCAGTTTAAACGCTTCACCGTTTTCTTTGTATGAAAACAACTTGTCACTCTGATGTTTAAAGTTTTCAGGTGTAACAGCTAAATCAGAAAATTTATCCTTACCATCGTATCTTACAACTTCGGGTGCATCTTTAGAATCGGTAGCAACATAGCTTTCCCTCTTATCACCTGTATAATCAAATGTATAATAGTTAGATGTGTTTTCAAATTCATCTGTTACAGTAACAAACAGATTATATTCTTTGTTATGGTTGTCTATTGTAAACTCAGCAAATTTACTGTTTTCACTATTAGTAATGGTAACATTAGCAAGTTTATTGTATTCACCATCTTTTTTATCATAAAGAGTATAGCTTGAAATACCACTTGACGGATCAGCATCATTTGCGGCTACTTTCACATTTATGGTGTTTTTAGAATAAATACCAAAAGTCAAGAATTTGAGTATCTTATCCGTAGCACTCTCGCCACTGATTGTAAATGTTTTAGGTTCTGGTGCAGTATTATCAATACTAAAACCATATGTGTATGCTTTACTGCTTACACCTGCATTATTGATAGCTACTACTGTAATTGTATAATTACCTGAAATAGCTTCATTCTTTACACCAATCTGTTCAAACACCTCAGATAGATTTAAGTCATAATCGAGTTTGCAATCCTCTTTCTTGGCATCTTTTGACGTGGTGTCAAAAGTAACAGTATCGGAGAATTCTTTCTTGCTACCGTCTTTATTGACTGTAACCGTTGCCTCTGAAAGTGCTGATAAACTCTCACTTAATGTAATATTAAAGAGTTCACCTTTTCCTTTGTATGAGAATAAACCCTTATTATCCTGATGCTTGAAGTTTTCAGGTGTAACAGTTAAATCAGAGAACTTATCCGTACCATTGTAACTTACCAATTCAGGTGCTTTTTTCGGTCTTTCAGCTTCATCATAAGTAGCAGCAGTATAAGAATCCTGTTTATTACCTGTGTAGTCAAATGTGTAATAGCCAGATGTATTCTCAAATTCATCTGTTACTGTAACAAACAGTCTATACTCTTCATTACGGTTATCCACTGTAAATTTACCGTTGCTACTAGGCTCACCAATCTGCTCATATTTACCGTCTTTCAAATTATACAAAGTGTAAGTCTTAATACCGCTTGAAGGTTCATAATCCTCTGCACTTACATCCACATTTATTGTTTCATGAGAATAAATACCAAAAGTCAAGAACTTAAGTATTTTTTCTGTTGAACTTTCACCGCTGATTGTAAATGTATCAGGTTTCGGAGCAGTATTATCAATACTAAAATCATATGTGTATGCTTTACTGCTTACACCTGCATTATTGATAGCTACTACTGTAATTGTATAATTACCTGAAATATCACTTCCGCTTACACCAATAGCTTTAAATACTTCGGAAAGTTTTAAATCATAATCAAGTTTACAATTATCTTTCCTTGCATCTTTTGATGTGGTGTCAAAAGTAATAGGAGGATTAGTAGAGAATGATTTTGCACTGCCTTCTTTACTAACCGTAACCGTTGCCTCTGAAAGTGCTGATAAACTCTCACTTAATGTAATATTAAAGAGTTCACCTTTTCCTTTGTATGAGAATAACCCACCAACCTGATGCTTGAAGTTTTCAGGTGTAACAGTTAAATCAGAAAACTTATCAGTACCACCGTAACTTACAAGTTCAGGCAAGCAACCATTTGAATCTTCTGAATTATATTCAATAACATCATAACTGTCTTTATCTTTTTTCTTTCCTAAATCAAAAGTTGTTTTTTGGCTTTTATATCCTACCGCATCTTCAACAACAGCATACAATTTATATGCTTTATCTGATTCATCCAATGTAAATGTAGCAGTATTTTCAGTACTATAATCATTGAATGTTTGTGTTCCTAAAATTTTGCCGTCGTCATAGAGAGTTATATTTTTAATACCCGATGAAGTCGATAAAATATCCTCATCCTTTGCATTGACAGTCACAATAATTTTATCGTTGCTATAGATACCGAAAGTCAAGAATGAGAGCAATTTGTCAGTATCCGATTGAGCCTTTTGGAATGAAAAGCCTGTAATTTCCGGGGCTTTATCATCAAGATAAAGGTCTTGCTTTATTATTTTTACAGTTTGAACAAAACCATTATTGCTAAATGTAAATGTATAATCAGCCGATTTAGTGATTGTTGCTTTCCACTCTTTATTATCTTTATTGAAAGAAATCTTAACGCCATTTTCTTTATCACAAGTTACTTCTGCATTTTCGTCATTAAAGAGTTTTTTATCTATTCCGTCAAGATTAAATGTTACTGTAACACCTTTTTCAGCATTTACATAATATCTTTCGTTATTTTCGTTATTTTCGTTAGTATTGCTGTATTTAAGATTGTCTTTTGAAATAGTATCGTAACTTATAGTGTAAGTCTTGGAAAGATTATATTTTGAGGATGTAATTGTAAGAGTTGCCTTTTTAATTTCTGACAATTTTACATCTTTATTACCTATTGTGATTGTGCCTTTTTCATGGTCAAACTCAATAGCATTTTCAATCTTATTTTTGCTGTCAGGTGTGGAATCACCCTTATATAATTCCAATGTCAAATCTTCAATTTTTGATTCGTCATTTAAGGTAAGAGTTACAGAGTCGCTGTTGGTATAGATATTGTTGTTGTCGTCAAAATATACGGAATTATCATTTCCATTTTCGCTCAGTGTAACATCGCCCTCAGCATAGTTGAATGAAAATTCAGATTTTGCACTGTATTTTTTACCGTTATCGGCTTCATAGTAAACAGTTGCAACAAGTTTGTTCTCTTTTTCCAACTCATTTGATCCACAGGAAGAATCAAACGAATTACCATTTAAAGTTGTTTTTGTATCGTAACCACTTATTTCCTTACCATTGAAAGTGACACTATCAATCTTAAAAGCTGCTTCTAAGTTTTTTACTGAATCTTTCTGATTACATATTGTGTCACCGTTTTCATATTTCTTACCGTTAAAGGTTACTGTCCATTTTCCTTCAAGAACAAGTCTTGGATTTTTAATGAAAGCAACTGTGTTTTCAACGGAAAACTGCATACCGTATGTCTTATTTGTGTAAGTGACGGAATATGTAATCTGATTGTCACCGACAACGCTATTAGTTACCTTGGCAGTATAACCATCAACCGTGTTTGCAGTAAGTGAAGTGATTTCATCATCCTCATAACAAGTAATTTCACTTTTAGCGCCGTCACCGCAAACAGTATATTTTGTACCTGCAATTTCAATTGTTGCACCCATGCCCTGCGGTGCTGAAATATTTTTACCGCTTAATTTTGAATCTGCATATTCATACACATTAAAATTGTCGCTGACATCACATTTGGTTAAAGAATCGCAGATAGGCCTACCAGCACTTGTCTTTGTATATACATTCCAAGCCTTTAAATCTTTATTATCGGTCTGATCACCATTTTTTTGATCGTTGCCGTCATTAAAGATAACTTTGTCAAATCCTTTAGCTGACCCATAAACATAATAGTACAGGCTACTGTTAGAATCGCCGTATTTTTTCATAGCCTCACCGGGCCATGCGGCATTTTTATCAGGATTTTCCGAACTGTCTTCTTTCCACATATACGCAGACGGAGTCCATTCTGTTGTTTTATAAAAGACTACGGAGTTACCATTACCTATATCGGTAAATAAAGCAATCTTGTCACCATTTTCAGCTTCTGTACTGTAAATGTTTTTCTTAACTTTCGGTATAATTTCTTTAAAATTACCGACAGAATCAAACAGTATAGGCTGTTTTGTTGAATTGACATAAATAGTCTTTGTTGAATTTTCTGAACTGCTGCTCTCAGCACCCGAAGAATTGCCTGTCAAGCCGCTAACGGGCAGAACTCCGAGGAGGATTGCCACAGCAAGCAATGACGCAACGATTTTTCTGGTCTTTTTTGAAAAATTCAAATCCATTGTTTACTCTCCTTCTTTTTTGTCAGATATACTCTTTATATATTTATAATTCACCCCGTTAAAGATACTGTGCATATGCAGAGAAAAGAGAAATACTGCGAAAGTTTCTATCACAGCACAGTTCAAAACAGGAAATATCCAAAATATAATCGTCAGCACAAACGAAAGTCCCATAATCATATCAAAAACAATGGCAAATCTGTTTGAGACAAAACAGATAACACCCGGTTTTGTCTTTTTAAGTGTTTGCTTGCCCTTTATTTTTGACTTTCGACTTTTATTAATCATTGCAAGCAAAGCATAGCCTGCAACCATACATCCCCAAAAAATAACCTCTGTAATGCAAATTAAGGGAATGTTTATCGAATCTCCCTCAAAACTGAGGAAAAGAAGAATTAATAGCGAAAGCGGTGAAACAGTAAGCAAAACCAATACCGCCTTAAACTTGTTTATATCACTTTTCAAGTAGTTCACCTCAAAATATGCGAATTCTCAACAGCAGAAAACTGCTGTTGAGCTTCTAATTATTATCAGTTAATAATTTCATCGGTATGAATAACCACAAGTTTTTTGACAATCTGAAAATTCACATTCTGCACATTGTCATATGCAAAAGAATTGTCGTAACCTATATTATTCATATCGCTTTCGGAAAGCTGTTGCGTTGTCTGTGCGCCCGGATCATAGCTATGAATATCAGGCTGTGAAAGAACGGCTGTCGGCTCTGCGTCCTGCGGAAGAACCGTTGTATTTTCCGAACCGTCGCCGTAAGGCGTCTTGCTCTGATTTACATACTGTTCTTTAACAGGCTCCGTCTGTGGCGGAACGATAATATTTTCCCTCTTCTTCTTGATATTCTTTTTGTCATTTTTTGAAAGCTGTGAAGTAAGCGTCTTTCCGTCAACACGAAGTCTGCCCGTTGAATTATTTGCCGCCTGCATTTCTTTGATTGTTTTCTGCTTTGCACGACCTGTTCTGATATTAAAAATTGTTTTGATATCAAACAGGAAAAACAGAACGACTGAAATAATGAAAAACAAAATCGTAAACGCAAGGCATATGTAAAAACAAATCCTAAAAATCGAAATTAAATCCATTATTTCACCCCCGAATTATCCAAACTTCTTGTATTTTCAATGTTACCAAGACATTCATTAACAAGAATTTGAAGTTCCTCATCATCCGGAACAGCTACTTTGATTTCATTAACATACTTTTCAATATTATCAAGTTCGTTGCTTATATCCTTAGCAGTTGCAAGACTGTTTTTTATAAACCAATAATACTTTGTATATATTTGCGAAGTAACATTTCTGTAAATCAAAAGTGCAATCTGGTTGTTTTCGTCTTTGGCAATATTTGGGGACGCAATCTCAACAAGATTGTTCCAATACTCCTTAACTTCTTCAACGGGATCGCCCTCAAGAGATTTGCCCGACATATTCTGATATGCCTTTGACATCGAACTCAAAAGTTCCGCCCTGTGCTTTATCTGTTCGGTACTACCCATTTTCTGTGCAATATCAAGCCATCTTTGAGAAACCGTTATGCCTGCCATACTAAAGTTCTCACTTTCAGATTTCTGTGATGACGGCACATATGAAAAGTACAATGCCTGACCGAGTTTATATGCAACATTATCGGCATATTCCGACGGATACTTTGATTTGAGTTCGTCCTCGTGTTCATATATCGCATCTTTAATGGTGTTGTACTCATCTTCGGAAAGTTTCGAGTCAGAGGTACATCTTTCAAGAAGTTTTTGATATGCCAACGGATTTGCAGGATCAACATTTATAGCATCCAAATAATATTTTTCAGCCGCATCCTGACTTACCGCACTGTCGCCGTTTGCAATATAACTCTCATAAGTTGATGAAGTCTGAACCGTAAGACCGGCACTGAATCCGATTGTACCGACAAGCATAACAATCGTCATAATAAATGAGGCAAGGAAGGTTTTCCACTTAAACGACTGAACCTTTTTATTTTCAATATCAAGATCCTTGTAGTGGTCGAGAGCATACAAAAGCTCTGCACAGGACTGATATCTGTCCTCGGGATTTCTCTGCGTACACTTGAGAATAATTTCTTCAAGACCTGACGAAAGCATCGGATTCCATTGGCGAATCGGGTACATCTCATACGGAGGTGTTGCAGGATTATGTCCTGTTACAAGGTGATACATAGTAGCGCCGAGACAATAGATATCCGTTCTCGCATCGGTTTGTCCATGACCGCCGAACTGCTCGGGTGCGGCATATCCCTGTGTACCAAGACAGGTTGTGTCGGCAACACTTGAGTACTTAAACTCTCGTGCCGTACCAAAATCAATGAGCATTACATTTCCGTCCGGCTTGAGCATAACATTTGACGGTTTCATATCACGGTAAATAATCGGGGGTTTTCTTGAATGAAGATATCCAAGAACATCGCACAGCTGTTTAGCCCACTCAATAACATCGTCCTGATTTTGAGCGCCGCTCGTTTCAAGAGCCTTGCTGAGCGGATTACCCTCGATATAATCCATAACGATAAGGAATGTATCGTCACAGTCGATAACATCAATAATACTTGGCAAATGCGGATGATTAAGTTTTTTCAACAAATCGGTTTCAGCAACGAGGTTTTGCTTTACAACCTCAAAGCTCTGCATACCGTCTTTACGAACTTCTTTGATTGCCCATTGTTTGTTTGCCCTTTCATTCATGGCAAGGTAAACAACGCTCATACCGCCTTTGCCAACTACATTAAGTATTTTATATTTTCCGTCGATTACGGAACCAATCTCAAGCATACTCTCACTCTACCCTTACTAAAACAACCGTAATGTTGTCCTGTTCTCTTCTGTATTTATCAAGCTCGGTAAGATAAACTGCATTATCTTTCATCTGCTGTTCATTGTTAAGCACAAACGGATTAAGTCTTTCATACATTTCTTCATCGGTGATAACATGTCTGAATCCGTCGGAGCAAAGCATAAATATCTGACCCGACACCATACTGCCGTTATAGAATGCGGGTTCAATGTATTCGCTTGCACCTATGCATTGTAAAAGAACATTTCTTTTCGGACAGGTTTCAGCCTCTTCGGGCGTCATTCTGCCCATATCAATTTCCCGCTGAACATACGACTGGTCTTTGGTCAGCTGATATGTTCTGTCGCTGAAACAATACGCTCTTGAATCACCTATATTTACGATATAATATTCATTGCCTGCAAACAGACAGGCAACAACGGTAGTACCAAGACTTATTCCCGTTCTTTTTCCAAAAGAAGAAATATTTCTGTTCATATCAAAAACAATCTTTTCCCATGAACGGAAAATCATATCTTTCATATCGGGTGAACCTACAATTTTCGGAAGATCATTTTCAAACCATTTACTGAACGCATCTATAACGGCAGCACTGGCGACCTCACCTTTAGCAAGGCCGCCCATACCGTCACAAACAACAGTCAATAATACATTTCCCTTGTCGGTTGTTGCCTCCATAACAAGAGCCGAATCCTGATTTGTTTTCTTCCTGATTCCTACATCTGTATGTACTGCTGTTAAATAATTCATATTAATACCTGCTTAATCAGCCCATAAACTGGAACTCTTCATCAGAAATCTTAATCTTGTCACCGTTGCTAAGAGCAACTTCCTGATTCGGAGTAAGCTTGTTTCCGTTTACATAAGTGCAGTTAGTTGAACCAAGGTCTGAAATAAAGAACTTGCCTGCACGAGCCTTAATCTTTGCATGTGCTCTGCTGACAGAATTGTTATTGCTGATGCAATAGTCAACTCTTCTTCTTTCCTTACCGATTACAAATTCGGGCTTGTTGATGCTGATTCTCTCGTTTGTTGAAGTTCTCACGAGAACAGCGCCTGTCGGCTGATAACCGAGAACTGTTGTTTCGCCTGCACCTTCGTTGAGAACGGTTGTCTGACCTGCACCCTCATTGTTCGGAACTGTCGGAGCAGCACCCTGACTCGGTACATTAGGTCTGTAAGCACCGCTCTGCTGCGGCTGATTGCCGTAAGGTGATGATCCTCTGTTTGGCTGAGGCTGGTTGCCATAAGCTGAAGGACCTCTGTTCATACCTGTCGGACCGTTCGGAACATTTCTTACGGGTTTAGACTTCTTCTTGCTGCCTGAAACAATAATAATAATTACTACGATAATAATAATTACAGCTACTGCGGCAATTGCAATAATAATAATCATCTTTGAAGAGTCGCCGTTGTCGTCGTTCTTATCTGTTGAAGCAACTGCAGTTGTTGTAGCTTCCTGTTTCTCTGTTGCGGGAGCAACTGCCTCTGTTGCCGGCTGTTCCTCTGTTTCCGGTGCGACTGTTTCACCTTTGCTTACAGATGCACCCGTACCGCTCTGATACTCAACGCCGAGTTCGTCAAGGATATTCTTAACCTGATTCATGCTTACGGAATAGTAGTAGTTGCTCTTTGTACCCTTGTTGATACCAACTACCTCGCCGTTCTCATTTACAAGAGGACCGCCCGAGTTACCGTTATTAAGAATTGCACCGTGCTGAATATAATCAATACCGTCAGATGAAGTAATCTTTGAAACCTCACCGCTTGTGATTGTTACATCATCGCTTGTGTATGTATTTTTGTTCTGAAGCTCTGCAACTGCTGCAGGGAAACCGAGAGCATAAACAACCTGTGTTTTGTCAACACTGTCGCTGTCGCCGAGAACAGCGGGTGTTCTTCTGTTCATCATCTCGGTAAGGTTTACAATTGCAAAGTCCATTTCCTGACTTTCCTTCTTAACCTTAACAGGGATTGTTACATCACCTGAAACAACAACTTCAAGGCTCAGGTTGTCAATGCTGTAATTTGAACCGAAAATATCTTTACAAATTGCCTTAACATCGTCATTTACATCAACAACATGAGCGCATGTGAGAACTGTGTTGCCGTTGATAAGAAAACCTGTACCGCCCTGAATAGGTGTACCCTTATCACGACTGTCTTTCTTGTAAATCATTCTTACCTGAACAAGACTTTCGCTTACTTTTGTTACACTTGCGTTGGCTGCTTCGGCATTAACCGGAATAACAACCGAAAATGCCATACACAGAACGCACGCTAATGAAAGCAAGAGTTTTGCAAAGCTTTTTTTGCTTTTTGTTTTTGAGATCATTTTTTACTCCTCCTGTTTGTGCGGTTATTTCCGCTGGTTTGATTATATATTAGCAGAATTTCAGCAAGCTTCCCCAAAAACCGACAGACGACCTATTTTTCGGACAAACAGCACGATTCTGCAAAAATACCTGATAACTAATCGTTTTTATAATGTGAAAATAAAGTTTTAAAAGGAATATCCGGAAACAGCTCCACATTTATGGTCATTGCTTCATTGATAATAAAATCCTCTTTACCGCATAGCTTTTCCTTTATAATCACAACATCTTCGCCAACACTTTTTGCAATGTCATCAACAGTGATATTTCCTTCTTCAATAGCCTTTTTTATTAATGGAAAAACGCAATTCATTATATCACCGCCCGAATTTTCGTTTATTTACTACTTAATTTTATACGATTTCGTGTTTATTGTCAATATCAAACAAAAAACTTGCCATACAATTTCTATTTTGTAATTGATTATAGACAGATAAACGGCTATAATTATGAGAAAAGGAGGTTATGCCATGAACACAACTGATTATGCACAAATTTCTTCTTCAAATATCAGGTTCCTTTTGACAAAAAATAATATGTCAATTCGCCAGCTTGCAGAAAAAATCGGAATTGCGGCCACCACCTTAAATGATTCATTAAAAAGTAAAAAAGGAGTATCCGTTGATTCACTTATTAAAATAGCCGATTATTTTAATCTTACCGTTAACGACCTTTGCAATGTTTCACTTGACCGAAAATCAGCACAGGATGAAGAGGAGTATGATATAATTTACAACAAATTCAAAAAGCTTGATTCTCATGGAAAAGAACTTGTTGCAATGATAATTGACAAAGAGCTTGAAAGACTTCGGAAGCACTAAAATATCTTTGACGCCGATTAACCGAGCCGTTTTTTATTATGACGGTTCGGTTGCTTTTTTTCTGTCCTTTTATCGTACCCAAAAATATTCCCCCTCTCATTAATTCCTTTATCAAATATTTTACATATAAAAATTCACTATCTCAATATGTGCAATTTTGTGTGCAGTAAATAAGAACATATTTTTCGTGGTTTTTTGACATATTTTTTACCGCAAGTTACATTGACCTACTATTTTGTTTGTAGTATAATAGTTATATCAAAAGTACAGACAGTAATTATATTTTATGTAATAATAAACGCACCTTATTATTACTATTATTATTATAGGTACTATAACTGATTGTGGTGATGATTATGTCGTTTTGTGAAAAATTTCAAAGAGCTGTCGGGGATACAACTATATACAGATTGAGCAAAATTACGGGTATTGAACGGACAAAACTCCAGCGTATTAAGAGCGGTCAAAAACTGCCCACCATGGAGGAACTTGAACTTATCTGTGCTTCGCTCTGTCTTTCTCCCGAAGAAAAATTTAATTTAACAAAAGAATATGAGATAGCAATTATAGGCGAAGACAGGTACAAAAGCAGAATCTGCACGGCAAATTTTATCGAAAATCTGTATAACATTTTCGAGGTTAAGCATTGCCCTATCGAACGGAGTTTTAAAATATCACTTAATATAGAATATCCTGCTGTTATCAAAGGCGAATCCGACACCTATAACGCAATTGAAACCATAATGCGACAGGAAGCTGTTGAAAATAACACCATATATATGTACGGCGATATTTTCGAAGACAAGTCACCCATTAACAATTTATTAAAAAGTATAACCGACATAGCAGGTTTGTCGGTATGTCATATTTTCGGTCTTAAACCTTATGACGACTCCTATGATAACTACTATTCAAACATAAACATGATAAACAAAATTTATCCGATTTTTCTCAGCAAAACAGATTACCATGCTTATTACTACTACGATAAAACAACAAACAGCTCCGTTCTGCCATATTTTATTGTTACCGACAACTACCTTGTTACGATTTCATATGACAAAAGAAGTGCTGTAATAACTCAGGATAAAAACATAATCAAACTTCACAAAGAACTCTTTGAACAAAAAATAAATAACTCCTATGCTCTGATTGCCGATATCAACACGCTTATGGGATACAGCAGTATTTATGTTGAGCATTTGCGGCACTACGACATTGCAAACACAAATTTGATTACCATTGAATACGAACCATGCGTAACGCCGTATATAGGTGATGAATTAATTGAAATGTGCATGAGAAAGGACATTCCAAACTTTCCCGTCATATTTGACCGTGCAAAAAGCTGTCTTTCGCAATACCGCAACTTTATGTTAAAAACTTCAATTTTTACCGAACGAGGGCTTGACAATTTTCTTATGACGGGCAGAATAACCGAGATACCCGAAATTGCCTACAATCCTATTCCGCCCAAATATCGAATAAAAATCTTGAATGAACTTTGCAAATCCGCAATAAATTTAAAGCAAAGCAGTCTGCATCTTATTCGTGAAGACAAACTCCATTTACCGAAAAATCTTCGTTATTGCGGGACCGGTCAGATTAACGACTTTTTTCTTCTTCTGTCCGATGAAAAAAACAGCCACTCTGTTTTTAAACTTAATGAATGTGGATTTGCAAAACCCTTTTATGATTTTGCAACGAGCCTTGTTGATTCCGAAATTGTTTATTCAAATGAAGAAACAATAAAGATAATACAGAATAAGATTTCAGAATTTTCACAATCGCTTTAATCTGACAAATAAAAAAACCGTGTGTACTTTTTCTGTACACACGGTTTTGTGTTATAGTCGGTATATTTACTTGAGCATTTTAAGGATTTCGTCCTTTTCACGATAGCCTACTGCCTTATTGACAAGCTGACCGTTTTTGAACACCATAAGAGTCGGGATACTCGACACATTATACTGCATTGTAAGGTCGGGTTCTTCGTCAACATTAACCTTGCCGACAAGAATTTTGCCGTCATATTCGTCAGCGATTTCTTTCACAATCGGGGCAATCATCTTGCACGGACCACACCATGTTGCCCAAAAGTCTACAAGCACGGGGATATCCGACTGCAAAACCTCCTGCTCAAAAGTTTCTTTGTAAAGCTCTATTTCCATAACAATCCTCCTGTTCGGTTATTTTAATCTTTAGATTTGTAGTAAAGCATACAATGACAAAAGCCCTCAAAATCGGGATCGGCAATCTGCTCCTTGAATTCCTTGCACATACACTTGTATTCCTCTGTACGCTGAATTCTGCACGGGCAGTAACCGCCTGTCCTCTTCAAGCCCTCTTTAACTGTTTTTACTGTTTCTTTGTCGGGATTAAGTGTTATTTTCATCTGCTCACCCCACAATTTTTACGGCGTTTGCCGTTAATCTCTTCCCTTGACTATACTATATATCGCAATCCTAAAATTGTCAAGCGGCGGTGTGTCACCGCACCCCGTTCGTGTAGACAGTCTGATATAGCAAAAACTACAACTCCCGAGATTTGCTTTGTGCTAATATTCCCCTATGCATGCGAGTGCCTCGCTCTCCGTTCGTGTAGACAGTTTGAAACAGTCAATACTGCTACTCCCGAGATTTGCTTTGTGCTAATCGCTCTCTGTTCGTGAAGATAGTTTCTGTAATGCAAAACATATTATGCCCGAGCGTAACATTGCCACCGTCTGCACCATTCAATGTAGCGGCGAACCGTGTTCGCCAATCGTTTTGGTTGCAAAACCAAAACGAACAAACACACAATCTATTTGTTTCAAAAATATTATAATGTCAAATCGAAATTAGCTTTTATTCAATTCGTGCTTGCATGCGAGTGACTCGCTCTCCGTTCGTGTAGACAGTCTGATATAGTAAAAACTACAACTCCCGAGATTTGCTTTGCGCTAATATTGCCCTATGCATGCGAGTGCCTCGCCCTCCGTTCGTGAAGACAGTTTCAGCAATACAAAACATATTATGCCCGAGCGTAACATTACCACCGCCGCTACGGTATAACGGTAAATTTCCGACATTTATATAATTTAATTTACCATAAAATTTGTACCGTTACCCGCGTGTGTTCATGAGATCACCTACTGAATTGTGAAAACAATAACTAAAATTATCTAAAGAAAAAACTCTGATAAATTTTTAAAAATTGCATTAAAATATACATTTTTTCGCCTTTTGTGCTTTTAAGTGGAGGCGATTTTATGACTAACTTTTTTATGGTTCCAAACGAGGTGTTTGACCTCAACCTAAAACCGCAACAGTTCGCTGTTTTATGCTACATACTCAAATGCTGTGACGAATCGAACACCTGTTATCCGTCCATACACACCATTGCAGAGGCCTGTGCAATCTCCGACAACACCGTTAGGGAAAGCATAAAATTCCTTTGCAAAAGAAAAATCATTACCAAATCGGGCGGTTTCACGGTCGGCAAATACGGCAAGATTCAGTCATCGTCCTATCTGTTCTCGATCAACCCGAATTTTTATGACGAAGGTTTCGGCAGGGACAACCTTGTCGAATATTACATAAACGAAAACTCTGCCACCTCATAATCTGCAACAACACACTCTGCGAATATCACTTCATACCCCATGTAAAATACTGCACCCCCCTACTTCAAATATTACACCCATGGGGTTCAGAATTTACACCTCCCCCCTTCAAAATTTGAACCCGTCCCCTTCAGAATTTGAAGCCTAATAATACCCATAGAAAAAGACTAAGAGAAAAATACCCAAGGAACAATACCAAATGAATAACTGCGATAAGTGGAATCGAGAGCGAATACTGACGAATTGCATTCTTGTAATCGCAGAAATTTGTGTTATACTTAAATTGAAAATAATTTGATGAGGTGATAGCATGGTAATAAGAGAGGTTCAGGACAGAGATTTCGTTCAGCTTGCGGAAATGAGATGGGCCCATGCTGTTGAGGACGACGAAACTTACGGTAAACACAACACCGACGGTGTAACAAAATCGGTATTTATCGAGGAGTTCGTTGCCTTTTTATACACAAACAAGGGATATAAAATCTTCGTTGCGGAAGATGAGAATGCGAAAATTCTTTCGGCAATGTTTGTATATCTTATTCCGACAATTCCCACCCCGAATGCAAAGCGTGAATTTATTGCGTATCTCACAAAGGTGTTCACGCTTGAAGAATATCGTGGTAAGGGCATCGGCACTCGACTGCTCGATTATGTAAAGAACTACCTTTCGTCAATCAACTGCGAACTTGTCTTTGCATGGCCAAGTGAAAATTCGGCAGAATGGTATAAATCTCATGGGTTTTCCGACACCAACGAAATTTTTGAGTGCAGATTATAACAATAAAAAATATAAGAGAACAATCGGGTAACAGATTTACTGAATGTAAGCTTCTGCTACCCGATTGTTATTCTATACCGAGAATATCATGGAAATATTTAAGCGTGGAATATTTGTATTTTCGTTCAAAAGATTTTTTGTCAGCATTTTCAAAATCTGAAACCGATTTGACATAGCCCTCTATGTATTTTGAAATCTGTTTTTCAATTTTATAAATATTCATTCTGACAGCCTTATATTCATTGTATCAACGACTGCATTTTCAATTAAATATTTATCATAATTCTCAGGTCTGATAAGAACCGTTTTTGAATAATCAAGCCCCGATGAATCGGTTTTTAATCTTTCTGTATTTTTAAACAGGAACGCTTTTTTATGATGAATATGCGACCTAAACGGAACACAAATATAAATAATAATCTTTAATATAATTTTTTGTCAAGCATTTTTAAGCTGACATAACACATCGGATACACTTTTATTATAAGCATATTTTTAAAAATATTACGAACAAATAAAATAACAAAAAACGGCACCCCGATTTTACTCGGAGTGCCGTAATTAATTTTGATTACAGAATCAGAATCGTGTTGAGTGTGGAATATTCCGCATTATTTAGCGTAAGCAGAATCTCCGCCGATCTGACCGTCGATACCTGTAAATCCGCTTGCGCAGCATACATAAACTCTCATGTTAGCCTTAGCAAGTTCCGGAACTGTAAGTGTACCGTCAGTAACATACTTAACATCACCTGTAACAGCGTCAACATACTTGCCGTTAGGAATGTTCTTGAATGTTGCACCTGAAGAAATTGAAACGAGTGCAAGGCTGTCTGTGTTGTCGTCAGTATAACGGCGAACATAAGACATATCGCCACCTGTTACATATGTGTTTGATGCTGTGTACTGTCCCTTCTGGAGAGCGGGGATAGCACGACGAATAGCATTAACCTTTGAAAGGTGCTTACTGAGCGGGCTTGCAAGAGTGTCAGCAACAGTGCCTGATGCTGTGTACTCACTGAAGTCAGTAGCGTTTACAGTACCCTCAAGATAATCACCGAAGTATGCACGGCCTGAGTTTTCAAGAGAAATAAGTGTACCCTTATCAATAAGCTCACCCTTCTTGAACTCAACTTCTGAACCATAGTATACGCAAGGAATACCACGGAATGTGAACATAAGATCCATATTCTCTGCCCATGTCTGTGTACCGCCTGTGAAACGAGTTGTTTCATCCGGCTGTTCAGGAGCATAGTCGTGTGAATCAACATACATTACGCTGTATGTTGCATCATTGTAATACTGGTCGTTGTTAATAGCGAAGTTATAAGCGTTCTTAGCGCTACCGAACATTCTGTGCATCTGGAAGTCAATTGCATCCATGCCTGATGCCTTAGAACGGTCGGAACCGTGATATGTAATACCGTCAAGGTAAGCGTTGTCGCTCTTTGGCTGTGTAGAATCCATATCGCCGTTGTAATTATCTTCTTCAAGATAATGCTGAAGAACGAGGTTCATGTTGTCGTTGATGTCTGAAGCTGATGTGCCCCAGTTCCAGCTGTCTGCCCACTTAGAGTTAGACTCTTTCCATGTGTAGTAAGGAGTTGACTCCTCGGCATGGCCACGATACCAAACTGATGTGTATCTTGTGCAGATTTCGCCGAACATATAGAAGTTAGGCTTGCCTGCTGCCTTAGCAGCGTCCATAAGCTGGTCATTGAACATAATGTTGAGAGATACTCTCGGAATGTGACGAACGGTATCAACACGGAAGCCGTCAACGCCCATATCCATATACTTTGAATATGAATCTACAACATATTCTGCAACTGCAGGGTTCTCTGTGTTAAGGTCAACGCAGTCGCCTGCAATCTGGCTGAACTTTGTTGTCCAGTCATCATAGTTAGGACTCTGGAAATAGCCTGTATGATAGTAGTTGTTCGGGTTGTAAGTATCACTCTGTGAAATCTTATTCATAGAGAAGTCCTGCTCTGCAGGCTGAGGACCGGTTGAGTTACCGTTGTCGCCTGAGTAAGTAACATTCTTCATAAGGTTAAGTCTCTGCTGATACTGAACACCCGGCTTCTGAGCCCAGTATTCCTCAGGTGACTTAAGGCCGTATGTATCAAGAAGATACTGTGTAGGAATCAATGACTCCTGAAGGTTGCCAAGGTCTTTAGTTGTATCCTTTGTGAAAAGATCACAGAAGTGTGCTTCACCAAAGTTACCTGTGTGCTGAAGAACTACGTCCTGAATAATCTTCATGCCCTTCTGGTGAGCATCGTGAATAAGATCTTCGTATGTGTAGTCTGAGCTTTCATAACGAGCATCAACTGTTGACAAATCCATAGCATGATAGCCGTGGTAGTCATATCCTGATCCGTTTGTAACAACAGGTGTTACCCAAATTGCGCTGAAACCGAGAGCCTTGATGTAGTCGAGCTTGTCACCGAGACCTTTAAAGTCACCGCGCCATGCAGGGTCGTCGTCACCGTTGCCGGCTGTGCCGTCATCCCAGCAATGAACATCGTTGCCTGTATCGCCGTTATAGAAACGTGTTGTCATAACAAAGTAGATTGTTTCTTCACGCATATCAACGCTGCCAACCGGATCCGGCTCGTCAGGGTTGTATTTTGACCATTTACCGTTTTCACAGTACCAGTCAGCGCTTGCAGCAGATTCAAGTTTTTTCTCAGAAGAATACTGCTTGCCGTCAGCGTCTGTAACAATGGCATTTACCTTTGTAACATCTGCTACATGGTAGTTATACCACTTGTCACCCTTTGTCATTTTCTCACCGGGGTAAGACTTTGACATGGCGCTGTTTGTGGGGAGCGAGTTCCACAAATATACATATGGCTGTGTACCGTCACTCATTCTTACATGAATTGTGATGCCTGTTTCTGTTGTATCCGCAGATACAGCGTCAGAGTCGGAACTCTGAGCTGCATTTACAGAAATTACTCCTGCGGTTACAACCATCATCACAGCAAGAACAAGTGCGCACAGCTTCTTTATTCTTGTCATAGGTATATCTCCAATCTTTTTTTACTTAATGTTTGGATTACTCAAGGTTTACAACGATTTTCAGAATGATTGTTGCATCCTTAACACTGATTGCACCGTCACCGTCAAGGTCGCAAATTTTGAGGTCAAGTGTTTCGAGAGCCGGAACATCCGGAAGTCCTACAATTGACTTCTGAAGATATGTTGTGTCCACAACAGTTACATCTCCGTCACCGTCAACATCGCCACGAAGTCTTTCGGGAGCTGTTGTAGGCTGAACTGTTGTTGGCTGAGGAGTTGTAGGTTTAACAGTTGTTGGCTGTGGAGTTGTAGGCTTAACAGTTGTAGGCTGAACTGTTGTTGGCTGAGGAGCAGTTGTAGGAACAACAACTGTTGTAGGCTCAGTAACATCGTCTGCAGCTGTGTAAGTATAAGTCTTGTTTATTGTGCTGTTGTCAGAACCCTGTACATAAACATTAACCTTGTATTCACCCTTCATTTTAGGAACGAATGTGTAAATGTTGTTGAGTGTGTAGTAAGGTGTGTTCTGAGCACCGTTAGGATCAGTTACAACATACTTGTAGAAAAGAAGGTTAGTACCTGTCTTACCGCCGCCTGCCTTAACTGTTACAGTAGCAGTTGAGTTAACCTTGATAAGGTTAAGGTTTGCAGGAGTAACGCTCTTGATGATTGGCTTAACAATTGCTGAGTCGTCCTTAACTTCAAGAGTCATTGTACGGTTGTTTGTGTTGCCGTCTGTGTCCTTAAAGTCAAATGTAATTGTGTATTCACCTGCAACTGTAGGAGTCCATGTTACTGACTTAGCAGAAGAGAAGTCGGAAAGTGTTGATGTTCCGCCCTGTGCGTTAGTAACAGAGAACTTGTAGCTTACTGCTGCGCCGCTCTTATTGGCAGCAGTTGCAGAAAGCTGTACATCTGTACCTGTGTAGATGTTTGATGCAGGATCAGCAGTAAATTCCTTAACCTGGAGAGGGCTTGTATCGTAAACAGACCATTGATTAGTCTTGTTGTTGTAGATATAGCCGTCCTTTGCAGTAAGGTTTCCTGTCTGTGACTGACCGCTGTTGCTGAAGATACAGCTGGCATATGTCTTTGATGCGGTGTACTGATATACATTGCCGCCGATGTTTGTCATCTTTACGCCCGGCCATGAACCGTTGCTGTCAGAATTGCTGTTCCACATATAAGCAACAGGTGTTGCCCAACCTGCCTCGTTGTTGAGGTAAACAGTTGTGCCTTCACCGCTGGGAGTTGTTGCTGTTGTAGCAGTTGTTGCTGTTGTTGCGCTTGTAGGTCTCTGAGCAGTTGCGTCCTGTGAAGGAGCACCTGCATAATCCGACCATGTACCCTTTGAAAGGTCATAGATTTTGCCGTGACCCGGGTATGTAAGGTCTTTTGTCTGATCTGAGCCGTTGTTGAAGATTACCGATGTGTAATCCTTGTCAAGAGTGTAAGAATATACACCGTCCTCAACCTTTGTCATTGCTTTACCCGGCCAAGATGCGTTGCTGCCGACACCGTCAGTCCACATATAGCAGTTAACTTTTGACCAGCCGTTGTTTACCCTAACGTAAACAGTATCGCCTGTTGCAGCAGAAGCACTGACTACACCGACGAATACGGTTGAAACCGCCAGCATAAGGCAAAGCACAAGGCACATGATTTTGTGTTGTCTTTTTACCATTTTGATTTCCTCCAGAATTATTTTTTTTGTTGCACGTGTGAAGCTACTCAACACTACTCCACAATTACTCTTTAATTCTACATTATTGAACCGCTAATAATTTTCTCTTAAAGAATAATAAAATTTCTTGCGTCACAAATTATTCACATTCAAATTGTGCATAATAGACAATGAAACAATAATTAGCAAAAAAACAGGATAATAAAAGCAAATAGTCAGATGTTCGGTTAGCAACATCTGACTCTATTTGCAGTTTCATGTCAAAAAATCTTCATTTGATTACTTCTTTTTGATTTTGTCCCAATAGGCTTTGAACGCCTGCTCGTTTTTATTTCTGCCGTATTCATAATACTTCTTGTCCTTTAGGGCATCGGGCAGATATTGTTGCTCAACATAATGGTTCGGAAAATCGTGGGGATAAAGATAGAACTGTCCCTTGTTTGGATTGTCATCTCCGTCACAGTGCCTGTTCTGCAATTGTCTGGGTACAGGACCCGAGTTACCTGTTCTTATGTCAGCCAAAGCTCTGTTTATACCCATATATGCCGAGTTGGATTTTGGGGCATTGCACACCATAACCACGGCATCGGCAAGCGGAATTCTCGCCTCGGGAAGTCCGACAGCCTGCGCCATATCAACGCATGACTTTACAATCGGCAAAAGCTGCGGATACGCAAGTCCCACATCCTCACTCGCACACACCATAAGTCTGCGACACGCACTCGGCAGGTCGCCTGCCTCAAGCAGTCTTGCAAGGTAATGAAGTGCGGCATCGGGATCGCTTCCGCGCATACTTTTCTGATAAGCCGAAATAATATCGTAATGCTCATCGCCCTCACGGTCATATCTGACCGCACTTTTCTGCACAAGCTGTTCAACGGTTTCAAGTCTTACAACCTTTTTTCCGTCAATTTCATCTGTTGCAATCACGGAAAGCTCAACGGCATTCATAGCCTTGCGAACATCTCCTCCGCAACCCGATGCTATTTTCTTTGCACATTCTTCGGGCATTTCAATATCCGTACCGCTCTCCTCGGCAAGAAAATCACTTGCACGGTAAACCGCCTTTTCAACCTCATCCGGCTCAACCGGCTTAAACTCAAAAACAGTAGAACGGCTCAGAATTGCGTTATATACATAAAAATACGGATTTTCGGTTGTTGACGCAATCAGCGTGATACTGCCGTTTTCAATGTATTCGAGCAAAGTCTGCTGTTGCTTTTTGTTAAAATACTGAATTTCGTCAAGATAGAGCAAAATTCCGTTAAGCCCCGAAAAAGTGTTAAGCTGTGCAACAATCTCCTTTATGTCGGCAGTTGAAGCCGTTGTGCCGTTAAGCTTTTTGAGGGTACGGTTTGTCTTTTTGGCAATATATGTGGCAAGCGTAGTTTTTCCAACCCCCGAAGGACCGTAGAAAATAAGATTCGGAATATCTCCGCTTTCAATAATTTTACGAAAAGGTCTGTCGGGTGCAATAAGATGCTTTTGTCCCACAATGTCATCAATTGTCTTTGGACGAATCCTGTCCGCAAGCGGTTTGTTCATAATTTTTCTCCCATGACTTCAAGTTGCGTATTTTATGTCAAGCCTCGTTGTTCTGTACTGTTTCCAAAAATAACTCTCACTCGTCTAATCCGTTCCAATCACTTGCGTGATTTCCTCGGCTTACTCCTCGCCGGTCGTTATTTTAAGGCTCCGAACCTCGGCTCTTCTAATATAGTACATTTGTTCGGGTGATTTGTCAAGCAAAAAGTTACTGCTATTTTGTAGCGGCGAACCGTGTTCTCCCGTTCGTGTGCAACGCACACGATTGCACGCATTGCGTGCAAATTTGAACACACAATTTATGTTATATCAAAACATATTATATAAACATAAACATTCATCAAGCGGGCGGATGATATCCGCCCCTACGGGTTTGTGGCATTTATAAAATTTGTTTTAACATATAATTTGTACCATTACTTGCAGGCATACACGGTTCGCCCATACATTTAAACGCAACTTCTGTATATACAAAAACAGTCGGGCGACAATGATTTGCATTTTGCAAACTGTCTGCCCGACATTAATTTTCAATTTTCCATTTTCAACTTTCAATTTTCACCGATTCCCACAACTATTTTCTGAATTTTCGTGGCATCGGCAACCGTGATATCTCCGTCACCGTCACAATCGGCATTGCAAAGCTGTGTGTTGTCAAGCTGTTCAAGCTTAACTATATACTTCTGAACAGTGGTTGCGTCAATGACGGTAATATCTCCGTCAAGGTCAACATCGCCGTTCAAAATCTTATCATTTTTGAGAGCAACAGCTTTGATAACAAATGTACCGCCGAGCATATCATCTCTCTCGGTTTTGTACCAGTCGAGCAGTTCACATGTTGTGCCGTCATATTTAATGTAGCTGTTACCGTAAGATGAATCATTGAGAAAAGTCATTTTCGTTGCACTTGTAAGCCATTCGCCTACACCAAGCTGACTTGATTCCTCTGAATTTGTCTTGATTCTTACACCGACTGCACCTCTTCCTAGCGGTGCAACAAATCCGTTTGCATCAACAGACTGATAACCGCTGTATGCAACCTTGCCCGATGCAACAGACTTCCATTCGCTCTCATCATTTGAGGGAACACCGTCTCTTACGGGAATGTAGTAAATCTCATAATCCGCACCGTTGCTCTTTGTTTCAAAAAGCACCTTATCAAGTGTACGGCTGTTTTCGCCAAAATCAAAGCAATTGATGAATGTAATGTCGTTGCTGTCAACATAATTAAAGCTGTATGTAGCGCCGTAGCGTTCATCCTGCAACAATGTCATATCGTCGGTAATCTGCGTCACCTCGTCAATTGTGAAATTCGGGGAATACTTATCGCCGAAAATGTACTTATCCTCATATGAAAGCCAGAAATAACCGCCCATTGTGTTGTTATCGCCCCAGCTGTTGCGCACAAGCCATGCTCCGTTGTTCTGCGGCAACACACCTGTTCCGTTAGAGAATCTGTACCTGCTGAGATTATCGTTCCAACCCACAATGCTGATTGTGTGGCCGACATAGTCGCCGTCATATGACTGCGGCATAAAGTAGGTTGTGCCTGCATTGTTAAAGCACTTGTTTGATGTGGCATATGACGCTGTCACCGAGCCGTTGTCGATAATTGCCTGCTTGATTTCGTTTGAATCAGCGCCGTCAAGATAACGCAGTTTTGTTGTGCCGTATTTAGTCTTGTCGGCTGTCATATCATCGCCGTGAATATTTTTTGAAAAATCAATCTCACCGACATCGGCAATCTCTGCACCGCCCTGCCATGAGGTGAGATAGCCGGGATAAATATTTGTAAATCCGCCGTCACGGTATTTTCTCTGCCAGCCCTTGCCGTTTGTCTGTGTTGTGGAACTTGCGTTTGCGTGGTCATGTGACATCTCGGTAACGGGATAGCCAAGCTTCAAGAGCTTTGTTTCAAAGCCTTCTGTGCCTGCAACCGCCCAGCAATCGTTATACTGCTGAGCCTTGATAGGTGTTACAAAGCCGAGTTTTTTTGAGCTGAAATCACTCGGAAGTCCGTTTTCGTCAACAAGCGAATAGCCGATTGCGGAATATGCAGACGGAAAAGACGAATCCGAAGATTGTGCATTCTTTGTGACCGACTCAAATCCGTCATCAATTTCAGCCGCATTTACGCTTGCAATGCCGACCGAAATCATACACACCGCAGAAACCGCTGCGGTAAATTTTTCAGCAAATTTTTTGTTCATAAAATCACCTGTATATATAATGTAAAGTGGTGTGTTTGTTTTAGAATTATAAGCTATCTCTTTTTCTTTATGATAAAGGATTTAAATCTGAACAAATTCCGCTTTGCTTGCAAGGAGCGGAATTTGTGATAGATTGCAATCTACGCAGAGGAGCATCTACTGCCTTTTAGGCAGTAGATACCTGCGCTTAGATTATAACAAAACAAAATAGTCTTGTAAATAGAATACATAATATAAAATTGCACAATAATAACAATATACAAACAAATTTGCGAAACGGGGGATTATTTTGCAGTTCAGAACCGACCTTGCAATTGAGGCAAGAGAAATTGCAGGAGAAAACACAGGCGGTATTGAATTCAAAAAATACAGTGAAAACGGTCTTGAAATTTCACGGCTGATTGTAAAGAACCAAAAGGCAAGACAGGCACTCGGCAAGGAAATCGGCACATACATTACAATTGAGTTGCCGTCACTGACCGACAATTTTACCGAAACCGACAAACGGCTTGAAACCGTCGGCAATGAAATCAAACGGCTGTTACCCGTAAACGGACTTGTGCTTGTTGCAGGACTCGGCAACATGGAAATCACTCCCGACTCACTCGGACCGAAAACAAGCCGACGAGTGCTTGCCACCCGTCACATAGGCGGAGAAATTGCCCGTTCAACTGGACTTGACCGACTTCGCCCTGTTGCCGTAATGCAGACGGGAGTCACGGGACAGACGGGCATTGAAACAGGCGAATACATTCTCAGCATTGTACGGCGGATAAGACCGACAGCCGTTGTTGCAATTGACGCACTCGCCTCACGCAGAACCGAAAGGCTCGGCTGTACACTTCAGATAAGCGACACGGGAATCTCACCCGGTGCGGGGGTGGGCAACCACCGAACCAAAATCACAAAGGAAACAATCGGAGTTCCTGTTATTGCAATCGGAGTGCCGACCGTTGTTGACGCACAAACGCTTGCGGTTGACATTCTCGGCAATGACTGCAACCGAAAAACGCAGAAAATGCTTATGCCGCAGGGCAGACAGCTTGTAGTCATTCCGAGAGAAATTGACCTGCTCACGGAAAGAGCCTCAAGGCTCATAGCCTTTGCACTCAACGGAGCGTTGCAAAATGAATTTGATTTGCCCGACCTCATCTCGTTAATGTAAATCCACGCATATTTACACATATTCACCGATGCCACGGCATATATTTATTGCAGAAACCGATAGCCAACATATGTACGGATTGCAGGTGATTTTGTGAAAAGTGAAGGAACATCAAAAAAGAAACTGAAGAAAGCCTTAAAAACAAGCACAGCCGTTGTACTGTTGACAACGGCTGTTTTAAGCGTTATATACAGACTGCCTCTCTGCTTTGAATCACAGAATCCTGCGGCACTTGCCGCTGCCGCTTTTACTCTCACAAACGGAGAATACAAGCTTGAAAATTCAAAGACGGAAAAGTCGACAGCTTCCGACCAAAAGCCCACAGAATCAGCCGGCACAGAACCCACAGTCCAAAAAAATCACAAGCGTGACAAAAGCACCTATTACGATTCCTACGGCAACCATGACGGCGAGAACAAATACACGGTTGAGGAACGCACCATAGGCGACACGGGAACTCAGGTTAACAACTGCTTTGTCAAGAACAAGACGGGACTGTCGCTTGACTTTGACGGACTGCTCTCGGCAAAACTGCCGTTTTCAATTGACAAGGGCATAAATTCGCCGCAGGTTCTTATCTACCACACCCACACAAGCGAGGCATATCTTGACGAAGATGTTGACTTTTTCTATGACAGCTTTTATTCACGCACAAACAACAACGATTTCAATGTTGTGGCAGTCGGAGATGCACTCACCGAACAGCTCAACAAGCGTGGAATAAAAACGGTTCATGACACGACAATTCACGATGAATCCTACAACGGTTCGTATGACCGAAGTGTTGACACAGTGTATAAAAATCTTGAAAAATATCCCGACATCAAGGTTGTTATCGACCTGCACCGTGATGCAATCGGAACGGACGAAAACAAGGTTAAGCCCGTGTTTACATACAACGGCAAAAAGGGTGCGCAGATTATGATTCTTGCGGGTTGTGACACAGACGGTGAACGGGGTTTTGACTGCTGGGAGGAAAATTTAAACTTTGCCCTGAAAATTCAGGACAAAGCCGAAACACTCTATCCCGATATGACCAGACCGCTGAATTTTGACTACTTTGCATACAATGAATATGTCTGCAACGGTTCGCTGTTAATAGAAGTCGGCACAGAATCAAATTCCATTGACGAGGCAACCTACTCAGGCAGTCTGTTAGGCAACGCAATTGCAGATGTGCTTTTAAATTGACGGTGAACCGCCGGCAGCGTGTCGCTGCACCCAATTCCATATATAAAAAACAGTCGGGAAGACATTGTTTTGCATTTTGCAAACTGTCTTCCCGATTTTATTATAATCTTTTCAATTTACTTACGATTTTTTCCACGCTGACGGGGCGAACAGCAACATCAACGGGAACAATTCGAGTCTGCCTGCTAACATATCGAAAATCAAAATAATTTTTGACAAAATACTGAATTCCGAATAGTTGCCGACAGGACCAACCATTCCAAGACCCGGACCTGTGTTGTTGATATTTGCGGCAACAGCCGTGAAATTCGTCACAAAATCCGTTTGGTCAAGCGAAAGCACAAGCCAGCTTAACGCAAAGATTCCGATGTACAGCACAAGGAAAATTGAAGTTGACCTCATAACGTTGTGGTCAATCGCCTTGCCGTCCATTTTAACGGTCTTAACATTTCTCGGATGAATGAGGAGTGAAAACTCCTTTCGTGTTTCCTTAAAGAGCAAAATAACTCTTGAAACCTTAAAACCGCCGCCCGTACTGCCTGCCATTGCACCGATGAATGTGATAATCATAATCACAGTTTTTGAAAATTCAGGCCAGTTATTGACATCCGTCAAACCAAAACCTGTTGTCGTGATAATTGACGAAACATAGAAAAAGCTTTGGTGAACCGCATCATATGCACTCGGATAAAGTGACCTGATGTTAAACGCAATCAAGGCTGTTGACAGCACGATAATTCCGAAATAAACCCACAGCTCCTGAATGCGGAAAGCCTGCTTAAACTTCTTCGCAAGAATGAGGATATACACGGAAAAGTTAATTCCGAACAGCATCATAAAAATCGCAATAACCGTTTGCAGATAATTGCTGTATGAAGCGATACCTGCGTTGGTAACACCGAAACCGCCCGTACCTGCCGTTGCAAAGCTTATGTTAAGTGCGTCAAAAACAGGCATTTTGCCTACAATCAGAAATATAAATTCAAGTGCAGTCAAGCCGAAATAAATTCCGTAGAGCATCATTGCGTAATTTCTCATTTTCGGAACAGCCTTGCCCACAATCGGACCGGGGCTCTCGGCCTTCATAAGGAAAATATTCTGCTGACCGCCGAGCCTCGGGATAATCGCAAGCAAGAACACGATTACGCCCATACCGCCCAACCAATGGAGAAAGCTTCGCCACATAAGCATTCCGTGGCTCAATGCCTCAACATCGGTAAGTATAGTTGAACCTGTTGTTGTAAAACCCGACACGGTTTCGTAAAAAGCGTCAATAAAACTCGGAATCTCACCACTCAGCCAGAACGGAAAACATCCTACAAAAGACATAAGAATCCAGCTTAACGCAGTAGCCGCAAAGCCTGCCTTCTGATAAAGCACGGGATTTTTCGGCTTTTTTACTTTTACGGCAAGCAATCCCAAAAGAGCCGACAAAGCACCTACTCCAAGAAAATAAAGTCCCTCGTGTTCGCCGTATATAAATGAAGTAACGGTTGCAATCTGCATAGCCGCACCCTCGACAATAAGAACCCAGCCGAGGATATACACAATTAATCGTTTATTCATTACGCTCCCCTCAACGCTTTACAATATCTTCAAGCTTGCTAAGACCTTTTTGCATGGTAAGCACAATTACCGTGTCCTCAGGTTTAATCACATCCGTACCTTGCGGAAGAATAATTTTTCCGCCTCTGTTAATGCAGATAATCTGAAGATTAGCCTTCAGATTAAGGCTCATAATCGGAACATTCGTAACCCTTGATTCCGCATTAACCTTGAATTCAAGAGCCTCAACCTTGTCGTCGTTAAGGCGGTAAAGCGATTCAACATTGCTGTCGCCCGTATTCTGCATTGCTCTGATATATCTTGCAATATATTCGCCTGTAAGGCTCTTTGGATGAATAATACATTCAAAATTCTGATCATGCAAAAGCGGGTCAAATGACGCATTATTTACCTTAGTAATCAATTTTGCCTTTGTAATGCCCTTTAGGTACATCGTTATGATAATATTTTCTTCGTCATAATCCATAAGAGCGGCAATGCCGTCAGCGTGTTCAACACCCTCCGAAAGCAACAGCGACTGATCCATGCAATCGCCCTGAATTATAACAGCCTCAGGCATAGCCTCCGAAAGAAAGTTGCAGCGTTCGGGATTTTTCTCGATAATTTTGACATTCGCACCGGATTTAATAAGTGTCTTTGCAAGGTAGAATGAAACCTTGCCGCCGCCGAGAAGGATAACATCCTTACTTCTGCCGATTGCAATACTGATACGCTTAAAGAATTTTGCGGCAATTTCGGGCTTTGCAACAACAGAAATTCTGTCACCGCCGTTAATAACAAAATCACCGTTAGGAATGAACATCTCATCCCCTCTCTCAACCGTACAGATTCTCACCTTACCTCTGAGGTTGTCAACTCTGTTCAAAGCAGTTCCGACAATTGACGAATTCTGCGGTACAGTTACCTTGATAAGCTCAACAACGCCCTTTGAGAACGAATCAATTTCAAGCGCACCCGAAAATCTTAACAGACGGCTGATTTCATTAGCGGCGGTCTGTTCGGGATTGATTGCCATAGAAAGACCGAGATGCTCTTTGATTCTGTAAAGGTCGTTTGTGTATTCGGGATTACGCACTCTTGCAATTGTGTGGGTAACGCCTGCCGCCTTAGCCATAAGGCACGAATACAGATTGATTTCATCCCTTGCGGTTGCGGCAATAAGCAAATCGGCATACTCTGCGCCTGCCTCAATAAGCACATCATATGTTGCACCGTTTCCCTCTATGCCGAGAACATCAAGCGAATTTGCAAGTTTATCGACTGCACCGTGGTTAATATCGACTACGGATATTTCATGTCCCTCCAAATTAAGCTCCGACGCTATTGAAGAGCCAACCTTTCCGCATCCAACAATTATAATCCTCATAAATTTTCCTCTTAACCATTATTTAAAAACAAGGTGCGGACCACTGAAATAATTCACCCGTCCGCATATCAAAGTCATAATACACCTATTTTATACTAAAATCAATACCAAAATAGAAAGAATCCGACTATATACAAATTTAATTTATTGTGCAAAACAGAAGAGCCGAGGTTCTGTACCCAAAAATAACGACCGCAACATATTTTGTCTAGCATTAAATTATGACCGCATGCACAAATTTGGGCGTAGGGGCGGATAATATCCGCCCGAAGTAATGGTAGAAATTATTTTATTGGCAATAAAATCCGATAAATGTCGCAAAGTTGTTGTTATCCTGTAGCGGCGGTCAGTGACCGCCAATCAATTCGTGTGTAAATACGAATTGAATAAGTAATCACACAAATTATTTTGCAAATAAAATTTTATAATAAACGAAACGCAGTACAATGTCGAACCGATTTTACAATCGGTTCGCCCCTACAAATTAACAACACCTTCCATATATAAAAAACAGTCGGGAATACAAATGTTTGCATTTTGCAAACTGTCTTCCCGACCATACTTTTTAACTATTCACTTTTACTTATTTTTGTTCTGAATGTATTCGTCAATAGCGGCTGCGGCTGTTTTGCCTGCACCCATTGCGAGGATAACCGTTGCAGCGCCTGTTACAGCGTCACCGCCTGCATATACGCCCTCACGGGATGTAAGACCGTTTTCGTCAGCGATGATACCGCCCCACTTCTGAGTGTCAAGTCCCTTTGTTGTAGCCTTGATAAGCGGGTTAGGTGATGTACCGATTGAAATAACAACAGCGTCAACATCAAGAACGAACTCACTGCCTGGGATTTCAACAGGTCTTCTTCTGCCGCTTGCGTCAGGCTCGCCGAGTTCCATCTTAATGCACTTCATACCCGTTACGAACTCATCTTCGTTGCCGAGAATTTCAACAGGGTTATTGAGGAGCTTGAAGATAATTCCCTCTTCCTTTGCATGCTCAACTTCTTCCTTACGGGCAGGAAGCTCTTCTTCGCTTCTTCTGTAAACAATATAAACCTCTTCTGCGCCAAGACGCTTTGCACAACGAGCGGCATCCATTGCAACATTACCGCCGCCGACAACTGCAACCTTCTTTGCGTGCATAATCGGAGTTGTGCTGTCATCCTTATAAGCCTTCATAAGGTTTGTTCTTGTGAGGAACTCATTTGCCGAGTAAACACCGCAAAGGTTCTCACCGGGGATATTCATAAATCTCGGAAGACCTGCGCCCGAACCGATAAATACTGACTCAAAGCCGTAATCGTCCATAAGCTCGTCAATTGAGAGAACTCTGCCGATAACCATATTTGTTTCAACCTTAACACCGAGCTCTTTAAGTGTGTCAACTTCCTTCTGAACGATTGACTTGGGAAGTCTGAACTCAGGGATACCGTAAACGAGAACACCGCCTGCAAGGTGGAGAGCCTCAAATACTGTTACATCGTAACCCTTCTTTGCAAGGTCGCCTGCACAGGTAAGACCTGCAGGACCCGAACCGACGATAGCAACCTTGTGACCGTTTGACTCAGGCTTATTTACCTTAACATCTGTCTGAGCGTTGTGCCAGTCAGCAACAAATCTCTCAAGTCTGCCGATTCCGACAGGCTCAGTCTTGATGCCTCTTACGCACTTTGACTCACACTGTGACTCCTGCGGACAAACACGACCGCAAACAGCAGGGAGTGAGCTTGACTGCGAAATTACATCATAAGCGCCTGCAAAGTTGCCCTGAGCAACCTCTTTGATAAAATCAGGGATTGCGATATGTACGGGACAACCGTTTACACAAGGTCTGTGCTTACAATTCAGGCAACGCTGTGCCTCCTCAATTGCAACTTCTTCTGTGTAGCCTGTTGCTACCTCAAGAAAGTTTTTATTTCTTACATTAGGATCCTGTGATGGCATAGGAGCCTTTTTTGGTGACATATTTGGCATGATTACTCAACCTCCTTCTTAAACAGATTACATGTTTCCTCGTGTGCATGACGCTCAAACGGCTTGTACATTGCGCCACGCTTCATAGCCTCGTCAAAATCAACCTTAAAGCCGTCAAAGTCGGGGCCGTCAACACAGGCAAACTTTGTCTGTCCGTCAACTGTAAGACGACAGCCGCCGCACATACCTGTGCCGTCAATCATAATCGGGTTCATGGAAACTGTTGTGGGAATATTGTAAGGCTTTGTTGTTTTAACAACAAACTTCATCATGATAAGCGGACCGATTGTAATAACGAGGTCGTAGTCCTCGCCTGCCTTAATCATCTCTTCGAGAGGAGCTGTAACAACACCCTTTTGACCGTATGAACCGTCATCTGTCATAAGAACGAACTTGTCTGAGCAAGCCTTGAATTCATCTTCAAGAATAACAAGATCCTTGTTTCTGAAACCGACAATTGAGTGAACCTCACAGCCGATTTCGTGGAGCTTTTCGGCAACAGGAAGTGCAATTGCACAGCCAACGCCGCCGCCTACAACGCAAACCTTTTTAAGACCGTCTGTATGTGTGGGAACACCGAGAGGGCCTACAAAATCGTGAATATAATCGCCTTCGTTAAGGTGATTGAGCTTTTCTGTTGTTGCACCGACAATCTGGAAGATAATACGAACTGTGCCGGCTTCTCTGTCATAGCCTGCAACCGTAAGCGGAATACGCTCACCGTTCTCGTCAACACGGAGAATGATGAACTGTCCCGGCTCTGCCTTTTTGGCAATAAGCGGAGCGTCAATTTCCATAAGTGTAACGGTTGGATTCAGAGATTTTTTCTTAACTATCTTGTACATTTTTCTCTTTTCCTTTCTGCGAGTGCCTCGCACCCTATTCGTGCAGACAGTCTTACTTTTCAAAAACTTTTAATGCCCGAGCGTAACTCTGCAAGCACCTGTACATTCTGAAAAGCGAGTGCCTCGCACCCTATTCGTGCAGACAGTATTGCTTTTCAAAAACTTTTAATGCCCGAGCGTAGCCTTGCAAGGATTTTATGCTAAAGCACAACTCGGCAAAATTTGACAGTTTTCAAAAAAAGAATCTCGCAATTGATATTTTCCTATAAAATAAAAATCGGAATATGCCTAATGTATTCCGAACACCTTGTCGAATTAATTTTAGCACAATTATATCTGTGTTTCAAGTGAATTTTGATGATTTTTACATATAATCCTTGCCATTTCACCAAACAAACAGCCGATTCTGCCGTTATTTTTTTCACAACCCCCAAAAAAGCACAATTCAATCAATTTTTTGAACCTAAGAATAATTTTTGCACATATGAAAATCCTAAAAAGAGAATACAAATGAAAGGGACGGTCATATGTCGGGAAACAAAAGAAAGGTCGTACTTGTGGGAACGGGAATGGTCGGAATGAGCTTTGCCTATGCGGCACTCAATCAAAATGTGTGTGATGAGCTTATTATGATTGACCTCAACGAAAAGCGTGCCGAGGGTGAGGCAATGGATTTGAACCACGGACTTGCGTTTTCACATTCAAGCATGAAAATCCGCTGCGGAGGTTACGGTGAATGTGCCGACGCCGACATTGTTGTAATCTGCGCAGGTGCAAATCAAAAGCCCACCGAAAGCAGGCTTCAGCTTTTGCAGAAAAACGCTGTTGTATTTTCTTCAATTGTGCCAAAGGTTGTGCAAAGCGGTTTTGAGGGAATTTTCCTTGTTGCGACAAATCCCGTTGACATTATGACACGGGTGACCTATGAACTTTCGGGATTTAATGCGTCAAAAATTATCGGCACGGGAACTACACTCGACACGGCACGGCTCAGATATCTTCTCGGCGAATATTTTGAGGTTGACCCACGCAACATTCACGCATATGTAATAGGCGAACACGGAGACAGCGAATTTGTTCCGTGGAGTCAGGCACTCCTTGCCGCCAAACCGCTAAAGGATGTCATGCGTGATAACCCAAAATCGTACTATATGGAGGAGCTTGAGCAGATAAGCGATGATGTGCGTTGTGCCGCCCACAAAATCATTGAGGCAAAGGGCGCAACCTACTACGGCATCGGTATGTCAATCGTTCGTATCGTCCGAGCAATTCTTCAAGACGAAAACAGCGTTCTGACAGTATCGGTTCGTCTGCGTGGCGAATACGGCGGCAAGAAAGATGTGTTCATCGGCAACCCGTGCATAGTAAGCGCAAACGGTGCAAAACGCATTCTGGAACTTAAATTAACCGAACAGGAATTGCAAAAGTTAGATAACTCCTGCACAATTCTGAATGACAACTTTAAGAAATTGAAATTATAAAAACCCTGTATTGTCTGTAGGGGGCGCTCATTGGGCGCCCGCTTTAATGAAACTTTTTGTTAAATAAAAATATTTTGATTTAATGAAAGCCGTTTATTGTCTGTAGAGGCGAACCTCGTTCGCCAATCGTTTTGATTGCAAAACCAAAACGAACAAATAACAATTTAATTTTTCATCATGATAATTATTTTAAAATAAAAAACTTATACCGTTGAACCGATTTTTCAATCGGTCCAATTGGCGAACACGGTTCGCCGCTACATAGGGATACACAATTTTCATCACATTAAAACCTATGTGTTTAAACAAAATCATTTATCAAGGCGGGCGACCGATGATCGCCCCTACATTTAAGCAATGACTTTCATATAAAAATCGCATCAGAGCTTTTTCGGGCATCTGATGCGATTTCTATATTATACTATCTTCTCGAATTGGTAACGGCGGCTCGCCGTCAACTTTCAATTTGAAATTCGTCAGAACGGCAAAAGTCCTAAATCTTCAAGCAAAATCTTGAGTCCAAGCAAAATCAGCACCGCACCGCCTAAAAATTCTGCCTTTGACTTATACTTTGCACCGAACACATTGCCTATTTTGATGCCGACAGCCGAAAGTATGAATGTTGTTGTGCCTATAATTGCGATTGCAGGTACGATATCAACATCAATACACGCAAACGAAACGCCTACCGCAAGGGCGTCAATACTTGTTGCAACGGCAAGTGGCAGCATTGTCTTGACCGAAAACGAATCGTCAAGCTGTTCTTCCTCACCGAAAGCTTCTCTTATCATATTTGCACCGATAAGTGCAAGCAGGATGAATGCAATCCAATGGTCAATGCTTGTGATGAGCCACTCAAACTGCTTTCCGAGGAGATAACCGATAAGCGGCATAAGTGCCTGAAATCCGCCAAACCACAATCCGACAGTAATTGCGTGTTTAGGTCTTAACTTACGCACGGAGAGCCCCTTGCAAATTGAAACCGCAAATGCATCCATAGACAAGCCGATGCCGAACAGCAGTAATTCCACAAAACTCATAATATTATCCTCCGTTATATTTTAGTCGGCGGTGAAAGGAAACAGAACACCGTTTGCCGACCGTTTTTAATCAAAGTGATATTCAGCTGTTTCAATCAGTTTGAAATGGCTCTTTTTAAATTCAATAATTCCTGCTTTTTTCAGTTCACCGAGTGCTCTTGAAAGTGATGCTCTGTCAACCGCAAGATAGTTTGCAAGCTCGTCACGGGAAAACGGCAGATCAACCTCACAGCTACGCTCACGCCTGCAATAGATTTGAAGAAGGTGCATAAATTTGCCCTTGATACTTCGCTTTGAAAGACAGGCAAGGTGTTCCGAAATCTGCAAAAACACCTGTCTTTGTGACGCAAGCATATTGACGAGGATTTTCTGCTGAATCGACGCAAGCGAATCCTCGGTTATAAACATCGGCTCCGGCGGAATAAAAAGGATTTCGCAGTCCTCTCCTGCCATAATTTCAACAAGAGTATTGTAGTAGTCAAACATTGCATAAAGCGTTCCGCTTGACTCGCCGCTGCGAATTGTTTTGAGCAGACTTTTGTTGCCGTTGTAGTCCACAGAATAAAGGTATGCAGTTCCCGAAAACACAAGTCCCGTCATATGGCTGAACTTGTTTTCAACCCTTGCCGTTTCGCCACGGTTCAGCGACAGATAGTACGGTTTTGCATATTGTATGAACATAAAAATTTCGTGATCCGTCAATCCTGAAAACAACAACTGATCCCTCAGCTTTGGCAAATGATCACGAGTAAAAACTTCTACATATTTTCTCATTTTATATCACGGCGTGTTGCCGTCCCCCTTCGTTCAAACGGTTTGCAACGAAAAAAGCCGCAATTTGTACATCGGCACACAATTCCGTCCTCTTAATCGTCACGGAACAAACAGTTTTTCTTCTCTTCTGTTTAAGTCAATTCGTTCAAATTATTCAAATTAGATTATATCACAAAGCATTGCAATTGCAACCGTTTTTCACTTGTGGCGGGAAATAAAAAACTTTTTTAAATTATTTTCTGAAAATTGCATAAAACAATGCATTTTTTCGTGTTTTTGCCTCTTTAAGTGGAGGTGTAACAATGATTATCTATGACAAACGAAAACCAAAAAATTTTGACGGTGCAAACTGCGTTGGCATCACGGGTGAAAATCTTGCCGAAACACAGGAATTTTTAATTCGGGGAATGTGCGACATTACGGTTGACTACTTCATTCATCTGCGTTTTGCCGACGGCAGTGTAAATTCGGTAATTCCCGACAGCACCGCAATTGATGAAACAGGCACAAAACTTGTGTGGAAGGTCAGAAAAAATGACATTTTCATGCACGGCTATTTTGAACTTCAGCTTGAAGGCAGAGGCGAAAACGGCTATGTTTTCCAAACTCAGATCGTCACGCTTTATGCAGACGAGAGTATTCCGATTGAGGACAAAGAGTACCTTAATCCGAACTCAGAAACGCTGAAGCTTCGTGAAGAAACGCAAAAGCTTCTTGACGAAACAAAGCTTTGTCAGACTGAAATTGACAAAACCAAAAAGTTAATTGAACAGTCCGACATTACAAAAAAAGAGGACAACTCAAACAAGGTAAGTGATTCCTCTCAGATTACCGACTATACTCAAAATTATCCGAGTATCAAGTATCTTACCGACAACTACTGGGATAGCGCCGACAGCTACTCGTCGGATGAGGTTGACATTCTGCTTAACGCAAAAGCTGACAGCAAAACCCTTAACGAAAGATTAGCCCGTATGGATATGAGCATCGGCTCAAAATACGATTCGTCAAATATCGAACTCGGTACAGCTACTCTTACTCCGTACTCTACTCAGATTGATAAAATAAAATCTGCAACTTGCCTTTATGAAAAAATAGGCGATATCGTTATTGTCAATGTCACCGTCATTATGAACGCAACATCTTTAGGCGGAACATCTTCAATATCTTTGCTCAATATGCCTTTCTCAAACAAATCGGATGTGATTGTTCATGATATCGGCATAAGCAAAAACGGCGGAATGTTCAGAGGAAGTGCAAGTAAATCAGCTTGGCTGCAGTTTACTCCGCTCAATAAACAGGCTTATAATTTCGTCGCTGATGAGCAGGTAAACTTTTCTTTGATTTACAAAATATAAAAATAACGGAGGTATGAAAAAATGGAACTTAAAGAAAAAATCACACTTGATATGCTCACAAAGGACAGCGTGTCGGTACTCAGACAGCAGTTTTTGACCTTTAACGGTGAAGAAATGCAGGTCGGCGGAAACATCCGCAATGCATATATGAACGACGAATCCGGCATAGAACAGTTGAGAAAGGTTCTCTCTGACGAATACTTCAACGCCGTCATGGCAGTATGGCAGTGCTAATGACAGTCAGATAAAGAAATTGCATCAGATACCCGAGTAAGGTTCTGATGCAATCTTTGTTTATATCAAAAATTTGTCAGTAGCGCCGAACCGTGTTCGCCATATAAATAAACAGTAAATTTCATATTAACAAAACAGTCGGGAAGACATTGCATTTTATTTTGCGAACTGTCTTCCCGACATTAATTTTCCATTTTCAATTTTCAATTTTACATTTAATTAAACCTTTCGCTCGGGCATAATATGTTTTTTGACATTCACAAACTATCTTCATGAACATAAAAAGTCGGCTCGTCGTTTACGGCTTTTCGCCTGTCAAAAATTCAATACTTCTCTCAATTGAATCCTTGGAGCTTCCCCAATCTTTGCCGTGGTTGCGGTAATCAAACATTGAGCAGAAATATGTAATATCTTCTTTAAGTGACAGCAGATATTTTTTTGTAAGACCTGCTGTTTCGGCATAGAACTGCGGTAAAAGCTTTGACGGCAGCTTGCTCTTTTGGGTTGCAACATTCATAATAAAATCGTAGTGTTTAAAGCAGATAAACGGCTGTTCGTTGTACAGCTTATAAAACTCCTCTCCCTTTGCCCACTCAACAAAAATCGTGTCGCAAAAATGGTGCATATCCCACTCAATTCTGTCGCATACATAACACGAATCAAGTCGCTTTTTAATAACTTCAAGCTGTTTCTTATCAGGCTTGCCCTTCAGCTTTTTCGGCATATCGTTATCAATAATTTCCTGAAGATGACTTTCAAGAATGAGCGCATTCGGCAGTTTTTGTCCTTTTTCAAACATCTGCGAAAAATGGCGGTGACAAAAGCCTTTTTTGTTGGTTTCAATCCTGATATTAGGCTCCATCATCGCATCGCCCGTAATGAATTTTACATACTGCTCCTCAAGCATACTCTCCATTCGGCAAAACGGACAACCGCATTTCGGCATAAATATATCGTTAATCGGAATTGTGCAGATAGTTTCTTTCACAATAATCCTCCTTTTGAGTTAATGTGGTGGTTATAACACACCGTTTTCATCATATCAAAACATACGTGTTTAAACAAAATATTTCATCAAGGCTTGCGTTCAATGAGTTCCTGTCTGAAATACAGTCGGGACTGAAATCTGTTTTACAAACAAACTATCTTCCCGACATTCATTTTCAATTTTCAATTTTCCATTTTCAATTTTAAATAAAGTATATCATAATTTTCCCGAATGTGATATACTTTATTAAGAAAATTTCGGCGGTGAAAATCATGGAATGTATTGAACTCGACAACAAAATCAAAATAACCGATGTGCATGACCTTGACCTTGCGCAGACTCTCGACTGCGGTCAGAGCTTTCGTTGGAAACCGCAAGACGACGGTTCTTTTCACGGTGTTGCCTACGGCAAAAGCGTAACCGTCAGCCTTGACAAAACGGATATGTACATTGAAAATGCAACGGCTGACGACTTCAAAAACATCTGGTACAGCTACTTTGACTTTTCGCTTGATTACGGAAAAATCCGTGAAGAAATCAGCACAATACATCCCGTTCTGAACGAGGCGGCAAAGTACGCCCCGGGCATAAGGATTTTAAGGCAAGAGCCTTTTGAGACACTCTGCACATTCATCATTTCGCAGAACAACAATATAAAGCGAATCAAGGGTATTGTTGAGCGTTTGTGCGAGAACTTCGGCACACGGCTTGATGACGGAGAATTTGCGTTCCCGACAGCCGAAACACTTGCAAAACTTTCGCCCGATGACCTTGCACCGCTGAGGGCAGGATTTCGCAACCGTTACATTATTGATGCGGCACAAAAGGTTGCAAACGGCGAGGTGAATCTTGACAGCTGTTTCACGCTTGGCTATGAAGACGCAAGAGCGGAGCTTATGAAAATTACGGGTGTCGGCAAAAAGGTTGCCGACTGCACACTTCTTTTCGGTATGCACAGAATTGAGGCTTTTCCGATTGATGTGTGGATGAAACGGGCAATGGAAAAGCTGTTTCCGAATATGAACGGCGACGATTTCGGTCAGTACGCAGGCATCGCCCAGCAGTACATTTTTCACTACAGCCGAATGCACCCGGAGCTGTTTTAACGGTGTGTCACCGTAATGTTAAGGTTTAATTGTAGCGGCGGTCACTGACCGCCAATCGAAACGATTGCAAAATCGGTTCGACCGTGCATTATCACAATTTTATTGCGGCATCTATTATTGATTTGGTTTTACAACCAAATCAAATGGCGATCGCTGATCGCCGCTACGGTATATCGGTAAATCACATATAAAAAAACAGTCGGGAAGACAATGTTTTGCATTTTGCAAACTGTCTTCCCGACTATAATTTTATATTTTCAATTTTCTGATTTATTTCGCCTTTTTGGCTGAACTGTCAAAAAGCAATACAAGAGTTGCGTTATCGGCTGTACCTGTTTCTTTAAGACCGTTGTTTTTCTGGAATTTCTTAACAGCCTCGGCTGTTACTTCGCCGTAGTAGCCTGTCACATTGTCCTTGTCGGCAATGTAACCGATGTTATAAAGGCGGAGCTGCATAGCCTTTACCGTGTCATTTTCATCTTCCTGCTTGAGTGAAAGGTCTGATGTAATGGTAAGTTTATACTTATCGGCAACCGACTTTGAATCGCTTGCGGTTGTTGTTGCCTGAGTTGCGGTTGTTGCGTCAGTCTTTGACGCTGTCGCATCCTGAGCCTTTGTTGTGTCTGTTGCAGACTTTGGCTTGAGGTCGGGATACATAAAGTAAACCATTTTTTCAAGTGCTTCCAGAGCAGTATTGCCGGGTCTTGACATTTCTTCAAGCGAAACCTCAAGAATTTTGCCTGTCTTGACTGCGCCAAGACTTGCGAGTGTTGTATCGCCCTTAATTTTATCAAGAGTAGCTTTGTCTGCATAGAAGATAAAGTTCGGATTTGCTATCTTGAGAGTTGCAACATCAACATTGTTGTCGCTGATGTTTACTGCGGCATTAACCGCCCCTGTATAGCCGAGGAGCATATCGCCGTATGTTCCGCTTGTCATCATCTTGAGTCTGTCGTTTTCTGTATAGAGATAACAAACCGTATCAAGAATGCCGGAATTTCTGTTATTAACCTGCTGTTTGTAGTTGTTCATCTTATCAAGCAATTCATTGTAGGTATCTTCACCCTTCTTTGCGCCCGTTTTTGTGCCGCCGCAAATTTTGCCGATTGTCACATAGTTTGTTTCAACCTGCTTGGGAGTGTCACCGTGTGACATTGTAACAACCTGAATACCCTTGTCCTGAAGCTTCTTCTTTGCGTCCTCATTTATTGACTGACCTGCAAACACAAGGTTTGTGCCGGAATTGATAATTTTGTCGGTATCGGGATTTTCATATGAACCGACGCTCGGGGCAACTGCGATTGACTGCTGGTCAACCTCCTCACTTCTGCCCACAATATATCTGTCATAGCCTGTTGCGATGAGGATATCGGCTGTCGGCGCATCAAGAACAACAATGTTCTTTGGCTGACTTTCAATCGTAATGTTTGCCACCTTAACAGGATATTCTCCGTCAGAACAACCGCTGAAAAGCGTAACTGCCGAAAGCATTGTCACAACTGCAAGAGCAATTGAAATTATTTTTGTTTTCATAACTGACCTCCGATTAATCAGCAAAACAGCGATTCAACATACTGTCTTGCACATCTTGGCGAACGACCGCCTCTTGAAAGTGCAAACTGCTCAGCACCGAGTGCAAGCTCTTCGTGAGTCATCTTGACGCCTCTCTGCTCTGCAAGAGAATATACAATTTCAAGAAAATCATTCTTTGAAGGAATTGTGTAGCAGACTGCAAGACCGAAACGGTCCGAAAGCGAAAGACTTTCCTGCATATTGTCACGAACATTGATATCATCAACAGTATGCGTTCTGTCGGAAATGCTTTCCTTAACAAGGTGTCTGCGATTTGATGTTGCATAAATCAACGCATTATCGGGACGAGCCGCAAGTCCGCCCTCAAGCACGGCTTTAAGGGTAGTATAGCTCTGATCCTGATGCTGGAACGAAAGATCATCAATAAATATAATGAATTTAAGCGGAAGAGCGGCAATCTTGTCAACAAGAAGAGGAAAGTCAATGAGCCTGTCCTTAGGCATTTCAACAATGCGGAGTCCGTCCTTGCGGAACTCGTTTGCAATTGCCTTGACTGTTGAGCTTTTACCTGTACCCTTATCACCGTAAAGCAGGCAGTTGTTACAGCTCTTGCCCTGAATAAATGAAAGTGTGTTGTTTACAACCTGACTTCTCTGACGCTCATAACCCGTAAATGTATCCATATCAATCCTGTCCGGATGTTCAACAGGCTGAATGTCACCGTCACGCCAGATGAATGCCTTGTAACGGGCAAACATTCCGCAACCGTTTTCCTTATAATAAGCAGAAAGCTTGTCAAGTGAACCGTCAAATCCGTCAAAACACGGAGCGCACTTGCCTGTCTGCCACTTTGGAAGAATCGGAATAAGCTCCTTGATTTCATCGGCATAGGTATATGCCTCAAGCACTTCATCGGAAGTAAGCTTTGCGGCTGTTAAAATAGCGTCGCAGTCTGTCTTAACGGCAGAAACAACATTTTCGGGTAACTCTCCCTGTTTGCCGGCTGTTGCGGCACGGGCAAAACAGTTATCGTCAAAAAGAGCCGTTTCGCTGATTGCAAATGCGAACTTATCCGCACAACCTCTTTCGCAAAGCATTGAGCAAAGCTTGCCGTATGCACCGAGAAATTCCTCGGGCTTTTTGTCGAGCGAAAGCAAAAGCTCATAAAAGGCTTTCGGAACGCTTCTGTTCATTATACCTCTGAATACAGAGAGTGACGACAAAAGCATTTTACACTTATTTACATTATTCATTCTAAACATCCCAATCTGTTCTAATCTATTTAATTGTACACATTTTTATCCGTTTAGTCAATAATTTACGGCAAACAACGGCATCCTATTTTTTACGCTTTAACAAGCCAAAATATGTATAATTTTTCACCGCATCAAGTATATATCGGGTTCAATGACGATTAAAACGGCGGTAAATCGGGATAAATACGGGTTTTTCAAGGTTTTAAAAGAATTTTTAAATTTTTTTAAAAAAAGTGTTGACATTTGGTGCAACCCGTAGTATAATCAATACTGTTCTCAGGAGAGAAACAAAAGTTAATAAGTTGGTGTTGATGACGCTGAGGGTCCACCTGTTCCCATACCGAACACAGAAGTTAAGCTCAGTGGTGCCGAAGATACTTGGCTGGTGACGGCCCGGAAAAATAGGGAGATGCCAACATATAAAGTGTCCACCCAATAGGGTGGGCGTTTTTTTTACTCTTTTTGCAAACAATTACAATGCCATATACACTAATTGGAGTATCCTTATGTTTAATATAACCGAACTTTTAAAAAACGAAATATCCGTATGGGAACGACTGAAAAATTGCGGAAAGCCTGTTGTGCTTTACGGAATGGGTGACGGTGCGGATAAGGTTCTTGCCGCATTTGACCGATACGGAATCAAAGCGTCTGCCGTTATTGCAAGTGATGATTTTGTGCGTGGGCAGAAATTCCACGATTTCACGGTGAAGAAGCTATCCGATGTTGAAATGGAATTCGGCGATATTATAATCGCCCTCTGCTTTGCAAGCCAGCTCCCCGATGTTATGGAACACATAACGAAAATTTCCGAAAAGCACGAAACGCTTGTCCCCTCCGTTCCTGTTTTTGGAAACAAACTTTTTGACAATGATTTTATTACCGAAAATAAAGAGCAAATTGAAAGTGCATACAGTCTGCTTGCCGATGGCCCTTCAAAAAAGGTTTACGAAAACATTCTGAAATTCTACTACACAGGCAGAATTGACCTCCTCCCCCCTGTCACAACCGACAAGGACGAGGCTTTCGGCAATATTCTGAATCTCAGTGAAAACGAAAGCTATGTTGACCTCGGCGCATACAACGGCGACACGATTGACGAATTTCTGCACTACACAAACGGCAGTTACAAGCGTATAATCGCATTTGAACCTAACGCAAAGAATTTTGAAAAGCTGAAACTTCATTGCAAGGGCATGGCGAATGTGTCGCTTTGGCAACTCGGCTCATACAGTAAAAACACGGAGCTTATATTCAACAACAAGGCCGGTCGCAACAGCGCAATTGCCGACAAGGGCGTTGCAACAAAGGTTGCGACAGTCGATACAATTCTCTGCGGAATGGCGGCAGGCTACATTAAAGCCGATGTTGAGGGGGCGGATATGGAAACCCTCATCGGTATGCAGAAAACAATGGAAAACTGCAAACCAAAGCTGAATTTTTCGGCATACCACAGGTTTGAAGATATTTTCCGCCTTGCACTATACATTCACAGCGTGAATCCCGACTACAAAATCTTTCTCCGCCACCACCCATATATTCCGGCATGGGATACGAATTTATATTGTATATAATTTGCCGACGGCAAGTCGCCGTATGGGTTTTATACAAAACAAAAATGCATCAGACCTTTTCGGGATCTGATGCATTTTTTAATAATTTCAGTTATGTCTTTTTATTCGCTTACGAACAAGTGACGAACACCGCTAAATTATAATCAATGATTATTTATTAGATACTTTAAGTTCTCCTGTTGTCTTGTCGAAGCTGAATGTATATGTACCGCCTGATGCGATAAGTGTTACATTAGCTGAGTAAGAGCTCTTGAGTGTCTTTGCACCGCTGTCAACAATCTTTGAACCGATTGTGTATGCTGTACCGTAGTTATAAATCTTGAATGAGTATGTACCCTCACTAAGCTTTACTGTACCCTTTGCAACATTGCTTTCGCCGCCCTTGTCATCAAGTACGAGGTTGATGTCGCCCGATACATGAACATCATCAGCTTTCTCATCCTTTGCAGGAACATAACCTACAACGAGTTTCTTTGTTTTTGTGTTGAGTGTGAATGTGTATGTACCGCCTGTTGCGTTGAGTGTGAGGTAGCTTGAATACTTGCTGTTGAGTGAAAGTGAATTTCCGTTTGTTGTGTTGTTGATTACTTTGCTGTAACCGTAAACCACATTATCTGCAGAAAGCTTGAACTTGTATGTGCCTGCTGCAAGATATGTTGAACCAACTGCAATAGTCTTGCCCTTTACAGGTGAAAGAATTGTGTTGAGGTCACCGATGAGGTAATCATTCGGGAGGTTCTTGTCATACTTAACAACGAGTGTGTTTGTCTTTGTGTTAAACTGGAATGTGTATGTACCGCCTGTTGCAACAAGTGTTGTGCTGCTCTTGAACTTCTTGTTGAATGTAAGACCCTTTGTTGTGTCTGTAAATGTTTTAGAGTAACCGAGAAGTGTGCCATAGTTATCAATCTTGAATGTGTATGTACCCTTCTGAAGAGCGATTTTTCCGCCTACTTTATCTGTACCGATTGATGTAAGCTTGAGCTTGAGGTTGTCACCGTATACATAGTAGCCGTCTGTCGGAACATCCGAAGGAGCAACTGTTGTAGGCTGTGTTGCCGGCTGTGTTGCTGTTGTGGGCTGTGTTGCCGGCTGTGTTGCTGTTGTCGGCTGTGTTGCTGTTGTCGGCTGTGTTGCTGTTGTGGGCTGTGTTACAGTTGTAGGCTGTGTTGCTGTTGTAGGCTGAGGAGCTGTTGTTGGCTCTTCACCCTGAATGAGAACTGCCTTTGCAGTAAATGCAGCACCTGCTACTTTGTTAACACTATTGTCAATATAATCGATGTCCTTCTTTTCACTTTCGAAGAAATCCTTATATGTATCAGCCTCTGTACCTGTAAGATAATCAACATTGAGATTTACTGTTGTGTCACCGCTGCCTACAACATCAAATGTAAATGTGCAATAAACATTCTCTGACTTGAAGTTGAAAAGATCAAGGCTTGAGCAGGTGAAGAGAACCTTATTTGTAAGGCTTGGATTCCAAACGATGCTTCTCTGGAATACAGGGAAAACCTTTTCCCTTGTATTTGTTGATGCAAGCTTGAGAACCTTGCTGTCGTATGTAAGACTGCTCTGTGCATTAACGATCATGTGATCTGCCTTGAGAAGGTAAGTAACAACAACCTGCTCTGTCTGTGCATTGTAATCATACGAAACAGGATCTGCCACATTTGATGTAACATTGATCTTGTTGCCTGCACTTGTTTCTTCGCTTGTTTCGGCAGCACTTGCTGAGAAAGGCAGAGCTGTGAACATGCACAGCACCATCATTACCGCAAGAACCACAGAAAGCTTTTTCTGAATTTTTTTCATACTTGCTGCTCCTTTAATAAAATAAAATTACCGTTCACCACAGTTTTGTGGCAATACTTCTAAGCTTCGGAAACTTTAACAGTACAAAATTCCCGAGGACAACTAAATTATAGCACATTTAAGTTGTTCGGGCAATGAATCTGTTATTCTTTTAACGGAAATGTTTTAGCTAAAAATCTGTGCAAAATAACGGTGAAATTGTTGCTTTGTACAAAATTTCGTGCTTATTATTGTGTATATTGCCTTTTTATCGACCGTTTTTACATATATTGACAATTACAATATAAGAATTTTCAGTGTTTTACGCCTGTTCATTTCATATAAAAAACAAAAGCCCGAATTCGAGAAATATCGGATTCGGACTTGCTTATTATCAGAATTTATCAGAATGATTTAAAAAGCTCAATTGCTTTTGCGGGATCTGCGGCTCTGAAAACGGCTGTTCCCGCAACGCACACATCAACGCCTGCCTCTGACGCCTGCTCAATGGTATCTCTGCCGATTCCGCCGTCAGCCTCAATAAGGATATTGTTCAGACCTCTGCGTTGGCATTCCCTCTTGATTTCCTTAACCTTCGGCATCATCTCGGGCATAAAGCTCTGTCCGCCAAAGCCCGGTTCAACCGTCATAACAAGTACAAGGTCAAGCTTTTCAAGATACGGAAATACTGTCCAAGCAGGAGTGTTTGGCTTTAGAACAAGTCCGGGTTTGATTCCTCTTGACTTGATTTTCGCAATTGTATCATCAATGTCAGAGTCGCATTCAACATGGAAGGTGATGATATCCGCACCTGCATCGGCAAAATCGTCAATATATTTAAGCGGATCGCTTATCATAAGGTGAACATCAAACGGGCGGTTTGAGAACTTCCTTACCGCCTTGATTACGGGAGCGCCAAAGGTTATGTTCGGAACAAAGTGACCGTCCATAACATCAAGATGCATCCAATCGGCACCCGCCAGATCCATTCTTTCAATTTCTTCACCCATTTTTGAAAAGTCACAAGACAAAAGTGACGGAGCTATTTTCATATTTTACATCCTTTCCTACGGTTTTTGGACAGCCGGAGCAAAAACAGCGGCGGCGCCCCAGAACAACGCATAAATCAACACTTCAAGCGAACCCATAACCTGTACACCGGCATAAAGCGAAAGTGTTGATGCAACGAGCAATCCGAAAATTACGGCAATCAGCTGAATTATGATTGAAAGCGAAATATTGTGCTTGATTTTTACGCAGCCCGTAACTGCACGGGCAAGCGATGCGGCTTTGCCGTTTGTAATGAGATATGAACGGGAGGTTTCCTCAACCGTATCCTCAGCCTCCTTGAGAACATTTCCGAGTCCTGTCGGAAGCACCTTGATACTGCGGTAGAACAAATCGTAGAGTTTTGCAATAAGGTCATTTGTAACATTATAATCGGTTGTTCTGATGAGGAAGCTTATACCGTTGGTTTCGGCTCTCTGCATTTCAGCCTTGAGCTGAGCATCGGGAGTGTATCTTGTAACAAACATTGCAACAAGTCTGCCTGCTCTTGACAGATATGTGACCTGTCTGCCCTGAGAAGTATATTTCTCCTCATATTCCATATTCGGAACTTCCACGCTGTACTTTTCCATAAGCGTGCGTGAACCCACAAGGATTCTTTCGCTCTTAATCCATCCCACAAGTCCGATTTCATCCTCATAAAGAACGCTTTCAACCTCGGGAAGTGTTTCCTCGGTTTCTGCAACTACCGAATCAAAAGCATTTGCAATCGGATTCTGAGCCTCTTTAAGAATTGCAATTCCGCAGAGAAGAGATTCGTCAATGCTGTAATCCTCAAAGGTTTTGATGCCCTCAAGCGAGATTGACTCGGCAGGGAACAATTCATTTGCATCTATCATTATAGCCGTACTGTCGCAGAACTGCTTTACCGACGGATAACCCGAAAGCATTGAGCCGTAGGAGAGCAGAGTTTTGCAGAGCTTTCTCACGGGGGCATTAACAGAAAGAAGTGTTGCCACAGGCACAGACACCGCAGTGATAAGTGCAAATGCATTCAAAGCGTCTGCAAATGACAGCTTAACAACACCGTACATTACCGCAATGATTATTGATGCAATTGTTGTTATCGGGGCAAGCTTTGACGCCAAATCCTCGCTCGGATCGGGTGCATAAGATATTTTGAGAAAGTTTGACGGAAATTCGGTCTTATGCTGATAGGCAATTATCGGACGGTCGGCGGCAGTACCGCTCATCATCTGCATTGCAACAGACTCGTTGTTGTAAATTTTTGACGCATATTTCTGTCCCTTTGACGAAACAAACTTGAAATTGTCCTTTACACGAAGAACCATATAAAGCTTTCCCACATTATTTGCAAAGAACGCAAGCATAGGAATTACCGTGTAGTAGTTCACATGAAATCCGTTCAAATCGCCAAGGCAGAAGAATGACACAATTATCTGAACCATTCCTGCCGCACCTGCAACGGCAACGGCTGTATCGGAATTACCTTTGATATGCACAAGCGGCGAAAGTCCGCTGAGCATTGCCACACGGTTAAGCACAAGCGATGCCGCCATAAGAATAAACAGCAAAATTGCGTATGCCGCCGGTGCAAAAGGAACTGCCGAACATATTGCACTCGGAAAAATTCTTGTAACGATTGTGAGAACAACCACAACTACGGCAATTATTCCCGACAACAGACTTCTCATAAAGAGCTTTCTTATATTATGATTCAGCTCATAGAGAATACTTTTTTCGTCCTCCTCGCCTGTATAATCCTCAACAGGCTTTGAATTTTCCTCTTTTACGGTATCGTTATCGTCGGATTCATCCTTTGAAAAGATTCCGACAAGGGCAGAAATAACCTTTTCGCTTATAGGGCGGTTATCCTTATGCTTTTCCTCGGTCGGGGCAATCTCCTCATCAACTATTGTCGGCTCGGGACGAAGCACATGAGCGATTACCGAAGGATTCTTTGAACGCACATACTCCTCATACTCATTCGCTACAACCTCGGAAAATCTGCCTGCCTTGACATTGAGAATATTTCTCGGTTCATCGGGACGATACACGGGAACTTTTGCAACCACCTTGCGAGGCGGTTTTTCGGTATTCGGAAACTGATGAACGGGAGTCTGCGAAGCCTCTTTCTTTTCTTTGGTTTCGGTCTTTTCCTTTGGCTTATCCTCGGGAATGTCGATATCTATGGTATGGTAGCTTTTAATTTCAGCCTCGTCACGAAACTGGTCAACCTCTCCGAGCACTTCGCCCGAAAATTCTGTATTTTCATCATACTCAGGTGTGAGGGTAACTATTTTATTTTCTTCCTCGGCGGCTTTTTTCTTTGCCTCCTCATACTCACGCTTGGCTTTTTCGGCTTTTTCCGCAGCCTTTTTTTCAGCCTCTGCTTTAAGCTGTTCGGGAGTTACAAGGTCATCGTCATTTCCGTCCATTATAAGCTCTGCCTGCATTGTGGCGGCAGTCTTATCCCCGACTATTGAGTTTGAAGTATCAGGTTCGGATTCATCAAGCGGATTTGTATTTTTTAACCTCGGCTTTTTGTCGGCATTGCTGAAAATTTCTTCAATCTTCGGCTTTGCACGGTATTTCTGTGCCGTCTGCTCCATTCGCTCCTGATCGGCAAGATAGTGGGTTTCTTCGAGTATGCTCTCGATTTCAAGCTCTTTAAGCCTGTCCTTGTCCATATCAGCCAAAGCATTCACTCCTTTTTATTTACTCTCGGGCAGATAGTTTAGGTTTATCGGAAACTATGCCGCCCGAGCGGTACTCTCTGTTTTTACAATCTTTGACATTTAAACACACAACTTTGATAACATCAAATGATTTTATTTAAACATAATATTTCATCAATGCGGGCGGATGATATCCTCCCGTCTGAAATATAGTCGCAATGCGTTGTGCATAAATGCACTGCCTTTAGGGCGTTACTGTTTGGGTACAAAATTTACTCAAGGTTGATTTTGCCAATCTCTTTGTAATAAATATGTACTTGTTGACTGCGTTCGTTACCGTTTTTCGTAGCTTCGCAAATCTCAATTTTGTCAATTAAGTCAATCAACAAATCTTTTGATAACTCTGAAACGGGATTATTATAAGATTCGAGTTTTTTCAAAAATCCACAAATTGATTTAGAGCGATTTTCAAGATTAACCTTAATTTTAGATTGCTCAAAAATGACTTTATTGAGTTCTGCTTGCTCTCGTAAATAATCAGATTCCAACTTTTTGAAAGTTGCGAGATTTATGTTTCCAAGCACTTTATCTTCATACAAATTTTTGAGAATTGTGTCAATTTGCAAAATGCGTTTTTTCGCATTTTTAAGATTTTGAGAATTTGCACATTGTGCCGTTTTGGTGTCAATGTGCATTTTCTCTTTTGCGAGTTTTATAACAATCCCTTTGTTTTTAATGAGCTTGTTAATGTCGCTTTTGACACAATCAATAAGTTTGTTTTCGTTGATATAGTGCGAGGTGCAACCTTGCGTTTTTCTTGCTTTTGAACAAGAATAAGAAGTTGTTCCGTGGTAACGGCGTTGTGCATACATTCGACTTTTGCAGTCGGCACATAATAACAAGTCAGAAAAAAGCACCGGTTCGCTGTAATCGTGTCTAACTGGTTTTCTGTCTAATCGTAATTTCTGTGCTTCAGCAAAAATCTCTCGACTTATAATCGGCTCTTGTCTGTCAGGGAATATTACAAGACTGTCAACATCCGAACGCTTGAAGTTAATCATATCGCCGCAGTAATCTTGATAAGTCAAAATTTTTGCAACGGTATCTTTAGACCAACGATATGGATTTTGCTCCGGATTGAGTTTTGGCAATCCAATTGTCGATGGTATTTTAACTTTGTTCGCAAAAAGATAATTTGCAATACTTGCCGGACCGTAACCTTTTAGGTACAAGTCAAATATTTTTTGCACAACGGCAGCTGTCGGCTCATCAATTAACCAATCGCCGTTTTCGGCTTTTTTGTAACCGTAAAGCGGACGAGTTGCCAATCGTATACCTGAGTTGCCTTTGCTCTTAACTACAGCTCTTTGCTTCCTCGCCAAATCTTTGGCATACCATTCATTCATAATGTTTTTAAATGGGATAAAATCGTTTAATTCATCATTGACCGATGTGTCAAGGTTGTCTGCAATAGAAATAAAGCGGACACCTTTTTCCGGGAATAATACTTCTGTGTAGTACCCAACCTTAAGATAGTTTCTGCCCAATCTTGATAAGTCCTTTACTATAACTGTTTTGACTAAATCGTTTTCAACATCGGAAAGAAGTCTTTTAAAATCCGGTCTGTCAAAATTTGTTCCCGTAAAGCCATCGTCAACATAAATCTCTGTCGGCGTCAAGCTGTGTTTAAGTGCATAGTCCTGAAGGATTTGCTTTTGATGTATAATACTGTTGCTGTCGCCTTTTAACTCGTCATCAGACGATAGGCGGCAATACAGGGCTGTAAATCGTAAATTTTGTTTGTTTTCCTGCATATCTGTTATTCTCCTTTTACGCAGGCAACAACTGATTTACCTCCATAATATCACATTGCAAAATCAAGTCAAGACTTCGTGAGGATTTTTTCCTCTATATATATTCCGTAAAAAACGGGTTTTCGCACCCCTAAAATCCAAAAAAATTTAAAAAATTTTTAATTTTTTTAGTATTCTGTGATATCTTGCTCTATAAGTATGCGTAATTTGTGCAATGTGCGATTGAGCTTACGAGAATACGCCTGTCTTGAAATATTATGCTTGTTTCCAAGCTCTTCGAGTGAGGGGCGTTTATCAGGAGAAAAAAACACCTCATCAATAATCAGTCTTTCAAGGTCGGTCAATTCATCTAAAGCCACAAGCAAGCATTTGTGCAACTCCTGAGCTGATAAAGTTTTCACTATGTCAGATTCAGTATCAATATATACATCCGACTTATCGTTATAATCGCTCAGCGACTCAATTCGCTTTTTGTGTTTGTTCTTATCATAAGCTTTTTCGAAAAACATCCATTTTTCCTGTCGAGCAGTTTTTCGCTTATAAGCTTTAAGCAAAATGAGCTGATTATCACTTTTTAAATTTTTTGAATTTTCAAGGTGCGTGCTGTTCATCGTCATTAAAAAAACACTCCGTTCTTTTAACGACTGAACAGACAACTATTGATATAAACATATTATCACAATATATTAGCGTTTTCAAGATTTTTCTTCTACAAGAAAAATCTTTTTTTAATTTTACCCTGTTCTAAAATCAGAAAAAATTTAAAAAATGAAAAAATTTTTTAAAAGCAGGGGTGCGAAATTGCAAAAATTACGGAATATATATAGAGGGTATTTTTGTTATTAGACCTTAGAGGGAAAATATCCCCGAAGGTCTAATAGCAAGCACTGCGGTGTGTCGGACATTTCGACACAAACCGCCAATTTTTCAAATCCGTAAAATTTGAAAAATTGCTTGTTAAGGGATACCCCTAAAACCCCGTTTTTTAGAAAATTAAAATTTTACAGAAAGGCATTTTTATGAAAAATATTGAAAACAAAACTATCAGAATCAGCGTAAGAGTTTCTGAAGAAGAATTGAAAATTATAGAAAAACGAGCTTCGCTCACTAATGAAAAATCGCTAAGTTCGTTTTTGCGAAAACAGGCAATAAAAGGATTTGTTATCAATGTGAATTTTTCAGAATTTGACGATTTGCGAAAAAACATTACTGCAATAGGAACTAACATAAATCAGATTGCAAAACGAGTGAATTCAACAAATCGCTTTTACGATGAGGACATCGAATACATTAAGAAGGTGCAAAAAGAAATATGGCAATCACTAAACTCGGTTCAGTCAAAACTACGCTCTCTGTAGCAATTGACTATATTCTAAATCCGGAAAAAACAGAAAATCAAAAATATGTGTACTGCTACGGTTGTACCGAGGATGGCAAATCGGCAGAACAGGAATTTTTGGCAATCAGAGAATTTGGAACAGGCAAAGGTGATGTTCTCGCTCAACATATTAAGCAATCGTTTAAAGGACAGGAAGTTACACCTGAACAAGCACTTGAAATTGGAATAAAAACCGCCGAACGCTTGCTTGAAAATAAATATCAGTACATAGTAGCGACACATACGGATAAGGACAACATACACAACCACATAATTTTTAATAATATTAATTTTGAGAATTTCCGTACTTTTGAATGGCAGCAAAATCGTGGCGGTAAGTCTTGGAAAAAACTCCGTGAAATAAATGATGATGTATGCAGAGAATACAATTTATCCGTAATTGAAAAACCTATCAATCCGGGCAAATGTTACTACGAATGGCAACAGGATTATTTGGGTAAATCTTGGAAGTCAAAATTAAGATGTGTGATTGATGAAACAATAATGCAATCGACATCTTTTGAAGATTTTTTAGAACAGCTTAAAAAGAAAAATGTTGAGTGTATTTATACTCCCGAAAATGTCATAAAGATAAAATTTCGCTTGCAGGGACAACAGCGTTTTTCAAGAGGTCGCACTCTTGGTTGGTATTATGACGAACCTCAATTACGCAAACGCATTGAGCAGTATCAATTCTTAAAAACCGGTAAAAGCGGAAAAACATACAGAACCCGAATTATTGATACAAGCACAGATGTATTTCAGACTTCCAAAGGATTATTGCATTGGGCGAACATTAAGAATATGCAGGAGGTTTCAAAGCTCATAAATTTTTTGTCTGAAAACAATATGAGAAGTGAGTCGGATATAGAAAACAGAGCTGCAGAAAAATACAATGACAGAATGGTTATTGTTTCCAAACTTAACAGAACTCAAAACCAAATTAACGATATTGCGGATGTAATAAAGCTCATAAGGACATATGAGAAGTACAAGCCTTATCACAAAAATCTGATGACTGCCAAAAATCAAAAACAATACAAAAAAGAAAACATCACCGCACTTGATAAGTACGATGATGCAGTTGCTAAATTATTAAGTTTGTATCCCGACAGAAGATTGCCGACAATTTCAACTCTTGAAGAAAAGCGAAAAAAATTAACTTCCGATGTTCAGCAGATGAATGAAGAATACAAGGCAATTATTGATGAGCTTAAAAAGATTGAATATGCCCGTCAAAGCATTAACGATTATCTCAGAAACAATGACAGGTCACAAAATAAAAGCTTGGAATAATTATTATTTATATTTTTCTTCTTCACGGTCAATCTCTTCCATAAATAATTGCATTGCATAATTATATGCCTTGTTAAGATTTAACCCTTTGTCTTTGACCCAATTCTGCAATTTTTCCTTTTCGCCCTTCGGCACATAAATATGGATTATGTCATATAAGTCCTTCGGCTTTACCGTAGAATTTTTAGGATAAACTCTCTTCTTTGCACATTCCTCACAGATTTTCTGACTGCCGGATTTTAGAATGAAGGATTTTCCGCAGTTCGGGCATATCTGTTCCGTGCCGACTCTTCGTGCCGTTCCTGCTTTTTGTTTTTCCTTGTGTGCCTGAATCCGTTCGAGCTTCTTTATTTCTCTGCACTCAGGACAATATTTAGCGTGTTTAGCGGTGGTTTCAAATTTATTTCCGCATCGTTCGCAGGTAAATTCTTTAATTGTAACCATCAGACCAATCCCTTTCGCTATACTTTTGCTACTACTATTATTTTATCAAGTATAAACGAATTGTCAATACAAATTGAAAAAAATGCCGTTTTTGAACAAAAAATTTAAAATTACACTTGACATTACCCCTAAATGAAGTATAATATAATCAGAAATAGTTTAGGAAATGATTTCAAGTGTGAAAAGTTAAGGAGGTAAAACAAAGATGAAAACAGTAAGAGTAGTTGAATATACAGACCTTGACGGTGAGAACCACACGAAAGACTTTGAAAACGCAAGCGATGCAGTAAGATTTTTTATGATGGTTACATCTGAAAGGCTCGTAAAAAAAGCTGCGTTATATGACAAAGTAATTGAAAATTAACTTGTGCCCCAACGGGGCATAAGTTGCAAAATACAAATATTTTTAAAGGAGTTAAAATTATGATTCGCAATGAAGTAAAACTTATCGGCAGACTTACCGCAGATCCTGAACTTAAATACACCAAAAATTCAAACACACCGGTGTGTAATGTGGTGTTGGCTGTCAACAACATTTATAACGATGACGCTGAATATTTGCACCTCGTTTTTTGGGACAAGAAAGCAACGAATCTTTGTAAGTATAAAGGTAAAGGTGATTTGATTGCTGTAACAGGATATCTCAAAACAAGGAGTTATATTGATTCAAACAATTCTGTTCGAAACATTGTCGAAATCATCGTTGATGAAGTTGATTATCTTGGCTTCACCAAAAAGGGTATTGATAAGAGTGAAAATATTCCTGACCTTGACCCAAACCACAAGTCACAGGAAGAATATCAGATGATACATAATGCGTTGTCAGAATCAGAAGATTTACCATTTTAACGGAGGTAAAAATTATGTGCAAAATCATTTCAGTCGCTAACCAAAAAGGCGGAGTTGGTAAGACAACAACGGCTTTCAATATAGCAACTGCTCTCGCTCTAAAAAACAACAAAGTTCTTGCAATTGACTTTGACCCACAGGCTGACTTGTCAAAATATGCTGATTTTACAAATACAGACTGCAACCCAACAATGAGCGACCTTCTTATTGGTAAGGTAGGTATGAGTAAGGCAGTTGAAATAAAAGACTGCATCAGACATAACGAGGTTAATCACCTTGATTACATTCCTTGTGACATCAACCTTGCAAATGCAGACTTATTCCTCGCAGGGGTACTTTCGAGGGAAACAATACTCAAGCGTATTCTTGATAATGATATTATCAAACAGTACGATTATGTAATTATTGATTGTAATCCGTCACTTGGAGTTTTGCTGATGAACGCTCTCACGGCAAGCACCGGTGTAATTATCCCGGTACAGGTGCAGGACTTTGCCTTCGGCGGTTTAAAAACTCTTACAGGTGTTATTTTACAAATACAGGAAACCATCAATCCTAATTTAAGAATTCTCGGTGTGCTGCCAACAATGGTTGACCGCACAAACGCAAGCAAGCGTGTCATTGAGCAACTTGAAAGCATTTACAATAATGCTCTTTTTAACACTCAGATACACCGTGCCACACAGGCAGTTGAAAGCACTAAGCAGCACAAAGCATTATGCTTAATTAAAGGCAGTAAGCTCGGAGAGGAATACATAGCTTGTGCCGAAGAACTGACAAAAAGAATTGGTGTGTAATTTACGGAGGAACGACAATGACAGGCTTTAATTTTGAGGCTATGCTCTCACAAAATAATCAGATAAAGCAAATACCGCTTGATATGCTTGTACCGTTTCACAATCATCAGTTTTCATTGTATGACGGCGAACGCAGGGATGATATGGTTGAATCAATCAGAAAAAACGGAGTAATGACTCCGATTGTGTGCAGACCTAATCCTAACGGTTCAGATACATATGAAATTCTCATTGGTCATAACCGATGGAATTGCTCACAGATAGCAGGACTTGAAACAATACCGGCTATTATTAAAGAACAACTCACAGAAGACGAAGCACAAACTTATGTCGATGAGAGCAACCTTATCCAAAGAGGTTTTAATGACCTTAAAATATCAGAACAGGCAAGAATTATTGCAAGACGATATTCTGAAATGTTTTCACAGGGTAAAAGAAATGACATCATCAACGAAATTCGTGTGCTTAACGGCGAAGAAACTTCTTCCGGCAACAGCCGTGAAAAGGTTGCCGATGAGTACGGATTAAGTCGGAATACCATTGCAAGACTTGTGCGAATAAGCAAGTTATCTGACGGCATTCTCGGTTGGCTTGATAAGGGTAAACTTGCCGTCAGAGCAGGTGTAGAATTATCGTATTTATCGGCAGATGAGCAGTCGGAATTATTCGAGATTAACTCTGCTGACGATAATATGCTAATGAAAATATCAGAAGCTCAGGCAAGAGATTTAAGAATCTTGTCAGCTGACGGTGTACTTGATGGCGATGAAATGCTGAAAGTTTTATCCGCTAAAAAGAAAAAGCCCGATAAAAAGGTGTCTATCGCTCCAACACTCTACAAGAAATACTTTGCAGGTCTTAGCAATGAGGAAATCGCCGACACAGTTGCAGCAGCTCTTGATATGTTTTTCAAAAGCAAAGAAAAAGGCGATAACAATGACTAAAGCAGTATTATTTCAGAAAAACGGTCAGCCGGTATTGTTTACCGATTATGCGGAATATGATACCGGTACAGGCTATATAGTTGCTGAAAACAAAGAAAAAGGAATCTGCTATATTTGCAGAATCCTTGATAAATCAGAAATATTCAATTACAATGACCGAATTTTACCCATTGTAATTAAGGAAAAAGGTCTGAAAGAAATATCCGTTATACTTGTAACGGATAAATACAGGAGCATAGCAGAAGCAGAACAACACTATCCCGAATTGTTAGGAGGAAATAATTATGACAGTTAATGCTTTTTTAGAATTTTTTTAATTTTGAAAATTCTATTCAGAGTAGCGAAAAAATAAATTACGGCGAAATTGAAATACCAAAATATGCCCTTGAAGAAACAGTCGATGAACCGGGAAACAAGGAATTCAATTATTACAGCTATAATTCCGAAGAGAAAGCCTATGATATGAGAAGATTGTATTGGGATGAAGGCTTTTTCACACACTACCTTTATCATTTCCGTGCTTCTGAACTTTGCAAATTACTGAATAGCGGAAATTTATATAAACACATACTTGCCGAAACACGCAAAGCTAATAAGATAATTGATGACTGCGTAGCTTTGATGGCTCAGGACAATTCTGAATGTCAGCTTGCCCTAAAAAATAATGACACGGAACATTACAAAAAGTTGCTTAACAATCTCAGATTGATAGTAAGCGAAAGCGTTTATCGTAATATGGTTTTAGTTTTTTAATAAGGAGATGAAGAAATGTTAGTTATAATTAATTGTATTTTCGCTTTAATTTTCTTTTTTGTATTTTTTATAATGTTACATTCAGAGCTACATTCAGAGCCGAGTTTTATTAAACTGGCAATTGTATTAACAGCACTTCTGATTAATATAGTGTGTGTAGTAACAATTATATCATCTTTTAAATACACAATTATTGATATTAAACTATCAGATGAAGTAAAAAGCAGTCAAAATATTGTTAATTTTAAAGGCAATCGTGATTTACAAGGTGGTTTTTTTATTGGGTGTGGCGAAGTAAATACTGAGCAATACTATTATTATTACTACAAAACTGATAAAGGTAGTTACAAAGCAAGCAAAATTAAGGCTGACGATTGCGAAATAATCTATACTAAGGATACTCCGCACATAGATACTATAGTAAAATCGGCTGACGAAAAAGCAACTGAAAATCCGCTTACTTTTGAACCTCTTTTGTCGCTCAGAATTTCAGGTACAGGAGAAAAGTATAAAATTTATATCCCTGAAGGCTCGATTACAACAGATTTTCAGGTTGATATGGAATGAGGTGAAAATAATATGTTATTTTTTATTATCTTTATTATCAGCATAATCTTGCTGATTTTTTCTTTCATCGTCTATAGCTTAATTCAGAGAAAGTATGATAAATTATGTTGGTGTGACGATGAGAATAACAATAAATATGAAAGTAAAATAATAAAGTTATCAAAAGCCGTTAATTGCATAGACGATATATTTCTCTCAAGTATTATAATAACTGATTTGGTATTTATCTGTTTTATGGGATGTGTAATATACTCATCAATGATTAGTGGTGGCAAGATGGAGCTTGAAAGTTCTGACAAAATAACCCCTATATCAAGTACAGCATATTATTTAGAAGATGATAAGTATTACTATTTCAATACCTCTGACGAAACGATTGAAGTGCCAAAGAACAGTGTTAAGATGAATATAAAGTATGTTGAGTCAGAAGATGCCAGAATTGAAAAATATTCGACACACATCGACGAAAATAGCGTTAACCCTGTTTTTTATATATCGTGGGTTAATGACGACAAAACAATTTACAACATCTATATACCAAATAATGCAAAAGCAAATGATGTGGAGGAGTAAAAATAGCGAAAATTGGAATCACCGTATCAGCTGACAAAAAATCAATTTCTAAGGTAGAACAAACATAAAAAATAATTATATAACATTTTCCCTATTCAGGGTGGAATAAATTTTTCTTGCAGGCTATAAAATTAAGATTTCAAATAACCAATAGGAGAGATATTACTTATGGGATATAGAATTAAATCACGCTTTATTTATAAGCAAGTAGGACAAAGACTAAAACAGCTGCGAAATCAAAAAGGTGTTTCTCAGAAAGTAGTTGCAGACTATTTGGGAGTCGACAGAAGTACCTATACTAACTACGAAATGGGAACTACTACAATGACATATGTAACTATACTAATGCTTGCAAGATACTTTTCTGTTGACTTCAATACCTTGCTCTGCTATGACCTTCAAACCCAAAATTAATACAAATAAACGATTGGAAGTGAAAAAATGAATATTTGGAACAATTACATAACAAGTGTACGAACCAAAATACAAGTCAAACAGGATAAAAAGTTACTTACTGAAAGACAATGGAAGTTAAAACATTTTGTGAAAATTAATGATAAATGCGGTAAATATTTATGGATTAATGCCTATTGCCCATCTAAGGAGCTTTACTTATGGGACGAGGAAGTCAGACCTATGACTGAAAAAGAGCTTACAAATTACCGTACTGAGGAAAAGGAAAAGCGTGCAGCTCAGGCAAAACGCAGAGAGTTAAAGTCTGAGTATAAGAAAAGACAAGAAATCGGACAAAGTGTATCAGTAAGGAATATTATGAGTACATTAAAAGAAAATGAAATTATAATAGTTGACACTGAAACGACTGGACTCGATTCTGTAACAGACGAGCTGTTACAAGTGTCTATTATTAATTGTGTGGGCAAGACACTATTTAACAGTTATATAAAGCCTGAAAGAACAAAGAGCTGGAACGAAGCTATGGCAATCAATCATATAACTGCTGAAATGGTAGTGAACGCACCGACAGTTTCCGATGTTTATTACGAATTAAACAATATTATAAAGTCGGCAAAAGTCATAATTGGTTACAATGTAGGTCTTGATTTGATGTTCTTGTCTGCCTGTGGCATTGAGAACACTAAAGCCACAACTTTTGATGTTATGAAAATGTTCGCAGACATATACGGTGAATGGAGTGAGTACTATGGTTGTAATAAGTGGCAGACTCTAACTAAGTGTGCCGAATATTACTGCTACGATTGGGGCAGTGAAACAGCACACGATAGTTTAGCGGATTGCAAAGCAACGCTATACTGCTACAAGAAAATTCAAGAACAAAAGATGAAATAAAACAATTTTACAAAAATCAAGGAGAATGTTTGTCTATGTTTTGGGAGAAGTTTCAATATCTATCAGAAATAAAAGGAATAAAACCCCATGCGGTTCTTAAAGAACTTGAAATTTCATCAGGTTCTGCGAACAACTGGAAAAAAGGAACTATCCCGAACGGAGAAATATTAAAGAAAATAGCAGATTACTTTGAGGTATCAATAGATTCGCTTCTTGATTTTGATGAAAATGTGTCTGTAAGACTTAGTAGTAAAAAATCTGTTTTAAAAAAACTTAGTGCTATTCCTCAAAGATTCAACAGTCTTAAAGCCGTTGTGGAAACCACCGATGAGCAAAAACTTGCCATTGCCAAATATGTGGGATGCCCAATATGGTGGCTTGTGAATGAGCAGGACATAAAATTTGAACCGAAAGACACTTCTCCTGAATCAGATAACAGCGTTTTATTTATGATTCTGGATATTATGGACGGTTGTGCTGACAACGATATTGACAAAGCAATGCAGATTCAGCTTTCCAGAGTGGTGTTATATCATCTAAATGAAAAAGGATTCGGAACGGAAAAGCTAACCATTCTTTCAGATATCGAACAGAAAAAACTTCATTTTATTCTTACTGGAGAGGAAAACAGGGATTCTTCTCTCAATTATGGTTTCAACTTTTCAGATCTCGTTTATCTGAAAAGCGTTACAGGGATCGATTACCCTTACTTGTTTACTGGTATGTAAGAAAGTACACAAAACCCACGAAGTTTTTATGAGCTATATAATTTGAAAAAACAACAAAAAGGCAGATAACATCTTTTTGATGCTATCTGCTTTTACTTTTGTCCTTGTTATGTTGTGATTGATTTTCTTGTTTGTGGGATATAATTTTTGCGTTTTGATTTATCTGCTTTCTTGATAGAGGAGATTTTGTTTTACATACATCATTCCACGACAATGATTTGCAATCCCACATTTTATTTGGAATTACTTCCTGTGCAAATGGGACTATAAATTCATACAAGTAATTGTAAACAGTATTAAAATCAGGTTTTCCTTCAATACCCTTTAATTTGTTGTATGCGTGTTCAATTTCAGCTTCTTTATTATGGAAAGCATCAAATGATTTTATTTCCCTTCCTGCTCTTTTGCAAATATCAGAAATGTCCTTAGAATACACTTCCACACATTTAGATAACAGGAAAACATCTAATACATCTTTGGCTCTGTTTTTATATATAGCTTCTCCCGACAAGACACAAATCTTATCAGCCAAAATTTCATTTGGAAGTACTCCTCTGATTTTAGTTTGTTCATAATAATAGGTTTTGCTGTCAATCAACGGCTTAATGTCTATATCCATAGTAATAAATTTTCTGCCTGTGTTTTTATCAATAACACTTATACCGGCAGATTGTTTTTCTCCGTATTGCCGTGACGCAACAGCTTTATAGCATCTTTGTAAATCGCCAAAACTGTTATTTAAAGAATCAACTAAATAGTCCATAGACGGGGGTTGACCAATCCAATTCGCATCAATATCTTTCGTGGTTCGTTGAACTGAGCTAAGACCACTCTCGTTTAAAATCAGTTTAGTTATCAGACCGCCCTTGAACACAATAGGAATATCAGAGGTGGTTATTTGTCCGAGAATTTCGTACATCAGTTTTTCCTGTTCAGTCATATTACTCCTCACAATAATATTCTATCGCCATCTGCTTCACTTGATTAAAAACATCTCTGTTTTCAGGTTTAATTTTAAGATTATCAAATGATTCATTGTTGGCGAAATAATAATTGCTCAATGCTTCAAGAAAAGCAAGCTCATCTATGTTGTCATAATCAGAAAGCATATCGTTTATAGTCTGATTAACAGTTGTACATAAAACACCGTCAAAATTGAGATACTCTATATCGTCAAATGAATTGACAATATGATATTCAATGTTATCAAATTGTCCCTCGTTCTGAGCATACACCTGTATCTTAGATTCATTGACATAACCATTGAATAATTCAAGGTACTCAAGTGCCGAAACTCCGCACAGGATTAAATCCGTACCTTGAACCACATCTTGTAACCAATCGACATTAGAAAGATACCGTGTACTTGTAATTGACATCATAAATATCACCACACTTCATTTTCTTTACATATATTATTATATGTCAAAATCGGCAAATTTGCAAGTTTTAAGGACAACAAAAAAGAGCCGTTCAGAGCCATCTGAACGGCTGCTTTTTAAATTAAATAAAAAATATTTATCTACCGCAAAATCGGAATAAAGAGCTGTTTAAAGCCGTTTCAAGCTATTATAATCACAACTCTTGTTCACTCCTTTTAGGTTCTGATTTCATAACTTCATTATTCTGTATTTGCTTTGATGATTTCTTTTTTCCAAGAATAAAATCCTTACCAAAATAATGAGTCTTTTTGGGTTTATCTACTTTGTGTTCTGACATATCAATGTTTAAGGCAGTTGTCAACTCATCAAGCCTTTTTGTACTGTTGTTAAGTTCATCCTCAAACTCAAACGGCTTGTGAAGCATATTCTGTGCAGTCTTATAGTCAATATCAAGTTTATTGAGTTCCGATTTTTTATCATTCAGAACATTTTCAACCTTAAAAAGCAAGTTCTCAATCTTTTTAAGATTTATAATACTTGATACGCCCAGTTCAACTGAATAAGTATAATTACCACGAAGAGTTGCGGTTATTTTATCAAGGAAATATCCGTCATTGATTACCTCAACACCAAAGTTGCCGAGTCCCCCTATGGCGATTCTCTTATTCTTGTTAGCATCCCCTTTGACCTGTGCTACAGCGTTAGTTAATGCTTTTGCAGCTACTTTTCTTGATTCATCATCTAGGAGTGAGTAAGCATCTTTTCCTATAGTAATCTTAACCTGATAACTTTCAGTTTTGACATCAAAAGGTATGTTTTTTACCGTTTCCATATCCTTGCTGATATTGCCTATATCAAGAAGTAATTTTTTGCGTTCTTCGGGATAAGCGTTCACCTTGTCCTCAAGTTCGTATCGTGTGCTGTTGTATTCAGACTTGAGTGCCTGCAATTCTTTTACTCTGTTTTCAAGAGTCAGCTTTTCACGGATACGCTCATCGCCTGTACAAAGAGCCTTGATTTCAGAGTAAGTCAATGCAGCTTGGTCAACATCTGCACATTTTCTGCCGGGCTCTTTCGAGGTCATAATCTGACTTATAAACTTCTGCTTTTTCTCCAAAAGCTGATAGCTGTAGGCATCAAAAGTTCCTTTTGTAACATAACGATAAAGATGTACCTTATCGTTGATATTACCCTGTCGAACCATTCTTCCTCGTCTTTGTTCAAGGTCGGACGGTCGCCACGGAACATCTAAATCGTGCAGAGCAATGATCCTGTCCTGTACATTTGTGCCTGTTCCCATTTTACCCGTAGAGCCGAGTAAAATTCTCACTTCACCGCTTCTGACTTTTGCAAAAAGCTCAGACTTCTGGGTTTCACTTTTAGCGTTGTGAATATAAGCTATTTCATCAGCCGATACACCTTTTGCAATCAGCTTATCTCTAATATCATCATACACACAAAACTTTCCTGACTCTTCAAGCGAGTCAAGTTCTGCCACACTTTTTGTATCGTCATCTTTATTGCCATCAGCAGATGAGTTTTTGCTCGGAACACCCAAATCACAAAATACAATCTGTGTCAGCTTTTTGTCGCTTGTTTTTTCGTAAATATCAAAAACATTATTGACACAAACATTAAGTTTTGTACCGGGATCATCTTCAAATGACGGATTGATAAGTCGGGGGTCAAGACCGAGCTTTCTGCCGTCACCGGTAATTTTGAGCATATTATCCTGTGACGGATCAACGGAACCGTTGTTGACCTCATCAGCTCTGTCTGATAATTCTTCAACAAGTTCAGTCTGTAATTCTGTAGGTTCAACATCAACAATGTGTAATTCACAGTCAGGCACTTTAAGGTTAAGAGTATCAGCCGTGCGGACATCTGCAATCGTTTTAAACATTGACATAAGTTCCGGTAAATTTGCATATTCTGCAATGCGTGTGCGTTCCTTGAATTTGTTGCCGGCAGGAGCAAGCTCATATTCTTTTTTCTGTACGCCAAATGTAGATACCCAGTTGTCAAAGTTTTGCATATTATTATGACTTGCAAGGAAATCATAGTTGAGATATCTCATCATTGTATGTAGTTCTGTTACACTGTTAGAGAGAGGAGTTCCTGTAGCAAATACAACACCCTTACCGCCGGTTTTTTCGTCAAGGTAACGGCACTTAGCGAATAACTCTGTCGCTCTCTGAGATGCCCTCGAAGAAATACCCGAAACATTTTGCAGTTTTGTTGTACAGAACAAATTCTTAAATTCGTGTGCTTCATCGACAAAGAGTTTATCAATACCGAGTTCCTCAAAGTACACCGTGTTGTCTTTTTTACTTGATTGTAATTTTTCAAGTTGTTGTTCAAGACTACGCTTAGTTCGTTCCATATCCTTGACCTTAAAAGAATTGCCTTCTTGGTATTTTAGTTCGGCAATACCGGCAACGATATTATCAATCTGCTCTTTGAAAATATTTTCCTGCCTTTCAGGTGATAACGGTAGCATTTTAAGTTGAGTATGACCGATGATAACCGCATCATAATTGCCTGTCGCAATTTTGCTCATCAGTCTTTTACGATTTTCAGCCTTAAAATCATCTTTTGTTGCAACCAATATGTTTGCATTGGGATAGAGCTTCAAAAAGTCTGCTCCCACCTGTTCTGTCAGATGATTCGGTACAGCAAACAAGGATTTGTGGCACAAACCGAGCCGTTTACATTCCATAGCCGTTGCTATCATTTCAAAAGTTTTGCCGGCTCCGACTGAATGAGCAAACAGAGTGTTACCACCGTAAATAGCGTGAGCTATTGCATTTTTCTGATGTTCGTGCAGTTCAATATTTGAATTCATTCCCGGAAAAGTAAGGTGTGAGCCGTCATATTCTCGTGGTTTAATACAATTAAAAGTACGATTGTATGTATCAACTATATCGGACCGTCTTACGGGATCGCTAAACAGCCAGTTTTTGAACTCTCTGCGTATCTTATTCGCTTTTTGCTGCACAACCTGAGTTGCCGGCACATCAATCACTCGGATTGGTTTGTTATTTTTATCAAACATAATCCGTCCGTACTCGTCAAGCTTATCTTTGTATACCTTTGGCTCTGATAAATTAAGAGCTGCTTCAAGAATTTGATATCCCGAATAGCCGCAAGCTCCGTATGTTTTTGTTACAGTTACAGATTTATCTGCTGCCTTGTGTGAAATAAACCATTTACCGGAATATTCAGAGTATTCTACAGATATTTTACTGTCCTTAAAAATGCCGTCAGAACGATTGAAAAGAGGTGTTTCAAACAACTTGTACATAAATTGCTCATAGTATTCTGGAGCAATCCAAGTAGCTCCGAGATTAACATCAATATCTCCTGCTTTAAGCGGAGTAGGTAATGCTGCTTTAAGAGCAGTAACATTAGCACTATAGATATTGTCAACAGCAGCATAGGATTCTGCTGTATCAAGTTTAGCATATATATCGCCTGATAGATATTCTGATGCGGTCTGATATGTATATTCATTATTTTCCGTATTCATAGGTATAGGATATATTTCACCGTTATTACGCAAACTTTCTTCAAGACTTGCTTTGTCAATATCGGTAAGATTACTCATATAATCAAAGTCAATATATCCTTTTTCGGCGATACAAACGGCAAGAGCTTCCGATGCAGTATCAATATGTTCAATCTGCGGTTTCGGAACATTTACACGCTGAGTGAAAATATCCGATTTTTTAATCAAGGTATTTTTATCATAGTCCTGCTCAAGAGATGCCACAAGCTGATACGCTCCGTCAAATCCGAGAATATTACGGTTGTATCTGCTATGTATAAGACCGTACTTATCATAAAAGTTGTCATAGATTGTGTTAAGCCTATGCTGTAACTGCTCGACTTCTGCGTCATTATTATCGTGCTGTTGTACCTCAAGCAGTTCTCTTAAAGTATCACGGATTTCCATAAACGCAGTAAGTCTGTCAATGTTTTTTGTTGTGTACTTTTTATCAAGTAAATCTTTAGCCGACACAGTAACTAATTCTCCTGCGGAATTGCTGCCGTAAAAATAAATCTCGTTGCCTGATTTATAGTAGCTCTGTGAACGAAGTTCTTCGGGTTTTGATATAACAGCTTCTGCTTTAGAAACAGGCGATATTACCTCTTTTGCCGGTGAATAGGTAAATGTAATATGTTTTACAGCTTCAGGCAACAGTTCTGATAATGGTCTACCGTCAGCAAACGGTACACACATTGTATCATCTGTTCGTCCGTAGAGCTTGTTGCCTTGAACAATATTACCGAGCACCATTTCAGGATGTTCAATAAAATAATTATTGATTGATAAACCGTTTTCGGTTGTTCCCACATTTACCCAAGAGGGTATATTTTCAAGTGGTGCAGAACGCTTTTGGAGAAAGATAATATCGGGAGTAACTTCCGTTCCTGCCGATTTAAAGGCGTTATTCGGCAATCTCACAGCACCTACCAAATCCGCTCTTTCGGCCAAAGTCTTGCGGAAAGAGCTGTCCTTTTTGTCAAGTGTACCTTTGGAAGTTACAAAAGCAACAATGCCGCCGTCACGCACTTTATCAAGTGATTTCAAAAAGAAATAATCGTGAATTTTTAGATGTTCTGAGTTATATTTAGAATCATTAACGCTGAAATCGCCGAAAGGAATATTTCCGATTGCAACATCAAAACTGTTGTCATTGAAACGAGTATTCTCAAAGCCGTCAATCGTAATGTCAGCTTGCGGATACAGCTTTTGAGCTATTCTGCCTGACAGGCTGTCTTTTTCAACACCGTACAAATTCACCTTATCACGAAGCTCTTCGGGAAGTCTGCCGAAAAAGTTTCCTACGCCCATTGCAGGCTCAAGTATGTTGCCGTCCTCAAATCCTGCGTTACGAATGACCTCATATATACTGTCAACGATTGCTGTATCTGTGTAGAATGAATCAAGCACAGTTGACCGAGCTGCGGTATATTCTTCATCCGTAAGCAAACCCTTGAGTTCAGAATACTCATTTTTCCATTTATCATTATCAGACTCAAAAGCATTGGCAAGACCGCCCCAACCGCTGTAAAGGGACAACTGACCTTGTTCTTCAGGTGTAGCCGCTCTGTTTTCTGCTTCCGTTTGCTTTAAAATCTTAATGGCAGCAATGTTATTTTGAAACTTTGTTTTTGCTCCCGTGACAGCTTCTCTGTCCTCAATTACATAGTTTTTGGCTTTTTCATCATTTACGCTTGTTTCGGTCTGCTCGGAGCTTTCGACCATATCAAACAATGTAGGCGGTTCAGCTTTATTAACTACGGTAACTTCAGATTTTTCTGCTCTTGACGGTGCGGCATTTTCAACCTCCACGGCAAGCTCGTCAACGCTCTGTAATTTTTCATAGCTCCTGACTTCTCTTTCTTTGCTTTCCGTTATCGGTAAATCTGCGGCTTTCTCATTTTCACCTTTATCAAGCTTTATATCGGCTTCGAGTATTTTTACAACACCTGAATACTGCGGATACTGCTTTAAGAAATCAATAACTCCACCGTCACCATCGCCAATAGCCTGCCTGAATGTATGAGTTGTTCCGTTTGGCATATTAACAATAAATTTTGTCTTTTCATAACCAAGATGAATATTGTCAAGTTCACCGTTACGGTAAGCTTCGGCTACCGCATTTTCACTGCCGTATTCTTCAATTTCAAGCTGTCTTTGCTCAACCCATTCGTCATCGGCATTTTTCATAAGTGTGTCAAATTCAGAAACCGAGTATGTTTTGCCATTCTCAAATACCGGACTTTCACTCCAATCACAAGTAATTGTCGGACGAATATTTCCCTGTTCAGGCTCGTTTACCGGGACGGCTTCACTCTCCGAATTAAATTGATTAACAATTTCTTCTGAGCTGACTTTCAGAGCACCGGCATAGTTCCTTACCTTGATGTCAAAATTGTTCTGATAAAAATTACGCTCGGCATCGGTTTCTGCGTCAGCCATAACCCGTTGAATAAATGGATCACTGTTTAGCTTATCTTCATCGACAAGCTCACCGTTGACTATCCCTGCGTCCTCAAGCTGCTGACGAATAACTGCGGGATCTACGTCGTCAAGCTCGTCGTGTTCCTCATAAAACGGTGCAAGCTCCTCATCGGAAAGGTACACAAGGTCATCGAACGATAAAGAGTGCAGACAGTTATCAATCATATCTTTAAGGTCGGCATATGCTTCTTCTTTGAATAATTTGTCATCAACATAAGTTTCAAGCCTATAGTCAACAAGATTTACAACAGCTTCAACAGTATGCTTGCTGTCTTCTGTTGTTGTGTATGCCACTCCGACTTTTTTTAAGTCTGAAAAATCCGCTTCCGAATCAAATTCATCCTGACAGTATGAATTGATAAGTTGTTTTGCATATATAATAGTTGAATCACGAACAATATTGTCAATTGTAGCGTGAGTATATACATCGAAATCAATTTGATTATTGTGTAACATGTTTTTTAATTCGTTATCAATTGCAATGCTTTGTTCAAGATTATGTATTCGTCCCTCTTTTTCAAACACTGATGTATCACGCTCAACAAAATAATTAAAATTGTTATAAAGACCATAAAGTTTGTTCACACTATCAGAATATGCCGAATACACTTCGGTGTTTTTATCTTCATTAAGATAAGTGTTGTTAAGTAAAATTGGTGAGTCAGTAACTATAAAATCAACTTTACCGTACAAACGATTGATACGCTTCATCTGCTCGTTAAGAATTGCAAATTGATGTTCATAATGTCCGTCAAGCATAATAAGATTGTTGTCATATACAAGCTCTTTGGCATATTCCTGTACATATTCCGTAACAAATCCTTGCTTTTTCAATTTTTCGGCTACTTCAAGACAAGATGTTGTTTTTCCTGCACCCGGTCCGGCAAAAGCATTGATAACAATAGTATTTTTATCCGAATTATTGCTTGTGATTTCTTTTTGTTCAGATATGAGTGCATCAAACTTAGCTACATCAAAACTTTCAGGTTCAATAAGTTCGCCTGATTTTATCATTTCGGCAGTAGCAACATCTGCAATCAATTTTTGTGTGTCCGTAGTTAATCCCTCTGCAATTTGCTCACCAGAGTAAAAATAATTTAGAGATTCTCGGAAAAATTTACTGCCTACATCGGACAGAGTTTGATTTCCGGTGATTTCTACATATCGCCAAAATCGCTCGGAATCATTTGTAAAATCTCGGTTTCCTCGCCAAGCAACATTATAGTTTATATCAGTGCTTACGAACTGACCGCCTGTTTCGCTATCCGGATTGAAATACATAACCGTAAAATGATTTGCCGAGGGGTTATGAAAAATTAGATTTTTGCTTAAAAAATCATAATCGGGAATTTCGGGAGTGTATGTACCACCTTCGATTTGCCCTTCAATATCCGTGCGTGTAGTACCTTTAATATCTGCAATGAGATTGATTAAATCTTCATACGAGCCGTTCTTGTATGCTGTAAAGAAGTTTTGCATTTCATCAATTGAAAAAGTGTAATCAAGCAAGTTGATTACAGAATCACTCATACCGTAAGCTACCATATCTCTTATAATGTCAAGCTGAGCGTTTGAGTAACCACGATTTTCGGTCAACCTTGCTGTAATATTATCATTAGCAAAATGCTGTTTTAAATCAGTGAATTTTGATATATCTGCAAAAATTAAAGATGTACCCGAAAATTTTCGGTATGTATCAACATAGTTTTTGGCAAGTGCTGAAATTTGAGTTTCGTTAAAATCTGTGCAGTCAGAGAAGAGCGAAAGAAGGGTATCAGTCAAAGTATCATCATTTCGGTCATTAACAAAACTGATAGCTGATTCAAGTGCTGAAAGTTGTAATTCGTTAAAGTGTAATTCGGATATTTTTTCATCAACCGACTTTACTTCTTCCTGTAAATCATTTTCAGATTTTGACATAAATGATGTTCGTTGTTCTTTAAGTTCAGCAGATATTTTATTCAAGGTATCAGCATATTGCTTGTCAACAGTAATAGTTGTTGTTTTACCGTAAATTCTACCTGAGAAAAGGATACCTTGCTCAGTAAGTCTTTGACCGATTTTATAGGCAAAATCGGTATTGTACTTACGGTACAATTTGTCCTCGATAGAATCATAGGTTGTAGTTCCTATGATGTTGTTGGTTTTATAAATTTTCGAGTTACAATCAATTACAGCCTGATAATCAATATCCAATTTATCAATATTAGTTGCAGTGGCTCTGCCAATGGCAATATGTGCTTTACCGTTAAAAATATAAGCACAATAATTAAGACCTGAATTTTCAAGTTTCTGACATATGTTATCAAGGCTATCTTCATTCGCAATGATGACTTTTTTATATTTGTTCGGAGTGTTGCTGTTCCATATTTTGTTTCCATATAATTCAATCATTTATTTTATTCACCTCTTAAAAAAAGACCTGTGCCTGAATGGCACAGGTCTAAAATAGCTTTATAATTCTTGCCCCTGAGTTTTGGTTTTATCATTCGTTTGTTGCTCATTATGAGCAATAGTGTTTGCATTTTGCTTAATCTGATTTCTCGATAAAGGTGCTGTTCTGCGTTCGGATTTCTTTTCAGGCTCTTTGAGTTTTTCGTATTCCTGCTGCTTATTGCCGTTATTGATAATACCGTCAATGCTGTCATAATCGTCCTCAATCGACATTTCGGCATTTTTTAGGTAGTTTTCTTCGAATACAGCTTTTGCGGCAGATGAAACGATTACATCAGCCTGCTTTTTTAAAGCCTGTGGGTTGTTTGTCAACTCATCAACAATGTTCTGACAGCTCTTGCTGATAATATTGTCAGCTTCCTTATCGGGCATAGTTTTAACCGATTCAAACTTATCTGACCACTCATTAAGAGCCTTGAGCTTGTTTATCAGCTTTTCTTTCTTGTTGGTGAGCTTGTCGATTTGTTTTCGCAGTTTGAGTTTTTCGGACATATAATGAGTTTGACTGTACGCTTTTAGAGCACTGTCAAGTTTATTTTGAGTAGCATCAAATTTTTCTGAGGTCGTTCGCATCGACATCATTCGATACTCTTGAATCCCCTTAACAAAATTTTCTTTGCGTCCGTCAGGTGACTTCATATTGTCGAGAAATTTGTTGATTTTAATGCAGAAATCAGCACGGCTTTGATGTTTCTGAATTTTATTTTCATTGGATTTGATATTCAGTTTGTGGGCAGAAATTTTCTCGTTAATACTGACTATCTTTTGCCGTCTTTCTGTTGCCAAGAGCGAAAGAGCAGTATATACAGGTTTTGGCACAATATCTTTCAAGGATTCAATCGTAGATACAAACTCTGCATTTCGGGACTTTTTTATACTGAGCTTTTCAATTTTTGCATTGAACTTATCATTTTTGCTGTTAAGCTCATCAATTTTGCGATTGCATTTGTCATAAAGGGTAGCAAAAATCGGAATAGAAAATTCTGTGTCTTTTGATGTTTCGGTTACAATCGGTTCAGTCGGAACAGATTGTAAATTTTCTTCTTTTACACCGACACTTTTGGACTTTTTTTCATTAATAGTGTCAAAATTTTTGCTTTCTGTGTTTTCTTTTTCCTTAACCGGATCATAATGATTTATGTACAGTTCTGACCCCCTGACTGTTTCGGCAAGATTATCATCTTTGTCATAAAGCATATATTTACTCTCATCATCCAATGATGTGAGTATGGTTTTGCCTTCGTTGATTTCATCAACATCGTCTTTTTTAATCCGAAGATAACGAATATCCTCCCCGAAAGTACCGGGAACTCTTGTTTTATACTCGAATTCGTTATCATCATAGACAAGTGATGATTTGTCTATTGTAATATCAGGCATTATTTTTCCTCCTTTTTCTGACAGCAAATGTAGCAATAACAGCTGTTATTGCTATTGCAATTATTGCCAGTAGAATAAAATCAAAACTTCTGTTATTAGTTTCTGCTTTTATGGTAGTATCAGGCGAAGCGGTTTCAGATACCCTTTCGGCTGTCACAATAAGTCTGTGACTGTTAACACCGTAGGGATAACAAGTTATAAGGCTTAATAGGTCTTTTTCTTCGTTAACTGACAGTAACGATATGTTGTCGGGCTTAACAATGTTTTTTGCCGTAACAGCATAAGTAAGTGTTTCATCAAGGACGGATACCTTGATTTCATCACCAATTTCAAGCTCGTTGAGGTTATCAAAAAATACCTGCGTAGGATAACCCGTATGTGCAGACAAGACAGAATGATTGCCCACACCTCCAATCGGAAACGCTGTATTTGGCAGATGAGCAACACCTTTTTCAAGCACTTTATCCCCATCCCCGTGGTAAATAGGCAGTTTTACATTGATTTTTGAAATATCAATGTAGCCTATAAGACCGTCACCAAAATTGAGAATATCGTCATATCCGTCAATCACGCTGTCTACATCATAAGTAAAGCCATTGACAAGCTCTGACAAATTGTTGTTATATTCAGCAGCAGCCGATAAGTACTGTGACCTGTCGGCTGCTGAAATGCTGTCAAGAGATGCGGCATAATTGTTAATTGTGGATGCTGCGAAAAAACTATTGACAGCATTTGATGCAGAAGGGTACAGCACAAAGCAGAGTGATGCAGTCATAAAAATTATTCCTATTATCAAGGTGCATTTGCTTCTGCATTTTTTCAATGTGCTATACTCCTTTCTGTTTAATGTGAAATTACTTGTTTGTAGCTTTTACTCTTCTGCGAATGAACAATGTTGCAATACCGCCGAGTGCAAATGCTGTGCCGAGAATGTAGAACATTACTGTTCCGACACCGCCTGTCTGCGGAACAACAACCTTTGTATCCTTAACATCAACGCTTGCTGTGCCGTCTGTAGGGCAGTTTGTGATGTACGAACCGTCAACAAATGTTGCACCGTATGTAACATCAATAGTCACCGGAATAACCTTACCGTAGATGTTGTATCCCGTTGGGGCTTTTGTTTCAACGATATAGTATTTACCGCTTGCAAGCTTGATTTCTTCTTTGTTGGAGTTATAGAAAGTAACTTTACCTGTCTTATCAGATACGCCGGTTGCAATCTCATTTGTGAGGGTATTTCCATCTTCTTCCGATACAAAAAGATCGAATCCTGCCCCTTCAAGGGGATTGCCACTAGTATCTGTTTTATATACTGTTACTGCAAATGTGTAAACATAAACTGTATTACCGTTTACTTCAGATTCAACACCGTTCTTGTTAGAATAAACGAGCTTTGTTTCTGTGTTAGGGTTGCCTGTCTTTCCTGCTACAGCGTACTTATTGAGCTTTGCTGAATAAGTTACAGATGTATAAGTAACACCCTCTGCATAAAAGTCCTTTTTCTGAAGATAAGCGTTTGTGAGAGCTACATTAAATGTTGTAGCTTTACCATCAACTTCTGATGTTACATTGAGAGCATAATCAGTTGAAGCAAGGTCAGCAACCTTACCGCCCTGTGCGTTGAGAAGTGCAACCTTTACGCTGTCCTTGTCGAGAGTAAGACTGGCTGACATTTCATCATATACGGTATATGATTTAAGTTTCATTTCTGATGAACCGGCAGTCGATGACTTGATTTCAAAATTTACTGTGTCACCAAGGCTTACATCGGTAAAATTAACATTATCCTTTGTGCTGTTAGTGATAGTCTTGCCTGTTACAACATCACCGTCATTTACCTTTGTTGCAAGGTCAATATCATTGATACTGTAAACCCAACCGTTATTGTAGTATGGGAGCGATACAACAGAGTTTGTAACACTTCTTACACCGGCAGGAAAGTTCGTAGCCTTAATGTAGTACAAACCTTGAGCAAGGCTTGAAAAAGTCTTTTTTACAGATGTTGCCGAAGTAGTAAATGTGCCAACGGTTGAAGCAGTTGACGGGATTGAAGAAAGACCGTCAAGAGCTGAGAGAACATTCGATGTCTTTCCGCTTAAAATCTCATCAGAGATTGACGGAATGAGTGAATCATAGCCTGTCTTATACGGATTTTCGGTTGTTTTGAGTTCTGCAACTTTGTACACCGTAAATGTGTATCCGGGTTTTGAACAATTGAGTGTGAATGAAACCTTCTTTGTTTCATCAAGAGCGTTGTTGTTTGTTGCGGCACTTGCAAATGGGATTGCAGTAAATACCATCATAACTGCAAGCATTGTTGCTGTCAGAATTCGTGTGATTTTCTTTTTCATTTTTGATTTTCCTTTCGTGATTTTTTATATTTCTTGCTACCGTGTTTATGGTAGTCATAGATGAAAATTATAGCCATTGCTCCGAGTGCCACAGAAGCAAAATAAAAGGGAGCAATGCCACCGCCGCCTGTTTGAGATAACACAGATTTGTTATCGGCAACGGTTAAAGACATGTTAAGTGTGTTTTCATTGTCGGCAGAAATTGTAAATTCAACCTTTTTACCGTATGGCATATAGCCTGACGGAGTTACAGACTCAACAAAATAGTAATCTCCTACCGGCAGTTTACGGATTAACAGAGTGCCGTTTGTTGCCATACAGTCAGTTGCAGATTCAGATTCAGAGAGGTACATATAACTACCTGTGCCGTTTTGAATGCATCTGATGGGTGTGTCATCTGACTTGTAAAGCTGCCAACCTGATCCGGTAAGAGCCTTTGTGCCGTCTGTTTTTGTCAGCTTAACAGAGCCTGTTTTCAGCGTGTTTTTGATATTTGCAAAAACTACGGTATCTGAATTAAGCGTAACTGTTACGCTTTTTGGCTTGTTGTACTTATACGGTAAAGAATAAGTACCATCCTCGTTAAGCTCACCGAGTTCGGTTACTTTATATTTAAGCAATTCGTCATTGCTGTTATAAATCGGCAAGTCTGAGATTTCAGGACTTAAACCTTCAAGGTCGGTGCTTACTTTTTCGTTAAACCCTGTTTCAGCACAGCTTATCTCAAAATACAAACCGTCAACAACATCATCTTCAGATGTTTTTTGTACCTGCAAAGAACCTGTTTTTACGGTGTTCACACAATCATATGTATAGGTATATTCATCGGTATCATAGATTGTAAATTCAACTGCATCTTTCAGTTCATAACGGCTCGGAAACTTGTATGTTCCGTCTGACTGTTTAATGCCGATTTCGGTCAGTCTGTAGGTAATTTGAAAACCGTTTTGATTGAATACATATGGCAGAATTCCGTCAATTGTATTACCGTTGACATCATAGAACTGCTCATTGTCTGTACTTGCTTTACCGTTTTTGTCGGTAGTCAAAACGATACTTGTAATCTCGTTGCCGGCTGCATCATAAGCCATCGGGGTATGGATAAGGTCATCGCCGTATTCTCGTTCATCGTCAAAAGACTCAAGCTTAAAACTCAAACCCTCGATAACTCCGTCCTCGGAAGTCTTATTGATGTTAATCCTTCCTGTTGCAGGAGCATTGTACACGGAATAATTAAGAGTAGATGTTGTTCCGTATTTGTTGGCAGTCTTAAACTCTGATTCAGCCTTTTCAAGGTAATTGTCAGGGAAATAATAACTGCTTCCGCCGAGAAAACCTTTTTCTACAACTTTATATTTTATAGGGATACAAATTGCTGAGTTTGGAACGGTTAAACAGCTTTTGAGTTTATAACCGTATCTGTTGTAATAGTTAGCTGTTCCGCTTGAATCTGTGACTATAGACCCGTAGTATTTACCGTTTTCGTCCTGTACCTCAAACCAAACTCCAGACACTTTACCGTTGTATGAGGCCTTTTTAACAGTTAAATCTGTTTCAGAAACTGTATTCTGAAAATTAAATGTAACCGTTTTGCTCTCGTCAAGTGTAAATGACTTACCGTTAGCGTTGGATTTTGCTTCTGATGATTTGCCATAGTAGTATCTTGAATAAGCATTCTCACAATTGCTGAACACGGCATTTGAAACACCCTCATAGTAAGAGCCTTTGTAGCTGATTGCATTTTCTTTCTTTATCGTCCAAGTGTAACCGCCATAGCTGTGAGCACCCAAAGTAGTCTTAAAGCCAAGCTCTTTGACGGTATAGGTTATCTTGTTGCCTTTATCGTCATAAACCCTCAAACCTTTAACAGTTGCTTCACCGTTTTTGTCAGTTGAAACTGCGTTGTACTCGTTGCCGAGGTTATCTGATATTGCAAACCACAGATTTGAAACAATACCGTCTGTTGATGACTTCTTAATTTTGAGGTCAGCTTTTACGGCATCTTCGTAAATCGTCTGAATAACGGCTGTTTCAACGGTTGAGTTTTCCTCATTTGTAATGACGGGATAAACAGTATCGTCAAGCTCATAGCCTGTCGGAGCGGTTATTTCTTTGATGTAATATGTTTTGCCGACATCTACCGATTTTGCAAAAGTCCCCTTGCCGTCAGCACTTGTTGTAAGCTTGTCATGCAAGCTTGCACAAGCTGAATCAGAGTACAAGCCATATACTGCTCCGCCGACACCTATACCTGACTGATTAAGCTTGTTAATGCCCACATATGCCTTTGCAGGCATTTCATCAATCGGCACATTTATGGGAGTATTTGTGTCCTTCATAATAGCAATTACGCTGTCAGATAAATTACGATAAAAAACAACATTGCTGAGAGAATAGCCGTCAGGGGCTTTGACTTCTCGAATGACAACTGTGCCTATAGGTACAGCAGGATTTGGGTTCTCAGCCGAAGTATAGTAAAACTCATCAGATTTATATCCGTCTGCAAGATACTTAGAAGCAAGCAATGCTTTGCCATCTTCATCAGTCTGAATATACCAAGTCCTTTTAAGGTTTTTGCTGTCAAGTGCAGGAGCGGTTTCATCTGCTTTGACATCATAGTCCTTGTCAATTTCCTGTGCGTAGTATTCAATGCTGAAAACTGCACCGTCAAGACCTTGACTTGTTGTTTCGCCCGTTACTGCGTTTTTCTTCTGCAAAACAATACCGACAGGGTCATTAACCGGATTATCCTTTGGCTCGGTTTTTTTGTCAGACAGCGAAACTGCTTTAAATATTGCATAGCCGTTGCTGTCCTTTTTCCCTGAACTCACAAATGTATATACAGTTTTATCAAGCTCATAGCCTTTTGGTGCTTTTGTTTCTTTTGCATAGTAAGAAGCTGATGCGTCAACATATTTACTGTAACTGCCGTAACCGCTTGAATTTGTCGTTATACTGCCGATTTTTTGGGTACAAGCCTTATCGGTATATATGCCATACTCAGCTCCCGATAAGCTGTAACAACCGTTGCCGGCTGTAAGCTCTGTGTTTGATGATGATTTTTGAAGTTGTAGCTTGACAACATCCGGAAATGTCAACTTAACATATCCGTCTTTAACTGCATAATTAGAACCCTGAGCAAAAGTCTGATATGATGCAAAGTCATTACTTGTAATTAAATACAAACTGTTTTTGCTCTTGATTCCATGTTCCTTCAAAAAAGAGTTTTTCATTGTCACATTAACTGTCGTACCAAGATTTTTGGAACAAGTGAATGTAATCTTATTTCCGCTTACGCTGACCTTAACATTTGAATTGCTGACGATTACATCGGATGCTTTTGTTACTGAAGCGGTACCGTTCTTATCAGTCAAAGTGATTGAGTACTGTCCGTTTGATTGATTATATGACATTTGATACGACTTCGCAGAACTGAGTGATGATGCTGTATATGACGGATTTCGCACCGACTTTTTGCACCAAGACACCATATTGTTATATGCTGTTGTAACATTTGCTACAGTAGTTTCAGCTGAGCTTGTCGCAGTCATTGTATTTGCAGGTGTAAGTAACGGCTTACCGGTAACCGCTTCAAAAGTTGATGCGTTACGCTTGCCTGCAACAATCTCAAAAATCAAGAGCTGCGTTGCATAGTAGTAATGAACCTTCTCTTTCTTTGCAGCTTCAAATCCGCCAAAGCCCCAAGCAAGTATCAGATTAACTGCATTTTGCTGTGCAGTAGTTAGCTGTTTCCAAGCTGCTGATTGAGATGTACTTTTTACAGTAGCAGAACTTGTTAATTCAGATGCTTTATCCGGTTCAATACAGTACGCTCTCTGTGTGTAGTCTGAAAAATTCAAGGTTTTTCCTGATGCAGCAAAAAAATGAACCTTAAAATTTTCCCAACCTTCATAATGCTGACTGTGCTTTTTCCCGTTTGCGTCTGTATAAGTATATTCAGCTGTTTTTTTGTATTTAAACCCTTTGCCGTCTGCACCACGAGTACCTTTGGTAACCGTGGCAGCACTTACGGAAAACAAACCGACAGACAATGAGCCAATAATTACAGTCAAACATAAGAACACCGACAGCATTTTTTTAATTAACTTCATTCAAATTTTTCTCTCCTTTCAACTAAATATTTAAATATTGAAAAAGAAAAACTACTGTATTCTTTTGGGTGATGCACGAATCATATTTACCTCCGTAAATTTATATTATTAACCACCTTAGTGGGGATTGTAGGGATGCATCGGACAAGTTAATGCCCGATGCAAAAGAAGAATAACAATGAAAACTTAAAAAGTCTTGCTGTCAAGTGAATAATGAGAGTCATAAAACAGAAAGTTGTAATCAACTTCCAATGTTTTCGCTAATTCTCTGATATATGCAAAAGTCGGTTCATAATTATCGTTTTCCCATTTGGTATAGGCTGACCGTTCTATATGCACGGCTTCTGCAACTTGTTTCTGTGTCATATGCTTGTTTTTTCGAGCAATAAGCAACTGCTTTCCAAACGACAATTATTTCACCTTCTCAAAAAGTTGTTATCAATTTAAAATGTTAAGGTTATATATGTAGTTAAGGTCAACGGCTGTTGATATGCCGTTGATTCTGCCGGTTTCAGAATACTGCCACACATCACAAGTGATTGACGGCTTAATATACCATTCTGCGTTCCAAATAGAAATGCCGTTATTTTTTAAGGTTGTGCGATTGAGCAGATAGTCATAAACGCTTGCTGAGGAATACACACCCGATTTAAAGCCGTTGCTTTTGAGTTTGTTACAGAAATTGACTGCCATTTTTGTATAATTGCTGTTGCTTGTACTCATTGCAGGCTGATATTCCATATCGTAGTAAACAGGAAGTTCAAACTTTTTACCCTTGATACAACTAAGGCAAGCATCTGCTTCTGCTGTTGCCGTTGACGGTGACATTGCATAGCTGAACCAATATGCTCCGACTTTAAGACCGGCGGATTTTGCCTTTTTGTAGTTTGTTTCAAACATATTGTCTTTTTGGCTTTTTTCTTTACCGTAGCCTGCACGGATAATCACATAGTCATAACCGGCTGATTTTACCTTGTTAAAATCTATTGAGCCTTGCCAAGTTGATACATCAATACACTTTGCGACACTTCCCGAAACAGTCAGCTTGCACGATGCGGTTTTTCCGTTGTAGGTTTTATATGTAATAGTCACCGTACCTTGTGATTTAGCAAACACCTTGCCGTTTGAATTGACGGTAGCAATCTTGCTGTTACTGCTTGTCCAATCAGAACGATAGCTATACGCATTACTGTTGAGAGTAGCCGTCAATGTTTTGCTCTGCCCAACCTTTAGAGTAGCCGAAGTGTAATTCAGACTAACACTTGATGGAGCAGATTTGACTGTTACCTTACAAGTAGCTTCTTTTCCATTGCTGAGCTTACATCTTATCGTTGTAGTGCCGGCTGTTTTTGCAGTAACAAGACCGCCTGATTTTTGGACGGGGGCAATTGCGGTGTTATTCGAGTAATAAAGTCTGTAGTAGGCTGCTGTATTGTTCGGAATACTGCTGTTTAAATCAAATTGTTCGCCGACACCGAGAGTCAGATTTGATTTATTGAGCATGATACTGTCTGCAAGTTTTTTAACTGTTACGGTACAGCTTGCAGTCTTGCCGTTATATGTCTGTGCTGTGATTGTAGCTGTTCCTGTTCCGAAAGCAGTTATTTTACCGTTACTGTCAATACCTGCAACCTTACTGTTGTCAGTTGTAAACGACACCTGTGACAGCGTTCCGTTTTCAACTGTAGTTTTTAATGTGTAGGTTTCAGTTGTGCCAAGTGTGATACTTGACTTGTTAAGTTTTACACTTTTAGGTACAGTAGTAGGCTTTGGAACAGTTGTAGGTTCTGTAACTGCTTCCGTTGTAGGCTCTGTTGTTGATTCTGCTGTTGTCGGTTGTTCTTCTGTTGGCTCTTTAATCAGACCTACAATAAGTTTCTGAACAAGTGTTGAATCAACAACGGTAATCACACCGTTTTTGTCAAGGTCGTACAGTTTAATTTGTTTTTCATCAAATGTTGTCATACCTACAACATTCTTCTGAATAAGCGTTGCATCTTCGATTGACAACTTTTTGTCTGTGCTTACCGCTCCTGCACCAAAAGCACATATGTTCACAAGCAAAGCAGCTGTCAAAGTACTTAACAAAATCTTCTTTTTTATCTTCATAACTTCCTCCTGAAAAAAGGTTTCTATATATATTCCGTAATTTTTGCAATTTCGCACCCCCTAAAATCAAAAAAATTTTAAATTTTTTAAATTTTTTTAAAATTTCTTTGAAATTCGGCGATATTATTCGTAAAAAGAAAAATGCTCCGTTCAGGAGCATAAAAAAGGGCAAAAAAAAAGACAGAACCGAAGCTCTGTCTGAAATTTGTTATGTAGTTTTATCGTCCCTTGCTCTTATCCTGAGAGTGTGGGGAGTGTTTCTGCTGTGAAATTGTGTTAGCATTTTTCTTTATCTGATTTCTTGATAAAGGAGATTTTCGTTTTGATATATATCGGTCAAGCACTTCTTCTAATTTTTTGAAGTTACAACATCTTTTTGCAAGATATTTGTTATCATCAGCATTTTCTGTAATTATATTATAAAGAGAATTAGCACGCTTAATTATGATATCAGAATTTGTCTGACACCAAGTAAGCTGATTAGCCATAAGCTGTTTATAAACTACTGTCTTATGATTGTCAGTCGGTTTAATCGAAATATCAATTTTATGTATTAAGGACAAATCGACAGGCAACATATTATTTATATTCAACCCACCGATAACTTTATTAGCACCGTTTTCATCTTTTACCGACGGATGACGAATTTTCAAAAAATCAATTGAGTTCTTTTTATTTTCAAATTTTTCCTTCGGAGAGGTTAGAGGAACACAATACATTCTGTCATTTACCAACACAATAACACCGACAAACGGTCTGTTAGATTTATGAATTTGGGGTGAAGTGGACATAACATTGCTGTCCTTTTGAGAAAGGTTTCTCACATACTTTAAATCAATAGAATAAAAATTAAGTCTTTGTTGCTTCATAAAATCACTCCAAAAAATAAAGGGACTGAAAAACAGCCCCTTTACAGATTAAAAGTTTCCACTTATACGGTAGGACTCACCTCTTGTAATGCTTCCACTTATACGGTAGGACTCACCTCTTGTAATGCTTCCACTTGTATGGTAGGACTCACCGCTTTTTACAGAAATCAAAGGATTTCCATACAATAGGACTAAAGCCTATCACCACCTATATTATACACTAATCCGAGAATTATGCAAGCATTTTTCTTTCACAGTTTAAAAAAACTAATGGCTAATTCACCTAATCCGTCCCCAATGTTCTCAAACCAATCAGCAATTGTTTCTCCAAGAGTAGAAATAATATAGGTTGACATAGCAAACAGCCACAAAATACCGATTACTACACATCCGTCAAGCAACGGAAAAGTCCCGTTTTGTATCCATCCTACCACAACTACTGTTCCGCTAACCGCAAATATAGTGGCAAAAACAGAAATAGCAATATAAATCATTCCGCTTGCTACAGATACAAAAACTAACAAATAAGAAAGCAGATAAAACGCTCCTTTTAATAGGAAAGCAATTATCAGAACTGCAAGTTTTACAGGAAACAGCAATACTTTAAAAAGTATCAGAAGTATTACTTTTGCCATATTGCACACCCCTCAGTTAAATCAATAATACTCTATCTCACCGCATTCTGTACACTTTCTGCCGACAACTTCGGTTTTTGTTTTTGTAACAGTTTCAGTCTTTTCAATAGGAACTAAGATTTTTTCGGCTCTATAACTTCCTTTACCACCTTTTTCAATCTCATCAAAAATATGTTCGGTATTACCGGTTATATCAGCACCGCAATCATTACATATTGTTCTCACTTTTTCAACATACTCAGTTTTTGTTACGGATTCAGTATAAGGGACTTTTTTAGTTATATCCTGCCAAGTGTGGGTATGTTCTTCGGAAAACATTTCAACTTTACCGCAAACTGTACACTTTCTGCCGACAACTTCGGTTTTGGTTTCGTAGTGCGATTTTTCGGGTACAGTTACCGTCTTTGTGCCAACTTGAATATCTCGCCACTCATTGTGATAGTTACTGTTACATTCAAAAATGTGTTCAAGATTGTCTGTAATATCCGCACCGCATCTATTACAAATAGTTCTATCGTGTTTCTCGTAAATTGGCTCTTCATAAGTGTAAGCTTTCTTATCCACAACCTTTACTTGTGTTTCTTTGGTAATATTCTGCCAAGTGTGGGTATGCTCCGCAGGAGCTGATAAAGTAGTTACGGTAAAGCCCTTTGAATTATATCCGCTTGTGAATTTGTTTGCTGATGAATTGATACATCTCACGGTGTATGTATATTCTGTATCGGCATAAAGGTTTGTGTCCGTGAATGTGGTACTTGTTGTATCAAACAACCTTGTCCAACCTTTTTCGCCCCTGCGATATACACGATACTTTTCGGCACCGTTCACTTTGTCCCAATTTAAATTTACACTGTTATATGTTGCCTCAGTTTTTGAAATCTTAGGAGCAGATACATATTTAATTGACTTGCCTGTGCTGTTGTAACCGCTTGTGAATTTGTTCTTGCTCTTATTAAGACATCTGACTGTGTAGGTGTAATTTTTGCCTGATGAAACATCCTTATCAATATATGAGGTTGAAGTTGTGTCGACCATTCGTGTCCAACCTTTACGGCCCTTGTAGTAAACTCTGTACTGCTCTGCACCGCTTGATTTGTTCCAACTGATTTTTACACCGCCGTCTACGCTCTCGGCTTTGGTAATCTTCGGAGCTGAAATATATTTTACGAATTTGCCCTTTGAATCGTATCCGCTTGTAAACTTAGTTGCAGATGAGTTGATGCACCTTACCGTGTAGGTGTAATTTTTGCCTGATGAAACATCCTTATCAATATATGAGGTTGAAGTTGTGTCGACCATTCGTGTCCAACCTTTACGGCCCTTGTAGTAAACTCTGTACTGCTCTGCACCGCTTGATTTGTTCCAACTGATTTTTACACCGCCGTCTACGCTCTCGGCTTTGGTAATCTTCGGAGCTGAAATATATTTTACGGATTTGCCCTTTGAATCATATCCGCTTGTGAACTTAGTTGCAGATGAGTTGATACATCTTACAGTATAGGTGTAATTCCTGCCCGATGAAACATCCTTGTCGATATATGATGTTGAAGTTGTATCGACCATTCTTGTCCAACCTTTACTGCCCTTGTAGTAAACTCTGTACTTTTCTGCACCTTTTACCTTGCTCCAAGTCAGCTTTACACCGCCGTTGACATTCTCTGTCTTTGAAATCTTCGGAGTTGCAAGATTAGAGCTGACTGCTCCGACAACCGTAGATGATACTGCTGTTGCCGACAGAGAAATTACTGCCGCCATAGCTACTGATAATAATGCCTTTTTCATTGATAATCCTCCTTAAAAAATTTTGTTATTTCTTCTTCTTTTTTACAGCCATAACACCGACCGTTCCGAATCCGATGACAATCAGACCTCCGATAATTGACAATACAACTATCTGTCCTGTACTCATTCCGTTGTCATCTGATGTAGCTTCGGCTTCGGCTTCTGCCGTTGTCGGCTGTGTTTCTGCATTTGCTTTAGTTTCTTCTCCGATAACATCAGAGCTTTGTTCGGCTACCGCTTTTTCATAGTAGGTTTTATCCTGTTTCTGTGTAGCTGATTCTGTTGTAACGGGAGCTTCGGTTGTGAGATTTTTTTCATAATCAGGATGATACCTGTCATACGATTCAATTACTTTGCCGTCAGAATCTGTTCTTGTAAACTTATCTGTTTCGGCATCATAAGTCCACAGATATTTACTTCCGTCTGTATATGTTTCATAGATTTTTCCGTCATCGCCGTAATCTATGGTATCAACACCTTCAAGCTCTTTCTTCATATACTCAATAAATTCATTGGCTACATTGGCAATGGATACACCGTGATTTAAAGGAGTATAGTCCTCAAGATAATTTTTAAGATAAAACTTATCACGAGAAGCAATAACCGCAGTAATGTCATCTAACGGTTTACTGTGGTCGTGACCGTTTAAAAGCTGTAAATCAGCGTAAACATTCCACACCTCGTTGTAAAGCTCGTCTTTGGTACATTCGTATGCTTTTTTGTATGGATGTGACTTTGCGGAAACAACAAAGGTTGAAATTACCGCAAGCATTACCGCAACAGCGATAACGCAAATTCTTTTTGTGTTTTTCATTGGCTGCCATCCCTTTCATTTTTAAGGATTCTTAAACCCTTTCTGATTATATTATACATCATTTAGGGGTAAAGTCAAGTATTTTTTGGAATTTTTTCAAAAAAAGTTTTAATTTTTCTGCCAACGGTCAAAGAAGAGTACATTTTCATATTGCAAGATAAAGCTTTGTGTTGAATGAAAATTACCGGGTGTGCTGTCATAATAATCCTTTGTACACATATAAAACAGCCTGTGCCTGACCGCAAGGTTGTTATCATCGAATATGTATTTGACAGCATTAACTGCGTTCTGCGAACGGTTGGCAGTTGAGCCGACATATCCCATACCTTTAATTACAGCCGATACGGAAGTATAGCCGTCATACACTATGGCACACTTGATTGACTGAGCAATAAGGCAAGAGCCTACATAACTGCCGCCAAATTCGCCCGTAACAATTCGTTCAAGCATATCCCTGTCCTTATCCGACAGCTTTACCATAGGTAATTTAAAGTCTTTGTTATCATATTTTGTTTTGACAAGATAACTTGTCTTGTTATTATAAGATTTATTGATAATATCAATATTCCTGTTACCTTTAACTATAATCTTATCTGTCGGATATGTCAATACTTGTTGCTTAATACATTTATGTGATATAATTTCGCCGTTTACATATTTATCCTTATATATGTATTCTGTACTGCCCGATTTTCCTTGTTGGTATACTTTGGTTTGTCCGACAAACAGCTTTGATGATTCCTGCACAACTGTTGTATATGGAATTTCTTCGTGCGTGGGGTAGTAAGAGTAATTCACACGGTCAATTTTTATCTTTTGACCGAGATAAACCGTATCCGATAAATCTGCATTGACTATGTCATCATCAGAGAGAGTAATATTAAGATAAGATAAAGCATTGTCAATACTTCCCACCGGAACATCATAATATTTTTCTGTTCCGTCAACATCAATTGAGATGCTAACTGTCGGAAATAATAAAAGTGCTTCAGACTCAGACTGCTTTTGAACAGTCTGAGCTGAAGCTGTATTGAGTAACGCCGCCGTAATAACTATTGTTATCGTGACGGCAAGAAAGGAGAGCGTAGTTATTGTATGTTTAATATTCATAGCTTAATTGTTGTTATCGTTCCTCGAAATTTGTTCTTGTTGCTGACGGTCATATTGCTTCGAGCCTTGTTCTGAAATTGTCTTTGCGTTCTGAAGAATTTGGTTTCTGCTGAGTAAAAATGACCGTTTGTTTTTTCGTTCCGTGACTTCGGTTTGCCGTAACTCATTGTCAACGGCAGTATTGTCCTGTTGCTTTTCAACCTCTTTGATACCCACCTCATCAATATCAAGATTGACTATACCGTTCAGAGCTTCAGCAACATCATCCTTGCCAAGCTCACAATTGTTGATGTAAGCCTGACAAAGGATCTGTTTCATATCGGATGGGTATTGCTCAAGCTGAGAGATAGATATATTAAGAGCTTCTGCTATTTGTGGATACAGCTTGTCGGTGTCGGCAGTCTGTTCCTGTCTTGAGCGTTCTCGTTCCATAGCTTAATATACCGTTCTCGAAATCAATACATAATCAGATTTTGTGATACCGCGTTCCGTTACATATGCCACAAACTCACGATTTGCAAATGGACTTGCCGTATGATATTTGTGAGGTTTTAGGGCAAGCCATCTTCTGTAAATTGAATTGATAATTTCAAAACGCCGTCGTGTCACACCAGCATGAGACACATCCATATTATCTTCGTTGAAATATAATACTTCATAGACAAAACACTCAAAACCGTCATCAAATCCAAATAAATAACATAAATTATCATCATCGGACTCAATAAATCCCTTACCCCTAACACATACGACACCAAGGTCAGCACCCTCAAACGCCTTACGGAGTATTTCTGCATTAAGTTCATTATTATTTAATACCATAAAAATCACCTCAATAGATTTAATTGGAGTTTTGTTGTCATAGCTTAATTTACTTCCTGTAAGATTTTTTAGATTTTGAAGAGCTTGAAAAAACAAACTCTGTTTTAAAATCTGAGTTAAGTTTAATAGCTGCATCAAAGGGTTCGCCTAATTTGGACTTCAAGCCCTTGAGCGTATCCGTTTTGCCTTTGGTAAGGAGCTTTACAACCTGTGTCACTGAAAGGTTCTTGCCGCGGACATTTTTCCAAACGACAAAATCACACTCTTTGTTTTCACAAGAATATGATTTCGGATATGACAATACTTTCTGTCCGCACTTTGGGCAAATGCCGACTGTTTCCCAACGGGTAAAATGTTTACTGTTGTCAACTTCGCTGTATGTATCAACAAGATACTTTACGCTGTCCTCAATCTGATTCATAAATTCATCGGCACTTGAAGCACCTTTTTCAATGTGTTGCAAAGCGGTTTCCCATACAGCCGTCATTTTCGGAGATTTGATATCATCGGGAACACAGTCTATGAGCTGAATGCCTTTTTCGGTCGGCAGAATTTTCTTACCATCACGCTGTATGTATTGTCGCTTAACAAGGTTTTCGATAATGCCTGCACGGGTTGCAGAAGTACCGAGTCCTTTTTTTTCAACATTGCTATCTTCAACATAATCGGTATTTCCGGCTGTTTCCATAGCTGATAGCAGGGTTGCATCTGTATATTGTTTAGGTGGTGAAGTGAAGTGTTCTGATACGCTTGCAGGTACGGAGCAATATTTACTGTTACGCTGTATTTTATCAGGCACTTCATCTCCGCAACACAACTTATCTACTTCGTTTTTATCTTTTTCTTTAGCAGATATGTCAATAAATTTCCAACCGAGATTAACGGGATATGTTGCTTTGGAAACAAATGGTTTATCGCTGTTATTAGATTTTAATTCACAAGTGAATGTACGATATACATAATCATCACCTGTTGCAACACAAAGTCTGACAGCAAGCATAAACAATATATTGTATTCTGCTGTCGGCAATGACGATAAGTCATAGCTTGTTATCTGTTCAGTTGGCAGTAATGCGTGGTGGTCTGAAACCTTTGCGTTGTTGATAACTTTTGTAACATCAGTGGGTGTCTGTGGTATTTTTTCATATACACCGTAAACGCTTTCAATAAGATTTTTTGCTGTAGATTCCATATCATCAGTAATATAGTTACTGTCCGTGCGAGGATATGTAGCAAGCTTCTTTTCGTAAAGCGACTGCAAATAATCAAGCGTTTGCTGTGCGGTATAACCGTAAATGCTGTTTGCATCACGCTGCAAAGCAGTTAAATCATAGAGTTTTGGCGGAGCAACAGACTTTTGTTGCTCCGTTAAATCAACAACCGTAAAATCCGACTTATCAACACATTCAGCAAGCTTGTCAGCTTCATACTCCGACTTAAAGTCATCAACGCTTGTTGCCTTAAAATCACCGCAATCAATATCAACCTTGTAAAACGGCTCTTTCACAAAGTTTTTAACCTTGTTGTTTCGGTCAACAATCATTGCAAGGGTGGGTGTTTGTACTCTGCCAATGTTGAGCAACAAACCGTACCGTACAGAAAACAGCCTTGTGGCATTCATCCCAACAAGCCAATCGGCTTTATTTCGTGCAAGTCCTGCCTGATATAAATTGTCGTATTCAGAATCATCCTTCATTTCTGAAAACGCTTTTTTAATTGCTTTTTCCTCAAGTGAAGAAGTCCATAACCTTTTAACCGGCTTTTGGCAACCTGTTTTGTTATATACATAACGAAAGATACATTCGCCTTCCCGACCTGCATCAGTTGCACAGATTATTTCATCGACATCATCACGCTCCATCAGACTTTTAAGCACATAATATTGAGATTTTGTTGAACCGGCAATTGAAAACTTCCATTTTTGAGGGATAATAGGTAGGTTTTCAAACTTCCACGGTTTTTCGGCAAACCTATCCCCGTAGGCAACCGGGTCATCAAGCTTGACAAGATGACCCAAACACCACGATACGATATACCGGTCATTGTATAAATAGTTTACACCTTTTTTATTTGCACCGAGGACAGTCGCAACAGTATTTGCAACTGACGGCTTTTCGGCAATAACCAATACTGACATAATTATTTACTCTCCGATTCTTCATCTTCGTTGATTTCAGGCTGATAATCAAAATCTTCGTCTGTGTATTCGGATTCATTGTTTGACGATTTTTTACCGCCTTTGCCCTTAAGTTTATAAAAAGCAAAGCCAATACCACCGAGAATTACAATGCCTATTACAAGATAAATCATATACTGATTGTTGCCTGATGAAGTATCGGTATTATCTGTTGTCTGTGCTTCTTCATCGGGAGCGGTTGTAGGCTCTGAAGTATCCTCACCTCCGCTTGATACATTGCTGTCATCTTGTGCAAGCTTATCAAGGTCGGCTGTATCAACCTCGTTCAGAAAGTAAACATTGTTTTCAGTTTTTGTCTTATCAATAATGACATAAAACACATCATCATCTCTTGTTGTTACAGCAATAAGCTGATATGTACCGTTTTCCATTACGATTGTTTCATCTGCGGCAAGATTTGCATTGCCTGTTGTATTCTTCGACCAATCGTAATTTGTTTTGTTGTCATCTGAGCTTGAACTGCTGTCGCTGTTGTCTGATGATGAATTGTTTGCATTATCAGACTTGTCGGAATTATCCGATGTATTACTGCTGTCGGAAGCAGATGATTCTTCGCCTTTAGTTGTTTGTGCGGCAGAAACCGATGCCATACTGCACAATGACATAGATAGGCACATAGCTGCCGTCATAAGGACAGCAAGTAATCTTTTATACGGTTTGCGTTTCTTTTTCAACATTTGAACCTCCTAATTCTCTGATAATATCAATAATATCCTGTTCGGTGAGATTATTCTCTTTGAGGAGCTTAATTATTTTTAAATCCTCATTTAAGGTTGATACCGTACAGTTATTAGCTTTGATAATTGTCATAAATTCTTTTTCCTCTAATTCGCTGATTTGCTTTTCAAGGGATTTCTTTTTTGCAATCAATGAATTGATTTTTTCAGTAAGTGCATTTAAACTTTGCCTAAGTGTATCAAGCTTTTGAACGCTGTTTACAGGCATTTTATTTCCTCCTCCAACTTATGCCCCAATGGGGCATAAGTTAATTTTATTTGTTTTCACGGTAAATTAAAAATTGCGGGTCAACATCGTGCCACACCAAGTTGTATTTTATTTGCACACCGAGGTGCAGATAATTTTGATTAGCTTTAGTATCATTACCGTCACAATGCTTGTAGTCATCAACTTTACCGATATATTCACCAAGTTTAACTTTGCTGTCTTTTTTTAAGCCTGATTTAAGTGTGATATTGCCGTATGTAAGTTTAAAGGTTCGGGCAGTATCGTTTTCATACCATATGTTTCTGTCCTTTTCCGTGATTATAACAACGGTATGGTTTGAGGTGTCAATGCTTTCCACCTTACCGTCCATCAGAGAGTAAACATTAGTACCCTTACTTGCCGAAAAGTCTGTACCGTAGTGCATAGTATTTTGACAATGGCGATTATACCAACTTACTACATCGTAACCGAAGTTGTTATATATTTGGGCATTGTCAAAATTGCCGGGCAGGGGATTACACTCAAAGGACTGGTGCAAGCCGTATGTTGTGGCTGTATTACCGTCATCGTCCTTTTCCTGACAGGATAATATTTGATAATACTGCTTACGCTGTGCATAATCCTCTTTGATTTTTGTTTGAGAAGAATACAGACTCTGACTTTTGGAGTTTAAGACTGCATAAATTGCGTCATCAAAGCTTCTGACTTGTTTGACATTAGTGTAAAGACTGCAATCGGTAATATAGGTATCACGCTTATAAAATCTAACAGCTTGCTTACCATTTTCGCCAAATCTCGTTTTAACATCATCTGAAGATATTGCCCAATTAAAATCTTGACCATTGATAGTAAGCTGCGTTTTGCGATACACCTTTGTGCCTGAACCTCGCCAACCCCAAAATTTTTCATTATTTTTTTTGATGAGACTATAAAAAGAAGGAATGATGCCACCCATAGAATCCACAACTTGCTGATTACAATTTTGAAAATAGTATCCGGTTTTAGCATAGCTTTTATTGACATTGAGTATTTCGCCGGTTGATAAATTAAAATACACTTTTTTACTTTTGTGGTAAGAAGTTAATGCTGACGGAACACCACAAGAACCAAAATCAATATAACCATAGGTTTTACCATTGTCGATGATAGAGCCGGAACTTTTACTGTAATAGTATTCGTCCGATGCGTAACCGGGATAAGCGTCGTAGCTACCCAATTCCTGCCAAAAAGAACCATTGACATACTTGTATTGAAAGCTGTATTCCTTATCAAAAAGGTCTTGCAGAATATCATCAAACTTGTCATAATCATAACTCCAACTTTGCTCTTTATCGTCCGCATCGGTAAAATCATAAGTATAGGCACACATAAAAGCAATTAGTTTGTTTGCATCAAAGTCATACACAGGTTCGTAGTTCTGAACGATATTTTTGCCGTAATAATATTTAGTTGGTGTATCGTCCATACTGTCCGTATTGACTTTAAGGCTTTTAAGCCCCTGACGCCATTCGTTTTTGCTTTTGCAACGAATGAGGTTGCTATTATACTCATAAGCAATATTAGTGTACGATTCAATTGCTCTCGACATATCGTAATCATTGCAGTAATAAGTGCCGAGAATGGCAGAGTTTTTTGAAGCTCCTCCGCCGAAAATCATCAAAATTAAAGTAAAGAAAAAAATCACAATCAACAGAGGAGCTGCAACCGCCGCAAAAAACTTAAATATGAAGCCTACAAACTTCTTCGCAATTTCAGCTACCTTTTGAGAGGTTTTAGGCTTTGTTTTTGGTTTAGGCTTTTTGTTGCGTTTTTTGATTTGTTGCTGTCTTTGCAGTTTAGTCTGCCGTTGCCTGAGCTTATTTTGCCTTTGATTTAGCTTTGGTGTGCGTTTTTGGGATTTATTGATTTTATGGGCTTTAACAGATTTTTTTACCTGATTACCCTGTTTTGCCATATTGACAACTTTTTGTCCGGCTTTGACAAAATCGTTATCCTGAGCTTCCTGAGCAATTCGATTGCTGAAACGGTATATTCCGCCTTTAACCATACCGCCCACCGCCATACGCACAAGGCTTTTCGGCTTTGTCAGCTTTTTGAGCTTTTTATTATTTTTAAACTGCTTTTTCGGAATTTTACTGAGCTTTTTATTTAGCTTTAATTCTTTTTTTAACAGTTTTTTCCTTTTGCCGACCTTACGGGTAATCTTGACTTTTTTCTTAATAACAATGAATTTGCCTGATGATTTACCTTTGATAACCGTTGTACGCTTAAAGCTTCGTGAAACTTTTTTCAGCTTTAGTTTTCGAGCCGAAACAGCTGATTTATAATCCTTTTTCTGAGTCTTAAATTTACGCTTAGCGGATTTATATTTCAGCTTATTCGACTTTGCGGCAAGCTTATATCCCTTGAATTCCTTTTTTTGAGTATGGTGGGATATTAGAGTCTTACGAATATTGTTAAGCGTTCTTACTGTGGTTACGGAAGCAAGAACAGCCTTGCCGGTATCAATCGTATCCGCATTGTACCTTAATTTTTGCTCAAATTTATTCTGAGCTAAATCCTTAGCGGTCAGAGCAACTGTTTCAGAAGCAAGTGCCGTTCTCCACGCAGCTGATGTAGTGAATTTACGGGCTTTATTTACAGCCTTTAAGGAAACCTTTGCACTCTTGCCGAATGTACTTTTCGGACGCATATTGTTAATGCGTTTTGTAATCAGAGGAGGTTTGTCACCCTCAATTCTTCGAGGTAAATCATCAATTTTATGCAACAATCCACGCTGTTTGAACGCAGGAGCATCAGCTCTGACTATTTTAAGATGAGTATGATGTGTTTTGATTAAGCGACCGGGCTTTCGCTCAAGTTTTAAATGAAATTCTTTACCGGTCAAGCCCATACCATCACCTCACTATTTCGTCTTTTCCTTAGGCGGTTTTAATGCCTTTTTTCGCTTGGTTGGATCTGTGTTCAGCAATTGGAACATAAGGGTATCTTCCGGGAATTCGTCCTCAAACGGAAGAATTGTATCTCCGTAGAACACAAGACCGTGACCGGGCTTCGAGCCTTTAACATACTTGATTTGTGCATTCGATATTTCAAGCTTATTCTGTAAAATCTGACGGTCACCGTCAGATTGATTGAGCATATAAATAAAGTCGGAGTTATCAAGAATGTTTTCTATTTCTGCCGATGACAACAAGTCCTTAACATTTTGTGTAATGCCTGTCGGCACTCCGCCCCATTTTCGAAATCGCTTCCACATTTCTACTGAATATCTTGCTGTCTGTTCTTCTCTCAAAAGCAAATGAAATTCATCTATGTAGTAGCGTGTGGTCTTTTTGTTGCGGTTCAGAGCAACTCTGCTCCAAACTTGGTCTTGAATAATGAGCATTGCAATCTTCTTGAGCTGACTGCCGAGCTCTTTAATGTCAAAGCAGACAAGTCTGTTACTGATGTCAATGTTGGTGCGGTATGAAAATACATTATGAGAACCCGTTACATACATTTCGAGCGAGTTATGTACCCTGCTTAACACATTTATAACATCGGGTGCAGTAAATTCCTTGTTAAGGTCTGCGAGTGTCGGCATATTTTCCTTTGTCGGATTATTCATTAGATAATTGTCGTACAATCGCCTTGTACATTTATCAATCGCCGAACGCTCCTCCGAGGTTAATCCGTACTTATCAGCCACAACAAGCTCACACAGAGAAATGAGAAAATCCGATTTTGTGGAGATTGGATTTTCTCCCTCCATATCGTCAATCAGATTGATGTCAAGCGGATTTATGTGATGAGGACTGTTGGTAGATATTTTTACAACCTGACCGTCAAGATGTTCAACAAGGGGATAATACTCACCTTCAGGGTCGGTAATGAGAATATCGTCATTCCTTGTCAGGAATATATCTGTAATTTCACGCTTAACCGAGAACGATTTGCCTGAACCCGGTGTACCGAGAAACAGACCGTTAGGGTTTTTAAGTTTGAGCCTGTCGGCTAAAATCATATTTTTTGTGACTTGATTAAGTCCGTAATAACAGCCTCCCTGTTGAAAAATCTCCTGTGTAGAGAATGGAATGAAAACGGCAACCGAGCTTGTAGGAAGGTCACGCACAATCGGTACAGCATTATAACCGAGCGGCAGAGATGAAGCTAATGCCTGTTCCTGAAGATAATCAAGAGATATGAGCTTGCAGTTATTTTTTTGCGTTATTCTTGACAGAGTTTCAAGTTGTAACGAAGCTTGATTTTTGGTCATTGAATAATTACGAATTGTGACTGTAATCTCAAAAAGTCGTTCGTTCTTGCTGTTAAGCTCTTCAAGCATTCCCTGTAATTCTTCAAGATATATCTGTATGCTTTCGGGCAAAATATCAGAATCGTAGCCGCTTTGAAAAGCCTTTTTTTGTTCATCAATTTTCATTTTTTGAACATCAGACAGTTTTCCACGAATGTATTTTAACGCCTTTAATTGGTCAAAAGGCTTGATATGAAAATTTAGAGAAGCAAGACCCTCGGTGTTATCGAGAAAGTCTGAGATAATACCGTCAGATAATTCGCCGGCAAGAATGTTAATTGATGTAACGCAACCGTAAGCGTTGTTAATTTCAAACTTGTTTTTTCCGGTGAACTTAACGGATGCAGGGGCAATAAAGTCTTTGGTGTTATATCCTTTTTTAACAAGCTCCCAATCGAACAAAAACGGCTGAGTTGTAAACGGGTTGAGTGATTGGTACATTGATTCCAATCGTTGCTCTCCGTTCAGCTTTTTTGAGCGTACCTTCATATCGCCAAACAATCTTATAATTTCCTGTGATACCGTACTTAATTTTGCTCTTGCTTCACGAATATTTTTCGCTTCGGTTGTAAAAGTCAGATATTTCTTTACGCTTCTGCCGTTTTTACCGCCGAGCAAATTATTAACTCTAATATCCGAATATTCCTTACGAACATCGTTAAAATCATCGTCAACGGAATCAATCTGCACATACTGAATCATTGACTCCTTGTCTATAACCTGATTTTCATAGGTGTTCTGAAATTCAATAGTTTCATCGAAATAATTCAGAATATCACACCAAGCCGAAAATTTACTGTCCTTTTCTTCATATGTTGCAAGCTGATAATTGGTATCATAAAACTCAACTGTCTGCGAATATTTTTGACCGCCGATGTGACAGGTGCCGTCAGGAAACATTGTTTTGTACGGCAGAATAGCCTGAGTAGATGAGGAATCTTCTTCATTTTCTTTTTTAAGCCTTGCCATCCGTGCCTTAATCGACTGTATTTCTTCCTTTGTTAAGGTGTTTTTTTGATTTTTACTGTTTTTTGATTTTGAGTTTGTCAATAATGCTCACCTTCTTCGTATTATTAAACTCTGATATATCAACCTCGGCGGCAATGAGTTTGCGTTTTAATCGGCTGTATTCGATTTGGTTCAGAATCATTTCCATCGGAGATTTACTCTGATATGTTCTGACTCTCGGTTTTCTCATAAACGAGATAAGCAACTTGAGATACTCCTCCAAAAACATACCGTTTTTGGTGAACAAACCGCAGGCAATGCCCGGAAAAGCAAAGATTCCGAGAGCTACAACAGCTACGGTAATGTTGCTTGTTACCGCCTTGATTATGAAAAATGCAGGAATACCCATTGCAAGACCGATACCAAAGCAAATTGCCTGTCGTTTTGTCAAACCAAAAATGAATTTTTGCTTGATTAAAGACAAATCCTTCGGTATCTTAACGAAATTTTGTTGCATAAAAAACTCCTTTTAACTTGTGCCCCGATGGGGCACAAGTTAGTGAATTTGGATTAGTGTGCCGCAAAGGCAGACTTTGAAATGCTTGATGTTCTGAACATTGTGAAGATAAATGCAACAACAAAGCCGAGCAAGGTAGCCATTGTCATTACAACATCCTGTCCGCTCATCATGTTATTCAGCGTATTGTTGAATAAAGTCTTGAAAATCGCAAGTGCGACAACGATAAAGAATCCCTGAAAAGCAAGAGCAAGTAGATTTCTTAGCCAATTCTTGCCTATATCGCCCCAATCCTTGTTCATCATCGTCGCCATAGGAATAGGTGATATTGAGAGCATCATATACACATCAATAATCCTTGATGCAAGCACAATTACAATTGCCGCCAACAGAACAAACGAAACGATGATGATAACAAAAGCAATAATCAGCGTAGTTATCAGCGTGCCTATATCCTGCGACATCAAAGCCTGATGAAAACCGGACGAATTAACAACATCAGCCGAAATAAATTTGCCTGTGCCAAACAGCGTATTAAGTCCCGAATTGACGGCATCCGTGCCGAAAACAAAAATACCGGTTGCTATGTAAAAGACATTGCTTACAAGCAGAATTCCACAGAACGATTTTAAAATCCAACGAATGAAAATTGAATCGTCAAAATCTCTGAAATTATTGCCCTCAACAACCATTGAAAAAAGCTCATAGCACACAACAATCATCAACATAAACGCACCTATCGGTACGATTACATCGTTCGACAGCTTTTCAATCGTTGTCCAAAGGCTTGTACCGCCCGAACCGGTAGTACCTGTAAAGGTTGTCGGGTCACCGAGAAACTGCGAAAAAATTCCGTTTAATCCGGTCTTATCACTGTTATTGAGTGCACCTGACAACATATCGTTGACTGTATTAAGACAGCCTTCTATTGCTCCCGAAAGAATTTCCTTGAACCAATTTTCGAGAGCGTTCATAAAGTCCTCAACAATCCAGATAATCGCCCTCTTTCCGACTTATGCCCCAACGGGGCACAAGTTTATTTTTGCTTGCTCTCATTATTTACTCTGAGCCTGATTCATCATCTGACCGAGTACCGGCACGAGAAGTACGCCGGCAGCAATAAGTGCAATACCTGCCATAAGCTGTTTCATCCCCAATTAGGTGTAAAAACTCTGCTCGATGGCGGGCGGCGGCGTACAAAAAATCTATATGGTGTTGTTA
>ERZ791908.24-NODE-24-length-228966-cov-47.077580_pt1 | contig 228966 bp, 199 predicted proteins | sample MGYA00510144_ERZ791908 | MGnify/ENA primary metagenome ERZ791908 (study PRJEB30046, sample SAMN00792105) | human gut metagenome | study: EMG produced TPA metagenomics assembly of the A metagenome-wide association study of gut microbiota in type 2...
TATAGCAGAACTGTAAAATATAAAAGAGGTTGTGCCAACGTTTTGACACAACCTCGTTCGACACCGAGAAACATCCTGTTTCTTTTAAAGGAACGAGCTGTTTCTTTAAAGACGGATATTAAATAGTTTACTTTGTAATGATTTTATCTTATTGATGTTTTTTCAGTTCTTCTTGTAAGATGACTGGTTCGTTGGTGGTAATGAAATCTACTTTCTGTTCGATCAGCGATTTCATATCTTCCACTTCGTCCACAGTCCACACATTTACTTTCAAGCCGAGTTCATGAGCTTCTTTGATCCATTCGGGGTGTTTCTTAATCACTCCCATGTGATAATCAAGACCGGCAGCACCGAGTTCCTTTAATTCTTTGGGAGACAGTTCCCCGTTAAGGTAAAATACCGGAGTACCGGCAGGAGCCAGGCGGATAAACTCTTTCATGGCATGCAGGGAGAACGTGATATATTCCATGCGGTTTTCCAGTCCCATTTTCTTCACCATGGCAAGGATTCCCTGTACGGCTTTGGTTTCACGTTTCTTGTTACTATGTGCTTTCAGTTCGAGAATCAGTCGGGTATTACAGTTTTTCCCGGCTTCCAGATATTGTTCCAGGCTGGGTAAGTTTTCTCCGTTGGATAATTTAAGTCCGGTCAGTGCGTCACCTTTGGAATACTCCATCGGTCTCATCTTGTATACAGGATCATGGTTGACCACCAACTTGTTATCCTTAGCGATCCATACGTCAAATTCTGAACCGTAACAACCGATGGAATCTGCTTTTAGAAGTGATGAAATACTGTTTTGTGATGATCCCGGAGTTTTCCAGAATCCACGGTGGGCTATCACTTTTGTCTGTGCCTGCATACAGCAAGCAACCATTAGAAGGGCAGAAGCCATCATCATTTTTTTTAAATTCATTTGTTTGGTCTTTTAAAAGTTTGATAGATTTAATTTGGTTTGGCCTCAAAATTATAAAAAAGAAAACGCAAATCAGACAATAATATGCTAATCTGCGTTAATCCTTGAGATTTTAAAATAGAAATGTTACAAAAGAATAACAGAAAGAGCAGATTCTGTTATTCTTATCAGTTAAGTATAGGCCTCTTCGTGTATTCCTCTCACCGCACGTCCGCTAGGCTCATTCAGATTCCTGAAAGCAATATCCCACGCCAGCGCTTCTGCTGTGGAGCAGGCCACACTGGGAACACTGGGTACGGTGCGTGCTGCACTTTCACTGGGGAAATGCTCTTCAAAGATACTGCGATAATAGTATTCTTCTTTATTTTGTGGCGTGTTGATAGGGAAGCGTTCGGCAGCATGTTCCATTTGCTGATCGCTCACAGCAGCAGCTGTGATTTCCCTCAATGTGTCAATCCATGAATATCCTACACCGTCACTGAACTGCTCTTTTTGTCTCCACGCCACACTTTCCGGTAACATCTCGGCAAAGGCTTCGCGAACAATCCGTTTCTCAATTTCCTTTCCGGGGCACATTTTAGCTTTCGGATTCAGGTTCATGGCTACGTCGAGGAATTCTTTATCAAGGAAAGGAACACGTCCTTCTACTCCCCATGCTGACAAACTTTTATTGGCGCGGAGGCAATCGTACATGTGCAACTTTGAAAGTTTACGTACTGTTTCTTCGTGGAATGCTTGTGGAGTGGGAGCCTTGTGGAAATACAGATAACCACCGAAAACTTCATCGGCGCCTTCACCGCTCAACACCATTTTGATACCCATCGATTTGATGACACGTGCCAGTAGGTACATGGGAGTGGAAGCGCGTACCGTGGTTACATCGTATGTCTCGATGAAATAAATGACATCACGCAGGGCATCCAAACCTTCCTGAACAGTATAGTTTATTTCGTGATGGACAGTACCGATATATTCAGCCACTTCACGTGCTTTAATCAAATCGGGAGCACCTTTTAGTCCGATGGCGAAGGAGTGGAGTTGAGGCCACCACGCATCACTCGCTCCGTCTGTTTCTATACGCTTTGCCGCATATTTTTTGGCAATGGCGGAGATGACAGAACTATCCAACCCGCCCGAAAGAAGCACTCCGTACGGTACGTCACTCATTAACTGGCGGTGTACAGCCTCTTCTAATGCTATTTTCACATCAACGGTTTGTGCATCATTCTCTTTTACGGTTTCATATTCTGTCCAGTCGCGCGAATACCAACGTTTCATTTTTCCCTCTTTACTATAGAAGTAATGTCCGGGGAGAAATATTTCATATTCGTCACAAAATCCTTCAAGGGCTTTCAACTCGCTGCCGAAGTAGATTTTTCCCTCTTTATCTTTTCCTATATATAAAGGAATAACCCCTATCGGATCACGGGCAATCAGAAATTCATCCTTTTCCTCATCATAAAGAACGAAAGCAAAGATACCGCTAATATCTTCCAGAAAATGGATGCCTTTATCTTTGTAAAGGGCAAGAATTACCTCACAGTCACTTCCGGTCTGAAAGTTATATTTTCCCGCATATTTAGCGCGAATATCACGGTGATTGTAAATCTCACCGTTGACGGCGAGCACTTGTTTACGATCGGGAGAGTATAACGGCTGTCCGCCACTTTGCGGGTCGACAATGGAAAGACGTTCGTGAGCCAGGATGGCACTTCCGCCTACATAGATTCCACTCCAGTCCGGTCCGCGATGACGGATCTTCTGGGCCATTTTCAGTGCTTTATCTCTTAGCTCTTTCGTTTGAACTTTGATGTTGAGTATACCTGCTATTCCACACATAACTTTAATTTTTAGAGGGGGTAATGTAATCTGTTGATTGTTTATTCGCTATTTCAAAGAAGCTGACTAGCTATTCTTAATTCGTTCCGCCTTGGTTTCCCTTTCGTTCCACCAAGGTTGTCTTTCCGTTCCACCTGGGTGTTTCTTTCGTTCGACCATGGTGGAACGAATCAGATAGTACTAATCAAACTTCTGCTTTTTCCTTACTGCAAAGCTATTTCGTCAGATAAGCATCTATTTCCGCAGCTGCCTCTCGTCCTCCCGCCATGGCGCGTACCACCAGGCTGGCACCTGTTTCAGCGTCTCCGGCAAGAAATACATTCTTTGCAAATTTGGGTTGTTCCGGTTTCAGGAATCCCATCGCCAATAATACCATATCAGCCTCGATGACTTCCTTTTTTCCTGTCGGTTTCATCGTGGGACGTCCGCCATCTGCAGCCGGAATCCATTCCACTTCTTCCACTTCTACGCCTGTCACTTTTCCATTCTTTCCGAGGAACTGATTGGACGCCAGACACCAACGGCGTGTACAACCTTCTTCATGGCTGGAAGTCGTTTTGAAGACTACCGGCCATTGTGGCCAAGGAGTAGCCGGATTGTAGCCGACAGGAGGTTTCGGCATGATTTCGATTTGAGTGACACTGACGGCTCCTTGTCGTACACTGGTTCCGATGCAGTCGGAACCGGTATCTCCGCCACCTATCACAAGTACTTTTTTGCCTTTGGCATTCACCAATTTATCTTTCGGGAAAGTTTGTCCTGCCAGAATCCTGTTCTGCTGTGCCAGCATTTCAAGTGCGAAATGGATGCCTTTCAGTTCACGTCCCGGAATACTCAAATCACGTGCAGTCGGCGTTCCGGTACAGATGCAGTAAGCGTCGAATCCTTCCGGCAAATGATTGACGTCTATTTCTACTCCCATCTCAAACTGTATTCCTTCAGCAGCCAATATCTTCATCCGTCGGTCAATTACATTCTTATCCAGTTTGAAATTAGGAATACCGAACCGTAATAACCCTCCGGGCGCTTTATCCTTATCGAATAAAGTAACGCTATATCCTTTTAAATTCAGCTGATTAGCCACCACCAATCCGGCAGGACCCGCACCAATCACCGCCACTTTCTTTCCGTTTCTTCTCGGCGTCTTTACCTGTATATATCCTTCACGAAAAGCCGCTTCCACGATAGCTGCTTCATTCTCGCGAATAGTCACCGGCTGATCGCAGGAAAGTTTCAACACACACGATTTCTCGCAAAGGGCAGGACAAATACGTCCCGTAAATTCCGGAAAATCGCAAGTAGACGACAATACTTCGTATGCCTCCTTCCATTTTCCCCTGTATAATGCATCCTGCCATTCCGGTTGTTTATTTCCTATCGGGCATGCCCAATGACAGAAAGGTACGCCGCAATCCATACAGCGTGACGCCTGCAATTTACGGCTGTTTGTATTCAAAGTCTGTTCTACCTGACTATAGTCAGCGATTCGCTCGTTTACAGGGCGGTATCCCGCCTCTTGTCGAGGTATATTTAGAAATGCTTTAGGATCTCCCATCTTGTTATTTACTATTTGACGATTTACTATTTACTATTTTTAGACTATCTTGTCATTTGCTATTTGACTATTTACAGACTATACATTCAAATAGTAAATTGTAAATAGTCAAATTGTAAATCTAATAGTCTCTTTGCATGTCTGCAATTTTTTGTTGTAATTTTCTCATCTGTTCCTCCTGCAATACTTTTTTGTATTCGATGGGTACTACTTGGATGAACTGTTCTGCATAATGATTCCAGTTGTCAAGCATGGTACGGGCTAGTTTTGAGCCTGTGTACAGATAATGTTGGCGGATTAGTTCGTGTAGCTCTTTCCGGTAGCTGGCTTCTTCGATGAGTGACAGTTCCACCATTTCCATGTTGCAGAAATAATCGAAGTTGCCATCCTTGTTCCATACGTAAGCCACACCGCCACTCATACCGGCTGCAAAGTTACGTCCGGTTTGTCCGAGGACTACCACACGACCTCCGGTCATGTATTCGCAACAATGGTCACCCACGCCTTCTACGACGGCAACTGCGCCGGAGTTACGAACAGCGAAACGTTCTCCTACACGGCCGTTGATATATACTTCACCGCTTGTTGCGCCATAAAGCAAGGTATTACCGGCGATTGTATTTTTTTCGGCTTCGAAATTGCTGCGGATAGGAGGCAATACGGAGATACGCCCGCCGCTCAATCCTTTACCCAGGTAATCATTCGCTTCACCTTCCAGTTTAAAGTTAACTCCCGGTACGAGAAAAGCTCCGAAAGATTGACCTGCCGAACCTTTGAATTTTACATTCAGCGTATGTTCCGGCAATCCTTTGGCACCATATTTCTTGGCGATTACTCCGGAAAGCATAGCACCTATTGCACGGTCTGTATTGGCAATCGTATATTCTAAAGAAATCTCTTTCTCATGTTCGATAGCTTCTTGTGCGGCATCGATGATGGTTACATCCTTTACAGCAGAAATTCCATGATCTTGGTCGATGACATGACGGATAGCCGCACTGTTGTCAACACGTGCCAGCAATTTGGTGAAGTCGATTAAAGCATGTTTCGGATTTGGGTCATTGGCATCGGACTTGCGCTCGATTAAGTCTGTACGCCCGATGATATCATCCATCCGGGTGAATCCCATTTCAGCCAAATGCTCGCGGACTTCCTGTGCCAGGAATGTGAAAAAGTTTACTAAATATTCACTGCGTCCATGAAAGCGTTTACGTAACTCTTCATTCTGTGTGGCAACTCCCACCGGACAAGTATTCTGATGGCATTTGCGCATCATTACACACCCTAATACAATCAATGCCGAGGTGGCGAAGCCATATTCTTCGGCACCCATTAGTGCCATTAAGATGATGTCACGTCCGGTTTTCAGTTGTCCGTCGGCTTGCAGAACTACTTGGCCACGAAGTCCGTTCAGAACCAGTGTTTGCTGTGTCTCGCTCAATCCCAATTCCGGTGAGATACCCGCATAGCGGATAGAAGAAGCCGGAGAAGCACCTGTTCCCCCTTCAGCACCAGAGATGACAATTAGGTCCGCCTTTGCTTTTGCCACACCCGCAGCAATCGTACCGACGCCGCTTTCTGCTACCAGTTTCACACTGATTTTGGCCTGTGGATTTACATTTTTCAAATCGAAGATTAATTGTGCCAAATCCTCAATCGAATAAATATCATGATGAGGCGGAGGAGAAATCAGCGAAATTCCCGGAATGGAATGACGTGTTTTCGCAATCACATCGTTCACTTTAAATCCCGGTAGTTGTCCGCCTTCACCCGGTTTGGCTCCCTGTGCTATCTTGATTTGAATTTCGTCCGCATTAACCAGATATTCTGCCGTTACACCGAAACGACCGGAAGCTACCTGCTTGATTGCACTTCGTAAAGAACTGCCATCGGGCAGCGGTTGGAAACGGGCAGCGTCTTCGCCACCTTCACCGGTATTACTGCGTCCGTGAATTTTATTCATGGCAATAGCCATTGCCTCATGAGCCTCTTTGCTGATAGAACCAAAAGACATAGCCCCCGTGACGAAACGATGCAGAATGTTTTCCACCGGTTCTACCTGATCGATTGAAATCGGATTACGACGGAATCCCAGAAAGTCACGAAGGAAAATAGGCTTCTCTTTTTCGTCTACCAGATGGGTGTACTCTTTAAATTTTTTATAACTCCCCAGTCGTGTAGCCAATTGCAGAGTGCTGATTGTTTCCGGATTCCATGCGTGCTTTTCTCCATCTTTACGGAAAGCATACAAACCGTTATTTTTTAATAACTCTTCATTTTTAATACTTTCAAATCCTTCTTTATGGAAAGCAATGGCATCTCTGGCTATTTCTTCCAGACGGATACCTCCGATCGGTGAACCGAGTCCTCCAAAATAAGCCTTGCTCAATTCTTCACTCAAACCGACAGCTTCGAAAATCTTAGCACCACGATAGGAGCGGATCGTAGAGATACCCATCTTACTCATGATTTTAAACAAGCCTTTACAGATGGATTTGATATAGTTCTTTTCAGCAGTGGTATAATCTAACTGAATATCTTTGTCTTTTACCAGTCGGTCGAGGACAGCGAATGCCATGTAAGGATTCAGGGCACTTGCTCCGAAACCCAACAATAACGCGGCGTGCATCACTTCACGTATTTCACCACTTTCTACGATCAATGCCGTTTGCACCCGTTTACCAACTGAAATCAGGTGGTGATGAACAGCGCTTACTGCCAGCAATGATGGAATGGCAGCATGGGTAATATCCACCTCACGGTCGGTCAGGACAATGTAGTTTACACCTTCCGTCACGGATTCTTCCGCCATTTTACAAAGATGGGTCAGTGCTTCCTGCAGTCCGGCTTTCCCTTTGGCAACCTCAAACAACATGGGTAGTTTGACTGTTTTGAAGCCTTTATACCGGATATTACAAAGAATATCCAGTTGGGTATTGCTTAAAATCGGATGATTCAGGCGTACCATTTTGCAATGACTTTCACTGGGCGTCAGAATATTCATACCGACTGCTCCAATGTATTCCGTCAATGACATCACCAGTTCTTCACGAAGGGGATCAATGGGCGGATTGGTTACCTGTGCAAATTGCTGACGGAAATAGTTGTAAAGCAACTGTGGTTTATCTGAAAGTACGGCGAGTGGCGTATCGTTACCCATTGAATTGATCGGTTCTGCTCCGGTGCTTGCCATCGGCATAATCAGCCTTTCGATGTCCTCTTTGGAGTAGCCGAAAGTACGAAGCATCCGGTCGTAGTTTGCTACGTGATGAGGAACTTTGCGCCCGCTTTTCAGTTCATCCAGTTCGATTCGGTTGGTAGATAGCCAGGTGCGGTAAGGCTTGGCTTCAGCCAACTGTTTTTTCAGTTCGCCGTCATAGTAGATCTCGCCTTTTTCCGTATCCACCAGCAGGATTTTGCCGGGCTGTAAGCGACCTTTTTCTTTGATGTCTCCCGGTTCGAAATCCATAACACCGACTTCCGAAGCCACTACCATCATATCGTTTTTAGTAATCAGATAACGGGCAGGGCGCAGGCCATTGCGGTCGAGCATACCTCCGGCAAATCGTCCGTCGCTGAATAGTAGTGCGGCCGGTCCGTCCCACGGTTCCATCAGGATGGAGTGGTATTCGTAGAATGATTTCAGATCCTCACTGATCGGGTTCTTCTCGTTGAAAGATTCCGGCACGAGCATAGCCATGGCATGTGGCAGGCTCAATCCTGACATCACCAGGAACTCCAGTACATTGTCCAGAGAAGCACTGTCGCTCATGCCCGGTTGTATAATCGGGCGGATTTCTTTTATATCGCCTAAAGTGGGAGTGGAGAGTACACTTTCACGGGCTTCCATCCATCCTCGGTTACCACGGATAGTATTGATTTCACCGTTGTGTGCCAGCAGACGGAACGGCTGTGCCAATCCCCATGTAGGGAATGTATTGGTACTGAAACGAGAGTGCACCAATGCCAGTCCGCTGGTAAAATAGCTATTTGTCAGGTCCGGATAATAGTTGCGCAGCTGTAATGATGAAAGCATACCTTTATATGTAATGCTTTTGGTAGAGAGTGACACAACATAAAAATCGTCTTTTGCCGGAATAGATGACAATCTGACTTTATTTTCGATTCTTTTCCGGATCAGATATAACTTCCGGTCGGCAGTTTCCGTTTCCGTAAATCCGGTGATGAACACTTGTTTGATGTCCGGTTCGTTTGCCAGAGCCGATTCTCCCAGGATTTCGGGGCAGGTGGGCACATTGCGTAAATGCATCAATGTGAGTCCTTCTTTTTCAATTTCTTCAATAATAATACTTAGAATAGCTGCCTGGTCTTTTTCGTTTTTCGGTAAAAACAATAATCCTGTGCCGTACCGTCCTTTTTCGGGGACAGGAATACCTTGTAATAAAATAAACTCATGCGGAATTTGAAGCATGATACCTGCACCGTCACCGGTCTTGTTATCCGCACCCTCGGCACCACGATGGCGCATGTTTTCTAATACCTTTAAAGCCGACTCAACAATGTCGTGTGACTTTTCTCCATGAATGTTAACCAGCATACCGACACCGCAGGCATCGTGTTCGTATGCCGCATCGTACAAGCCTACCTGTTGGGGCTGTCGTTGGTAAGGGAATCCTTCTGTTACGTTGTTAAAAAGTTCTTGTTTCTTCATTCTTACTAGCTTTATTGTATGATAATACCTAATTGAAGTGTCAAATTGTTCGGCAAAGTTAGTGGTTTAATTTCAAAATGATAGTAAAATATAAGTTTTCTGTGACGCGAAATTAAAAGAAGAGCCTGTCTTCTTCTAATTTGTAATTAAAAGAAGGAGATTTACTTTTAATTTGTTAGCTCTTTTGGGTTAATGGTGAGCTGATTGTAATTTGTTTCTTTTTGAGCTAAAAATAATATATTATTTAACTTTTTGATGTGTTTGCAACTTTTTTATGCGTTTCTGTCAAATAAATATGCTTTTTGTTGTCTTTATGTTATTTGTAATGTGTATATTTGCAGGCGAAATAAAAATATCATAATATGTGTGGAATAGTAGGCTATATTGGTAAACGAAAAGCCTACCCTATCCTTATCAAAGGGCTGAAGCGACTGGAGTATCGTGGATATGACAGCGCGGGGGTAGCAATCATTAGTGATGACCAACAGTTAAATGTGTATAAGACGAAAGGAAAAGTCTCTGATCTTGAAAATTTCGTCACACAGAAAGATATTTCCGGTACAATCGGAATTGCCCATACCCGTTGGGCTACTCACGGGGAACCTTGTTCTGCTAACGCCCACCCTCATTACTCTTCTTCCGAAAAGCTCGCTCTCATTCATAACGGTATTATTGAAAACTACGCCGTTCTTAAAGAAAAACTTCAAGCCAAAGGCTATATTTTTAAAAGTAGTACAGATACCGAAGTCCTCGTTCAATTAATAGAATACATGAAAGTCACTAATCAGGTCAGTCTGTTGACGGCTGTTCAGTTGGCGTTAGGGGAGGTAATTGGTGCTTATGCGATTGCGATTCTTGATAAGGAGCATCCCGATGAGATTATTGCTGCCCGTAAGAGCAGTCCATTGGTAGTGGGGATTGGAGAGAATGAGTTCTTTCTTGCTTCAGATGCTACTCCGATTGTAGAATATACTGATAAAGTGGTTTATCTGGAAGACGGGGAAATAGCTGTTTTGAATCTGGGGAAGGAGTTGAAGGTAGTCAACTTGAACAATGTCGAAATGATACCTGAAATAAAGAAGGTGGAACTCAACCTCGGTCAGTTGGAAAAAGGGGGATATCCGCACTTTATGTTGAAAGAGATTTTCGAACAGCCCGATTGTATTCGTGATTGCATGCGCGGACGTATCAATGTGGAAGCTGATAATGTGGTGCTTTCTGCTGTGATAGATCACCGGGAAAAGCTGCTGAATGCCAAACGGTTTATTATTGTTGCTTGCGGAACTTCCTGGCATGCCGGACTGATCGGTAAGCATCTGATTGAGAGTTTTTGCCGCATACCGGTGGAAGTGGAGTATGCTTCCGAATTCCGCTACCGTGATCCGGTGATTGACGGGCAGGATGTGGTGATAGCAATCTCCCAGAGTGGCGAGACGGCAGATACATTGGCTGCTGTGGAATTGGCGAAAAGCCGCGGGGCATTTATATATGGCATTTGCAATGCGATCGGCTCTTCTATTCCCCGTGCCACTCATACCGGTTCATATATTCATGTGGGTCCAGAAATCGGGGTGGCTTCTACCAAAGCATTTACCGGACAGGTCACTGTATTGGCGATGTTGGCATTGACACTTGCCAAAGCGAAAGGAACCATTGACGAACAGCATTATCTTTCAATCGTACAGGAGTTAAATCATATTCCGGAAAAAATGAAAGAGGTGTTGGAATTGAATGATACTTTGGCGGAGTTATCGAAAACTTTCACTTATGCGCATAATTTTATTTACCTGGGACGCGGATATAGTTATCCCGTTGCTCTGGAAGGTGCATTGAAATTGAAAGAAATATCGTATATTCACGCCGAAGGTTATCCGGCTGCGGAGATGAAGCATGGACCGATTGCCCTGATCGATGCGGAAATGCCGGTAGTGGTGATTGCTACCCAGAATGGGTTGTATGAGAAAGTAGTAAGTAATATTCAGGAGATTAAGGCACGGAAAGGAAAAGTGATTGCATTTGTGACGAAAGGAGATACCGTTATCAGCAAAATCGCTGACTGTAGTATCGAACTTCCTGAAACAATCGAATGTCTCGATCCGTTAATTACTACGGTACCTCTGCAACTTCTTGCTTACCACATTGCGGTATGCAAAGGGATGGATGTGGATCAGCCGAGAAATCTGGCGAAGTCGGTAACAGTAGAGTAACTTTAAGTAGTAACTAGTATATAGAGAGATGGAACAATTGAAACATGAATGTGGCGTTGCCATGATACGCTTGCTCAAACCGTTAGAGTATTACGAGAAAAAGTACGGGACATGGATGTATGGTCTTAATAAACTCTACCTGTTGATGGAGAAGCAGCATAATCGTGGACAGGAAGGTGCGGGACTGGCATGTGTGAAACTGGAAGCAAATCCGGGTGAAGAATATATGTTTCGTGAACGCGCTTTAGGTTCCGGAGCCATTACGGAAATCTTTGAAAACGTTCAAAACAATTTTAAGGATCTCACTCCCGAACAGTTGCACGATGCAGCGTATGCCAAACGAACTTTGCCTTTTGCCGGTGAAGTATATATGGGACATCTTCGTTATTCCACTACGGGAAAATCCGGAATCTCTTATGTGCATCCATTTTTAAGAAGAAATAACTGGCGTGCCAAGAATTTGGCCCTCTGCGGAAATTTCAATATGACAAATGTGGACGAGATATTTGCCCGTATCACTGCCATTGGTCAGCATCCGCGTAAATATGCCGATACATATATCATGTTGGAGCAGGTGGGACACCGTCTTGACCGTGAAGTGGAGCGTGTATTCAATCTTGCCGAAGCCGAGGGGCTTACGGGCATGGGAATCACTCATTATATAGAAGAATATATTGATTTGGCAAACGTGTTGCGCACTTCCAGCCGCGAATGGGATGGGGGATACGTGATCTGCGGATTGACCGGGAGCGGCGAGTCCTTCGCCATCCGCGACCCGTGGGGAATCCGGCCTGCATTCTGGTATCAGGATGATGAGATAGCTGTTCTTGCTTCCGAACGTCCGGTGATCCAGACTGCTTTGAATGTTCCGTTTGAGGAAATCAAAGAATTGCAACCGGGGCAAGCATTGTTAATCAGCAAAGAAGGTAAAATCCGTACTTCGCAAATTAACAAGCCGCGCGAAAATCATGCCTGTTCTTTCGAACGTATCTATTTCTCCCGTGGGAGTGATGTCGATATTTATAAGGAAAGGAAACGGTTGGGTGAAAAGTTGGTTCCGAGAATATTGAAAGCTATCAATAATGACATCGATCATACGGTTTTTTCTTTTATTCCCAATACTGCGGAGGTGGCTTTCTACGGAATGTTGCAGGGACTGGACGATTACTTGAATGAGGAGAAAGTGCAGCAAATTGCTGCATTAGGGCATCATCCGGATATGGAGGAACTGGAAGTCATTCTTTCCCGCCGCATCCGTAGCGAAAAGGTGGCGATCAAGGATATCAAACTCCGTACGTTTATTGCCGAAGGAAACAGTCGTAATGATCTGGCAGCCCATGTGTATGACATTACATACGGAAGTCTGGTACCCGGTGTTGATAATCTGGTGATTATTGACGACAGCATTGTGCGTGGTACTACGTTGAAACAAAGTATTATCGGTATTCTCGACCGTCTCGGTCCGAAGAAGATTGTGATAGTATCTTCTTCTCCGCAAGTGCGTTATCCTGACTATTACGGTATCGATATGGCAAAGATGAGTGAGTTTATCGCTTTCCGAGCTGCTGTCGAACTTTTAAAGGAGCGGGATATGAAAGATGTGATTGCGGCTGCCTACCGTAAATCGAAAGATCAGGTGGGACTGCCGAAAGAGCAGATGATAAACTATGTGAAGAATATCTATGCTCCGTTCACCGATGAGGAAATCTCTGCCAAGATGGTGGAACTGCTGACTCCCAAGGGAACAAAGGCGAAAGTGGAAATTGTCTATCAACCGTTGGAGGGATTGCACGAGGCTTGTCCGCATCATAAAGGCGACTGGTATTTTAGCGGTAACTACCCTACACCGGGAGGTGTGAAAATGGTGAACCGGGCGTTCATCGACTATATAGAACAAATGTATCAATTCTAACAACCATACAACGATTCAATAATAAGAATGAGAAATGTGACATTAATCCTTGACGACGGGAGCCGGTTTTCCGGTAAGTCGTTTGGCTACGAGAAGCCGGTGGCAGGCGAAGTAGTTTTTAATACTGCCATGACCGGATACCCGGAGAGCCTTACTGACCCTTCATACGCCGGACAGTTGATGACGCTTACCTATCCTCTGGTAGGCAACTACGGTGTTCCTCCTTTTACCATCGAACCGAATGGACTTGCCACTTTCATGGAAAGTGAGAAAATCCATGCGGAAGCGATTATCGTAAGTGACTATTCTTATGAATACAGCCACTGGAATGCGGTGGAAAGTCTCGGTGACTGGTTGAAACGCGAGCAGATTCCCGGTATCACAGGCATTGATACGCGCGAGCTGACTAAGGTTCTTCGTGAACATGGAGTAATGATGGGAAAAATCGTTTTCGATGATGAACCGGATAATGTGCCTGAAGCAGTATACGCAGGCGTCAATTATGTAGATCGTGTATCTTGCAAAGAGATTATTTGCTATCTTCCTGCCGGAACTTCACAAACTTTCTCCGTAAATAGTTCCTATGCGCAGCTTAATTCTCAATTCTCAACTTTCAATTCTCAATTTAAGAAGGTTATCCTGGTAGATTGCGGTGTAAAGACAAATATTATTCGTTGTCTGCTGAAACGTAATGTAGAAGTGATCCGTGTACCTTGGGATTATGATTATAGCGGACTCGAATTTGACGGGTTGTTTATCTCCAACGGACCGGGTGACCCGGATACTTGTGATGCTGCGGTACAGAATATACGGAAGGCGATGGTAAATGAGAAACTGCCTATCTTCGGCATCTGTATGGGTAACCAGTTGCTTTCAAAAGCGGGCGGAGCCAAGATTTATAAATTGAAATACGGACATCGTAGCCACAATCAGCCGGTGCGTATGATAGGTACGGAACGTTGTTTCATTACTTCACAAAATCATGGTTATGCCGTAGACAATAATACGTTGAGTGCAGAGTGGGAACCGTTGTTTATCAATATGAACGATGGGTCCAACGAGGGAATCAAACATAAAAAGAATCCCTGGTTCTCTGCGCAATTCCACCCGGAAGCTGCGAGTGGACCTACGGATACGGAATTCCTGTTCGACGAATTTGTAAAACTATTGTAACAATGAAAGAAAATATAAAGAAAGTATTGCTATTAGGTTCAGGTGCCCTGAAAATCGGTGAGGCTGGTGAATTTGACTATTCCGGTTCACAGGCACTTAAAGCCTTGAAAGAAGAGGGTATTGAAACCATTCTTATCAATCCGAATATTGCTACGGTGCAGACTTCCGAAGGAGTGGCAGATCAAATTTACTTTCTTCCGGTGACTCCGTACTTCGTAGAGAAAGTGATCCAAAAAGAAAAACCGGAAGGTATTATGCTGGCGTTCGGTGGTCAGACGGCTCTGAACTGTGGAGTAGCATTGTATAAAGAAGGTATTCTTGAAAAATATAATGTAAAAGTGTTGGGTACTCCGGTACAGGCCATTATGGATACCGAGGACCGTGAACTTTTTGTTCAGAAATTGAATGAGATCAATGTAAAAACCATCAAGAGTGAAGCCGTAGAAAATGCGGAAGATGCACGTCGCGCAGCAAAAGAACTGGGCTATCCGGTGATTGTTCGTGCTGCTTATGCGTTAGGAGGCTTGGGGTCCGGTTTCTGTGATAATGAACAACAGCTGGATGTGCTGGTAGAAAAAGCATTCTCTTTCTCCCCACAGGTATTGGTGGAGAAATCACTACGCGGTTGGAAAGAAGTGGAATATGAAGTGGTACGTGACCGCTTCGATAACTGTATCACCGTTTGTAATATGGAAAACTTCGATCCGCTGGGTATTCATACCGGTGAGTCTATCGTTATTGCTCCTTCACAGACGCTTACCAATAAAGAGTATCATAAACTTCGGGAATTGGCAATACGTATCATCCGCCATATCGGTATCGTGGGTGAATGTAACGTACAATATGCCTTCGATCCCGAATCCGAAGATTACCGGGTGATCGAAGTAAATGCCCGCCTTTCCCGTTCATCGGCTTTAGCATCTAAGGCAACCGGTTATCCGCTGGCTTTCGTTGCTGCCAAATTGGGATTGGGTTATGGACTCTTCGACCTGAAGAATTCTGTAACCAAGACTACTTCCGCTTTCTTTGAACCGGCACTGGATTATGTCGTATGTAAGATTCCTCGTTGGGATTTAGGTAAATTCCACGGTGTAGATAAAGAGTTGGGTTCTTCTATGAAATCTGTGGGTGAAGTGATGGCTATCGGACGCACTTTTGAAGAAGCTATCCAGAAAGGTCTTCGTATGATCGGACAGGGAATGCATGGTTTTGTGGAGAACAAAGAATTGGTTATTTCCGACATTGATAAAGCCTTGCGCGAACCGACCGATAAACGTATTTTCGTGATCTCGAAAGCGTTTCGCGCCGGCTACACCATCGATCAGGTGCACGAATTGACTAAGATTGATAAATGGTTCTTGCAGAAGTTAATGAATATTATGAAGACTTCCGAAGAACTGCATAGTTGGGGAAACAATCACAAACAGATTGCCGATTTGCCGAACGAATTGCTCCGTAAAGCTAAGGTTCAAGGTTTCTCCGATTTCCAGATTGCCCGTGCCATCGGTTACGAAGGTGATATGGAAGATGGAATTCTTTATATCCGCAAACACCGTAAAGAGGCAGGCATTCTTCCGGTAGTGAAACAGATCGATACGTTGGCAGCCGAATACCCGGCACAAACCAATTATCTGTATCTTACTTATAGCGGTGTAGCAAATGATGTGCGTTATCTGGGCGACCATAAATCCATCGTCGTATTGGGTTCCGGTGCTTATCGTATCGGTTCTTCCGTAGAATTCGACTGGTGTGGCGTACAGGCTTTGAATACCATTCGCAAAGAGGGATGGCGCAGTGTCATGATTAACTATAATCCTGAAACCGTATCTACGGATTACGATATGTGCGACCGTTTGTACTTTGATGAATTGACTTTTGAACGTGTGATGGATATTCTGGAACTGGAGAATCCGCATGGGGTAATTGTATCTACCGGCGGTCAGATTCCAAATAACCTTGCTTTGCGTCTGGATGCACAGAAGATCAATATTCTAGGTACGAGTGCCAAGAGTATTGATAATGCCGAAGATCGTGAGAAATTCTCTGCCATGCTTGACCGTATCGGTGTGGATCAGCCCCGTTGGCGTGAATTAACTTCTATGGATGACATTCAGGAGTTCGTTGAAGAGGTAGGTTTCCCCGTACTTGTTCGTCCGTCTTATGTGCTTTCGGGAGCTGCGATGAATGTTTGTTCCAACCAGGAAGAATTGGAACGTTTCTTGAAACTGGCAGCTAATGTATCGAAGAAACATCCGGTGGTAGTAAGCCAGTTTATCGAACACGCCAAGGAAGTGGAAATGGATGCGGTGGCGCAGAATGGAGAAATTGTAGCATACGCTATAAGTGAGCATATCGAATTTGCGGGAGTACATTCCGGCGATGCAACAATCCAGTTCCCGCCGCAAAAGCTGTATGTAGAAACTGTTCGCCGTATTAAGCGTATCAGCCGTGAGATTGCTAAGGCTTTGAATATCTCCGGTCCGTTTAATATTCAGTATCTGGCGAAAGACAACGATATCAAGGTGATTGAATGTAATCTGCGTGCCAGTCGTTCTTTCCCGTTTGTCAGCAAAGTGTTGAAGATCAACTTTATCGAGCTGGCAACGAAAGTAATGCTCGGTCTGCCTGTGGAGAAACCGGAAAAAAATCTCTTCGAACTGGATTATGTGGGAATCAAGGCTTCCCAATTCTCTTTCAACCGCTTGCAGAAGGCTGATCCGGTGTTGGGAGTAGATATGGCTTCTACCGGTGAAGTGGGTTGTATCGGAATGGATACTTCCTGTGCCGTACTCAAAGCGATGCTTTCCGTAGGCTATCGTATTCCGAAGAAGAATATCCTGCTGTCTACGGGAACAATGAAACAGAAAGCCGATATGATGGATGCGGCCCGTATGTTGGTGAATAAGGGATACAAACTCTTTGCAACGGGTGGTACACACAAAACGCTTGCAGAGAATGGAATTGAAAGTACTCATGTCTATTGGCCGAGTGAGGAGGGACATCCGCAAGCATTGGAGATGCTTCATCGCAAGGAGATTGACATGGTAGTCAATATCCCGAAGAATCTGACAGCCGGAGAATTAAGTAATGGGTATAAAATCCGTCGTGCTGCCATTGACTTGAATATACCGTTGATTACGAATGCCCGTCTGGCTAGTGCATTTATCAATGCCTTCTGTACGATGAGTGTGGATGATATAGCTATCAAGAGCTGGGCAGAGTATAAATAAGCAGAATGTCATCTTTTTGAAAAGAGGCTGACATCATATTGAAATGAAAATGGTAAGGCCGTTCCTGTTATTCGGGAGCGGCCTTTGTTGTTGTAGAAATGTAATAACTCTGTCATTCATTGGTATTTCCATGTCGTTTACTTTGCGCCTGCAAAACGATAGAGATACGATATGAGAAAAAGAAACATGATTCTGGTTGCCGGTCTGCTGGCATTTACTTCAGTATGGGGACAAAACACGACTTCCGGTTGGGAAGATGAATCGGGTAAGATACCTGTAAAGGCTTATTTTGAGAGTGGAAAACTTCACTTTGCTTCTAAAAATGAAAACTTTCATTTATGGTTTGATAATCGAATTTATTTGGATGCAGCGGTTTATTCGCCCACGTCGAATGTGGATGATCTGACATCCAAAACGAACAAGGATCTGGAGGACGATGACAATCAATTCCGTTTTAGCAACGGGGTGAGTATTCGTCGTGCACGTTTCGGTGTGAAAGCCACTTTATACAAAAAATGGTTTGCAGAACTGGATCTGGATTTCGCTTACAATGAAGTGGAAATAAAAGATATGTATCTGGGCTATAAATTTAATAATCATTTCTTTGTAAAGGCGGGAAATTTTAAAGTTCCGATGAGTATGGAACGTACAACGAGTTCTAAATATCTGATGGCTTCGGAACGTCCGATGGCAGTGGAAGCTTTTGCTGACGGGCGCCGTCTGGGACTTGCCGGAACTGGTTGGGGAAAACATTGGTGGGCTTCCGCTGGAGTATTTGGTAGGGAAGTGGATATCATTCAGAAAGAGCGTAATAGAGGGAATGACGGTTATGCTCTGGCTACCCGTGTAGCAGTGTCGCCTATTTACAATGAAGATATGACGATTCATGTCGGCGGATACTTTAACTATCAGACACCTTCCGGTTCAGGGCTGGAGGATAAGACGGTTCTTTTCCGGACTTTCCCGGAGAGCAGGGTAGACCGTCGCCGATTTGTGCAAGCCGAGATTTCGAATGTCAATCATTATTATACTACAGGCTTCGAACTGGGATTCCGTTATCGTAAGTTACTGACTTATGGAGAATATATTTATAACAACATATCCCGCTATATCTATGGTGCTAATAATCAAAAGACTGATTTGAAAAATGCAGTATTTAATGGTTGGTATGCTACGGCATCTTATATGATATTGGGAGAAAACCGTCAATACTCCCCGGATGAGGCGGAATTTGGTCCAATGAAAATGCGTCGTAAAGGGGGGAATTTGGAAGTTGCGGCTCGTATCAGTAATATAAATATGAATGATTTCCATGATCCGGCTGCGTATATTACAGGAGGTAAGGCAACCAGCTATTCTGCTTCGTTGAACTGGTATCCTGTACGTAATGTGGTGATTGGACTGAATTACATTTATATGAATAATGATAAATATGCCGACTCTAAAGGACAAATTACCAAGGGAGGTAAACCTTTAAGTGAAGTAATGCCTTCAGGAATCGATTTTAATGTATTTCAGTTGCGTACAATGATTTCTTTTTAAACGCGAATAACGATATAAATTAAAAAAAGATGATTATGAAAAAGTTTTTGCTGATGAGCACACTTTGTGCTTTGGCTTTGGTTGGATGTAAAGATGACTCGGAACCGGAAATTCCTACTGATATTGATTATTCAGGATTGGTATTGAATGAAATTTGTGGAAACGATGGGAATGCAAGTGAAGAAGATTGGATTGAGATTTATAATACTTCCAATACAACAATTAATCTCAATGGCGTTAAACTGGTGAAAACTGATGAAGAAGGTGTTTCGGAGATTATTTATACATTTGGGGAAGGGGCAGCCATTGCCGGTAAAGCATATTTGCTGAAAGTCAAAGGCGTTGATTTTACTCAAGGAATCTCAAATACTAAATCTGTTTCTATCACTTTGCAAATGCCCTCTGGTAAAGATATAGACAAATTTGATAAGGATGCGGAATTTGGTGATGGAGGTAAACATGAAGTGGGAGGCAGTTATTCACGTATTCCTGACGGTACGGGAGAATGGACTGTTGTATTGAAAGCTACTAAAGGAACAGCTAATAAAATTACGGAACCTGAAGGACCTTCCGGTATTGATTATATTGGATTGGTGCTGAATGAGTTGAACGGTAATAAACCCAAATATATTGAGTTGTATAATAGTACAGGTCGTGAACTGGATATAACCGGAGTAAAGATTAAAAAAGATGATGGGGATATTGTTTATATAGCTCCCGAAGGGACTAAAATACAGTCTCATGGTTTTTTAGTGCTTCTTTCGGATCAAGCGGATTATTCTACAGGCTTTACAAGTGGACTCTCCGCTAAAAAATCTGTGAAGATTGAGCTTCTTTCACCGGAAGAAACTGCCATAGACGTATTCAAGAATCTAACGGATGCCGGTGAAGAGGTTTGGGGAGAAACACCTAAATACAATGGAGAAACAGAGGGAATGGCGTATGCCCGTAAGGATAACGGTGCTGAATGGTATATGATGAAAGCCACTCAAGGTGAGAGTAATAGCACCACTGCCGGACTAAGTACAAAAATAGAATGGTAAGATTATAATTGTAAGGAATGAGAAAGCTAATCCTTTTATTATTTACGGGAATTCTTCTTTTTAGCTGCACCGCTGTCGGAGCAGACGAAGGAAGAATTCTTCGTTTTATATATTGTTCAGACGTACATTATGGTCTTGAACGTGAATTTCGGGGAAAAGAAGTGGGAAGTGATGAGGTAAGTCGTGCTATGTTGGCAACCTTCAAATTGCTTTCTGAAACTCGGCTGCCGGAAGATAGTGGGGTGGGTGCAGGAATAAAATTCGGTTCTCCTGATTTTGTTGTTTGTACGGGTGATATTGCCAATCGGATGGAAGAAGGAGTTCAATCTGCTACTACATCATGGAGTCAATTTTGCAGTGATTGGGATTCATCGATAAGTTCTCCTTTGTATCTGGTACCGGGTAATCACGATATTTCTAATGCGATAGGTTATTCCAAGGTTTTATCTCCAGAAAAAGATGCATCCAGTGCTGCCGGTATTTTCAACCGGATGATGCGCCCTGCGGTGGAACGTACGGCGGAGACTTTTAATTATCAAACGGATAAGGTGCATTATTCCTTTGTAAAGGACGGGGTACGGTTTGTTTTTATGGGAATGTGGCCTGATGCATATATGCGTCAATGGTTCGATCAGGAAATAGGAACCGATACGATTATTCCTGTTATTTTATTTACCCACGATCCTCCCATTGCCGATACCAAGCATTTTACGAATCCGAACGGTAAGCATACGATCAATTCAGTAGATAAGTTTCAGAATTTGTTGGCAGATACCTGTCTGGTGACTGATGTCAAAAAGAAAGCCACAAAGAATTGGGAAAAGCTGGAGCAGTTTATCCATTCTCATTCTATGATTAAGGCTTACTTTCATGGAGATAAGAATTACAATGAATTTTATACCTGGAATGGGGTAAATGGAACAATTGATTTACCTGTTTTCCGGGTGGACTCCCCTATGAAAGGTGAGTATTCTTCTGCTGACGAACGTCTACTTTCCTTTATTGTAGTTACCATGGATGTGAATCAACGCTTGTTAACGGCTCGTGAATGTTTGTGGAATACGGAAAACAAAACCAGTATCCAATGGGGAAGTTCTTGCACTATCACTTTCTGATAAATAGCCAAATTTAGTATTAAATCGTATAGGTTACTAAAAACTTTATAAGAAAACGACCGTAAATCACCTTCTTTGTTGTAAATTCGTTCTATTTCTCGTAATATCAAACTTATTTTAATCAATTAATATAGAAAGTAAATTATGAGAAAAGACGGATTTACCGTATGTGCAAATAATTATATAAATTGTTTGCGTCAGGAAGGGCGTTATGCCACAGCACATGTTTATGAGAATGCACTTCGCTCTTTCACCATATTTTGTGGAACAGAGTGTGTGTCATTCAGTTTGATTACTCGTGAGAACTTGAAGCGGTATAGCAGTTATCTGATGTCCTGCCGCTTGAAGTTGAACACGATTTCCACCTATATGCGAATGTTACGTTGCATATACAATAAGGGAGTAGATACTCATCAGGCTCCTTATATTCATCGCTTGTTTCGTGATGTCTTTACCGGAGTAGATACTCGTCAGAAAAAAGCAATTCCTATAAACGAATTACACACGCTGCTTTATAAAGATCCACAGTCCGAAAAACTTCGCCGGACGCAAGCCATCGCTAATTTGTTATTTTTATTTTGCGGAATGCCTTTCGCCGATCTTGCTCATCTGGAAAAGTCGAATTTGGAGGGGAATATATTGAAGTACAACCGTATCAAGACGGGAACTCCAATGAGTATAGAAATCTTAGAATCGGCTTCATGTATTGTTTCCCGACTTCGTAATACGCATTCCGCTGTTCTCCCCGAGCATCCGGATTATCTTTTTTATATATTAAGTGGAAAGAATAAACGGGATGACGAAGCGGCATATATAGAATATCAATCCACTCTGCGTCGTTTTAATAATGATTTGAAGAGTTTAGCCAAGAAGCTACGTATTCATTCATCCGTAACTTCTTATACGTTTCGCCATTCCTGGGCAACTACCGCTAAATACAGGGGAGTACCTATCGAAATGATTAGCGAGTCATTGGGGCATAAATCTATTAAGACAACACAAATTTACTTGAAAGGTTTTGAATTGAATGAGCGTACCAAAGTAAATCGGTTGAATTATTCTTACGTTAGGAATTATAGGGGAATTCTTTGAAAAGTATATTAAGTCTTTGATAACCAGTCTAAATACGCAGCTGTTACTTCTTAGGTAACGGAAATTATTCGGTGCAAATATAGACAAATTTGTTAATAACATACAAGCAAAATTCCTTTTTTTTCTCTTTTTATTTAAATATACAGTAAAAATGTATCGGGACATGAAACATTCCTATTTCATGTTCTATGAATTCGACTGCCTATACTTTTCAAATATCTCTGTATATCAGGCAAAATGTATCTAAACTCCCTTGTTCGTACGTATTTCTTCTTCTTTTTGTGGTAGGTGTCCAGTACTCTATAATTTCCGTTACCTAAGAAGTAACGGAAACTTAAGGGGTAAAAAAGTATGATTCTAACGAAAGAAACTTTAAGTGCTGGGCCTAAAATTGGGACAGGGGAAGGCGTAGCACACTCTAAACGCTGGTATGTTGCTCTGGTTCGTATGCATCATGAGAAGAAAGTAGCCGAACGTTTAGACAAAATGGGGATTGAAAATTTTGTACCAGTCCAGCAAGAAGTACATCAATGGAGCGACCGCCGTAAAGTGGTTGAATCCGTGTTGCTTCCGATGATGGTTTTTGTACATGCTGATCCTAAAGAACGTAAAGAGGTTCTTTCCTTTTCTACAGTTAGTCGTTATATGGTAATGCGCGGTGAGAGTAGTCCGACTATCATTCCTGATGAACAAATGGCCCGTTTCCGTTTTATGCTCGACTATTCCGAAGAGGCAATCTGTATGAATAGCGCTCCTTTGGCACGTGGTGAAAAAGTACGTGTTGTCAAAGGTCCTTTGACTGGTCTTGTAGGAGAGCTTGTCACGGTGGATGGCAGAAGTAAGATTGCTGTCCGGTTGAATATGCTGGGGTGCGCTTGTGCGGATATGCCGGTTGGGTATGTGGAAAAGATTGAAAATCAAGTTGCTGTATAAAAATGAATTATTGCATCAACTAAATGGGGCTTAATATTAAACTTTATTCATGAAATAATTATTCGAATGAATTATATATTTATAATCTTAGCTTTTGTTATTTCTGTCTGTATAGCGTTATTTGTCATACCTCGCATATTACTAATTTCTCTTCGTAAGAGATTATTTGATATACCAGATAAACGTAAAATCCATACATGTGCCATTCCACGTTTGGGGGGAGTTTCTTTTTTTCCAACGATATTATTTTCTTGTTGTTTGGTATTGGCATTCCGTACTATAACAGGATATTATATTTCAGATTTACATGCAACTTGTTTTTTATTGGAATGTTTGTTTTTAGTCTGTGGGTTGACTCTTTTATATTTGACAGGAATTACAGATGACCTTATTGGAGTGCGTTATCGCCAAAAGTTTGTGATACAAATTCTCTGTGCTTGTTTTTTTTCTGTCGCAGAGCTTTGGATAAATGACTTATATGGGTTATTGGGAATATATGCAATTCCAAATTGGATTGGTATTCCTTTTACTATATTGACCATTGTTTTCATTACTAATGCTATTAATTTAATAGATGGAATTGATGGATTAGCATCAGGATTGAGTAGTGTTGCGCTTTTGGTCTTTGGCCTTTTGTTTATAGAGAAAGGGCTGTGGATGTATAGTATGCTTGCGTTTAGTACCTTAGGTGTATTAGTTCCTTTCTTTTATTATAATGTTTTCGGTAATGCAGAACGGGCACGGAAAATATTTATGGGAGATACCGGCAGCTTAACTTTGGGGTATATACTAAGTTTTCTTGCTATCAAATATAGTCAGAACAATCCTGAGGTAATTTCTAATACCAAAGGTACTTTTCTTATAGCCTTTAGTACATTAATAATTCCAGCTTTTGATGTGATTCGTGTGGTAATGGTACGTTTGCGTAATGGAAAGAGCCCTTTTGAACCAGATAAGAATCATATTCATCATAAATTTTTGGCAATGGGATTTACACCCCGTAAAGCTATGATTATTATAATATTAATATCCTGTGCATTTAGTGTTGTAAATATTTTATTGATACCATGGGTGAATAATACTGTGATATTGATAGGAGATATTGTAGCCTGGATTGCTTTAAATCTTTGGTGGGATAAAGTGAGAGATAAGCGCACACATTTAAACAGATTATATTAAAATGAAAGGTATTGTTTTAGCCGGTGGATCTGGTACTCGTTTGTACCCTATTACCAAGGGAGTTAGTAAGCAGCTTCTTCCCATATTTGATAAACCGATGATTTATTATCCCATTTCGGTTTTGATGCTTGCAGGTATTCGTGAGATTTTAATAATTTCTACTCCGTATGACCTTCCTGGTTTTCAACGATTATTAGGTGATGGTTCTGATTTCGGTGTCCGTTTTGAATATGCAGAACAACCTTCGCCTGATGGTCTTGCGCAAGCATTCATTATTGGAGAGGAATTTATTGGTGATGATTCGGTTTGCTTGGTACTAGGAGATAATATTTTTCATGGTCAGGGGCTGACTTATATGCTAAAAGAAGCTGTACGCATGGCTGAAGAAGAAAACAAAGCTACTGTATTTGGCTATTGGGTATCAGATCCCGAACGTTATGGAGTTGCGGAATTTGATAAAAACGGTAATGTATTAGGATTGGAAGAAAAGCCTGTTCACCCAAAATCAAACTATGCTGTAGTGGGCCTTTATTTCTATCCCAATAAAGTGGTTAAAATAGCAAAGAATAGCAAGCCATCTGCACGTGGAGAATTGGAAATAACTACAGTAAACCAATGTTTCTTGGATACTAAAGAATTAAAAGTCCAACTTTTAGGACGTGGTTTTGCATGGCTTGATACTGGTACGCACGATTCTTTATCAGAGGCTAGTAATTTTATTGAAGTGATAGAAAAACGTCAGGGGTTAAAAATAGCTTGTTTAGAAGGAATTGCTTTTCGGAAAGGCTGGATTACTCCTGAAAAAATGATGGCATTGGCACAGCCGATGTTAAAGAATCAATACGGGAAATACTTGATGAATGTAATAGATGAATTAAAAGAGAAATAGAAAGATGAAGCGGAATATATTGATTACTGGTGGTGCAGGATTTATTGGAAGCCATGTTGTTCGCTTATTTGTGAATAAATATCCTGAGTATCATATTATAAATTTAGATAAGTTGACTTATGCTGGAAATTTAGCTAATTTGAAAGATATTGAAGGTCAGCCGAATTATACTTTTGTAAAAGCTGATATTTGTGACTTTGAGAGAATAATACAGCTTTTTAAACAGTATAATATTGATAGTGTGATACATTTGGCAGCAGAAAGCCATGTTGATCGTAGTATTAAAGATCCATTTATTTTTGCACAAACGAATGTGATGGGTACCCTTTCATTATTACAGGCAGCTAAGTTGGCTTGGGAAACTTCAGAAACGGGATATGATCATAAACTTTTTTATCATATTTCAACAGATGAAGTATATGGTGCATTAGATTTTGACGGAACATTCTTCACTGAACAAACAAAATATCAGCCACATAGTCCTTATTCTGCTAGCAAGGCTGGTAGTGATCATTTCGTACGTGCTTTTCATGATACATATGGAATGCCTGTTATTGTTACCAATTGCAGTAACAATTACGGGCCTTATCAATTTCCCGAAAAGCTTATACCTCTTTTTATTAATAATATCCGTCATGGTAAAGCCTTACCGGTTTATGGTAAGGGTGAGAATGTACGTGATTGGTTGTATGTAGTAGATCATGCACGTGCTATTGATATCATTTTTCATAAAGGAAAAATAGCTGAGACTTATAATATTGGTGGTTTCAATGAATGGACAAATATTGATTTAATTAAGGTTATCATTAAAACTGTGGATCGGTTATTGGGTAATCCGGACGGTACTTCCGAAAAGTTGATTACATATGTAGCTGACAGAAAAGGGCATGATTTACGCTATGCTATTGATTCTAATAAGTTGAAAAAAGAATTAGGATGGGAACCGTCTTTGCAATTTGAGGAAGGTATTGAAAAAACTGTTCGCTGGTATTTGGAAAATAACGAATGGATGGAAAATATAGCGAGTGGAGAGTATAATAAGTATTATGAAAGTATGTACAAAATATAAAAGTTATGAATGTATCAGATTGTAGGTTGATTGATCTTCCAAAATTTTTGGATAAAAGAGGTAATCTCTCTTTTGCCGAGGAATTTAAGCATATTCCATTTAAAATAGAACGGACATATTGGATATACGATGTCCCTGGTGGAGAGAAACGTGGAGGGCATGCATATAAAGAAAATCAGGAATTTATTATTGCACTTTCCGGTAGTTTTGATGTGCTCTTGGATGATGGTAAAGAGAGGAGAAAAATCCATTTGAATCGTTCATACTATGGATTGTACGTACCAAAGCAGATATGGAGACAGATGGATAATTTTTCTACTAATTCGTTAGCTTTAATATTATCTTCAACTCCATATGGAGAAAATGATTATATACGTGATTACGAAACTTTCAAAAATACTGCATTATGAGTAAAAATAGTACAGTCTATGACTGCACAATTATAGAGCTTGATAAGCATCACAGAGATGAAGGTAATATCACTGTGGTTGAAAATGTTAAAACTGTTCCATTTGAAGTAAAACGTACCTATTATCTATACGATATACCAGGTGGCGAGGCGCGTGGTGGACACGCTCATAAAGAATTGTTTCAGCTGGTGATAGCTGCTAGCGGTAGTTTTAATGTAACAGTTGATGATGGCAGTGTGAAACGTACCTTTTCATTAAATCGTCCTTATCAAGGTCTATATATTGTTCCGGGAATGTGGAGAGAACTGGATAACTTTTCATCTGGAGCAGTGTGCCTGGTACTTGCTTCAATGCCTTATGATGAAGCTGATTATATACGAATATATAAGGATTTCTTGGAGTATAAGAATACAAAATGAAAAAGCGGGTATTGATAATTGGTGGTAATGGACATGGTTCTGTTATTGCAGCTTGTATAAAAGATAATCAGAAAAACGGATACGATGAAGATATTGAAATCTGTGGTTTTGTGAACGATTTTGTAGATAATGTAGATGAGTATGCTGTTTTGGGAGGTACTGATAGAATTCAGCATTTTGTCGATGAAGGGTATTATTTTATATGGGGAATACATATGATAGGACGAAATGTCTTGACAGAAGAACTGTTTAAGAGACTAAATGTTCCATTGGATAGATTAGTAACAATAATACATTATACAGCATTTATTGGAGAGAACGTGGTTCTTCATCCAGGGGTAGTGGTCATGTGTCATGCATATATTGCTCCTCGAACAGAACTGGGCATAGGGACAATGGTAAAATCCAATACTTGTATCGGACACGATGTTAAATGTGGACCATTATGTCATTTTGCAATGGGTTCGATAACCGGTTCATTGGTGGTTATAGGTAAGTGTGCTGATGTTTCTATAGGTGCTACAGTTTTAGAAAAGAGAAAGATTGGCAATTTTGCTATGGCAGGAGCAAGAAGTTTGGTTACTCATGATATACCAGACTCTGAAATACATGTAGGGTTACCTGCAAAATTCTTGAGAAGAATTATGGAAGATTAATTCAATAATACTAGGAATGTCAGAAGCAATGGACACTGAAAACAGAAACTCGTATAAACAAAGCCTAAAAGCTACATCATTGTTTGGAGGGGTTCAAATCTTTAATATACTTATACAAATCATCAGGTCTAAATTTGCTGCAGTATTATTAGGCCCTGAAGGGATGGGGGTTATGGGATTGCTTAATTCTACCATTACAATGATTTCATCCTTTACAAATTGTGGTTTAGGGACCAGTGCCGTACGTAATATTGCAGAAGCTAACGGAGCCAATGATACTAAACGTATAGCTTTAATTATTTCTGTATTTAGGAGATTGGTTTGGATTACCGGATTGACAGGTGCATTGATTTGTTTGGTTTCAGCTTCATTGTTAAGTCAAGTGACATTTGGAAATACAGATTTTACTTTTGCTTTTATAATACTTTCATTCTCGGTTTTATTGATGCAATTAACTTCCGGGCAAAATGCTTTAATGCAGGGGATGCGGAAGTATCGTTATTTGGCGAAGGCCAATGTAGTTGGCAATGCAGTCGGTTTAATATTTATCATACCGTTATATTATTTTTGGAAGATAGATGCTATTGTCCCTGTTTTATTGTTTTCGAATGCTTTGATTTTTATCCTGTCTTATATATATGCCCGCAAAATAAAGATTGAGAAGGAAGAAATAACCATTACGGATATAAAAGTTGAAGGGCGAGATATGTTGAAGATGGGAGTGTTGATCAGTCTTCAGGGTATGTTGGCAATATTAGCTTCCTATTTCATTCGTATTTTCATAAGTCGTATGGGTTCTATTGATGATGTCGGGTTGTTCAATGCGGGGTTTACAATAGTCAACACATATGTTGGATTGGTATTTACGGCTATGGCAACAGATTATTATCCCCGATTGTCAGCGATAGCTTCGGATAATGACTCATTTGTTAGGGCGATTAATCAGCAGGCTGAGATTTCGTTACTGTTGCTTGCTCCAATAATTATTGCTTTTATCGCTTATATACGGGTAGCTGTAGTAGTACTTTATTCTACAAAGTTTATACCTACTGAAGGTATGATGTATTGGGCAATGGCAGCCATGTTTTTTAAAGCCATGGCGTGGAGTATGTCTTATGGTTTATTAGCGAAAGGTGATTCCAAAGTATACTTTTGGAATGAATTTATTACAGTTTGTTATGGATTAATTTTTAATATGATAGGGTATTACTATTGGGGATTAATAGGACTTGGCATATCATCATTCATTAAATATGGATTCTATTTTTTGCAGCTATGGATCATTTGTCGAATAAAATGTAATCTCAAATTTACCAGATCAATAATGAAATTATTTATACTATTTTCTTGTATCACTGCCATAGTCCTTACCTGCAAAATATTAATGTTTGGCTGGAGTGGATACGCAGTGGTGACAGTGTTTTTAGTTTTAACGACATATTATTCATATACGGGACTAGATCGTAGGATAGGGATTAGGCAGGTTATAATAAACAAATTACATCGTAAAAACTAATATGATGGATGATGAAGAAAATATTGCTCGAAATAAAACATTCAATAAATAAAAGAATCGGAAATGCTATAGAAAGTATATCATGTAGACTCTATTATCATTCAAAAAAGAACAGTTGGGGGCATTGTTTATATGCGATGAATAATATGGTTTTACGTTGTGTTTCGTTTGTACCGTTTGAAGTTGTTAGTCATCATGTCTATGCGAAATCGCATTTGACTTCATCTATAATACCACTTATTACTAATAGAGTAGGGTATACAAGTAAGTTAACCTATGAGTTGGAGCCTTTGAAGAAAGAACTGATATCAGTTCCGATGCAAGATATTTTTATTTATAAACATGAAGGTGTTAGAATACAAGGAAATTCCGATTTTATCTTAAATGTGAAAGAAAAGTGTGTAATTAACGACTTCTGTTATAATATGAACGATCGCTATGTGATGTTTGATGGGCTTTTATTGCGGTTAAAGAATAATGTTGCTGTTTTACGTAACGATGGCGGTATTGGGAAATGTCGTTATTTGAAGTCTGGAATTATGCTTTCAGGGAAATTTTCATGTAATTACTATCATGAATTGTATGAAATTCTCATTAAACTGCTTGTCTTCAACAGAATAAACATATCAAAAGATGCTCCGTTGATAATCGATGAAATCGTAATGAAAATAGATTCTTTTAAAAAGATTTTTGAGATTCTTAATGAAACCCAACGTGACATAATTACTATAGGAGAAAAAGAAATAGTAGAATTTGGTACTTTATATTCTCTTTCTGCTGTGAATTCTATTGCACCTCATTATAGAGATATTACTGATCCTGATCATTTATTTGGGTTTGTTTTTGATTGTCATTTAACATTGCAAATGCGTGATAAATTGCTCTTGTTTAAGTCTAATTTAGCAACTCCGAAACGCATTTTTCTGACACGGAAGAGTACAAAAAAGAGGCATTATAATGAATCTGAAGTTTGGGGAGTACTTAAAGAATATGGGTTTGAAGTTGTTGCTCCCGAAACATACACTTTTTGTGAGCAAATGGCCTTGTTTAATAATGCTGACTATATTGTGGGTGGTTCTGGAGCTGCATTTACAAATTTATTGTTTTGTCATAGCGGTTGTAAGGTTATTTGTTTTAGATCCATAAGAAACTATTCTCCAATATTTTCGACTATTGCTAATATTGTCGATGTTAAAATGCGGTATTTAGCTGGTATTTCTGATAGTACAGTAGATTTACATGCTGATTACATTGTCAGCACTGATAAACTGAAAAAAATGATTGATTATAATGAGGATTAAAAATAGTAATGACATAACTTATTTTATAGGAGGTATATTACTTTTGTTAACTCTAAGGCCATTTTTTACTTGGAGTCTAAGTGGGTCTTATGCGCAAATTGTATTTCTTTTCCCATTGGCGATTCTATTCTGGCGGAATTATAGAATGAATAGATTGAATGTGCTGTATCTGTTTTTCTTTGTTTTTACCCTTTTGTTAGCTTCTATTTCTCAAAATCGTAATCTGATAGGATTCTTTTTTATGATTATTTTGGCAGCAGTACCTTTTGGATCGAAAAGATTTATGGTTAACGTGTTTGATAGGTACAAAACGTTATATTCTATAATAATTGGAATATCCATTTTGGTATGGCTGTTACTTTTCTTTGGTATTCCTGTCCCTGGAAAAATAATAGCTCCTTTGAATGCTGTAAAAACATATAATTATATTGCATATCCATTTTTAGTTATTCCCAACTATTTAGGGGCAGGTCTTGATGTTTATTTTCAATCATTAAGATTTTGTGGCCCTTTTGATGAGCCGGGTGTTGTTGGTACTATCGCCGGACTTATGCTGTATATAGATAATTTTAATCTGAAGGATAAAAGGAATATATTTATTTTAATTTCTGGACTTCTTTCATTGTCTCTATTTTTCTATGTCCTTTCTGCCATTTTTTTAGTGTATTTTTTATTTTCTAGAAATGTCAAGGTCGTATATAAATTCTTCATCTCTTCTTTAATGGCATTGTTAATTGTTTTTTCTATGCAAAATACAATGACTAGGTTGTTGATTTGGGATAGATTGGAATATGATAAAACACAAGGGATGATCAGTGGGGATAATAGGGCTGATAGTAGTTTAAAAAGTTATTTTAATTCTATTCAGGGTACAAGTCAATATTGGTGGGGGGTAGATAATAAGAGACAGTTGGCAAACTTCTCGGATAGTGCTGGTTATCGAAATGCAATTCTGTCCAATGGAGCTGTTGTCTGTATTATGTACCTGCTTTTCTTTGTTCTTTATGCCTTAAATCGTATAAAGTCCATATGGTATATTCTTATATTTATAACCTTGCTACTTGCTACATTATATCAGCGTCCTGGGTTATTTTCTGTTAATTATATCTTTCTATTTTCTATGTATATAGTAATGCACGACAAACGTGAAAATATAAAATTAAATCCATGATGCATATTTGTTATCTCACAGGGCTTTATTCTCGAAAAGACCCATTGATCTTTGACCGTCAGGGGAAGGCATTGGCAATGGCTGGCTATAAAGTTACTATTGTTGTTTGTGACTTAGAACCGAATGAAACAATTGATGGTATTGAGTTTATTTCGTGTAACTATAAGCCATGCTCGCGTATAGAGAGGATGCTGAATACCAAGAAATTTCTTTATAGGAAAGCACTGATGATAAATGCAGATGTATACCAAATTTCTGATCCGGAGCTATTATCTCTTGGGGTTAAATTGAAACATAAGGGATATAAAGTTGTATTTAATCTTCGTGAGTTTTATCCTGGCATCATTCATGATAAAGCATATTTGCCTAAAATGGCTCGTAATGTAATTGCAGTGCTGATGGAGAAATATCTGAAGTCATCTCTAAAGAAATATAATGCTGTATTTACTGTAACTGATGATACTGACAATCGCCTTGAAAAGTGGGGAATAAAGAATCATTATGTTATTAAAAATTTCCCTGTTGTATCTTCCAGGTTTACTTTATCCAAGGAGGAATATTTATCCCGTAAAAATGTTCTTGGATATATTGGAACAGTCTATTGGATTAGTTGTCAAAAAGAAGTATTAAAAGCTTTAGCGGAATTGCCGGATATCAAATATTATGTTGCAGGTGTGATTGAAGAAGGATATGTTGATGTTCTTGAAACTTTTCCAAACTGGAAGAATGTGGATTTTGCAGGGCCGTTTAAGAAAGAAGAGATATCAACAGTTTTTTCAAAAATGACTATTAGTAATACTCTTCGGGATTTTAGTCGGACAGGCAGTCCGAATGGATCTTTTGGTGTGTTGAAAATATTTGAAAGTATGGAGGCGGGGTTACCGGTGTTGCTTTCGGATGTGAAATGCTATCGTGAAATTGTAGAAAAATATAATTGTGGAATTTGTGTTGATCCACATAATTCGCAGCAAATAAAGGAGGCTATTCAATATTTAGTTGAAAATAAGGAAATGGCTTATCAGATGGGGCAAAATGGTCGGCGAGCAGTTTTAGAAGAGTATAACTGGGAAAGTCAGGCTAAACTATACATTGAAGTATTAACAAATATATAAAGCGAGGAATATATGATACACCCACTGGCTGACTGTCAAAGTAAATTGATTGGTGACGGGACTACTATATGGCAATTTTGTGTCATCTTAAATGGTGCTGTTATTGGAAGTAACTGCAATTTATGTGCCCATGTTTTTGTAGAGAATGATGTTATTATAGGTAACAATGTTACTGTAAAATCAGGAGTACAATTGTGGGATGGTCTAAGAGTAAAAGATAATGTTTTTATCGGAGCAAATGTCTCTTTTATTAATGATTTGATTCCTCGTTCAAAAGTCTATCCAAGTGAATTTTTAATGACGACACTTGAGGAACATTGTTCGATCGGAGCCAATTCTACAATAATGGGAGGATTGATTATTGGTGAGTACGCTCTTGTCGGGGCAGGAAGTGTTGTTACAAAAAATGTTCCGGCACATGAGATTTGGTTTGGTAATCCTGCATGTAAAAAAGGGTATATCACTAAAGATGGTATTGCCCTGGACTTAAATATGTGTGATAAAAATGGAGTTAAACATAAAATATAAAACGGATATGATTAAATTTTTAGATTTACAGAAAGTTACTGCAAAATATGCAGAAGAGATTCATGAAGCAGTATTGAGAGTCGTTGATTCAGGGTGGTATTTACAAGGCAAAGAAAATGCAATGTTTGAAACACATTATTCTTCATATATTGGTACTAAATATACTATAGGATGTGCTAACGGCCTTGATGCATTGATTTGGATTTTCCGTGCTTATATTGAAATGGGGATAATGAAACCTGGAGATGAAGTTATCGTTCCTGCAAATACCTATATTGCTTCTATTTTAGCCATTACTGAGAACGGACTCATTCCTGTGTTGGTTGAACCCAATCTGGAAACATATCAAATTGATGATTCTAAGATTGAAAAAGCTATAACTTCTCGTACAAGAGCTATACTTATAGTACATCTCTATGGTCAGTGTGCGTATACTGAGAAAATAGGAGAATTATGTGAAAAATATAATCTTAAGCTTGTAGAAGATAATGCGCAGGCACATGGCTGCAAATTTAATGGGAGAATGACAGGCTCGATAGGCGATGCTGCAGGGCATAGCTTTTATCCGGGTAAAAACTTAGGTGCATTAGGGGATGCAGGAGCTGTGACAACGAATGATGATGAGTTGGCACATATAGTAAGGTCGGTTGCTAATTACGGATCTGCAAAGAAATATGTTTTCCAATATGTAGGGCGTAATAGTCGTCTTGACGAAATTCAGGCAGCTATTCTTGATGTTAAACTCCGTTATCTTGATAATGATATACAATTAAGAAAAGAAGTTGCAAAATATTATATAGAAAACATTGAGAATCCAGCGATTATTTTGCCAATTGTGAAAGATTGGAATGCACATGTATTTCATCTTTTTACAATTCGTTGTGCAGATCGTGATGGCTTGCAACAATATTTAGCAGAGAATGATATTCAAACTAATATCCATTATCCTATTCCTCCTCATAAACAAGAATGCTATAAAGAATGGAATGATCTTAGCTTTCCAATTACAGAATTGATTCATGCTGAAGAATTGAGTATTCCAATGAGTCCTGTTATATCTATGGAAGAGGTTGAAAGGGTTGTAAAAGTGTTGAATGCTTGGAAGTAATAATCTTATGATGAAAAAAAAGACTATTTGGTTCATAAATAAAGATGCAGCACCTATTGAATTTTATGGCACTCATTTGAGAACAATAAAGTTGGCACAATATTTTCAATCAGAAGGCTATAATGTGAAATTGTTTTGTTCTAGTTATGTTCACAATAGAAACTTATGTTTGTCTGACTCTAATAAGACATTTGAAGAGAAAACTTATGATAATATCCCTTTTGTTTTAGTAAATGCAGGTTGTGGATCTACTAATGGGATAAGAAGGATTATATCATATTTTAGGTTTGCGGTTAAATTATTCATCCATAGAAAACAATTTGAGAAACCGGATGTGATAATTCATACATCTCGTATTCCTTTTGATATTCCAATTTATCAACTTGCTAAAAAGGTAAAAGCAAAATATATCGTGGATGTTACAGATTTATGGCCTGATTCATTCGTAAGCTTAGGCTTATTGGGAAAAAATAATCCATGCGTGAAAATTGCTTATTGTTTAGAACGATATATTTATAGTAAAGCAGACAACGTTGTTTTTTCTATGCCTGGTGCAGTTAATTATGTGAGAGAAAACGGATGGGATAGTGATCAGGGGGGGACAATTGATTTAAACAAATTGCATTATATAAATAATGGTATTGATTTGTCTGAGTTTAATGTTAACATGCAAAGATACAAAATAGAAGATTTTGATTTGGCAAACGATAAAACTTTCAATATTATTTATCTGGGAAGCATTCGATTGGCAAATAATCTTAAACTGCTTATAGATTCAGCTAAAATATTGCAGAATAATAGTGTGCAGGTCTTGATTTATGGTGATGGTGAGGATAGGGCTTTTTTAGAGCATTATTGTGAAGAACAACAGATTACAAACGTAAAATTTAAAGCAAAATGGACATCACCTGAGTATGTGCCATATATACTTTCAAAAGCAGATGTGAATGCTCTGAATTATTCTACTAATTTCGGGAAGTATGGTGGCAGTATGAATAAGATGTTTTTGGGACTGGCAAGTGGTAAACCATTATGTTGTAATGTAGGAATGCCATACAGTATCATATTAGAGGAGGGTGTCGGAATAGACTGTAAGTTAACTGATCCGCAGGATTATGCCGCTGCTATACTTTCGCTTAAAAACTTGCCTTCTGATGAGTATCAGACAATATGTAATAAAGCGAAAAAAGCAGCCGAAAAATATGATTATGCGAAACTATGCGTGAAATTTAAAGATGTCTGTAATTTGTAAATTGTTAGTAAAAAGATAATTAGTAAAAAACATGAAAATAACTTTAATTGGTGCGTCAGGTTTTGTCGGGACTCGTTTGATTACACTTTTGAAAAAAGCACAAAGATATGAGATGTTGAATATTGATTTGCAACAAAGTCGTTTCTTTCCAGAAGTTACAGCAATTGGTGATGTACGTGATCAGGATTATTTAGATAAGAAATTGGAAGGGGCTGAATGTGTTGTTTTATTAGCAGCACAGCATCGGGATGATGTTGTTCCGGTATCTCTTTATTATGATACAAATGTAGGTGGTATAGAAAAGACATTAAAAGCAATGGAGAAAAATAATATAAAACGAATCATTTTTTTTTCATCTGTTGCAGTATATGGTCTAAATAAAAAGAATCCAAATGAAGAATATCCGGCAGATCCGTTTAATCACTATGGGAAAAGTAAATGGCAGGCAGAGCAAATTTTGCATGAATGGTATAAGTTACATCCGGATTGGAATATTGATATTATTCGTCCAACAGTCATTTTTGGAGAACGTAACAGAGGCAATGTGTACAATTTATTAAAGCAAATTGCGAGTGGAAAGTTTCTAATGATTGGTTCTGGAAACAATAAAAAGTCAATGGCTTATGTCGGTAATGTTGTTGCTTTTGTAAAATACATGATTGATGAGGTTCGGACAGGTTATAATGTGTTTAATTATGTTGACAAGCCGGATTTTACAATGAATGAACTAGTGGCTCATGTGAGCAAAGTTATGAATAAACATATTCCGGCTACTCATTTCCCTTATTGGTTGGGCATGATAGGAGGATATTGTTTTGATATATTTGCTTGCATTACTCGTAAGAAATTGGCAGTAAGTTCTGTGCGTGTGAAGAAGTTTTGTGCAACAACTGAATTTGATGCTGCTAAAATACATTCTTCTGTTTTTAAAGCTCCTTATTCTTTAGGAGAGGGGCTGGCAAGAACTTTAGAGTTTGAATTTATATACCCCCCTACAGATGATATTACTTTTAAAAGTGAATAAGATGATAAGAATATGGAAAAAGTAAATAAACTAATATGTATGATATTGTTGTCTTTTTTATTAGCAGCATGTCAATCTTATAAAAAGGTACCTTATTTGCAAGACGTGGAAGCAGTCAATCAAGCTACTCAGCAGGAAACTCTTTATGATGCAAAGATCATGCCGAAAGATTTATTGACAATTGTGGTTTCGTGTACCAGTCCGGAACTAGCTGCACCCTTTAACTTGACAATTGCCAGCCCGTCTAATTTATCAATACAGTACACTACTACTCAGCCTGTGTTACAACAATATTTGGTTGACAATGAAGGGAAAATATCTTTTCCAGTATTAGGAGCACTGACAGTTGGAGGGCTTACAAAGAAACAGGCAGAGCAGTTAATCGTTGATAAATTGAAGCCTTATATGAAAGAAAATCCTATTGTTACAGTACGTATGGTAAATTATAAGATATCAGTCATTGGAGAGGTTGCTCGACCGGGTACATTTACTATTTCTAATGAGAAGGTGAATCTATTGGAGGCATTGGCCATGGCTGGTGATATGACGGTATACGGTCTTCGTGATAATGTGAAGCTGATTCGTGAGGACGCAAATGGCAAACAGCAAATTGTCACTTTGGATTTAAATAATGCCGAAACGATTCTTTCACCTTACTATTGGTTACAACAGAATGATATTGTTTATATAACTCCCAATAAAGCAAAGGCTCGAAATTCCGATGTGGGCAATAGTACCAGCCTCTGGTTCTCCGCTACCTCTATCTTGGTATCCGTTGTCAGCCTATTAGTAAACATCTTAAAATAACGATTTGCAATGAAAGAAACAGAATTCAACGGAACACAAGAGCCTAAGGAAGAAAGTATAGATGTCAAGGAACTGCTGTTTAAGTATTTGCTCCATTGGCCTTGGTTTGTGGGGGCGGTTGTGGTATGTTTGATTACAGCATGGGTCTATTTGTATATAGCTACTCCTGTGTATAACATATCTGCTACGGTTTTAATAAAGGACGATAAAAAGGGAGGTAGTGCCGGAATGCTTTCTGGGCTAGAGAGTTTGGGATTGGATGGTTTGATGTCTTCTTCACAGAATATTGATAACGAGATTGAAGTGCTCCGTTCCAAGACTATCGTCAAAGAAGTGGTTGAAGATTTGGGCCTCTATATTTCTTATACGGATGAGGATGAATTTCTTTCCAGGAATATGTATAAAACTTCACCAGTACAAGTGAGCATGACTCCGCAGGAGGCCGATTTATTGGAGAAACCGATAATTGTGGAGATGATATTGCAACCACAAGGAAGTCTGGATGTGAATGTGAAGCTTGGCGATGATGAATATCAGAAACATTTCGAAAAGTTACCGGCTGTTTTTCCTACCGATAAAGGAACATTGGCTTTTTTCCTGACACCGGATTCTGTATTATCTAAAAGAATATTGGAAAAAATTACAGATTCAGAAAAGACTACACGTAATATTACAGCAACAATTAATAAGCCTTTGGCTGTAGCGAAAGGGTATTGCAAAAATATGACTATTGAGCCTACTTCCAAAACCACTTCTGTGGCTGTCATATCATTGAAAAACTCAAATGTACAACGCGGCAAGGATTTTATCAATAAGTTATTGGAGATGTATAATATCAATACGAATAATGATAAGAATGAAGTGGCACAGAAAACAGCAGAATTTATCAATGAACGTATTAGTATTATCTCCAAAGAACTGGGTAGTACGGAAAAGGATCTGGAAAGTTTCAAACGTGGGGCGGGTATTACGGATTTGACCAGTGATGCACAAATAGCTTTGACGGGTAGTGCTGAATATGAAAAGAAGCGTGTGGAGAATCAAACCCAGATTAATTTGCTGCAGGATTTGCAAAAATATATGCAAAATGAAGGTTATGAGGTTTTACCTAGTAATATCGGATTGCAGGATGTGAATCTTGCGGCTGCCATCAACCGTTATAATGATGTGCTTGTTGAGAGAAAACGTTTGCTGCGTACATCAACGGAGAATAATCCTACCATTATAAACTTGGATACAAGTATTCATGCCATGAAAGAGAATGTACAAGTATCTTTAGACAGGGTTTTGCGTGGATTGTTGATTACAAAGGCAGATTTGGATCGTGAAGCGAATCGTTATTCCCGTCGTATTAGTGAGGCACCTGGTCAGGAGCGTGAGTTTGTGAGTATTGCTCGCCAACAGGAGATAAAGGCCGGACTTTATTTGATGCTTCTTCAGAAGCGTGAAGAGAATGCGATAACTCTGGCTGCTACAGCCAATAATGCGAAGATTATAGATGACGCTATAGCAGATGATACTCCTGTATCTCCTAGAGGCAAGATAATTTATCTGGTTGCTTTAGTGTTAGGAATCGGAATTCCGGTGGGGATTATTTACCTGCTCGAATTAACCAAATTCAAGATTGAAGGTCGTTCTGATGTAGAAAAGCTTACTTGTGTGCCTATTGTTGGTGATATTCCATTGACTGATGAAAAGCAGGGTGCTATTGCTGTATTTGAGAATCACAATAACTTGATGAGTGAAACTTTCCGCAATATCCGAACGAATCTTCAGTTTATGCTTGAAAATGACAAGAAGGTGATTCTGGTTACTTCTACGGTTAGTGGTGAGGGTAAATCTTTCATCTCTGCTAATCTTGCTATTAGTCTTTCTTTATTAGGGAAGAAAGTAGTAATCGTTGGTCTTGATATTCGTAAACCGGGCTTGAATAAGGTATTTAATATTCCGAGAAAAGAAGTTGGTATAACTCAATATTTGGCTAATCCGGAAAAGAACTTGATGGATTTAGTACAGCTTTCTGATGTCAGTAAGAATCTTTATATTCTTCCCGGTGGAACAGTTCCTCCTAATCCTACCGAATTATTGGCTCGTGATGGACTGGATAAAGCGATTGAAACTCTTAAGAAGAATTTTGATTATGTGATTCTGGATACAGCTCCTGTTGGTATGGTTACTGATACCTTGTTGATAGGACGTGTGGCTGACCTGTCTGTTTATGTCTGCCGTGCAGACTATACTCATAAAAACGAGTATACTTTGATTAATGAACTTGCTGAAAACAATAAATTGCCTAGCCTGTGTACTGTAATAAATGGTTTGGATCTGAAAAGAAGAAAATACGGTTATTATTACGGTTATGGTAAATATGGCAAGTTCTATGGTTATGGTAAGCGCTATGGTTACGGTTATGGATATGGAGAACATTTTCATGACAAGGAGTCATAAATTCAACCAATATAGCGGTTAATAAACTTTGACATAGAATTCGCCAATATATATTTTATTGGTGATCGAGATTTTTTTAAGTTAATAATGTCATAGAGTACTTTTAATACTTTACACAAAAGTGAGATGGAACATGTAGGTCCCTAACTTCATGCTACACACATGAAGCACCCTACATTTTGTGGTCAGGAAATGTGCGGCGGTGTATTCCTGATCAACGCCCTCATGTCGGTGTAAATCCGATGTGATTTCTATTATATCAACTGTCTGTGAAGATCGTTGATATTTGAAATGATATTATCACTAGATAATATACAACTCAAAACGGGAGACAGCACTTTTGTTGTCTTCCGTTTTTATATTGAATACTTCTTCATTATAAATATTGGTACTTTATCGGGAGCTTACAAATACTCTTATTTTTATTTGCTGTTTTGGACATTTTAGCGTAACTTGCACACCTATTTTAAAGAATATTTTTTTTACAGGAGAATAACAGGTATGGATAATCATGTTGTAATAATGGCTGGTGGCATAGGGAGCCGCTTTTGGCCGATGAGCACTCCGGAATGTCCTAAACAATTTATTGATGTAATGGGATGTGGCCGGTCGCTGATTCAGTTGACGGCAGATCGTTTCGACGGTGTTTGCCCCAGAGAAAATATGTGGGTCGTAACTTCTGAAAAATACATTGATATTGTTCGGGAGCAGTTGCCGGAAATTCCGGAAAGTAATATTTTGGCGGAGCCTTGTGCGCGCAATACTGCGCCCTGCATTGCTTTTGCTTGCTGGAAGATCAAGAAAAAACATCCGAATGCTAACATTGTAGTAACTCCTTCGGATGCATTAGTCATTGATACGGGAGAATTCCGTAGAGTGATGGAGAAAGCCCTTCGTTTCACAGATGATGGCAGCGCCATTGTAACGATAGGTATCCGGCCAACTCGTCCGGAAACCGGATACGGATATATTGCTGCTGCCGATCAGCTCCAGACAGATAAAGAAATTTACACCGTAGATGCATTTAAGGAAAAACCGGATAAAGAGACTGCCGAAAAGTATCTGGCAGAAGGCAATTTCTTCTGGAATGCGGGAATCTTTGTATGGAATGTGCGTACTATTACTTCCGTGATGCGTGTATATGCTCCGGGCATCGCACAAATTTTCGATCGCATTTTCCCCGATTTCTATACAGAGAAAGAAAATGAAACGATCAAGAAGTTATTCCCTACTTGCGAAAGCATTTCTATCGACTATGCAGTGATGGAGAAAGCACAGGAGATTTATGTACTTCCCGCTTCATTTGGCTGGTCAGATCTGGGTACATGGGGAGCACTTCGCGGTTTGCTTCCACAGGATAAGTCTGGAAATGCAACCGTAGGAACCGATATCCGTTTGTACGAAAGTAAAAATTGTATTGTGCATGCCAGCGAAGAAAAACGAGTAGTCATTCAAGGCTTGGATGGATATATCATTGCAGAGAAAGATAACACATTATTGATCTGCAAGTTGGAAGAAGAGCAAAGAATTAAGGAATTCTCGAAATAAAATTTATTTCGAGAATTGATATTCATGTGGTGTCATTCCTGTCATTCGCTTAAAGAACTTCGAGAAAAAAGAAGGATTAGGGAAGTTCAATTCATCAGAAATTTGATAAACAAGCAGATTGCTATGTTTTAGCAATACTTTAGCTTCTAATATAATGGACTGGTTTATCCAGTCCATTACTGTTTGTTGACTGGTTTGGCGGATGATCGTATTAAGATAACGAGGAGTGAGACATAGCTTATCCGCATAAAAACTAACATTACGTTCTTTCTTGCTATAAGCATTGACTAAAGAAATGAAACGCTGGAAAATCTCTTCCTGATGTGTCTGACAGCTCTGTTCTTTTTGATTGTTGTTTTTGACAAGATATTCTATATTGCACAAAAGACTAATTAGTAGATATTGAATAGCTTCCCGTCGGAACGTCGGTTCTTGTAATATATTCCATATTAAAGCAAAATAACTCTTAAACAAGTCGTATTCATGTGAGGTCAGAGATAATATGAGGTTTTTCTGTAACTGTGAGAGATGAGTGAAGAAATTGTCTTTTCCGGCTATAGAAAGAAATTCCGCGTCCATGGCTACCATCTGCATATCAAAATCCGGAGAGACTTCTATAATCTGAAGAATGGAATTCGGAACAATTAATAGTAGCTTGTCCGGCTGAAAAGTTTCTTCTATCAGGTTGATTAATACGCGCGCATATCCCTGTTTGATAACTGCGATACGTCCCTCTTTGATACGATAAGGTTGATCTATTGTGATAAGATTGGATTCTATTTTGGCGAAGCTGTTTACGAATCCGAAATGCGGAGATATGAAACGAAATTCGTTAAATCGGACGATATCCGGATTTTCTAAGATTTCGAGACCTATATTTAATGGTATTTTCCTTTCCATCTTTATCTGTTTTTTCCGCCAAAGATAATAAAAATCAGCAAATAGCCTTTTATTCTTTCTCTTTATCGAACTATTGGAACATTTTTACTAACTATCGGAATGTGAACGTATCTTTGAAACCTCTATCTTTGTCTTTTGAAGAAATTAAAGAAATGATGTGTATGAAAAGAATGGTTTTCAGTTTCTCCTTTTTATTGTTTGTATCGGGAATAAATGCGCAGATAACGTTGGAAGAATGTCAACGGAAGACGCAGGAAAATTATCCGTTGGTACATCAGTATGGCTTGGTGGAGAAAACAAAGGAATATAATATTGAGAATGCGGCAAAAGGATATTTGCCACAGTTTGTCCTTTCGGCTAAAGCTTCTTATCAGAGTGAGGTAACGGAAATTCCGGTGAAGCTTTCCGGAGTGGATTTGAAAGGACTGCCGAAAGATCAGTATCAGGTGATGTTGGAGTTACAACAGAAAATCTGGGATGGTGGAGGAATCCGGATGCAGAAGAAACAAACGACTGCGGAAGCGGAGATAGAGAAAGAAAAACTGAATGTGGATATGTATGCGCTAAATAGTCGTGTAAATGACCTTTATTTTGGGATTCTTTTGTTGGACGAGCAACTGAAACAGAATGCATTGTTGCAAGATGAACTGGAGAGAAATTATCGCCAGATTACTGCCTACGTAGAAAATGGCATTGCCAATCAGGCCGATTTGGATGCTGTGAAAGTGGAGCAGTTGAACACAAAGCAGAAAAGAGTTGAACTGGTTTCATCGCGTATGGCGTATTTGAAGATGCTTTCACTTCTGGTAGGAGAGAAATTGTCGCAGGAAACGGTTTTGGAGAAACCTGTTCCTCAAGATGACATTTCGGCTGTCAGTGAGATTCGTCGTCCGGAATTATCTTTGTTCAATGCGCAAGGAGTAGGATTGCAAGTACAGGAGAAAGCTTTGAATGTGCGTCATCTTCCACAGTTCGGATTATTCGTGCAGGGAGCTTATGGAAACCCCGGATTGAATATGCTGAAAAATGAATTTTCTCCCTACTATATTGCGGGTGTTCGCCTTTCATGGAATTTCGGTAGTTTGTATACCTTGAAGAATGACCGGAAGGTAATTGAAAATAAACGTCGGCAATTGGATAATAACCGGGATGTGTTTCTGTTTAATACAAGATTGGAGATGACACAACAAGATCAGGCCATCCAATCATTGGAAAAGCAAATGCAGGATGATGATGAGATTATCCGTTTGCGTACCAATATTCGCAAATCGGCAGAGGCCAAAGTGGCGAATGGAACATTGACGGTGACCGAGATGCTTCGGGAATTGACCAATGAGAGTTTGGCACGTCAGTCGAAAGCGTTGCATGAAATTCAACGGTTAATGGGAATTTATCAATTGAAATATACTACGAATGATTAATATAACTTCTTTAGATATGGAACGAATGACAAAGATAGGAATGTATGGAGTGGCATTGATTATGTTGGCTGCTTGTGGTAAGGGAATACCCGGCTATGATGCAACCGGCACGTTTGAAGCCACGGAAGTGATAGTCTCTGCCGAAGCTGCCGGAAAGCTGTTGCGACTGGAGGTAGAAGAGGGAACAAGACTGAAAGCAGGTGAGGAGATTGGGCTGGTGGATACGGTGCAATTGTATTTGAAGAAATTACAACTGGAGGCCAGTATGAAATCAGTGGAAAGCCAACGTCCGGATCTTGCTAAACAGATAGCTGCTACCAAACAGCAAATAGCAACAGCAGAACGTGAAAAGAAACGCGTGGAAAACCTGCTTGCCGCTGGAGCGGCGAATCAGAAACAGTTGGACGACTGGGACGCACAAGTCAAATTGCTTGAAAGGCAGCTTGTCGCACAGGAATCGTCATTGCAGAATAGTACGAACAGCCTGATAGAACAAGGAAATTCGGTTGCCATACAAGTTGCACAGATGGAGGATCAATTAGCTAAATGTCATGTCCAGTCGCCTATTGAAGGTACCGTATTGGCAAAATATGCAGAAGCCGGTGAATTGGCGGCAATAGGTAAACCGCTGTTTAAAGTGGCTGAAGTGGATCGCATGTATTTGAGGGCTTACATCACCTCCGAACAGTTGTCGCAAGTGAAACTGGGAGATGAGGTAACTGTGTATGCTGATTATGGAAACTCGGAGCAGAAAGCTTATCCGGGGGTAGTGACCTGGATTTCCGACCGTTCGGAGTTCACTCCCAAAACGATTTTGACGAAAAACGAACGTGCTAATCTGGTATATGCAGTGAAAATTGCCGTGAAGAATGACGGAGCATTGAAGATTGGCATGTACGGAGGAGTGACATTGAAAAATTAAAAATTGAAGATTAAAAATTAAACGCAAGGGAATGGCAAAGGAAGAACCCATAGTGGTTGTGAAAGAAGTCGGCAAGAACTATGGAACAGTGGAGGCGCTGAAAGACGTTTCTTTCGTTGTGGAACGGGGAGAAATCTTTGGGCTGATAGGGCCTGATGGTGCCGGTAAGAGTTCCTTATTCCGTATTCTGACTACTTTGTTGCTGGCGGATAAAGGAACGGCCATAGTTGCCGGGCTGGATGTGGTAACGGATTATAAACAGATTCGTACGAAGGTGGGATATATGCCCGGTCGTTTTTCACTTTACCAGGATCTTTCGGTAGAAGAGAATCTGGAGTTTTTTGCTACCGTGTTCCATACGACAGTTCAGGAGAATTATGATTTAATTAAAGATATCTATCAACAGATAGAACCGTTCAGGAAAAGAAGGGCAGGGGCTTTGTCAGGTGGTATGAAGCAGAAACTGGCATTGAGCTGTGCTTTGATTCATAAACCGGATATTTTATTCCTGGATGAACCTACTACCGGAGTAGATCCCGTGTCGCGTAAGGAATTCTGGCAAATGCTCCGAAACTTACGGGAACAGGGTATTACCATTGTCGTTTCTACTCCTATCATGGATGAGGCCCGGCAATGTGACCGGATTGCTTTCATCAATCATGGACAGATTCATGGCATTGATACCCCGGAACGTATTCTTCATCAATTTGCGTCTATCCTTTGCCCTCCTTCTTTGGAGCGGGAGGAAGTGAAGCATGAAGTAGCTCCGGTCATTGAAGTGGAACAGTTGACAAAATGTTTTGGAGATTTTACTGCAGTAGATCATATCTCCTTTCAGGTGAATCGAGGCGAGATATTTGGCTTTCTGGGTGCTAATGGAGCAGGAAAGACGACAGCTATGCGTATGCTTTGCGGATTAAGTAAACCGACATCAGGCATCGGAAAGGTGGCAGGATATGATATTTACCGGGAGGCCGAACAAGTTAAGAAACATATCGGATATATGAGCCAAAAGTTTTCGCTATATGAAGACCTGAAAGTGTGGGAGAATATCCGTCTGTTTGCCGGAATTTATGGCATGAAGGAACAAGAGATAGAACGGAAGACAGAAGAATTGTTGGATCGTTTGGAGCTTACTGCCGAACGGGATACTCTGGTGAAGAGCCTTCCGGTGGGATGGAAACAGAAATTGGCTTTTTCAGTATCAATATTCCATGAACCGAGAATCGTTTTTCTGGATGAGCCGACCGGTGGAGTAGATCCTGCTACGAGAAGACAGTTCTGGGAATTGATCTATCAGGCAGCCGATCAGGGTATTACCGTGTTTGTCACTACCCATTATATGGATGAAGCGGAATATTGCAACCGGATATCTATCATGGTGGACGGTCAGATTAAAGCACTTGATACACCTGCCCGTCTGAAACAACAATTCGGTGCGGAAACGATGGATGACGTTTTTCAGAAATTAGCCCGCGGTGCGGTGCGCAAAGCAGATTGATTATGAGACAGTTTATAGCTTTTATAAAGAAAGAGTTTTATCATATTTTCCGTGACCGGCGAACCATGCTGATTTTGTTGGGGATACCTGTCGTACAAATTATTCTATTCGGTTTTGCTATCAGCACGGAAGTGAAGAATGTTCGGTTGGCGGTGCTCGATCCTTCTAATGATGTGGTAACACGAAAAATAATTGATCGTTTGGATGCCAGTGAGTATTTCACCGTTACTGCGCGTTTTCATTCGCCCCAGGAAATGGAAGCTGCTTTCTTAAAGAATGAAGTTGATATGGCGATTGTCTTTAGTGAACGGTTTGCAGATGATCTCTATACGGGTGATGCTCGTGTACAGCTGGTTGTAGATGCGACGGATCCCAATATGTCGACTTCGCAAGTTAATTATGCGACAGGAATCGTTGCTATGGTAGGTCAGGAGATGATTCCCCCGAATATGTCGGCTGCCCGCCTGATTCCTGATATCAAATTGCTCTACAACCCGCAGATGAAGAGTGCTTATAACTTTGTTCCGGGAGTGATGGGCCTGATCCTGATGCTGATTTGCGCCATGATGACCTCGATTTCCATTGTTCGTGAGAAAGAAACAGGTACGATGGAAGTATTATTAGTTTCACCTGTGAAGCCACTATTTATTATTTTGGCAAAGGCTGTACCTTATTTTGTGCTGTCGTTTGTCAATCTGATAACGATCCTTTTGCTTTCGGTCTTTGTGTTGGATGTTCCGGTGGTAGGAAGTTTATTCTGGTTAATCACCGTATCTTTGCTGTTTATCTTCGTATCCTTGGCATTGGGCTTATTGATTTCATCAGTCACACGTACACAGGTTGCGGCCATGCTGGTTTCCGGATTGATGCTGATGATGCCCACGATGCTTTTATCGGGCATGATTTTCCCTATAGAGAGTATGCCGGTGATACTTCAATGGATCTCGGATATACTTCCGGCACGTTGGTATATACAGGCTGTGCGTAAACTGATGATTGAAGGAGTACCTGTTGCATTGGTGTATAAAGAGATTGGTATCTTGTTATTGATGGCGACGGTACTTATTACGATCAGTATCAAGAAATTTAAGTATAGATTGGAATAATATGTCGATATGCCAATTGGTTGTATGAATAGTATACAGTGTGCTAATGGGCAGATTGATAAATGGAAGAATTATTTATGATAAAGTTCCTGATAGAAAAAGAGTTTAAACAATTGCTTCGCAATTCGTTTCTTCCGAAATTGATTCTTGTATTTCCATGCATGATTATGCTGTTGATGCCTTGGGCGGTAAATCTGGAAATCAAGAATATACAGCTGAATATTGTGGATAATGACCATTCGGCTATTTCACAACGTTTAGTCAATAAGATTGCCGCCTCTACCTATTTCCGTCTGGTGGAAGTGCCGGTTTCGTATGAAGAAGGCCTACGGAATATTGAAATTGGAACGGCGGATATTGTGATGGAAATTCCGCGGCATCTGGAACGGGATTGGATGAATGGAGAAGATACCCACATACTGATAGCAGCCAATGCTGTGAATGGGACAAAAGGAGGGCTGGGGAGTTCTTATCTATCTTCTATTATTAATGATTATGCAGCCGAGCTGCGTTCGGAATATCCTGCAACTGTTACAGTCTCCGGTGCTTTCCCTTCGATAGGCATTGATACACAGGGGTTGTTTAATCCGAATCTGAACTATAAACTCTATATGATTCCGGCATTGATGGTCATGTTATTAACTTTGATTTGTGGTTTCTTGCCTGCATTGAATATAGTTAGCGAGAAGGAAGTAGGAACGATTGAGCAAATCAATGTGACGCCGGTTCCGAAGTTTATCTTTATTTTGGCAAAGCTCTTGCCTTACTGGTTGATTGGTTTTGTGGTGCTGACTGTATGTTTCATATTAGCTTGGTTAATTTATGGCATAGTGCCAGTCGGTCATTTTCTATTAATTTACTTTTTCGCAGTTCTTTTCGTTCTGGTAATGTCCGGTTTCGGACTTGTTATTTCCAACTACTCGGCAACGATGCAACAGTCTATGTTTGTTATGTGGTTCTGTTTGTTGGTTGTAATTTTGATGAGTGGTTTGTTTACTCCCATTAGCAGTATGCCGGAATGGGCACAAATGATAACGAGGCTCAACCCTTTGAGATATTTTATGGAGGTGATGCGAATGGTATATTTAAAGGGTAGTGGTTTCTTTGATTTACTGCCACAGTTTGGAGTATTGTTGTTTTTTGCAGTAGTGTTTAATAGTTGGGCAGTGATTAGTTATCGGAAGAATAACTAAGGATAATAATATAAAAACAGCTCGTTTCCTTTTCAGGGAAAGAGCTGTTTTATTACTTCTTATCACCGTTTCCGGTGAACAGCAAGTGGTTACCGTATTACTTTATTTCGATTTGCCGATTGGGCTTCTTCACTTCTTCTTCAGAGAGTTTCGGAAGTTCGATGTTTAAAACACCATGTTCTACGGATGCAGCAATTTTTTCTTTGTCCACATTGTCCGGTAGAATCATTGTTTGCTGGAACTTAGAGTATGAGAATTCGCGACGCAGATAGCGACCGTCTTTCTTTTCCTCCTTGTTTTCAGTCTTCTTCTCCATGCTGATAACGAGGTTGTTGTCTTCATCAATGCGAACATTGAAATCATCCTTCGTCATACCAGGAGCAGCCAATTCCACTTTGTACTCTTTTTCTGTTTCCAAAACATTAATTGCAGGTGCAGTAGCATTTGCTTTTACCATCCAATCGTTATCAAAGAAATCATTAAAGATACTTGGTAACCAACTTTGAGTTCTTCTAACAGGCATCATAATTTTAGTCTCCTATCTTTAAGTTAAACATTCAATTAATAAATTTAGAACTTCGGCATTTTCACTTCCGATGGTATCGGTTATCCCGCCTTCCATCGTCCGCTCTCGAACCGTTGTTCGCTTCTATAAATGCAAACCTTATGCCAAGAGATTTTAGAGACTAAAATTGTCTATTTGTCATTTTTATAATGTCATTTTTGCAATATAAATGACAAAATGTATCCTGTTTTTATTTATTTTATATAAGATAGATATTAATTTGATAACCTGTTTACTTCTTCTCGATCAGTTTGAACCTTATTCTTAGTGTTTGCCTTTCTTCGTCATAATCATAACTAATGATTTTGAAGGTACCCACTTCAGAAGTATGGGATACATGCAATCCGATGCAGGCGCAGGCATCATAATCTCCAATGCGGACAATGCGAAGAGTTTCGCTTGCATCGGCAGGTAGCTTACTTAAATCTACAATATCTTTGGCCTGTTCATGAGTCATAAACTCAACAGTCACAGGTAGGTTCTGACTGATTACCTCGTTCACTCTATCTTCAATAGACTGGATTTGTTCCGCTGTCGGACATGACGAAAGTATATAGTCACATTTGCTTTTTTTTCTTTCGATGTGGGCATTGCGAGAACGTGGGCAGCCAAAGGTTTTCACCATGGTGGCATTGAGTAAATGCTCTGCTGTATGCATAGGAGGGTATTCCTGCTTGTTGTGATCGTTGAGTTGAATTTGTTGTTCCATAAATTATTTCAATAACTTTTTATTTTTAATATCTTCTAATATGTTCATTTGTTGAATTGCTATTTGATTTAATTTGATGAGTCTATCCTTTTGTGCCAAACCTTCGTTTATGAAAACTGCATTTTAGTTTTCCATATTTGATAAGCAGATAAGTTCGTTGATTGAGGCATAATCGCGGATATTTCCTTTTAAATCAGGGTGTGTATCCCGCCATTCTAAGGCTGTCATTCCAAACATGGCTACATTAAGGACATCAGCTTCGCTGGCATAAATCATAGATGTTTGCTGTGAAGTGATTTCTTGAGGGATAAGATGTTGTTTGATTGCATCAGTATGAATATGGTAATTAATTTTAGATAATTCTCGCTTTGCCGACCAACCAAGTTGAGCTTGCTCTTGCTCTTTGAGACGTTGGAATTCTTTTACTATGTATAATTCAAATTCAACGGAAATCCAACTTGCAAATTTGAATGCAATGTCTTTGTGAGCAAAAGTGCCCCCATATCGTCCTGATTTGGATATAATTCCAATAGCACAGGTGGTTTCTATCCATTTTTGAGGGGAAAGAGTAAACGCATTTAGTCCTGCTTCTTTTTTAAACCCCTCGAATTCGAGGGGTTTAAAATGGGGGTTGTACAATATCTCCCATAATCCTAAATATTCAATGGTCATTCTATTACGTAGCCAGTTGGCAATAACAGCATTGGCATCTGTCGTCTTGTATTTAGCTATGTCGGTTAAGGAAATGTAATCTGTATCGTTGATTTTTAGGATAGTAATATCTGTTTTCTGAACTGTAATCTTTGCCATATTCTGATTTTTCAGTAAAGGTAGAGCTATATTTGGGAATAAAGAAACGTATATCACTTTTTATTCAGAATATGTTAAACTCACTTCCATGCATCGGAGGTATCTCGCTTATTCAATTATTATTTTCTCTCCCAAGAAATGAGGTTGTTTATCTATACCTAAATCTATAAACATTTTGACTCTTGCAAGTAATTCCCGGATGTTAGTTTTCAGTCCGGCATAAGCATTTACATTTGGGGCGTTGTACCCGATGGCGTCTATTCCATTTTTCTCTGCAAGATAGATCGCTCGTTCGTTATGGAAACGTTGGGAGATGATGGTCAGACGATTTTGTCCAAACACTTCTTTGGCACGTACAACAGAGTCGAGAGTCCGGAATCCGGCATAATCTAAATAAATGGATTTTTCAGGAATACCTTTTTGCATGAGTGCTTTCTTCATTTCTTCCGGTTCATTGTAATCCTCTTTACGGTTATCGCCGCTGATGAGGATATATTTAATTTTTCCGGCTTTATATAACTCCACTGTTGCAAGAATCCGATAATCGAAGTATAAATTGTTATTTCCACTTTTCAACTTGGGAGAAGTTCCGAGAAGTAATCCTACATTGTTGGAAGGGATGGTATTTACTTCCGTATATAGTTTGGAGACTGTGTGTTTCTTGATCGTCCTGTTACATACAACTATGCTGATTACACACAGGATAGCAATTATTAGAGTGGTATAAAGCAGTTTGCGTTTCATGTTTCGGATAATAATTGTGACTTCACAAAAATACCATTCTTTTTTAGGAAATCAAGCATATAGACATAAAAAAAGGAGCAACGCCTTGCTCCAACCTTTGTTAACCTTAAATCTAATACTATGAAAAACACAGTGCAAAGATACGGACTATCGTGAAATTAGCAAATAATCCAAGAAAAAACGTATGTTATATAACATTGATTAAGAAAAATTACCTTCGCCTTAACGGTTATTCGATGTTTTGGGCGATAGACAAATGTGGATGCTCCATTCTTCTTTCTTCATCAACTTTTTTAATAATTACTATGAACTGATTTAACAGCTGAATTTATTCGAAAAAAGCAAAGCTACAAATAAATTTTAGCACATGCGATTTGCGTTATAAAGATTCAAAAAATAGAAAAATCGAACTATATATTTTAATATATAGTTTATTATTTATATATTTATAATAATACCGGTAAGTGTTCAAGGGGGACTTTTTTAGGTAGGTGTAACCGGCTGCCATATAGCGAGTTATCTGCCTTTGGAGAGCGTTCCACTATGCGTTCGGCAAAAAGGCGCTTTTTTATCCCCCAAATGGAGGCTCTAAACTCATGCGGCAGAGCCTCCGTTTGATACATTCAGAGGCTTTGTTTCAAGTAAATGGAGCCTCTAACTTTTGCTTCCCCAAAGAAAGGTTATTAATATGCGAACGTATATGACTATTTAGAACCGAAACCAACTGAAAAGAACCGATGAGTTTAGAAGCTCCCCGCGTATGGCGTATTTTTGCAGGAAAACTGAAAACAATAACAAATATGCAGAAAAAATCTCTCCCGTCTGACATTTATCAGCACATTATGGCATGGAAATGCACAAAAAATGGCCATACAAAGTATAGTGCATCGCTTTTCTTTTTATCTTTGCATGAAATATAATATTACTAATACTTAATATAAACATGAATAAAAGAAGATGGGGCCAATGGATATTATTGGCTGTTGTTTGCTTGAGTTTCTCGATAGGAGAAAGCTATGCACAGAAAAATGATTTTGCTAATCTACGTCGTTATTCAAAAGAAAATGCTGCACTTCCACAAGCGACAAAGAAAGACAAACGGGTTATTTTTATGGGAAATTCCATTACGGAAGGATGGGTAAGGACTCATCCGGATTTTTTCAAATCAAATGGTTACATTGGCCGTGGAATCAGTGGGCAGACTTCCTATCAATTCTTGTTACGGTTCCGGGAAGATGTGATTAATCTTTCTCCTGCTTTAGTGGTGATTAATGCCGGAACAAATGATGTCGCTGAAAATACACAGGCGTATAATGAAGATTATACATTCGGAAACATTGTTTCTATGGCGGAACTGGCAAAAGCAAATAAAATAAAAGTAATTTTGACTTCCGTATTGCCTGCTGCTGCATTTAAGTGGAGAATGGAAATAAAAGATGTTCCGCAGAAAATTAAATCTTTAAATGACCGGATAGAGGCTTATGCAAAAGCAAATAAAATTCCGTTTGTTAATTATTACAAGGCAATGGTGGTTGACGAAAATCAGGCCTTGAATCCTCAATATACTAAAGATGGAGTTCACCCAACGAGCGAAGGGTATGATATTATGGAACCGTTGATTAAAAATGCCATAGAGAAGGCTCTTTGATTTATCATCGCTTGAAGTAGGAATAATCCAACTATAAGAAATGGGAGGATTGCATGAATAGATTCAGCCGTAATGAACGATCAGTCTATATCTGCAATCCTCCTTAATTTATGCTTTAGAGAGTGGTACATTATGTCTTTTCAATTTTATATTTTTCATTGAAGGTGACGTATAGACATAAAAAAAGGAGCAACGCCTTGCTCCAACCTTTGTTAACCTTAAATCTAATACTATGAAAAACACAGTGCAAAGATACGGGATTCCGGTAACTTTGCAAATTATCAGCCCTTAATTGGTGTTTTTATAACACTAATTAATAGACTAAATGCGAAGTTACAGGTTTGTTAAGAGTTTCAGCCCTTAACAATCAGGCTATAATAGGTGAACAATGGGGAAATTTTATCCCCATTTCTCTTTCATCAAGTCCTCCAGTTTCAATAATTCGTCACGATATTGTGCGGCTTCGATAAATTCAAGTTTCTTGGCTGCTTCCTGCATCAGTTTGCGGGTACGCTCGATACTCTTTTCCATCTGCGCTTTACTCATATACTGCACTATCGGATCTGCTGCGATATTCGGAGTAGAAGGTTCTACATAAGCATGTCTTTCTTTCAACAGCTCATCTGCCTCTTTTGCATTACCGAATACAGACAAGTTTCTGGCCTTTTTAATCTGTTGCGGGGTAATTCCGTTTGCCTCATTGTATGCCAACTGCTTTTCGCGGCGACGGTTCGTTTCATCAATCGTCAGTTTCATACTATCCGTCATCTTATCAGCATACATGATTACCTTACCGTTCACATTACGCGCGGCACGTCCCGCAGTTTGTGTCAACGAACGGTGGGAGCGGAGGAATCCTTCTTTGTCTGCATCGAGAATAGCGACGAGAGACACTTCCGGAAGGTCGAGACCCTCACGAAGCAGGTTGACCCCGATAAGTACGTCATAAACTCCTTGCCGGAGATCATCCATAATCTTCACACGTTCCAGTGTGTCGACATCACTATGGATATAGGTACATCTCACATTATTATTAAGAAGATATTCTGCCAGTTCTTCTGCCATTCGTTTGGTTAGTGTAGTGACGAGTACGCGTTCTTCCTTTTCAATACGGAGCTGGATTTCTTCCATTAAATCGTCAATCTGATTGAGACTCGGACGTACTTCGATGATAGGATCAAGCAGACCGGTAGGACGAATCACCTGTTCCACGACGATTCCTTCCGACTGAATCAATTCATAATCCGCCGGTGTAGCACTGACGTAGATTACTTGTTTTGCCATCTCCTGAAACTCTTCAAATTTCAACGGGCGATTGTCCATAGCGGCAGGCAATCGGAAACCATATTCCACAAGATTGATTTTTCGCGCACGGTCTCCTCCGTACATTGCACGGATTTGGGGTACACTTACGTGGCTTTCGTCGATAACGATCAGGAAATCATCCGGAAAGAAATCGAGCAAACAATAGGGGCGGGTACCGGCAGCACGGCCGTCGAAATAACGGGAATAATTCTCAATTCCGGAACAATGTCCCAATTCCCGAATCATTTCCATATCGTAAGTTACTCGCTCATACAATCGTTTGGCCTCGTATTCCTTGCCGATAGATTCGAAGAAAGCTACTTGCTTGGTCAAATCATCCTCTATTTCATGAATAGCACGGAGAGTAGCCTCTTTGGTAGTCATGAACAGGTTGGCCGGATAAATCTTATAGGCGTCAAATGGTGCGATAGTGACTCCTGTGATAGGGTCTACCTCTTCGATGCCGTCAATTTCATCCCCCCAGAAGGTGACGCGGAGCAGGTTGTCGGTATAAGCCAGATAAATATCCACCGTGTCGCCCTTGACCCGGAAATTGCCACGGTTCAAGTCGATATCATTGCGAACATACAAACTGTCTACCAAACGACGTAGAAACACATTGCGGTCCATCATCCGTCCCCGTTCTATTTCGATGACATTTTTGTAGAAGTCCGAAGGATTTCCCATACCGTAGATACAAGATACGGAAGAAACCACTACCACGTCTTTTCGCCCGGAGAGTAGGGCGGAAGTGGCAGAGAGCCGGAGCTTGTCGATTTCGTCATTGATGGCGAGATCTTTCTCTATATATGTATCACTGTTCGGCAGATAAGCTTCCGGCTGGTAATAATCATAGTAAGAAACGTAATATTCTACCGCATTGTTTGGGAAAAAACCTTTAAACTCACTGTAGAGCTGGGCAGCCAGTGTTTTGTTATGGCTCAAAATCAACGTAGGTTTATTGATATTGGCGATCACATTGGCAATGGTAAATGTTTTTCCCGACCCGGTCACTCCCAATAAAGTCTGTGCGGGAACTCCCTGAAGGACCCCTTCAGTAAGTTGTGCTATAGCTTCCGGCTGATCTCCGGTAGGTTTATAAGCTGATGTTAGTTCATAATTCATAGTTAAATCCTAAAAAGTGGAGCAATATTCGGTAAAATAATCGAGATAACAAATCATTTTTCCAAATAAATCCTTTACTTTGCAACATATTAATATCAAAAAACAGATTCATACAACTAGTAATACCAGAAACACATGATTTGGAATGAGAGCATTGAGTGTATGGACCGCGAAAGTCTTCGCAAGATTCAAAGCATACGACTCAAGAAAATTGTAGATTACGTTTATCACAACACGCCTTTCTATCGAAAGAAGATGCAGGAAATGGGGATTACTCCCGATGACATCAATAGTATTGATGATATTGTAAAACTGCCGTTTACCACGAAACATGATTTAAGAGATAATTATCCGTTCGGACTTTGTGCCGTGCCGATGAGCCAAATTGTACGTATTCATGCTTCTTCCGGAACAACCGGAAAACCGACGGTTGTCGGATATACCCGTAAGGACTTGTCTACATGGGCGGAATGTATATCACGTGCTTTTACCGCTTATGGAGCGGGGCGTTCTGATATTTTTCAGGTATCTTATGGATACGGACTGTTCACGGGCGGATTGGGAGCACATGCAGGAGCCGAAAATATCGGTGCTTCTGTTATTCCGATGTCCAGTGGTAACACGGAAAAACAGATAACCTTGATGCACGATTTCGGATCGACCGTGCTGTGTTGTACTCCTTCCTATGCGCTTTATCTGGCAGATGCAATCAAAGATTCCGGTTTACCGCGTGAAGAATTCCGACTGAAAGTCGGTGCTTTCGGTGCAGAACCCTGGACGGAAAATATGCGTCATGAGATAGAAGAAAAGTTGGGAATCAAAGCATACGATATTTATGGCTTGAGTGAGATTGCCGGACCGGGTGTCGGGTACGAGTGCGAATGTCAGCACGGGACTCACTTGAATGAAGACCATTACTTCCCGGAAATCATCGACCCGAATACATTGCAACCGGTGGAATTCGGTCAAACGGGAGAACTGGTATTTACTCATTTAACCAAAGAGGGTATGCCGTTACTTCGTTACCGTACGCGTGATTTGACGGCCTTGCATCATGATAAATGTTCCTGTGGCCGTACATTGGTACGTATGGATCGTATTTTGGGACGTAGTGATGATATGTTGATTATCCGCGGTGTGAATGTATTCCCGACGCAGATTGAATCAGTCATTCTTGAAATGGAAGAGTTTGAACCGCATTATTTGTTGATAGTAGGTCGTGAAAACAATACCGATACAATGGAACTCCAGGTTGAAGTACGTCCGGAATTCTATTCGGATGAGATCAACAAAATGCTGGCTTTGAAGAAGAAACTGGGAGGACGTTTGCAAAGCGTACTCGGACTGGGAGTCAACGTGAAACTGGTAGAGCCTCGCAGCATTGAACGCAGCGTAGGTAAAGCAAAACGTGTGATTGATAACAGAAAGATTTAATACTTAAAACTTTACGATAATGGTAGCAAAACAACTTTCTATTTTTTTGGAAAATAAGTCAGGCCGTTTGACGGAAGTGACTGAAGTGCTGGCGAAAGAAAATATCAATCTTTCTGCCTTGTGCATTGCCGAAAATGCTGATTTTGGTATTTTGCGTGGAATTGTATCCGATCCGGATAGAGCATACAAAGCTTTAAAAGATAATCATTTTGCAGTGAATGTGACTGATGTGGTAGGTATAAGCTGTCCCAATATACCAGGTGCTTTGGCAAAAGTGCTGGGATATTTATCAGAAGAGGGCGTATTTATTGAATATATGTATTCGTTTGCCAATAACCATATTGCAAATGTAGTGATCCGCCCCAGCAACCTGGATAAGTGTATCGAGGTGTTGAAAGAAAAGAAAGTCGATCTACTGGCTGCAAGTGACTTGTATAAGCTGTAAATATACAGTGAGCAATAAATAATGAACGGTAAACAGTTGTGTTATCCAATTCAAGGACAACGCAATTGCTTACCGTTTTTACTATAAATATAGTGACGCTATCCGGTGAAGATAGCGACGGTATATGCCAACGATACCGTTACTATCCCGAACACATACCGTCACTATTGTGATTCGTTTATAATCTGCTGTTTATAGTTTGTCGTTTGTAATTCGACGTCATTTTCTCTCCTTTTGTCGATGTTTAACGCCTTTTATGTATTAAAAAACACAGATTAATTGCTAAATTCCCAGCGAATAAGTAACTTTGCGCATTATTTTTAAATAGGATGAAGAAAAATATCATTATAACTTTGCTTGCGGCGGCTACTCTTACATCATGTGGAGAGTACAATAAATTGCTGAAAAGTACCGATTACGAATACAAGTACGAAGCCGCCAAAAACTATTTTGCGAAGGGACAGTATAATCGTTCAGCTACGTTGCTGAATGAGTTGATAACCATTCTGAAAGGAACCGATAAAGCGGAAGAATCTTTGTATATGTTGGGAATGAGCTACTATAATCAGAAAGATTATCAGACAGCTGCCCAGACATTTATCACCTATTTCAATACATATCCTCGTGGTACTTTTACTGAACTGGCACGTTTCCATGCAGGTAAGGCTTTATTCCTGGATACTCCGGAACCACGTTTGGATCAGTCAAGCACTTATCAGGCTATCCAGCAATTGCAGATGTTCATGGAGTATTTCCCGAACAGCACAAAGAAGCAGGAAGCACAGGATATGATTTTTGCTTTACAGGATAAACTGGTATTGAAAGAGCTTTATTCAGCAAGGTTATATTATAATCTGGGTAATTATTTGGGCAATAACTATGAGTCTTGTGTAATCACAGCTCAAAATGCATTGAAGGATTATCCTTATACTGATTATCGTGAAGAACTTTCCATTTTGGTTCTGCGTGCAAGACACGAAATGGCTATCTATAGCGTTGAAGACAAGAAGATGGATCGTTACCGCGAAACGATTGATGAATATTACGCTTTTAAGAATGAATTTCCTGAAAGTAAATATTTGAAAGAAGCCGAGAAGATATTCAATGAATCACAGAAAGTAATTAAAGACTAAATTTAAATAGATTTATGGACTACAAAAAAACGAATGCTCCTGCTACAACAGTAACCCGTGATATGATGGAACTCTGTGCTGATACAGGTAATGTTTATGAAACAGTTGCCATTATTGGTAAGCGTGCTAATCAGATCAGTGTAGAAATCAAAAACGATCTTTCTAAGAAACTGGCAGAGTTTGCTTCTTACAATGACAATTTGGAAGAAGTGTTTGAAAATAGAGAGCAAATCGAAATTTCTCGTTATTATGAGAAATTGCCGAAACCGGACTTGATTGCTACGCAAGAATACATCGAAGGGAAAATATATTATAGAAATCCGGCTAAGGAGAAAGAAAAACTTCAGTAATTTATTTTCTGACGAAGAATTTGATAGTCAAGTAGTAAGTGGGATGATGATCCCTGCTCCTTATTGCTTGGCTATTATTGTTTAACTCAACTACTATTTAGAATACTTATGATTCAACGAATTCAAACTGTTTATTTATTGATTGTTGTAGGATTGCTGATTACAGCCATGTGTTTGCCGATGGGCTACTTCATTGATGCGATGGGAGAACATCCTTTTAAGGCATTAGGATTGGAAGTAAACGGTGCTATTCAGTCTACATGGGGCTTATTCGGAATTCTGATGGTTAGCACTATCGTGGCTGTGGCTACTATCTTTTTGTATAAGAACCGTATGTTGCAGATTCGCATGACAATTTTCAATAGCTTATTATTAGTAGGTTATTACATTGCTGCCCTTGCTTTTTATTTTGCATTGAAGAATGATGAAAATATGTTCCGTATAGGCTGGGCATTGTGTTTGCCGCTTGTTTCCATCATCCTGAATATACTGGCTATCCGTGCTATCGGACGGGATGAGGTGATGGTAAAAGCTGCGGATAGATTGCGATAAAAAGGACTAAAGTCCCCAGAAATAGAAATCCCCGCTAATTCGTTTAGAGTTAGTGGGGATTTTTTAGTTCGTTATGAATGGGATTTTGTTTATAAATAAGAGGTTTTAATCTCTTCCTCCTTGAAAGAGGGGTTATTTCTTCAAATCAAATAAATATGTGAGCTTTATGGTAATGGTTCCATGCGCTGCACGGGCGAAATAATCTTTCTTAGTAGTGCTGTAGAAATCAGACAGGGCAAAGTAATAACGGCCTTCAACGATGAAGCTACCAGCTTTCTTTGTTCTAAGTTCTACACCACCGCCACCAGCAATACCATAGTCAAACTTATTTTGAATCTTAACTCCGTACAGGGCTTTCTGTGTATCAGATAAGCTATTCATATCAATACCTTTTATTGTTTCCGATTCACTGATTAGAAAGCTGATTTGAGGACCTGCATGGACAAAGAATTGCAATCCTCTGTCTCGTCCGAAAGCAAGGTGAGCGAGGAAAGGAATATCTATATAAGTCATTTTGCGAGTGTAAGTTTTAGTAGGGTCCTTCGAAGTGACTTCATATCCGTTGGCGTCCAGTGATATTGTTTCAAATAATTGGTCCCAGCCTCGTTGCGAGACATTCAACTCGACCTGTGCGCCACAAATCATGGCAAAATACTTCTCGGATATATAACGTGCTGTCAAACCTCCGGTAATTCCCATCAGGCTATTTTGCTTGATGGTGGGAGTAAAAGAAGCACTGTTTAAATTGACACCTCCATTGATACCTACCGATAAATTGTTTCGTGCTTCTCCGATTTGAGCGACAGCAGGAAGGGCAAATCCTGTAAGTAGGAGTGTTGCGATCAAAAATGGTTTTATCTTTATCATTTTCGTATTATTCGAAGTCAAGTTTTACTAATTCAAAATTCTTAGTGAAACGTATGAAGAACACCTTTTTATTAATAAATCCTCCCCAGTTGTTTACACGCTCGAATTTGAATCCGGTCTGGATGGGAGTCAGGTTCATTTTAGGCAGATTGTTTTCCAGTTCCGAGCCATAAAGCGATAATCCTTTCAGGAAGAAGAAGCCGGTGTCAAAACCCAGCATTGCGTAATTAGGGTATTTGCTTGCCAAATCTTTGCTATACCATTTATGGTAAGCATTGGTAAACTGCACAGCTGCCGGGAACAACGTATTCGTATAGAATGAAGAATAGAAATATACATCCAATTCAAAGAAGTTTTCCAGATGATCTCTGGTATAGGTCTGCCATTCCGGATAGCCGAACAGATGAATATTCTCTGCAGGATTCTCTCTGACTAACAGCGTCAGTTGAGGAAGTATCTTAATTAGTAAGACGTTGTTGCCTGATGTCGGAATAAAGATGTTTTCTTTATCACTGCGGAGCGCTGCTTTCAACGTTTCTTTCGTTGCGCTTTCACTGACGGTTCTCATTGGAATTCCTTTACTTTTCAACTCTTGTTTCAAGCCGCTGATAAATTCCGCTTTCTCCTTATCAACGCTCGCCGGTTCTATGAAGATAACGTTTGCATTGGGAAATTGACGGGTGAAGTGCTCGTAAACTTCTGAATATAAGTAAGATTGAGGCGTATTGATCTGATAAACAGCCGGGTTGTTGAATACCTCTTCTCCTTTTTGAGAGAAAGGAATCACCAGGCGTATGTCGTTCTTCTCTGCGAAGTCGGACAATGGCTTTATTTGATTCTGATGCATCGGACCGAAGATGATATTCATACTTTTCATCTCGTTCTTGGCAAGAATTGTATTTAATGTAGAAACATCTTTTCCACAATCATATACATATAGATCAAGAGAAATACCTGTACGTTTCAGACTGTCTACTGCCATCAGGAAACCTTCGTAGTATTCCACCATGCGTTTGTCTTCCTGGAAAGGCAACAATAAGGCTGCTTTAATGGTAGACAGCTTTTGGGGAGTCTCTTTACTTTTGCGGAAAAGCTCGCTATTGCTGGGAGGAATAGCGTAAGGATCTTCCTTCTGTGTAGGTTGCACGGTCGTTGCTGCCGGGTAAGGGATGCAAAGGAATTGTCCCTTTTTCATGCCTTTTTTCAGTTCCGGGTTAGCTGCAATTAACTCCTGCTCGCTGATTCCATATTCACGGCTCACGCTAAAAATAGTCTCTTTGCGTTTTACCTTATGCATATCCTTGCATTTCGGAACAACAGGACCTTGAATGGTGGTCTGTTCGGTAGGCGTTTGAGTTGCAGTAGCAGTTTGCTCTTCTTTTTTCTGTGGAATCAGGATAACCTGTCCGATACGGAAATTTTCGGCACTCAAACCGGGGTTTGCTTCACAAATATCTTTGGCGGATACATTATACATGGTTGTCAGTTTGTATAGTGTTTCTCCGGCTTGAATTGTATGGAATGTTTCTCCCTTCTGACTCTCTTTTCCCGTAGGAATTTTGATTGTCTGTCCGGCATAGATCTTTTCGTCACAGCCCGGATTCAGACGTATGATGTCTGATGTAGTGACATTATACATCTTGGAGATGGAGTATAAACTTTGTCCTTTTTCGATGGTATGCAAGAAATATGATTGGTTTTCCTGTGCATAACTGATAGCATATGAAACGCTTATAAAAAGCAGAAATAAGAATATACGGTTTATCGGTTTCATCAAATTATAACTATTGGTTCTTGAAATCAAGGAACAAAGGTACAAATAATGCCCTATATCTTCATAAGATTTGAGTTAAGAAAATAATATTGTGCTTTTTTAGGAGCATATTTCGGGCGGAAACATTAATTTTGCAACATTTATGGAAGGATATGAATATGCAGGAAACAGAATATATTAATGTGTACGGTGCGCGCGTGCACAATTTAAAGGATATTGATGCCGAAATTCCCCGTAACAGTTTGACTGTTATCACGGGATTGAGCGGTAGTGGAAAATCTTCTTTAGCCTTCGATACGATTTTTGCCGAAGGACAGCGTCGTTATATCGAAACTTTTTCAGCGTATGCCCGTAACTTCTTGGGCAATCTGGAACGTCCGGATGTCGATAAGATAACTGGTTTGAGTCCGGTTATCTCCATAGAACAGAAAACAACGAATAAAAATCCCCGTTCTACCGTAGGAACGACTACGGAGATATATGATTATCTCCGTTTGCTGTATGCCCGTGCTGGAGTGGCTTATTCGTATCTGTCGGGTGAGGAGATGGTGAAATATACCGAAGAGCAGATTCTGGACTTGATTCTGAAAGATTATAAAGGAAAGAAAATATGTCTGCTGGCTCCGCTAGTTCGTTCACGTAAGGGACATTACAGGGAACTTTTCGAACAAATACGTAAAAAAGGATACCTGTATGTACGGGTGGACGGTGAAGTGCGTGAAATAACGCATGGCATGAAACTCGACCGCTATAAAAATCACGATGTAGAAGTGGTTATTGATAAATTAGTGGTAGCGGAGAAAGATGACCGGCGCTTGAAACAGAGTGTGGCAACCGCTATGCGCCAGGGAGATGGGTTGATGATGATTCTGGATGCCCAGTCTGAAAGCATCCGTCATTATAGTAAGCGGCTCATGTGTCCTGTCACCGGATTGTCTTATCGTGAACCGGCTCCGCATAACTTCTCATTCAATTCACCGCAAGGGGCATGTCCGAAGTGTAAGGGATTGGGAGTAGTCAATCAGATTGATGTGGACAAAGTGATTCCCGATCGTGAACTTTCCATTTATGAAGGAGCGATAGCACCTTTGGGAAAATATAAGAATACGATGATTTTCTGGCAAATCGGTGCTTTGCTCGAGAAGTACGACGCAACACTGAAAACTCCGATAAAGGAGTTGCCGGACGATGCGATTGATGAAGTCTTGTACGGTTCTGATGAACGGATTAAAATCAAGAGTTCGCTGATCGGTACTTCCTCCGATTACTTTGTTACTTACGAAGGAGTGGTGAAGTATATTCAGATGTTGCAGGAAAAGGATGCTTCTGCAACAGCACAGAAATGGGCGGAACAATTTGCCAAAACAACGGTTTGTCCCGAATGTAAAGGGGCTCGTTTGAATAAAGAAGCTTTGCATTTTCGTATCCATGATAAGAATATCAATGAGTTGGCGAATATGGACATCAACGAGTTGTACGACTGGTTGATGAAGGTGGATGAGTTCCTGTCCGATAAGCAGAAGAAAATATCGGTGGAGATTCTGAAAGAGATTCGCACACGTTTGAAGTTCTTGCTGGACGTGGGTCTGGATTATCTGGCATTGAATCGTAGCTCTGTTAGTCTTTCCGGTGGTGAGAGTCAGCGTATCCGCTTGGCTACACAGATTGGTTCGCAATTAGTGAATGTACTTTATATTCTCGACGAGCCGAGTATCGGTCTGCATCAGCGTGATAATCTGCGTCTTATCAACTCGTTGAAAGAACTCCGCGACATGGGGAACTCCGTGATTGTAGTGGAACATGATAAGGATATGATGCTGGCTGCCGATTATGTCATCGATATGGGTCCGAAAGCCGGACGTCTCGGAGGCGAAGTCGTTTTCGCCGGAACCCCGCAGGAGATGCTGAATACAGATACAATGACTTCGCAATATCTGAATGGCAAGATGAAGATAGAAATCCCTGCCAAGCGTAGAAAAGGAAATGGGAAATCTATCTGGCTGAAAGGAGCGAAGGGGAATAACCTGAAGAATGTAGATGTTGAATTTCCGTTGGGTAAACTGATTTGCGTAACTGGTGTATCAGGAAGTGGAAAATCCACCTTGATTAATGAAACTTTGCAGCCGATTCTTTCACAGAAATTCTATCGTTCTTTACAAGATCCTTTGGAATACGATTCGATTGAAGGGTTGGAAAATATAGATAAGGTAGTAGATGTGGATCAATCACCTTTGGGACGTACGCCACGCTCCAATCCTGCGACTTATACCGGTGTGTTTTCTGATATCCGTAACCTGTTTGTGGGTCTGCCGGAAGCTAAGATTCGCGGTTATAAACCGGGACGTTTCTCCTTTAATGTTGCAGGTGGGCGTTGTGAAGCATGTACGGGAAATGGTTATAAGACGATTGAAATGAATTTCCTTCCTGATGTATATGTGCCTTGTGAGGTTTGTCACGGTAAACGTTATAACCGGGAAACACTGGAAGTACGTTTCAAGGGAAAATCAATTGCCGATGTACTTGACATGACGATCAACCGTGCTGTGGAATTCTTTGAAAATGTGCCGCAAATCTTGAATAAGATTAAAGTCTTGCAGGATGTCGGACTCGGATATATAAAACTGGGACAATCTTCTACCACTCTTTCCGGCGGAGAAAGCCAGCGTGTGAAACTGGCAACGGAGCTATCAAAAAGAGATACGGGCAAAACTCTTTATATCCTTGACGAACCGACTACCGGACTTCATTTTGAAGATATCCGTGTATTGATGGGAGTATTGAATAAGCTTGTAGATAAAGGTAATACTGTTATCGTCATCGAGCACAATCTGGATGTGATTAAAATGGCGGATTATATTATCGATATGGGCCCTGAAGGTGGTAAGGGCGGGGGAGAACTCCTTAGTTACGGAACACCGGAAGAAGTTGCGAAGAGCCCTAAAGGATATACACCTAAGTTTCTTCGCGAAGAGCTGGGTCTCTAATTTAAATCATAGAGTGCCAACTTATCGGACAATCTTCGATGAGTTGGCACTTATCATATCATATTCTTTATTTATCAGATACAGAACTTATAAATACAACGAAAATGAAAATCAATAAAACAAATGCCGCACGGCTGTTAGATAAGGCTAAGATAGCCTATGAATTAATTCCCTACGAAGTAGATGAAAACGACTTGAGTGCTGTTCATGTGGCAGCAAGTTTAGGAGAGAACATCGAGCAGGTCTTTAAAACGCTTGTTCTGCACGGCGATAAAAGCGGATATTTTGTCTGTGTCATTCCGGGAGAACATGAAGTTGATTTGAAACTGGCAGCTAAAGCTTCGGGTAACAAGAAGTGCGAGTTGATTCCCGTAAAAGAACTTCTGCCACTTACCGGATATATCCGGGGAGGTTGTTCGCCGATCGGTATGAAAAAGCATTTTCCTACTTATATTCATGAAACCAGCCAGCAATTTCCGTATATTTATGTAAGTGCCGGTGTACGGGGACTTCAGATAAAAATAGCTCCGGAAGATTTGATTCGTGAATCCAGGGCGGAAATTTGTCGTTTATTTGAGGAGTAGTTTAACAAATCATTGTGCAAAAACTCGAGAAAAAGTATATATTTGCAAAATATATGTGGTATCGACCATTAAATCATTAATTTAATAATTTATATTCTATGTTTAACAAACACCCTAAAGGACTGATAGCAGCCGCTTTAGCCAATCTAGGTGAGCGTTTTGGCTTTTATACTATGATGGCTATCCTTGTGCTTTTCTTGCAAGCCAAGTTTGGAATGAATGGAAAAGAAGCAGGATTTATTTACTCAACTTTTTATTTTTCTATTTACATTTTGGCGTTGGTCGGAGGTATTATTGCCGATAAGACGAGGAACTACAAAGGAACTATTTTCACAGGAATTGTGTTAATGGCAGTTGGTTATTTATTATTGGCTATTCCATCTAAGACTCCGGTAGATAACAAGATGCTCTATCTGGTTATTACTTGTGCTAGTTTGTTTGTTATTGCATTTGGAAACGGATTATTTAAAGGAAATTTGCAGGCATTGGTAGGACAGATGTACGATAATCCTCAATATGCCAACATGCGTGACTCCGGTTTCTCTTTATTTTATATGTTTATTAATATCGGTGCTATTTTTGCTCCGTTTGCAGCTGTAGGCGTGCGTAACTGGTGGTTATCTACTTTCGGTTATAATTATGATGCTGATCTTCCTGCTTTGTGCCATGGTCAATTAGCAGGTACTTTGTCGCCTGAAGCTACTGAAACTTATCATACCTTAGTTACCAAAGCTTCTACTGCTCCTGTACAAGACTATACGGCTTTCGCTTCAGATTATTTGAATGTCTTTACTACTGGATTCCATTACGCATTCGGGGTAGCTATTATTGCTATGGCTATTTCTTTAACCATTTATTGGTTGAATAAGAAAAACTTCCCGGATCCCAGTAAAAAGACCGTTGCTTCTTCAGCATCTTCTACAGTTGTAGAAATGAGTGCACAGGAAGTAAAACAACGTATGTATGCTCTGTTTGCTGTATTTGGTGTTGTTATTTTCTTTTGGTTTTCATTCCATCAAAATGGTCTGACTTTGACTTATTTTGCGAAAGAATATACTGACTTGAATCTGTTTGGTATGCCTATTTCAGCAGAGCTCTTCCAATCGTTAAATCCATTTTTTGTAGTGTTCCTGACTCCGGTGATTATGGCTATTTTTGCAAGTCAGCGTAGACGTGGTAAAGAGCCTTCGACTCCTAAAAAGATTGCCATCGGTATGGGAATTGCTGCATTGGCATTTATTGTAATGGCAGTCGGATCTTATTTTGCTAATTTGCCGTTGCATGAGGATATTGTAGCTGTTGGAACTTCACCAGTGAAAGTTACTCCATTTTTATTGATGCTGACCTATCTGATCTTAACAGTAGCTGAACTGTATATCTCTCCATTGGGAATTTCATTTGTATCTAAGGTTGCTCCTCCTAAATATCAAGGTATTATGCAAGGAGGATGGCTGGGAGCAACAGCACTGGGTAATCAGTTGCTAGTGATTGGTGCTATCCTGTACGAATCAATTCCTATTTGGATGACATGGACTGTGTTTGTTGTAGCTTGTACGATTTCAATGTTTACAATGATTTTCATGTTAAAATGGCTGGAACGTGTAGCGAAATAAAATCTTGCCATTAACTAAATAAACAAAATGCCCCGGAACAAGTATCATAAATGTTCCGGGGCATTTTGTTTGTATATCAAATATCCAGTCCCATAATATAATCATTCATATAATACCCGTTACCAATCGGGAAATCACCTTCCCGCAACTTTCTCATTCCCATGTGCTCGTAAAACTGCAAAGCCTTATTATTACGATTTACGTTGAGCTCCATCAAACAAGATCCCGGGTGTATCTCCTTGATACACTTGATTGCTTCCTTGAATAAAAAACTGCCGCAATGCGTACCCTGAAAACGGGGGAGGACATATATCTTCTGAAGATGGAATACATCCTTTTCCTGTTGTTGAATGGAAACGTATCCGCATGGTTCATTCTCCTTATAAGCAATGGAGTACACATGTCCCTCTTCCTCCATTTGTTTGCGCACATTGGAAGGAGCATACATCCAGTCCATCATATAATCCAGTTGTTCGGGAGATAAAATTTCCTTGTAGGTGGCGGGGAATACCTCCTTTGCCATCTTATGAATAAGCTCGCAATCGGCTACCGTTGCTTTTCGAATTGTAAACATACGTATTTTCTATTTCTTGGTTTAACGGGCACAAATATAGCCATTATTTCTTTTTATAATAAGGTGGAGAGTCTCTAATGTTTTAATTATTGTTAATTTATAGTACTTTGCAATGCAAGGTACTAAAGTAATGCATATATTTGTGCATCTAAAAGAAGTGAATAATGAAAGTAGACAATGTAAAATCACAGATGAGGAAAGGCATGCTTGAATATTGTATCATGCTTTTGTTGCACAAGGAGCCCGCTTATGCTTCTGATATTATTCAGAAATTGAAAGAAGCCCAACTGATTGTAGTGGAAGGCACCTTGTATCCATTGCTTACCCGTCTGAAAAATGATGACCTGTTAAGTTATGAGTGGGTGGAATCTACCCAGGGACCTCCCCGCAAATACTATAAACTCACTGAACAAGGAGAAGTCTTTTTGGGAGAGCTGGAAATTTCCTGGAAAGAACTTAACGATACAGTGAATCATATAGCCAATAGATAATCCGAAAAAGAAGAAATAAAAATGAAAAAGACATTGACCATAAATTTAGGAGGAATTGTCTATCATATAGATGACGATGCCTACCGATTGTTAGATAATTATCTGTCTAATTTGAAGCATTACTTTCGTAAACAGGAGGGTGCGGAAGAGATCGTAAACGATATTGAGATGCGTATTGCCGAACTGTTTGCAGAGAAAGTAACTGAAGGAAAACAGGTCATCACAGTTTCGGATGTAGAAGAAATTATCGCTCGTGTCGGCAAACCGGAAGACTTTGGAATTGCTGATGAGGATATGGACTCACAGAAAAGAACGGAACAAACATCGTCCGCTAATCAAGGCAGTACGCAAACCGCTGCTCAACGCCGCTGGTTTCGTGATCCGGATAATAAATTGTTGGGAGGCGTAGCGGCAGGGTTGGCAGCTTACTTCGGTTGGGATATCACATTAGTGCGTATATTGATGATTATCCTGGTATTTGTACCTTATTGCCCGATGATTATACTTTATATTATCGGATGGATCGTTATTCCGGAAGCCCGTACTGCCGCGGAAAAATTGAGTATGCGTGGAGAAGCAGTGACCATTGAGAATATTGGCAAAACAGTGACAGACGGTTTCGAACGTGTAGCGGACGGAGTTAACAACTATATGAACTCCGGCAAACCTCGTACCTTTCTTCAAAAGATAGGCGATGTATTTGTTTCCATTGCTGCTGTTCTCTTTAAAATATTTCTGGTAGCTCTTGTCATTCTCTGCTGCCCTGTCTTGTTCGTACTGGCCGTTGTACTGGTAGCACTGGTGTTTGCAGCAATTGCCGTGGCAGTTAGCGGAGGAGCACTGCTTTACGAGATGCTGCCTGCCATCGACTGGATGCCGGTTGCTTCCGTATCTCCAATGATGACACTGCTAGGTACGATTGCCGGAGTTGCCCTCATCGGCATTCCGTTAGGAGCTTTCTTGTATACTATCTTGCGGCAATTATTCCATTGGTCACCGATGGGAACGGGTTTGAAATGGTCGCTATTGATTCTATGGATATTGGGTGCAGTCATAATGATTATTAATCTTTCAGCTCTTGGCTGGCAACTGCCTTTGTATGGCTTGCACTGCTCTTAACGAAGTCTCATTCTATTAAAAAAGGATAATATTTATTCCTTTATAAGTAAATGTACCCCGATAGTGTGTCCGGGGTACATTTTTTGTTTACTCTAATTCATCGTAAATCGAGAAATTTTTAGTAAGTTTGTAAATACGTATTCAGGAAATAAAAATGGGTGAACATATATGTTTTAGGAGAAACGAACGTTTAGCGACAGTCAACCCTTATTGGAGAGGAAATCCGATGGTGCGCGGGCGTTTTTTTAATCGGCAGCATCGCTTCCGTCCGGGGATGGGGAGTGTACTGAAATGGCGTCTTTCGCCCAATCCCCAACGCAAAGAGAAGAAAACGGTGAAATGGGATCCGAAAGTTTGTTATCTCCGTTCATTGGATGCGGTGGTGGGAGATTCCCTGATATGGCTCGGACATAATTCTTTCTTTCTCCAGTTAGCAGGTAAACGAATCATGTTCGATCCTGTGTTCGGCAGTATTCCTTTTGTGAAGAGACAGAGCGAGTTTCCCGCTAATCCTGACATATTTACAGGGATTGATTATCTACTTGTCAGCCATGACCATTTCGATCATTTGGATAAACAGAGTATAGCCCGTTTACTGAAGAATAACCCGCAAATGAAACTCTTTTGCGGCTTGGGAACCGGTGAGCTGATTCAGGGATGGTTTCCCGAAATGAAAGTGATTGAAGCCGGATGGTATCAACAAATGGAAGATGAGGGATTGAAGATTACTTTTCTACCGGCACAACACTGGAGCAAACGTTCCGTACGTGATGGTGGCCAGCGACTGTGGGGAGCTTTCATGCTGCAAGGAAATGGAATTTCTCTTTATTATAGCGGTGATACAGGTTATTCCAGTCACTTCCGTGAGATTCCCGATCTGTTCGGAGCACCGGATTATGCTTTGTTAGGCATCGGGGCATACAAACCTCGCTGGTTTATGCGTCCCAATCATATATCGCCTTACGAATCATTGACTGCCGCCGAGGAAATGCATGCTGGGCTTACCATTCCCATGCATTATGGCACATTTGATTTGTCTGACGAGCCTTTGCATGATCCCCCGAAAGTCTTCGCAACAGAGGCTAAGAAACGGAAGATTCCGGTGAAGATTCCCTATTTGGGAGAGATTGTGAAATTGAATAAACAGAAATAATTAGATAAGTACCTGCCATGAATTAATCGTTATTTTTCTAGGTACGGATTTCACGGTTTTTAGTGTTGTTATTGTTGCAAAGTAACCGTGTTAATCTGTGTAATCCGTGCCTAAATTATTATATAAACTAATTATGAATACATATTTACGAATAAAGAGATGAAGAAATTAGAAGTAAAAGATTTGAAAGAAAATTTTTTCGAAGCGATTGGAAAAGAGTGGATGCTGGTTACAGCCGGAACAAAAGAGAAGTTTAACACGATGACAGCAAGTTGGGGTGGCATCGGCTGGTTGTGGAATAAACCGGTTGCTTTCGTTTTTATCCGTCCCGAACGGTATACATACGAGTTTGTAGAGAAGAACGATTACCTGACACTTTCTTTCTTAGGAGAAGAAAATAAGAAAATTCACGCTGTTTGTGGTTCCAAGTCGGGACGTAATATGGATAAAGTAAAAGAAACCGGATTGAAACCTGTATTTACAGAAAAAGGAAATGTCCTGTTCGAGCAGGCACGTTTGAGTCTGGAATGTAAGAAACTTTATGCTGACACTATCAAACCGGAATGTTTTCTGGATAAAGAATCAATAGAAAAGTGGTACGGTGGTGCTCATGGAGGTTTCCATAAGATGTATATTGTAGGAATTGAAAATATTTATTCGGAGTAAATTTAGCGAACTTTTTTATAATTTTAGCCGATTTTGATGAATGCAATGGAGAAGCCCCTGAACTCAAAAGATTGAGAACAGGGGCTTCTTTTAGTTTACTATGTTTATTCTACTATGTAATTAACGTAAAATTTTATTTAGACGGAGCTTTCTTCACCCATTTGTCCAACCATTCAAAGAATGTGCGCTGCCATAACACTCCATTCTGTGGCTTCAATACCCAGTGGTTTTCATCCGGATAAATCAGCAGCTCTGCAGGAACACCACGCATCACGGCAGCATCAAAAGCAGCCATAGCCTGATTAGCCAGGATACGGTAGTCTTTTTCTCCATGGATACAGAGAATAGGAGTATCCCATTTCTCTACGAATAGGTGAGGAGAGTTGGCAAACGTACGCTGTGCCACCGGATTCTGTTTTTCCCAGTATGCGCCTCCCATATCCCAGTTGGCAAACCATTTTTCTTCAGTTTCCAGATATTGCATTTCCATGTTGAAGATACCATCATGAGCAATGAACGCTTTGAACCGTTTGTCGTGATGTCCGGCCAACCAATATACGGAGAATCCTCCGAAGCTGGCACCTACGCATCCCAGACGATCTTTGTCCACATACGGCTCTTTTGCCATTTCATCGATAGCAGTGAAGTAATCCTTCATACACTGGCCACCGTAATCGCCGCTAATCTGTTCGTTCCATTCCACACCGAATCCCGGCAAACCGCGACGGTTCGGAGCAACGATGATATAATCATTAGCTGCCATAATCTGGAAGTTCCAGCGATAAGACCAGAACTGGCTTACCGGACTCTGCGGACCTCCTTCGCAGAACAGTAAAGTCGGATATTTCTTGTTCGGATCAAACTGTGGAGGATAAATCACCCATGTCAACATCTGTTTACCATCTGTTGTTTTCATCCAGCGACCTTCCACTTTACCCATTTCCAACTGGTCATAGATTTGTTTGTTCTCCTGTGTCAGTTGAGTGGTAGAACCATCCAGTGCCACAGAGTAAATCTCATCACCCATACTCATTGAATGACGTTTCGCAATCAGCTTATCTCCGAAAAGAGCTACCCCTTCGTAATCATACATTCCTGAAGTAATAGCCTTTACCGAATCATTTGCCAGGTCAAGCGCATAAATTTGTGATTCTCCATGCCACACACCTGTGAAATAGATCACTTTTGCATCTGCTCCCCAAACAAAGGCATCCACATTCGATTCGAATGCCTTACTCACAAAACGCTTCTCGCCAGTTTCCAGGTTCATGATGAACAGACGGTTCAGATCAGCTTCGTATCCGTCACGTTCCATGCTTTGCCAGGCAATATACTTGCCGTCCGGTGAGTATTGCGGATTGGTATCATATCCTTTGTTCTCTTCAGTAATATTTTCCGTTTTCTTGGTGTTCAGGTCATATACATAAATATCCGAATTGGTAGAAATCGCATATTCCAGTCCCGTCTTTTTGCGGCAAGTATAAGCCACTTTGTCCGAGGTTGTATTCCAGGCAAGTTGTTCGATGCCACCCCAAGGCTTCATCGGACTTTCATACGGTTCGTCGTTCAGAATATCCACGATATTGGAAATGCCGTTACCATCAAAGTCGGCAACAAAAGGATGCGGAGCGGTCGTCACCCATTCATCCCAATGTTTGTACATCAGGTCGGTAACGATGATACCGGTAGCTTTCGGCAGGTCCGGATACTTATCAGCAGTGCTTTCTTTCGTCTTTACTTGTGAAATAAACAGCAGTTTTTTGCCATCCGGTGAGATGGAATATCCTTCAATATCTCCGTCGTAGTTGGTCAGCTGCTTGCGCCCGCTACCATCCGGATTCATTTCATAAAGCTGGCTGCTTCCGTTGTCATTGCTTAAGAATGCCAGTTTGGTGCCTCCTTTAATCCAAGTCACCTCATTTTCCTGATACGGGGTACGAGTGATTTGTTGGTTTTCGCTTCCGTCTGCGTTCATCACGAAAACTTCGCGGTTACTTTTGTTTTCCGGTACGCTGTAATACGCTACCGTATACGCAATTTTCTTTCCGTCGGGCGATACGGCGAATCCGCCGATACGTCCCATAGCCCAAAGTGCTTCGGGAGTCATGCGCTTCCCTTCGATCTTAATATCCGATTTCTCGATAAGCACCTGATCTGTCTTGCCTGCGTCTTTGGTTCCTCCGCAGGCAGCTAACAACATTGCCGCCGACATCATAATTAAATTAGCTTGTCTCATATATTTTATAAAATGTTTATTTTCTTGCGAAGATAGTGAAAAAAGGATTTAAATCTTCTTTTTCTGCCAGTTTCCTTTCTTCATATACCAGTAGCAGAACATCAGCGTGAAAATACCATATACGCATTCCGTTGTCCAGGCAAATGCGACGTCCATCCGCAGGTACATGATGAAATATGCAGAGTATGTGACGTAGATAGCCAATACACAAAGTTCCATAGCCAGTGCAGTCCGCGTATTCCCTGTACCTGATACCGATTGGAAATAAACATTGGCAGGCACCAGCACCAGATAGGCAGAACACAATACCCATAGTGAAGGCACGGATGCTGCTCTCAAATCCGGCATATCTGTATAAATACGTAGGATCAGATCCGGAAATAGACAGAAGAATATCAGAATTGGCAATACAAATATATATCCAATGCGAATGTGCTGCCTGATAGTACCCCGTACACAATCCTGTTCACCTGCACCGATCAGATTGCTGACCAATGAACCACAGGTGGATGCAAATGCCATTGCAATCATAAACGGGATTCCCGACACGTTTCGGATAATGTTCGCGATTGCCAAAGAGCGCTCTCCCAAATGTTCCACAAATAGAAAGAACATAAACCAGGTAGACAAAGAAACAAAGTTCTGAATCATTGTCCACACAGAAACATTCAGTATTCGTTTCAGTGTTTTCCCTTGGAACTTAGGCAGTATATTCAATGCATACTTCCTGCAGTCAATCCGCTTCCAGGTATAGATGATAAAGAAAATCACCGATACCATTTCAGCCAGCGAAGAGCCGATAGCAGCACCGGCAATTCCCAATTGCGGGAAACCGAATTTACCGAAAATCAGGATATAATTGAATACCACATTCGAAAGTACCATCACAATAGAGTTCAAAGTCAGCGTCTTGGTTTGTGTCGTACCTACAAAGAAGGCGCGGAACATCACCATGATGAAAGAGAAGAAGAACCCGTACACACGCCAATGAATATAACTTTCGGCTGCATCATAAATATGAGGAGACGAAATGATATTCTTGAGGATATATGGTGAGAATACGATGGAGAACGTGAATAAAATCACTGCCATGGCAAGCAGGAAATATATGCCCTGATAAAAAATGGGTCCGATTTCCTTGTAGTTTCCTTCTCCATTGCGACGCGCAATTAATATCTGGGCACCGATGCTGAAACCGAATGCCATCATGAAAATGGCAAGGTAATATACACCTGCAATGGCGGAAGCACCTAATTCGATTTCTCCGACACGTCCCAGAAAAGCAGTGTCCGTCATACCAATCATCTGTTCCATAATCAGACTGATTAGGATAGGGTAGGAGATTGTCCAGATTTGTTTATAAGAATATTTAGTTTTCATCTTATTTTATTTTTTAGAGAAAGAAAGCCGGGCAACCAAAATAGGATGTCCGGCTTTCTTAGAATATGATTCAGGAATTACTCCTTATTTTTTATTCTGTCTTTGCTGCTGCAATTGCTCTTGTTGCTTTTGCATCGCCTCCAGGCGAGCAGCAAATCCGGTCTTTTTCATTTGTTTCGGGTCTTTCTTTTTCGCTTCAAGAATAGCCAACAATTTAGTTTCGTCAGTCGTTCTACGAAGCAGAATCATAGTACCCACACTAATCAGCGTTGACACGAAGTAGTAATAGTTCAAACCTGACGGATAATCGTTCAAGACGAACAAGAACATAATCGGCATCAGATACATCATCCATTTCATAGCCGCCATTTGTGGCTGCGCTCCGGTATCCTGCATAGACATTGTGTACTTTGTGTTCAAGATGTTTGTCAACGTCATCAGCAAGCAGAACAAGCTAAGGTGATTGCCAAGGAACGGGATATGGAACGGGAATGTGATGATAGCGTCATAAGTAGAAAGGTCGTCCGCCCACAAGAAACTCTGTTGACGCAGTTCGATAGCACTCGGCACGAACATAAACAAAGCCATCAGGATAGGGAACTGCAATAACATCGGCAGACAGCCACCCATCGGGCTTACCCCGTATTGGCTGTAAAGGCTCATCACCTCCTGCTGTTTCTTCATTGCATCTTCCTGCTTGGGATATTTCTTGTTGATTTCATCAATTTTCGGTTTCAATACACGCATCTTGGCAGAAGACATGTACGTTTTCCAGGTAGCCGGATAAACCAGCACTTTCACCATAATAGTCAGAATCAACAGAACGATACCCATGCTCAATCCCCAGCCGGACAACCAGTCGAATACGTTGATCGTGATAAACTGGTTAATCCAGCGAATCAGCGGCCAACCCAGGTAAACCAGTCGGTGAAGCTCCCATTTCTCGTCACGTCCTTTATCCAGCGCTTTCAGCGTCTTGAAGTGGTTCGGACCGAAGTAGAAGTACATCTCTGTCGGTTCTTTGCCTGACGGATCAAAGAAAGTATTCATTTCAGCAGAATAATCTTTGATATATCCGCTTCCCTGTTGTTCCATTTTTGACTTAACGGAAACCTTGTCGAAATCCTGTTCAGCGATAAATACAGACGAGAAGAACTGATTCTTGAAAGCTACCCAATCAATGCGTCCCGGCAAATCCTGACTGTCATCTTTGGCAGCAGACAAGTTGTCTACATTGTCACCTGTTACTTTATAAGTCAGTTCCGACAGACGATTCTCATAAGTGAATCCTTTTTCCAGTTGGCGGGCACGTTGTGACCAGTCGATGTCCACATACTTAGTACTAGCCAACTTGTCTTCCATGCCTGTCGCTTTGATTTCAAAGTTCATCAGGTAGCTATCCGGTTTCAGCGTATAGATGAAATCGATATAGCTTGCGCTGTCCGCAGCCAGACGCATTGTAACACTACTGTCCGTCTTGTTCACAGCTTCAAAGAAATAATCTTTGGTCTGGATGGCTCCTGCCTTGTTGTAAAAGTTGAAGTTCATCGAAGCATCGTCACCGTCGAACAACATGACCGGCGTCTTTTTGTCTTGTGCCATATAATCTTTCAGCATGGCTGAATAGACACGTCCGCCTTTGGTTGTGAAAGTGATTTCCGCTACATTATTCTGGATGCTGATTTTAGAGTCGGTTCCATGCAAGGCATTGAAAAACAAAGCAGAAGAATCGGCAGCCGATGCCACCTCTTTTTGACTGTTAGCCAGTGCAGCTTCCGTTTTAGCCTTCAACGCTTCCTCCTGCTGCTGTACCACGGCAATAGAATCGTAGTATTTTTTTTGCGCAGCTATCTGTTCCTCGCTTGGACGGCTCAAAAAACTGAATCCTACCAATAATATACCTATCAGAACGAGACCTGTGATGGTGTTTTTATCCATTCTTATTTTAATTACAAATTATATAAATTACAAACTACCGGTTGTTTACCACGTATCGCGTTAGCCGTTCACCGTTGCTTTTTCGTTTTCGATGGCAGCTTTCACAAATGCAACGAACAACGGATGAGGGTTCAGTACCGTACTGCCATATTCCGGATGGAACTGTGTGCCGACAAACCATTTCAAAGTCGGGATTTCAACGATTTCTACCAGATCCGATTCCGGGTTGATACCTACACATTTCATGCCGGCAGCTTCATATCGGTCTTTATAATCATTGTTGAACTCATAGCGATGGCGGTGACGTTCCTGAATATGTTCCTGTCCGTAAGCCTGATATGCTTTCGAACCTTTCTGCAATACACATTCGTAAGCACCCAGACGCATCGTACCACCCATATTGGTGATTGCTTTCTGCTCTTCCATGATATCAATCACGTTGTGCGGAGTCTTTTCATCCATTTCACGTGAGTTGGCATCTGCGTATCCTAGTACGTTGCGTGCAAACTCAATAGCAATACATTGCATACCCAGACAAATACCGAAAGTCGGAATGTCATGTGTACGTGTATATTTGATAGCGACAAACTTGCCGTCGATACCCCGTTGACCGAATCCCGGACCAATCATTACGCCCGCCATACCTTTCAAAGCTTCAGCTACATTCTCATCTGTCAGTTTCTCGCTGTTTACGAAATGAACTTCCACTTTGCGGTCATTGTAAGTACCCGCTTGCGATAAAGCTTCACGGATAGATTTGTAAGCATCCTGCAAATCGTATTTTCCAACCAGTGCAATATTGATCGGTTCTTTAGTCTCTGCAGCGTGACGACGTTCCAGGAATTTACGCCATGGACCGAGTCCCGGAGTTTCTCCTACCGGCAGTCCCATCTTTTCGAGGATAGTGCTGTCCAGCCCTTGCGCTTGCATCAGGATAGGTACTTCGTAAATTGTTTCCGCATCAATAGATTGCACAACGGCTTTATCGTCTACATTACAGAATTGTGCCACTTTCTTACGCAGTCCGTCACTTAGCGGATGCTCGGCACGCAGTACCAGTACATCCGGCTGAATACCCACACTTTGGAGTTCCTTTACAGAATGTTGCGTCGGTTTTGTTTTCAATTCTCCGGCAGCAGCAAGATAAGGCACATAGGTCAAGTGTACGCAAAGAGCGTTCTTACCGAGTTCCCATTTCAACTGACGGATACTTTCGAGGTAGGGGAGTGATTCGATGTCACCTACCGTACCACCGATTTCAGTAATCACAAAATCAAACTTGTATTTATTACCAAGCAGTTTTACATTCCGTTTGATCTCGTCTGTGATGTGAGGAATCACCTGGATCGTTTTACCCAGATAATCTCCACGACGTTCCTTGTCAATGACGCTCTTGTAGATACGTCCCGTAGTAATGTTGTTCGCCTTTGTCGTTTGTATACCCAGGAATCGCTCATAGTGTCCCAAGTCGAGGTCGGCTTCGTGTCCGTCTACGGTTACATAGCACTCTCCGTGCTCATAAGGGTTCAATGTTCCCGGGTCGATGTTGATATACGGGTCAAACTTCTGGATGGTTACATTATAACCTCTTGCTTGCAGCAACTTACCGATGGATGATGAGATGATCCCTTTTCCTAAAGAAGAGGCAACACCACCGGTGACGAAAATATACTTTGTTTCTCCCACAGCTATAACTGTTTTAATAATTGTTTACTTAGTAGTATTCTTACGAACTTAAAAACCGCAAAATTATAAAAAAAAGAGGAAGATTACAGTCTTTCGTCTCCACAATTTTATTAAAAAATGCAATTTTAAAAGAATCCTATGATTTCTGAACAAAATAATGTAGCTTTGCACTCTAAACCATAGACAAATATGATGAGAATTACTACTTTATGTTCAGCGTTTATTCTGTCAATCTTATCGTTATCGCTTTTTGCACAGGAATCTGTCGATCCCTCTCCACTTCCGACTGACTCTCTGCAGCCTGCTCCTGAAGCGATTAAACCTGCCAAAACGGTTAAATCTTCAACAGTTGTGGCAAAAGCCAGAGTTGTGAAAGCAGATACGCTTTCGGCGGAGCTTCAGAAATATTTGATGCTTAAACTGAATATGTCGGGGCCGACTCCGAAACTGGATACCGTTTCTTATTTATATAATAAGTATGTCGCGCAATTAGATTATTTGAACGACCTGTCTGTGCCGCCACGTTATATTCCGTCTGATCCCGATTATTTTCGTCTGTTCACACCATTGGCATATTATTATGCTCCGATGGCACAATATTCGAAATTGGAATGGAAGCCTATGCAATGGGACACCACTCCTCAACTGACAGCGGAACTTCTGCCTTATGATACCCTGGCATTTACCAAAACCCAGCGTGCCGAGAAAATAGTGAACAGTGCATTGATGGATCTTTATTTGGAACGTCCGAACTTGGTTGTCACTACAGAAGACCGCATCATGAGTCGTGATGTATTCCGTCACGATGTGAAGCCGAAAATATCTCCCAAAGCAAACGTTATTCATCTGTTTCAACCGGAAAATATGGATGATAATGTAGGGAAAGCCAATATGAAGATTAGTCGGCCGAACTGGTGGGTGACCGGAGGTAACGGATCGTTGCAGATCAGTCAGAACCACCTTTCGGATAACTGGTATAAGGGAGGTGAAAGTAACTTCTCCGGATTAGCCACTTTTCAGATTTTTGCCAACTATAATGACAATGAAAAGGTGCTGTTTGAGAACCAGCTGGAAGCTAAAGTAGGTATGACTTCCACTCCGTCAGATGAATACCATAAATATCTGTTCAATACAGACCAATTTCGTTTGTATAATAAATTAGGTTTGAGAGCTTTCAAGAATTGGTATTATACCATTTCGTCCGAGTTTAAGACACAGTTTTTCAACGGATATAAAGCTAACAGCGAAGAATTGGTTTCATCTTTCATGTCTCCGGCAGATTTGGCGGTCAGTGTCGGTATGGATTATAAATTGAGTAAGAAGAAATTTAATCTTTCTGTGTTTATGGCGCCGTTGACTTATAACTTGCGTTATATCGGTAATTCTGAAGTAGACGAAACAAAGTTTGGCTTAGACAAAGGAAAATGCTCTAAAAACGACTTTGGTTCCCAGTTGCAATCCACATTGAGCTGGACCATCATCTCTGCAGTAACTTTAGAGTCTCGTCTCAATTATCTGACCAACTATCATTGGGCACGTGTAGAATGGGAAAATACATTCAACTTCGTTTTGAACCGTTATCTTTCTACCAAGCTCTATATACATACCCGTTTTGACGATAGCTCGAAACCGACTGAAGGAGATAGCTTTTTTCAGTTGAAAGAATTGCTTAGCTTCGGTATCAATTATAAGTGGTAAGTAAGAAATAGAGATCAGGCGCGGAAATTCTGCGCCTGATTTGTTTAGGGATGTTGTATAAAATATGGGTGGTAAAATAGAACCAATGTGATAGCGGATTTTTCACGTCCAAGATAGTCTTAACTGTATATTTCTATTTGTGTGTAAAAAAAGAAAGCGTTTTTTCTTGTTTACTATTTATAATTTTATCTATCTTTGTCACCGAATTCAATCCATTGCCTAAGGGGTATGGAAAAATGAGGGGTAAAAATACATGATCATTAAGAAAAATGACGATCGAAATCTTCTGCCAACAGATGTGATTGGCAGCAGCGTAGCGCGCTCAAAACGTTGGTTGGTGGCAATCGTACGTATTTGTCACGAGAAAAAAACGGGTGAGCGGCTTACGAAAATGGGGATCGAAAATTTCCTTCCAATTCAACAAGAAGTTCATCAATGGAGCGACCGCCGTAAAATTGTCGACCGGGTACTGCTTCCGATGATGATTTTCGTTCACGTTGATCTGCAAGAACAAAAAGAAGTCCTGACTTTATCTTCTATCAGCCGTTACATGGTATTACGTGGGGAGAGTACTCCGGCTGTTATTCCTGATCAACAAATGTTGCGATTTAAGTTTATGCTCGACTACTCGGATGAGACGATTAGCATGAGTACATCGCCATTGGCTCCGGGAGAGAAAATACGGGTAATCAAGGGACCATTGGCAGGATTGGAAGGGGAATTAGTACATGTGAATGGGAAATCGAAAGTTGCTGTTCGATTGACAATGTTAGGGTGTGCATGTGTAGATATACCGGCTGGGTGTGTAGAGCCGGTATCTGAAAATGGGGATTTACGTGATTGAGTAATCAATCTATTTTATAGGGGTATGGGGATTTTACTGCAAAAATGTAATGAAAGTCTGTAAAATAGCAGGCAGTCTATCTGACATCGGTAACCAAACAGTGGATATATTTATCGATGACCTCTCTCAAAAATAAAAATCCATAAAGTATTATGAATTATATCTTTACAAAAGATATAGTGTAGAAATGTATGTACGTATCGAAAGATGAAGGGATTCTCTGTTGGGCTACACCAACATGGAAATCGTAGTCATAGTCCTTGTACTGATCATAATCAATCAGATAAATCAAATTTCGAAATATTATTTTATTCATTTATACTATAATGGAAAAAACATTGAAGGACATAGTGCAATATGTCCGCAAAAATTATTTCAGTTATTGGGTTATTTTAGGTATTGACACGGCAATTTCTGTATCATGTTCGTTGGTCGCTTATGCGGTAATTCATTATATGGCGCATGTTCCAATGACCGACTGGATGCTCTGTAAATTTGCTTGCGTTTCTTTGGTGGCAAGTGTTGCGGGCTCTTTATTATTCCATACTTATCGTAATACAATTCGTTTCTCACAGGCACGTGAACTTTGGCGTATCATGTGTGCCGTTTTATTTAAAATTGCCTGTTTGGTCATTATTTCTTTTGGAGTTATATATGAGACCCAATTGCCATATAATTATAAAATATCCTATCTTCTATTTGATGGTTTATTGACTTTAGTGATCTTGACGACCTTCCGTGTATCATTGATAATCGTCTATGATTTTTTATTGGATTGGGTGAATAAAAAGAACACACGTATTCTTATTTATGGTACTAATGAAGAGAGTGTAGCCTTGAAGTTACGTCTTAGGGATAGTGCACATTATAAAGTAGCCGGTTTTTATGTATATGGTAAAAATAACAGCCGACGCCGATTGGCAGATCTTCCCGTTTATTACTTTGAAAATGAATCGGATGTTGATTATATCATGCGGAAGCGCGGAATTAAGGGGATTCTGTTTGCCCGTTATGAAGATACCCGCCTGGAAGAAAAACGACTTCTGGAATATTGTAAAAACAATGAACTTAAAACATTGATAGCTCCTACTATCAGTGAAGCGGATTCTGATGGAAACTTTCATCAGTGGGTACGTCCTATTAAGATTGAGGATTTGTTGGGCCGTGCCGAAATTAATATCAACCTTCGTCAGGTTGCAGAAGAATTCAGGGGAAAAGTGGTGTTGGTGACTGGTGCGGCAGGCAGTATTGGTAGTGAACTTTGCCGTCAATTAGTGCAGATGGGAATTCAGAAACTTATCATGTTCGACTCTGCAGAAACACCTTTGCATAATGTCCGTCTTGAGTTTGAGAAAAAATATCCAAATATAGATTTTGTTCCGGTGATTGGTGATGTGCGTGTGAAGGAACGCGTTCGTATGGTATTCGAATTGTATCATCCTCAAATCGTCTTTCATGCCGCCGCTTATAAACATGTACCATTGATGGAAGAAAATCCTTGTGAGGCTGTACTTGTCAATGTGACCGGTTCTCGTCAGGTGGCTGATATGGCTGTGGAATATGGTGCTGAAAAGATGATTATGGTGTCTACGGATAAAGCTGTAAATCCTACTAATGTAATGGGCTGTTCCAAACGTTTGGCAGAAATCTATGTTCAAAGTCTGGGATGCGCTATCCGTGAAGGAAAAGTGAAAGGTCATACAAAATTTATCACCACCCGCTTTGGTAATGTATTGGGTAGTAACGGTTCTGTCATTCCTCGTTTTAAAGAACAGATAGAGAATGGTGGGCCGGTGACTGTTACTCACCCTGATATTATTCGTTTCTTCATGACCATTCCCGAAGCTTGCCGTTTGGTAATGGAGGCCGCCACAATGGGTGAGGGCAATGAGATCTTTGTTTTTGAGATGGGAAAAGCAGTCAAGATCGTTGATCTAGCGACTCGTATGATCGAATTGGCTGGCTATCGTCCGGGTGAAGACATCAAAATAGAATTCACGGGATTACGTCCGGGTGAGAAGCTTTATGAAGAGGTATTGAGCGATAAAGAAAATACGATCCCAACAGAGAATAAGAAAATCATGATCGCCAAAGTTCGTCGGTATGAATATGCTGATATTCTTGATACTTATGCAGAGTTTGAAAGGTTGTCGCGTGCGGTAAAGATCATGGATACCGTGCGGTTGATGAAGAAAATAGTTCCGGAGTTCAAATCAAAAAATTCTCCGCGATTTGAAGTACTGGATAAAGAATAAATAGGGAATAATCAACAAAAGATTCTATAAATAAATTATCATTTAATATGAATAAATCATTGCGCACGCATTTGAATGTACGAAGCTTGTATGGAAGTTTGTTTTCCTGTCTGATAGCGGTATTTCTGTTTGCTTCCTGCCAGTCCTATAAGAAAGTACCTTATTTGCAGGATGCGGGAGTTGTAAAGGACACCAATCAACAGGAAAATTTATATGATGCCAAGATAATGCCTAAAGACTTACTTACTATCGTAGTCTCATGTACTAGTCCGGAACTTGCAGTTCCGTTCAACTTGACGGTGGCAACTCCTGCTAATGCGGCTACTGCCAGCACCCAATTGACTACCCAGCCTGTCTTACAACCTTATCTGGTAGATAATGAAGGCAAGATCAATTTTCCTGTTCTGGGTGAATTGAAAGTGGGTGGATTGACGAAAAGAGAAGCTGAACAACTGATAATAGACAAACTGAAACCTTACATAAAGGAGACTCCGATAGTTACTGTCCGTATGGTAAACTATAAAATTTCTGTATTAGGTGAGGTTGCCCGTCCGGGTACATTTACTATCAACAATGAGAAAGTCAACTTGTTGGAAGCTCTTGCCATGGCCGGTGACATGACGGTCTGGGGAGTTCGTGACAATGTGAAACTGATTCGTGAGGGTGCTGATGGCAAACAGGAAATTGTAACATTGGATTTAAACAAGGCGGAGACAATTCTTTCTCCTTATTATTGGTTACAGCAGAATGATATAGTCTATGTGACTCCTAATAAAGCAAAAGCTCGTAACTCTGATATAGGTAACAGTACCAGCTTGTGGTTCTCCGCTACTTCTATTCTGGTATCATTGGCAAGTTTATTAGTAACAATCTTCAAATAGTAATATAGATATGATTGAGGAAAAAAGAGAGAACCGGGGTGAGCAACCGGAAGAGCAGGTGAATATTCAGGAAATCCTTTTCCGTTACCTGATCTATTGGCCTTGGTTTGTGGTTTCTGTAATAATCTGTATCGTCTGCGCATGGGGCTACCTGCGTCTGGCTACTCCTGTCTATAATATATCCGCTACAGTCTTGATCAAGGATGACAAGAAAGGCGGTGGTGCAAGCATGTCCTCCGAACTGGAAAAGATGGGACTGGACGGTTTCGTTTCCTCGTCGAACAATGTAGACAATGAAATCGAGGTGCTGAAATCAAAGTCTCTTGCCCGTGAAGTGGTCAACAATCTGGGACTGTTTGTGACTTATAAGGATGAAGATGAGTTTCCTAATAGGGAACTTTACCGTACCTCGCCCGTAGTGGTGAGCTTGACTCCACAGGAGGCGGAAAAACTGTCTGCACCAATGGAAGTGGAGATGACTTTATTTCCCAATGGTGGGATGGATGCGTTGATAACAGTGAAAGACAAAGAGTATCGGAAACAATTCGATAAATTACCTGCTGTTTTTCCGACCGATGAGGGGACGGTCGCCTTTTTTGAAAGCAAGGATACATTGACGACCAATCAGGCTAAGGAGGAAAGTAAAGAGCGTCATATAAAAGCTTTTATAAACCGGCCGATGTCTGTGGCCAAAGGATATATCCAGTCCTTGTCGATAGCCCCTACATCAAAAACTACTTCTGTAGCTGTTCTTTCGTTAAAGAACTCAAATACCCGGCGTGGCAAGGACTTCATCAACAAACTCCTTGAGATGTACAATATCAATGCCAATAATGACAAGAATGAGGTAGCCCAAAAAACCGCAGAATTCATCGACGAACGTATCGGCATTATTTCCAAGGAACTTGGAAGTACCGAACAAGACTTGGAGAACTTCAAGCGTAGTGCCGGAATTACAGATTTGAGCAGTGAGGCGCAAATAGCCTTAACCGGTAATGCTGAATATGAAAAGAAGCGTGTGGAAAACCAGACTCAAATCAATTTGGTGATGGATTTGCAACGCTATATGCAAGGTAATGAATATGAGGTCTTGCCAAGTAATATTGGATTACAGGATGCGGCATCAGCTGGTGCAATAGACAGATATAATGAAATGTTGGTTGAAAGAAAGCGCTTGCTCCGTACATCAACCGAGAATAATCCGACGATCATAAATTTGGATACTAGTATCCGTGCGATGCGGAGCAATGTACAGGCTACGCTGGATGCTACATTGAAAGGATTGCAGATAACCAAAGAAGACCTTGTCCGTGAGGCGAACCGCTATTCCCGTCGCATTAATGACGCTCCGACCCAGGAACGCCAGTTCGTAAGTATCGCTCGGCAGCAGGAAATTAAGGCCGGTCTTTATTTGATGTTACTTCAAAAACGTGAAGAGAATGCCATCACTTTGGCAGCTACAGCAAATAATGCCAAGATTATTGATGAAGCGTTAGCTGACGACAATCCGGTTTCTCCTAAGAGGATGATGGTCTATCTTGCCGCCTTGGTATTAGGAGTAGGATTTCCGGTAGGTATTATTTATCTGATTGGATTGACCAAATTCAAGATTGAGGGCCGTGCTGATGTTGAAAAATTAACTTCTCTTCCTGTTATTGGCGATATCCCGTTGGCGGATGAAAAGTCCGGTTCTATAGCTGTATTTGAGAATTATAATAACCTGATGAGCGAGACATTCCGTAATGTACGTACCAATCTTCAGTTTATGCTTGAAAATGGCAAAAATGTGATTCTGGTGACTTCTACCATCAGTGGTGAAGGTAAGTCTTTCGTATCATCCAATTTGGCCATCAGTCTTTCTTTATTAGGTAAAAAAGTTGTGATAGTTGGTCTTGACATTCGTAAGCCTGGCTTGAATAAGGTTTTTAATATTTCCCAAAAGGAACATGGTATTACCCAGTTTCTGACCAATCCGACAAAGAATCTGATGGATTTGGTACAGCCTTCCGATATAAACGAGAATCTGTTTATTCTTCCGGGCGGATCAGTTCCTCCCAATCCAACGGAATTATTGGCCCGTGACGGCTTGGAAAAAGCCATCGAAACGTTGAAGGCTAATTTTGACTATGTGATTCTGGATACGGCCCCCGTGGGTATGGTAACTGATACCTTGCTGATAGGGCGTACTGCTGATTTGTCGGTATACGTATGCCGTGCCGATTATACCCGTAAGGCAGAGTTTACTTTGATCAATGAGCTTATGGAAAACAACAAACTGCCTAACCTCTGTATCGCCATTAACGGCTTGGATCTTCAGAAAAAGAAGTACGGCTATTATTATGGTTATGGTAAATACGGCAAGTATTATGGCTATGGCAAGCGTTACGGTTATGGCTATGGTTATGGAGAGAAGCATACAAGTCGGGAGGGTAAATAAACTGCTATTGATAAAACCAAATCAAACATAATATGCGTGATTTCAAAGAGATTCGGGTCGCAGTAGCCGGAACTGGCTATGTGGGACTGAGCATAGCGACACTGCTATCACAACATCATCATGTAACTGCCGTGGATGTAATCCCGGAAAAGGTGGAGAAACTGAACAACAAGGTTTCCCCTATCCAGGATGATTATATCGAGAAGTATCTGGCTGAAAAGCCGCTTGATCTTGTTGCCACTTTGGACGGGAGGTCAGCCTATGCTGATGCCGACTTTGTGGTAATAGCCGCTCCTACAAACTACGATCCTGTGAAGAATTACTTCGATACGAGTCGTGTGGAGGAAGTTATCGATCTTGTGCTTGAAGTGAATCCCGATGCTGTAATGGTCATCAAATCGACAATTCCGGTGGGCTATACCCGTAACCTTTATGTAAAATATGCCCAGAAAGGAGTCAAGAAGTTCAACCTGCTGTTTTCACCGGAGTTCCTTCGTGAAAGCAAGGCCCTCTATGACAACCTTTATCCGAGCCGTATCATTGTAGGTTATCCGAAGATCATTGACGGCCCGGAGTTTGATGAAGAAAACAAGGCGATCCGGTCTGTCACGAATGTCACTATGTTACAGGAAGCAGCTAGGACATTTGCTGCCCTTTTGCAGGAAGGGGCTGTCAAAGAAAACATCGACACGCTCTTTATGGGCATAAAAGAGGCGGAAGCAGTCAAGCTCTTCGCCAACACCTACCTGGCTCTCCGTGTCAGCTATTTCAATGAACTTGACACATACGCTGAAATGAAAGGATTGGATAGTAAAGCCATCATTGAGGGCGTAGGTCTTGATCCACGTATCGGGACACATTATAACAATCCCTCATTCGGTTATGGTGGTTACTGTCTGCCGAAAGATACCAAGCAACTCCTTGCCAATTATCAGGATGTTCCCCAGAATATGATGTCCGCAATCGTGGAATCAAACAAAACCCGTAAGGATTATATAGCTGATGCAGTGCTCCGCAAGGCAGGCTATTATACAGGAAATGGACAATGGGACGCATCCAAGGAACATACTTGCGTCATCGGTGTATACCGTTTGACCATGAAATCGAACTCTGACAATTTCCGCCAGTCTGCCATCCAAGGTATAATGAAACGTATCAAGGCGAAGGGTGCGGAAGTGATCATCTATGAACCCACGCTTGAGGACGGGACTACATTCTTCGGCAGCAGAGTCGTTAATGATCTTGCTGGATTCAAGGCGCAGAGCAAGGCTATCATAGCCAACCGTTTTGACAACAGTCTGGAAGATGTGGAAGCCAAGGTTTATACACGTGACATTTTTAGAAGGGACTGACCATGTTGCCATATAATGTAGAGCTGGACGGAAAGACTGTGCTTGTAACGGGTGCTGCCGGTTTTATTGGGAGTAACCTTGTCATGCGCCTTTTCCATGATTTCCGAAATATCAGGGTAATCGGTATTGATTCCATCACCGATTATTACGATGTCAATATCAAATATGAGCGTCTCAAGGAAATAGAGTCGTTAGACCGTGACTGGATTTTTGTCCGTGCCTCGATTGCCGATAAGGATGCGGTAGAAAGAATTTTCTCTGAAAACAAAATTTCCGTTGTCGTAAATCTTGCGGCCCAGGCAGGCGTCCGTTACAGTATCACCAATCCTGATGCCTATGTCCAAAGTAATCTTATCGGTTTCTATAATATCCTTGAAGCCTGCCGTCATTATGAGGTGGAGCACTTGGTTTATGCTTCTTCATCATCAGTCTATGGCAGTAACAAGAAAGTTCCGTATTCAACTGACGACAAGGTTGATAACCCGGTCAGCCTTTATGCAGCAACAAAGAAGAGTAACGAGTTGATGGCTCACGCATATTCAAAACTCTATAATATCCCATCAACAGGCTTGCGTTTCTTTACGGTTTATGGTCCTGCAGGTCGTCCGGATATGGCGTATTTCGGGTTTACCGACAAGCTTGTAAAAGGCGAAACTATCAAGATTTTCAATTATGGTAATTGTAAACGTGATTTTACTTATGTGGATGATATTGTGGAGGGAGTAGTTCGCATCATACAGCACGCTCCTGAGAAGCGGAACGGTGAAGATGGACTTCCAATTCCTCCATACAAGGTTTATAACATTGGTAATAATTCACCTGAAAACCTTCTTGACTTTGTGACTATCCTGCAGGAGGAACTCATTTGTGCAAATATACTCCCACAGGATTATGATTTCGAAGCGCACAAGGAACTCGTACCTATGCAGCCTGGGGATGTACCAATTACCTATGCAGATACCACCCCATTGGAGCAAGATTTTGGCTTTAAACCATCTACTAGCCTTCGTGACGGCTTGAGGGCGTTTGCTCAGTGGTATGCGAAATACTACGGAACATCTGAAAAATAAATGCCTCTAAGCAATTGGCGTGATGCTGCGGATCGAATCCGTTGCCTGCTACAAAACAATATAAACATGAAAGAATTATTGCGTAAGATCAGCAACTGGTACTTCTCGCGCAAGGCACTGCCCTACTGGTGCATCCTTGTCATGGATTGTATGGCAGTCTATGTATCAGGACTCTTTGTGTATTACCTCCAGCATGGAGGTTTGGAGTTGGCACAATACTTCTGGCAAGTCACCTTTGGTCTCGGCTTGTGTCTCATAGTGTATATCATCTCCTTCTTTGCTTTCCACACTTACAACGGTGTGATGCGCTACTCTAGCTTCGTTGACCTCCATCGCGTAGCCTACAGTACTGCTCTTGCAAGCGTTGGCACCTGTCTGCTTCATCAGGTACAGGTGTATGCAAAACTCGCACCTTATCTGCTTATCCCACGCTTCGATAGTGTCATCATGCTTTTCATTGTGGCCACTATGCTCATGTGGTGTTTGCGAGTGCTTGTCAAAAGTCTGCACGATACCTACCGTGGTGATGCCAACATCCAGAAGGTGTTCATCTACGGATGTATGCAAGGAGGAATAGCTCTCGCCAAGAGTCTCAAGAACGAGAACCTTCAGCGCTACCGCCTTTGTGGATTTATCTCCACTGACCGCTCTCTCAATGGTACATGGCTCTTGGGCGAACAGGTGCACTTTGATGAAGATAAGGTCGTTGCCACCATGAAGCGCTATCAGGTGGCAGTCCTCCTTGTATCTCCACTCCAGACCAACCATTTCATTACACGTACCACCCTCATCGATGCCCTCGTTGCTGCCAACATTAAGATCATGATGATGCCACGAGGAGTAGAAGAGTGGGACGGCAAGAGTGAATTGACTCATCAACAGCTTCACGAGGTTGAAATTGAAGACCTTCTTCCTCGCGAGAAGATTGAGGTGGATATGGATGCCATAGGCGAGATGCTTCATGACAAACGTATTCTCATCACGGGTGCAGCTGGCTCCATCGGAAGCGAGATGGCGCGTCAGGTGGCTAAGTTCCAACCTGCCGACCTTATCCTTGTCGATCAGGCTGAGACTCCAATGCACGACGTTCGCCTCTATATGGCTCGCAATCATAGCGACCTTCACGTAGCGACCATCGTCACCAGCATTTGCAAACCTGACCGTATGGAGAAGATTTTCTCTGAGTACCGTCCTGAATATGTCTTCCATGCCGCAGCCTATAAGCACGTGCCTATGATGGAGGACAATCCTACTGAGGCAGTACAGAACAATATCCACGGTACACGTGTCATTGCTGACCTTGCATTAAAGTATGGCACCAAGAAGTTCGTGATGATCTCCACCGATAAGGCCGTTAACCCGACCAACGTGATGGGTTGTTCAAAGCGTATCTGTGAAATCTACTGCCAGAGTCTCAATAAGGCTATTGCTGAAGGTTCCTTGAAATTTGAAACAGCCAACGGCAAGAAACCAGAGACTCAATTTGTGACTACTCGTTTCGGTAATGTCCTTGGCTCCAACGGTTCTGTTATCCCTATATTCAAGGAACAGATTCGCAAAGGTGGTCCTGTTACCGTCACTCACAAAGACATCATCCGTTTCTTCATGCTCATCCCTGAGGCATGTCGTCTGGTGCTCGAAGCTGGTACTATGGGTAAAGGGGGAGAGATTTTCGTCTTCGACATGGGTGAGCCTGTACGTATTGCCGACCTTGCTCAACGAATGATCGACCTCTCGGGTGCTAAGGATGTGAAGATTGAGTTTACTGGTCTTCGTGATGGTGAGAAACTCTACGAGGAAGTGCTCTCTGATAAGGAAGGTACAAAGCCAACGGTTCATCCTAAGATTATGGTGGCTTCTGTTCGTGAATATCCTTATGAACTCGCACTCCAGAACGAGAAAGAACTTTATGAACTCTCTTTTACTGCCGATGATATGACCATCGTGAAGAAAATGAAGGAAATTGTGTTGGAGTTTAAGAGCAAACATAGTAAATACGAAATACTTGATAAGTAGTAAATGGAGCTACAAGAGTTTATAGCAAGATACGAAGTTGCAGCCTCTTTGATTAGCAAGCCTACTGCAATTGAGGATCTGTCCAGCATATTTGGTAAGAAGTGCTCTTATCCGAGACAGACTGCTGACCTCGTGTAAAGTTGTATCAAAGGATTGTTAGAGACAAATACGGAAACCGATAATAAGAAGAATCGTATTTCGTCATAGTCTCCAATCTTTGGGTGTTGCAATTATGTAGGGAGTAGCCAACTAAGTACATTATTGATGCTTTCGAAACTCTTCAAAGTTTCCTTGATACTGGATTTTATAACGAATGGCATAATTGTAGAGAAATAAGATAACAATAAAACCCAAATACGATGTTTATTGGTAAGATTAATCCGCTCCCATTTTGGGAACGCTTCAAAGCATTCATCAAGTCGTACCCTGGCATGGCAGGAATTCTAGGGATTGCTTGCTTCGTATGGACATTGCTATATAAGATGCTATTTGTGAACATAGAGGCTTCATACCAGTGGTTGGTTCCACTGGGAGATGTTTTCTATGCAGTAGCTCTCTCTGTGATAGCCTCTGTTATTTTTTACTATTTCACAAGCTTTATCCCAAACTACAGAAGCAAGAAAACGATAGATAAGCTCTTGTTGAAATGGCTACAGCAACTTGATTGGTATGGTAAGCAAATGGTGGGAGACATTTCACAACTAAATTATGCCGAAGCCAGCAAGTTGAGCCAAGAAGAGCTTAGGAGCTATTGTAATAAGAAGCTTTCAGCTAAACCTCAGTTGGGTTCGCTATACTTTCTTGGGCCTTACTTTGGCAATTGGTTTGAATACTTTGATTACTGCTTCCAGATGGAGGATACATATATCGAGAAATGCCTTCAATATCAGGACAAATTGCCAGTCCAGATATTGGAAATTTTGAGGATATGGAGATACATGATAATCTACGATAAGCATTGAGTGATTGCAAGTTTCAGCTTGCTACAAATCAGGTAAACAATCTGATGGGAAGTCTGCAGGTAAATTATGATACGATGGAGAATCTATCTCATCTTATTTGGAACCATTGTAACAGTATGAGGTAGCTCGTTACATTATATCAGAAGAGTTCGGTTTATTGATTGACAGATAATTTGGTACTTTTAAATTAAATGATGAGTATTTCTCCTTGCGACAAATGAACAAACATTTATATTGGATTGATTTTGCAAAAGTCATAGGTTTATATCTTATGGTATTAGGGCATGGTAATATGGTTAGTGATGATTTGCGTTGTTATATTTATTCTTTCCATATGCCGTTGTTTTTTGTCATATCAGGACTCTTTGCAAAAGATTATATAGAGAGGATACCTGTCATAAAAGGTAGTTTTAAGACTTTGATGATACCATACATTTGTCTGAATGCGGTATGCTTGATTTTTTTTTCATTACTTGAATTGTACAAAGGGACTTTCAGTATCGGACTGTTGAAGTCTCAGATGTTTGCAATAGCTCTTGGTGTAGGTTATGCGACAGAATCTCTTACACCTGTATGTACGCCAATGTGGTTTTTCTATGCTCTATTCATTATTAAGATAGTATATGCAGTAGTGCCTAAGACAAAAATATCTAAAACACTTCAATTCGTGTTGTGTTTCGTAGCAGTAAGGTTGCTGACTTATTATAATATTGATACTTATATACCGTTAGACTCAGCAATAATGGCATATCCGTTCTTTTTAATAGGGACGGAAAGCAAACAACTTTTGAATAGCTCATGTTGCAGAAATTACAAGAAAGTCTCGCTTACTGTCATTGTTCTTGTATTATCCTATTTCATTTCTCAGTTTAATGGTAGGTGCGATATTGATACGATGCGTTATGGTTCTTATTATAGCTTATTTATATTTACCGGTATCGCTACCACGATTTCTATATTGACTATATGCAAGATGATAATTGAATATGTTTCATATATTAAGTCTCAACTAACAGTACTCTGCATCGGAGCCCCTTTGATTGTTGGATTGAATCTGCTTATTATAAATGTCGTAAAACCAATTTTCTCCTTTCTGGTGGGAGAATGGAATAGTATATATGGTATGATACTGGGGATAATTATTATGTGCCTCTTTTATCCTCTCATAATTTTCACAAAGAGATACATGCCAATAGTATTAGGAAATCGAAAAGAAAGGGAAAGAAATGAAGACTGAATCAATAGGTAAAAGATTGGCAAAGAACACTGCATATATGTATGTTCGAATGGTAATCTTAACTGTCATTACTTTATACACTTCAAGGATTGTATTGCAGCAACTGGGAGTTGATGACTTTGGAATATATGGTGTAATAGGTAGCGTTGTTGCTATGTTTTCCTCTTTACGAGGTTTGTTTGCAACATCCACTCAGCGCTTTGTTAACTACTCAATGGGAGAGGGTAAATTTGACAAGGTATGCACTATTTTCAACATGTCAATTTTGATTCATGTAATAATTAGTATCGCACTTTTTGTATTAGGAGAAGGTCTTGGAATCTGGTTCATTGAGTGCAAGATGTCTATTGATCCATCACGAGTATTTGCAACTCATTGGGTTTTACAGTTTTCTTTACTATCTGTTGTAATTAGTATGATTACAACCCCCTTTGATGCATTAGTATTGGCGCATGAAAAGATGAATTTTTATGCATACATTGCAGTATTAGAAGCTGTTCTTAGACTTGCAATAGTTTTCGCATTAGCATATTCTCCTATTGATAAACTTATTCTGTATGCCATACTGCAATTTATAATCACAATAATAGTATTCTTGGTGAATCTTTGGTATTGCAGATCTCGCTTTTCGGAATGTAGATTCAAACGAGTATGGGATAAGAAAATATTTATTGACATGAGTGCTTTTGCTGGATGGAATTTTTTGGGAAATACAGCATTTGCGATTACTCAGAACGGTCTAAATATGTTGATAAACACATTCTCTGGAGTTGTTGCAAATGCTGCAAGAACAATTGCTTATCAGGCAAATGCAGCTTTGGGTAAGGCTTTGGATTCAGTTACAACAGTTATAAATCCATACTGCACAAAAACATACGCATCAGGACAGATTGAGAGGACTTTAGATGTGATATATTTTGCATCCAAAATATATATTATTCTTCAGATCTTTATAGCATTGCCTTTATGTGTATTTAGTAAAGAGATATTGTTATTGTGGTTAGGTCAAGTTCCTGATTATACGATAGGATTTATGAAAATAATAATGCTGCATTCTGTTATTCGTTCAATACACTATCCACTAAATAACTTATTTAAGACGGTTGGCAATTTGAAACGATATCAACTTGCAGAAATATCAATTCTCTCACTCCCTTTATTGGCGTCTTATATCTTACTTAGACAGGGTTGTGAACCTTATGTTGTGTTCTGGACATTGATAATATTTGAAGTGATAAATTATGTGGCAATTATTGCAATAGCAAAAGAGGATGCTCATTTACCAATTAGAACATATCTAAAGAGAACAATTATTCCTTGCGCCATTTCAGTTATTATTACGCTTGGTGGTTATTCCTTATGTATGGCATACAGCGGATTATATTATCGTCTCTTTTTCTTAATAATTTCTATGGCAGTAGTTTTGGCAATAATGTTTTGTATAGGGTTAAATGCTTATGAAAGAAAACTAATAATCAATTTGTTAAAAACTGATAATCGAAATATTAGATAAATTGTCAAAGTTGACTAGATATTAGAAGGTATTCCCTGATATCTATTTTCCAAAATGTTGGCTTCTGTGATAATAGGTAACAACGTATGGGTAGGAGCTAATGCCACAATTCTTCTAGGAGTAAAGGTTGAAATTTTAAGTATTATCGCAGCAGGTTCTGTTGCTACCAAAAAGATGCCTTCTGGTGTATTGGTAGCAGGTAATCCGGTAGTTATAAAAAAGAAGCTCAGGTAGTATTTACTATCTGGTTTCGATAAGTAAGATAGAAAATGAAGAAAGTAATTGTCTTTGGCAATGACCATACCAATAGCGTTGGAGTAATCCAGTCGTTAGGTAAAGCCGGCTATAGATCTATAGGTCTTGTATATGGCTTCAAGAATGATTTTGTAAAGAGTAGTAAATATGTAGAGCGTGTTATATCTGCAAAGGATGCACAGGCATGTATTGATAAGCTTGTAGAAGCTAATTTCAATACTCAAGAGAGAATGCCAATTATTGCTACTTGCGATATGGCTGCTCTCACTCTCGAAAGAAACAAGGAAAGACTTAAGGATCGTTTCTTATTTGAACATGCAATAAATTATACCCTTGATTATCTTGCGAAGAAAGAGAATCAAGTACGTATGGCTATCGATGCAGGTTTCAATGTACCTAAGTCTTGGAATCTGAACGATACAAAGCAAATTCCAGATGATGTAACTTATCCTTGTCTTATTAAGCCATTGGTAAGTTGCGAAGGCGCTAAGAGTGATATTCGAGTGTGCTGCTCGCGAGAGGAACTTGAAAAGAATCTTAACTCTCTTGACTATACAAAGAAGGTGCTACTTCAGCAATATATTAAGCGTGATTACGAAATCAGCATCTTAGGCTGTGGGCTGTCATCAGGAATTTGTTTAATTCCTGCTATAGAAAACAAACTTACTCTCTATCCAAAACATGTGGGCTTGGAGTGTTTGGCCAACATGCAGTCATTGGAAGATGGACCGATTAAAAAAAGTATTGAGAATTTAGTATCTGCAGCTGGTTATGTTGGCTTATTCTCTGTAGAGATGATGCATTGTAAAGATGATGACAAATTTTATTTTACAGAGATAAACCTGCGAAATGATGGTGCAGAGGCTTTCGTTACAAAATATGGAGCTAATCTTCCATTGAATCACGTAGAAGATCTTCTCGGCTTGCCATTGACAAAGCAGACAGAATATCACCCTGGTTATTATATTTGGGAGATGCACCATTTTGCTTCTGTTGCGTGTGGCGATATTTCTGTTTGGACATGGTTGAAGGAAATTCGGAAGTCAAATGGTTTCTTAATGAGTCATTCAGGAGATATGAAGCCATTCTTTGTTCAGTTCATAAATCCGATATTGAGAAAACTGAAAATTAAGAGAAGCGAAAACTATAAATGAGAAGGATCATAATTATTGGCGCTTCACATCATAACACATTGAGCGTAGTGCGTTGTATTGGTGAAGCCTTCGGACAGATAGAACTCGTCATCGTAGGGTGTGTAAAAAGTTTTGTCTCCAAGTCAAAATATGTAAAAAATGCTACATTCCTAAAAGATGCTGATGCTTTGTATCAGTGGGCAATGAACAACAAAGGGCAAGACAAGCCGATTATTATTAGTTGTGCAGATGGCGTGTCACAAGTATTTGATATGCATTATGAGGAGGTGCACTCGTATTATGATTTCTTTAATGCAGGTGCAGACGGGGTTCTGACTGCTTTCATGGATAAGCAAAGGCAGGTTGAACTAGCTAAGGAAGTAGGCTTTGCAACACCTATTTCTGCTTGTTATACCAATAAGGATAGTGTTGGCGATTTCTCAACTTTCCCATGTATAGTTAAGCCATTGCAAAGCTATGTAGGTGGAAAGCATATATGGCATTGTAATAATACAAAAGAACTTCAGGATGTTGTAATTTCAGTTCCCGATGGAGTTATGCTTCAAGTCCAGGAGTTGATAAAAAATGAGCATGAGATTGTGCTACCAGGACTTATTACCAAAGACGAAATCTTTGTTCCGGGTTATATTTTGAAGCATCGCGAATTTTTGGGAGGAACAACATATTCGAGCGTCAAGAAGCATAATACTACAACGGAACAACTTGTAGCTTATTCGGCAACTATGTTGTGGAAGATAGGCTACGTGGGTTTATTTGGAGTTGAGGCGATGTTTAACGGAAAAGATTATGTGTTCATTGAACTTAATCTGCGAAATGATGCTACCTGCTATTCTATGGCAGTAGCGGGAGTCAATCTTCCTGCTATGTATGTTGATTCAGTTTTGGGTAATAAGTTAGAGCCAAAACAAATTTCTGAAATCACATCAATGGTCGAGAATAAAGACTTCTCACATGTTATCAGGAGAAATGTTGGCTTTACTCAGTGGCTAAAAGAGTTGAGAGGGGCACAATGTAAGTTTCTCTATAACAAGATTGACAGGGGGCCATTGTTTGCTTGTCTTTTAGATCAAATTACAAACAAGATAATAAATGAAACTTCGCGAATTACGACATAATTTTTGGAACTTGGGATTCATAGAGGAGGGACTTGCAGATACTCTCAAGAACAAGAATCCTAAGATTCATTGGGTGAAGAAGCGCATCAACGACCGTTGGTTCGCAGATCCGTTCATTCTCGATGTTACGGAGAGTGAGATAATTATCCTTGCTGAGGAATACTGCTACGATATTCGTCGTGGACGTATAGCACGTGTAGTGATAGACTGCAAGACTTTTGAAGAGAAAGGTTTTGAGATTATTCTTGATCTGCCTACACATTTGTCTTTTCCATTCATTATTCGTCAAAACGGCAAAGTGTATCTGATACCCGAGAACTCTGCATCTGGTTGCTCTACTGTTTATGAATATGATGATGCGACTCGCAAACTGACACCTCTTCATCATCTGGCAGAAGAACCATTTGCTGATGCTACCATCTTCGAGATGGAGGGTAAGTCTTATCTTTGCACTACAATGGTGCCGGATACCAACTCAAAATCAGTAAAGATTTACACTTTTGATAGAGAGAACCTGAAAGTCGCAGAGCGAGTTGCTACAGTGGAGTTTCCTATATTATGCGGTCGTAATGCAGGAGAGGTGTTTGCGGTAGATGGTCACTTGTACCGTCCTGCACAGGATTGCACTTTGCGTTATGGTCATGGCGTGATTCTCCAGAAGATAACAATGAAAGATGGCAAATGGAGTTTCGAGGATGTGAACAGCTTTTATCCGAACACCTTCAAGTACAACCATGGAGTACATACTTTCAATAACTATAAAGGATTAATAGTAATCGATGTTAGAGGATATCGTAATCCTGTAATGGGGCGAGTGCTGACATTCCTTTTCAAACTGATTGGTAAGAAATAAATGAAACGAGTACTACAGATAATGGGCGGTCTCAAACGAGGAGGACTCGAGACCTTTGTAATGAATATGTATCGCTCCATCGATAGAAATGAGATTCAGTTTGATTTTTTGCTTGCTCAGGTAGCTGGTGGAGACTATGAGGAAGAGGCAAAGTCATTTGGAGCAAACATTTATCATCTGCCTGCCCGTAACAAGGGGTATAAGGCATATCATAAAGCGTTGGACGATTTCTTCCGAGAGCATCATGACTATATAGCTATTCATGAGCATATATCGTCTTTGACATCCATTGATCCAGCTTACTATGCCAAGAAATACGGCATTCCTGTGCGTATCTTCCACTCGCATAGTTCGTCTATCCAAAAGTCACTCCGTCTGCATTGGGTGCATACCATTCTGCACTACATAAACAAGGCGAAAGTACATACCTATGCTACCCACTATCTGGGATGCTCAGATAAGGCTCTTGACTGGCTCTACAAATATACAGGCGTTCGTTCAAAGGCAATGATGGTGAACAATGGAATAGATTGCGAGCAGTATACTTTCAACGAAACCATAAGAGCAGAGGTTCGTCAAGAGTTTGGTATTGGTGCAGACGACTTCGTAATAGGTCATGTAGGTCGCTTCATTCCTCTGAAGAACCAAGACTTCCTTGTGGATATACTTGCAGAACTTCACAAGACAATGCCTTCGATTAAACTTCTCCTTGTGGGTGAAGGCGATACTATGCAGGAGGTGAAAACAAAGGCAGAGTTAGCAGGTCTTAAGGATGCTGTCATTTTCACCGGAATACGTTCGGATGTAGTACGACTGATGCAGGCAATGGATACCTTCGTGATGCCATCTTGGTTTGAGGGGCTTCCTGTATCACTTGTAGAGGCTCAGGCAGCAGGGCTGCCAGTAGTAGCATCCGATACTATCTCGCACGATTCTGATATTACGGGAACAATCCTTTTCAAATCCATCAACGAGCCTGCTGCTAATTGGGCAAAGTGCATAGAGGAGTGGAAAGAGAAATGGGGGCGTCCAGACAATATTGAACAGATTAAGAAAGCGGGTTTTGACTCGAAGTCAACAGTAAAACAACTCGTAGAAATTTATAACGGTAATGTTTAGACAAGAAAAAGTACTACTCATATTTATGAGTTGTGTGTATGCAATTGTTGGCTATACTACCGATTACCCTACTATGCAATCGTTGAGTATGATGGGCTGGTTCGGATTGGTGCAGCTGATTTATTGCATCATGAGCTGGATGAAGAGGGGAAATCAGTTTATCTCTCCTTATATAATATTTCTCCTAACACTTTATATCTTTTCTTATGGTCAGTCTTTCTTGTGGGCTTTGGGGCTTGAGTCTGAACGGACCCTTGTAGGATTTAGAGGTTGTACCATTCCTGAAATTTTTGAAGCACAAGTTCTCACTTTAATAATGCTTGCATTTTTCCAAGTTGGAGCATCTTATTATTCTACGAATAGGCAGACTTTTTATAATGATGAAATATCCGTTGATGATACATACAGTTTAAGAAGGATTGGGTGGTTTCTTTTTATTGTTTCAGTTATACCATATTCGATGGAAACTGTTCAAAAAATGATTATTTCTATGACAAGTGGTTATGCTGCAATTTATCAAGGAGAAGACAAGGTGGGGCTATCAAACTGGTCAGGTATTATTGCGGATTATTGTATTCCGTCGCTTATCTGCCTATATATATCATATAGAAAACACAAGACAATGAGAAGAAGCATAACTCTCTTCTTCGTAGTAAATATCGTGGTAATCTTGGTTACTGGTGGTCGAACATTTGCAGTAATCCTTATCGCTCTTATAGTTATTCTATATAACTATTTGGTGAAAAGGCTTACAAAAAAATGGTTGCTAGTGGGCTGTATAGGTGCATTTGTATTGTTGCAAGTATTATCGTATGTGGCAAATGTTCGTGTTGAAAGTGGCAGAAGTGCAAGTTTGGAATCCATGAGATTAGAAAATAATGGCTCAATTGATGCAGTCGCAGAAATGGGGGGGACGATGTTTTGTTTAATAAAAACACGAAATCTCGTTCCGGAAAAGCAAGATTATCGTTATGGAAAATCATATCTTTATGCTTTCACATCCATAATTCCTAATCTTGGTTTTTGGGATATTCACCCTGCAAAGAAAGAAGCAAACCTTAGCGACTGGCTAACAGATTCTCTTGGATTAGATTATGGCACCGGTTTCTCGATGTGTGCCGAAGCATTTGCAAACTTTGGATATTTAGGATTTATAGCTTTCTTCTTTTGGGGTTGGTTTATGGCCAGCATATTGGGAAAAATTGAGTGGAGTGTCCAGACACGGAATTATGCTCAGATGGCTTTCTTATTAATTCTATTTTGGTTCTTCCTGACACTTCCTCGGAACAACTTTATCAATCTCGTCCGTCCAATCTTCTTTGTGGCAGGACCGATCTATCTATATTGTACGAAATTTAGTAGAAGATAACATGATATTAAATAGAGAAGACCTGAAACTATATCTAGCTGAAGATAAGAGAGTTAATGTGAAATGCTATGGGGAATCGCCTTTTTTGAAGCATTGGATAGGCAATACTGATGGATAGAGAGTATATCGTTATCTGAAGGTATTGCGATTACTATGAGTATTGGCTCAATACATCTTCACAATGTTACAATCCAATTGCAAAAATCCTGCACGCTATAATGACCAACTAGTATAAGCTCAAACTGTGTAGAAAGGCGGGGAAGTACAACATCAATGTATGTCGCCCAAATTCTGTAGGTTATGGGTTTAGAGCAACCATCAACTGCGAAAGCATGGGGAACTATTGTGTGGTCAATTCAGGTGTGGTTATTGGTGTGAAGACTGGAGTAGAACGGGGGCCTATAATTGGTAATCATGTAGAATTGACTACAGGATGCAAGGTTATCGGTGATGTTGTGATAGGAGACAACGCTATAGTGGCGCCCAATTCCGTTGTAGTTAAAGATGTAGAACAAGGTACTGTCGTTTCGGGCGTGCCAGCAAAGTTCTTAAAAACAACAAGAAAAGTATGAATTTATATTTCTTTACAGAATCGAGATTTGATAGTGTGAATGGAGAAATCTGGACATCACAAGGCTTCTCTATGGCTCTATGGCAGAGATACCTTGGTAAGTTCAATCATGTATATGTGGCTGCAAGACTCCAAAACGTATCTGAACATTCGAGCGATAATCTCTTTAAGTTAGAGGACAAGAGAGTGTCGGTCATTGGTCTGCCATATTACATAGGACTTGTACCTTATCTGAAAGCAAAGGGTAGCATCAAGAAGATTATCAACTCTTTCATTCACCCTGGTGATGCATACATTTGTCGAGTTCCGGGAAATATCGGTACCATTGCTGCAGAGTGCCTCAAGAAAAAGGGAATACCGTATGGGTTGGAGGTGGTGGGCGACCCTTGGGAGTCACTCTCACCTCAGGCTTTCGAATCTCCTTTTGCCAGAATACTTCAGGTGGTGGCTAAGCGTCAGTTGCAGAAGATTACGCACAACGCTTCGGCTGCTCTGTATGTGACGAATCATATTCTTCAAGGTAAATATCCTGTGAAGGAAGGCGTGTTCACAACGGGAGCATCGAATGTGATTCTTCGTGATGACTGCTATTCTGCCGAACCTCACAAGGTTGTAGACCGTGAGAAAAACGTACAAGTACGTATGTTGGCAGTGGGGACATTGGCTCAGTTATACAAGGCTCCAGATGTGATTCTGAAAGCATTGGCAATCGTAAAGAGCAAAGGATATAATCCGTTCCTGACTTGGTTTGGCGACGGACGATATCGTCAGCCGATGATCAAGATGGCAGAGGAGCTTGGGCTGAAGGACAATGTGAATTTTGTAGGTGCTGTAAAGCAAGATGTTATACGAAAGGAGTTTGAACAGACCGATCTGTTCGTACATGCGTCTCGTGCCGAAGGGTTGCCAAGAGCTGTGATTGAGGCTATGGCTTACGGACTTCCTTGTATCGGTTCTTCTGTAGCAGGAATACCTGAATTGCTTAGTCCAGAGGCTATCGTAAAGCCGAACGATGTGGATCGTTTGGCTGAAAAAATGTTGCGTTTTGTGGAAAACAAGCAGTTTGCACAAAGCGAAGCCAACAAGAATTGGGATGAATCGAAGAAATACCACAATGATATTCTTACTGAACGACGACTCTCATTCTATGATGAACTTATAAAACAGTCCTGATAATGAAATCATTACATTTAGTTAAAACATCAACAGGTGCTACTTGGGCTTTTCGTGTGATGCGCGATCTGGTGCAGATGGGTGAAGAGGTGCATGTGGCAATGCCTGTGGATGGTATATTGGTTCAGCAGTATAAAGATGCAGGTATCCATATCCACGAACTGAATTACTCGGTGAAGAATGCCTGGGGCACTATCAAGCAGATTTGTAAGGTGGTGAATGAGGTGAAACCGGACATCGTACATAGTCACTTTGTAGTGACAACCTTGTTGATGCGTCTAGCTCTCAGAAACTACAGAACTGCTAGAGTATTTGAAGTTCCGGGACCTCTGCATCTAGAGCACACCATTTATCGTAAGGCAGACCTGTGGACAGCCCAAAAGAAGAAAGACTTCTGGATTCCTACCTGCCGGTGGTCGATGGATAAATACAAGGAGTGCGGCATTGATGATAGCCGTCTGTTTCTTACTTATTATGGTGGCGACCTTGTGGATAGAGAGTACCAGAAGGGCTTGCTCCGTGAGGAACTTAGTCTGACTGACAAAGACATCATAGTAGGTATGGTGGCCTATATGTATGCGCCAAAGAAGTTCCTTGGTGAAAAGAGAGGTCTGAAAGGTCATGAGGATCTAATAGATGCCGTGGCTATGATTCAGGACAAGTACCCCAATATACATCTCGTGTTCATAGGTGGTCCGTGGGTAGGAGCCGAGAAATACGAGCAGGAGGTTATAGTATACGGTAAGGAGAAAGTGCGCAATGTGCATTTCCTTGGCACTCGTAGGAATGTGCCTGACCTGTATCAGGACTTTGATATGGTGGTTCATCCGTCACATTCCGAGAATTTGGGTGGTGCAAGCGAATCACTTATGCTGGCAGTACCTACCATAGCATCGAACGTAGGTGGATTTCCGGATATTGTGATTCCTGGAAAGACAGGTTTCCTCTCCGAACCGTTCAATCCGCAATCTATTGCTGATGCGATAGAAAAGGTTATAGCCAATCCTGCGGAGGCAAAGCAAATGGCAGAATACGGAAAGACCTACCTGCATGACCTGCTGAACGCCAAGAAGACATCAAGGGATGTTTATGACTTCTATAGGCTGATCATAGAGCGTTTCGACAAAAATAACCCTCAATAGAAATTTGCTTAAGGATAAGAATTGAATCACTGCGGAGTTTGTTAGGTGTAGACTGCATTTTTCCCCATAGAGAGCAATCAGCCGGGTATCAATTTCATTCGTTTTAATGGCAGTAAGCATGATATGGGCGAAGTTTTTTATCTTCAGCGGATTTTCAAGGCTGACGGTTATCCCGGCTTCAGAAAGTAGGAAACAAGCAATGTGCTGTAATTGCCCGTGGCTTCCAGAATGCAATGATGCTTTGTGGCAGAAATGTTTTGGATAAACTCATGGACACCTCTTACGGTGTTCTTGAATGTTCTCGTCCTGCTTGTCTTGGCTGACGAATAGGCGGCAACAAAAGTCGCCTTGCTGACATCGATTCCAACGTAGGTCATAGTCTGAATGATTTATTAAAACAACATCTGTACATCGTGTGCTATCATTGCAAATGTGTGGTCTTAAAAGCCCATTGAACTATTCGGTTTCTGATGTAATAAAGTGTGTGGCCCAAACATACTACACGGTCTTTATGACTAATGAAAGATCTGCCTTATTCCACACTTTGATGTTGAAATTTTATGCAAAAAAATAATGATTAAATGGAAATATACAATGGAAGAAAGAAAAACTATTTATCTCTGCCTTGCTCACATGAGTGACGAGGGGTGGGAACAGAAGTATGTGAAGGAAGCGTTTGATACCAACTGGGTGGTGCCGATGGGTCCGAATGTGAATGTGTTTGAGCAAAATCTGGCCGATTTCGCTAATGCTTGCTCGGATGGCTCAAAGCTGGATCGTAAAGTGGTTTGCCTTTCGGCCGGTACAGCTGCCGTTCATCTAGCACTTATTGCTTGTGGTGTACAGTCTGGAGATGAGGTGTGTGTGCAGTCGTTTACCTTTTGCGCATCTTCGCATCCAATTACTTACCTTGGCGCAAAGCCGGTGTTCATTGACTCTGAGCGAGAGACATGGAATATGGATCCTGAAATTCTTGAAAAGGCAATTCTTGACCGAAAGGAGAAAACTGGCAAATATCCTAAAGCAATCATTCCTGTAGCTCTCTATGGTATGCCATACGACTGTGAAAAGATTATGGCTGTAGCCAACAAATACAATATTCCTGTTATTGAGGATACAGCAGAAGGTATGGGAAGCCGATTTGATGGACAGGTGTTAGGTACCTTTGGCCGTTTCGGTGTGCTCTCTTTCAATGGAAATAAGATGATTACTACCTCTGGTGGAGGTGCACTTATTTGCCGTAATGACGAGGATGCCAACAACATTATGTGGCACGCTACACAGGCACGTGATGCTTATCCTTACTACCAGCATACCGAGATTGGCTACAACTATCGTATGTCGAATGTTTGTGCGGGTATCGGCCGTGGTCAGGTGACTGTTCTCAAGGATCATATTGCTCATCATAAACACGTTCAGGATTTATATAAGGAACTTTTGAAGGAGGTGAAGGGCGTGCATCTCCATGAGCAGCCTGCTGATCCTCGCTATGATTCTAACTTCTGGCTTTGTGCTGCTACCATCGATCCCGATGTGAAGGTTCTAGGACAGGAGAACGCCTACAAGGAAGTCATTAAGACGGCAGTTGGTGGTGCTGCAGGAGTGATTAAGGCGGTAGATTCAGCCGTTACTGACTGTCAGCCTAATGCTAATGTGGAGGCATTACGCGTGTTCATGCTGGGCAAGAGAGTGGAGTGTCGTCCTGTCTGGAAGCCGATGCACAAGCAACCGGTATATGCCGATGCGGTAGCATACGTCAATGGCGTATCGGAAGGCATCTTCAAAGTCGGCTTCTGCTTGCCGGCGGGTCCTTATGTATCAGATGATGATGTACATTATATTGTAAATTGTATCAAGGAGGCTATTGTAAAGTAATATGCTCACAACATCACAAAAAATCTATATTGTATGCATTAAGAGACCCATTGGGTTTCTTGGCGCATTAGTGGGATTGACATTGTTGTCTCCAATATTTCTCGTTACCATCATTCTGCTCTTTTTTGCTAATAAGAATGGTTGGAAGGGCGTGTTCTTTACTCAAGAACGTCCGGGTAAGAATGAGAAAATTTTCAAGGCACTGAAGTTCAAGACGATGACGGACGAGCGAGATGCATCAGGTAACTTGTTGCCTGATGCCGACCGTTTGACCAGGGTGGGGAAATTCATCCGTTCGACTTCTATCGATGAACTGCCGCAGCTTATCAATATATTGAAGGGAGACATGGCCTTCATCGGACCGCGTCCGCTGCTAGTAAAGTATCTTCCTTTGTATAGCGAGGAGCAGCACCATCGTCATGACGTGACTCCTGGCATGAGCGGTTGGGCGCAGGTGAACGGGCGCAACAACATCTCGTGGACGAAGAAGTTCGAGCTGGATGTGTATTACGTCAATCATATTGGTCTCGTCATGGACGTGAAGGTATTCTTCACTACCATCAAGAAGGTGCTCTTTCGCGAGGGCATTAATACGACAACGGGCCAGTCGGCTACAATGGATTATTTTGATGGAACGAATTGATTATGTATTTATTTGGAGCAAGTGGTCACGGTAAGGTGATCAAAGAAATTATTGAGGCTAATGGCGGACAGGTGGAGGCATTCGTGGACGATAACAAGGAGGTCAATGAGTGTGCCGGTCTGCCTGTGTTGCATGATGCCATGGGGCTGTCGCCTATGATTGTGAGTATCGGGATAAACCGTATCCGCAAGGTGATTGTGGAGAGGCTTTCTTCCCTTAGTCTTCAACCCTCAACTCTCAGCTTCCCAACCGCAATACACCCTTCGGCTGTGGTTTCGTCTTCAGCTATGATTGGCGAGGGAACAGTGGTGATGGCTGGTGCTGTGATCAATGCAGATACGGTGGTCGGCAGGCATTGTATCGTGAACACGGGTGCGACAGTGGATCACGATTGTGTGATAGAGGACTATTGCCACATCGCCCCAGGTGTGCACATTAGCGGCGGTACGCATGTGGGCGAGGGTACTTGGATAGGTGTAGGCTCGTGCGTGATTCAGTACCTCAACATTGGTAAGAACTGCATGATAGGTGCAGGCAGTGTAGTAGTAAAAGACATTCCCGATAATGTGACAGCTTTTGGCTGTCCTGCAAAAGTTTATGACTTCTAAAGCACTGCTCTATGACTATGGCTGAATTTGTTTTTTACGATGTGTAGCGTGATGAACCTATTGGGCGCGACGGATACGGCAGGTACACTTTTTCGGGGCTTTTTCACATACACACGCAAGCGTGTGTGAATCATGGTATAGTAAGAAATCAAAGTTTATGTTCGTTAAACGATGAAAAACAGATGAAATGAATAGGAAGTACTGAAAGTGCTTTTTAATACGTTATGTTATAATTGAACATTTATAATGAGATGGAAAAATGTAGGTCCCTAGATTCATGTGACAAACATGAATCCCTACATTTAGTAGATTAGGAGCAATATAGTGATATTGTCCTAATCTCGCTCTTCATATTAGTGTTAGCACTAATATGATTTCCAAAAATACCAACTGTCTGTGAAGATCGTTGATATTTTTTATACAATAAGCCAGTGGTGGAAACCTAAAAGGATGTTATTTCTGCATACTCTTTCACCGCATCAAAGCACGGACATCCTTTCATCGGATTTAAGTCCCGGTGTCCCACGACTAGTGCTTTCGGAAACTGCCTTTTCAACTCCCTCAACAAAGCAAGCAAAGCTCCTTTTTGTTCCAGTGTACGCGTATCTTTCGGTTTTCCGTTCGCATCCAGTCCTCCCTCATAACAAACACCAACCGAATGGGCATTATGATTACGGCAGTGTGCTCCAATCTTTTCTAAAGCGCGTCCCCGGTGAATCTCCCCATCACGAGTGATGTAGAAATGATAGCCAATATCACGGAAACCACGGTGCAAGATATGATCCTGTCGGCAAGCCTCCGCCGAAAGGGACTTTCCTTCCGGCGTGGCACTGCAATGAATGATAATTAATGTAATAGTCCGCATGGGGTTACATGCAACTTTGTATTCCGAACACACCTCTGATGGCGGTGGCTACAGTGATAACGATTTTGAGAACTAAGCTCCATACAGAGCGGGGAGATGATGATTTACTCATACAATAACAGGTTTTAAATAAATTAATAATAGTTTTCTTTTACCACAGATTTACCACAGATTTACTGTAGGTTTACCATAGGTTTACCACTGACTACACAGACTCACACAGATAAATAATCGACTACTTTAGCAACTACCAATTCAATATAATCTGTGGAAATCTGTGTAGTCAGTGGTGAATCTTTTAGGCAGCCGGGTCAGGCGCTTCACCACCTCCATCCGGTTTCGGATCAGGGTTGTCACCCGAATCAGAACCTCCTCCGGCAGTTGTCGGTTTCTGATATTCCGCCTGCTGCTTCAACTGGCTGTCGAGTTTCAGATTATTGGTCGACAGATTACCGGTGGCACGGGCTTTCAAACGCATGCCGCTAATATTCTTCTCCAACGAGAACTCTTCCAGCGCATCGGCTGCCTTACTGCGAATACCCACACCAAAAATGGCAAGATCATCAATTTTCACACACTTGCCGTCTAGCAACAATTCCTTGATGCAATCTACCATATCCGAAAGCACACCTTTGATGACACCACCGGAATACGGTGAATTGTGCTTCGACATATGTTCGGCAAGCTTTGCCAAATCAAACGTCTCGTCGCTTACTGCACGGGCGAACCACTTACCCGCATTCAAGCCTTTCTTCTGCTGGTTCTGATAAATTTTGTAACGAATCATAAAACAATAAATTAAAGGGTTAAACATATTGTCCGGGGATTCTTTTCCCTTTCGACGATACAAAAATACTACTCCGGATCTCCCGGAAATCAGCTGTGCACGGTTGTGTATGGTAGCGGTCGGTTATTTGTCATTATAGTCGGTTATTCAAAGGAAAAACGTTGGTTATATAGTCGTTTTTTGTTATTTTTGTAACAGTAAATCAGAAATATATCCATCATGAGTGAATTTAAAATACGTGCTTACGGGCGCATGGAACTGGCGCAACTTTATTCTCCGCAACTAACTGACATCGCTGCCTATCGAAAGATGAAGAAATGGATCTCTTTGTGTCCCGGACTTCTGCAACGCCTGTACGACTTAGGCTACGAATCAAAGCGACGCTCATTCACACCGTTGGAGGTGAGAGTTATTGTGGATGCTTTAGGAGAGCCTTAAATAAAGCGTCGCTTTATGGTGTATAAAGCACCGCTTTACGATGTCTAAAGCTTAGCTTTACACCTCCTAAAGCGATGCTTTATGCAGGACAAACGATTGTTTCAGTCAAAACGGATGTGGTAATTGAAATGACTACTGCATCCGTAAATAAAACGGGTACAGTAGGTACACTTTTTCCGGTTCACTCATACACACACGCACGCGCATACAACCCTTTACCGTCCATACTGATTAATTTTCCGTGTTTGGTGAGACGCTTCAGCCAAGTGAGGGCTGTGTTTTCCTTAATTCCCATGGCAACTGCTTCTTCCAGTAACTGTGTACGAGTAAATTCATCACCCAGTTTCTGGAAGAGATAATCACGATCGGCATTAGGACGGTGGCTGATTTCTGTATTGGGGAGGAACGATAGAATATGCGTGGCATGACAGTAGAGAGGTTCCGCAAGACTAAGCACAGCATGAAAGTCTTCCTGTGAAATGGATACATCCCAACGAGTGATGATGTCATCTTTGCGGTTGTCCGCAGGAATCTCCTTGTCCGGTGTGAAAGGAGAGGTGGGAGAGGTCTTGAAGTCGTAGGGCTGCGGGCTTTCGAGGGCACGCAATACGGCTACTTCCGACATGATTCTGCATAGATTGACGGCCAGACGTGCCACAAAACTATACATTTCCCTTCCATTAGCTACACTGGAGCGTTCAAACAAGTCGGAAAAGACGGTGTCGATTTCTTCTTTTTGTTCATCCGTGAGTTGCAGGGTATGAATGCCGTGAGTTTTTATCACGCTCAACTTTTCTTTCCATTCCAGTCCCATAGCGGTGAATATCTCCTCCCAATCTATCTCGTTGTCCATAAATTGGCTGATCCATTTACTGATTCCGCACATGTAATAATATAATTGGCGGGAGTATGATCCGTCTTCTGCCGTCGGAATGAAAGTTTGCACCTGCGACGGCGTACCCGAAATCAGAACGGAAAGATAGCTTTTCTTCACTTCCCGGTATTCCTGGTCGGTGCGGCGGTTGTAGGACAAGCGGTCGTGGTCGAACGCTTTGCGCAGGGTATCGCTCCAATGACCGTGGTCCGATCCGATGGCGGTGGAAAGGGTGTCCGCTTCCGCTTCGCAGATAAGTCCGGTTCCGTCGGAGTCCATGATGTTTTGTAGGATACCCGTACCGGTGTTGTTGCCCGAAATGAGGAACATCCTGTTAGGGGGCATTTGTGGAGCCTCCTTTTTGGTTCGTTCTTTTCCCATTGCATCGTACTCGGTTTTCTCTTTTTTGTATGCTTTCATCTGTATGGCCACTTCTTTGCGGATCTCGTCGTGGATAGGTTCCACGAGTAAGCGGATGTAGGAAAGGATACCTTTGCCGGAGGCCGAAGGAGCCACTACGAAACATTGGAGGCTGGGGTGATGGTATTTGCCGCCATATAGGCATCGCACGTGGCGCGACATACAAGCACCCAGGGCAGTGAGCGCTCCCAATAACATGATGTCGTGTTGTATTGGGCTGCTCCCGGCTTTTATGATACGTTGCAAAAATTCCGGCCAGTCGTTTTCCGGAAAAGTGGGCAATTGATGTTGCGGTTCACTGCCCGGCAATAGTTCTTCTTCCCCTTCTCTTTCTTCGGAGATATTGTCATTCCCTACCTTATTATACGCGCCCGTGTGTGGGGGAAATTTGCGTGCTGTACCTGCTGTACCTTTTGTACCTGTGGGATGTTTGGGCATTTCTTCTATGCAGATGCTTACTCCCGTCGCTTCGGCAAGGTGGAAAGCGGTGCCCAGGTGCACTTCTCCACGTTGGGTGTGGAGTGCGTTGGAGAATACCCGTTCGGCATGTTCGCGCTGATACTTGGGAGACACCCGGCACAGGCGATGAAAAAAGTCACGTCCTGCTTCACCGCAATCCGTTGCGATGGCGAATGACAATTGTACGTATTCAAGATAGGTGGGAGCAATGTCCGCTCCTGCCGCTTCGACTGCTTCGGTGAGACGGCATAAAGATTCAATATCGGTCATGTTTTGATTTTTATAAAATAATGTTTAATTATTCTCGTTTACTTGGTTCTGAACAATGCTTCCGGGTCGTAACTAAGGAAACAGGATCTCACGAGGTCTTTGCCGGAGAAATCTACTTTGGATTTCGTTTCGGAAGAAACCGCTGTTACCGTATTGTATGCCGTCTCTACGTACCACATCGCCCAACTCATGTTTTCTGTGATATTTTTTGTATCATTTGTCGTGGAGGAATAATGGCAAGGAACAAATGCCTTTACACCCAGTCCGCTGGGGCTGATAAAGGTGAGTACAGGTTGTAGGAGAGGATCGTCATAGAGCATACGTCGCATTTCTACTGCTTCCTGATAAGAGTGGAGACCGTCCACATCTACTATCACCAGATGAGACGGGGAGACGAAATCCTTACAGCTACGGCGGGTGAATGTGCCGCAAGGGGTCACATACGGAAGCAATGATGCTTTGGCGGCTCGTATATCTGTGGCATTCCGTACTTGTGCGGTCAGGGTTTTGAGATTCTCATTGCAAGTAATCATTTGGAAAACTTGTTCGATGGAGACTTCGCAGAAGGGGATAAGCGTGGGAGGAGTCATCAGTCGGCCTTGTTTGTCTTTGATGGGAGCGATAGGTGGCATAAAATAGGACATTCTGTAGTTGTTTGACATCATTTTCTTTTTGTTATAAGTTAAAATGTTTATTTTTGCAAAAAATATGAGTGTGTTTCAAAAACACGGCATGAAGGTAGTAATAACAAAATAGACTCTACCCTGATATGTGAGGATAAAAGTTAAAATATTTAATTATTAAAGTGTGTATTTAACAACAAAAAACAAAGATGAAAAAGAAAACGGTTTGTTGCAGTGATTTGGGAGCTTATATTAATGAGTTGCTTAAACGTGCGAAATTGAAAAATGAGTATGTATGCGAGACCCTGGGTATGGGACATGATGTTTTGAATGGCATAAAAAAGGGCTAAATCTCCCATTGAACGATTATATAAAAGTAATGAATCTCTGTTTGAATGCCTACAACGAAGAGGAGATTGAACTGATTTTGAATACGTTGGTGAGAATGTATCTGCGCTACTACAAGAAGAGGATAGTGGAGTAATCCGTGAAATAATTGATAGAAAATCCCGGCTGAATAAATAAAAACGGCCGGGATTTTTTTGTTTAGGATGTCTATTTGTCATTCTTGGGAAATATCAAATGGTAGCCATACCTTTTCCGTGTGCGATAACGAAAACACAAAAAATAACATTTTATTAGGTAGAAAAAGTTTGAGGAATGCTTCGTAGTTCACAAATAATGATTAAATTTGCCGCGATTTGTAATGCGGAGTTTGCAAAATGACGAATAATACTATAAAGCATCTAGGTATTGTGGAAAACATACAGGGTTCTCATCTGTCGGTGAGGATTGTCCAGACATCGGCTTGTGCGGCATGTAGCGCAAAGGGGCATTGTTCCTCGGCGGATAGTAAGGACAAAATCATAGATATCATAGATACCGCAGCTTCTTCCTATCAGGTGGGAGAGAAGGTGATGGTGGTCGGCGAAACGTCGATGGGCATGATGGCGGTATTGTTGGCTTTCGTACTTCCTTTCGTACTTCTTATATTTTCGTTGTTTCTTTTGATGGCATTGATAGAGAATGAACTGTATGCAGCTCTTCTTTCTCTGGCTGTCCTTATACCTTATTATTTCGTTTTATGGCTTAACAAAACGCGACTCAAACAACAATTTTCATTTACTATAAAACCAATAAATAACTAAAAACATTATGAATTTGATTCTGATTGCAGTGATTTCATTGGGAGCTATAGCGCTCGTGCTGGCCGCTATTCTTTATGTGGCTTCCAAGAAATTTGCCGTGTATGAAGACCCGCGGATTGCCCAGGTGGGAGAAGTGCTTCCCCAGGCTAATTGTGGTGGATGTGGCTATCCCGGTTGTAGCGGCTTTGCCGACGCTTGCGTCAAAGCCGGTTCGCTGGATGGTAAATTCTGCCCCGTAGGCGGACAGCCTGTCATGGCACAAATTGCTGATATCCTAGGGCTTGCAGCCGGAGAAGCTGAACCGATGGTAGCAGTGGTAAGATGTAACGGAACGTGTATGAATCGTCCGCGTATTAATCAGTACGACGGTGCGAAGAGTTGCGCTATTGCCGCTTCGCTCTATGGTGGGGAAACGGGTTGTAGTTACGGATGTCTGGGGTGTGGTGACTGTGTGGCTGCCTGCCAGTTCGATGCCATCCACATGAATCCTGAAACAGGACTTCCGGAAGTGGATGAAGTGAAATGTACCGCTTGCGGTGCCTGTGTGAAGGCTTGTCCGAAGGCGATCATCGAAATCCGTCCGCAAGGAAAGAAATCACGCCGTGTGTATATCTCTTGTGTGAATAAAGACAAGGGAGCTGTGGCACGCAAGGCTTGTACGGTGAGTTGTATCGGCTGTGGCAAATGCGTGAAGACTTGTCCGTTCGAAGCTATCACGTTGGAGAATAACTTGGCTTACATCGATCCGCACAAGTGTAAATCTTGCCGGAAATGTGTGGAAGTCTGTCCGCAGAATACCATTATCGAATTGAATTTTCCGCCGAGGAAACCGAAAGAAGAAGCTCCGGCTGCTCCAAAACCGGCTGCTGTTTCTAAAGAAGCGGTGGAAACTCCTGCACCGGCGGCAAAAGTGGAAACTCCTGCTGAAAAGGCTACAGAAGCTCCGAAAGTAACAGAATAATAACAGAATAAAATACAGAACTGTATGTTAAAGACATTTTCAATTGGTGGAGTTCATCCACACGAAAATAAATTGTCGGCACATCAACCTATTATCACAGCGGAAGTTCCTGCAAAGGCTGTTATTTTGCTGGGGCAGCACATTGGTGCGCCTGCAAAACCGGTTGTAGCGAAAGGGGATGTGGTAAAGGTAGGCACTAAGATTGCTGAACCTGCCGGCTTTGTTTCGGCGGCAATTCACTCTTCGGTCAGTGGTAAAGTGGCGAAGATTGATACTATTGTCGATGCCAGCGGTTATGCGAAACCTGCTATCTTTATCGATGTGGAAGGCGACGAATGGGAAGAAACAATCGACCGTAGCGCCACACTGGTGAAGGAATGTGAGCTTTCCGCAGAAGAGATCGTGAAGAAAATTGCCGATGCCGGAATCGTTGGTCTGGGCGGTGCTTGTTTCCCTACACAGGTGAAACTTTGTCCTCCTCCTTCTTTTAAAGCTGAATGTGTGATTATCAATGCCGTAGAGTGTGAACCTTATTTGACTGCCGACCATCAGCTGATGCTGGAACACGCGGAAGAAATCATGGTAGGTGTTTCCATCCTGATGAAAGCGGTGAAAGTGAACAAGGCATTTATCGGAATCGAAAATAATAAGCCCGATGCTATCGAACTGATGACTAAAGTAGCTTCCAGCTATGCAGGCATCGAAGTCGTTCCCTTGAAGGTGAAATATCCGCAAGGAGGTGAAAAGCAGCTGATCGATGCGATCACCAAACGTCAGGTGGCGAGCGGTGCGTTGCCTATCTCTACGGGAGCAGTCGTGCAGAACGTGGGAACGGCGTTTGCCGTTTATGAAGCTGTGCAGAAGAATAAACCGTTGTTTGAACGGGTGATTACCGTGACGGGAAAGTCGGTTGCGAAGCCGTCCAACTTCCTGGCTCGTATCGGTACACCGATGAAACAGTTGATTGACGCTTGCGGTGGTTTGCCCGAAGATACGGGTAAGGTGATCGGCGGTGGTCCGATGATGGGTAAGGCGTTGGTAAATATCGAGGTTCCTACTGCGAAGGGCAGTTCCGGTATCCTGATTATGAATCAAAAGGAAGCCAAACGTGGTGAGGCGCAGACCTGTATCCGTTGCGCGAAGTGCGTGAGTGCCTGTCCGATGGGACTGGAACCGTACTTGCTCGGAGCCTTGTCCGAAAACGGAGATTTTGAAACAATGGAAAAAGAAAGAATCATGGATTGTATTGAGTGCGGCTCTTGCCAGTTCACTTGTCCTGCCAACCGTCCGCTGCTCGACTACTGTCGTCTGGGCAAAAGCAAAGTAGGCGCTATGATTCGTGCACGTCAAGCTAAAAAATAACGAATATGGAAAATAAATTAATCGTATCACTATCACCCCACGTTCATGGCGGAGACAGCGTACAGAAAAATATGTATGGCGTGCTGATTGCACTGATTCCGGCTTTTCTGGTGTCTCTCTATTTCTTCGGACTGGGTGCCCTGATTGTCACGGCTACTTCCGTTGCGGCTTGTTTGTTCTTCGAATGGGCGATCGGAAAATATTTAATGAAGAAACCGACCACCACCATCTGCGACGGCTCTGCCATCATCACAGGTGTGTTGCTGGCATTTAATTTACCGTCTAACCTGCCTATCTGGATTATCATCCTCGGTGCACTGTTTGCTATCGGTGTAGGTAAGATGTCTTTCGGCGGATTAGGCTGCAATCCTTTCAACCCGGCATTGGCAGGCCGCGTATTCCTGTTGCTTTCTTTCCCGGTGCAGATGACCAGCTGGCCGGTAGTCGGACAGTTGACCGCTTATACGGATGCTACCACCGGTGCCACTCCGCTGGCCTTGATGAAGCAAGCCATTTACGGTGACACTGCCGCTTTAAGCCAGATTCCGGACGCATTGACCTTGCTGATCGGACAGAATGGCGGATGCTTGGGTGAAGTGAGTGCACTGGCTCTGCTGATCGGACTCGTTTATATGCTCTGGAAGAAAATCATCACCTGGCATATTCCTGTGTCTATCCTGGCTACTGTGTTTGTCTTTGCAGGCATCATGCACCTGGCAGATCCGGAAAAATACGTTTCTCCGGTATTGCAGTTGCTTTCCGGTGGTCTGATGTTGGGTGCTGTCTTTATGGCAACCGACTATGTGACTTCTCCGATGAGTAAGAAAGGGATGCTGATCTATGGTGTATGTATCGGTCTGCTGACGGTAGTTATCCGTCTGTTCGGCGCCTATCCCGAAGGTATGTCGTTCGCCATCCTGATTATGAATGCGTTCACTCCGCTGATTAACACCTATTGTAAACCAAAACGCTTTGGGGAGGTAGCGAAGAAGAAATGAAAAAGTTAGAATCATCTTTAAAGAATATGTTGCTGGTACTTACGGGAGTGACTGCTATTTCCGTTGCGTTGCTGGCTTATGTAAATGAACTGACAAAAGGCCCCATTGCCGAAGCGAACGCGAAGACACTGAACGAGGCCTTGAAAAAGGTTCTTCCCGAATTTACCAATAATCCGGTAGCGGAAAGCGATACGATCTTCAGTGAGAAAGATGGAAAGAAGAATGTTGACTTTATCGTTTATCCGGCTAAGAACGGTGAAGAGCTTGTAGGTACGGCTGTTGAAGCTAAATCAATGGGATTTGGCGGTGAACTGAAAGTGCTGGTAGGCTTTAATGCCGAAGGAAAAATCTATAACTACTCTCTGTTGGCTCACACGGAAACTCCGGGATTGGGCTCTAAAGCCGACAAATGGTTCGGAGCGTATGATCCTGCGAAAGGAGAAAAGGCAGTATCTCACGAAGAGAGTACGAAATCTATTTTGGGTATGAATCCGGGTGAAGCTCCGTTGACCGTCAGTAAAGATGGGGGAGCAGTGGATGCCATCACGGCTTCTACCATTACTTCACGTGCTTTCTTGAATGCCGTGAATGCTGCTTATCAGGCCTATAAGGCCGAAGGCGGGGAAGTGAATGGTGTAACCGGTGCTTCTCAAAAAGCGAAAGGCGCGGACGCAGATGCTGCTGACGCTGCTACGGGAGCTACGATCAAAGTTGAACTAACTGATTCAGTCAGTGCTAAATAAGAAAGGAGACAGATATGAATAACTTTAAAGTAATGATGAACGGGATTATCAAAGAGAATCCTACGTTTGTACTCCTGCTCGGTATGTGTCCTACATTGGGTACTACATCATCGGCTATCAATGGTATGGGTATGGGACTGGCTACCATGTTCGTATTGATCTGCTCGAATGTGGTGATCTCTTTAATAAAGAACCTGATTCCGGACATGGTGCGTATCCCATCGTTTATTGTGGTGATCGCATCTTTCGTGACCTTGCTTCAAATGGTGATGCAGGCTTACGTGCCGGGACTGTATGCTACACTCGGTCTTTTCATTCCGTTGATTGTAGTGAACTGTATTGTACTGGGACGTGCCGAAGCCTTCGCTGCCAAGAATAACGCAGTCGCTTCTATGTTCGACGGTATCGGTATGGGGCTTGGCTTTACCATCGCCCTGACTTTACTGGGTGCTGTCCGCGAGTTTTTGGGAACCGGTAAAATCTTCGATTTGACCATCATGCCGGAAGAATATGGGATGTTGGTGTTTGTATTGGCTCCGGGCGCTTTCATCGCTTTGGGATACCTCATAGCGTTGATTAACAGTTTCAAGAAAGCCTAATTCAATTAAATAAGAAAAGAATATGGAATATATATTGATATTTATTTCGGCAATCTTTGTAAACAACATCGTGTTGTCGCAGTTCCTGGGTATCTGTCCGTTCCTGGGCGTATCCAAGAAGGTGGAAACTGCGATGGGTATGAGCGCTGCGGTTGCTTTCGTGTTGACCATCGCTACCATCGTCACTTTCCTGATTCAGAAGTTTGTACTGGATGTTTTCGGACTGGGATACTTACAGACGATTACATTCATCCTGGTGATTGCCGGATTGGTGCAGATGGTGGAAATCATCCTGAAAAAGGTATCTCCGGCCCTGTATCAGGCTTTGGGTGTGTTCTTGCCGCTGATTACAACGAACTGTTGTATTCTTGGTGTCGCTATCCTGGTGATTCAGAAAGACTATGACCTGCTGACAGGTGTTGTATACGCATTCTCTACGGCTATCGGCTTCGGTCTGGCACTGGTGCTTTTTGCCGGATTGCGCGAACAGATGAGCCTTGTGAAAATTCCGAAAGGAATGCAAGGAACTCCGATTGCTTTGATTACCGCCGGTTTGCTTGCTATGGCATTCATGGGATTCTCCGGCGTGGTGTAAGGATTTACAGTTGATGATTAAATAGGGGATTGGAAGCTCTGCTGTGTGGCGACATACAGGTTAGAGTTTCCAATTCTTTTTTATACCTAAATGCTACCAAATCGTACCTTAATTACTTTTCAGCAAATAAATTTGTGGCAGATTATTGCAATTTCATTTTATTTCCATACATTTGTAACTCAAACAATAATAAGCCGAGAAACTAACCATTTTTTATAAAGTATATGAAAGAAAGAATTTTAGTAACAGGCGGGACAGGATACATTGGGTCTCATACTGTTGTAGAACTACAAAACAGTGGATATGAAGTAATCATCATCGATAATTTATCAAATTCAAGTGCCGACGTTGTTGACAATATAGAGAAAGTTTCCGGTATTCGCCCAGTTTTTGAAAAGCTGGACTGTTTGGACTTTGCCGGTCTGGATGCAGTATTTGCAAAATATAAAGGAATTAAGGCAATCATTCACTTTGCAGCTAGCAAAGCAGTAGGAGAGTCGGTACAAAAACCGTTGCTTTACTACCGTAATAACCTGGTTTCTTTGATTAACCTTCTCGAACTGATGCCAAAACATGGAGTAGAAGGTATTGTGTTCTCTTCTTCTTGTACAGTATACGGTCAGCCGGACGAGCTGCCGGTAACGGAAAAAGCTCCGATCAAGAAAGCGGAATCACCTTATGGAAATACCAAACAGATCAATGAAGAGATTATTCGTGATACGGTAGCTTCAGGTGCTCCGATCAATGCGATCATGTTGCGCTATTTCAACCCGATTGGCGCGCATCCTACTGCATTGCTTGGTGAACTGCCTAACGGGGTTCCTCAAAACCTGATTCCATATCTGACCCAGACAGCCATCGGTATCCGTGAGAAACTTAGCGTGTTTGGTGACGATTATGATACACCGGACGGTTCTTGTATCCGTGACTTTATCAATGTCGTTGACTTGGCTAAAGCACACGTGATTGCTATCCGTCGTATCTTGGAAAAGACACAAAAAGAAAAAGTAGAAGTATTTAATATTGGTACAGGACGTGGTGTTTCTGTATTGGAATTAATAAATGGCTTTGAAAAAGCCACTGGCGTAAAATTGAATTATCAGATTGTCGGACGTCGTGCAGGCGACATTGAAAAAGTTTGGGCTAACCCGGATTTTGCTAATAAAGAGCTGGGTTGGAAAGCCGTAGAAACTTTAGAAGATACTTTACGCTCTGCATGGAACTGGCAGCTGAAACTCCGTGAAAGAGGGATTCAATAAAAGAGAAACTTGTTTTAAATAACATAAAAGTTTAAACAAATCGTGCATGCGATTTGTTTAATTGATGCTAATCGACCTGAAGCTGTTTATGAGTATGCGAATATACGTAGATAGTACTTATGCCTCCCCGGCATAGACAGGAAAGATTGCATAGTAGTTTTGTCGTGTTTTATTTTGTGTTTGTGTTGTGACGGTACTACGACGTGAGTCGTGGTACCGTTTTTTGGTACGCCCAGCATGGATGTTCTGTTTTATAAAATATTTAGCACTAATTCTTTTGTTATCCAAAATTATTTTGTAATTTTGTATCAAATGAATAAGATATGAGAGTAGTATCACATAAGAAATTGAAAGATTTCTACGAGACGAAAGGGTGTGAAGATTCACGTGTTGCTTTAGAACGTTGGTATGATATAGCGGAAAAAGCAGAATGGCGGAATTTGTCTGATATAAAAGCGGATTTTCTATCGACTGATTATGTGGGCAATCAACACTATGTTTTTAATATCAGAGGGAACAACTATCGGCTGGTAGTGGTTGTTAAATTTACGGTGGGATACATTTTTGTCCGTTGGGTGGGAACTCATAAAGAGTATGATAAAATAGATTGTTCAACTATATAATATAATAGATATGACTAAAATAACGAAAGAACAATACGAATTTGCATTGGCAAGAGTCGAAGAACTTCTGCCTTTGGTGGACGACAGCATTCCTGCAAATGACAAGAGCATGGTGGAGCTTTCTGTTATGTCTGATATAGTGATTGCGTATGAGAAGGAACATTTTCCTATAGAAAAACCAACCGTAGCAGAATTGATAGAATTGTCCCTTGAAGAAAAGGGGATGACACAAAAACAGCTTGCCAGTGAAATAGGGGTTAGCCCTTCACGCGTGAATGATTATATTTCGGGTCGCTCGGAACCTACTTTAAAAATAGCTCGCTTGCTTTGCCGGGTACTCAATATACACCCCGCTGCCATGTTGGGATTTTGAAAAAATAGTCAAAACATAATTGTTAGTGAGATTTATTTGTTTAATGTACCTTTGAAGCAGAATACGTCAGTTCCCCAATCAATTTCCGGTAAGACGAATCCGGGAGCAAACAGCCCGAATACGGATGAGCCGGAGCCGCTCATGGATGCGTAGATTGCTCCTTGATGATAGAGTTCTTCTTTGATTTCTCCAATGACGGGATGTTGCGGGAATACACTTGCTTCAAAATCATTGATTAGGATATCCTTCCATTCTGCAACTGGACGCAGGATTGCCTCTTTGACCGGATATTCCGGACGGTGCGGGTGGATATTTGAAAAGGCTTCCCGGGTAGAAACGAAAACGTTCGGCTTGACGATCATGATTTGGTAACCGCTTAATGAAAGCTCGATTGGTGAGAACAGGTTTCCGATCCCTTCGGCATAGGTCGGCTTGTTTTTAATAAAGAAAGCACAGTCCGCTCCCAAAGTGGCGGCATATACCTCCAGCTGTTCTTCAGATAATTCCAGCTGAAAATGATCATTGAGCAACTTCAGCATAAAAGCGGCATCGGATGAACCGCCCCCCAGTCCGGCTCCCGAGGGAATATGCTTATATAAATGAATTTCGACAGGGGGAAGATGAAACTCCTTATCCAGCAATGAATAGGCCTTTGCCACCAGGTTGTCTTCCGGATTGCCGGCTATCTCCATGCCATACTGGTGGAGGATAATCTTCTTTTCTGTTTCAGAAGAAGTACGGATTTCGAGAGCGTCTTCGAGGGCTACCGGATAGAAAACGGTTTCCAGATTGTGATATCCGTCCGGGCGTTTTTCCGTGATGGAAAGTCCCAGGTTTATTTTGATATTAGGAAAAGCGAGCATAAGGTTATTTACTATTTTACAATTTACGATTTACTATTTGCAGTGCCGCACATGACAATTAATCATGTGTTGAATGTAATTCGGGAGCAAAGTTAGTAAAATCTTCATTTTTCCTTATCCATTCTTCATGATTATATTCTATCTTTGTCGTCCCGACTGGAAAAACTCTGTTATAAAGGAGTTTGTCCGGTCGCAAAATAGTAAATAGTAAATTGTAAAATAGTAAATACCTCGATGGCCGAACAGAAAAGAAATACCCGCAATTCAAAGTCTACTAAAATACAACCGGTAAATGATTATGGACGTATTCAGCCGCAGGCGCCTGAACTGGAAGAAGCAGTTTTGGGAGCTTTGATGATTGAAAAAGACGCTTACTCATTGGTGAGTGAGATTCTTCGTCCCGAATCTTTTTACGAACGCCGGCATCAGTTGATTTATTCTGCTATCACCGATCTTGCGGTGAATCAGAAGCCGGTGGATATTCTGACTGTAAAGGAACAACTTAGCAAACGTGGAGAATTGGAAGAGGTGGGAGGCCCGTTCTATATTACTCAATTGAGTAGTAAGGTGGCTTCATCAGCGCATATTGAGTATCACGCCCGTATTATTGCACAGAAATCTCTGGCGCGTGAGCTGATTACATTTACAAGCAATATCCAGAGTAAGGCGTTCGATGAAACGCTGGATGTGGACGACTTGATGCAGGAAGCGGAAGGTAAACTTTTTGAGATTTCGCAGCAGAACATGAAAAAGGATTATACGCAGATCAATCCGGTGATTGACGAAGCCTATAAGCTGATTCAGAAGGCTGCGGCGCGAACCGACGGTTTGAGTGGTCTTGAGAGTGGTTTTACAAAGCTCGACAAGATGACTTCCGGTTGGCAGAATTCCGACCTTATCATTATCGCTGCACGTCCTGCGATGGGTAAGACCGCCTTTGTTCTTTCTATGGCTAAGAATATTGCTGTCGATTATCGGAACCCGGTGGCGTTGTTCTCTCTTGAAATGAGTAACGTTCAGTTGGTGAACCGTTTGATTTCCAATGTCTGCGAAATTGAAAGTGGAAAGATCAAGAGCGGACAGTTGGCTGGTTATGAGTGGCAACAGTTGGACTATAAACTGAAGAATCTGATGGATGCACCGCTTTACGTGGATGATACTCCGTCTCTGTCTGTATTTGAACTTCGAACGAAAGCGCGTCGTCTGGTACGTGAACATGGAGTGAGAATCATTATTATTGACTACCTTCAGTTGATGAATGCGAGCGGTATGGCATTTGGTAGCCGTCAGGAAGAGGTTAGTACCATTTCCCGTTCGTTGAAAGGACTGGCGAAAGAGTTGAATATTCCGATCATCGCACTGTCGCAGTTGAATCGTGGTGTGGAAAGTCGTGAAGGTATTGATGGTAAACGTCCGCAGTTGAGTGACCTTCGTGAATCGGGAGCCATCGAGCAGGATGCCGATATGGTGTGCTTTATCCATCGTCCGGAATACTATAAGATTTATCAGGATGATCGTGGTAATGACCTGCGTGGTATGGCGGAGATTGTCATCGCCAAGCATCGTAATGGTGCGGTAGGCGAGGTGTTGCTCCGGTTTAAGGGAGAATTTACCCGTTTCTCCAATCCGGAGGACGATATGGTTATCCCGATGCCGGGTGAGCCTGCCGGGGCTATGTTAGGATCGAAAATGAATACAGGTAATGCAGGTTCCGTACCTCCTTCTCCCGCGCCTGATTTTGCACCGCAGACAGCGAATCCGTTCGGAGCACCGGGGGATGGACCTTTGCCGTTCTAGTTGCGTCCCTGTGGTGAAATAACGCGCAATTTTTTATCTAACCTTCTCGGTCAACCGAAAAATCTTATTAACTTTGCAAATCTTTTTGAGAAACAATAAAAAATTAAATATATGAATATCTCTTATAACTGGCTGAAAGAGTATGTCAACTTCGACCTGACGCCCGATGAAACGGCTGCTGCGTTGACGTCTATTGGCTTGGAAACAGGTGGTGTAGAAGAAGTGCAAACCATTAAAGGTGGTTTGGAAGGACTTGTGATTGGTGAAGTGCTGACCTGCACGGAACATCCTAATTCTGACCATTTGCATATTACTACTGTTAATCTGGGAGACGGTGAACCGGTACAGATTGTTTGTGGTGCCCCGAATGTGGCTGCCGGACAGAAAGTGGTGGTAGCTACTTTAGGTACGAAACTTTATGACGGTGACGAATGTTTTACCATCAAGAAATCAAAAATCCGTGGGGTGGAATCTACTGGTATGATTTGTGCTGAAGACGAAATCGGTATCGGTACGGATCATGCAGGTATTATCGTATTGCCGGAAAATGCTGTTCCGGGTACGCTTGCCAAGGATTATTATAATATCAAGAGCGACTATGTGCTTGAAGTGGACATCACGCCTAACCGTGCGGATGCTTGCTCTCACTATGGGGTGGCTCGTGACTTGTACGCTTATCTGATTCAGAACGGCAAACAGGCTACTTTGCAACGTCCGTCGGTAGACGGCTTTAAAGTGGAAAACCATGACTTGAATATTGAAGTGAAGGTGGAAAACAGCGAAGCTTGTCCGCATTATGCCGGTGTTACGGTGAAAGGTGTCACTGTGAAGGAAAGCCCGGAATGGCTGCAAAACAAATTGCGTCTGATCGGGGTGCGTCCTATTAATAATGTAGTGGATATTACTAATTATATCGTTCATGCTTTCGGTCAGCCGTTGCATTGCTTCGATGCCGGAAAGATAAAAGGCAATGAAGTAATTGTAAAGACAATGCCGGAAGGAACTCCGTTCGTTACGCTGGATGAGGTGGAACGTAAATTGAACGAACGCGACCTGATGATTTGTAACAAGGAAGAGGCCATGTGTATTGCCGGTGTATTCGGCGGACTGGACTCCGGTTCTACGGAAGCTACGACAGATGTATTCATTGAAAGTGCTTATTTCCATCCTACATGGGTGCGTAAGACAGCCCGCCGTCATGGCTTGAATACGGATGCTTCTTTCCGTTTCGAACGCGGTATCGATCCGAACAGTGTGATATATTGCTTGAAACTGGCTGCTTTGATGGTTAAAGAACTGGCTGGCGGTACGATTTCTTCTGAAATAAAAGACGTGTTCACTACTCCTGCACCCGATTTTATAGTTGATCTGGCTTATGAGAAAGTACATTCTTTGGTAGGAAAAGTAATTCCGGTAGAGACGATCAAGAGCATTGTGACCAGCCTGGAAATGAAGATCACTAATGAAACGGCGGAAGGGCTGACATTAGCTGTTCCTCCTTATCGTGTAGACGTGCAGCGTGATTGTGACGTGATTGAAGATATTCTTCGTATCTACGGATATAACAATGTTGAAATCCCGACTACACTGAACTCCAGCCTGACTACCAAAGGTGAACATGATAAATCGAATAAATTGCAGAACCTGATTGCAGAGCAATTGGTGGGCTGCGGATTTAATGAGATCCTGAACAACTCATTGACGCGTGCTGCTTATTATGATGGTATGGAGACTTATCCGTCCAACCACCTGGTGATGTTATTGAATCCGTTGAGTGCGGATTTGAACGCTATGCGTCAGACTTTGCTGTTCGGTGGACTGGAAAGTATTGCTCATAATGCAAATCGTAAGAATGCTGATTTGAAGTTCTTCGAATTCGGTAATTGCTATCATTTCGATGCTGACAAGAAGAATGAAGAGAAGGTATTGGCTCCTTACTCGGAAGATTATCACTTGGGCTTGTGGGTAACTGGTAAGAAGGTTTCCAATTCATGGGCACATGCAGATGAGAACAGTTCGGTATATGAATTGAAGGCTTATGTAGAAAATATATTGAAGCGTCTGGGACTGGATTTGCACAATCTGGTTGTCGGTAATCTGACGGACGATATTTTTGCTGCCGCACTTTCTATCAATACGAAGGGGGGTAAGCGTCTTGCTTCCTTCGGTATTGTGACTAAGAAGCTGTTGAAAGCATTTGATATCGACAATGAAGTGTATTTTGCCGACTTGAACTGGAAGGAACTGATGAAAGCTATCCGTTCTGTGAAGATCAGCTACAAGGAAATCTCCAAGTTCCCTGCTGTGAAACGTGACCTGGCATTGTTGCTTGACAAGAATGTGCAGTTTGCCGAAATCGAAAAGATTGCTTACGAAACAGAGAAGAAGCTGTTGAAAGAAGTGGAACTCTTCGATGTGTACGAAGGTAAAAATCTGGAAGCAGGCAAGAAGTCGTATGCGGTGAGCTTCCTGCTTCAGGATGAGAGCCAGACTTTGAATGATAAGATGATTGATAAGATCATGTCGAAACTGGTGAAGAATTTGGAAGATAAGCTGGGTGCCAAACTTAGATAAACTTAAAATTTCAATCTAAAAATATAAACCAATGGGAAGAGCATTTGAATATAGAAAGGCCGCTAAACTGAAAAGATGGGGCCACATGGCTAAAACATTTACAAGACTGGGTAAACAAATCGCGATAGCTGTAAAGGCAGGCGGTCCGGAACCTGAAAATAACCCGACTTTGCGTTCGGTGATCGCTACTTGTAAGCGTGAAAATATGCCGAAGGATAATATTGAACGTGCTATCAAAAACGCAATGGGTAAAGACCAGAGCGACTACAAGAGCATGACTTATGAAGGATACGGTCCTCACGGTATTGCTGTATTTGTGGATACGCTGACAGATAACACAACCCGTACGGTGGCTGACGTTCGTTCGGTATTTAATAAGTTTGGCGGTAATCTCGGTACAATGGGATCTCTCGCGTTCCTGTTCGACCACAAATGTGTATTCACTTTCAAGAAGAAAGACGGATTGGATATGGAAGAACTGATTCTGGATCTGATCGATTATGATGTGGAAGATGAATACGAAGAGGATGATGAAGAAGGAACAATCACTATCTATGGTAATCCCAAGAGCTATGCCGCTATTCAGAAACACCTGGAGGAGTGTGGCTTTGAAGATGTCGGTGGAGACTTTACTTATATCCCGAACGACATGAAAGAGGTGACTCCGGAACAGCGCGAAACATTGGATAAGATGATCGAACGTTTGGAAGAATTTGACGACGTGCAGACTGTTTATACCAATATGCAGCCGGAAGAGGGAGAGGAAGAATAAGACAAGGTTATGGAATATGTGTATAGAACCCAGGGAACTTGCAGCACCAACATCGAACTGAATGTGGAAGATGGAGTGGTGAAAGAAGTTGCTTTCTGGGGAGGATGTAATGGTAACCTTCAAGGTATTTCCCGCCTTGTGAGAGGAATGAAGGTAGCGGATGTTATTGCAAAACTTGAAGGAGTGCATTGTGGTGGCAGACCGACTTCATGTCCTGACCAATTGTGTCGTGCATTACATGAGATGGGATATTAATCGACTTCTTTTATTTTTGTAAAATTTGATATTTTTCAAGACCTTCGGCAATTTATTTTGTCGAGGGTCTTTTTTTTTGCGGGAATCCATAGGGGGGGGAGTATCTGGGTGTTGTTTACTTACTTGTCGGTATTTTGAACTAAAATTGACCTTCACTCGTTATTTATAAGTATATTTGTAAGGTTAAAACTATTATGCAAAAATGAAGAATATTTTTCAAGACTTAAAACGCAAAGATCATAAACGCTATCTGGGTGGACTGGATGTTTTTAAATATATTGGTCCGGGGCTTCTGGTTACGGTAGGATTTATTGATCCGGGAAACTGGGCTTCTAACTTCGCCGCCGGTTCCGAATTTGGCTATTCCTTACTTTGGGTGGTTACATTGTCCACTATTATGCTGATTGTGCTTCAGCACAACGTTGCCCACCTGGGGATTGTTACCGGGCTTTGCCTTTCGGAGGCGGCCACTAAATACACTCCCAAATGGGTGTCGCGACCTATTCTTGGTACGGCGGTACTGGCGTCGATTTCTACTTCTTTAGCGGAAATTCTGGGAGGTGCCATTGCGTTGGAAATGCTCTTTGATATTCCTATTATATGGGGAGCTGTGTTGACTACGCTTTTTGTCTCTATCATGCTTTTCACTAATTCGTATAAAAAGATAGAGCGTTCCATCATTGCATTTGTCTCCGTTATCGGGCTTTCGTTTATCTACGAACTGTTTCTGGTGGAAATAGACTGGCCGGCTGCGACAGCAGGGTGGGTGACTCCTTCTTTTCCGAAAGGAAGTATGCTGATTATCATGAGTGTGTTGGGAGCGGTAGTGATGCCTCATAATCTGTTTCTTCATTCGGAGGTGATACAGAGTCATGAATATAATAAGAAAGATGATGCTTCTATTAAGAAGGTTTTGAAATATGAGTTGTTTGATACTCTTTTCTCTATGATTGTCGGCTGGGCGATTAACAGTGCCATGATTCTTCTGGCTGCCGCTACTTTCTTTAAAAGCGGTATTCAGGTAGAGGAACTGCAACAGGCTAAGTCATTGCTCGAACCTTTGTTGGGAAGTAATGCTGCCATCGTATTTGCACTGGCATTGCTGATGGCGGGTATTTCATCCACCATTACGAGCGGAATGGCGGCAGGTTCCATCTTTGCGGGTATTTTCGGTGAATCGTATCATATCAAAGACAGCCACTCGCAGGTAGGAGTCCTTTTATCTCTGGGAATTGCCTTATTGCTGATTTTCTTTATTGGAGATCCTTTCAAAGGATTGATTATTTCGCAGATGATACTTAGTATTCAATTACCTTTCACGGTATTTTTGCAGGTGGGACTGACGTCTTCCCGAAAGGTGATGGGAGATTATGTCAATAGTCGTTGGAGCACGTTTGTGTTGTATTCGATTGCCATTATTGTTTCGGTACTGAATATCATGCTTTTGTTTTCATAAAATGAATATAAATCAATACATATAGATTGATGAAGATTATTACTTATAATGTGAACGGACTACGTGCCGCCGTATCTAAAGGTTTGCCGGAATGGCTGGCGCAGGAGAATCCTGATATTCTTTGTCTGCAAGAGACGAAACTGCAACCGGACCAGTATCCGGGAGAGGTGTTTGAAGCGTTGGGTTACAAGTCTTATTTGTATTCGGCGCAGAAGAAAGGATACAGTGGAGTGGCCATACTTACCAAGCAGGAACCGGACCATGTGGAATATGGGATGGGAATGGAGGCTTATGATAATGAAGGACGTTTTATCCGGGCGGATTTCGGAGACTTATCGGTAGTCAGTGTTTATCACCCTTCGGGAACGAGCGGAGACGAACGCCAGGCTTTTAAAATGGTGTGGCTGGAAGATTTTCAAAAGTATGTGATGGAGTTGCAGAAGTCCCGTCCCAATTTGATTCTTTGTGGCGATTATAATATCTGCCATGAGCCGATCGACATTCATGATCCTGTCCGGAATGCAACAAACAGTGGTTTCCTTCCTGAAGAGCGGGAGTGGATGACACGTTTCCTGTCTGCGGGGTATGTTGATTCTTTCCGTACGCTTTGTCCCGAAAAACAGGAATATACCTGGTGGAGCTATCGTTTTAATTCGCGTGCCCAAAATAAGGGTTGGAGAATTGACTATTGCATGGTTAGTGAGCCGGTACGCCCGCTGTTGAAACGTGCGTATATCCTGAATGAGGCCGTACATTCCGATCATTGTCCGATGGCGTTGGAAATATTATAGGATAGTAATACTCAATTTACGGGTGTCTCCTCCGTCGCGAAATTCGCAGAGGTAGACACCTTGCCATGTTCCCAGGTTCAGGCGGTGATTCTTGATGGGGATAGTGACCGAACTTCCTATCAGGGAGGCTTTTATATGGGCGCTCATATCGTCGGGGCCTTCGAGGGTATGGATGAAATAGGGGGCACCGTCGGGAACCAGTTTATTAAAGAATGTCTGGAAGTCATGCCGTACGTCCGGGTCTGCATTTTCGTTGATAGTTAGTCCGGCAGAGGTGTGTTTGATAAAGATTACCAACAGGCCACTTTCGGGAAGTGCTGGTAGTTGTGAAATGATATCACGCGTGATTAAATGAAATCCACGCGAGTAATGAGGGAGTTGAATATCGAATGTTGTAGCCATTGTTTTATCTCTTAGAATTTGGAGGGTGGATTCAGGTCCACATAGGGGTCGTTGATAGCTGACGCCATCATTGCATTGACGGCAATTCCTGCATCCTCTTTATAATTTCTTCTCTTGTTCCATTCACGTACATCTTTGAGAGTGACATCACGTTTCTTTCTGTTTTGGGGAAAACCACTTTTTCTTTTCCTGTCAGCATATTCATCCTTTCTGGCTGCGCTTATCATAGCTTGGATGGCAATGGCTGTCGATTCTTTATATGAAATAGTTTTGTTCATATTTTCTTTTTTTTGATTTTAATCTTTACGCCCTATCTGATGCAAAGATACTTTTTTATATTTTTGTGCGAAATAAAAATGCAAAATAGTTTATGGAAGATAGAATACAGAAAGCAGTGGAGCTTTTTAAGAGCGGATATAACTGTTCACAGTCGGTAGTAGCGGCCTTTGCGGATATGTATGGATTTACACAGGAACAGGCGTTGCGTATGGGTGCTTCCTTTGGCGGGGGGATAGGACGAATGCGTGAAACGTGTGGAGCTGCCTGCGGCATGTTTTTGGTGGCGGGCTTGGAAACCGGCGCTACGGAAGCGACAGACCGGGAAGGAAAAGCTGCCAATTATGCAGTGGTGCAAGAACTGGCGGCTGAATTTAAGAAGCGTAACGGCTCGCTGATTTGTGGCGAATTGTTGGGATTAAAGAAAAAAGATCCCGTTTCAACGATTCCGGAAGAGCGTACTGCTCAATATTATAGCAAGCGTCCTTGCGCTAAAATGGTGGAAGAAGCGGCAAGAATTTGGTCTGAATATCTCGAAAAGCATCCTAAATGAAAGAAAAAATGCTTTTTTATTACAAAAACGATAAAAAAGTGCTCAATAAAGTGTTATATAACATAAAAATAACTATCTTTGTCCCCGAAATAAAATCTGAAAGTCTTTTTGACCGGATGATTTTAAGCATGTCTAACTAAAATTGCAAAGCAAATGTTGAAAGAAAAAGCTGGTGTAATTGCAGGTACTATCTGGAATGCACTGAACGAAACAGAAGGAATGACTGCCAAGCAGCTTAAAAAAGCAACTAAATTGGTTGACAAAGATCTGTTCCTCGGCCTTGGCTGGTTATTGAGAGAAGACAAAGTCTCTGTGGAAGAAGTTGAAGGTGAACTCTTCATCAAATTGATCTAAGCGAGTAACTCACTTAAGCAATAAAAAAATGCGTTGGTACATGATCATAATGTTATCAACGCATTTTTTTTATTCCGCCATTTACGTATCTTTGCACACCAAAAAGCTAAAATAATAAGAATTCAGAATGAAGAATATTCGCAACTTTTGCATTATTGCTCATATTGACCACGGTAAGTCAACGTTGGCCGACCGTCTGTTGGAGTTTACTAACACCATTCAGGTGACTTCAGGGCAGATGCTTGATAATATGGATCTGGAAAAAGAAAGAGGGATCACTATCAAGAGCCATGCGATCCAGATGGAATATACTTATCAGGGGGAGAAGTATGTCCTTAACCTGATTGATACTCCGGGACACGTGGACTTTTCGTATGAGGTGTCACGTTCTATCGCTGCATGTGAAGGGGCATTGCTGATTGTCGATGCTTCGCAGGGAGTGCAGGCGCAGACGATCTCGAATCTGTATATGGCCATTGAACACGACCTTGAGATTATTCCGGTTATCAATAAATGCGATATGGCGAGCGCCAATCCCGAAGAAGTGGAGGACGAAATCGTTGAACTGTTGGGTTGCAAGCGCGAGGAGGTAATTCGTGCATCCGGTAAAACGGGTATGGGAGTGGAAGAGATACTGGCTGCTGTGATTGAACGTATTCCTCATCCCGAAGGGAATGAAGAGGCGCCGTTGCAGGCTTTGATTTTCGACTCTGTATTCAACTCTTTCCGTGGAATTATAGCTTATTTCAAGATTGAAAACGGCACGATTCGCAAGGGCGACAAGGTGAAGTTCTTCAATACGGGAAAAGAGTATGATGCCGATGAAATAGGGGTGTTGAAAATGGATATGGTGCCTCGTAACGAACTTCGTACGGGGGATGTAGGATATATAATTTCCGGTATCAAAACTTCCAAAGAGGTGAAGGTGGGAGATACCATTACACATATTGCCCGTCCGTGTGACAAGGCTATTGCCGGGTTTGAGGAGGTGAAGCCGATGGTGTTTGCCGGAGTGTACCCGATTGAGGCGGAAGATTTTGAAGATCTTCGCGCGTCTTTGGAAAAGTTGCAGCTGAATGATGCGTCGTTGACTTTCCAACCGGAGTCTTCATTGGCTTTGGGTTTTGGTTTCCGTTGTGGTTTCCTCGGATTGCTCCACATGGAGATTGTGCAGGAGCGTCTGGACCGTGAGTTTGACATGAATGTGATTACTACGGTACCGAACGTGTCCTACCATATATATGATAAGCAGGGCAATATGAAGGAGGTGCACAACCCCGGTGGTATGCCCGACCCGACGATGATTGACCATATCGAGGAACCGTATATCAAAGCATCTATTATTACAACGACTGATTATATCGGTCCTATTATGACGCTTTGTCTGGGTAAGCGTGGTGAATTGATTAAACAGGAATATATCTCCGGTAACCGGGTGGAAATCTATTACAATATGCCTTTGGGAGAAATTGTGATTGACTTTTATGATAAGTTGAAGAGTATTTCCAAAGGGTATGCGTCGTTTGATTATCATCCGAATGGTTTCCGTACTTCGAAGCTGGTGAAGCTGGATATTTTGTTGAACGGTGAGCCTGTGGATGCTCTTTCTACTTTGACACATATTGACAATGCTTACGATATGGGACGCCGGATGTGTGAGAAGCTGAAAGAGCTTATTCCGCGCCAGCAGTTTGATATTGCCATTCAGGCAGCTATCGGGGCTAAGATTATTTCCCGTGAAACGATTAAGGCTGTTCGTAAGGATGTGACAGCGAAGTGTTATGGTGGTGACGTGAGCCGTAAACGTAAACTGCTTGAAAAGCAGAAAAAAGGTAAAAAACGAATGAAACAAATCGGTAACGTGGAAGTGCCGCAAAAAGCCTTCCTCGCTGTACTGAAGCTGGATTAAAAATACTGCCGCAAGCAATTTTTCAGAGATCTGTTCTGAACAAATAGACTTGCGGTTAGTTTTTAATACACCAGGTGATTGCCTTCTGTCTGCAGAGCTTTCCTTGGCAATTACTTTTTAGCAACAAACAACTATAAATATGAGAAAAGTTCTGTCTTTTTCGGGCTTCCTGATGTTGGGGCTCGTGGTTTCGCAATTCCTGCCGATGATGGCAGGAGATGGGTATGGAGCTGTTAAATCCATATCGAATGTACTACTCTATGTATGTCTTAGTTTTATAATGATTAATGTAGGCCGTGAGTTCGTCCTTGATAAAACGCGGTGGAAAAGTTACGCTCAAGATTATTTTATAGCCATGGCTACGGCTGCTTTACCATGGTTTATGATTGCTATTTATTATGTGTTTGTATTGCTTCCTCCCGATTTTTGGAATAGTTGGGAAGCATGGAAGGAGAATTTATTGTTAAGCCGTTTTGCTGCACCTACATCAGCCGGTATTCTGTTTACGATGTTGGCGGCTATCGGACTGAAGTCCAGTTGGATTTATAAGAAAATACAGGTATTGGCAATTTTCGATGACTTGGATACGATTCTTTTAATGATTCCTCTTCAGATTATGATGATCGGGCTGCGCTGGCAGTTGATTATTGTGGTGGTGATTGTGTTCTTGTTATTGTCGATCGGCTGGCAAAGATTGAATAAGTATGATTGGCGTCAGGATTGGAAGGCTATCCTCTTTTATTCAGTGATTATATTTCTGGCTACTCAAATACTGTATCTGGGGAGTAAAGAATTGTATGGGGACGAGGGAAGTATTCATATTGAAGTCCTGTTGCCGGCATTTGTTCTGGGTATGATTATGAAACATAAGGAACATGACACACCTGTGGAACGAAAGGTGGCTACCGGGATTTCATTTTTCTTCATGTTTCTGGTGGGAATGAGTATGCCGCATTTTATCGGAGTGAACTTTGCGGAGACTCATGCAGGTTCTTATTCTGTAACGGGATCACAGGAGATGATGTCGTGGGGAATGATTATGTTTCATGTGGTGATTGTCTCTTTATTGTCGAATATAGGAAAACTTTGTCCGATGTTCTTCTATCGTGACCGGAAATTAAGTGAGCGACTGGCTCTTTCCATCGGTATGTTTACCCGTGGTGAGGTAGGGGCCGGAATCATTTTCATTGCATTGGGATATAACTTGGGTGGTCCGGCATTGGTTATTTCAGTGCTTACTCTGGTATTGAATCTGATTCTGACGGGTATCTTCGTTCTTTGGGTGAAGAATTTGGCTTTGCGGAGTTATGCGGATTGACGTGATATGGAAATGTTGTAGAGCATTTTCTATTTAGTGTCGAGGTGTGTCGAAACACTCTCTCTAATTTTTTAGGCACGGATTATACGAATTGCACGGATAAGTTTATTTTCTTTCCGTGTTTATCGTGTAATCCGTGCCTAAATAATATCAGTTAGTAATCTGTCAAATCGTCCTCTACGTCAATAGGGAGAATCTTTTGGCTTTCTTCGTGTGGCAACTGTTCCACTTGCCGCAGTTTGCGTTCGATGGCACGTGTTCGTTTTCCCATGACTTCTTCGAGTTGGTCACCGGCGCTTTGCAGGTTCTTTTGTACTTTTTCAAGTAATCCTCCGAATTTACTGAATTCTGTTTTGACAGCTCCCAATACGGTCCAGACTTCTCCGGTACGTTTTTGGATAGCAAGCGTGCGGAATCCCATCTGAAGACTGTTGAGGATGGCGCCTAATGTTGTCGGACCTGTAACTACAATCTTATACTCCTTTTGGAGTGTTTCGATGAGACTGGTACGTCGGATTACTTCGGCATATATGCTTTCAAACGGGAGGAACATGATGGCAAAATCTGTGGTAAAAGGCGGGTCTACATATTTATCATGGATGTCTTTTGCCATCTTTTTGATTGTATTTTCCAATTGCTTGCCGGACGATTCCATCAATGCTGCGTCTCCCGCTTCGAATGCATCGTAATATTGTTCGTATACATCTTTCGGAAATTTGGCGTCGATGGGGAGGTAGACGGTGCTGTTGGCGTCATCTTTTCCCGGAAGCTTGATGGCAAATTCTACAAATTCGGTTCCGCTCTTTTTGGTTTTGACATTGGCGTCGTACTGTTCGGGGCTCATCATTTGTTCTAAGAGTGCACCCAGTTGGACTTCGCCGAACGTTCCTCTCATCTTTACGTTGCTCAATACCTTTTTTAGTCCCCCGACATCTTGAGCAAGAGATTTCATTTCTCCCAGTCCTTTTTGCACGTTCTCAAGTTGCGAACGGACGATTTCGAATGATTGGCCGATACGTTCATTCAGGGTTTTCTGGAGCTTTTCTTCCACCATCAGGCGCATATCATCCAGTCGTTTCTCGGTGGATTTCAGTAATGCTTCCTGCTGGCGGGCCATCATGTCAAATTTCTGTCGTTGCAGTTCTCCGGTAGTCATCATATTCTTGTGCAGAACATCTTGGAGCTGTTGCATATTCTGGTTCAGCGTTTGCGTCATTTCCATGCGAAGTTCCCGGATGCTGCGGTTCAGTTCTTCCCGGTTTTCCTGCATTTGCTGGCGCAAGGCTATTTGTAATTGTTCTGCTTGAGTTTGATTGTTGTCTTTGGTTAGTGATAATACAAGTAGGACTATCATTAACACGGCAATAACAATAAGTAGAATCAGTTCCATTAATATGTCAGAATTTCGTTTCCGGTTTCAGTAATCAGAATCATATTTTCCCATTGGGCGGAAGGCAGTCCATCGTCGGTGCAGACGGTCCATCCGTCGGCATCGTCTACAAACACTTCGTAGGTTCCCATATTAATCATGGGTTCGATGGTGAAGGTCATGCCCGGCACGATCATCATGCCTGTGCCCCGGCGTCCGAAATGTTCTACGTCCGGTTCCTCATGGAATTGCATCCCTACGCCATGTCCGCAGAGATCACGGACTACGCTGAATCCGTTCTTTTCTGCATGTTCCTGGATGGCGGCGCCTACATCACCCAGCTGTTTCCAGGGTTGTGCGGCAGCAATTCCTATTTCCATACATTCTTTGGTTACCTGTACTAACTTTTGCATATCAGGGTTGACGTCTCCAATCATAAACATACGGGATGCATCGGAAAAATATCCTTTGTAAATGGTGGAAACATCTACATTGATAATATCTCCGCTTTTCAGAATCTCATTTTTATTGGGGATTCCATGGCACACTACATCGTTGATGCTGGTGCAAACACTTTTGGGAAATCCTTCGTAGTTGAGTGGGGCAGGGATGGCACCGTGACTGGTGGTGAAATCATACACTAGCACATCAATTTCTTCGGTGGACATGCCTTCCCGGATATTCTCTGAAATATAGTCCAGCAGTGCAGTATTGATCTTGGCACTTTCCCGGATACCTTCCAGTTGCTCGGGAGTACGGAGTACTTTGCGCGGTGGAAGTTTATAACCTTGCTTTCTGTATTTCTGTATTTTTGCTTCTACTTCTGCCGGATAATTAGAGGGGGTAAACCGGAATCCCTTGATAAAGTTCTTCATTATGATAGCATATTTAATCGTATGACAAAGGTACGAGAATAAATGGAAAATATGCTTTCTTGTTTTCTAAAACTTTTCGATTCCTGATTGTCGGCACGGGTTACCATTCGTATGAAACACTAATTTGAGGTATCCATTCCCATCTTTTGCGGAGGACATTGTATTGGTATTGTACCCCTGTTTTTATTTTCCAGTTTTTATTTATTTTGAGAACAACATTACTACCCAATTGGGTGGGTTCCACTTCGGAAGGGAGGCCCCGGTGTTTTCGGGTATCAAGGTTTTGTACGCCATATATGTTGAGAGACCATTTGGGAGATAAATTATATTCTATTTGGCTTTGGATATGAAAGCAACTGGAATTTTCTGCAAAATTACTTTTACTGTGCAGCACAAGATTCTTGTTTATTCTTAACCAGGAGTAAGTGGGTAAAAAGGTGGAACCCGGTTTTAGGAATGTCTGATAAGTGCGAATGGAAGGTTTCGAAAAAATCATGGAAGATTTTAAAGTCGGTAGTGTGGGATCAAAATCTACAAATGGTTTTCGAGAGTACATGTTTTGCTCTACTTTTTCGATAAACTTTCTATTTATCTTGATCTCCTGACCGGATTCCAGCATTTGCTGAAGTCTCAATGAATCCTGTTTGTTCCATTCTTGTCCTGTTGCGGCTAAGGGAAACAATAATAGGCAAAAAATATTGAATTGATATTTTCGAATGTCCATACACTGTGCTAGTAGAGTTTATTGTATGGACGGTGGAAAACAGGAAATGCTGCTCTAAACGATTAGCGACTAATAATAATTTCACATAATATGAGAATACTTTTCTTTTATTTATGATAGTTTTTTAGCCTTGAAAACCGGTTGTATCTTCTGAATCTCCGACTCAAAACCAAACCAGTAACCATGTCCTTCTTCATCGGTGGGAAGGAAACATAATCGTAGATTCTCGCGATATGCTCCGTATTCTATTTCCCAGCTTTCAGGTGGTAGCTGTCTTTTGGTTCTTACTTTTTCTGCCGGAGCTTTTTTTAATGACATACCCGCTTCTATCCATGCAATGCTGACTTGTGTCAGGTAGTCGGGATAATGATTCTTGCAGAAGTCATAGAGGATTAATCCTCTTTTTTCCAGGCTAAGAGGGGTGTCAATCACATCTGTTTGAACTAAATGATCGAGTAACTCATGTATAAAATGAGGGTTTTCGAGAATGAGTATCCGTGTGATACTTCGCCAAGTTGGGGTATTATAGAAACCGTCTAACAGGCGGGACAGATAATGTGCTGTCTGTAATTCATCTACGCTGATTTCACGAGTTTGAAGAACTTCGTATGGAGGGAGTGGAGAGTACTGTATGCCTAATTCGTCCGCTCTTCTTTTCATTTCGGTGCCCGGAAGTAATTTGAGGGATTCCAGTTGGATTTCTCCTGCGCCATATTCTGCTAAAGTACGGACATCATCGAAAATTTCTGATAGATGGTAGAGTGGGAGCCCTGCTATTAAGTCGGCATGGGTTTCCATGTTTTCAAGGGAACATAGATACTTGAGTCCGGCCAAAGCATCGGAGAGCTTGCCTATTCTCCGGCTTTGTTCAAGCACGTTTTCCCGAAGGCTTTGGATTCCGGCTTCCAGGTGTAGCAGTCTTTTAGGAAGGGTGGCTAATTCCTGTTTGAGTTCATCGGAAAGGAGTGCAGGATGAATTTCCAGATGAAAACAGATATCCGGGTATTCGCGGAATAGATTTAGTAATTCTTTTGCCCGTTTGTTGTTGTAATTGAAAGTGCGGTCCAGTACCCGTACATTCTTGATTCCGTGTTGGTGTATCACGTCAAGACGTTTCCGGGTTGCTTCAAGAGATAGGGTGCGAACCGGTTTTTCACCTCCACTGACACAAAAGGCACAGGTGTTAAAACATCCGCGGGTAGTTTCTAATTGCACAAAGGGTTTGCTCCAATTGAAGAAACGGCTCTCTTCAGGAGGGACTAATTCGGAAAAGTTCATGACACGGGCGAGCCCGTTGTCATGGTATGCTTCCGATTCATCCAGATAGCAGAGTCCTGTGATTGATTTCCATTCTTTTCTTGGCTGATTCCACACTTTTAACCATAAAGGAAATACTTCTTCGCCTTCTCCGCGAAACACTCCGCTTACAAATTTGTTTTTATATAAGAAAGCTTCATTATCTCCTAAAAACTCGGGACCTCCGAGTATAACACAGCAGTGAGGTAGTAACGCTTTTGCGCGTGAAACGATGTGCAGGAGTTGCTCGTGATTAAATAGCCAGTTGGTAGCTGCAATGATATCCGGTTGATGGCGGTAGATTTGATTGACGACACTACCGGTATTTTCATTGATAGTGGCGGAGACCGTACACCATTCAATGTCTGTATTATTTGCTATCTGGGCATGTAAGGCTGGCAATGCCAGCGAAGAATGAGCGTACGAACTATTTAAATCAAGCCAAAGAAGTTTCATGTGGAAAATTTAATATTATCTTTGCAAAGGTACAAAAAACTTGTGGCTTGTGATGTATAGTAAATATAAAATGCTAATTTTGTATTAATAAACGCAATAAACTAGAGAATTATGAAAATGATAAAGAGATATGCAGGTATCTTGATGATGCTGACTTTATTGGTTGGCTTTACTTCGTGTGAAGACGATGAAGATATTTATGATGATTTGATGGGACGCACCTGGGTGGGTGATTTGTGGTTCGGTTCTGATTATAATCCGATAGAAAGTGGTATTCGCTTAGATAATAATGGACTGGGAATAGACTATCAGGTTTATGATTATGATGGTAGACCTGCAGGTGATTTGCCTTTTCGGTGGTGGGTTGATTATGGCACATTGTACCTTGATTATGGACGTGATTTTGCCTTACGTGAGATAAGAGGCGTTCGTGTTAGAGGACGTTATTTGCAAGGTGACTTGTATCTTGATGGAGAATATATTGATTATATTGAGTTGCAGATGCAATAGAATAAGATATGATTTTAAAAGAAAAGGAGTTAAATCAATTAATTTAACTCCTTTTCTTTTTGAACGTATTTTCTTTATTTTTTCAGAAACAACTTCTTAAACTCCGCCGGATAAGGCGTCTCGAACTCCATCAAATCTCCCGTTACCGGATGGTAGAAACAAAGTTTGAAAGCATGGAGTGCCAATCGTCCGATCGGATTGGGAGCATCTTCTCTTCCATATCTTCCATCACCGATAATAGGATGTCCTAAATCTTGCATGTGTACACGAATCTGATTCTTTCGGCCGGTTTCCAAATCGAGTTCCAACAGAGAATATCCGTTGGCACGTTTGATGGTCTTATAGTGGGTAATAGATTTTGATCCACCGTCATCATATTCACTGGAACTTACATAAAGCGTTTTATCAGTCAGCCAGGAAACGACTGTATCATAATCTTTTTCCATACTTCCCTCCACCACAGCTACATATCGACGGTCAGTCACGATATCGTGCCAGTTATCACGTAGTGTCCGCTGTGTTTTTTCGTCTTTAGCAAACATCATCAGGCCGGAAGTGTCCCTGTCCAGGCGATGAACGATAAACACACGGAATTGACGTCCGGAACGTTGCACGTATTCGTTAAGTATTGTATAGGCTGTGCGCTCTTTCTGTCTTTCTGTATTGACTGATAAAAGTCCCTGCATCTTCTCGACAACAATGATATATGCGTCTTCATACACGATTTTCAGCAGTCTGTTATTAAATTCTTTTTTTCCCTTTTGTTTGCTGATTTGCACTTTCATGCCCGCTTCAAGGGGAAAGTTGAATTGTGTGGTTATCACATTATCAACAAATACAACCCGCTTACTTAATAATGATTTTAATTTTGTGCGACTCGCATCCGGCATTTTGGCAGCCAGAAACTCCATTAGTTCCATGGGTTCTTTCACTGCATAATTGGTATATTGAGCACGTGCTTTTTCAGCAGGAGTTCTTCTAGGTCTTTTTCCCATTTCTTTTTTCTTTTGAAATTCTATTATCATCACGGATTATCGAAGTTCCAGCAACACCACATTTTCTACGTGGTGGGTGTGAGGGAACATATCTACCGGTTGAATGGCTTTCACCTTGTATTTCTCATCGAGTAATTGCAAATCCCGTGCTTGAGTAGCAGGATTACAACTTACATACACAATCCGTTTCGGTTCGGCAAACAAGATGACATCAACTACATCCTGGTGCATACCGGCACGAGGAGGATCAGTAATGATTACATCCGGGCGTCCATGCTGATTGATGAAATCCTGCGTCAGTATATCCTTCATATCACCGGCATAAAACAATGCATTCTTGATATCATTGATTTCTGCATTTACCTTTGCGTCTTCGATAGCTTCCGGCACATATTCGATACCGATTACCTGGCGAGCCTGGCGTGATACGAAGTTGGCGATTGTTCCCGTTCCTGTATAGAGGTCATATACCAGTTCGTTGCCTGTTAATCCGGCAAATTCACGGGCTACTTTATATAAGTTATAAGCCTGTTCCGAGTTGGTCTGATAGAATGATTTCGGTCCTACTTTGAAACGCAGTCCCTCCATTTCTTCAAAGATGTGATCTTTCCCTTTAAATACATGCACATCCAAATCATTGATTGTGTCGTTGCACTTATTATTAATAATGTATAGAAGAGAAGTGATTTCAGGGAAAGAGTCCGCTACGAACTGGAGTAACTGCTTGAACAGTTCCATTTCGTGATCTTCTGTAATCTTGCAAATGACGATTACCATCAGTTCGCCAGTTGAAGAGGTGCGTACAATCATATTCCGCAGCATACCTTCCTGTGTGCGCAGATTGATGAAAGAGTAATCGTGTTCGTAAGCGTAGTCACGTACAGCGTTGCGGATACGGTTGGATATATCATCCTGTAACCAGCATTTCTCAATAGCCAGCACCTTGTCAAAGGCTCCCGGAATGTGGAAACCCACCGCATTCATCTGGTCATACTTCACATCCTGACGAACTTCTTCGTTTGTCAACCAGCGTTTATTTGAGAAGGTGAATTCCAGTTTGTTCCTGTAGAATTCCGTCTTGTCAGAACCGAGAATTGGAGAAATTTCGGGAAGTTCGATTTTCCCGATACGTCTCAAATTATCTTCCACTTGCTTTTGCTTATATCTGATCTGCTCCGAATAGGGGAGCACTTGCCACTTGCAGCCACCGCATACGCCATAGTGTTGGCAGAAAGGAACAGCGCGATTGGGCGACAGCTCGTGAAACTTCACCGCTTCAGCTTCGGCATATTTATTCTTTTTACGCTTGATTTGCAGGTCTACGACATCACCCGGCACTACATAGGGAACAAAAATCACCAGGTCGTTTACTTTTGCGATGGCTTTTCCTTCGGCAGCCACATCCATGATTGTTACCTTCTCCAATAAGGGAAGCTCTTTTTTCTTTCTTGCCACTTTTACACCAGTCTAATAATTACTTTGCAAAAGTAGGTATTTTTTTTGGAAAAAATTCGGGTATACAGAAATATTCCGGATTGTAATGTCGAAATTGCATTTTGATAGAAAGTTTTTTCGCAAAAAGTTTTCAAGTTTGCGAAATATCCTTAGATTTGCGAACAGAAAAAAATCATAATGTAACTTTAAACACAATATTATGGATAAAAAAAGAGTTTATACCTTTGGTAATGGTCAGGCAGAAGGAAAGGCTGACATGAAGAATTTGCTCGGTGGTAAGGGAGCCAACCTTGCAGAAATGAATTTAATCGGAATTCCTGTCCCTCCCGGATTCACAATAACTACAGATGTTTGTACGGAATACAATACGTTAGGACGTGATAAAGTGGTTGAGCTACTGAAAGATGAAGTGGTAAAAGCGATCACTCACGTGGAAACGTTGATGAAATCTAAATTCGGTGACGTTGAAAATCCTTTGTTGGTGTCTGTACGTTCCGGTGCGCGCGCATCTATGCCGGGTATGATGGATACGATTCTGAACTTGGGATTGAATGACGAAGTGGTAGAAGGTATTATCCGTAAGACAGGTAATGCACGCTTTGCATGGGACTCTTATCGTCGTTTTGTGCAGATGTACGGTGACGTAGTATTGGGCATGAAGCCTACCAATAAAGATGATATCGACCCGTTCGAAGCAATCATTGAAGAGGTGAAGAAAGCGAAAGGGGTAGAACTGGATAACGAGTTGAAAGTGGAAGACTTGCAGGAACTCGTAAAGAAATTTAAAGCTGCCGTAAAGGAACAGACCGGAAAAGATTTCCCGACTGGTGCATACGAACAACTTTGGGGAGCTATATGTGCCGTATTTGATTCATGGATGAATGAACGCGCTATCCTTTACCGTAAGATGGAAAGTATACCTGATGAATGGGGTACAGCTGTCAATGTACAGGCTATGGTGTTCGGTAATATGGGTGAAACTTCGGCTACTGGTGTTTGTTTCTCACGTGATGCCGGTACGGGTGAAGACCTTTTCAATGGTGAATATCTGATTAACGCACAAGGTGAAGATGTAGTGGCCGGTATCCGTACTCCGCAACAGATCACCAAGATTGGTTCTCAACGTTGGGCTGTATTGGCTGGTGTGACCGAAGATGTTCGCGCAGCAAAGTTCCCTTCCATGGAAGAGGCAATGCCGGAAATCTATAAAGAATTAGATGCTCTCCAGACTAAACTGGAAAATCATTATAAAGATATGCAGGACATGGAGTTCACCGTACAAGAAGGTAAACTCTGGTTCCTTCAGACACGTAACGGTAAGCGTACAGGTGCTGCCATGGTGAAGATCGCTATGGATTTGCTCCGTCAGGGCATGATTGACGAAAAGACTGCTTTGATGCGCGTGGAACCGAATAAACTCGATGAATTGCTTCACCCTGTATTCGATAAGGATGCTTTGAAGAAAGCCAAAGTGTTGACTCGTGGTCTTCCGGCTTCTCCGGGTGCTGCAACCGGTCAGGTGGTGTTCTTTGCTGACGACGCTGCTGAATGGCATGCTGCCGGTAAACGTGTGGTAATGGTTCGTATCGAAACTTCTCCGGAAGACTTGGCCGGTATGGCAGTTGCCGAAGGTATTCTTACGGCTCGTGGCGGTATGACTTCTCATGCTGCTGTTGTGGCTCGTGGTATGGGTAAATGTTGTGTATCAGGTGCAGGTGCATTGAATATCGATTATAAAAACCGTACCGTAGAAATTGACGGTGTTGTGTTGAAAGAAGGCGATTATATCTCTCTGAACGGAAGTACAGGTGTAGTTTATAATGGTAAGGTAGAAACACAGGCTGCAGAACTTTCCGGTGACTTTGCCGAATTAATGACGCTGGCTGATAAGTATACTCGTCTGCAGGTACGTACGAATGCGGATACTCCTCATGATGCGGAAGTGGCTCGTAACTTCGGTGCAGTAGGTATTGGGCTTTGCCGTACGGAACACATGTTCTTCGAAGGTGAAAAGATCAAGGCAATGCGTGAAATGATTCTGGCGGAAAATGCAGAAGGACGTCGTAAAGCATTGGCTAAGATTCTTCCATACCAACAGGAAGACTTTAAGGGCATCTTTAAAGCAATGGCTGGTTGCCCGGTAACGGTTCGTTTGCTCGATCCTCCTTTGCATGAGTTCGTTCCTCACGATTTGAAGGGACAGCAAGAAATGGCAGATACTATGGGTGTGAGCCTGCAATATATCCAGCAACGTGTAGAATCATTGTGTGAGCATAACCCGATGTTGGGTCACCGTGGTTGCCGTCTGGGAAATACTTATCCTGAAATTACACAGATGCAGACACGTGCCATCTTGGGTGCTGCACTCGAATTGAAGAAAGAAGGAGTGGAAACTCATCCGGAAATCATGGTTCCATTAACTGGTATCTTGTATGAATTCAAGGAGCAGGAAAATGTAATTCGTGCGGAAGCTAAGAAGTTGTTTGAGGAAGTAGGAGATAGCATTGACTTCAAAGTGGGTACAATGATCGAAATTCCGCGTGCCGCTTTGACTGCCGACCGTATCGCTTCTTCTGCCGAGTTCTTCTCATTCGGTACAAATGACTTAACGCAGATGACCTTCGGTTATTCTCGTGATGATATAGCTTCTTTCCTTCCTGTTTATCTGGAAAAGAAGATTTTGAAAGTAGACCCGTTCCAGGTTCTCGACCAGAATGGCGTGGGACAGTTGGTACGTATGGCTACAGAAAAGGGCCGTGCTATCCGTCCGGATCTGAAATGTGGTATTTGTGGTGAACATGGTGGTGAGCCTTCTTCAGTGAAGTTCTGTCACCGGGTAGGTTTGAACTACGTTAGTTGTTCTCCATTCAGAGTGCCGATTGCCAGATTGGCGGCGGCGCAAGCTGCAATCGAGGGATAAAGGCGGTATAGCTGATATTCAGTTAATTAGGCGGTATGCTTTTCATTTACAAAGGCTTACCGCCTATTGTGTTTTAAAAATGTACGTGCATTTTGCACAAAAAATGAGTAGAATAAACGCAAATGTTGTACAATAGTTATGCAGTTTTGACAACAGTGTTGTACAAGTGTTGTACAAATGCTTTTTCCGTATAGTCAATAAGTTACGGGTGTTTTGCCTCAATCACATTGGAACACGGAACAATCGCTTTGGAACATAGTACGCCCAAACAGAATGTTTAATTATAAAACGAATATAAAATGGCAACATTGAAAGCAGTAGTGAGAACGGCACGGGCTGACGGATTTTATCCGGTGTATATCCGGGTGACTCATCATCGAAGCTCTGCGTTCATTAAGACAGACAAGATGGTGACGAAGAAGGAACTCACCAAAACTAATGAGATTAAAGACCCGTATGTTTTGCAATTCTGTTCGCAGAGAATATTGGAGTATACGGAGAGACTTAATAGCAAAAATATCGAGCATTGGACAGTCAAGGAAGTAGTCGAGTTTCTTGCAAGTGGGAATGATGACGTTTGTTTTTCAGATTATGCACGAAAGCATATCAACCGAATGATTGACAACGGTCAACAACGTAATGCTAAAAACTATCAGCTGGCATTGCAACATCTGGAGCGTTTTTTAGGAACAACGCAGATAATGTTCTCACACCTTACATCGCACTTGATGAATAGGTGGATTAAGTCGCTTGAACAGACACACCGAGCTAAGGAGATGTATCCTATCTGTATGCGACAAGTATTTAAAGCTGCTATTTTGGAGTATAACGACTATGATAATGGGATTATTCGTATAAAGACTAATCCATGGGTGAAAGTGGAGATTCCTTCGGCAGATCGTGCAGAAAAACTAGCCATTACACCCGAAGCGTGTCGGGAATTCTTTTCATTTCCTCTGCCGGAAAGTAAGATGAAATATCCACAGACGGAGTTTGGACGTGATATAGCCATGATGGTGCTTTGTTTGGCAGGAATCAATACAGTTGATCTATACAATTTGAAAAAGCAGGATTATCGGAACGGCATCATTCACTATCAGCGTGCCAAGACAAAGAAGTTTCGTGCCGACGGTGCATATATGGAAATGCGCGTGCCGGCAATTATTCAACCGCTCTTCGATAAATATCTCAATACGAAGGAGGATGACGATCGTCTGTTCAATTTTTATCAGCGTATGACAACATCTGACAGTTTTGGTTCCAATGTTAACAGTGGAATTAGGCAAATATGTGAGGCCATGGGAATGGCCAAAGAAGAACGGTATTCGGTCTATACATTCCGGCACACGTGGGGTACTGTGGCACAGAATGACGTGAGAGCTTCAATTGATGAAGTTGCATTTGCGATGAATCATGCTGCTGGACATAAGGTAACACGGGGCTATATAAAGATAGATTATTCACCTGCTTGGGAATTAAACGAGAAAGTGGTTGATTTCATTTTCTTCTCCGGTAAGACATCTGTTCGCGAGCAGAAGCAGGAAGATACGCATTTTAGATTATCATTCCGATATATGGTAAATGGGGCGGCTTACCACAATGGGCAGAAAGTTGCAGAGTTGACTGATGTAGGATTCAACAATGTGGACGATGTTATAGCACGACTTGTAACAATGTTACCCAAAGATATTCCTAACCGTTCTATGGTGATGTTTAAAATTGTCAATCTTGATAAGAATCAGACGGTAGTATATCAGCGGCAGAAAGGAAAGGGCTTCTGATTTTTTCGAACCTACAAGGAACTTTTTCTTTGTAGGTTTTTGTTTTTATAAAGAAAAGCGACATCCTTTCGGACATCGCTTTCAAGCAAAACTGTATTATAATTCTTCTCCAGAGGAGCTTTTTTATGTCTAAAGTAGAGAGAAATAGACTATTCTTCCTCTTCATCCCCAGCAAGTTCGACCAGCTTATCTTCAATGGTAAGGTGAATTTCGTTATCATCAATGCTGATGTTTCTCGGCATAATTATTTTAATGAACTCCATAGAAACCTTCACTCGGTCTTTAGGATCAAGTTCTAAAAAGTCTTGCATTATTAGCGGTGCCATATCCCCTTTAGGTATCGTATTGTGAGTTTCAAGCCATTTTTCAATCATGCCTTTGGCCAATGCTGTTATTTTGTTAGGTGTTCCTTTTTGTCGTCCTCCTGTCTTTTTCCCTTTTGCCATATCATAATGATTATTAGTGTAAAAAGATAAAATGATGTTGCGAATATAAGGGCTTACTTTCGCACTCGAGGTATAACTTTTAATAATTAAAACAGAAGTCTTATGGGATTGATTGGAAGTGCTATAGGGGCAGCAGGTAGTATCTTTGGTGGTATCTCTGCATCGAAAGCAATGAAGAAAATTCAAAGAAACGTTGAGGCGCAACGACAGAAGAACCAAAATTGGTATGATCGCAGGTACAATGAGGATTATACGCAACGAGCCGATGCGCAACGTATTCTCACGCAGACGGAAGAGAGTATCAAGAACCGTAATAAGCAGGCAGCTGGTATACAGACTGTAATGGGCGGTACTGATGAAAGTGTAGCAGCTACAAAAGAAGCGAATAGCAAGGCTCTTGCTGATGCAACATCACAGATTGCAGCACAGGCGGATGCGCGCAAAGACAACATCGAGGCCACCTATATGCAGAATGACAATGCTTTTGTTGAGCAACTCAATCAGTTAGAAAAAGGTAAGGCAGAAGCGATAGCCGGAGCCGTACAAGGAGTAACGAGTGCGGCAAGCAAAATGCCATTTTAATGTGGAGGTAACTAATGGCAACATATGATGATATATTAAATGGAGGTGGCACACCTTCTCCGAAAGGTTCTAAAGGATGGCATGAACAGCAGCAAGACGGTTCTTTTGCACCTCCACCTGTAAAGGGTACACAGGAATGGGCGGAACAAAAAGCGGCTACGGCTCCTGTTGTTACCGCACCTAAACCTGACACAACTACTACACCGCCACCTCCGACCAAGCAAGAAGGCTCGGACGGTGGTGCCCTTTCATATGCTGAACTGTTCAAGAAACTTAATCCTTATACTCCACCGACCGACGAAGAACTTGCTAAAGAGAAGAAAAAGCAGAAACGTGACCAAATTTTTGCTGCAATTGGTGATGGCATATCTGCTCTCTCCAATCTGTACTTTACAACACAGGGTGCACCGAATATGTATAGTGGAAAAAACACAGCTTCGGAAAGGCTACAGGTTAGGTATGATCGATTAATGAAAGAGCGTAATGAGAATGCCCGAGCTTATTTGAGCGGCCTGTTCGGTGCTATGCAGGCTGATGATGTCAAAGCGAGAGATGATCGTAATTGGAGACATCAGTTAGCACGCGAGAAAAGAGCCGATGCCATTGCGGACGCAAAGGAAAAACGAGATAACCAGATATTTGACCTCAACGTTAAGCTCCAAAACAATAAAATATCAGCAGCCGAAGCTGATGCAGAACGTAAAAGAGTGGAGGCCGAATATGCTGATGATCTTGCAAAGGCTAGACTTGAAACTGAAAAGGCTAAAGCGGGCGCTTCAAAAGCTTCTGCTTCCGCATCCAATGCTAGAGCTGGGTATTATAACCGTGGTGGTAGTGGCGGCAATAAGAAAAGGATGACACTTACTATTGATGGTAAGACCACTTACTATGATACGAAAGAAGATTATGAGAGAGCGGTGCAGCGTGAGGCTAAACGGTTAGGTATTAAGACTCACCAATATGTGAAAACCACAGAAAATGATGTAATGGGGGCAAAAGAAAAGAATGTCTCTACTCCAAAACCTATCAGCCAACTTGCCGGTGAAGTTGAAACGGCATCGAATAAGAAGAAAAGTCCAACAGCCGGAGATAACAGTAGTAATAAAAAGAAAAGTCCAACATCATAAATGAAACATTATGCCTGAAAATGAGGATAAAATAAAGAAACTATACGACACGTTTGTTTCTGATGGTTACGATATGGAGAGTGAAGAAGATTTCCGCAAGAACTTATCGGATTCTACAAAACGCAAGGCAGCTTATGATGCTCTAGTGAAAGAAGGTTATGAGATGGAACCGTTTGAAGAGTTTGAGAATAATATAGGTTTCGGAAAGATTCAAACACCTGCACCGGAGCCTGCTGTACAAACAGAACAGGCGTGGCAACCTACCGAACAAGAAAAAGCAGAGATGATTGCTAGTACAAACCGTATGATGCAGAATGTGGAAACACAGATACAAGACGCAAATGAACGTGTAGATAATATACAAGAATACGGGTTGAATCCCGGATTGCAAACTAAAGAGGGTAAAATGCAGTTTAATCCTGAAAATGGGAAACTGGAAAAAACATATATTACTCCACTTGGTAACAAGACTACTAGTAAACCTCTTGCTGACATCGAGAGTTTCCGGTACCGACAAGCTGCCGATATGTCAATCGGCGGACAGTTACGCAAGGCTAATCTCCGTTTGCAGGAGTTAAAAGCTAAGCAAGCGGAAAGAGCCTCCGAAGTGCATAAGGAATGGGTAGAAGAAACGGAAAAGAACAAAGCGCCGCTCGCTGCCATATTGGGAGCAGCCACTTACACACCGCGCCAGCAATCAGACAAGGAAAACAGCGCATTGAGAGTAGCCATTAGAGAAACAGAAGAGCTCATCAAGAACCTTGAAGAACAGAAAGACCGTGAAAATGGGGTTGATGTAGGCTTTTGGCGTGGTTTTGGTCGTACTATGGGTGATGTACGCACGTGGGATTTCGGTATGGGTGATATGGCGGATGCCATGACCATGATGAATGCCGACAAACTCAAAGGTGATAATGCCACAGAGGGCGAGCGTGAATCCCATGATATGATGATGGGTGCAATCCATGAGAAACAACAGGCAGAGGAAAGATACGGTGGAAATGCCGACTTTTGGAACAGAGCCGGTGTCATGACTGGATATATGCCTTCATTTATGTTGGATTTCATTTTGACTGGTGGCGGATTCAATGGTTTGTCTACATTCTCAAAAGGAAGCACTAAAGTCGCCGCAAAGGTCATAGGTAAAGAAACGGCTGAAAAAATGGCTCAACAGGGATTTAAATCCTATGTTAAAGAGAATGGTGTCAGAGGGTTAGGACAGTACGCAGCAGATTGGACTATCAAAGCACTTGGGACAACCGCAGATGATTTGCTTGTACGTGCTCCGGCGATGACAAACACCATACAGGCAGGAAAAACGGTCTCTGACATCATTGACCGGAAGCTAGGTGACGTGGTTGTTGATGAAAACGGTAACTATGATTTCTCCAATGATAAGACCTGGGGAAGTGCAATATGGCAAGGTGAAGCCAATGCTATCATTGAGAATTATTCGGAAATGTTCGGTGCGCACCTTGATCCTATTTTTACACTTGGTAATATGAGTAAACTCGCTAATGTTCTAGGGGCAAAGCGATTGGGAGGTGTACTCTCAAAGGCAGATGCCGGTGCATTGAATAGCATAATGGGACAAACTCATCAGATGTTCAATAAAATGGGTGTCAGTGATTATGTTGGTGAAGTATCTGAAGAATACTACGGTCAATTGTGGCGCACAATGCTTAGTCTTGATGATGCTTATCAGCAGAATCCGGACGGCACACGTACTAACTTATTTGCAACTGGACAATTTCACGGTGATATTTGGGGTGGAATGGCACTCTCTATGGGGTTGATGGGGGCAGGAAAACATACCTTGTCTGCCGCAAATTATGCATCCATGAAGCATGGCGTGAACAAAGCAGATGCAAAAGTGAATGAATTACTTGGTAAAGAAGTATGGGAGCCGTTGAAGGCAACACTTGACCTTACTACCAATGAGAATATCGGTGAAGTTGCGGAACTTGTTGCCGGTGATAAAGATTTTACCGCTGATGAGAAAGCAGCCGTACTGAATTATATGGAACGTTCGTTGAATTTGCGTGGATTCAATCTTGCTTCTATGGCCCGGTCCCGTGGCGGTGTTCAAAGTGAAAGCGAACAACAGGCAAATGACAGTTATCTTGACGGATACAACGTCACTTCCTCGCAGGAAATGAACGATGCGAAGAACCTGTACGAATACCATCGAACACAAGTGGCAGACCTTGCAGATGAGAATATGTTTGCGATGATTGAAGAGAATCCGATTGCCGCATTGGAGTTTGTGAACGGGAATGAGCAATGGAGTGATGAGGATAAGTCTTCTGTTATCGACTATATCAATGCCAAGCAGGTTTACAATGGCATGATTCAACGTGTACGTGATGATATAGACGGGCGGGTGGAACAGAGCAATTCGATGATAGATGCACGTGTGAACCGCAAGACAGGTATGATACAGGGGGCAACCATGAAGCAGGATGAACGCAAGGTGTATGTTCTTAGTGGGACTCTTGTACCATATGCAGATGGTAGCGGTGTAAGTGTGACTGATTCTGACAATAGCATCATTGTTCGTGATGCGGACACAGGTGGGCTTGAACAAGTATCTCCCGATGCTATATTGTCTATTGATGATGTACAAGACCCATACGAGCAGAAGGAGTTGGTTGCACAATCTATCAGAGAACAATTTGCACGTGAAGCTGCGGATAAGATTGATGGTGTTGTCACATTCAATCCGGGCGAAACCTATACCATTGCCGGTGAAGGCGGTTCGCAAATACAGGTCACAATAGTTTCAGATGAGAACGGAATCATAGACAATGGCGACGGAACTATCAATGTGACAGACGGAACAAATGTATTCCCTATAGCAAAAGAGGCTATCCAACAGTTTGTGGACGCATCTAACATTGCACGAATCGCAGAGTTTGAGCAACAGAGAGCTGAAGAAAACTTTGCTTTGCAGCAGGAAGAGCAGGAAGCAGACCGACCGCAATATGCAATGAATGACCTTGTGACGCTCCGTGATGAAAATGGTATAGGTATTCGTGGTAACATCACCGCCGATGTGGATGCCGATGGACTATATGAAGTTTATACGGAAGATGCCTTGAATGGTAAGCGTGTGAATATGTTTACCCGTGAAGAGCTTGATTCCATGCTGATAGAACACAATGGGCAACCTGTTGAGATTGCCAATTCAAGTGTGAATGATAATTCGGAAGTGGCAGCAAGTTCTCTGGAGGAACAGCAGTTGCAAGTGTCTGCATTAGAACGAATCCCCAAAGATGAACAAGGTAATCCTATCTATGAGCAGGCGGAAACTCCCGACCTTGCTTGGGATGCCATTGTTGAGCAGACAGAGGGAGACGAAGCTATGGCCCAGTCCGTGGCTAACGGAATGGTTGCGGACAAAGAAGCAGCATTGAAGAAAATCGAGAAAACGAAATCTGCCGGTGGAAACACTATTGCAGAGAAGATTGTAGCAGAGAAAGAACGCAAGGCGGCGATTGATGCAGCCAAACAGGAATTGTCCATTTGGCAAAAGATAGCCGGCACTGCCAACCGCAGAAAAATGGAAGCAGATGCAGAGCGCAGACGTATTGCCGATGAAGCTACCGCATTGCGCAAGGCGGAAGAAGAAAAATTGCGTGCAGAGCGTGAGGAAGCAGAACGCAAGGAACGTGAAGCACTTAACGGAGTTCCCGATATAGTGGAAGATGTTCCCAAAGATGCCCGTGCAAGAGGATATAGACGTGTAAACGGCCATAAGGTTGACAGACAAGGACCATTACAGGCTGTACAAGGTAAAGAGGTGAACGTGAAATTCAGCAATGATGTAGTGGTTCCTGGCAATGTGACCGTGATTGATGCGTCATTGTTGCAACCGAGTCATATACAAGGTGTGCGCAATCCTCTGCATTTTATTGATGAAGCGCAACCAAAGGAACGCAATGACGAAGCAAGCGTATTGTCTGCACGGAAAATCGCCGAGAACATTCGTCCGGAAGAAATCACATCAAGTATTACCGCTTACACCGGTGCGCCGACCGTAAACGAACGTGGTGAAGTAATACAGGGAAACAACCGTAGTGATGCCTTGCGCCTGATGTGGGAAAGTCATTCGGAACAGGCCGAAGCATATAGACAATACCTGAAAGACCATGCGGAAGAGTTTGGACTGCGTGCCGAGGACATTGCGCCCATACAAAGCCCGGTGTTGGTAAATATGCTGCATGTGGACGATACAGAAGCCCTCAATCTTGGTCAGTTTGTTGCACAAGACACAGAAAGTGGAGGTGTTGAACGTATCAAACCTAAAAACACCTTGCAGCGCATGGGAACCGAAATGCGTTCGTTTGCCAACCTGTTGCTTAGGACTTCGGATGATGAAATGTCGTTTGCCGGACTTGTGGATGCCAATGGTGTAAATGTTCTGAAATGGATGAGTCAAAGAGGTTTCATCAGTCACACACAATACAAGAGTGCGTTTGACAGCAAGGGCAACCTAACTCCTGAATCCAAGAATGATTTGCGTGGTATCATGTATCAAAGCATCTTCAAGGACGGCAGCACACGGTTGGAGGAAATGTTCAACGTATTGCCGGTAAAAGCACAAAAGGCTATTCTTGCCACTGCTTTCCGTGATTATGACAGTCCGAACAGTGAACGAATGGTAGATGAGATACAGAATTCCGTTCGTGCTTACTATGCTTTGTCCCAAGATAAAATGTTTGCAGAGGCAAAGAATTTCAAGGAAGCACGTATTGCTGTAGAAAACTGGAAACGCCAGTATCAAATGGATGATGTTACAGGGGAAAGTTATCTCCCTGCTGATAATTTCAGTAACTTTGTCTTGCATTTGGCCGCAATGTATAAAGGCGAAAGCCAAAGCTTCATTCAAAACACATTCGGCAAGATTTATGACCTTATACAAGGTACACAGGAAGAAACTCTGTTCGAACAGCCGGACAATACCCCTCGGACGCTCGTACAGGCTATTAAAGAAGCATTAAATTTAGATTACAATGGACAACAGCGAAGCAATGTATTGGTTGGCGATACTGCAACAAGCCAACGAGGGCAGCAAGGAAGCAATGGAGCTCTTGCGCCAAGAGAACGAGTTGAGGACGGAAATGGGACAACCGATGATACAGGAAGAACTGAAAGCATTGGTGAACAAAGCGAAATAGAACCTTCTTTATCACAAGAAGAAATGTTATCTTCTGATGATACTGACAATCAACTTAGTGCAAAAATAGCAAGACGCATTGAAGTTCAAGAAGATGATTGGGTTGAAAGCGGAAAGTATGGCGATACTTATAAACAGACAATTATTGTTGATGGTACTCATAAAGTTATAAAAGTTGATGCACCCGATACGAAAGGTAATTATACAGGTAGTACTTATGAGTATGACGGTCAAACATTCGGAGATTTATTGGATGTTGTTAATTATATTGATGCATCTTCGTCTTTAGCCAATGCCGTTGCAGTGGCAGAGAAAGAAACCGATACTACTCCTACGGAGAAACAGAAAGAAGCCGGCAATTATAAGAAAGGTCATGTGCAGGTTGGTACATTCAATATCACCATTGAGAACCCGAAAGGATCCGTTCGTAGCGGAATAGACACAGAGGGCAACAAATGGGAAACGACCATGCAGAACACCTATGGCTATATTCGTGGCACGGAAGGTGTAGACGGCGACCATATAGACGTGTTCCTCTCTGATGATATTGACGGGTGGAATGGTCGCAAGGTGTTTGTGGTTGACCAATATAACGAGGACGGCACGTTTGACGAACACAAGGTTATGCTGGGCTTCAATGAGGCTGACGATGCTGAAGCAGCTTACTTTGCTAATTATGACAGAAATTGGGCGAAGAAGCACAAGACGGTGCTGACGGGCGTTAACTTGGAGGAGTTCGAGAAGTGGATAGAGAGCAGCCATCGCAAGACCAAGGCTTTTTCGGAATACAAGTCTGTAAAGACGATCGAGGGGCAGAGTTCCGGCACGCAAGGCAACAGACTTTCAGAAGTCAAGTTCCGTATTGAAGAATTGCACAAGGAACAAGAAGCAGCGCACAACCGTAGCGACATTTTTGAGGAGGCTCGTATTATTTCTGAAATTAACGACCTTTTTACCGAACAACGCAAGTTGGAACAAGACGCTTCCAGTGAAGAAGCGACTGCACCGACTGATGCTCCGTACACCATTACTCCGGCGCAGTACATCACCAAGCGAGGTAAGGTGTTAGATATGCAACTTGTTGAGTTCCAATCGGAATTGCGCAAGGAAGTTCAAAAGCATGTAAGTATGTTCGCCAAAGAAATGAAAGGTTGGTGGGATAGGGAAAAACACGGCTTTATGATGCGTAGCGAAGAAGATGCCAAACGATTAGCAGAATACGCAGTAGATGCACAAGGCCAACCTCCCATATCAATGTTGGATATACAGGCTTTAAATGATGGTGATGTGCTGTTTACTGAACCCAAAGCACCAGCAAAGGATGAAAAACAGGATTACACCCCTGTATGGCAATACTCTGTTTTTGTTGATAAGGAAACCGGATATACGACTTTGACTCGTGAAGATGTGAGTGGTCCCATACCTATTGGTGATGCACGTTTTCGTCAGACAACCAACAGCCCGGAGGAAATGTTAGGCATTCTTCGCAATCCGCAGAATGGCATGCAAGAAGTTTTGGATGCAGTTGGAGTTTTGCTTGAAAATAAAATTAAGACCCGAGAACTTGATCGCAAGGCAAAGGATGAAATTCATGACAGAAGGACAGATTTCGTTGTTGATAAGGAAATGGATAACAGATATTCTGTTCGTACTTTGATGAAGATGATTGACGCGGAAAAGCAGGCTGTGATGGATTTAGGAGAGAAGCGTGGTGGAGACGTTTATCATGAAGGAAATATTATTTTCCTGACCAAAGATAGTGCAGACAAGTTTGCTAATGAAGCTCGAACTCTTATCAACGATATGAGGAGTAAGCAGCAACAAGACAATTTACAGAAAAAGACTGAAGCGAGTGGTAACCGTCTTGTTACTGATGAGCGTTATGCGGAACTTCGTGAGCGTATGCGTAAGAAGTTACTCGGTCAAATGAATATTGGTATTGACCCTGAAATACTTGCTATTGGCACAGAAATGGCTGTTTACCATTTAGAGAAAGGCTCACGGAAGTTTGCAGAATATGCAAAGGCTATGATTGCAGACTTGGGTGATTCCATACGTCCGTACCTTAAAGCATTTTACAATGGTGCGAGAGATTTGCCTGAGGTGTTAGAAAACGGATTTAATACCGACATGACCTCTTACGATGAGGTGCAGAAGTTTGACGTGGCCAACTTTGACAAGTCCGGCATTGATGCACTCGCCACCGCTGAAACCGTAACGAAAGAGGCGGAAGTGGCGGGGGAGGTTGAAGTTGCACAGGAACGTATAAAGAAAACTCGTTCAACGCGCAAGAAGAGTGAGAAAAAAACTGTAAATTTACAGCAGTCAAACGAGCTTGGTTTGTTTGGCAGTTTGTTTGATAATAACGAAACCAACAACGAAAATGGACGAATACACCAAGAAAGTACTAAGATTACAGGGACACAGCGAGAAGTCGATAGCGAAAATGGAGCTGGAGGAACGGATAGACGCAGCATGCTACCGCCACAAAGCGGAAACGCTAGAAGCACCGTACACATGGAGCGAGGAAGAGTGGACGGAGATTTACAAAGAGGCAGGGATGACGGACGAGGAAATCGTAGAGTACAGGAAGGAACAGACGAAATACAACGGGGGCGAGGAACACGACTTTCCGATGATGCCATAGATGAACCGAAAAATATTCGCAATAATCATTCAGACCGGGGGACGAACTATGCTCCAACTTCGGTAGATGCACGCATAGAGGCCAATATTAAAGCTATAGAGTTGGCACAGCAACTTATTGAGAGTGGAGAGCTTGCTACTCCTAGACAAATGGCAGTACTTCGCAAGTTTAGCGGTTGGGGTGGTTTAGGTAAAGTATTTAGTGATAATACATATTCGACACGTCTACAGCAGTTGATGAGCACAGAAGCCTATCAAGAAGCTGTAATGAGTGCTAATAGTGCGTATTATACCCCTGCTTATGTTGTAGATACTCTTTGGGATATTGTTACACAAATGGGTTTCAAGGGTGGTTACATTCTTGAAGGTTCTGCAGGTATCGGAAACATTTTGGGGCAGATGCCTACAAATATCAGCGAGCACAGCGACATCCATGCTATTGAGATTGACGGGACTTCGGGTGGTATTCTCTCATTCCTTTATCCTGATGCCAAAGTAGAGATACAGGGTTTTGAGCAGACACGTATTCCTAATGGAAGTGTGGACTTGGCTATTACTAATGTTCCGTTCGTTACCGGACTCCGTGTGAATGACACCACGGGCGACAAAGACCTGTCGAAGAAATTCCACAACATACACGATTTCTGTATAGCAAAGAATGTGCGCAAACTGCGTGAGGGCGGTTTGGGTATCTTCATCACGTCCAATGGTACGCTTGACAACAGTAAGAAACTCCGTGACTGGATTGTGGGCGAGGGAGGCGCAGACTTCGTGGGTGCTTTCCGTATGCACAACAAGACTTTCGGCGGCACCGGAGTAACCTCTGACATCGTTGTTATCCGCAAGCGTGTGAACGGGCAGAAGTCTGTCCATGCCATTGATGTAAGTGATGTGAGCGGAGAGCGCATGGCAGAGTATGATACCGGGGAAACGCGCAAGGTTAAAGGCAAGGAGATACCAGTCATTAAGCAGCTTTCAATGGACTACAACCGCTATTTCATTGAACACCCCGAAAACATGGCAGGTGAAATGCACTTTGCATTTGAGAAAGGCGATACTTTCCGCCCGACCAGCAAAGGCTTATATCCTAAACAGAATAAGAAACAGGAAGAAATGTTGGCTGAATTTGTCCGCTCATTCCGTGCAGAGGAATTTGGTGAGCGCAATACCGAGCTTGCCACCGATGTAATGCCCGGCAAGAAGATTGGCGAAGTGTTTGTCAAAGACGGAAAACTATACATCAACTCAACTGCAAGCGCACAACCTCTCGAAGTGAATGCCAACAAGGTAAAGGGGCATACGAAAGTGGAATGCTTTGAGGCATACACCGCTATCAAGGAAGCTCTTGCGGAAGTCCTTTCCTATCAGACTGCGAATGAAAGCGATGAGGGACTTAAACCGTTGCTTGACAAACTCAACAAAGTATACGATGATTTTGTCGGCACATACGGACACTTCAACAAGAACACCGCCATTGCATTTCTCCGAAATGATGTGGACTATGCCAATGTATACGCTCTTGAAAAGTTTGAAGAAACGGCAGATGAAAAAGGAAACCAGATACAGAAATTTGACAAGACCGATGTATTCAGCAAACGTGTTGTTGAAAAAGAAAAAGAACCCACTCCTGCCAATGTCAAGGACGGTATCATTGCAAGTATCTTTAAATTCGGTCGTGTAGATATACCGTATATCGCCGGACAACTTGGCACAGGTATCGAGGATGTGAAGAAAGAAATCATCGAGAGCGGTTACGGTTTCGAGAACCCTGTAACCCGACAGATGGAAGCATCGTATCACTACTTGAGCGGAAATATTCGTGAAAAACTGCGTCAAGCAGAGGTAAATAACGAAAATGGGGAATTTGACCGCAACATCAAGGCATTGCAGGAGGTCATGCCTATGGAAATCCCCGCACATTTGATTGACTTTACCCTCGGAAGTTCTTGGATTGACCCGAAACTGTATGAGGATTTTGTAAAGGAACGCACGGAGGTTGACGTACGGTTTACAGCTGTGGGCGGTACTTGGTTTATGAAAGAACCATACTTCACCGATTATGAGAAGAACCGTGCAATGGGGGTAACCAGCGAAATGCTTAACCGTACCATTATGGGGCATACTCTCATTGAAGCTGCCATTCAGAACAGAAGCATCACCGTTTCCACCACCAAGAAACACTATGACGGCACTACCGAAACCATTACCGACAAGGAAGCGACACAGGCTTGTGCCGCCAAAATTGATGAAATCCGTCAAGATTTCAAGGATTGGGCAAGGCAGAAGATGCAGAGCGACCCGGAAATGTCGGCATTGATTGAGCGTATCTATAATGACACGTTCAATAACTTTGTGCCTATGAGCATACCAGATGAGTTTGTACCGGAGTATTTCGGAGGTGCCTCGCACAAGTTTAAGATGCGTCCGCATCAAGGCAGAGCCATTGTAAGAGGCACACAACAGCCTTTGTTGCTTGCCCATGAGGTTGGAACAGGGAAAACCTTTACTCTAATTTCTACAGCAATGGAAATGCGCCGTTTGGGTACTGCACGCAAACCCATGATTGTGGTGCAGAATGCTACCGTTGGACAATTCGTTGCAAGTGCAAAGGAACTGTACCCCAACGCCAAGATACTGACACTTGAAGAAGCAGACCGCAGTGCAGAGGGCAGAAAGAACTTTTATGCCAAGATACGTTACAACGATTGGGATATGATTGTCGTTCCGCAGTCTACCTTTGAATTTATCCCCGACAGCGAGGAAAGGGAAATGACTTTCGTGCAGGACAAGATTGAGGAGAAGATGCTCATTCTTGAAAAGATGAAAGAAGAAGACCCGGACGGAAAAAATATGATTACCCGACAGGCTGAACGGGAAATCGAATTATTGGAGGAGCAGCTTGCCGGACTTGCAGACAATGCTTCAAAGAAACGTACCGCCAATGATGAAAAGAAACGTGCTGTAGCTTTGCAGAACGCAGAGGTTAAAGCTATGGAAATGCTTGACCGCCGAACTGACGATGTGGAGAACTTTGACGATATGGGCATTGATGCTTTACTTGTAGATGAAGCGCACGAGTATAAGCACCTCGGATTTGCCACTGCCATGCAGCGTGGAGTTAAAGGTGTGGATCCGTCATACAGCAAGAAGTCACAAGGCGTGTTCCTGAAGACACAGGCTATCTTGGAAAAAAACAACGGACGGAACGTAATCTTTGCAACCGGTACACCTATCAGCAACACCGCCGCAGAGATTTGGACGTTCATGCGCTATCTCATGCCTGCTGATACGATGAAAGAGTACGGTATCTATTACTTTGATGACTTTGTGCGCAACTTCGGTAACATTCAGCAGATGCTGGAGTTCACCACAAGCGGAAAGTTCAAAGAGAACAACCGCTTTGCTGGGTATGTCAATCTGCCTGAACTGGTGCGTATATGGTCGGGAGTGTCCGATACCGTCCTAACCAAAGAAGCCGGCGGCGTAAAGGACAAAATACCCGAAATGGAGGGAGGAAAGGCACAAGACCTTTATCTGCCACAGACACGCGCATTACGTAGCATCATGAAGTTCGTAAAGAACGAACTTGAACATTATGAACAGATGAGCGGAAAGGAGAAGAAAGAGAATAGCCACATCCCGCTCACGATGTACGGTATTGCCAAAGCCGCTGCCGTGGATGCCCGATTGGTACAGTCTGATGCCGAAGATGATGTAAACAGTAAGACTCATGAAGCCGTTCGACAGACATTGCGCTCGCTGAAAGAAACAGCCGATTACAAAGGTACGGTTGCCATTTTTGCCGACAATTACCAAAACAAACAGAGTGGCTTCAACCTTTATGATGACATTAGGGATAAGCTGATTACAGAGGGGGTTCCTGCAGATGAGATTGTGATAATGAGGTCGGGAATGACTGTCAAGAAAAAACTTGAAATCTTTGAAAAGGTAAACCGTGGCGAGATGCGTGTGATTCTCGGTTCGACCTTTACACTCGGTACAGGCGTGAACATTCAGGAACGCTTGCACACGCTGATACATTTGGATGCGCCTAACCGTCCAATGGACTATACCCAACGTAACGGACGTATTTTGCGACAGGGAAATCTGCACAAGGATATGAATAAACCTATACGTATCTTGCGTTTCGGTGTAGAGGATAGTCTGGACGTTACCGCCTACCAACGTCTGAAAACAAAGGGGGCCATTGCCGATAGTATTATGAATGGCAAGCAGATGATGTCGAACAGTATGACCAACCGTGTGCTTGAGGAGGAAGAAGATGTGTTTGGAGATACTATAGCACAACTCTCCGGCAGTGAGTATGCCATGCTGAAAAACAATGCGGAAAAGAATGTACGCAAGTATGCAAGCCGTAAAAAGCAATGGGAAACAGACCAAGCCTACATCCATAATGCCAAGCCAAGGTTAAAAGCCTTTATCAAAGATGCTGAAAAGCGCATTGAGGATAACAGCCGATCCTTGGAGGCTGTACGTGCATCATTCCCCGATGAACAATTCAAAGAGATTGTAATCGGCAAACATCGCTTTACCTCTGTTGATACAATGGATGATTTCTTCAAGGAACACAACAAGACTGTTCTTGCTGAAATGAAGCAGATGAAAGACGGTGATATTGCAGGGGAACAAAAGCGAGAACTGACTATACAGATAGGCAATTTCCCATTCATTGTAACAACTAAATTGACAAGACAGACCATGCGTGATGGTACAACTTTGTTCAATGACGTTGAAAGAAAAATGACCTATTCATGTACAGAACTCGGTATCGAGGATGTTCCTGTACGTCAAAACCTGCTCCGTAATGCCATTGAGGACATTACCGGCAATGTGATTACAGGAAAGAACTTTGCCGAAAGATTGGAAGCCGCTGAACGAAGCATGAAACACAATGAGACCGAATTGAAAGAACTCTTGTCAAGAGAGGGCAAACCTTTCGAGTATGAAGAGGAATTGGCACAAGCGAAATCACAGTTGGAAGAATATGCCGAACTGATGAAGAAAGAATTGGAAGAAAAGGAAGCCAAGTATGCAGAAATGGATGCCACAGTAGAAACGGCAAATAATGTTTCTACCTCGGAAGAAGATGATGAATTAAAACGTGAAGATGATGGTGCATACACCGATGATGAGGTCAGCTATGATAATGACTCGGTGGCAAAACTGCTTGGACAGTCAAGGAGAACTGCAAAGCAACGGAGGAAATTTGCACAACGTGAACGCCAAAGAATGGCAGAGCGCGTGGTAAGCCTGACAGAGAAACTGCATCTTGACAATGTGGAGGTTGTTACCGATGCCTCAACATTGGATGGTAAGAAACAGCGTGCGAAAGGATTCTACTCAAAGAGTACAGGGAAGATAACTATTGTCATCCCTAATCACACGAGCATGTTTGATGTTGAGCAGACCCTACTCCACGAGGCTGTGGCACACTACGGCTTACGGCAGTTGTTCGGAGAACATTTTGATACATTCCTTGATAATGTATTCAACAATGCCGATGAAATTATACGCAGACGTATTGTAGATATGGCTTCAAAGAATGGTTGGGATTTCCGCAAGGCTACCGAAGAATACCTTGCCGGACTTGCCGAACACATTAATTTCGAGGAAGCACGTAAAAACGGTTGGTGGCAGAGGATAAAACAATTCTTCTTTGAAATGCTCGACAAATTGGGCTTTTCCGATTTTAGAGGGGTTACTCTGACGGACAATGAACTCCGTTATATCCTTTGGCGTAGTTATGAAAATCTGAAAGAAGGTAAGCACAGCAACCTGTTCGGAGAAGCTGCCGACATTGCTATGCAGCACAAGTTGATGGTTGGCGAATTTGCCGACACCTCAACCGATGATGTGCTGAACCGAGACGGTGATCCCGAAATACACGAGCGTACTTTGGCACGAGCAAAATATGAACAACGTGTGAAGAGTGGAATGTATCAGTCACAGGAAGCCTTGCAGGATAGTATGCTTGGTTTGAAAGAAGCAATGAACGCAATTCTCGGCAAGAATACCCGAATGGAAGATGTTGATGGATTTGAAAATGCCTACTTGGGTGAGAACCGCTTATCAAGTGTGAACAAAGCCGAAGCCGATGCCTTTGCGCACCTATTGTTCAAGCCAATGCTTGAAGAGGTAGCCAAACTTGCGCATAATACAGCAGAGCGCGAGGAACTGACCGATTATATGATGGCTAAACACGGTCTTGAACGCAATAGAGTAATGGCAGAGCGTGATGCACAAAAAGACTTCGCGGAATATCAGAAGCAGCATTCGAAGAGTACAAAGACCTTGCAGAACTTTATCGACGAGTGCCGTAAGCGTGATTATGCAGGTCTTACCGCCCTCACAGGTATGGAAGAGATTGCAGATGCAGAAGCCGAAGCACAGGTTATGGTAGATGAGTACGAAAACGCACACGACACCACCGCATTGTGGAGCAAGGTTAATGCCGTCAGCAAGGCAGTCCTTTCCAAGTCCTACGAATGCGGAATGATGAGCAAGGAAACCTACGACAGTGTGAGAGATATGTATGAGTTTTATATCCCTTTGCGTGGATTTGATGAAAAAACGAGTTCTGAAGCATACGCATATCTGACGCACAGGCAAAGTGCTTTCAATGCTCCAATCAAGAAGGCGGAGGGACGCAAGTCGAAAGCAGACGATCCATTTGCCTACTTGCAATCAATGGCAGAAGGTACTATCATGCAGGGAAACCGCAACAAACTCGTGAAGCAGAAGTTCTTGAACTTTGCCCTCAACCATCCGAGCGACCTTGTTAGTGTGAGTGATTTGTGGTTGCAGTACGATGCAGTTTCCGATGAATGGAAACCGATATTCCCCGACAATATTGACATTAACGATAGTCCCGAAGAGGTAGAGCGAAAGTTGAACGAGTTTGAGGATAAGATGAAGCAGCTTGTTGAATCTGCCCCCGATAACTACAAGCACGGCAAAGATGCGGCAAACATTCCGTATCGTGTTGTTGAGAGCCGAGATTTGCGACAGCATCAAGTGGTGGTGAAGCGAAACGGCAGAGACTATGTGATTACCATTAACGGTAATCCGAGAGCTGCACAAGCATTGAACGGACAGACGAACCCGGATAATGATATCAGCGGAAGTATCGGTCAGCTTGTACATCTCATTGGAGATGTGAACAGAACACTGTCCTCATTGTACACCACATTACAGCCGGACTTTATTGCAAGTAACTTCTTGCGTGATATGGTATATTCTAATTCTATGGTGTGGGTTAAGGAAAGTCCGAAATATGCTATTCAATATAACATGAACTTTGCGAAGTTACCTATTGTAAGAATGGTTATGTTATTGGATAAATACCGCAGGGGAACGCTTGATATGAATGATGAAATAGAGAAAATGTTTTATCAGTTCATGATGAACGGTGGCGAGACAGGATTTTCAAGAATGGCAGACATTGACGAGCATAAGAAAGAAATCAAGAAGATGCTGAAAGCGGCGAATGAAAAAATTCCTGCCCATGTGGTACGTGAATGTATGGCTACCTGGATAGGCGAAGTGGGACGAGGTATAGAGATGCGTGCCCGATTTGCCGCCTTTGTAACAAGCAGGAATGCGGGACGGACAATAGACCGCAGTATTTGGGATGCCAAGGAAATCAGTGTGAACTTCAACAAGAAAGGCGCAGGTGATAAGTTCTTGGGGGCTGAAGGACAAACCATGTTGGGAAATGTAGCAGCCGGTGTATCGGGTGCAGGACGAGCCGGATATATCTTTTGGAATGCCGCCCTGCAAGGAACGTTCGGAAACTTCTTGAAGTATGCGATGAGGCATCCCGGCAAAATGGGTACTGTCGTTGCATCATGGTATGGGTTAGCTATGCTTGTTACCGCACTTGCTTCGGCTGGAGGTGATGATGACGATGACAGCTACTATGACATACCCGAACATACTCGCAGACAGAACCTCATTGTCAAGGGGCCCGGTAACGCATGGATAAAGATTCCTTTGCCTATCGAGTACCGAGCTGTGTATGCGATGGGAGAACTTACCGGTTCTTCCCTGTTCCATAACGAGAAATTGGAGGTTAGCGATGTATTGGCACAGATGAGCCAATTGCTTCCCGTAGATATGATGGAGGGGACAAAAGCGTTGTGGCCAAGCAGCGTCAAGCCGATGGTGGAAGTATCGAATAACGAGAGTTGGTACGGTAGTCCGATATGGAAAGATACACCCTACAATAAATATATGCCGAATTGGACGAAAGCCTATAAGAGTGCGAATAAAGACCTTGTAAACCTTTCTGAAACACTGAACGAAGTCAGTGGAGGAAGCAAGTATAGGAAAGGTACTATTGACTTGAATCCTGCTGCCATTGAGTATCTATTGAAACAATACACCGGCGGCTTCTTCACTGTAACCAACCAAATTCGTAATTTGATCAATGTGGGAACAGGTGAAAAAGATTTTGATTGGCGTTATGTTCCGCTTGCTAACCGAATGTTGATGAGCGGTGGCGATGAACGTAATGTAGGTAGGGGGCTGGATGAGAAGTTCTTTGGTTGTTTGGATGCATACCGTGCAAAGGCGAGTGAATTCAGCGCCATTAAAGGTGATTTGAGTTTACCGTTGGAGAAGAAAGCAGAACTGATAAGCGAGATTATCATTGATCCTGAATATGTAAAAATGAAAGGAATGGAACGTATTTACTCAAAACTAAAGAAAGCTTATGATACTGCTAAGGAAATCGGAGATACCTCAAAAGCAGAAGAACTTGAAAAGAGGATTAATGAGTTAAAGCGGACATTTATTTTAGAGATGGAGCAAGACGAACGTAAATAGTTAAACCTAAAATGATTGCTTTGGGTACTACTTTTGTACTCTAAGCAATCATTAAACAACGAAAATATGCATAATAAAGGCAAAGGAAAATTGTTACCAATGAGCCGAATTGCGCCGAAACGGAATGAGCTATCTGAAATTGATACCGTTGCTTCTGCAAAGCGGTATGGTGGTCGCAGAGCATTTGATATTCTAATGGAAGCGCAGTACTATTGGAATCAGATGGAGGACTTTCGAAAAGACCGGGAACGCAATAAACGCTATACTTATGGTTTTCAATGGGATGATATGATTTGTGTTGATGGTAAATCCATGACTGAAGAAGAATATATCAAGAGCCAAGGTAATGTGCCATTGAAAAATAATCTTATTCGTCGGCTTGTACGCAGTGTATTGGGGGTGTACCGCAGCCAAAGTAAAGAACCTACTTGTACAGCACGTGATAGAGATGAACAGAAGCTCGGTGAAACAATGAGTACTATATTACAATGCAATATGCAACTCAACCGAATGCCCGATGTGTACGCTCGAAGTATGGAAGAATTTCTAATCAGTGGCTTTATTGTTCATCGTAAATCATATGGTTGGCGTAATGGTAAAGAAGATTGCTGGACGGATTATGTACAGCCGAACAATTTCTTCATTGATAACAATATGAGGGATTTTAGAGGTTGGGATGTGTCCGTGCTTGGAGAAGTACATGATATATCTTTTGGGCAACTGTGTGAGCAATTTGCTTCCAGTCCGCAAGAATATCGTGAGCTTCGTGATATTTATAAGTGGGCTGCAAGAAAGGATTATATAGCCACTTACGCAGAGCGATTTGGGTATAGTCGGTTAGAAAATTATGATTTTCTCTTTACCAGTGAGCCGGGAAGATGCAGGGTAATAGAAATATGGCGTAAGGAACAGAAGCCGAGATACCGTTGTCATGATTACCAAAATGGTGACATTTTCAAGATAGATGAGGAAGATTATGCACAAGTAGTACTTGCCGAAAACGAAGAACGTATGCGTATGGCCAAGGAGGTGGGTATGCCTGAAGAAGAAGTACCGTTGATAAAAGCTACTTGGTTTGTAGATGATTACTGGTATTTCTATTATCTATCTCCATTCGGTGATATATTGAGGGAAGGGGAGACGCCCTACGAACATGGCAGTCATCCATACGTTTTCAAAGCTTATCCGTTTATTGATGGTGAAATACACTCATTCGTGGCGGATGTGATAGACCAGCAACGATACACCAATCGATTGATAACGCTTTATGACTGGATTATGAGGGCAAGCGCAAAAGGTGTATTGATGATGCCGGAAGATTCTTTGCCTGATGGTGTGAGCATTGACGATATTGCAGAGAGCTGGACGGAGTTCAATGGTGTCATTGTGTACAGACCAAGCAAAAGTGGCAAGGTACCGGAACAGGTAGCCAACAACTCCACGAACATAGGTATTGCCGAACTACTGAATATGCAATTGAAATTCTTTGAGGATATTTCGGGGGTAACTGGTGCATTGCAGGGAAAGCCGGGATATTCGGGGGAAAGTGCATCACATTACAATCAACAGACAGAGAATGCTACAAAATCACTACTAGATTTGCTTGAGTGTTTTAGTTGCTTTGTTGTGGACGGGGCATACAAAGATGTGAAGAACATGCAGCAGTTTTATGATACGAAACGTGTGTTCAATATTGCTGGTAGGAGTGGTGCACAAATTGAATATGACCCGAAGAAAATCCGGGATGTAGAATTTGACTTAAGCATTACTGAAAGTACTTCAACACCGGCATACAGGCATCTTGCTAATGATATGCTAATGCAGTTGTACCAGTCCCAAGCGATCAGCGTAGAGCAGTTGCTTGAACATGGAGATTTCCCGTTTGCCGATGAACTATTACAGAGTATCAAGAGCCAAAAGGAACAACTCGCACAGGGGAGAGTTCCTGACGGGCTTTCACCTCAATTACTCCAACAAGCGCAACAAAATGCAAATATGGAAGCTGTAAATCAGTTGCATGGGGCAATGCAAGGCTAAATTCTAAACGGCGAATAGAACCCCGCTCTATTCGCCGTTTAGAAAATTACTCTTTGGACAATTGGTCGCATTCTATCCATGTTTCTAATGTATCATCGAATAGTACTGTACAACCGTAATTATCATCGTCTACTGCTAATACTGTTCCTGAATTTCCATCGTCATTACACACAACTCGGTCGCCAGCTTTTATTTTTCGGATATTGTCAATAGCTAGAGGGTCATTAGTAAGTGTGACAATGCCGTCTATCCCCTGTTTTGCATCATATCTACTTCCCATTACTTTTTTCTTTTTTTGAGTGAATCAAGGTAAGTGAAATATTCTTTGCGCTTGAGTTTCACAATTAATTCAGGTAATGCGCCGCTTCCATTTTTATAAGGAGTACAATAGAAACACTCACGCTCCAAATCATTCACGAATGTTGAACGAGATAAATAACCTTTCTGTTTCAGTTTGCGGAAGTTGAATCTATCCATAATGATGAGTTTACCACTCTTTCCATTGGGCATAACGTAATAACGTTCACCTGTTTCCTCATGTGCTTTGTCTGCTTTCACTACCGCTTCATTTAAACGGATTGATGCACGTAATTTTCTGATAATGTTCATTGTTTATTAGTTTATTAAATTAAATGTTTAATTTTATATTGTTGCTGCCGAAACAGCTTTCTTTCTTCTTTTAACAGTAAATCGGCCAACACGAGGTACAATTTTGGGAGTATCCATTTCAAAGAAGCAGATATGCAGTCCGATAGCCCTTGTCATTAATAAGTCATCATGCTTACCGGTAATTGCGCCAAAAGCGCCGTTCGGCTTTTTCTCATAACACAGATATTCATCCAAACAACGTTCATCACGTTCTGTGTACAGGTTTTCACGAATAACTTTGACTAATGTTGATATAATCATCGGTTTAGTGGAAATGTTGGTATGAAAACCGTATTTTGTAGGTAATCCCTCGCGTACATCTTCTTCTGATTGTTTGCGTGCATACAGGTTGGGATATATATCCTTTATTTGGTTAAGAATAAATCCGGATTGGTCACCATCCACTTGCCGCTCCTTATCATGAGTTTCCAACGTGTTGCTTTCTATCACCAAAAGCGAATTGTCATAAAACGCTGCTATTTGTGCCGCTTTCCACGCAAGCTGGTCGATGTCGCAATGTCCATACCATTGGGCAACCACGACTGGCCTGTCGCCATCAATCATGAATAGACGATCGAACACGACAATGACAGAGAAGTCGGCTTTATTGGAACGGCCTCCCACATCGACAACAGTGAGGTAGCGGTCTGTGACAACTTCCTTTTCATCTATTTCAGGCAGTTCCCAAATATGTAACAACCCCTGTTTGTCTTCCACAAAGCGCAAGTTCTGCAAAGCGTTCTTGCCTTCGTCTGCATCGGCGTAGACTTCGCCGACATATTTAGGCTTCTTGCAGGTACCACGCATTGCGTCCACCTTGTATTTGTCAAACACACGCGCTCCTGAATGAACAAAGGCTTCAATATCGTCGGACGGAAATTCGGCAGCCATTTGTCCATGGTCATTATACTTCCTACGTTCGGCTATATACCAGTTGATAGCTTCGAGCGTAGCCTCTTTCTCCCATAACCACCAAAGATACTTACCGCATTCTTCACGTTCGGAACTAGTATTTTCATTGTTACGGTTTTTATAGAGCCATTCTGCAAAACCTTGTTTTTCTTTATCCGAATTGAAAGCTAGCGTGTATTGTTCTATGTCGAACCATGATACGAACATGGCTTCGAACTGGGAATCCCCTTTCTTTGCTGCGGTATATTCCCTGTGAAAGAAATTTCCTGTACCATTCGCTGTACTCTCATAGACAATCATAGTGTATGGTTTTAGGAGAATACCCGAACAGGCCGACCGCACAATATCTTCTGGTTTCTTACCTTCCGTTGCTTTCCATATTCCTACTTCTGAAAGATGTACAAGGTTATAATCTCCACCTCGGCAACTATCCGGGCGTTCCGCTGTACCAATTTTAATTTTACAGTTTCGTTGAGGAACACGGTATATGCTACCCGATTTACCCACTCCTACAAGTTTCGGCTCATTCTCATTGTAAAGCTCATCAATCTTGTGAAGCATTTCGACTGGATATTTTTTAATCATCCTGTCGAACATATCTTTGATTTCATCGGAACCTGCACCTTGATGTGCTATTATGAGTGAATTCAGTCCTATTTTGTGAAGGAGTTGCAACCATGCCATATAAAGCTGTGAAGTGGTAGAGCCGCCCCATTGTCGCGCCTTTAGTAGAATAATACGTATTGGCTTTCCTGCAATACGTAATTTTTCGAGCCGTTCCACAAAGCGACGTTGCGGTCTTGTAAGACGGAACAATACATCTTCTCCACCACCTTTATTCTTGATATAAACGAATGTAGCTGCCCAAAATGGAAAGTCCTCGCGGCTACGTATGCGTACAAATTGCTCTATAACTTTCAGCCGATCATCCGGATTGTCTTCTACTCCCATGTAATCCGTAAGGAATTTGGCAATAGAACCTGCTTCCACAAGTTGACGTACAAGCGGTATTTTCATTACACGCTTTGGTAGCCATTGATTGCGTATAGGAAAATCACTAATGGTACATTTGACACGTCCCCCTACAGAACCTTCGCCGGTAATAGGATTAAATTTTGCATAAATAATTGAATTACGGCGTTCATTCTCTATTAGTATATTGGTAATGGCTTTTATGTTTATATTACCTTTAATCATGTGACTTTTTTATTATCGGCTTGTTAAGCAGAGCCACAAGGAAACCTAACATATAACACCATAGGTGTAATATTGCATTGGTGTGTGGAAATAAGAAACCTGCAGTAAGATAGAGTATCATCCACAACTGGTAATATTGTTTGCGTAATACTTCAAACGAGATTGAGCCAAATAAAACAAATACTATTCCCGATAATCCTACTGTTGGTGATGTCATTTCACCAATAAAACACTCAATAGTGTCAACTGGAATCGTAACAGCAATTATGTAAGCTAGTACTAACCGCCATATTCCAATGTCATAAATAAAAACCATTGAAAGCAAACACCATGAATTAAGGGAAGCGTGCAGAATGTTTGCGTGAAAAAATGGGTACAATACACGTCCGGCAATATCACTTCCTGCGTAAATGCCTACAGTTTGCCAATCCCATACTTTGAAAAATGACAAACCTACAACAATAGTAGAAATTACAAGAGCCGTAATCTTTTCCATTTTTCTTGTATCCATTGTTTTCTTGCTTTACATACCATTACTTTTGCACTGCCTGGCGTAAGGTAGAATTTAGGAGCAGGTTGTGCAATAACTTTGGCGCACAGTTCGGAAATAGTTAATTCAGGATATTCTTCTTGAAGCTTAAATACCCGATTATAAATTTCTTCATACATCTCTTTTTTCAATGGGCACATTGTGCTCAAATCTGTTTTACCTCTCATCATTGCAGAAATAATCAATGCAGCACGTATATCACTAACCCAAAAGCGGCGAGAGGGCATATTGACTATTATTTTGTATACCTCGGACATACGGATATAGTCGCATGATGAAATGTATTCATCGTATGCTCTCATTAAATCGTCCATACGTTCCTTTGAGTATTCCATTATAGCGCCTTTATGCTTCATTTTTCTATTTATCTATGTTCCAAAGTTATAGATTGGAGCGTAAAAAGATAAACGTGGAATCCTTCTTTCCCTCGCTATTTTTGCTTTGTAGATAAAGACTAAAATTTATTTTTCTCACATTATACCTAATAATATGGAAGTTAAGAGCAATCGCGAGCGATACACAGATCGATTGAAAGCAAAGTATCCCGATAAAGAGTTTGCCGACGACGAGGCATTATTCGCTCAAATTAACGACGAATACGACGGTTTGGACAAAGAATTGTCTGGCTATAAAGAACGGGAAAAAGCACTTTCCGATCTTTTTGCGAGTAATCCACGTAGTGCAGCATTTCTCACTGATTGGCGTAAAGGGGAGGATCCAATCATCGGTATGATACGCAAATTTGGTGATGATTTTAAAGCTGCACTTGAAGACCCGGAGAAGCAAGAAGCTCTTGCTGCTGCCAACAAAGAGTATGCGGAACGAATAGCCAAAGAGAAGGAGTTTGAAGAACAGTATCAGCAGAACATTAATGCAACTCTTTCTACTCTTGAACAAATGCAGCAGGAGGAAGGTATTTCTGATGATGAAATAGATCAAGCAATGGAGTTTCTGATTGGAATTATGAAGGACGGACTTCTTGGTAAATTCACTCGTGATAGTATTCAAATGGCTATCAAGGCTATCAAACATGATAGCGATGTAGAAACAGCCAGTCATGAGGGAGAAGTGAAAGGACGTAATAGTAAGATTGAGGAAAAACTACGCAAAGGGAGCAAGAGTGACGGTACTGCTAATCTTGCAGGAAAGAATGGAGGTGGTAATGCAGACTCACGGCAAATGCCAGATCTTGGTGCAATAAGTCGATATGATGGTGCACAAAATATTTGGGAACGTGGAGGCGAAAAACGTAGGTCAATAAACAAATAAAGATACACAATTCATTTATTAACAATTAAAATTTCAAGCAATGAAGAAAGTAATGAATTTCTTTTGTCGCATTACGCTAATGATATTAGCGTTTGTGACGAGTGCATCAAGCGGTGTCATGATGGCTGACGCATCAAACCTGCCAGATGCAGGTAAAGTGACAGCCGGTGCAGACGGTACGGGTGGAACAGATGGTATTGCCACAGAAACCGGTGGTCGTGAAAATGGAGACCCGAATTTTTACTTAAGCGATGTAGATAAACGCATTGTGAAAATTCGTCCGATGGCGACACCTATTGATCAAATTAGTCGTTATGCGAAATCAAGTAGTACTAATTCTTTTGAGGTGAAGTACTATAGTGTGGGTACACGCGAAATAAAGTGTAGTACTAATAAAAAATTGGAAGCAATGACGGGTGGTGCAAGTGTTTCTTTGCCAGTGAGCGATCTGAATATGTTCACATTGGATGACACTATCCGTGTGGTAGGTGTAAGTGCTATTACTAAACCGGATGGGACTGCATATTCAGAAAGTGACAGCAATGTTCCTGACCTTGAACTTTGTGTGTGTGGAAAGGATAGTTCAACTAATTTGCCGACAGTCTATGCAGTAAATGGGAAAATGGATGATTCAAGCAAGCAACCCATTCTTTTACCAGAGATTCCGCAAGGAACAACCCTTGTCCGTATGGGAAAGGCCTGTGGTGAACTGGATGTGCAGACTGGGCGTTTCAACAATATTCCTATGCCGGAAACACAGTACTGTCAGAACTTCATGATACAGGTAGAACAGTCTACCTTTGACAAGATTGCTGCCAAAGAAGTGAATTGGAACTTTTCCGATATTGAAGAAGATGGCGTATATGATATGCGCCTTGCCATGGAGAATACCTACTTGTTTGGCGTTAAACAGGTTATCAAACATGTTGCCAAGGACGGTATGAATACCTGGTTTACAGGGGGAATCTGGTGGATGGCAGGAAAGGATATCGAGGTTGGTGAATGGAACAGCGAAAAGAACTGTGCCGAGATTACTGATGAAAATCTCGTGGATATAACCAAAGACCTTTTTGTCGGTACTGGTATCGGTAATAAGCGTAAGATTTTATTCTGCGGAAGTGATATGCTTTCGGCATTCTCCAAGATTAAGAGTGAGAAATTTCGTTTGAAAGATACCGTTGAGGTTTGGAACTTGAAATTTAAATCTTGGGATACTGACTTCGGAGAAGTTCTTACCATTCATCATGAATTATTTGATGTGAATGGTATGAGTGATTGCGGTTTTGCCATGGATCCGGAATACCTTTCCAAGAAAACCCACGTGTCTTGGGCACGCAATGTGCTTGACTTGAAGAAAGCGGGTATTCGTCGTACCGATGCAGTAGTGATTCAGGAAGTAAGTTGCTTATATCTGCGTTATGCAAAGGCACATGCGCGTATGAGACTTGCAAAGGCACCTGCAACAGTAGAAGATAGTGGTTCAGAAACTGCTTAATTAGAGTATAAATAAATCAAATTATTAATCGGGGGATGGGATAGAAGTCCTATCCCCTTTTTAATTCATTCGACAATATGACTATTAAAACTTACATGGCGAACACCAATATTAGTATTAATGTTGTGCTTCCAAGCAAAAAGAATTTTCATATAACGTTTACTCCTTTGTCAAATGGTAGTAGTGTGTTTACCACAGATAATGAAATCTTACAAAGGTCAATAGAGAGACATTACAACTTTGGAAAGTTGTTTAGACTCCAAACTTCACAGGAGCAAAGTGCTGAAAGAAAGGTGACAGACAAACAAAAGGTTACTTCTTTAAAGAATCAGAAAGAAATTCCGGCTGCTGAGAATGTAGACAAAACTGAATTGGATAACAACGAGAACGTTGAGCAAAATGGAGAGACGGAAGATAACGCAGGGGCAGGGGATGATGAAACTGTTTGCAAGGTCAAAGTGAGTGATATTGCAGCTGCTAAGGATTATCTTGCTGACAAATTCGGTATCAGTCGTACTTCTATGCGTTCTACTAAAGCCATTCTGGAACAAGCAGCAGCTCATGGAATAGAGTTCGAAGGATTGTAATAATAAAGTAATAGCGTATGACGGTATATCATCTTGACGAGATAGCTGGAGATGTTCGTATAGCACTTGACCAAAACACAACGAGTGATGTATTGAAAGAAATTGGTGATGTAGACACGCTTGCATTAAACGACATCATTAAATCAAAGATTATTGAGGCTGTAAAACGTGTGCACAGTTCTGCACCTCCTTATCTACTCGATGGAGGACATAACTTCGGAGATGAGGTGTATTGGCAGAAATGTGAAAGTGGCTGGGTGTTATTGCCGGAGGATTTTATGCGTTTTGTTGTTTTCCAGATGAGCGATTGGGAGCGTGCAGTATTCTACCCTATAAATGTCGACGATCCTGAATACGAGAAGCAATCTTCCCGGTTCAAAGGAATACGTGGCACTACACAACGTCCTGTATGTGCTATTTCTATACGACCAGAGGGGAGAGTATTAGAGTTTTATTCTTGTAAAAGTCAGGATGCAACGGTCAGTCGTGCGGTTTATCTTCCTTATCCCAAGATAGACAAATACGGTGCGATAGAGATTTGTCAGCGATGTTATGACGCGGTGGTGTATACTATTGCCGCATTAGTATTAACAACGTTCGGCGATGTGGAGAAAAGCTCTGCATTGAACGAATTAGCTAAATCAGTATTAATATGAGTTCGATAAAATCAACACAGATAGACGGTGATGTTTCCGTCAGTCGTAATGCGGCAGTAGGTGGAGATGTTACCGTCCAAGGTAAAACCCATTTAAAAGGAAACGTAAAAATAGAGGGGTGGATTGAGGCAAAAAATATCAAGGCAGCTAACAAAGGACTCTTTACTACCATTGAGAAATTGAAAGCGGCTTACCCGTTCCCGCATGACGGTTGGTGGGCACTTGTTGGGCTTTCTTTACCTGCTCCTATATACGTGGGTGATGGAGGTGAGTGGGTTGCAACCGGACAGACAGGTGGCAATCCATCCATAGACAGTGGTAAATTTAACGAAGCTGTTGAAAAACTACAAGAAGACATTACTAAATTGCAAGATGATGTATCGGATATTGAGGATAAAAATAGCTCGCAAGATACTAGTCTTACTACACTTGGGAATAGTGTCAATTCTTTGCAGGAACAGGTAAACACAACCAAAGACACCGCCAACAAAGCAAGTGCCAAAGCGAATGAGGTAGGAAACCAATTGAATGACTTTAAGGGAACGAAAGGAGAAAATGGTGGTATTGCACCTCTTAATGAGTATGGTAAAGTACCTAGCCGTTATTTACCGGCTTCTATGGATGATGTGAAAGATTTCGACGGTTTCGTGGAAAAAGTGGTTGTTCAACCATCGTCTATCGGGAAAAGTTCAACGGATGATGGATGTAAGATTTACTACCACAAGGACACCGATTCGCTTGTTCTTTTCTATGACGGTGTATATTACAACAACTGGCTGGATTCTGAATTGTTTGGAAATGAAACTATTGACGGGATAACTCCTGTTTCGGATAAGGTGTATTCTGACACAATTACAAACAAGACTTATCGTTGGAGCGGTTCAGCACTTGTTATCATTGGTTCAGACCTCGCCCTTGGCTATACAAGTTCGACCGCATTTCCGGGCGATGAGGGTGCGGATTTGAAGCAGAAAATGCTACAAGCCAATGAAGATATTACGGAAAACAAGAACGTATTGTTGTCCCATTACAAACAGATAGTAGCACGAAGCGTAGTAAATGTGAACCAACTCTTTGGGCTTACTAATCGTAAGATAACATTCTCGGTGGCTCTTGATAGATGTGCGACATCCGAATATGCTGAATCTTTGCAAATACCAGGTGTTGTGCTTACCTTTCAGACTGAAGCAGGTTGGCAGTCCAAACAATGGGTTATCATTGATGATTGGAATAAGGAAAGCAATTGGACGGACTTCGGAGCTTCCAATGGAGAAAGCGTTGGTAACACAATCAATGTAAACGCCCTGTGCAAAGATGTGGAATATACGCTATCCACCGCCATAAAAGCCATTATTGACCTTGAGCAAGAGAGCGGAGTGGCATACATTAAGAGCGGTATTGTAGTGACATTCAAGACCGCAGAGAGCGACACCAACGGTGCACCTGTATGGCTTGCCTATCAATTTACACGAGAAGTAAGCGATGTAAACCCGGATGATTTGAAGCCGTGGGTAGCCTTTGGAAACGGAGGTGGCAAGGTGGAAACATCGGACACTCCAGCAGAGGGAGGAAAAGATGCACTTTCAACAGGCGGTGCTTACGCGATGCAGGAAAAAGCAATCGCTGGTTTTGACGAGGAAAGCGATGAGGATTATATCTACTACAAAGCCGTGAACCTGAATGGTGGACAAATAGAAGATGTGATACTGAAAATACCTAAGAACGGAGGTGGAGGCGGTTCCAGCGAGGACAGCACCCTATCCATTTATTTTGAGGATGTCGCTCCCATTGTAGCGTTCGGTTCTGACATAAAAATTAATGTGGCCCTACGTAGTGTGAGTTATCCGGGAGGTGTAGAAACACTTGGCGTTATCCGTAATGTGAGCATAATTGACGCAAGTACGGGACTAACCCTATTTAGCGAGGACATGAATATCGTAGGTTCTGCAAGTGCCACAGACTACAAGTTTGAACTTGACTTTACTGGCTATTTCAGCGGAGCGGCGAGCAAGAGTTTCTTTGTGCAAGCTACAGATGCTGACGGAAATACTAAGAAGAAAGCCATTACAGTAGTAGCCGTGGACATCACCGTGGAGCAGCCTATGGCATTGAATTACACAAGTGACACTGTTCTTACCGTAGGTGGATCCGCCAAGAACATCGGACAGTTTTATAAATTTCCCAATAACACATCATCCATACTTGTGACCGTGGAAATGTACTACAACGGAGAATGGAAGAAACTCGGTGAAGCAATGGTAAGCGACAGTTATACCAAGAGTATATCCGTAAATCCGAACGATGTGTTTGGTGGTGGTGAACGGCTCTCGCATGGTGCATATCCTGTGCGTATCTTCGGTACGGAAAGCAAGTCGGGGGTAAAAGGCAATACCATCTATTCAGCCCTTATGTGCATAGACGAGAATAATAGCACACCTATTGTCGCCCTCCGTTTCAATGACAAGAACAATGGTACATTGCGTCTGTATGACAATCTGGCCGTAGAAGTAGCTGCCTATACACCTGGCAAGACAGAAACGCATATTGATGTCTTCTATGATGAAGAAAAGGTTACTTCTGTTGATGCCATGATTGCTGAAACGATTACCGTGAACAAGCAGATAAGCGGCTATAAGGCGGACGGAAGCCAAAGTATTACTGTACACGCTGAAAGTGGAAGTGTCAGCACCAATGAAATAGAAGTGACGGTTAAAGGAAGTGCCATTGACATTGCCATCAAGGACGGTGCTTTGTTTGGGTATGACTTCTCCACACGAAGCAACAGTGAAAGTGACCACACCATTATCAACAATGGGGTAAAGATGGAAATCAAAGGTGCGAACTGGTCAAGCAATGGATTTATAGACTATCTGAACGAACGCTCTTTGCGCATTGCCGAGAATGTAACAGCCGAGATATTGGATTACCGTCCTTTCGGAAATCCGTCCGTAGAAAGTGCTAGTGGTTGTGCTTTCCAATTCGCTTTTGCGACCAAGAACATCAAGGAAGCCAGCTCAAAACTCATAGAGTGTTACGATGCCGACAGCGGTGCCGGATTCTATGTATGCGGAAACAAGGTTGCTATTTTCTGCAAAACAGGTCAGCCGGCATTGGTAGAACGCTCTTTTAAGAACGGAGAAAAGCACACTATGGCTATCGTTGTAGAGCCTTCAACTATCTTTGTAACCCGTGGTGGCAGCAACTATTCATGCATGAAGCTGTATTTGGATGGTGAAGAGGTGGGCTGTATAGGATATATCAGTAATAGCGGAGCTATTCTCAACTCAAAGACTGTCACTTTTGACGGAACAGAGGGAGACCTATACCTTTATTACATCCTTGCCTACAACAGTTACTACGAGTGGGCACAGGCATTTAGAAATTACTTGTGCAAACTGACCGACACAACGGCGATGATTGATGAATATGAGAGGGAGAATTTGCTTGATACACAAAACCGTCCGACTCTTGAATCTCTTGCCGCCAAAGGTATCCCTTACTATGTAGTTGTGAATGATCAGCAGACTTTTGACACCTTTGACGGAGATATTGACACGAGCAAGAAGTTCAAATGCACACTATTCTACTATGATCCCAAACGACCTTGGCGCAGCTTCAAGGCTATCAATGTGCAATGGCGCAGACAGGGAACGACATCGGCGAAGCGCCCTATCAAGAATGACCGTTTCTATCTTCAGAAGAATGACGGTTGGGAAGTTTCTCCTATCTATCCGGAATATACCAACGAAGATGCAAAGGTTTCGTATGACCTGATGAAATTAGGCTATGTACGTGTAGGCGAGAATTCTATACCTGTGAAAATCATCACAGTAAAGGTGGATTACTCCGATAGTAGCAATGCCAATGACTGCGGAGTTTGTAACCTTATGAACGCTACATATCGTGCCCTTGGCAGCAACTATCTGACTCCGGCGCAACGTGCCTTTGACGGAACATGGGTAAAAGGAGACATCTCATTGAGCGGATTGACGATGAACCATTCGACTGCCAACCACCCGATTGCCGCATTTCGTTCGACTATGGAAAGTCTTACCGATGCTTGGTTTCATGCCAAAGGTAATTGGAAAGAGGATAAAGGCGAGCAGGTGGCACTCGGTTTCAAAGACACACCCGGCTACAACAAAGGGTGTTTGAACTATGGCGACTTCATCGAATACTTCGGCAGAAGAGACGAAACCCTTGATGAAATTGAATCACGCTTCAAGAGCGATAGTACCACAGACAAAAGTAAACTCTATATGCTCTCCCTTTATTGTGGCGAGAACTACCGCTTTATGGCATACGAGAGCGGTGCTTGGACTGCACAAAGCGGAGAAATGAAGCAGGTAGATGGCAAGTGGCAGATAACAGGTAAGGTGTTGAATCCTGTAAGCGGTTATGAACTGCTGACTTATGATGCCATGAACTGGTGGCAGGGAGTGGGAAGCATTGATGACATGATGGAACCGACCACGGCAGAATCATCGTGGGTAACAAAACTGAAACTCGGACAACCGACCTATCCGATGTGGACACGCTACTTTGAGTGTATGATAGACGATGACCAACTGCAAATAGATTTGGCTATGGGACGCAAAGTGCCTTGCGACTTGTTTAATGTGTTGGTGTTCTGCGACAGTTGCGACTATGCCAAGGAGGAACTTAAAGACACTTGGAAAGAGATTTGGAAAACGAAGATGTGGAAGTACATAAATCCGTATAGCCTTGTGTCGTACTATCTCTTTACGGACTACCTTGCCGCCGTTGACCAACAGGCGAAGAATATGCAACCTATGTGGTTCTTGGAGGACGGTTGCAGCGTGAAAGACGGAGTATATAGTGGAGCAAACGGTATGGAAGCCAGAAGAATGTACTGCAACAAGGTGTATGATTGTGATACCTGTAACGGCAAGGACAATGACGGTGGCCAGACCATTGATCCGGAGGTTGACCCTGGCGACTTGACGAGTAGCGCGTACGCAGGACGAGGCAGCGTGTTGTGGAACGACATACGCGGACAGCAGACTATGGAGGTGGATCAAAACGGTAACACCATTACGCTTTCGGCTATCGCTGACACCATGCGTTCACTTCCGGACACACTCGGCATTGGTTCGGGGCCATTCTCTCCGAAAGGTGCGCTCCATTACTTCGTTACGGAAATATTGAAGAAGTGGCCAAAAGTGGTGTCAAGTTACGACGGAGAGCGTAAGTACATCAAATACACCGGATACAGCGATATTTATTTCTATGCTTTGCAGGGATTGGGACTTACTTCTTTACCGGCGTTCATCGAACAACGTTGGAGAATCCGCGACGGTTACTACCGTTGTGGCGACTTCAAAGCAGAGAGCGGTTATATAGGCGGTCGTATCGGTGCGAAAGAGGGGGCGGTTATTCGTTTTAAGGCTGCAAAGACAGGCTACTTCGGAATTGGTAACGACAGTGGAAACATCACGCAGGGCATCTATCTGAAAGCAGGAGAAGAGGGTGTGTTCAGTAATTTCCAACATGGCGAGAACATCATGCTCTACATCTATCAAGCCGACCGTATGAGTATGATTGACTTGAGTGAAATCAGCATTGACCCTCAATTCGGTAATACATTGTCGAAGATGGTGTTGTTGCAGGAACTTTTCCTTGGTAGCAACACGCACGGAGATTGGACGATGTCGCCTGGTAACACTGGCTATATGACCAATCTTGATTTGGGCGATATGCCGTTCTTGCGGGTATTCGATGTGCGGCATACGGAACTATTGAGCGTTAACGCATCGAAGTGTCCACGTTTGGAGAAAGTATATGCGGATGGCACAGGGTTATCGACCATAGACCTTGCAGAAACTGCTCCCATTAGTACATTGACGCTGCCCGATACGATGACGGAACTTGTATTGAACAATCTGCCAAACCTGACCTATCCCGGAGGACTTACGCTAGGAGGTGTAGGCAAGGTAGCAAAGATATTCGTAAATGAATGTCCGTATGTGGATGCTATGACACTTTTAGAGCAGATAATTAATGCGAGTGCGATCAGAACTGTACGTATTCCTAATGTAAATGCAACTGCTAGTGTTGATTTGTTACGTTCTATAAAGGATAGTGGAGCAATTGGGCTTGATGCAAACGGGAACGCATACGATGAGAGTGGACAATGTAGTGGTATTACAGGACGTTGGATATTGAGTGAACTTGTAGAAGAGAGTGAAGTAAATGTCCTTACTGCATATTTTCCACAGTTAGAGCTTCATAATTCGCAATTTTCTATTGTGAAAATCAATGATGTTGTGGATAACGATTCATGTGAGAAGTACAGCAATCCTGAAAACAAGACAGGTGAAGACTACGGTAACACATATATTCCTAGTGGGCATACTCTTGCTATAAAGAAAGGTTGCCATGCTTTTAAATGCTCGTTCAACACGAAGAAGAATCAAATGGAAGGTGTACAGTTGAGTGATACAGACTTTAATTATCTGAAAGATGGTAGTAGCTTTGATGTTGCAGATACGGCAGGGGAGGGTTTTGATATATTTTGGCATGCTCCTCACTATTGGTATAAGGGCGTAAATGATTATAAGAACCAAGTGAAGTATTTTATTACTTCTGTTACGGAAAACGAGCCTATTTCGACTGCATTACACAGCAAGAAGGCTAAACTTTCTGAACTTCTGTACAAGGAGAACACTGGAGTGTATGCGAATGATGCTGTTATTGGTGAGGTTATGAGTGAGGATGTTATATCTACAGCTTCTAATACTAACAGCTATAAGATGGACGTAAAAGGTATGAAGCAGGTGAAATGGCCGGGATTGAATCATGCGCGACTAGGTGGTGTATTCACTGATGAAAGTAATTGTGTACTTGGTATATTCATTATGTCCGTAAGTCATACGTATTTTGACTTTTCTATAGGTGAGTGTGTATTCTGCGATGTACCTAGCGGTGCAAAATGGTTCTATTTTACTTCTTTTCGCGACATTGGTAATGTTGAGTGTCTTTCTGTGGATAGTGCCAGCATTGAGGCTCTTGAGCCGGAATGGACTGAACATACAGTAGGTGATAATGACAGTCTTGTAGGTGTTTATCCTATTACTATTGACGGTTTGAAGATGCCACGAAGTCTTTCTGGTGAGGTACGCTCAAAGAAAGGTAATGGTACGTCCACTACGTCAGGTGAATGGAAATACGATAGTAGTGGTAATCCTATTGAGATGCCGATTGCTACCCTAAACTACACAGCAAAGGATTTCCAAAATATTTCCCGTTTGAGAGGTGCAGGTTACCAATTACAGGATTATGAACAACACAAAGAGATTAGTAATCTTTGGTGGGCATTAAACGGAACAACCAACGAACAATCTGTAGTCGGTAATGGAGGACATGACGCTATTTTAAATAAGCTGGATTCCATTGGTATGGCAGATAGTAGTAATGCTGGCAATTCTCTTAATTCTATACTTGGTTTGAAGCATTATGTAGGCTGTGATTCAGAGTGGATGGATTATATTGCATTTAATATCCCAAGTTATGAAACATTCTACAAAGCAAGATGTATTGATACTGATAGTTCGTATCCTTCGGATTATATAGCCCATATTTATGATCCTGTGAAAAAGACTGAACGTACAGTGAAATCAGTTGAATCTTCCAATGCAAATTGTGTGGTACGCTTGGTACATGGAGCAAAATGCGATATTTTGCCAAGCAGGGTTCATAATGCAGATACGAGTAAGTATGTTACTCATTATGCGGCTGGTTATTGGATCAATAGTAGCAAAGGCCGTTGTGTTTTGCGGTCTGGCAACTACTCGAATGCGTACAGCGGTCTCGCTTATGCGTACGCGAGCCATGCATCTTCGTACTCGAGCACGTTCTTCGGGGCGCGGCTGGCCTTCCGCGGAAAATTCGTAATAATTGAATAGAGCGAAACTCGTTCTTGCGAAAAAAGCGTTAGAGGGAGAGTCGACCAACGGGAGACTGCTCCCTCTCTCTTTTTCTAATGTAGGTTGGGTAATATATTATAGAGCAGCATGAATATTTGTGCCTTAAAATGTTCTATATATGGAACATTTTTTGTATCTTTGCAATGCAATAACAAGGTATGGAATTGAAAGCAAGATTCAAAGTGATAATGTCAAGCGAGGCAGATGCCTTTCTTGATACTTTGCGCCAAGACATTAAAGACAAGATTGTTTATAATGTAGATAAGGTTGCCAATGGATATATGGATAAAGACCTTTTTAAAAAATTGGATGGTACGGATATTTGGGAGTTCCGCACTCTTTATAAAGGTATTCAATATCGTTTGTTGGCTTTTTGGGATACTGATGCGGAAACATTGGTTATTGCTACGCACGGATTCGTCAAAAAGACACAAAAGACCCCAAGTAAAGAGATTAACAAAGCGGAAGCTATTAGAAAATTGTATTTCAACTCAAAAAAATAGTGATATGGAAACGATTAAATTTTATACCCTTGATGAAGTTAAGGATAAGCACATTGGGAAAGTCGGGACACCACATAGGGATAAATATGAGGCTGAATTGCAGTCGTTCCTTATCGGTGAGGCTATTAAGAAAGCCCGGAAATCCCAAAATATGACACAGGAGGAGCTAGCCCAGAAGATTGGTGTTCAGCGTGCACAGGTGTCGAAAATAGAAAGTGGTAGGAATCTGACACTTTCGACTGTTGCGCGTGTATTCAGAGCAATGGGGATGGAGGCCTCTTTAAGTATTGCAGGTTTTGGAAGTATAACTCTTTAAAACATAGTAAGGTGGACAATCCCACGCGCCGTTGTGTTTTGCGGTCTGGCAACAACTCGAATGCGAACAGCGGTCTCGCTTATGCGAACGCGAACAATGCATCTTCGAACTCGAACACGAACTACGGGGCGCGGCTGAAATTCTGTTGGTTAAACTAATCGGAGACTCTATATAAGGTACGAGATTACCACCGATATTCTCCGAGGGATTAGAACCTCGGCAACAGCATAATAATATAATATATATATTTTATGGAAAGCCGGAACATAACATTAACCATATGTGGGGAGTGGCTTGACTTCTCCCCACGAGACCGGAAGGCGGTCTGTAAAATTGATGATTTATTTAAACTGACCGGAAATATACCTCTGGTCAGTTATCCGTTATATAACCTTATACCGGAAATTATATCAGACGAAAATTTGGAACGCTCATTTAAGCGTGTCATGGCGAATCTACGAAATGCAGATGCTCGAAATGGGAACAGGTCTATGCCGAAAACTATCATAGACGGTATCGAATGTTCTCCAAGAATGATTCGTTATGTGACAAATAAAGGAAAAATATTTGAAACGTTGAAAAACCAAATTGGTAATGGTACATTCCGTATCAAGAACCTTAAATCATTTCTTACTGAAGACGGCCCGAAAGTAAGAACAGTACAAGCTCCTTCGGTCATAGAACGCATTGGGAGTAATGCTATTATGGAACCGTTGGAAAATCGACTTTCTTCTTTATTGATAGAAACTACCGCTGCTTCCATACAAGGACGTGGACCGCATGGGTTGTTTCATCAGATACAAGCTGCAATGGCAGAAAATCCTAATCTCAAATATTACTATCAAAGCGACTACAAAGGATATTATGACAGTATTAATCACGAAACTTTAATTTCTATTATTAAAAGATATGTAGGCGATCCTCTTCTTTTGCCCATTCTTGAAAATTTTGTGAAGGCACTCTATCCTGATGGAGAATGTGGTATCAGTAAGGGATTGCGATCGTCTCAATTCCTCGGTAATCTTTATCACAATGATATTGACCACCGGATGATTGATGTGCATGGAGCAAGATATTACTTTCGATTCTGCGATGACATTTTTATTCTTGGAGAAAGTAAACGCGAGTTGTGGAGGTTACGTGACTGCTTGCACATCGAAGCAGATAAGATGGGGCTTACGATAAAATCAAGTGAGAGAGTTGCCCCTATATCTGCTGGTATGGATGCTCTTGGGTATGTAAATTATGGTAGCCATACTCTGTTAAGGAAACGGATAAAAGTAAATGCTGCTAGAAAACTGTCTAAGTTGAAATCCCGAAAGCGTAGACAACAAATAATTGGATCATTTAAGGGTATGGCTTGCCATGCCGATTGCAAGCATCTATTTTATATACTTACAAAAAAGAATATGAAGAAATTTTCAGAAATGGGTGTAACATACACCCCAGCTGACGGAAAGAAACGCTTTCCAGGTAAAGTAACACGATTGAGTGATATAGTAAACATTCCTATTGAAATACATGATTTTGAAACTGGTATAGACACCAAGGAAGGTGAGAACAGATATTTGGTATCATTTCGTAATCCTGCTAAACAAGAATGGGGAAAGTTCTTTACGGCTTCAGCGGAAATGAAGGGAATTTTAGATCAAGTCAGTGACATTGAGGATGGTTTTCCGTTTGAGACAATAATTAAAGGTGAAGTTTTTGACGGAGGTAAACGAAAATATAATTTCACCTAACAGGTAAAAGATAACATACGAATCCGCATCTCATCCGCTACTTTTGTTGAAAATCAAAATTCATAAAGATGGAAAAGATTTACGGCACGAAGCAGCGGCAGGATGGGCTTATACATACAGGCCGAACCAAATGGACATTATTTTATGGCTTTGGAAAGGATGATGAGGCAAGTGAAAGAGGTTGGGAGTACCGACATACATTTGACCACAGTCCAACACTTTCCGAGGTTAAGGAACTTATTATCTCTACTATAAATACTGCCACGCAGGAGAAGATCGTGAACGGCTTTATATGGAATGAAAAGCCGATATACCTATCTGCTGAAAATCAATTGAATTTTGCTGCTATAGAACGTAACAAAAATATTCTATATCCACTTACCCTAAAAATCAATGAACAGGAAGATGGTACTCCCATCTACTACACCTTCGAGAATGTAGATGAATTTATCTCATTCTCCCAGGCAATGAGCCTGTATGTGATAGAAACTGTTCAAAATGGTTGGAAAGAAAAAGACAGTGTAGATTGGACAGTGTTTAATATAAAATAGACAAGAATGAAGAAAAAATTGATTGAATGGCTTGCACAAAGCAACAGGTGGAAACATCTTGTTGGGGGATTTGGTATCGGTATTTGTGCGTTTGATTGGTTTTCTGCAACCTATGCAGGTGTACTTACTGCAGGTGCTTTGGAGTATAAAGACAAGGCATATGGTGGCAATTGGGACTGGATAGATTTCGGCTTAACAGTGGCCGGAACGTGTGTAGGACAATTAGTGAGAACTATCGTATGACGGAAGTGCAACATGTAACGGAGGTGGCTAAAGGCATTAGTGACTATGGCATGATGGCTGTGAGTGCTGCATTTTTTCTTTTGCTTTCAGCAGCTATGATGATAGCACTATTCAAATGGTTTAAGAGTATGATAAACCGCCTTCTGGAACAACAGGAGTGTTTGAATCAATTGCTTGATACAGTACAAGACAATGTGAGTTTGCAACGAAACTTAATGGAAAGACTTCAACCTGAAACCTTACTGCGTATCCGGAATTTGACGGGTTTCGCTTTTGACCTTAGTATCGAACAGGTTTGTAGGTTGATAAAGCGGGTTCGAATAGAGAATCACATAGCTGATCGTGAAGCAACTGTAAACAAAATACGGAAATCACTTCAAGTAATCCATGATGATCGAAAGAGTCGCTTTGACCCTTTTATATATCATGGAAAACCTCTGTCGGAATATTGTAATGAGAATTGGGTGGAAGATGTGGTGAGTGTAGTTGAAAGTGAAATCTATAATGAGGATGGAGAAAATAATGCACGCGCCTATACCAATGTGAAACTTGCATACGACAATATAAAAACGGACTTTTATCAACGCTTAAATAGTTAATTATGAAAATATTAATAGATAATGGACACGGGGAAAATACACCGGGCAAACGTTCTCCTGATGGGAAATTACGAGAATACCTTTATGCACGCGAGATTGCAGAATCTGTGGAACGAGCCTTGCGTGCGAAAGGATATGATGTAGAGCGTATTGTGCATGAGACAGTAGATGTGCCATTGGCAGAACGAGCAAGACGTGTGAATGAAATTTGTGCACGGTATGGGGCAACAAATGTATTACTTGTTTCTATTCATTGCAATGCTGCGGGAAACGGCGAATGGATGAGTGCAAGAGGTTGGTCGGCATACACTTCAAAAGGTAAAACAAAATCGGATGAATTGGCCACTATGTTATACGAGGAAGCCGAACAGAATTTTGCCGGACAAAAAATCCGTAGGGATAATTCGGACGGAGATCCAGATTGGGAAGAGAACTTCTACATTTTAGTAAAAACCAAATGTCCGGCTGTTCTTACAGAAAACTTTTTTCAGGATAATAAAGAAGATGTGGCTTTCCTCAACTCAGATGAGGGGAAGCAAGCTATCATTAAAACTCATGTAAATGCAATAATCAAATACGTCACCAAGTATGGGAAAACTTAAGAATATTGCAGTAGTGTTGTTTATGATTGTATTTCTTGCTTCGTTGTTTATGAATGTAGTACATTTTGCAAGTAGGCAACAGAAAACAAGAGATACAACAAGAACAACCTATGTTGATACAATACCATTTTATAAGCCCATTCCTAAAGACAGCTTTGTTATTCGATATGTTACTGAACGTCTTCCTACAGTCTCGAAATTGCCGGAAAACGTACAAAAATTGCCTGAAAGTGTATCAGAATTTCCGAAAATCGTGAAAAATTTCCATGAATCTGTATCAGAGGATAGTGTAGATGTGATTATTCCTATTACCAAAAAGGTATACAAGGATAGTTTATATACGGCATACGTAAGCGGATATAACCCGAAACTTGACAGCTTGGTATTACATTCGCAACATGAAGTGGTAACCATTAACGACTGCTATCCTAGGTCGAGGAAGAAACGTTGGAGTGTTGGTGTTCAAATTGGATATGGAATAGCATTAAGAGGGGTGCCGGAATTTACACCATATATTGGAGTTGGTGTATCATGTAATCTATTCAATTTTTAATTATGACAGATATTGCTTTAACCGTCAATAAAGAAAGTGTATATGAAGAAGTGGCACAGACCACAGCTTATACCGGGGCTAAGATGGACAACGAACTCGCATACAACCGTATTTTCACAACGGATGAGGATAAGAGTATGCTAGAGCGTTTTTGGAATGAAAGCAAAAACACTGCTTGTAATAGCTTGAAAAAAATACTTCTTAACGAAGTCGAAAGAGAGGGGATATATCAGCTTTCGTTGGGGTTATCAAGTTCGTTTGATGAAGCTTTAACAGAAAGTATGGAACGTAGTCTGTTCTCGTTTTTTGTTATGAATATTACGGCAAAGTGGTACACATTTACCAATAAAGAAGAAGCAACCGGATATGCAACGGAAGCGGCTACCTATATGGAGGACGTCATGCGTAAGGCATTTTTTAAAAAACGTCCTATACGTCCTACGTACAATTGAATTATTTTTAATCTTTATTTATTATGGCAGAAAACAAGAAAACATTGACAGTGACCCAACAGGTTAAAGAGCTTGTTTATGATATTCAGAACAAGGCATACTTGACCGGGCAGGCGCGTGAGGCAGAGGGTAAAAAGAATTATGAAGCCGCCTCTAATATGCAAGCGAGTGATGATGAGGAAAACAGCTATCAAATCCGTCGTTCATTGGCAAATGCGTTTTCATCTTTGAAGAGTCTGCTTGGAGAGTATCTTTCAGAAGACAAAAGTACAAGCAACAATCTGATTGCAAAAGAAATTGATGATAATGGTGTACTAGAACTTGCATTCGAGTTGCCGAGTAACTATAACAACTCTTCGACTGATGCGTTGGGCAATGGTATTCATGCCTACCTTGTAGATATGGCTTTGGGAGATTGGTTTGCCATTACCAACCCGGAAGATGCAGCTTCATACGTACAGCATTCGGCGATAAGTTTAGAGAATGTAAAGCGTGCGCTTTATAAACGTAGCCGACCTGAAAGACCGACTTATTCTTAATGTATTCTCATGGGATATTGTTGTAAGAAACTCCAGCAGACAAAAACAGTAACGCTGACATTCAAACGTTCAGAGTTACTCTATGACGTAGAGAACTGCTCTTTTGTGGAAGGTGATATTATGGAAACGGAGAATGAACATGCCCGGCATCAGGTGTTTGACATTGGACAAAGTGGTAATGTGAACCGGGTTACACGTGTACTCAATCTTACCCATGCAGAATGTGTGGAAATGCTATATCCATATACCAAACAGGAAATCTCGGACGAACAGGAAGCTCTTGATGATATTCTTGTAGCTCCCGAAGAATATCATATTGTACTCACTTTACCGGAGAATTTTTCTTTATCTACGGTGAAGCTACTAAAACATCTGATACACGAGTATCTTATCTGTAAGGTACTTGCAGATTGGATGAGTATAACGAATCCAAGTAGTAAGGCTAATTGGGAGGAGAAGATAATGAGTATCAGAGCTAAGATACAGACATCGCTAATGTCGAGAAAAGGCAAAATAAAACGAAAGTTGAAACCTTTCTGATAAAAGGAAGAGCCGGAGTGCATCACGCATTCCGGCTCTTTTGCTAACAATCTTTCTTAACCTTAATATGAAAAAAACTAACCTATGTAAGTTATCTTGGTTTATTAAGCATACGGGGGGTGAATTGGACGGTAAACCCCAACAAACTTTCAGATTTGTCTAGTTTGCATATTAGTACAAGTCGGAATGCTTTGTATGGTGTGCCATGGAAGCCTCGCATATATTTATCGGTACTACTCCATACTGCATGCCAGTTGAATAAATCATTTGAGCCATACAGAACTTGTGAGACATGGCTACTCTTGAAATATCCGCGTTGTATGATGGTGTCTATCGTTTTGAACATGTTTGGATCATCTATTTTGAACGGACGAGTGACAGCCAATGCAGTAATAGGTTCTATTGTGTTATCAGGCTGTGAGAAATTAACGAGATCATTATCTGAAGTCATAGCGAGTGCATCAGGATAGGAGTTTAAACCACTCATGATGTTACTATGCATCATTCCCCATTGCTTACTATCCATTGAATATAAGTAAGCATAGGTACATGATGGGTTGTGAATGATGATACGTTGGTGTATATAGTCGTAAATCATCCTACATGTTTTTAGAAATTCGCGGAAAGTTAGAAATTGAAATTCTGTTGAATTAAATCTTGTATTATTAACCAATTTATTCAAATGGGGTAAAGAATTGATAGAGAAAGCCAATTCACTGTCCAAAATATCCGAAATACATTGGCTTGTAGAACCGCTAATAAGCATAATACCACGGTCAGTTGCAAATAGTACAGCATTATCAATCTGGGTTATACTATCGGAATTAATACACACATCACGTGTGATAGGCTGGCGGGCAGAGTAGGAACCGGTAGAAGAAACCTCGAGGGCCCAAATTCCATCAGTAGAGAAACAGTAAAGAGGAAATTGACCAAATTGGCCTTGTGATAAAGCCTTTGCGGCTGAACTGAGTCCAATGATTGTACCTGTTCCAACAGTGCAGACTCCGAGAGCGGGAAATGAAAAAGGATCGTTTACATCAGAAGTATATATTTTATTTGGATATGGGATTCCGATTTCTGTATCAGTAATGAGGCTCATATCGGGGGTACTAGAGAAACTCGTGTTGATACTTCCGTATACTCCGTTAAGTGTTTCATGTTTATGTAATTTGCTATATGAATAGGATTTTACTCCATTGTTATCTATACGCTCAATAATAAGCTCTTTTGCATTGATGTTGGGATAAAAGAAGTATGAATCAACGATATTCATTGGTATACCGGAAAGAAACTGTACCATAACTTTTCGTTTCTCGGCTTCAATGAAGATGTATGCTTTATAAGAATATGTTTTCTCAACGGCTTTTTTAGTTTCGTTATCATACTCTCCATTAGCATATTGAAAACAAGATTCAAGTGGGAATGTCGGAGGGATAATAGTTACTCCGGTCAGATTTAGACGTGCGTTGTATGGAAATGCATGTTTTGCGACAATTGTTCCCATTAAATTGCTGTCACCCTCCATTACTTCTTTTGCCTCAAGTGAATTGAGAGCACCATTTTCAATAGAAACAATGTTCTCACCCGATTGTATTTTTTTTACGTCAATGGAAGAGATAAGGTAGAAAGGTAATGAAGAGTCATCATCTACAAGTGATTTACCTGACATTCCAAAGAAAAGTTGATTAGAATTGATTGATTCACTTGCATTATGACATCGATATATTAATTTACCGTTGATATTCTCATTACCGGAGTTAGCGCAATAACTTAAAAATGCGGACGAACCACCCATTGGTCCCAAATAGGCATATGGGGAGATTGATTTGCACATACTGTCCTGATCAACAGTATAGAGTGGGGGAGTGATAAATATATCAATACTCTTAACCAATTCCCCCCATTCGGCTACAGATTCTTTCACTTCATCGAAATTTGTTATCTCGTAATATAATTTTGATGCAACATGCGATACAACCATATTGAATTTGGTGTATAGACCATTGTTAACTTCATAACCTGTATAATGTATGAGATAAGGTATGCCATATGATGGGTAGACTTTTACTGGAGATGAAATGTAGTTGAGGGTTCCGTCATACATACGGTAGGCATATCTTATCATGAATGGGTATTGGAATAATCCTGCTGTTTTGGCATCGGCGGTATATTTATTGGTAAATGCCAATACAGTATCTCTTACAGCTTGGCTGGCTTCTATTGAGAGAATAAGTGAATTAAGAATAATAGACGGAGTAAATCCGGGGAAACTTGCAGATAACATATCCGAGTTTCCCATAGATGCTCTTAGTCGGAAAGAGAGCGATGGAAATACCGGGTTACTTCCCATGAGTACATATGTTCCTGACTTGTAGAGGGCATAAATTATGCCCTCAGATGTGAGTATGATTAATGTGTTTCCAAGTGATGTTACCTGATAGAGTTCTCCAGAAATAGATACTATATCTTCGGGCTGCTTATCAGTGTCGTTAGAGGATAACCATTGTAAGGCGGCGGATTCTGTATCGTAAATTATGTAATGTTTATATACCGAGATGTTGTGTATGTATATCACTTTTTTTCCTTGTGGGAGAGTAAATAAACATTGAGGCTTTTGAATGCCTTTTAATACTCCATCTTCAGGAATAAGATTCATTGCAACTGACAAGTCACCATCTGCACATTCGTAATCTGATGGATTGGCAGAATATCCATTGTACTTAATCTCTTTTATCATATTACAAAAGGTATTTAGTGATAATTGGTAATAGTTTACCGTATTCGTTTTCTGTTGGTTCTCCTACACATAATCTTGCTTTAGCTGTTGCTTTACATTCTTGGAGAATTGCTGTACAAAGTCTGCTTGATGAAGTTCTGAAATGATTTCCTGCCTTATTCGTTGGGAATACCATCGCTTCATGCCTCCCGTTTGGTGAACGAAGTCTAACGTAAAGGTAAAATTCATCTTGGTCAATCATTATGTCCAAAACATCTCCGCGTGAGAGCTGGAGATGTTTTGCGACGCGAGCACTAATATCTATCCTTCCTGATGCGTAAAAGGTGATATCAGCTTTTCGGGTGTTTCCTAATATACTTTGCATTTGGCTTGTCGAATTTATAATAAGTTTTTCCTTGTGGAGTTTTCTGAATTGATACGGACAATTTTACTCGACAGTTATCGGATAGTCCATATTCATAAAGGATGCGGCCGACTGACGGACAGAGCGTTTCAAATCCTATACATTTATACTTGTCGTTGTATTGAATATCGCACATTTGGGTTGCTTGTTCAATAACTGGATTGATTATGAATCCGAATGTATCGTCTCCAGAAATACGGAAAACGAATACACGCGCTGCATCACTCTTCCTGGCATTATTCTTGATATGCAAGAACAGTCGTTTGGAAAGCGTTATAGAATTGTCGGTAGGGTCGGCAATCACATAAAACAGAAGTGATTGCCACCATAATTTTAATTTACTGATAATCATAGTACGAAAGTATGATGAATGATTAGCTGTTGTAGTTTAACTTTTTACTGACTGGTTGAGGTGTACCCGACGTGAACGAAATGTAACTGTTTCAACAAAAGTAAACGATAGGGTTGTTTCAATTTCCAATTTGTGTTGTTTGGCAGCTTCCTTTGTGGCAAAAATGTAGGAACAGATTTCCTGTTTGGTTGTACCTTTGGTAGCCACGATATTGGCATAATATTTGCGTCCGAAGAGGAACGCAATAATTTCTTTTAATACAGTTGAGTTCATAATCTATTTCTATTGGTTTAAATCTGTGAATAAATTCTTCTGTTGCGGTTGCTTGGGAGGAGAGATGGTGCTATTAACACGTTCGATCTCCCGGTCAATCTCGGCTTCGAGTGCTTTGCAAATTCGTAAGTTTGATTGAGTACGACATTTGAAATATGCTTTTTGCGCCTTGCGCATCTGGACAACTTTGATAAAGAGTGTTTTTGCATCCATTGTTATCTATATTTATATTTTTCTTTAAATATTGAGTCTGCTTCCTGAAATTGTTTTGTAAAGCGGTTTTCTTTATATTCTCTTTTGAAAGTCGCATATGGAACTTTCTTTGTGCTACATCCGGCTGTTAGAGCAAGAATAACACATACTAGTAGTATTTTTTTCATTATTATCTTGTTATATTCCATTCACTTTCCATAATTACGTGTTCACACTTATTGCACCTATGCAAATAAGTTGGAAAAGGGGCTGTTGTATAATCTTCAACTGCTATCTCTATACTGCCACATTCCGGACACTCAATACTTACTTCTTTGATACCGGGATAGTCCCAGAAAGATAGTTTCCCTTTTATATTTTCGATAGGTTCATCATAGATAATAGGATTAGCTAACACCCAGTTATAAACTTCTTTTTCAGCCCAGATAGAAGAATGATTCTGTACACAATCCACTATTTCAACGCTGCCGATGATTGCGCCAAACTCCCATTGACCGGAAATACTTTTCTCCGAAATCAGAGAGAAAGCTTGTTTCATCTGTTCATTGGTTAAGTCTATCTTAAATTTCTTCCCATGACAAACACTTGAATGAATCAGTACCCTTTGTCCTAAGTATTTCTTAGGGCACGGCCAAGTGCGGTTCTCGATGTTTTTAATACCGTGGACTATCAAGGATGCCCACGGTTGTTTTATTGTTATTGCTTTCATAATTGTTTTGATTTAAAACTATTAACCGAATATTTTTCCGTAATATTATAATTTATGAAAAATGTGAATTATCTTTGCAGCAGATTATCAACATACTACAAGATGAGTTAGTAATTAACTTAACCATAATGATCATGATTGAATCATTTCTTGGCAGCTTTTTAGCAGGCGTATTGCTTCTCTTTATTGAGAAAAAGATTATGAGATTACGTAAATAAGTAAGTAGATGATCTAGGTAACTATAGCACCGGGGAATCCACCTCTTCCCATTCCGAACAGAGAAGTTAAACCCGGTTACGCCGATGGTACTGCGTAACAGTGGAAGAGTAGGGCGTTGCCAATTAAAATGAGTATCAAACTTAAGACATGAAGAGTAGTCGCCGGAGAAGCGATGCTCTTCCGCCATCAAAGCTGTCTTTCTATTTAGAGACTTGTGTAATTCAAGATTGAATTTCCGTCTCATTAATTTAAACTTTATAAGTTTATGAAAAAAATAGAGATAGCTGACAAAGCAATCGATTGGGCATATAAAATTGCTCAAATGATATTTATCGCTTGCAGTCTTGGACTCATTTAATCGCTTTGGGGGTGTGCGATAAACACCCCTTTTATCATCGTTAATCATCCTTTTGCTCTTTTGCACATAATCTCGTGCAGCTTTTTGTTTTTTTCTCATATTGGTACTGTTTTACTCTAATTGTTTCAAATAATATTCGCACTTAAATCCTTTTCGTGGTGAGAAGTCCGCAAAATCACAAGATTTGAATATTTGATGTTTATTAGCCCACTGTGCAATATCCTTTTCGTATAATGTTGGTTTGCGATTATTATTAAAATCTCGGTATGGCTGTACGAAAGGAGAGATGCCCAACTCCTTAAGTCGATTTAACCGATACATATCTTGTTCAATTGTTGAGTTAAAGCCGACTAGAACATAACAAGACAAATTGCGAGGTTTGATATATTTAGTCACTTCTTTGAGCTTATCTGTAAGGTCAATTGAAGGCAAGTCCCAAGCTATGTGGATTCTTCTTTTCAATTTCAACTTACTCAAATAAAATGCTTGTTCCTCATTCATGATTCTAACATCAACACCATGTAAATTAACCATTTGTCCAGCTTTTATCAGATAATCTATAGCTGTTTTCCATTCTGGATTAGCAAAGAAGTTATTATCCAGAACTTCAATCCATCTACCGCGTGGATTCAAATCAACCGGATTAACAGGCTGAATATATCCTTCTTTTTCTCTCACAAGGCAAAAAGGACATTTCCGGATACAACCACGTGAAAAAAATTGAAGGGAGAAGTCATACTGCGGATATATAGAATAATCCATCAATGTACTGCTTTCAATTTCACATGATAATTGTTTCTTTATGTTATATCCAGTTCCTCCTTTTTCTAGTATATCAGTTTGTAAGGTCAAGTAATTGAAATCTGGAGTAAAAGTGAATATCTTACTTGCCATGATTTTATCATATCTATTAAAAGGAGTAGCCCACTCTACTTGATTACCTTTCGCCTTATAGTATGCAGATGATCTCATTAATGCAAAATTGGGGAAGTGATGTCCGTCAACGTCGATTAGTCCTATATTCATAACTTTCGGTTATACATTAATTGGTAATTTCATAAAACACATCCATATTGTCTTACTTTGTCTTCCTGTAGTATGACCAAATAGCGGTTTATAAGGGATAAGAGACAATATCTCAACAGCTTTTATCTCGCTTTCGTTCCACTTAAATATTAAGGTGCCATTTGGCTTTAGAACACGCATACATTCATCAAAACCTGCTTTTATCACTTCCTGCCAATTTGTAGGGAGTTTTCCATATTTTTTTGCCATCCATGAAGTTTCACCAAGTGTTTTAAGATGTGGTGGATCAAATACTACCATATAGAAAGAATTATCTTCAAATGGTAAGTTTGTGAAATCAGCTACAATATCAGGTTTCACTTCTATGCTTCTGATTTTATCTCTATCTTTAGCTGTGACGGTTTCGCAACGTTTGTCTACAAATAAAGTGTTCGGGTTATGTTTGTCAAACCAGAACATTCGACTTCCACAACAGGCATCTAATATGATTTTTGTTTTACTCATAGTAACTTATTGTTTTGAATTAAATTTCATTACTCACACAATCCATGAAACATGCTCATGCAAGCGTAACCGCCTTCCGGTTCAAAAGCGTCTAATGTGGCATTCTTGTCGGTTACATACCGGAAGACATCTTCAACCGTCGGATATTGCCGGTTTGTACATGCGTATTTCGGAATGTAGGTCGGTGGAAAGAAAGTGGAGCCACGTTCTGTTTTTTCACGCATGAGACGTTCTGCATCTAACAGCCTTTGTTTCATTGGCTCGTCCTGCATTAACTGCAATACTTCACGTTTTCGGCACATGATACAGGGAAAACAACCAACACGAGAAAATCCTTTGTAGTAAAGTGGATTCGGCTTTTGTCCGGTATTTAGAATACAATCAATAACCTCCTGTGAGGTCCAACGAAAAATAGGACGGATAACGGAAGCATCGTATTTTGAACACCATTCCCGAACCTCTTTACTCCGATAAGTTTCTTTTTTCCCGTTCCTGTTAGGTTGAAAATATGATTTGAAGTACATACATTCATCCTCCATTGCAGCACGTGCGGCACTTTCACCTGCTCTAATTCCTTGAATGATAATACAGCTTTCATTAAGCGAAAGTACATGGTCAATCATGGGTTTCATCTTTAGTTCTGAAGTACAGAACCGGGCATTGGTAGATGGGAAACGTTTCTTATATACTGCTAAAGAGACAAAGTCATGCTTTGATTTTAGCGTGGTTAATTTAACACCCATTTGAGAACAAGTATCTGTTATGTGTTGATAGGTATCGGGATGTTCCCAGCCCGTATCACAAAATACGGCTTCTATTTTATCGGCTCCGTATTGTTTGGTAGCTTGGATTAAACAGGCTTGAGAATCCTTACCACCAGAAAAACTTACTATTATCTTCATAATTTATACACTTTTTTATTTTCGTCTTCAAAATAGACTATCTCGTACTTACGAGGGTTAAAAGCAACAGGTAGGTTTTCAATCGGGCAATATCCAAGAAACTCATACGTCGCTCCATTTTTGCGAAGAGAGAATAAGTCACCTGTTTTTAGATTCTTGATTTCACTCATTATTGATTTAGTTTTACTCTGATTGTTCTATTTCTTCAATCGCTTTGAAAATTTCAAGAATCACCTGCGGAACTATGGCGTTTCCATATCCTTTAATTGATTCCTGTCTCCATTTTGTGAAAGGAATGGTAAGGTTGTCCACATTAACGGGAACCCCATCATTTCCTCGACAAACAGGGGATTGAGTTGGGAAGTCGTCCCAGGGCGTTGAGTGCAATGCTCTCCTAACATCACTGGAATATTGCTCAAGGTATCGTTCCTCAATTTTCCGTTTTTCCGCATCATTCCGTTGGGAGATATTGAAGACTTGTAATCTCTCGTTGTCGGAGTAGGGAGCATACCGCATATTGCCAAATCGTTCAACTCCATCGTCCACCCTTGTTCCTGCTTTCTCTTGGTTCTTCCGTCTTCTAACTTTGATCCGTTCTTGTAGCTTCTTGCTGTTGGAGTCGGTAACATTTCCAGCGGATAAAATGTCGTCTTCCCTTGTTCGTCGCACATCTTCAAGCCTTGCGTCTGTACGGTGGGCAACAAACCACACTCTGTCTCTTCTATGGGGCGCTCCAACGGCACAAGCCGGAATAAGCAACGGTTGGACGGAATATCCTTCTCGCTCAAGGTCTTTACAGATGGTTTCGACAACATATTCTTGTCGTAGCAATATTCTTTTTCGGTTATCTTCTCCGAAAAGAGAGGTTTGGCTTCCCACTTCAGTCTCCTTACCGGGCTGAACCATTGTGAGGATTCCAGCAACGTTTTCACCAATAACCCAAGCGGGTCGGATTTCTTGTATAGTACGGAGCATGTGTGGCCAGAGGTAACGGTTATCATCCGCTCCCTTTCTCTGACCTGCAAGGGAGAAAGGCTGGCAAGGAAATCCGCCTGTGAGGACATCGATTTTTCCTTTCCATTGACTAAAGTCTGTTTTGGTAATATCTTCATAATGTTCAGAATTTGGAAACCAATATTTTAGTATCTCGTTGCAAAAAAGGTTTATCTCACAATGAAAGGCATTTTTCCAGCCCATCCATGAAGCTGCAACACTAGGGGCATCAAAGCCGCTGAATAAACTGCCATGAACTAATTTCATTTTAGATTTTGTTTATTAATACTCATTTGACATTCTCTCAACTTTTTGAGCAGGAATCTGCCGGGCTGGTTGATGCCACCTTTTTTAATTTCGGCAATCAGCTTTTTGCATTCTTCGAACAGTGTCGGGTCTTGGATATACAAACGCACTGAATCAGCATCGGATTTTGTCAGGTTCAATAACAGAAAGACGTAGACGAAGTAGTTTTCATGAGACATCACCCTTATTTGTCCCTCACGCTCCATTCTCTGTAGATTTTGGATGATTATATAGAAGTCACACATTGAGGGGTTGTCTAACCATTGTTTGATGAGCTCTGTGCCGATGGATGATTCTTTTCCGTTTTCGGCTAGGCGCATAGCTTCCCATACATCATTTTCTGTTACACCCGGTTTGCCACGTAGTTCAGACTTAATATCAAAATATTTTTCAGAAGAAAGAGACGAAGTTGTTCTTCCTCCTCCATCCGACGAAACGACTCCGTTAGGGGGAGTTTGAGGAGGAGTTTTCTTTTCTTTATTTTCCTTTTCTTTTATTTGTGTACTTTTTACGGAGTTTTTCGGCATTTCTTCGGAAGAAATACGCTTATCTTCGGAAGAAATAAGGTTAAACTCTGAAAATTCACACTTTCTTCTGCAATCATCACATATTCGTTTATAGCGTTCTTGTATTCCGATTGAAGTGAGAACTTTTTCCTTATCAAAGAGTTCTTTAGAAAACAACCCTAATGCCAGGCAACATCTGACGACCTCCTGTATATACGCTTCTTCAAAACCGGTTTGTTCCGATAATATGAAGGGCAACTCTTCGTCCCACAACATGTAATACCCATTTTTATAGATAAGACAAAGCAGGAGAGCATATACAGTGACGGCCTTGCCACGCTGGTACTTGATCAGTTTCCTTATTTTTATGTCCTGAAAAAAGTCAACGTCAAAAGGAAAATAGTCGAGCCCTTTTTTTACATTTCGTCCCATATCATTCTGTATTTTTTAGATAATCATCCACTTCACGAATGAAATCATCCAGCGAACGGCACACAACATATTTGTATTCTCCGTTTTCACAAATTATCTTTTGCCATTCTTTCTGTGAGTCAGATTGCCGACCAACAGGAGTTTTCATTTCAATGAGCAGCGCACCATAATCACGATTGCTTTTCAACAGAATCAAATCGGATACACCGGCTGTTACACCCTCATCTTTCAATTTACCACCTGTAACAGTATCGCGTCTTCCTCCGTTCGGCACTGCAAACAACCGGCCTTTCAACTTCGGATGCTTCAAATTGAAGTATTTTACACAAGCGCATTGTATGCGGTGTTCCTCATCGTTATGTTTTTGCTTCTTTTTTTGTTTTCTTTCCTTTGAGAGCATCTCTTCCAATGTCATGGCTGTTTTCATTTTTAGGTGTAACAATAGTGTCCTTGCCAGTTTTGTCGACTACGACTTTCTTTCCTCCAACTGTTATTGTTGTCTTACAACCTTCAGGAAGTGATTGGATGAAGTTGCGTACAATAGGGGAGTTGGCATTTTCGCTGATGGTATCTGTAATGGATTCTTCGGCAGAATACGGGTAAACATCCATGATAGCAGTTTCGGCAACGGATGCAATTTGATAATCTGCCATTGTTCCCTTCATGCCTTCATCCAGTTTCTTCACTGCGTCACGTAAGTCTGCTGCTTGCACTAACACTTGTGTGGAAGTCTTTTTTTCTGCACCGCTTTTATCATCCAGTGTGATAAAAAATAGTTTGCATTTGAACCAGCGGTCGGCACTTGCTTCGTCGCTGGGGAAGAGCTCACTATAGTTGGCACGTTTAATGTCTGATATGGTAAATTCTCCAGAGATAAATGGGGTCATTTCTTCGATGATCCGTGCTTCGGCTTCTGTAAAGCTAAGTGCATCGACAAGATAAGGTTCTGTAACTTTCTTGTTCATTCCATTTTCCATTACTCTTTCGTAACGGATTTTACATTCAAACCATGTGTGCATCATAATTTCATTTGAGTTTTAAGTTGTTTACTAATGATGAGCTTGGCAGAGCGTTGAGCTGGAATAACAACTGTTGTTCCCTTGCTAATATTCCGTGCTTTCTTTCTTTTGGAGGTGTATGTTTTAATTGTGGCAAAACCACGGATATAAACACTCTCACCTCTACAAAGTGAATTTCTAATAGCATCAAAAACGCAATCTACGGCTTGAATAGCTTGTGAACGATTAATGTTCGTGTTGTTGATGATGTGTTCAACGATTTCAATTTTTTTCATTGTTGTATTTTTATTAAAATGGTAAATCACTTCCGTTAGGTCTACAATCCTCAATTTTGTATTGAGTATCTTCAACTGATTTTATTGTACATAAAACGTATGCTTTCTTCTTAAGAAGAGTAGCAAGTCTTTTCGCTTCATCTTCGGCGCTTTCCAAATTCTCATGTTTGTAGGCAGGAGTGGCGCATCCTTCTACAAATACCATATAAAATTTATCCATAGCTCTATTTAGTTATTTATAAATAGCCCGCATTTCCCGTTAATTTGGTTTTCCTCTGCTACTGTTTCGACCTTGTAACTCGTACTGCCAACGCAAGCAAGACTAACGAGGATAGATGGTATCTTAATGTTTGTCGATGTTGGCCATCTGTTCCATTCCAAACTTACTGATTACTACAAGGTGTTTACGGGCTGTTTGATTCATTTTATAGTTTTAGACTAGACATTATCCTTTTCTGATCGTAGTTGCTTTTTTTTATATAAGTCTTGTATTCCTTGCAAACTGTTGGACGTGTCTTATTGCAATTGTATGCGTGTCTACGGCTGTAATTCTTGCAATGCGTGCGGGTACACCAGTGGCCGGGGCAAAGTTGCTTACATATAACATCTATCGCATCATACACACGATGATAAGATCGCTCACCTTGCCTCTCAGTGATACTACTATTCTCTAGTATAAAGTGTACTAGCTCTTCATCATGCGAAATACCTTTTGTTTCTTTGGGGAACTTTATTTCCTTTTTGGTTCGCTTCTTACAGTCAAGGTAAGTAAGCCACATGAGATGCTGGGGTGTTCCTAGGCTTTTCATACTTTATTTTCTTTCTAAATCGATTTTAATTAGTAGATAGAGATAGGATGATAGCTGCAATGGCAAAAGCCATTCCTAAGATGGCATACAGATATGACTTAGATGATTGGGATTTCAAAGCAAAATGAAAGTTAATAGCTAAAAGAATGACATTTAAAACCACAAATATTATATCGAAATAGATTCTCATATTACTTTATTTACTGGTTACTACTAATTTTTTATTCAGTTTTTTTATTAGTTGTCTTATTACCCATGCGCGACATACATTACGTTGTCCGGGGTGACTGTCATACATTATTGCAGCGTCATCAAGATATTTGATAATTTTCTGCATATCTGTTTTGCATACTTCCATTATCCTGATGCTGTTAAGAATGATTTGACCAATTCATTGAAATACATTTCATCGGTCGGAATATCATCGTCAGAGTTCATAATCTCGGATGCGATGGATTTCTTACGGTGAATAAGAGAGTATATCGTATGGTCGATTGTACCACGACCAAGCAGATAATAACAGGTTACATTGTCCTTTTGCCCTATACGGTGTGCACGGTCTTCACATTGACAGCAATCTGCATATGTCCATGCAAGTTCAATGAAAGCAACATTTGAAGAAGCTGTGAGTGTGAGGCCAACGCCGGCTGCTTTAATGGAACAGATGATGAGTTGCACATTTGGGTTATTCTGGAAAGCGTCTACGGAAGCCTGTTTGTGTATTGCGCTATCACGCCCTGTAACTGTGACGGCTTTCGGAAATATCTTTTGCAGTTCATCTACAATCTCATGAAGCGAGCAGAATACAATCAGTTTTTTGCCACTGTCAAGAAATGTCTTGATAAAGTCTACAGCTTGTGCTATTTTACCTTTGGTGGCCAAGGAACGAAGCGTCATGAATCTCACAAGTGCTTCCATACGCATCTTACGGCGTATTTCCCAGTCTGTACATTCTGTATATTCTTGTAGGTATGTAGCGAGATCGGAAGCTGCAAGATTGTATTCGGCACTGTTGGATATATCGACATACAAGTCTACTCGTGTTTTGTCAGGTAGCTGGGGGAGTACTTTTGCTTTTTCACGGCGTATCATGCAAGTATCATAGAGTTGCCGAGATAGTTCGGAAAGTGGTACAGCCGGTTCCGCATCCTTGTCTTTCGGATCAGTGCAATAGTCGGCTATGAATTTTCCGCGACCTCCAAAGTCGTTTAGTCTGTTCATGATAGAAAGCTGCGCTATCAAATCTTCTGGACGGTTGACAACAGGAGTACCCGACAGGAGTATTACCCATTCCTTGCCAACAGACAAACCTTTGGTAAAGATTGTTTGCTGTGCTGACGGGTCTTTTACACGATGGCTTTCGTCAATGATGATTGACTTGAATATTTGTATTTGAGGACAGAATACAACATCTTTGAGACGGAACTGCTTACTTTCCGCTTTGATGTCCCAAACAAAATATTTGCGCAAACTTTCGTAATTTACCACTGCTACCTGATGTACTCCCATAGATAACAGGTAATTCCATGTCGTACGTACAGTATTGTCAAGAACGACCGCAGATTTATCTGTGAATTTTTCGAACTCGCGTTGCCAGTTGATTTTGAGCGAGGACGGGCAGATAACAAGACAAGGATATGCATTGGCTGTATCAACAATGCCGATACTTTGCAATGTTTTACCTAATCCCGGTTCGTCACCGATAATAAGACGGCGGTGTTCCAGCCCATAAACTATACCTTCACGTTGGTAGTCGTATGGTTCAACGCGTAGATGATGTTTGAGTTCGTTCATTGTTGTATTTCCATCCATTAAGTTCGTAAACACGTTTTTTTGCTTTCTCGCGATCGTAGAATTTCGGTTCACTAAGTACCGGAGAGGCTGATTGAAAACCATCTGTTACCTCTGTATAGCGGTATATACAGAATCCTCGTCCGTGTGGAGCATAATAATATTGTCCTACTTTCGGTTTCATTTAAATTCTTCTATTTCTGTGATTAAATCCTCCTTGTCAATTCCCTTGATGTATTCGTTGAGAACAAGGTCAATGCATTGGTTATAGAACTTTTCAAATTCGTGCTGTTCCATGGCAGCAAACGATATACTGAGATATTCTATTTCACGTTCACCGTATTCATTGAGAGTGTTAGTGAAATAGCCAAGGTCACGTTTGAATCGACGAAGCATATCCTGCTCGTTATGTATTTTCCATTTTTCGACCAGTGGTAGAGGCAGGTTTTCGAATGTGAGGCGTACCAAAGCGAAAAATTTTTTGTGATGCTCATAATTGCGTGGATTGCTTACCTTACACTTGACTACATTACCAATCTTCAAGTGTTTCTTTAGTTCGAGGTCTGTATTATACAGAGGAACTAATCCATATTGAGTTACTTTGCAATATATATCCATTGTTAATTGTCTTGTGGAGTTAAACACCAGTACTGGAAAGCCAATTCTTCATATTTCTCGCGTCCACGGTTGTAGACCTTATCATCCCGATTGATGAACTTCTTGAATACTTTGCAGTTCTTTTTGCTGATAGCATAAATGAAATCACGGTTGGAACCTGCAATGTCCATATACCAAGCACGACTCCTGTCCCAATCGAAGAAGTCAATCGCTTCTTCAAACTGTTGTTGTGTTGAGGCAAATGTGGTTTTAAGATCACCGCCGAAAAGACCGAGCCACCAATCCCACTTACATCTTGTATCAAGTGAAAAGGGGAAACCGCAATAAGTAAATTGTTGTTGTGTGTTTACCATGAAACGCTGTGTTTCGGCATAACCAAGCACTTTAAAAAGGAACTCATCGCGGCGTGCTTCCATGCGAAGTGCTTTCTGCATTTCTTGTGCATGTCGGAACTCATCTTCGGTATATTGTTCATCATCTACTGTCAGGCGGTAGTAGTCTACTCGTGCTGGTTCGGTAATAATTGCATCTACCAATGAGCCAAAACGAAATGCAGCTTCTTTATCACCAAATTGCATTCGAGGATGAAGAATATTTTTCAGTTCGGTGAGGTCAGAGTTACTGACCTCACTACGACTATAATATGTATCGGGATTGTGACTCATGGCTACTTTGCTTTCACATCGTCAATATATTGTACACTCTCATTTTCAATATAGACACTATCCTTGTTAGCCAGTTTTTCACAGAACGTAATTTGTTTCTTGAATAACTTACTCAACTCTTCAACCGAAAGCGTGCACCCTTCTTTACTCCACCACATTGAGAGTATTGGCATGATACCTTCAGGATTAAGTAACTCTATCTTTTGAGTGACTTTTACTTTGGGCTGATAATTCTGCATAGAAGCCTGTTCAGAAAATAATCCGTTCATTTCAGCTTGCTGGCGTGCCATTTCCGCCTTTTGCTTTTCTTCCTCTTCTTTGCGTTTACGTTCTGCCTCTCGCGCTTCGGCTTCCTTGCGTTGGCGTTCTTCCATTTCAGCTTTGACACGTGCAGCTTCGGCCGCATCAGCTTGTGCCATGCGTTCGAGGTTTGCTTTCTTTGAGGGCAGACGGTCAAGAATGAAATCTTTGTTATCTTGAATTTCGGCTGTGTATTGTTCGGTAAATTGTTTACCAAGGCGTTCCTTTGTGCCAGTTTCAATTTGTCGAAGCTCGTCTACCGAAACATTGCCAGGTATACGGATGAGAGTATGAAGATTATGTAACCAGTCAGCAGGAAGAGAAACCGAAAAGTTCTTTACCTCACTGTACACTGTGTTATAGTTCTCGAGCGTAACACTGTTATCCTTTGTAGTGAGCCAATTGATGGATTGATTGAGATGTGTTTGGAATTGTGCCTTAAAATCCCCTTCAATGTCTTGTCTCAATTTTACACGGGCTTGTTCCGCTTGTTGACGTTTGTACTCTTCCTGACGGCGTTTTTCTTCTTCGGCACGTTTCTTTGCTGCATATTGGTTACGGTATTGTTGGAGTTTATAGGGGATAGTATCAACTTTGGTGGGGTCAATAGCATTCTCTATTACCGTAAACTCTCGACGGATGTCATCAAAAAGTTTTGTGACAGGCGAACGTTTCTCGTTCATCTTCTTGACTGTTTTACGTGCTTTTTCGATGAAAAGAGCTGCCTCTTTATCAAGTTCGTCAGTCATTCCACCATTAGTTGTAATGGCATTGAGTATGGATTGCCCGGCACTGATACATCTTTCACATGACAGTTTATTGTCATTATATGATTGTGGAGCAGCAGACACTATGGTCTGTATATTTTCCTGTTTGATGATTGCTAATTCTGTAAGCATATGTACAATGTATTAAGGTTAGAAAGTATCATCGTTATCTCCTTGACTTGCTGGGTCAATAGTTACCCCTGCCGACATATCAGGTTGAGGCGCGAAATGTTGCTCTTCTTGCTTTTCTTGTGGTTCGGGTTGTGTGGTATCGATTCCACTGTAAGGATCGAAACCTCCTTGCGGGGTATCAATGATGTCGGATTCCATGACGGAACCTTTACCGATATTGATTTTAGGATAAGTCTTGAAAGCGTGTTTGATGCATTTGGCAATGAGGAAGCCGGTATCAATCTGCCCATTGATATTGTAGAGTGCATTGCTTTTCACTACAGTTTCTCCGGTGCGGCGGTCTTTATAGGAATTTTGTTTCTCTGAATAACCTTGTAACCGTTTCCAGTCAGTTTCTGTCATAACAGAATAGTCAATTGACCCATCTGCACGTGTGATTTTGACAAAGCAAGCAACAATACGGTCGCTTTTGCGAGGAAATGCAGACATATAATTGACAATCTTCACTCCGTTCTTCTCTCCATATTCAAAACTATCTCCGTCATAGACAATAACTGGATTGTCGGCATGGCGTATCTGTCCAACTTTTGCACGCAGTGCCAGCTCTCCATATCCGGAGATAGCGAGACTGCATACTTTTTCCCAAACTTCTTTGCCGTTTGAATCAACTCCCACTTTGCAGTTACGGGTAAGAAGATAACACAGTGCTTGCGCACCAGGAGCCAATGTGATACCTTTGACAGCAAGGTCGATAAACGCATAGAAGATAGATGTTCCGGAGCATAAGCGCAACTCATCTTTGTCGCGTAACTGCTGGTTGAAGTAAATAGCTTCACGTTCATAGACGTTTTCTCCGCCTTCTTTCCAAATGGAATTATACACGCTGATAAACTGGCTACGTACACGTTCATTGCGTATTACGTCAATTGCTTTCATTTGTTGCAACTCTTTAGCCAATGAAATAGCATTGCTCATAATTAAAAATTTAAAAGGTTTATAATACAGTTTGCTTTTGTGATCCGAAGCAGATTCGAACTACTACTTTCTATTGATGTGCTTCCTACACTATCGGATCTGGTTGTCATTTGAAATAGTCTTGTTGTTTTTGTTGAAGGACGCGTAACTCTACTGTGCGATATTCAACTTTGCCCGGGCGCTTACAGGGATTTATCTTACCCTGCTTGCGCCATCTATCCACATTGCCGCGACCGAACATTGCGTATGCTTGTCTCTGACTAACCATTTCGGGATCGTTGCGTGTGTCAGCAAGCATTCGAACCACTGATGTAGCAACATCGTGGATGAATGTGTCATAAGTGACAGATTTATCTGTGAAATCAAGTGTGAACATAGAGTGTTACTTTCTTTGATTATTGTGACAATGCATCGTAATATTGTTTATTGGCCATATATTCATCGGCTATTTGGCGGTCGGTGCATCCATTACCGAGTTTCAGATATATAGCCTCGTATGCCTCTTGTGGCATAGCATAAACTATTTGTTCTGTACGATCAGTGGTACCTGCTATACCGAGCAAGCAGAAGAACATAATGAAGCCTGCTACAAAAACGACGATTTGTTTAGTGACTCTGTTGAAATTCATAATTTAATTTTTTACGTACACATTGTATTTATCTAGTGATTTCTTTCACGATTGAAAAGCAACGCATTGGTTGCATTTATGTCGATGAAGTTTGTCCAACCGGCTTTATGTAGTGCAATTGCCGCTTCTCTGATTGTTATTGAACCATTCTCAACCTTATCTCTTAGTGATTCTAGTATACTTCTCATTACTTCTTTGTTATTTATGGATTATTTTAATCGGGTTACTGTTATGGTGCGTTTTTCGCGATCAGTCTCTGTTTGATACTTGCGGTCAAGAATTAACCCGAGGTCAGATGCCTGGGCACGCACACTCTTGGTTTTCGCTATGGGGAAAGTAATCTCTCCGCCTACTTTCAAATCCGTTAAAGCTGGACGTACTTTTACTTGATTTTCTGCCATTTTCTTTGAGGTTTATGGTTTATTGTTTAACTTTATGGTGCAAAGATAATCAATCTACTTGATTACAAGAGTAAATATACTGATTTAACAAGTGAATTAACTATTATTAAGATATGGAAACCATAAACGACAGGCTGCAATGGATTGTCAATGAAAAATTTGATGGCAATAAAGCTGCTTTTGCAAAAGCCATTGGAATCGTGCCAACAAGTATATCTAATTATTTAGGAAAGCAAAGAGCGTCTAAACCTTCCGTTGACATGATTGCTAAAATCGTCAATGTACTTAACGTGGACGCTCGTTGGCTTCTCACAGGGGAAGAGACAGCAAAAGTTGAGCAAGTTTTAACTCATGGTGATTTCTCACCGGCTTCAATCCATGGGGATGCGGTGAATGGCAACATGGATATTGCTGTTTTGCAAGAAAAGGTGAAACATTTAGAGGAACTTCTTGCAGAAAAAGAAAGATTGATAAGTGTTTTGATGGAACGGAAATGAGAAAGGGTTTAAGCTGTATAGGTCTTTGGTTGTGTCTGCTTTTAATTATAGGGTGTTCAAACTCTGATAGCCAACCTGAGAATGTTGAGGTATATTTGGAAGCTAATACCGACCGTGTTTTATTAAAGGAAGAAGGTGGTACAGCTTACATAAATATTGCTTCCAATACGAGGTGGACGATACTAGTTGAAAATGATGAAATACCGGTTATTGATTTGGATATTACTCCACTTGCAGGTGACGGAGATGGTACTATTAAAATAACTTATGGTCGTGAGATAAACAAAGTACAGTGTGAACACGCTACTCTTATTTTTTATTATTATTCTGAAGGAAAAAGAGTAAGTAAGGAAGTGATTTTGACTAGGCAAGAAAATGATGGTAATAAAGATGAAGAGGGTTGGAAAACTTTTACAACTTTTGCAAAAGCTACAAATTCTTTTCCTGCTACATTTAAAACCATGGATGGGTATAAATTAATACCCACAGCTATTTCGATTTTCTCAACACCTGGTGATGTGTATTATATTGCAGGTCAGTATAAAGATTCTATGTTTGATATAGAAAAGAAAGAAATACATCTAGAGCTTTTGAGTGATCCTGTTTGTATAAGTGGATTATCAATTGGATTTGAGAGTGTTGATGAATACCCTTCAAATGCTCCTTTTCATTCATCTAATTATAATGAAGTTAAACCTGTACTTTTTGATGAACATACTATAATTATTCCTATGTTTTTCTGGGTTGCTAGTACGACTGATGCAATACAAGAAGAGTTAAAACGGCATTCCTTTATGTTGGTGTATGATTCTAATGGAAATTCTGATAGTAATTTGGGGGTGTGTTTGTTGCATAATGTTTCGGATGATGAAATATAGGATAAGAACATTATATACTGTACAATATTGTGCGTTTGATATAGCGTCTGCAATTAGCCGATTTGAATCGGAGAAAGGAAATAAACCTAGTAGAATGACAATAGAGTATAAAGTGAATTCATTAAGTGATCGTTTAGAGGATGCTAGGATTGAAAAATATACTTTAGATTATAAATTTCAATAGAAAAACGCTGCTAACAAATAGTTGTACAATATTATAGAACTCGTTGAAAAGCAACGATAATTAGCTGCGGCGCAAGCAGCAATAGAAGGATAGTCAAATACGCTGGTTAGGTACTTAACTATCTGATAAATAGACTGTAAATACTTGTGAAAGTATTTGCAGTCTATTTTATTTTATGCCTGTTGGGTATTGATGTTCGTTTACCACCCAATATTTATTTGGTATTTATTATAAAAAACTAACTAAATGTTTGTTTAATCATAAAAACAGCTTTACATTTGCACCCCAGAAATCGACCGAATTGGGGTCTAACGTTTAATTTAAAAAAACAAAGAAAATGAAAAAGGGTTTATTATTGGTAGTTGTAATGTTAGCAACTATCGCTGTAAAAGCACAAGACGTTTACGTAGGCGGATCTTTGAACGTTTGGCGTAACAGCACAGGCAACACTACTTCTTTTAAAGTTGCTCCGGAAGTTGGATACAACTTTAATGAAACATGGGCATTGGGTGCTGAATTGGATTATTCACATAATTATAATGGTGGACTAACAAAAAATTCAGTAATTGTTGCTCCATACATTCGTTGGTCTTACTGTGAAACCGGTGCGGTTCGCCTGTTTCTGGACGGAACTGCTGCTCTCGGCTTCGTGAAGGTTAAAGACGGAGACACTACTAAAGCCGGACAAGTGGGACTTAGACCGGGGATTGCTGTTAAATTGAACGATCACTTCTCTTTCATTGCCAAGTATGGTTTCCTGGGATATCGTAGAAATATAAATACGCTTGGAGATTCTTTTGGTCTTGAACTTACTAGTGAAGATCTTTCAATTGGTTTCCATTACGCATTCTAATAAGAAGAAAACAAATCAACAAATTAGGAAAGGGAGTTCTCAAAAATAGGGAATTCCCTTTTTTTATGTATAATCTCTATAAATTGCGCACTTGTTAACGAAAAAGTTGTTTAATACAAATTACAATTATACATTTGTATTGTTAAACAATGAGGTCAATAAAAACCTTTAGTATTAATTTAAAACTTTAAAATTATGAAGAAGAGTGTTTTGTTTGTTTTATTTGCACTGATTTCAGTGGCAGGTTTCTCTCAAATTACAGGTTGGAATGCCAAAGTAGGTATGAACTTTAGTAATTACACCGGTGATCTTGATCTGAATGCAAAGGTTGGATTCAAACTTGGTGGAGGTTTTGAATATGCTTTTACTGATACATGGTCACTGCAACCTTCATTATTCTTAACTAGTAAAGGTGCAAAGAAAGATGGCAATAGCATTAATGCAATGTATTTGGAATTGCCAGTAATGGCTGCTGCACGTTTCAATGTAGCAGATAATACTAATCTGGTGGTGAATGCAGGTCCTTATTTTGCTTGTGGTATTGCCGGTAAAACAAAGTTTGACTTAGGTAATGACACAGAACGTAAAGTCGACACTTTTGGTGATGATGCTTTGAAGCGTTTTGATGCAGGTCTTGGTGTAGGAGTTGCATTGGAATTTGGTAGAATCATTGCAGGCTTGGATGGTCAATTTGGTCTGGTTGATGTGGAAAAAGTTGGTAATCCTAAAAACATGAACTTCTCTATTATCGTGGGATATAAGTTCTGATAAGAAAACACCGAAAATACAGAAAGCCGTTGCGGAAGACAATTCGCGGCGGCTTTTTTATTTTATGATTGAGAAAGTCATTTCCTTTATTGGATATACAATAGGAATGTACAGTCAGTTTACTATCGGCTTTTTATTAATCTGATAGCTTTTTCAACTTTTTAAAGTGCTCGATTACGGCTAAATAGTTCTGATCCTGACAGGCGTCGAATTTGTTCCAAAGATCTCCTAATACGACAGCTCCTCCGAAACCGAAATCTTTAATCTCCAGCAAATTATCTTCATTGATACCTCCCAATGCCATCACTTTCGAATCGATAATTTTGGCTCTTTGTGCTTCACGCAATTCTTCGGCAGTATATGTTGAATAGTAATTCACTTTAGAGATACTATCATAAATAGGACTCATAAAAACATAGTCGTAAAAATGCTTTCTGTTTTTTACCTCCTCCACTGAATGGCACGAACAGCTGATGTGACCATAATAATCATGCGGCTCTTTGGGATTACGTGCATTCAGGTGGATACCCATCAGATTAAATTCTTCTTTCAAATAGAAATGTTCATGCGTGACGATACGGCGGTGATATTTATCCGGAATAAGTGTCAATAGCCGTTCCGAATACATAGCCGGAGTTTCCGGCTTCCTAAGATGTAGGACATCCAGCCCCTCTTCGAAAAGAGCGGTAATAATCTTATCTTCTTCGACGAAGAAGGTAGGGGTGGTAACTACAATTAGTTTCATTTCTTTTGTTAAAATTGGATTGCTTAGCAAAGTTACTAATTAACTATGTCAGAAACCAACCTTTATAGTGAAAATTTGTTAGATTGCCATGTCCGCAGGTCGATTGTCCATAGTTCGCCGGCTAAAACATCTCCAAAATCACAGATTATTTTCAGCACTTCCGTAGCTTCAACGCTTCCTACAATAGCAGGAGTAACTCCCATCACACCTTTGGGCGGAGGAGGCATTCGTTGCATTTCTTCTTCATCAGGATAAAGATCCCGGTAGTTCTTTTTCTGGTTTCCATAGTTGAATACAGAAACCTGTCCTTCAAAGCCGCAGATAGCACCATATACGTAAGGCTTTTTCTGCTCTATGCAGATATCGTTAATCAGGTAACGGGTGGCAAAGTTGTCACAGCCGTCGACTACTATATCATATTCCTGAATGATATGATAAGCATTTTCTTTTGTCAACCTGGTAGAGTAGGGATGTATTCTGATCTCGCTGTTGAGAGCGGAGAGCCGTTCCGCTGCACAGATAGCTTTCGGTTTACCCAATTCTTTTTCGGAATAGAGAACTTGTCGTTGCAGGTTAGTGATGCTTACCAAATCGTCATCTACCAGTCCGAGACATCCCACACCGGCGCCTGCCAGGTAGAGAGCGATGGGAGAGCCTAGCCCTCCCACACCTACAATAAGCACTTTGGCTTCCTGCAGTTTCTTCTGACCTTCTTCTCCGATTTCGGGAAGTATGATTTGTCTATCGTATCGCATCTGCCTATCTTTTAAAATCAAAAGACTGATCCCAATCTTTCCAAACTGGTTCGCGACCTAGTTTCTTCAAGTCACGTTCCACTTCAACCGCCTTTCGCTCATCACTTACGTGAAATTGTTCCAGGGTTTGAGGATAACTGTAATATCCTCCCGGTTCAGTTTTACTCTCCGCACTCATGGTTGTAACACCGAGCGTTGCCATGTGATTTCGGATTTCTGCACTTTCACGGGTGGAATAGGAGATATCTACGTCGTGGTCGAAGATTCGCATCGCGAATGTAAGTTGAGCCAGTTCCCGGTCGTTCATGACTACATTCGGTTGGAATCCGCCATTTTCAGACGGACGCATACGCGGGAAATTTACGCTGTATTTTGTTTTCCAATAATGCTTCTGCAGATAACGCAGATGATAAGCCATCATCGTTACGTCTGTCCGCCATTCTTCCAGACCGATCAGGACACCCATGCCAATCTTATGTACACCTGCCTGTCCCATACGGTCGAAGCCGTCTACACGCCATTCGAATTTAGACTTCATGCCTCTCGGATGATATGTCTTGTAATTTGCTTTATGGTAAGTCTCTTGAAAACAGATCACTCCATTCAGACCATGATTAGTCAGTTCCTGATATTCTTCTGCTTTAAGGGGCATTACTTCAATTTGCAGGTTGCTGAAATAAGGTTTTGCCAAATCCAGCGCCCGGGCAATGTAGGGAACACCTGCTGCGGCAGGGTTTTCACCGGTTACGAGCAGTAGATTTTCAAAAGGAGCCAGTCGTTTGATGGCTTTGTATTCGTTGACAATCTCTTCCTCTGTCAGTATCGTTCTCTTCATCGGATTGCTGATGTGGAAACCGCAATAGACGCAGGAGTTGGTACATGAATTAGTCAGGTAGAGCGGTACGAACATGGAGATAGTCTTACCGAACCGTTCCATCGTATATTTCTGACTAAGGCGTGCCATCACTTCCAGATAAGGAGTGGCGGCAGGTGAAATCAGCGCCATAAAGTCGTTGACATCCAGATGCTCTTTTTTACCCAATGCACGGCGTACGTCGGCATCTGTTTTGGAATAGATGGCTTTTGTCGTCTCTTCCCAGGATATTTTTTCTAATTCGTCGGAGAACATTCTTATTAAATTGAGAATTAAAAATTGAAAATTGAAATGAGGGGAGGGCAGGTTCGGTCAGTGGGCTGACTTTCTGTTTCTCCCCACTCATTATTTGTTGGTTTTAGCGCTTTTCTTTAAATCGCGTGACAATCTCATTGCACAGAAATTAGGTCCGCACATCGTACAATATTCTCCATCGATATGATGTCCTGCACGGAAATAGGTCTGCGCCCGCTCCGGGTCGAGAGACAGGTCGAACTGATCTTTCCAGCGGAACTCATAGCGAGCTTTACTCAATGCGTTGTCTCGTACCTGTGCACCCGGGTGTCCTTTTGCCAGGTCAGCGGCATGAGCGGCTATCTTGTAGGTAATGACTCCTACGCGTACATCCTCTTTGTCGGGTAAGGCAAGGTGTTCTTTCGGAGTGACATAACAAAGCATAGCCGTACCCAGCCATCCGATTTGTGCGGCACCGATAGCAGAAGTGATATGGTCGTATCCGGGAGCAATATCCGTCACCAACGGGCCGAGTGTATAGAATGGGGCGTCATGGCATTTTTCAATCTGACGTTCCATGTTCTCTTTGATTTTATGCATCGGAACGTGTCCGGGGCCTTCAATAAATGCCTGAACATTCTTATCCCAGGCACGAAGCACTAATTCTCCCATGGTATCCAGTTCGGCGAACTGCGCTTCATCGTTCGCATCGTAGATAGAACCCGGACGAAGTCCGTCGCCTAAAGAAACGGCTACATCATATTGTGCCAGGATATCACAAATATCATCAAAGTGATCGTATAAGAAACTTTCCTGATCGTGTACGAGACACCATTTACTCATTATGCTTCCTCCACGGCTGACAATACCGCACAACCGCTTATCGGCAAGATGAACATTATGGCGGCGGATCCCTGCATGAATGGTGAAGTAATCTACACCTTGTTCACATTGTTCAATCAATGTATCCCGGTAGATTTCCCAGGTGAGGTCTTCCACTATGCCGTTCACCTTTTCAAGTGCCTGATAAATAGGAACCGTGCCGACGGGTACGGGACAATTACGGATAATCCATTCGCGTGTTTCATGGATATTTTCTCCTGTGGAAAGATCCATCAAGGTATCGCCACCCCATTTGCAGCTCCACAATGCTTTCTCCACTTCTTCATCTATGCTTGAGGTAGTAGCCGAATTTCCGATATTCGTATTGATTTTCACAAGGAAGTTGCGTCCGATAATCATCGGTTCAGCTTCTGGGTGGTTGATATTGGCCGGTAATACAGCACGTCCTTCTGCAATCTCCTGACGGACAAATTCTGGAGTAATGTGGGTCTTAATTCCCAATTCCTCGCAATTCATGTTCTCGCGGATTGCTACATATTCCATTTCAGGGGTGATAATCCCTCTTTTGGCGTATGCCATTTGAGTGATTGCTTCTCCTTTTTTAGCGCGATAGGGCAGAGCGATGTGCTCGAAACGTAAGTGATCGAGACTTTTATCGTCCCTTCTCATTTGTCCGTATTCCGAAGTAATTTCGGGAAGTTGTTCCACATCACCACGGCCTACAATCCATTCTTCACGCATACGGGGCAGTCCTTTTTTAAGATCAATGCTCATATCTGCATCGCTGAACGGTCCGCTGGTATCATATACATATATCTCCGGGTTCGGTGTTGCTATCTTTTCTTCGCCTTCAAAGCTGACACTGGGCACTTGTTCCACTTTCCGCATCGCTACACGGATATTCGGATAAAGTTTACCGGGTAAATAGACTTTCTGCGAGCGGGGGAATTTTATTTTTTGTTCCATAGTTTATTCGTTTTTAATCAAGAAAAGCCGTTAGAGGTGAACTTGCTTCTGCCACGAAGTCGACGGCTTGTAATCCTAATCCTGCTTCGTAAGCCTGTCTTCCGGCTTCTGTAGCCGCTTTGAATGCTTTTGCCATTTCTACCGGATTTCCGGCAACGGCTATTGCGGTATTAACTAATACAGCGGAAGCTCCCAGTTCCATTGCTTCGGCAGCATGACTGGGTGCACCGATACCCGCATCTACGACTACCGGGATACCTGCCTGTTCGATAATGATTTGCAGGAATTCTTTGGTCTGCAATCCTTTATTGGTACCGATTGGTGCACCGAGCGGCATAACGGTAGCTGCGCCCGCTTCTTCCAGACGTTTGCAGAGTACAGGGTCAGCCTGACAATAAGGCAACACGATAAAACCCAGTTTTACCAGTTCTTCCGTAGCTTTCAGTGTCTCGATAGAGTCAGGGAGCAGATAGCGTGGGTCCGGGTGAATTTCCAGTTTCAGCCAGTTTGTTCCAAAGGCTTCACGAGCCAACTGTGCTGCAAAAACAGCCTCTTCTGCATTACGTACACCGGAAGTATTGGGTAATAGCTGAATATTCGGATGAATAATATGTTTCAGCATGTCATCCTCTTTGTTGTCCATGTCGATTCGTTTCATGGCAACAGTAACCATTTCCGTGCCTGAAGCCAGAATAGCTTGTTCCATTACTTCATTGGAATTGAATTTTCCTGTTCCCAGGAAAAGACGGGAGTTAAATTCGCGTCCCGCAATTACTAACTTTTCCATTCTATATATATTATAAATTAAATTACTGATTGTACATCATTGCTTTACGCATGATTCAGGATTCTACGTGTTTCTTCTATCGGATTATCCGCTCCGAGAATGGTTCCCGACAGGGCTATCCCGTTTACTCCTGTGTGAAGTATGGCAGGAATATCCTCATAAGTGATTCCTCCAATCGCTACTACGGGGATTTCGATATTCGCCTCTTTCATCTGTGAAAGGATGGAGGAATAGCCTTCCAATCCCAGTACAGGGCTTAAATTCTTTTTGGTGGTAGTAAACCGGAAAGGACCGATGCCAAGATAATCGGCACCGGCACGATAGTGCTGTACAACATCTTCGAATGTATTTGCAGTGCCGCCGATAATGAAAGCCTCTCCAAGAATTTGGCGGGCCTGGTCGATAGGCATATCCTTTTTGCCCAGATGCACACCGTCCACTTCCAGCTTTCGCGCCAGTTCAACGTGATCGTCCAGAACCAGGATTGCTTCGTGCTCTTTACAAAGCGGTTTCAGTTGCAGGGCTACTGCCTCCACTTCTTCGAGAGGAGCCTCTTTCATGCGTAGTTGGATCCATTTGCACCCGCCTTCGAGTGCCATACGTGCCGATTCGAGGTACGAGTACCGTTCGGTCTGATGCGTGATAAATTGTAGACTGACCATTCCCTTATCCTCCGCAAGCAGCTTTGATAATCACCAGGTTATCGTTCTCATGCAATATGAAACCCTCCCATTCGGTACGGGGAATCATTTTGTTGTTTACGGCAATAGCAATGCCTTGAACCGGAAGTTCGAGCTGTGCTGTCAGTTGTGTAAGGGTAGAGTCGGGAGTAATTTCCACCTCTTTGTTGTTCACTTGTACTTTCATTGTCCTATCAGAATAAATAAGTTGAAAGTAAATACAAAGAGCGTGCTTGAATGGAAAGGCGATAAGAAGAAACACAATCCCTACGTCAGTACTAACTGCCTCAGGTTCCTAGGGTATAATCTCAGCCCCTCATGGGGCACCCCTTTGTCTTTACGGGGGCAAAGTAAGTGAAAAAGAAACAGAAAAACACTAAATCATTCGATTTTTTTTCATTTTTCTGTTGATTCCTGTTTTTTGATAGGATGAGAAAAGATAAACCGGGCACCATTTTTGTAATTCTTGTCAATCCAGATATCACCTCCCATATATTGGATGGTCAGTTTGCAGATAGCCAGTCCCAATCCTGTACCCTGTACGAACTCGTTCAGCTTTTCGAAACGTTGGAATACCAGCTCCTGTTTATCTTCGGGGATTCCGGTGCCGGTATCAGTTACCGAGAACAGCATACATTGCTTTTCTTCGTCCACTTCATAATCCAGCGTAATGCTTCCTCCGGCAGGAGTGAATTTCAAGGCATTGTTCAGCAGATTGATAATAATCTGCTGCAGGCGCAAGGGATCTGTGTAGAGCATGTAAGGCTCTTTAGGCATTTGCAGTTTAATGTCTACATCCATTGTCTTGTTCCGGTTGGTCAGAGTAATCATATTCTGGCAATGGTTCACCAGCTCACACCATTCATAGTTGAATTGCAGTTTTCCTGATTCCAGGCGTGATATATCCAGTACATCACTAATCAGTTGGAGCAACAGATTGGAGTTGGTCTGGACAATATCTGCGTATTCTTTCAGTTCGTTATTCTGCTCTACCGAACCGATAATCAGGCTGGAGAAACCGACAATAGCATTTAGCGGAGTCCGTATCTCGTGGCTCATATTCGAAACAAAGGCACTTTTCAGTTGGTTAGCTTCTTCGGCGCGCTCTTTAGCATCACGCAATTCGACTTCAGACTCTTCCAACTTCTTTTTATCTTCCCGTAGTTGTTTCGTAGTTCTTTCAAGGTGATTCTTCAGGATTTTAGTCCGGTAATAGTAATACAGCGAAATCATTAGACTTCCTACTAATACGAGAAATATAATCAGGATGAATTGCACTTCTGTCTTATAGGCCACAAAGAACGGGATGGGCTGATTGATTACCATTGAGTTGACAGGTAACTTCTTGTTTCCAAATCCCCATTCCTTTAGTTTCTTCGCATCAAATTTATATCTGTTGGGTAAGATATTGATGCTGCTGATACCCGTTTCCTTTTGGTCTAAAAAGCGGTAAGCATATTCTCCCATGCTTTTTCCCACTCCTTCATATTGCGGGACATATCCTCCGATAGCCCAGTAACCTATTGCGGTAGAAGTCATGCTGAACATAGGCAGGAGAGGATTGGCTTCGGAAAAAGCATAAACGGAGTTATTCATGTAAGTAATACCCCGGTTATCGATTCTCCAGATGCCAAGCAACATGACTGTGTTTCTGGGAAGATTGCGCAATTGACTGGCAGCCATATCGAGTGTATGGATGCGGCCATCGACGTAGGTGATAGACAACTGTGGGAAATGTTGCAGGTTTTTCTTGAACCATGCCAGTTCGGCAAGTCCGTTGTATGTGTTATCCGATACAAATACAAGGTGTTCTGTTTCCGGATAGAAATCCTGTATCATTTCAATATCTTTTTTAATGTCATATTCGTATGTGCTACAATATCTTACGTTGTATTCCTTCATGCGTTCCATTAAGTTAATGCTTTCGGGATTATAGCTTCGGATGTCGGTCGAATCCTCCGGAATACGTATTCCGTTGCGTGACGCCATTGCACAGAAAACAGGAAGCTGCTTGTACTTTTCATCTTCGAGATGAAGGAAACTGCTCCATGCTTCACCACCCAGGAGAATAACTAATTTGGCTTTCGGATGTTTGTCGAGAATATCAGTTAATGTTTTTTTCCATTGATGCGCCTGCATTAAGTCTGTTGCATTCATATTTTCTACCATGGTCGAATATCTTCCTCCCAATTGGGTGTAGGTCTCTATAAATGTGCTGATGTTATCGTAGGTATATTTAGTGTCAGAATTATAAGAGGTGATAAACAGGATTTCTTCCTCAGATTCTTCTGTGGTGGCAGCATTGCCAACATTGCTAAAAAAGGGGAGGAAAAGGAGTACGGCAATGGAGACAATAAATCGTATTTTTTTTCTTTTATACAATACCATAATTGTTTGTTATGTTGTTTTATGAGTTGCAAAAATACAACTAATGCATCTGATATACAATAAAAGTCTGTTCTTTTTAATCTGTAAAAAAGGTCGTTGTGTTTTTCACAGCGACCTTTTCCATAAGTATAGTTTAGCTTGTAAATTTGCTTACATTCTTTTTTCAACCACATCCCAGTCGATGATATCCCACAGGGCGTTTACGTGGTCGGCACGGCGGTTCTGGTAATCCAGATAATAGGAGTGTTCCCAAACGTCAAATCCAAGAAGTGGTTTCAAACCGGCACGTACTGGATTGCTGCCGTTCCCCTCTTTAGTGATTTTCAGTTTACCGTCTTTATCTACGGATAGCCAAGCCCATCCTGAACCAAACAATCCGACTGCTGCTGCATTGAATTCTTTCTTGAAGTTTTCAAAGCTGCCAAAGTCACGTTTGATGGCTTCTCCCAGTTTACCGGCCGGCTCCTTCTTTGAAGGTTTCGGGGCAAATTGCAGGAAGTACAGGTTGTGGTTCAATACTTGTCCGGCGTTATTGAATATAGCTCCATCCGGTGCGGCTGCAACGATTTCTTCTACCGTTTTACCTTCATATTCTGTTCCGGGCACGAGGCTATTCAGATTATTTACATACGTTTGTAGATGTTTTCCGTAATGGAAATCTATTGTTTGCTGACTGATTACAGGTTCCAACGCATTGTTAGCGTAAGGAAGTTTAGGCATTTCGTAAGTCATGGTCATCATAATTAAAGACATTAATATAGTATTCATAATGTTACAAGTTTTAATTGGCTTGTTATACTATAATAACAGAAGCCCTTTGCAAAATGTTCACAGCATCTTACTTTATTTGTAAATGTACTGTATACGTTCCACTTCTTTCGGATGCTCACGGTCGGTCCGGCAGATCCATTGGCCCGTATTATCATATTCATAATAAGAATTGCTATCGATCTGGTTTCCGTATTTATCGTACAGGCAGGTCAGGCATCCCGATGTTTTCTGGTTATTGCCTAAAATCCGTTGGTAAACGATCTGTGTCAGATAACCGTATTTATCGTATTCATAAGCATCTTTTTGTGAAATAATCTGATCCGAAGAATTGGCAAAAAGCAGGTTTTGATGTTGGGATGAAATCAATCTGCCTTTATCATCATATTTGTTTGCGGTGTATGCCTGAAGTTCTCCATTCTTATTATACTCTTTGGTTTCGGTCAATAATCCCTGTTTATTATAGGAACTTATGATAACTCTTCCATCTGTATACTTGAGCGAATCACTCTCGATACTTCCGTCCGTACCGATACGGCGTGTCCGTCGGTAGAGATCCGTTTTGGTTTTCGGATTCGTTTGCACTTCAAAGATGCAGTGACCTTGCGGATCGTATAATCTGTTCGTTTGTATTTCATTGCTTGGCTGACCGTTCTTTACGGTAAGCGACAATGTAGAAATGAGCTGCCCCTTATCGTCATACGAATAAGTGGTCGAGGTATTTCCCGTACTGTCATTTTCCGCAGACTTAATCAATCGTCCTCCATTATAGTATTTCACGGAAGTAGGAGTGGATATGATTGTTTGCAGAATAAACGGTGTCCGTAGTGCATTGGCCTGGTCACGAAATTCCTTATACTTGTGTGTGCAAAGAAAATCCTGCAGCATACTCAAAGATTCGGAATTGACAATGGCAGCTTTTAAAAGCTCAAAATCAGCTTTTTCACTAAGATATTCAAGGTCGTCCAGATGAGTACGTGCTGTAGAAGTCAGGTAAGGTGATTGCTTATACTCGTCAATAATCTGCCGGATGGCTGTTGCGTTTCCTTTCTCCCGGAGGCTGTCGATTCCTTGAAACAGAAAATCATCGTATAACGCGCGAACTTCCGGAAGGAATGGACGCGTATCTTTATCCGTGAAGAATTTCTGCATGTTGGCGTTATCAAAAAATGCCTTGAAATTCGCTGATGTCGGATTACTCTTTACAATCTGGTAAAGCCGTTTGTTTTCCGCAGTGTTGATTTGAGAGATAAATTTGCCGTTCGGATATTCCGTGATGTACGTTTGATAAATATTCAGCGTAGGTGTTTTCAGCATACCTTCCAGTAAAGCCATTTCACGGATGTCCCGCACCTTTTGCAAGATGGCAGAATCTCCCGGATAACCGCTTGACTGGATACTGTCCATCAACGTCTTGCTAAAAGGAATTTGATCTTTCGAAGCATCCAGAATGGAGATAACGGCCAGTTCTGCTTTGTTTTGTACGTTGGAAAGTTGTATTTTCTCTTCTTCACAGATATTGGGAAAATAAGCTTTCGTTGCCCTTTCGTAGCATCCGAAATAGTTGGTGGCAGCCTGTTCGCTTTGCTCGTTCCACAATCCGTTGAGCACATCCAATAATGCCAGTTCCTCGGCATAATAGGTTTGTGTCTCGTCATCTATCTTATCACGGTTTTTCTGCCATTTGTCGGCGTCATTATCGTTCAGATACCTTAGCAGCTTTTCCAGGCGGCTCTGCTTTTGTGCCATTGCCTGTGGAATGCAGGCGACCAGAAACAAACTCAAAATAATCGATAAAAATATACTTCTTTTCATTGCTTTTTGGTGTTAGGTTAAAATAGTTAGTGATGAAAATTCATAAAAATACCTTCATTCTCGAATGAATATTATACTTTTGTATTGAGAACAAATTTGAATGCCAAGGGTTTGTTAAAAATCCACATTGTTTTTATAATGCTGTTATGAATACCAATTATATAGATGAATTGAACGAGAGTCAGTGTGCTGCAGTGACTTATAATGACGGTCCTTCGCTGGTGATAGCCGGTGCAGGTTCGGGGAAGACGCGTGTATTGACTTATAAAATCGCTTACTTGCTGGAACAGGAGAACGGCTACAATCCGTGGAATATCCTTGCACTGACCTTTACGAATAAGGCGGCGCGCGAGATGAAAGAGCGTATTGCCCGTCAGGTAGGTATGGAAAGGGCACGTTATTTGTGGATGGGGACTTTCCATTCCATCTTCTCACGGATTCTTCGTGCCGAAGCAACATTTATCGGGTTCACTTCCCAGTTCACCATCTATGATACGGCTGATAGTAAGAGCCTGCTTCGTTCCATCATCAAAGAGATGGGATTGGACGAGAAAACTTATAAACCGGGAGTAGTGCAGGCACGCATCTCCAATGCCAAAAACCATTTGGTCACTCCTACGGGATACGCTGCCAATAAAGAGGCTTACGAAGGAGATATGGCTGCCAAGATGCCTGCTATCCGTGATATCTATACTCGTTATTGGGACAGATGCCGTCAGGCGGGAGCGATGGATTTTGATGATTTATTGGTATATACCTATATTCTGTTTCGTGACTTTCCGGAAGTGCTGGCACGTTATCGCGATCAGTTCCGTTATGTATTGGTGGACGAGTATCAGGATACGAATTATGCGCAGCATAGCATTGTTCTACAACTGACTAAAGAAAATCAACGGGTCTGTGTAGTGGGAGACGATGCGCAAAGTATCTATTCTTTCCGTGGGGCGGATATTGACAATATTCTCTATTTTACAAAAATCTACCCCAATACGAAAGTTTTTAAACTGGAGCAGAATTATCGTTCCACACAAACCATTGTTTGTGCTGCCAATAGCTTGATTGAGAAGAATGAACGCCAGATACGGAAAGCCGTGTTTTCGGAGAAAGAAAAGGGGGAACCTATCGGCGTATTTCAGGCGTATAGCGATGTGGAAGAGGGAGATATTGTAGCTAATAAGATTGCAGAGCTACGACGGGAGTATCGCTACGGATATGCTGATTTTGCCATCCTGTATCGTACGAATGCACAAAGCCGTATTTTTGAAGAGGCTCTTCGGAAACGGAGTATACCTTATAAGATTTACGGAGGACTTTCGTTCTACCAGCGAAAAGAGATAAAAGATGTGATTGCTTATTTCCGTTTGGTAGTGAATCCGAATGATGAAGAAGCATTCAAGCGAATCATTAATTATCCGGCTCGTGGTATTGGAGATACGACAGTCGGGAAGATTATATCGGCGGCTACCGATCATGGCGTAAGTCTTTGGGCGGCACTCTGTGAACCATTGAGTTACGGACTGGATATAAATAAAGGAACGCATGCAAAACTGCAAGGCTTTCGTGAATTGATAGAAGGTTTCATTGTCGATCAGGCAGATAAGAACGCTTATGAAATAGGAACGAATATCATCCGTCAGTCCGGCATTATCAACGATGTTTGTCAGGACACATCCCCCGAGAATCTAAGCCGTAAGGAAAATATAGAAGAGTTGGTGAATGGAATGAATGACTTCTGCGCTTTGCGGCAGGAGGAGGGTAATCCGAATGTGTCTCTTACCGATTTCCTTTCGGAGATTGCATTGCTTACCGATCAGGATTCCGACAAGGCGGATGATGGGGAAAAGATAACGTTGATGACAGTTCATTCGGCTAAAGGATTGGAGTTTAAGAATGTATTTGTGGTCGGTCTGGAAGAAAACCTGTTTCCCAGTGGGATGGTAGGAGATTCTCCCCGGGCACTGGAAGAAGAACGTCGTTTGTTCTATGTAGCTATTACTCGTGCGGAGGAACATTGTTATCTGTCTTTTGCCAAAACCCGTTTCCGTTATGGAAAGATGGAATTTGGAAGCCCCAGTCGTTTCTTGCGTGATATCGATGTTCATTACTTGCAATTGCCGCATGAGGCAGGAGTGAGCCGTGCTGTCGATGAAGGTGCAGGACGTTTCCGTAGAGAGATTGAAGGAGGATTCACCCGTTCAGCTTCTCCGTCGCGTGCCCCTTTCGGAAGTACATCTTCCGAACAACGTGAACGTCCGAAAGCACAGATCATTGCTTCCAGCGTACCGAGGAATTTGAAGAAAGTTAGTACTGTTAGCCCAAGTAGCGGTGCACAGGCAACCTCTTCCACTTCGCCATCGGTAGCAGGAGTACAGGCCGGACAGATGATAGAGCACGAACGTTTCGGATTGGGTGAAGTGATTAAAGTAGAAGGAACGGGAGACAATGCGAAAGCAACTATTCATTTTAAAAATGCGGGAGACAAACAACTATTATTACGTTTCGCTCGTTTTAAAGTGGTAGAATAAATAATAACACTAAATAGAGAGACTCATGAAGAAACAACTAACAGTAATTTTGCTTTCCGCTTTGATTGTGAGTGGATGTGCGTCGGGGCGTATGGGAAATCCGGGAGCTATCATGGCAGGTGCTTCTATCGGAGGTAGTCTGGGAAGTTCGATAGGCGGACTTATCGGAGATAATAATCATGGCTGGAGGGGCGGTTACCGTGGTTCTGCTATTGGGAATATTGTGGGAACCATTGCCGGTGCGGCTATTGGAAACGCGTTGACGGCGCCGAGGCAAGAGCAAATAGAGGAAGATGCGTATATTCCTGAAGTACGGGAAGTGCGTGTGCAAAAGTATAAGAAACAGCCGCAAGTGCAACAGCCTATTTCTCAACTGAAGTTGCGCAAGATCCGTTTTATAGATGATAATCGCAGTCATGTGATTGATGCGGGAGAAAATAGCAAGATAATCTTTGAGATTATGAATGAAGGGAGAAATCCTGTTTATAATGTAGTTCCTGTGGTAGAAACGGTGGGGAAGGTGAAGCATCTCGGCATTTCTCCTTCCGTGATGGTGGAGGAAATTCTTCCGGGTGAAGGCATCCGTTATACCGCTTCCATTCATGCAGGTGAAAAATTGAAAGACGGTGAAGTGACATTCCGTGTCGCAGTGGCGGACGAGAATGGAATGATTTGTGATTCGCAGGAATTTACCTTGCCTACACAGCGCGGAAACTAGAGTTAAAAGCCCGAAATATTCGGTTTAAATATAGTGACGGTATTTGCCTTGGATAGTGACGCTATCCTAAGCATATACCGTCACTATATTGGTGGGATAGCGTCACTATTTTAATGGCTATTAATAAGGTAGTTCTTTAGATAAGTTTATGTGAATCGAACAATGCAATTGAATGATATTGTAGGGTTTTATAATAATATTAAGTGTCATGTAATCATTTTATTTCGTATCTTTGTTCATATTTCCAATAAAAGCATTAGAGTGGTATGAAAGAGACATTTAGAAGATATCCTATCGGAATACAGAATTTTGAGGATTTACGTAATAATGATTGTGTGTATATTGATAAAACTGCATTAATTTATCATTTGACTCATACAAATAAGATTTATTTCCTTAGTCGTCCGCGTCGCTTTGGAAAAAGTCTTCTAGTCTCTACTCTTGAAGCTTATTTTTCCGGAAAGAAAGAGTTGTTCGAAGGATTGGCTATGGAACAGTTAGAGAAAGAATGGACTGTTTATCCTGTGTTGCATATTGATTTTAGTAGAACGAAATACACCACAATCGAAGATTTGCAAGAGCAATTGAATCTTTATCTAAGCGAATGGGAGAGGACTTATGGGAAAAATGAAGAAGAAACGAGCTATGCAGCCCGTTTAACCGGTTTGCTTCAACGAATCTACCAACAGACAGGAAAGCAGGCTGTTGTATTGATTGACGAATATGATGCACCTTTATTGGATAGTAATAGCGACTCTGCTTTACAAGGACAATTGCGAACTGAAATGCGGAAGTTTTTCAGTCCTCTTAAAGCGCAAGGGCAATATCTTCGTTTCTTGTTTCTGACAGGAATCAGCAAGTTCAGTCAGATGAGTATATTTAGTGAGCTGAATAACTTGCAGAATATCAGTATGAGCGATGATTATAGTGCTATTTGTGGTATTACAGAGCAAGAGTTGCTAAGTCAGATGCAACCGGATATTGAGAGGATAGCTCAAGCGAATAATGAAACCTATGAAGAAGCTTGTCGGCATTTGAAACGGCAGTATGACGGTTATCATTTCAGCAAGATTTGTGAAGATATTTACAATCCGTTCAGCCTTTTCAATGCATTTTCGCAAAGAGATTATAAGAGCTTTTGGTTTTCTACCGGCACGCCTACTTTCTTGATTGAAATGTTACAGCGAATGGACTTCAGTCTTACTCTATTGGAAAAGATGGAAGTGAAAGACGAAGATTTTGATAAAGCGACAGAGGTTATTACCGATCCGATTCCTGTACTTTATCAGAGTGGCTATTTGACTATTAAAGGATATGAACCTCTCTTTCGTACATATACATTAGGTTATCCCAACGAAGAAGTTAAGATAGGCTTTATTGAGACTCTGATCCCTTCCTATCTCAATCAACCGACACGTGAAAGTAATTTTTATGTAGTCTCTTTTGTAAGAGACCTGATGAAAGGTGATATTGAGCAGTGCCTTCTTCGTACTCGTTCTTTCTTTTCTTCTATACCTTATGATTTGGAGAATAATCAGGAAAAGCACTATCAGACTATTTTCTATTTGTTATTCCGTTTGATGGGGCAATATGTGGATGTAGAGGTTAAGAATGCTATTGGTAGGGCTGATGTGGTAATCAAGATGCCTGATGCGATTTATGTGTTTGAATTTAAGGTAGACGGAACTCCCGAAGAAGCGTTGGCACAAATTAATAGTAAACAGTATGCCATTCCTTATGAGGTAGAGCATCGCAAGGTTGTTAAAGTTGGAGTGAATTTCGATAGTACAACGCGGACTTTGGGACAGTGGAAGATAGAATATTCTTAGTAGAAAGAAATTGAAGCATATATACTTGAAATCAAACATTTTCTGCTTACCTTTGTTAGCTTGAAACAAGATAACAAGAAAGGAGACGAACTTATGTCAAGTAATTATATTCGTTTCGATTGGGCTATGAAACGTTTATTGCGTAATAAAGCCAATTTTGCAGTTCTTGAGGGCTTTCTAACTACTCTTTTGAATGAAAAGATAATCATTCGGAAGCTTTTAGAGAGTGAAAGCAATCAAGAAGATGAGTTTGATAAGTATAATCGTGTAGATATGCTTGCTGAAAACTCGAAAGGTGAACTTATTCTGATTGAAGTTCAGAATAATAATGAGTATGCTTATTTTCAACGTATGCTGTTTGGTACTTCAAAATTAGTAACCGAGTATATTAATCGTGGAGAAGGTTATGATAAGGTACGTAAAGTATATAGTGTCAATATTGTCTATTTTTCTTTAGGTAGTGGCAAAGATACCGTATATCACGGTAAAACGGAATTCCGGGGAATTCATCAGGGAGATATGCTTGAACTGACTCCTTTTCAAAAACAAACTTTTAAAGTGGATACAGTAAGTCAACTTTATCCTGAATATTATATTTTGAAGGTCAATGATTTTAATCAGGTAGCTAAAAGTCCGTTGGAAGAATGGATCTATTATCTGAATACAGGTGATATTCCTGATAGTGCGACTGCTCCAGGTTTAACAGAAGCCCGTGAACGATTAAAACTTGACAAGATGACTAAAGCAGAGCTTGATGCTTACTATCGCCATTTGGATAATATTGTCATATTAAAAGATAATATATTCACTGAACGTGCTGAAGGACGCGCAGAGGGTCATGCTGAAGGGCGTGTAGAGGGTCGTATGGAAGGTATTAATGAAGGTCGTCTGGAAGAGAAAAGGGAAGCTGCAAGCAATATGAAGTCTTTAAATATTCCTCTCGATGTTATTTCGCAAGTCACAGGTTTGTCTATAGAAGAGATAAAGGCGTTGTAATAAACGCCTTTATATAATTGTTAGTATCCTATATCATCTTAGACATGATATAGGATTTTTTATATATAGAAGTCTTGAAATGAGAACATACATAAAAATAGGATATTTTATGCGTTTCTCCTGCTTGAATTTAAGACAGAGTCTTGTATGCAAATAAATATGTGAGTAATTAGGGATTATGGAAATCCGTGGTGCTTTATTTTATATTATTTGGATGCTTATTGTTTGCTGTAAAGAGATTATTTGCGGATATTCGTTTGATTATTTGATAAGTACTTTCTTTTTGCTATATTTGATTTGGATGGAATATAGTGTGAAATAGCTGAAAATATACCGATAAATTTGGGTCTCACCGATGAATGTATTGTTCCTCGGTGAGGAAGGAAGCGACGCACACCGGGCAACGAGTCGTTCCTCGGTGAGGAACAAAGCTTAGTTAGCGGTAAATAATTCGTTTTTTATCCCTTATTTATGTAATATTTAGTCTGAAAACGGTATATTCTTGCATTGATTTATGCATTTATTTCTCTTCTTGCTTTTATTTTGATTTAATATTTATAGAGTGAATCTTAAAAATAGACTAATTTCTTTGGTTGGAAAGATTATTTTTGATATAACCAAAAACTCAAAATAGTTTTTATATTGTCTGTCAATTATTGCAAATAATGCTACCTTTGTGCTATTCAAACAGATAAAATAAGTCACGCTATGAAATTACTAACGAAACTAAGCGGTACAATTACATTTAAAGATAAACAAAAGATGCGCCTTTTGCTAATAATATTTATTCTGGAGATAGTATTATTTTTCATTCTAGGACAATTATATTGTGAGGCTAGAAAAAAAATGTTCAGTGAAAGAGTGGAAAGTGTTTTTAAAGCAGTTTTTTTGCAACATTTACAAGAAGATGCTTTTGATGGTTATTTTTACACTAGTGGGAGGAAACAGCGATTGGAGGAGTATCCTGATACGGTTTATATAACAGATGAAAGTGGAAAACGTGGATACTGCTTGGATAAAGAAAAAAGTTCTAAAAATGTAACATCTGATCCACGATTAAGTTTTTTACATACTGCTTATTTATCTAAACATCCTTTAGTAGTGGACTCTTTATATGAAAAATGGCAACTGCATTTGAAGCAGCAAAGTTTGTCTGGCACTTTTGCATTGCAGCTTTTGGTATCCGATAAAGATGAAAATATTACAGAAAGTGTATACCCTGACTCTTTTTTACATGAAAATTGTATACCAGAATTCGATATTACGGCAGGTTATCGTTGCGAGGTTGAAGTAAAAGGCTTTTTCTACTTTTCATTTTTTACTCTTGTGGGTGTAAGAGGCTTTGTTTATGGCTTTATTTATTGGCTGTGTGCAGTTATTATTAATATAGTGATATTTTTTAGAAAGAGATGGCAAAAGAACATTGTTGTTCCTACCTCTGTTCATATTTATCAAATGGACCAAGATATTATGTTTGATGCAGATTTGAGAAAGCTTATATTTGGTAAAGAGGAAATTCAGATACCACCACAAACAGCTATTTTATTAAAACATTTTTTAGAAGCTCCAGATTACATATTGAAAGACAAAGAAATCAAGAAAATATTTTGGTCGGATAAATCAAATAATGATCCGAGACTTCATAATGCAATAAGTCGTTTGCGAAGAGTTTTTGAGAATGTTCCATCTATTGAGATTCAAAGGTATGAAAATATTGGATATCAATTACAAATTAGAAGGAACAAATAAGAAACTATAATTTCCGATGAAATGGGATTTTTTTGAATAAGAGCCTTATCTCTATGATAGTATATATAGTAGATAGATTCGGTTAGATAGAAATGGATAGATTAATCTATTGGTGGTTGTAATCCAATTGCCTACTTTCGTTTCCATTAATTAATCGATAAAACTATAGTATATATGAAGAAACTATTATTCTTTTCTA